>Ga0209163_1000026_pt1 | contig 407562 bp, 422 predicted proteins | sample MTBAKSrepl2MetaG_FD_187457 | JGI IMG/M metagenome (GOLD analysis project Ga0209163, IMG submission 187457) | Enrichment culture microbial communities om Arthur Kill intertidal strait, New Jersey, USA, that are MTBE-degrading - MTBE-AKS2 (Arthur... | ecosystem: Environmental > Aquatic > Marine...
GTATTTCGGCTTCCCTGAGCTTATTGATGATCTGTTCCGGTGTATACCCTTTCTTGACCATGCTGCCCCCTTTCAATTTTCAAAAAGTCTAACACAACAGGTGGATACCTTTTTGGGGGGCAGGTCAGACCTGCTGCTCCGGCTCCGATGATAACCATTGATCTTTCCATCGATTAACCCTCCGAGCATAATCCGATTGCGAGTTAGTATCTACACAGGACTGTATTTCTCTCTAAATTACTTGATCAACAGCACTCTCTCGCATTCTCGACCTGAATATAAGCTTCACCAATAGAATCGTAGCCGATTTGAGGGTGATTCTTCAAGATTAGTACTAACAGCATATTAATCGAAGGATTGATTATGATGATTCGTCTTCAGAGCTTAATTTATTTTCCTCACGGGCGGCAACGCTAATACCATTCAAGGCTTGAGCAAGATGTACAAGGCTCCTTTTCCTTGAGCCATTGAAATAACCCAGTCGACCTTCTATGATATTAACGCATTAAAAACACCCTGGCAGCCGGACCGCGTTTATGGGCAATACCAGGGGTACAGGCATACTCGCTGTAATGAATAACCACCGGGATTGGCATGCATTATCTGTAGACCAGGCCCTCTCGGGCTTGAATACCGGCTTGTCAGGACTGACTTCTCAGGAAGCCGGCAAGCGCCTTTCAGATTATGGCCCCAACGAACTGGTAAAAAAGAAAGGCGTTTCTCCGCTGGCAATCTTTCTGGAACAGTTCAAAAGCTTCCTGATAATTATTCTGCTGATTGCCGTGGCGCTTTCGGCTGTTCTGGGCGAGACGGTCGATGCCATCCTGATATTGATTATCGTCGTGTTTGCCGGCCTGCTGGGTTTTGTCCAGGAGTACCGCGCCGAAAAAGCAATGGAAGCTTTAAATGAAATGGCGGCGCCGACTGCTGCTGTGATGCGCGAAGACCGGGAGGCCAGGCTGCCTTCCCGGGAACTGGTGCCGGGGGATATCATCATCCTGCGTACGGGCGACCGCATTCCGGCTGACGGGCGCCTTGTCGAAGCTTATAACCTCAAAACCGAAGAAGCTCCCTTGACCGGAGAAAGTACTGCTGTTGATAAAAGCATCGAAACGGTTTCGGCAACATTGCCGGTAGCTGAAAGAACAAACATTATATTTACAGGAACAACTGCCGTGTACGGCCGGGGAACGGCTGTAGTAACCGCGACGGGCATGTCGACCGAATTCGGTAAAATAGCCGCCATGCTCCAGCAGGTAAAGCAGGAGCGTACTCCGCTCCAGGTAAACCTCGACCGGGTGGGTAAATATATTGGCGTTGTTGCCCTTTTCCTGTGCTTTGGCCTGGCAGGCGTCGGGATAATGCGGGGCCATGAAGTACTCGAGATGGTTATCTGGGGAGTGTCGCTGGCGGTGGCGGCAGTGCCGGAAGCCCTGCCGGCGGTGGTGGTAATAAGCCTGGCCTTTGGTGTACGCCGGATGGTTAAGAGAAACGCCCTGATAAGGCGCCTCCCGGCGGTAGAAACCCTGGGCAGTACCGATTACATCTGTTCGGATAAAACCGGCACTCTTACCCAGGACAGGATGACCGTGCGCCGGATATGGGTTGGCGGCAGGACAGTTGAAGTAACCGGCCAGGGCTACGAACCGGAAGGCTCTTTTACCGCCGGCGGACAACCTGTTGATCCGGCAAGCGAAGAACAACTGCTGACGCTGTTGAAAACCGGCCTGTTGTGCAACGATGCCGGGCTCGTTCAAAATAACGGTAAATGGACTATCAGCGGCGACCCGACCGAGGGAGCATTGATAGTTGCCGCCGCCAAGGCGGGGCTGGATACCCGGAACCTGTATAAAGCCAGCCAGCGCATAGGAGAAATCCCCTTTACTTCGGAAAGAAAACGCATGACTACCATAAACCGGGAAGGTGGAAAGGTTACAGTGTATTCCAAAGGAGCGGTCGAGATAATCCTGGCCTCGTGCAGTTCAGTGCTGGAAAACGGCATACCCAGACCCTTAAACGACGAATACAGGGCAGACATACTTGCCGCAGCTCGAGTGCTGGCAGGGGATGCGTTAAGGGTTCTGGGAATGGCTTATAAACCGAGGGCGGATGCGGTTATCGATCAGAAAGAAGCCGAGCGGGACATGGTTTTTCTCGGTTTGACCGGCATTATAGACCCGCCGAGGCCGGAAGTCAGGGAAGCCATTGCCTTGTGCGCCAAAGCGGGCATCAGGTCGGTGATGATTACCGGTGACCACAAGGTTACGGCAACCGCCATTGCCAGGGAACTCGGTTTACTCAAAGGAGGCATGGTTTTAACCGGAGCTGAGCTGGACGGGATAAATGACGCTGCGTTCAATGACATCGTGGAAGAGGTCGAGATATATGCCCGGGTTTCACCTTATCATAAATTGAGAGTAGTTGAAGCTCTTACTTCGAAACAGCATGTTGTGGCCATGACCGGAGACGGCATCAACGATGCGCCGGCTTTGAAAAAAGCCGATATCGGCGTTGCCATGGGTATTACCGGAACCGATGTCACCAAAGAAGCGGCTGATATGGTGCTTACCGACGATAATTTCGCCTCAATCGTGGCTGCTGTTGAAGAGGGCAGAATAATATTTGCCAACATCAAGAAGTACCTTATGTACCTGCTCTCGTCCAATACCGGGGAAATTCTGCTTATGGCAGGAGCGATACTGCTGGGGCCTTTGATAGGCCTGCCGGATGGCGCGATTCCATTAATTGCCGTGCAGATATTGTTTGTAAACCTGGTTACTGACGGATTGCCGGCTATTGCGCTTGCCCTGGATCCGGCAGACCCTGACGTCATGCAGCAGAAACCCCGGCCCCGCAGACAGGGGATCTTCACCCGCCCGGTAGTAGCATTGATGCTCGCGGGGGGAATATGGTCTGCGATTGTCAACCTCGGCATATTCAGCTGGGTGCTGAATGCCGGCAGGGGGCTGGTTCAGGCCCAGGCAATGTGTTTTATCACCCTAATACTTATACAGTTTTTCAAGGCCTACAACTTCCGTTCCGACCGGCAGTCCGTATTCAAGCTCGGGATTTTCAAGAACAGGTGGCTGAACCTCTCCATACTCGGTGAATTGGCCTTGCTGGCCGGAATCATTTACCTGCCCTTTTTACAGGAGCCTTTCAGCGTATTCCCGTTGAGCGCACCGGACTGGATCGTGGCTGTTGTTGCCTCTGCGACGATATTCCCTGTGCTGGAACTGGTAAAAATACTTGGCAGGAAATGGGAAAAAAGCTAGTGCGCCGGCGTTGTTCGGCTTAACGTGACCGGGTATATCATGGCCGGCGTCAATTATTTGTTGATACACGCAGAAATCTTTGTATTAAACATAACGTTATGGTATAGTTAAGGCAAGTTTCAGTTTAGGTTACATCAAGCATTAATTAGCTTTCAATAAGGCCTTCTTAAGCATTGGACGACCCGGACTCTAACTAATAACCAGCCAGGAGGCCTATAGCCGCATTTTACGCGATCCAATGATTAATAAATTATGCCTTTCCCCATTACCGTTTACCGGTAGATAATAATAAAAAAGTAACCATTAACAAAAGGGAGTTTAATGAATTTCAACAGTTTTAATCTGCACCCGAGCATCATGAGCAGTATAGAAAAGCTCGGATATATTAAACCCACGCCTATTCAGGAGCAAGCCATTCCGGTTGCCCTCGAAGGCAGGGATATTATCGGACTGGCTCAAACCGGAACCGGTAAGACAGCTGCTTTTGCGCTGCCCATCCTGCAGCGCCTGCAGGGCGGGCCCAGAGGCAAACTCAGGGCGCTGGTTGTTTCCCCGACCCGGGAACTGGCCGAGCAAACCAGTGAAGTTATCAACGAACTGGGCGCCGCTTGCGGCATAAAGTGCATCACCGTTTTCGGCGGGGTAAATATGGAGCAGCAAGTTCGCAATCTCCACCGCAGGCCCGAAGTTGTTGTCGCCTGCCCGGGTCGTTTGCTGGACCACCTCTATAGAGGCTCAATAAGCCTGTCCGACATGGAAATACTGGTCATAGACGAGGCTGATAGAATGCTGGATATGGGGTTCTTGCCTGATATAAAACATATCCTGGCCTGTATCATGCACAAACATCAGACGATGTTGTTTTCGGCAACCATGCCGGATAATATAAAGGACTTGGCTGAACATATAATGCATCAGCCGGTTACCGTAAGGGTCGACCGGTCACTGCCGCCAAAGAGCGTCTCGCACGCCTTGTATCCGGTGCCCCAGCATCTAAAAGCAGGCCTGCTGATAGAAATCCTGAGCAAGACAAAAACCGATTCCGTTCTGGTGTTTACCCGGACCAAATACCGGGCGGAAAGGCTTACCCAGCAGTTGCTGAGTTATGGGCATAAAGTAACTTCTCTGCAGGGCAACCTGTCGCAAGCCAGGAGACAGACAGCCATTACAGGCTTTCGCAAAGGGAGCATAAAAATCCTGGTGGCTACCGATATTGCCGCCAGGGGACTCGATATTTTGAGCATATCACATGTTATTAACTTTGACATGCCGGAAAGTGCCGAGGATTATATTCACCGTATCGGCAGAACCGGCAGGGTGGATAATTCAGGTGATGCTTTCACTTTTGTGACTCATGAAGATAACACCAAGATTCGCGCCCTGGAGCGCATACTCGGTGCCCCTCTGCAGAGGTTGAAAGTGGATGGATTCGATTATTCAAAAACAGCGCCGGAAAAACCGGTTGGCCGGCCGGCAAACAATATCCGGCCAAGACGAGCCGCAATATTTTCCAGATAGCCCGGTGGAAACTATAGCTTCCGGCTCAAACAGGTGCTAAAATAGATATACAGGCCGCCTGGATTTGGACAGCCGGCACAACCCAAAGAATAAAACATAGGAGGCTAGAGATGTCAGAAACAGAAAAAGGTGCCGCATTCGCCATGGGAATACTGGCAGGAACTGCCATCGGACTTGCTGTGGGTTTACTTTATGCTCCCAGACCGGGAACCGAAACTCGTGAAATGTTGAAGGGGAAAACCGAAGAAGCCAGGCATAAGGCAGCTGATATCATTGAGGAAGCGCGGGAAAGAGCTAAAAAAATCGTTGATGATGCCAGGGGCAAAGCCGCTGAAATGAACCAGAAGTAATTAGACGATAACTGTTTTCATATTAGCAAAGGCCTGCCGGAATATTTCTTTCCGGCAGGCCTGATTATTTACCCGGGTATGCTACGCCCACAGGCAGTGTAAAACTGAAGTTCGCGCCCTGTCCGGGAATGCTTTGGGCCCAGGCTTTCCCGCCGTGTGCCTCCACCATCTGCTTGACTATCGACAGGCCGAGGCCGGTGCCGCCCTCCGAGCGCGCACGGGATCCCCCGGAGCGGTAGAATCTTTCGAATATATGCGGCAGGTCGGCCGGGTTAATACCCTCACCCGTATCTTTGATGCTGACAGTGACGCTTTTGTCACCTGTTGCCGTTGAAACGGCTATGGTGCCGCCTCCAGGGGTGTGGCGGATGGCATTAGCCAGCAGGTTGGTAACAATTTGCTCGACCCTGACAGGGTCGGCTGCCAGTTCGATTGATGGTCCGGTTGTTTCAGCTCTCAGAGAGACATTTTTCTCATCAGCCTTTACCCGGTACTGGGTAACCAACCGGTTTATCAGCTCGGTCAGATTGATCCTTTCAAGGTTGAGTTTGAGCTGGCCGGATTCGGCTAGAGATAAATCCCGCAGGTCCTGTATGAGCCGGGTCAACAGGATCGACTGGTCTTTTATGGATTGAAGATGCTCCGGGCTGGGCTCGAAAACACCGTCCAGAATACCGTCTACCGTACCCTCGATAATGGTCAGGGGGGTCTTGAGTTCGTGGGCAATGTCAGCGGTGAGCTGCCGGCGTGCTCTCTCTCCTTTATCGAGCTTGGCGGCCAGCCCGTTGAAAGATTCGGCGAGTTTACCGATTTCATCCCGGGAATCAACTTCTACCCGATAGCCGAGTTCGCCATCAGCCAGCCTTCGAGCTCCCAGTGTCAAGGCCTTTACCGGCCGGGTAATCTGGCGGGTCAGGACTATACCCACCACGAAAGCAACCAGGGCTGCAATCAAGCCCATCTGCCATATTGAGGTATTGATCCGGCTTAAAAAATCTTCATCTATGGTGCTTGCCACTGGCATTGATTGATACATGGAGCCGCCCATCATGTGGCCCATGCCCCAGCCTGAACCGGTAGAGGACAGGAAATACAGGCTGCCGACCTGCTGGCCGGATACACGTATGTCTGTGCCGGCACCCAACCCGGTACCGGATATGTTCGTTCCGAGGAGCTTTGCTTCGGAATCGGCAACAATAATACCTGCGTGGTCGGTAACGATTATTCTTTGAGAAGTCGAAAGGGAAAGGTTTTCGACAACCTCCTGGATACCGTTCCAGCCGTTTCTCTGGTCGTAGACTTCCCCAAGGTTGTTAGCCAGGGACTGGGTGTACATCATGTTGCCCCGCATGGTGTATTCTTCGAACTCACGAGTATTCAAAAAGCTGGTAAGCAGCACCATCAGTCCTACGCATATACCTACGATAAGCAGTAGAGAACCGGCAAGTTTGATATTCAGGCTGCCCATTCTACACCTCTCCCATTTTGTAACCCACTCCAAAGACAGTGATGATATATGTCGGCTTTTCCGGGTCCGGTTCAACTTTTTTACGCAGATTCTTTATATGGCTGTCAATAGTTCGCTCGTAACCTTCGTAAGCATCACCCTGGATTTCATCCAGCAGCTGCATCCGGGTGTAAACTCTGCCGGGTGATTCGGCCAGCACCCGCAGGAGTTCAAACTCGTTGGGAGTAAGCTCGACTGGCGTGCCTTGCCGCTTTACCAGGCGCTTTTGGGTATCTATGGTGATATCCCCCACATTTATTATACTTTTTAGAGGATGGGAGCATTCGCTTCTTCTCAGAACCGCTTTAATCCGCGAAACGACTTCTTTGGGGTCGAAAGGCTTGGTAATGTAATCGTCGGCACCCAGCTCGAGGCCGATTATTTTTTCAGCCGTCTCATCCCTGGCGGTAAGCATTATTACCGGTGTGTTCGAATCCCGCCGCAGTTCCCTGCATACGTCCCATCCGGAAACTCCGGGCAGCATCAGGTCCAGTACAACCAGGTCGGGGGAGTTTTTACGCATGCTTTCCAGTGCGCCGGGTCCGTCATAAGCGGCAGTCACCCGGTAGCCTTCCCGTTCCAGGTAGGCCCTCAGGATATCCACGATTTTTTTCTCGTCGTCGACTACCAGTATTTTCTTGCTCATGGCTGCCCCGCCTATGATGAGAATCCCGGCTAATTCTAGCACTTTTAAATTCGAGGTTAAATATTAAGGAGGGGGCTGGGCCCCCTCCTTAAAAAATACAAGTTCCAGTTCAATTATCGGTTTCTGCCGCATTGGCGTGCGTTACGTGTGCTTTCACCGGTAAAGAGGGCTGGTTCACCGGTGCAGGCGCCGGCGGTATTGCAGTTTTCCCAGCGGTAACCGGTTCCGGTCTCATCGCCGCCGTTGCATCTTCCGTAAGCGTAGCCCATTCCCCATTCAGCCGGCCCGGTGGCGGTGCGTGTAAGCATCAGCTCTATTCTTTCTGCCATTCGCCCGAGCATATAATCCATCTGCTCGGCAGTGATAGCGCCTTCATCTACCAGGGTTTGCAGGCTTTCCGCTCTGTCGGCTATTACGGCTGCAACCAGCTCATCCAGAGTAATACCGTTCGAGGCGGCAATGTCGGCCAGGCTGAGGCCTTCAGCTCTCAGTTCGCACAGTTCATCGGCGGTTAGGCCGAGAAGCTCGGTTATGCTTTCATTGCAGGCGATTCCCTCGCCGCCGAAACCATTACCACCGCAGCCGGTGCAGTCCAGTGGAACATCCGTTCCCTGCGGAGAGTCGGCAAAAACGGTGGTCCCCAGCGCCAGGGCAACGATTGCCACCACGCCTGCCCCTACTGCCAGAAGTTTAAGCATCTTTTTCATTTTCATCCTCCTTTATTGGGCCGGTCTAACCGGCTCCATGTTTATTATTATGCGCCATGGTTATGGAGGAATTATGAAGAAGGGGTGGAGGTGGTGTGTTTTCAAAAATGATTATTAGTCCCTGTCCCCCAGTACCCCGACCAGTATAAATCCGGGTCCGGTGTGGGTGCCTATGACTGGCGTTGGCCTGGAAAAATAGATGCGTTCACGGGGAAAGGCCTGGCTTATGCGTTCGGCTATGATTTCCGACTCATGAGGAGTAGTAGCCGAAAGAATTGCCAGTTCTTCGATATGCCTGTAGCTCAAAACGAAGTCCACCAACCGATCGATGGCGCGGGAGCGTGAATGGGTCCGCCCGGCTGGTTCTACGACTCCTTCTCTCAAATTGATGAGGGGGTTTATTTTTAAAAGCGAACCCAGAAAGGCCTGGGCTTTACCGATGCGCCCGCCCCGTTTTAGATATTCCAGAGTATCGAACGTGCACAAGAAATCCGCCCTGGGAATATTTGCCCTGACGATTTCATTTATTTCATCGGGGCTTTTTCCGGCTCTGGCAGCCCTGGCGGCCTTGATAACCAGAAATCCCTGGCACATGGTAGCGGTTTCGGAATCTATTACCTCGACGCGGCATTTATTTTGCATCAACCTGGAACTGCTGACGGCTACTTCATAGGTGCCGCTCATCCTGGAACTGACTGTTATTGCAACAATGGCGTCTGCGCTGTCAGCCATTTTATCGTAAGCTTCGACAAACATACCCGGTGAAGGGAGAGACGTCGTAGGCGGAATTTTGCTTCGCCTGAGCCTTTCGTAAAACTGTTCGGCGGTTATGTCTACACCGTCCCGGAAGATCTCTTCACCCCAGCGCAGAATGATAGGAACTACGGTGATGTCGAGTTCCTTTACAATATCGGGTGGCAGGTCGGCGACGCTGTCGGTAAGTATTTTGACGGCCATGAATACTCCGCGTTATTAATCCAGATGTGCTTTGATCAGCCGGTACAGTTCGGCTTTGGTGTGTTCATTCGGGTTTTGTGAAAAACCATCTGGTTCTCAATGGCTACATCAGATACATTTCGTCTGCGCCTGCAGGAAATCGATTTCCGCAGGCGGGGCAGGCGAACACCACGCGGGTTATCCGGGTGCGGTTTGCTTCGGTATCCCGGTCGTGGCTGGTCACTAAACAGTCATGGCCGTCGGTCGGACATACCGCACACAGAGAGTAGACATAACCGGTTTTCGGGTCTTTATAGTTAAGTTCTCCCTGTGAAAGCATTTTGGAAATTCTGGATTTGTTTTTGAACTTTTCCATCCTACCCTCCCTGGAAACTCCGGTAAAAAGTATCCGGTTATTAATATAACCTTGCCAGACCGGCATTTCAATAGCCATTGATCCCAAAATAGTGTGAAATGATAAGATTCGGTGGTTAACCGGTTCAATCCGCCCATTACCGGCAGTCAGGATAAAACGCGCAAAAAGATCAGGGAAGGCGCTTTCCTCCTCGCCGGCACTGCCAGCGGCTCCTCCTCCACTGTCTTTAAATAAACCCGGTCCGCTTTAAGGGGTGCCGGTGCCGGTTGATATTGACTCAGGCCAGGCGCTTGTGATAGTGTCATAATACGGTAAATATTTACCGTATTAATTGAGAAATCCGCGATAACAGAGACATATCCGCATTTCAGGCAGATGACAGAAAATAAACCGGAAATAATCAGCACCGGCTCATCGTTTTTGGACGAATTGTTGCAGGGGCTTCGTCCGGGTGATAATGTTGTCTGGCAGGTGGACCGCATCGAAGAATACATGCAATTCGCCGTCCGTTTCGGGCGCGGGGCGGTGGAAAAAGGCCTGGAATGCGTCTATCTGCGTTTTGCCCCGCACGCCCCTGTCTTAGAACCATTCGAGGGCCTTGTTGTTGTGGAACTGGACCCGGAGGCCGGGTTCGACGTGTTTACCCGAAAAGTGCACGAGGTAATCGAAAGCAAAGGTAAAGGGGCGTACTATGTTTTCGACAATCTTTCCTCGCTGGTTGAATTCTGGGCTACCGATGAACTGCTGGCAGACTTTTACCAGATAACCTGTCCGTATATTTACGAGCTGGGGGGCGTGGCCTACTTTGCTTTGACGCGGGACCAGCATGACTATAATACGATCGCCCGGATAAAAACCACCACCCAGATTTTTCTTTCCACTTATCACACCGGGGGCAACAGCTATATACATCCGCTCAAAGTGTGGAAGCGCTATTCCCCCAATATGTTCATGGTCCACCTGATGGGCGAACAGGCCTGGGCTCCGGTTATGACCAGTTTCGATGCTGCGGCGGTCCTGTCTGCATCGGGAACACACCTGGTGCATACCCTCCCGGATTCCGAATCCCCGTGGAACAGCGTTTATCGCAAGCTGGCTGGATACCGGCAAAATCCGGAAAATCTTGCTGGCGCAGCAGCCGAAATAGATGCCTTGAAAGTGGAAATGACGCGCATGATGTTCGGCAATAATGAAAGAATCAACCGCCTGGCTGACAGCTACCTCACTATCGAGGATATTATTCAGACACGGGAACGGCTGATAGGCTCGGGAAGAATCGGGGGCAAGGCTGCCGGAATGCTGCTGGCCAGGCGTATACTGCAAACCACAGCCGCCGCCGCCGATTTCTCAAACGTCCTTGAAGCTCATGATTCTTTCTATATCGGTTCGGATGTATTCTTTTCTTTCCTGGTAAATAACAACCTGTTTCGGCTGCGGCTGAATCTGTCACGCAATCCCGACATCGCTCCCGAAGAGTTCGAAGCGGTCGAGCAGGCGTTTCTGGCGGGGAAGTTCCCTCGGGAAACCATGGAACAATTTCGTGATATGCTGGAGCACTTTGGCCAGGCCCCCATTATAGTGCGCTCATCCAGCCTGCTGGAAGACGGTTTTCAGCATGCCTATGCCGGTAAATACCGCAGTGAATTCTGTGCCAATCAGGGAAACCCTGACAAGCGCCTGGATGAATTTTTACATGCCGTAAAACTGGTGTATGCCAGCGCCCTAAACCCGGACGTGCTTTCCTACCGGCGCCGGATGATGCTCACCGAGGGGGACGAGCAGATGGCCATACTGGTGCAACGTGTTTCGGGTATGCCGTTCAGGCACTTTTTCTTTCCGACACTTGCCGGGGTAGCCTTTTCGAGAAACCTTTATGCCTGGACCGACCGGATCGACGCCTCCAGGGGAATGGTCCGGATGGTGTTCGGCCTCGGGACCAGGGCAGTTAACCGCATCGGCGGCGATTACCCGCGCATGATAGCCCTCAGTCATCCGGGAATCCGTCCGGAAGCGCCGGGGCAAATTCATAATTATTCCCAGAAGTTTACAGACCTCATCGATATCGAGGCGAACCGGTTTTCAACCATGCCTGTGCCGGAAGTGATCGGCACGCAAACGTATCCCAACATGGAATTACTGGCTTCGAACCTGGAGGAAGGCTACGAGGGCGATCTCGTTTCCTGCACCGGCTGGCAGAGAGGATACGGGCTTACTTTTCGCAACCTGATACGACGCACCCGTTTTGTAGAGCTGATGGATGAAATGCTTTCATGCCTTGAGTCAGCCTGGGGCCAGCCCGTCGATATTGAATTTACCGCGCATGTAGATGACAACTACGGCATAACAATTAATCTGCTGCAATGCCGCTCGTTGAGGCTGCCGAAATTGGCCCCGGTCCATATTCAAATGCAGGCAGGGCAGTGTCGGGGTGAGATACTGTTTAAAACCAGCCGGGCGATCGGGTCCGGAGCACTGGAAAACATTACCTATATAATTTACGTAGACCCTTCAGCTTACAGCCGGCTGGAGGTTCAGAGTCGGAAAAAGTCCCTTGGCAGAATAATCGGAAAACTCAATGACATCCTTTGCCGGAAAGAAGGCAAGGTAATGCTGGTCGGCCCGGGCAGGTGGGGTTCCGGCAACATTGACCTGGGTATAAACGTAAGTTTTGCCGATATTGCCTGTATTTCCGCCCTGGTGGAGATTGCCCAGCCTCAAGCTGGTTATGCTCCTGAAGTCTCCTACGGCACCCACTTTTTCCTGGATCTTGTCGAGGCCGAAATCATCTATTTGCCGGTTTTTCCGGATGAAGAAGATACCTGTTTCAACCGGGAATATTTTAACCGGGCACCTTCCATTTTCGAAGACTTGCTGCCGGATTATCATGAATATGCTTCGGTGCTGCGCGTCATAGATGTAGCGGCAGGCAATCACGGCGCCGGTTGTGTCCTGCTTGTAGATCCCGGGCAGAACACCGGCCTGTGCTACTTACAGCCGGGCACTTGGTTAAACCGGGTGAGCGGGTAAGGATGAGGCAGCGTCTCTGGAGCAGAACTTCAATATCTCGGCGAAATTGGTTATCCTGGCAAGGTTATTGCTTTCCAGGAAGCCGTCATAGGTAAGGCTGATCCACGGTTTGCGGTAACGGGAACTGAAATTTTCCGCCATGGCTGCTACGATGCCACCGGGCATACAACCGTGAGGCATTACCGAAATTACACCGGCAAAGGAGTCGTTTTTCATCCATTCCAGGCCGCTGCCAAGGCTGAGAACGGCTTCGCTGCCGCATCTGGGCGAAAGAAAATCAGCCGACATAGCCAGAATTTCTTCGGTGTCAGGCTCACGGTGATTCAGGACTCCCGCAAACTGCCGGGTTACAGAGCTCTCATCGTGGAGCTGGATCCGTTTTTTTACCAGCCCCTTGATTGTTTTTATTGCGTCCCTGTCTTTAATGGAATCCTCGATATTGCGCAGAGTGGTGTATTTCAGCCATTCACTCATGGGGGAAACTACCACTTCAAGACCTGCCTTTTCGCATTCCCTGACAAGGTTAGAGTTGGCAAAACGGTTGGCTCGCAGGAAAATCTCTCCGTTTATGCCGACCAGCGGTTTCGGCGCTGCCCCCGGGTCTGTAAGGCGGGTAAAACCGTCTATTGCCTGCCTTAAAAGGTGGTTATAGCTCTGGCGCCGGCGCACAAGACCGGCAATGGCGTCAAGGTATTCTTCGAACAGCCTGTCAGCCTCGCCGGCATCACGTGAATAAGGGCGCGTATGCCACAGTAACCTTTCCAGGTGGTCTACCGCAACGATCCCTTTCCATGCCAGGCGTTCAAATTCAGGGCCGAGGTTTAAATCCCGGTAGGCATTGTTGGATACGGTGGTGCACATCCGCATTTCGAAACCAGCCTGTTTCAGCAGCCTCTCCTGTTCGATGGCATATTTGCCCAGCCGGCAGGGCCCGTATGAACCGCTCATAAATCCCTGGGCTTTAAGCCTGGATGGATTTTCTTTAAAAAACCTCAGGAAGCTGCCCAGGGTAACCCGGTAGGGGAGGCATTCGGTTCCGGCTGTCAGTTCGCCGGCATACAGCAGGTCGGATTCATCAGCCTCAGGCAGGACTCTGGCATCTACGCCGAAAGCCTGCATGGCCCCAGCCAGTACTACGGCATGTGGTGCCATATAAGGAATCAGCAGTGGTTGGCCCGGTTCGATACTGGAAGATGCCCCGCGGTATACATGTTCTGCATGAGTGGCCCCGGCTTGTTTATGAAAGCGGGCGTGTTCGTGTATTGTATCCACAAAAGCCTCCAGCCGGGTGACCAGGCCGGCTTCGGCGGCATGCTCATCTATTTCCAGTTGCCCGATAGGTTTGGAGCCGCTGATATCTTCGAGAACCTTGAGGATGAAGGAATCCGGCCCACAGCCGAAATTGGTAACTGCCAGGCTGTAAAGCAGCGGCTCCCGGGTAGCAATAGACACCGCCGACATAAACTTGCTTTCATATGACCAGTACGGGCGGTCGCTGTAGCGGTAAGGGTCCTGGGTATCGAGCGGCAGCAAATCCAGCGGCACGGGCACCACGCCGAGCCTGGCCAGTTTTTCGGCAATACCAAGGTTGGCGCCTGCGTCTTGGGACATATACGAACGGGAAATGATGACAACACCGGTTTTATTGTCTCTTTTAAGCTGTTCCAGCGTTTGGCTGCCCAGCTGGAGGAGCTTGCCGGCAAAGCCGGACTGGGCTTTTAAACCGGCGATGGCCGCTTCCTTGCCCTGCTGGTAGCTGAAACCCATCTCAACGGCTGTGCGGGCAAAGTTGTCGATGGTTTCCTTGTTACCCAGGCTCAAGTCAACGATCGGGGAAAGAAGCCGGACGCCGGTTTGCAGAACCTCGCGGATTATGAAAGGTGAGGCCTGTACCAGCGGACAGGCGTATTTCTGGTTCGCATCGTTTTTCTTTTGACCCAGCCGGATAAAACATGGGTACAGGATGAACTCTGCACCGGACAGTGAATCTATGTGCCCGTGCAGCAATTTCATGGGAAAACAGGAATCCGAATAGCTGAGTTCTATGGCCCTTTCCATGACGTGCTTGGTGGTTTTACCGGATATAATTACCCGGACGCCGAGATGGTTCAGGAATCCAATCAGCAGCGGCGCATAATCATAGACCATCAATGCCCGTGGTATGCCCACCACCGGGCCGTTTCCTTCCGCCGGGTGGTAGTCTTCAAATAAAAGCTTTTCCCTTTCGTCAAACGGGGTGCTTACGGACTGTTCACTCAGTGTTGCATCGTATAGATCACAGCGGCTGCCGAAATATGTGCTCTGCCCGGTGCCCAGCTGCATACGGGTTATGGTGCAGTTGTTATCGCAGCGTGTACAAACAAAAGATGAAAGCCGGCAGTCTGATTCCACGACGGCACCAAATCCCTTGAAGCCGCTCACTTTTCCCGGCATGGATTCTTTGGCCAGCAGGGCGGCGCCGATGGCGCCGCTGACTTCACGGTGCGGGGCAACCGTAATGGTTTTATTGCCAAGTTGTTTTTGGAATGAAGCAATGACTGCATCGTTGTAAAATACCGCGCCGGTAAGGATAACTTTAGCGCCGAGTTTTCGCGAGCCCAATACCTTGGAAAGGTAATTTTTAGCAATGGAATCCGAAAGACTGGCGGTAATTACGTCCAAGGGCGTGTTTTGCTGAACGGCATTTGCTACTGCCTGGCCCATAAAGGCGGCGCACCTGGTGCCCAGATCGACAGTATAAGCAGCTCCCAAAGCCAGGCGGGCAAAATCTCCGTTTCTGACCGAAACCCCCAGCATATCCGCCAGCTCGTCGATGAAGCTGCCGGTGCCGGCAGCGCAGGCTTTATTCATCTGGTAATCAACCACAACGCCGTTTCTCTTGATAACCAGCTTGGAGTCCTGCCCGCCAATTTCGATAATATCGGCACCCGGGTCCAGCTCGCGGGCGGCTCTGACCTGAGCGGTGATTTCATTCTTAACCAGGTCGGCACCTATCAGGCTTCCAACCAGGTATCTGCCGGAACCGGTTACCCCTGCACCGGCAATGTTCATCTGCCCGGCACCCTTTTCCAGGAGCCTGGTAAAAAGCTGCTTGACCGCATCGACAGGCCGGCCGGCGGTCATTAGATAATCCTTGAGGATGACTTCTCCGTTCGAGTTGATGACAGCGGCTTTGGTGGAAGTAGAACCGATATCAACGCCCAGGTAAAGAGATTCGTTTGCCCCCGACGATTGAAGCCCGGGCTCGGGAATCCGGCCGGGAAAAGGTAACGGTCCCAGCATGTGATACTTTACCGAATTTTCTTCACCCGAAAGCAATCTGACATTTGCGGGTTTGTTTGCGGCAAGCAGCGCCAGGCCTTTTGCCTGCGAGAAAAGATGATTCCCGGGAATCATCAGCTTCACGGGGTGTCCGTTTCTTGCGGTGAGAGAATTTTCCAGAGCCCGGCAAACCGCCCTGTTGGCGGCCAGCCCGCCGGTGAAATATACCGGCTCTATAAAGCCCCCTTTTTTCAGCGAAGTCACCATTCTGGCGATACTTTCACACAGAGCACACAGCATGGCTTCCAGGGAGACCCCTTTCTGCTGCAGGTGAATCAGGTCGCTTTTGGCAAACACCGAGCATCTGGTAGCGATTCGAGGTGTGTTGCCATTAAACGAAAGAGCCAGCGAAGCAAAATCCTCCAGGCTTATGCCCAGCCGGTATGCCTGCTGTTCCAGGAACCGCCCGGTACCGGCGGCGCAAAGCGGATTCGAGTAGGCTTTCCATGGCCGGTTCAGGCCGTCTTCAAGTTCTATAATAAGGGCGGCTTGCCCCCCTCCGTAAATAATGGTCCGGGCTTTATCGTTTTCGGCCAGGACCCCTGAAGCCAGAGCGGCTGAACTGGAATAACATGCCCAGCCCAGCCCGGGTATATCCGGCGAAATATCCGGACCGGAGTAGCCCGCGCTGCTGATCGAACTCAGAGGAACGGTTTTATCGAGCCGTCTCAGGAGAGTGTTAACGGCATCCAGTGAAGAAGTGGCGATTTTTTCTGAATCGACACATACCGGTAAAGCATCACTATCGATCAGCGTAATATGGGCATTTACCGAGCCGACATCTATTCCCAGGCTGTAATTCATTTATATTATTTTAACACAAGCAGGCGCTGCTCGTGCCTGAAGCGCTGTTATCTCAATCAAGCACACTTTGCCACCATATTCTTATAAGCTGAAGCCAGCCGGGTGGTTATTTTACCGGGTTTGCCGTTACCCACGAGCTTGCCGTTGACGGACACAAGCGGCATCAATTCTATAATCGAGTTGGTTAAAAAAGCTTCGCCCGCCCCGGATATTTCATTCGCAGGGAATTGTTTTTCCAGGGTTTCGATTCCCAGCCCGCGTGCCAGTTCCAGCACGGCCTCCCGGGTGATGCCGGCAAGGATACCGCAATTCAGGGCTGGTGTAACCAGGGTGTTGCCTGACAGGATGAAAAGGTTGGTTATGCTGCCTTCGCATACATCGCCTCTTTCATTCAAAAAGATAGCTTCATCCGCTCCCGACAGCAAGGCCTCGCGTTTTGCCAGCAGGTTTTGTAAATAACTGGTCGTCTTCAGGGTCGAGACCGGGGAACGGCTGTAGCGCACTAAGGATGAGATAATGCCCCTGTATCCCCTTCGGTAAACTCCGGGGGAAAGGGGCTCATATCGCCGGGCTGTAATCAGAATGCTGGCCTGCTGCCGGGATCGGTATTGTTCGGGGGAAAAATCGGCCCCGGCAGTGACAGTTACCCGAATACGGGCCGAATTCAACCCGTTGACCCGGACGGTTTCATTGACGGCTGAAGAGAGTTGCCCGGCATCGAGTTCGATTCCCAGCGACCCGGCACCGCCGGCCAGCCTTTCAAGGTGGCGCTCCAGCCTGAAAACCCTGCCTTCGCAGGCACGCATCGTTTCAAACAACCCGTAACCGTAAAGAAAGCCGGCATCAGATACATGTATGCGGCCATCAACGGCGGGAATGAAAGACCCGTTTAAGAATATTATTTCGTTCATTTTGCCTCCTGGTTATTATCTTGAGAAGCATACGCCAGGAAATTTTGCAATATGGCATGGCCCGAAGCGGTGAGGATAGATTCAGGATGGAACTGGACTCCTTCGACGGGGTATGCGGCGTGCTTCAATCCCATGACCAGCCCATCAGAGGTGCTTGCTGTAATCTGCAGGCAGGGCGGCACAGATGTTCTTTCGACAATCAGGGAATGATAGCGTCCGGCTTCAATAGGATTGGGTAAGCCCTCGTATAAACCGGTACCGTTGTGGAAAACAGGCGAGCTTTTGCCATGAACGGGTAGCGGAGCTTTGCCGACAACCGCTCCGAAGACATGCCCGATGCACTGGTGCCCCAGGCATACTCCAAGAATTGGTATTTTACCTGAAAAACAGCCGATAACATCGTTGGATATACCTGCCTGCAGGGGTGTACAGGGACCCGGGGATATTACTATATGCGAGGGTGTCATCTCCTCAATTTGCCTGACGGTGATTTTGTTGTTTCTGGCTACCAGGGGCTCATAACCCAGTTCTCCCAGGTATTGAGCCAGGTTGTAAACGAAGGAATCGTAGTTGTCGATTATCAGAATCATTTGCTCTCCCGGGAAGCTTCGCTGCAGGTTAACGCCGCTATCAATGCCCTGGCTTTATGCAGGGTTTCGGCGTATTCCATTTCAGGATCGGAATCGTAAGTTACCGCTCCGCCGGCATGGAAGTAGGCCAGTCCATTTTTCAAAATCATCGTCCGGATGGCTATATTCAAATCAACGTTTCCATCAGAGCCTATATAGCCGATACTTCCAGTATAAATATTTCGCCTGACAGGTTCGAGTTCATCGATAATTTCCATGGCGCGCACCTTCGGAGCGCCGGTTATGGAGCCCCCGGGAAAAGCAGCTCTTATAACATCCATGGTGGTTATACCTTCCCCCAGCCTGCCTCTTACCGTTGAAGTGAGGTGAAAAACCGTTGGGAATTCTTCCAGGATTGCCAGTTCATCCACTTTAACCGAACCAAAACGGCATACCTTGCCGAGATCGTTTCTTTCCAGGTCCACAATCATAATATTTTCTGCCCTGTCTTTGGCGCTGTTCAACAGCTCTTCAGACATTGTCTTATCTTCCCTGGCAGTGGAGCCCCTGGGCCGCGTTCCCTTTATCGGGCGGGTTTCAACCATGTCCCCGTTAATTTTTAAAAACCTTTCCGGGGATGCAGAAATTACCTGCAGATCACCCGTGTCTAAATAACAGGCAAACGGCGCGGGGTTGATGCGACGTAAAATACGGTACAGTTGAAAAGGCGGGATAGCTGTGGCTGCCTTGAAGCGCTGAGAAAGGTTTACTTCGAATATATCCCCTTCAATAATATATTGCCTGGCCTTTTCCACGGCGCGAATGTATTCTTCACGGGTGAAATTACTGGTAATGGGGCCGGCCTTGAAATCAGCCCCGGGCACGCCTGGTGTAACGGGAGGATGGTCAGGAGTTATTATTCGCTTCAACTCTTCGAGGCGCCTGACAGATTTATCCCGGCCCGCCCTGCCGGTTTCGGGTAAACCGTTAGATATGATATAGGCTTTATGCTCCAGGTTATCCAGTGCAACCAGACAGTCATAAAAACCAAAACAGTACTGAGGTATACCAACATCACAAATTGCCCTGGCCGGCAACTCTTCGATATGGCGCCCCAGATCGTAGCTCAAATAACCGACGGCGCCTCCGGTAAAAGGCACCGGGAACTCTTGCGAAGGCAGCCGGTATTTTTCAAAATAGCGTTCGAGTATATCCAGGGGATCGGATAAACAGGTGTATTCCCGGGTGCTCTCAACGATATGCGTACCGTCCAGGTCTGAAGAGATCACCATGTAAGGGTCTGAGCCTGCGAACGAAAATCTTCCATGCCGATCATGCGGCAAGCTGGAATCCAGCAAAAACGGCATTCTCCTGCCGGCAAAACGCAAAAACAGCTCATCAATTGAGTCCGGGAAGGTAATTTCCTCGACAAGGGGGATGACGTTATGGGTGACGGGGTTATTCATCGGCTTCCTTTAAAATGGATTTCAGCAGTGGCATAATACATTCGGGCACTTATCTGCGTCAATTTATGAACAGTAATTGAGCAAACTCGTCGCAAATATATCTTGACACCTGCTCCGGTGATCTTTATTATTTAACCGGCTTTATTGTATACTAATATGACAATTGCAATCCGTTAAATAAAATGAAAATATCTACTAGAAGCCGTTATGGTATCCGTGCATTGATAAGCCTGGCGTTGAGCGGCGACAAAGGCCCCATTCCTCTCAAGGATATTGCCGCCAAGGATGGTATTCCGTTTATGTACCTGCAAAAGTTGGCGGCCCCCCTGGTCAGTGGGGGAATCCTGAGGGCAAGCCGTGGCATAAATGGAGGTGTATGGCTGGCAAAACCTCCGGAGGAAATTAAACTCAGCGAGGTAGTCAATATTCTGGAAGGCCCGATTATGCCGGTCGACTGCATAGCAGAGATGGAAGACTGTTTCAGAGCGCCTTATTGTGCTTCCAGGGAAATCTGGTATGAACTGAAAACAGCGATAGACAGCGTCCTGGAATCAAACACCTTAAAGGATTTGGCTGACAGGCAGGTTAAAAATGAAAGCCTGCAGGCCGATATGTACAGCATCTAAGTTCACCGCGGTTAAATATGCAAGGTACAAGATTTAGCGCCATGGAACCCGATAGCACTTTCCGGGGGATTGCGCCCGATGTTACTTTTCTTACCGGTAATACACCCATGGTACGGCTTAACCGTGTTGCCGGCAAAGACGGCGCTGAAGTTGTGGCCAAGCTGGAATATTTTAACCCGACAAGCAGTGTAAAAGACCGCACCGCCCTTGCCATGATACTCGATGCTGAAAAGAAAGGCCTTATCGGCAAAGATGCAGTGATACTCGAGCCCACCAGCGGTAATACCGGAATTGCACTGGCATCGGTCTGCGCCGTTAAGGGATACCGCCTGATTATTGTTATGCCGGACAGCATGTCGGAAGAGCGCCGCAAGCTTTTAAAGCTGCTCGGCGCAGAGCTGGTACTCACCCCTGCCAAACGGGGTATGAGAGGTTCGGTGGAAAAGGCTCTCGAGATGGCAAAAGGCAACCCGGAGTACTTCATGCCGGATCAGTTTAATAACCCCGCCAACCCTGAAGTTCACAGCGCTACCACCGGCCGGGAGATATGGCGCGACACCGAAGGTCGGGTTGATGTGCTTATTGCCGGTGTCGGAACCGGTGGAACAATTACCGGTATCGCCAGGACTCTCAAAGAACTTAAACCCGGGATTAAAGTGGTTGCCGTGGAGCCGGAGAGTTCCCCGGTTCTTTCCGGTGGAAAATCCGGCCCGCATAATATTCAGGGCATCGGGCCAGGGTTTGTTCCGTCTATTCTGGATACAATGATTCTGGATGAAGTTGTTCGCGTTGCCGATTCGAAGGCTTGTGAAATGGCTCGCCGCCTGGCGAGCGAGGAAGGCTTGCTGGCCGGTATGTCTTCAGGCGCTGCAGTTGTTGCCGCCGTAGAGGTAGCCGCCAGAGCCGAAAACCGTGGCAAGCTGGCAGTGGTGATACTGCCCGATACCGGTGAACGCTATCTTTCGACATGGGCTTCCTGATACGGGCCGGCGGAACATCAGTGGAGATATTTTGAAACGTATATATCTTGATTATGCGGCTACAACCCCCCTGCACCCGGAAGTTTTCAAAGTAATGAAGCCATACCTGCTTGAAAATTTCGGCAATCCAGCAACCCTGTATTCCTATGGACAGGAGGCCCGTCAGGCAGTAGAAAGCGCCCGGGATAAAATTGCTGGCCTCATCCACGCCAAATCCGAAGAAATCGTATTTACCGGCGGAGGAACTGAAGCCAATAATCTGGCGATTAAAGGCGTGGCGCAGGCTCTCGAGAAAAAGGGTAATCACATCATAACCTGCGCCATCGAGCACCACTCCGTGTTGGGGCCTTGCCAGGCGCTTGAAAAAAGAGGATTCGCAGTTACCTATCTGCCTGTAGATGAATACGGGCGGGTAAGCCCTGAAAGCGTTGGCAACGCCATTACCCCAAAGACCATATTGATTTCCATCATGCATGCCAACAACGAAATCGGAACCCTGCAGCCGGTAGCCGAAATCGGTCGCATTGCCCGGCAGAAGGGTATCTATTTTCATACCGATGCGGTACAAACCCTGGGACACATTCCGGTGGATGTTGATGAACTCGGCGCCGATTTGCTATCCACCTCGGCCCATAAAATATACGGTCCCAAGGGTGTGGGTGCTCTATATATTCGCGAGTGTGTAAAGCTTGCACCCTTGATAGATGGCGGGGAACAGGAAGACAGGCGCCGTGCCGGTACAGAAAACGTGCCCGGAATAATCGGTTTCGGCAGGGCTGTCGAACTGGCTGAAGTTGACATGTCAGGGGAAGCACAGCGGTTGACGGAACTGCGTGACAGGCTTATCAAAGACCTCCAGGCAACCATTGAAGACATACACCTGAACGGACATCCTTCGGCCAGGCTGCCCGGCAATGTGAATATCAGTATCAATTATGTCGAAGGTGAAGCGGTGTGCTTAAACCTGGACCTTGAAAATATTTGCGCCGCAACTGGTTCGGCCTGCACAACCGGCAGTATCGAGCCTTCTCATGTAGTGCTGGCTCTGGGTAGAAACCGGCAGCTTGCCCATGGCTCGGTTCGCTTTACCATGGGTAAATGGACTTCTGCAGTGGAGATTAACCGGGTCAAAAAAGTCCTGCCCGGCATAGTCGCCCGGCTCAGGAGTATGTCGCCTTTATACCGACAGGACCGTCATTAAACAGAAAAGGCAGGATAAGAATGGCAGGACGCTTTTCTGAATACAGTGAAAAAGTACTGAAAATATTCCGAAACCCGGCAAATGTCGGGGTTATCAATGACCCGGATGCCTGGAGTTTCATTTCCGACCCTACCCGTGGCGTGACGATGGAACTGTTTCTAAAACTGGATGGCACTATTATCTCTGATGCCAGGTTCAGGGCTTCCGGCTGCGGTGCTACGATTGCCACTACCTCGGCAATTACCGAAATGCTGAAAGGTAAAACACCGGAACAGGCGCGTGAAATCACCGATATAGACCTGGCGCAAGCCCTGGAACTTTCCGAACGGAAGCATTATGTGGCTGAGCTGGGCAGGGAATTAATTGCAGCAGCTGTAGACGATTACCGGCAACGAAACGCTTAGAAAATAACCAGGACGTTATGCCGCCGTTCTGATATTAATCCTTTACGGCACAACGTCCTGGTCTCTGAAGAGTATTTATAATTCTGAAGACGGGTCTTCCAGCAGCCGGTTTTCGGCAGAGGTGTAACCCAGTTCCTGTGCCTGGCGGTCCAGGTCTGCGGTGATGATCATCTCCAGGCCCAGGTTTATATCCTCAGCGGCTTTTCTGAGATCCACTGCCTTCAAATAGTGTTTGCACTTTTCGCAAAAATACACCCGGTACAGGCCGCTTTCATCGGTGCGGTAGGAAAGCAGTGACTGCTCGACATTATGACAGAAGGGGCAATCCATGCGCTGGAAAAGCCAGTCCGTATTGCAGCAGGAGCAAACGAGATATCGAGCACCCTTTTCCTTATCCAGGTAACTGAACGAAGGAACCGAGCCGCATACCGGGCAATGTCCACGCCGCCAGCTATGCTGGTTGAACCTTTCCTTAAAGGCTAAACCATAACCGGTCAGGAAGGGGCGCAGGGTATGATGCACGAGTGTTGCCAGCGCCTGCGGTTCAAGTGCGGTTTTTTCAGTAGCTGAATCGAGAATATTACCATCCAGCCATGACTGGGCAATTTCAGCACTAAATGCGGGCAAATCCACATCTGAAATGCTGGTAAAACCGGGCAATATATCGGAATAATCGCCAAACAAATTTGCCAGTTTATTAAAAATACTGCTGGCATAATTCCAGTCGATATCCGTTTCATGCATTTTAATCAGCACTGTACCGTCAAGAATTCGCTGGTTTAGTTCTTCCTGGCTTAAGCCTATTGCCGGTACGCCGGAGCGCTCTTCAGCTTCCACCTGGATCTGCAAAAGCTTCAGGTAGAAGTCAAAAAACCGGGAAGAGTGGGCTGACTCACCAGCCCACTCTTCCAAACCCTTCAGTATTTTTGTGGTTGTATCGTTTAGCTCAGGTTTATACAAAACTCGTCTTTATCTCCTATGCCTGCCCTGCAATGAGCAGCAGTGCTCTGATAAGCAGTCCGCCGAGGACCACCAGCCCGGCAGAAGAAAAGGTGATGGCCGCCAGGATTCCACTGGAGAAATCCCTCTTCCAGTTCATTGCCAGCAGAATCAAAGGAGCGATAAGCCCGGCGGCGATAAGCCCGACCCAGAACCAGAGGGAAAGCGCTCCACCGGTCAGAAGTCTCAGCCCTTCGGTGGCTGCAGGCGAGCCGCTGGCTGAAAGCCAGAGGATGAAAGTTGCCAGGACAACCAGTTCGACCAGAATAACAACTACCAGAGACTTGGCCATCTTGCTTATGGCAGCAGAATCAATCTGCCAGCCGGAAGCATCGAAGAACTGTTCGATAAACCAGTTCCATGCCCGGTTGCCGGTACCGTTTAGCCAGTTGACCAACAGAGATACCACGATCAGCCAGGCAACACCGGATGCAACCGCAGATACTACAAATACAGCTGGCAACAGCGGTGTGATGGCCCAGAAGGGCTCACTGCTGGCCGAAATCAAAACACCCGTGTAGGTCATAAGCAGTATCGACAGAACAAAACCGACCCATGAAAGAACGTTGGTAGCTTTGTCTGCAAAGCTCTTAAACCCGCGAGCGTAGTGGCTGATAATCCAGAGAACCAGCATTATACCGGCTACCGTGAGCCAGCCGGAAAGTATCCAGCCGCCCAGCGAAAGTACCGATTCCGGCCGGACGGTAACGAACATATGCCAGAACCAGAGGATGTTACCAAGATGTGAAAGCAGCAGGGCTACCCCGACCAGTGCCAGGATAATACCGGTACAAACTGCCAGCTTGAAAAGGTTCTTGAGCCTGCCTCCGCTGAATTTATCAGCCAGGAAAGCAGTCAGGAAGGCGCCGCCGGCCATACCGGCAGCCCACAGGTCAATCCAAAGGGTTACTCCCCATTCCATTCCGCCAATATTCATTAAGCACCCCCTTTCTTGCCGGACCCACCGGCAAGTTCTTGCTTGCGTTTAAATACCAGCCAGAACGGCAGAGCGGTAAGGACGCCGGCGGTCACCAGGCCGGAGAGCCATTTGCCGACTACGTCGGCGGTGGCAACCTTGGGGTCGTCCGGTAAACCATATACTGCGCTGGGTGAATCGTCCAGAACGTACATTACGTGCAGGCCGCCCAGCTCGTTTTCACCGTAGAGATAGGCATTGGGGTAGCCGTTGGCCTTCAACTTGTCAACCTGGGCACGCCCGGCTGACACCAGTTCGTCCCGGTCACCGAAGGCCAGAGCCCCGGTGGGGCAAGTGCTGACACAGGCGGGTTTCAGGCCTTCATCCAACCGGTTGTAGCCCACTGAGGTACAGGCACTGCATTTCATAGCCAGCCCGGCATGATGGTCTATATGCGGCACATGGAACGGGCATGCCTGGGTACAGGTACCGCAGCCTATGCACCATTCCTGGTCTATGTGCACGAAACCATCTTCGGTTTTGAAGATTGCGCCAACAGGACAAACCACGGCGCAGCTGGCCTCTTCACAATGGAGACAGGCACGGCGCAGGAAAAGCCAGTCGAACTTGCCGTTTCGCTCAGTTTCTATGAAGCGCATTTTCAGCCAGGTTTCAGCAGAAAGTTCTTTCGGATTTTCGTAAGAACCCCAGTTGCTGGTTTCCTCAGCTTTGTGTTCGTTCCACTGCTTACAGGCTACCTGACAACCTCGGCAGGCTGTGCATTTGGTGAGGTCAAAAAGTATTGCCTTACTCATTAGTCTACCCTCCTTACGCTGCACAGGAAAGTCTTGTATTCCGGAATGGTCGTATTAGCATCGCCGACATGCGGAGTGAGCATATTGGCTGAGTCGCCGTTATTCATTCCCGCGTACCCCCAGTGCCAGGGGAGGCCTACCTGGTGAACGGTTTTGCCGTTCACGGTAAGCGGTTTGAAGCGTTTGGTAACGACTGCCACTGCTCTTACTTCGCCCCGGGCGGAACTGACGACAACTTTATCTCCATTATTAATGCCTTTTTGTTCTGCCAGTTCCTCATCCATTTCGGCATACATATCCGGCATGAGTTCATTCAGCCATGGCAGGTTCCGGGTCATAATGCCGGTTTGCCAGTGTTCGGTGCACCGGTAGGTGGTAGCTACATAGGGGAATTCATCGGGCGTGCCCTGTTCGTTCATCCACTTGCCGATAAAGGCGCACGGATTGTTTTTCTGGCTGGACATGATATTGTTGTCCAACGGGCTTTCCCAGGGTTCGTATACCTCGGGTAGAGGCCCTTCGGCCAGGCCGTAGCCCCATATACGGGCAACACCCTCCGGTTTCATTATGAAAGGCAGGTACTTGGACCCACTCTCGGCCAGGTTGATGGGAGCCCAGCCGCCGTCGGGAACATCGCCGGCCCATTTGGATTCCTGGGCGTTCCAGGCTATTACCGGATGCTGACTGTCCCAGGGGTTCCCATCCAGGTCTACCGAAGCACGGTTGTAGATAATGCGGCGATTGACCGGCCAGCACCAGGACCAGCCGGAGTACAGGCCGATCTGCTGTGGATGGCTGTCGACTGGGTTGCGGGCGGCGCATTTGTTACCGGCTTCTTCTGTGTACTGGTTGCAGTACAGCCAGTTGCCCGAAGTTGTGGAGCCGTCATCCTTGAGAGCAGCGAAGCTGGCCATGAGTTTGCCGGTGGCCAGGTCGTAACCGTTGACTTCCCTGGCAATCTGGTCGGCAGTCACGTGTTCATAATCCCAGGTGAGGTTAATGATACCGTCACGGCCGGGGGCATTGCTGTCTGCTTCGTAGAGCTTCTTTATTTTGGCCATTAGTTCGGCAATGATTTCGAGGTCGGGCATGGCTTCGCCGGCGGGTTCGACTGCCTTGTAGCGCCATTGCGCCCAGCGGCCGGAGTTGGAGATACTGCCCTCTTTTTCGTAGGAACAAGCTGCAGGCAGCATGAATACTTCTGTTTTAATGCTGGCCGGGTCAACTCCGGGCCGCTTCCAGAAAATGGCGGTTTCGTTTTCCCAGATATCGACCGAGACCATCCAGTCCAGTTTAGCCAGGGCTTCCCGGGCACCGTTGGCGTTCGGGCCGCCGGCTGCGGGGTTCTGGCCCCAGACCCATAAACCCTTAATAATATCAGTGCCTATGGCTTCGATGAGGCCGATATGAGTGTTGTTGACGCCGGGTTTCTTTTTGGGCAGCCAGTGGAAACCGAATTCGTTATCCGGAGTGGCGGCATCGCCGTACCATGCCTTGAGCAGACTGACGATGTATTTGCGGGCATTCTGCCACCAGTTGGCGCTTTTATCGCCGGCTAGCCCTTCAGGTATTATGGTGGCTGCCGGATGCTTGCCGCCTCTCCTCAGATATGTATCTATATCGGTATCGCCCTCTGCCGGCACGTTAAGATAGCCGGGAAGGATGTGCTCCAACAGGCACATATCGGTCGAGCCCTGTACGTTGGAAGTGCCGCGAAGAGCGTTGATGCCGCCGCCGGCAACGCCCATGTTGGCCAGCAGGAGCTGGAGAACAGCATAACCGCGGATGTTCTGTACACCGTAGGTATGCTGGGTAGCCCCCATAGCGTAGCAGATAGTACCGGCCTTGCCTTTTTTGCCGGTTTCGGCATAGGCCTGGCATACGCTGAGGAAATCGTCCTTGGGGGTACCGGTTATATTGCTGACGGTATCTGCGTTATAACGCGAATAATGCTTCTTCATAAGCTGGAAAACGCAGTTGGGGTCTTTCAGCGTCGTGTCTGTGGTGGGGGTGCTCCCATCGGCGTATTTCCAGGTGGCTTTCGATGCTCCCGTATATGCGCCGTTGTAGGCCTTCTGTTCTATTTCGCCGAACAACCCGTCTTCGAATTCAAAGTTCGGGTTGATTATGAAACCGGCATTCGTATACTGGGTAATGTAGTCCATGTTGTAGTTACCCGGGTTCTGCTCGATGTCGTTGATGACGTAGTTTATCATTCCGCCGATAAAAGCTATGTCGGTTCCTGAACGCATCGGTGCATAGATATCCGCCTTGGAAGATGTGCGGGTAAAGCGGGGATCCACACTTATTAGTTTGGCACCTCTTTCCTTGGCCTGGGTAATCCACTTGAAGGAAATCGGGTGGTTTTCAGCTGCGTTGGAGCCGATAATGAATACGCAGTCAGAATTCCTGAGGTCTATCCAGTGGTTGGTCATTGCTCCTCTACCGAACGACTCTGCCAGAGCCGCAACTGTAGCGGAGTGTCATATGCGGGCACAGTGCTCGAGGTAGACCACACCCAGAGCCCGGTTCATCTTGGAAAGCAGGTAACACTCTTCGTTGTCAAGCTCTCCGCCACCGAATGAAGCCAGTCCGTCCGTGCGGCCGGCTGATGCCACCCAGGTACTGTCCCGGGTAGCCTTGGCCCGTTCGGCTATGGTGTCCAGCATCCAATCCCAGGATTTCTCTTCCCACTCGGTTGAGTTGGGCGCTCTGTAAAGAGGCTTGGTCAACCTGTATGGATTAGGCTCGCCATCCAGCTGGTGGATCTGGGACATGGCCAGGCCTTTGGGGCACAGGGCCCCTTCGTTAATCGGGTGGTCCGGATCTCCTTCAATCTTGACGATGCCGTCTTCGTAGACTGATACAATTGCACCACAGCCTACACTGCAATAGCAGCAGATCGTTGTCGATTCCTTGACCTTTTGCTGAAGCGGTACTTTTTTCAGCGATCTGGCCATAATAGCCTTTTCGTCAAGGCTATTGAACAGGAACAACCCGCCCAAGGTTGCGCCGGAAGCTTTAAGAAAACTCCTTCGGCTAATCTCCATAAATTCTACCCCCTTTTATGGTAAATATTTTGGGCTAAAAAAATGGTTGCCTGTAAAAGCAACCACACTTAAAATTGAATTAAACAACTAACTGCCACAGGAATCACGTTTTCCCTGCAGGAAATTAAGGTATTAATAAGCCAGTTCCTCACTCGTAATAACGCAACAAACCCTTTGAAATCTCCTTTCCTTAAAAAGGCAGGCATAGCTGTTTCCGGCTACACCCTCGGGGCTTTTCGGCCCGCCGGCCAGATTCCATGTCCCCGCAGGGGTTTAGGAGCTTCTGGCTCGGAGTCAAGAGGAAGTGTATATTTTCCAAAAATATTTGTCAAGTTGATTTACGATGAACAGTATCATATATGATTATACCCTGAAAAAGACAAAATGTGAATTGCCATGCATCCGGCAAAATGCTAGACTGCCTGTTTCAGATGGAACTATTTATCAGAAATGCCGGTTTTGAGCAGTTGACCCGACTCTGGCAACAGAAGCAGGGAAACATTGTCTGGCAGTGCCTGTTCGTGCTGCCGCCATGGCTGGAAACATGGTGGCAGGTTTTCGGAAGTAATTACCAGCCATACTTGAAAATCGTCTACTCCCGGCAGGAGCCGGTGGGTATTGTGCCGTTGAAAATCTCCGGAAATACAGTTACTTTCATGGGCAGCGAGAACATCTGCGATTACCAGGATTTCATTATAAAGGAAGGGTGCAGCAGCAGTTTTTTTACCCTGTTGCTGGATGAACTCAGAGACGACGGGTTCGAGCGGCTGGAACTCAGGCACGTAAGGCCTGAATCAGCAGTGATGAAGGGCCTCGTTCCGGTGGCCCGTGCCAGGGGCCTTGAGATTAAAATCGAGCAAGAGGCATGCTCACTTGAAATCGCCCTGCCTGCCAGCTTCGAAAGCTACCTGGGGTTGCTTGAAAAAAAGCAGCGCCATGAACTCAGGCGGAAGTTGCGCCGGCTGACCGGCGCCGGCGAACCGTCTTTCTCTTTCACTGACCCCGAGGGCGGCAATACCTGCCGCCTCGAACAGTTTTTAACCCTTTTTCGTTTGAATGATGCCAAGACCGGCTTCATGACACCAACCATGGAACAGTTTTTTCGTTTGATGGTGCAGCGGCTGGCGGCAGAGCGGTTGCTGCGTTTCGGCTGCCTCAGGTTAGACGGCCGCGAGGTAGCCATAGTATTCGTTTTTGATTATAATAACACCATATACCTTTACAACAGCGCTTACGATCCGGCTTTCGGCAACATCAGCCCGGGTTTGATGAGCAAAGCCCTGGCTATTAAAGAAGCTATCCGGATGAACCGCCGGTGCTGGGATTTTCTCAAAGGCGAGGAACCTTACAAACGGCATCTGGGCGGGGAGAAGGTCAGCCTTTACGGAGTAGACATAGAGATCGGTTAATTTATGATATATGAAGTTATCTCCAATGAAAAACCACGGGTTGCCTTTATAAGTTTGCACAGTTGCCCGCTTGGCAACCTGGGTGCCAAGGATACCGGCGGCATGAGCGTATATATACGAGAGGTTGCCGTTCAACTTGCCGGCATGGGTTACCAGGTCGATATCTTTACACGCAAACATGAGCCCCATGGCGGCGGCATCATACAACTGGCCCGGGGGGCGCGACTCATTCACCTGGATGCTGGAGAGCAGCGGGAAACCACCGAAAAAATTTCACTCTATCCACATATCGACACTTTCATTGAAGAGATAAAAAAGTTTGCCTGTTCGCAGAACGCGCGATACGGGCTTGTGTTCAGCCACTACTGGCTGTCCGGCGTGGCCGGCGGGCAACTGGCACGCGACTGGGGTGTCGGCCATATGGTTATGTTTCATACCCTGGCAGCCGTAAAAAACAAGCTGGGTGTAGGCAAACCCGAGCCGCAATTACGCTTGAGGGGAGAAAGAGCGGTTGTTCAAGGCTGTCAACGGATAATTACCGCCACCCGGCGTGAAAAACAGAGTATCAGCCTGCTGTATGATACGCCTCCGGAAAAAATCAGTATTGTCACTTGCGGGGTAAACATGGATTTATTCAAACCCCGTCAGGACGGGCAATTGAAAAAAGAACTGGCTGTGGATAACGGCAGAATCATATTATATGTAGGGCGGATAGAACCTTTGAAAGGTCCGCATTTACTGCTCGAAGCTCTGGCCTTGTTAAAGCACCGTCAGGACTGGCACTGCCTCATCGCGGGTGGAGACCAGTCAAGTAATGAAGAAATCAGGCGACTGAAGGAACGGGCTATGCGGTCAGGTATCGGAGAGCGGCTTATTTTTGCCGGGTTGGTATCGCAAGAAAAACTGCCGGCTTATTATTCGGCGGCCGACTTACTGGTGGTTCCTTCCTACTACGAGAGTTTCGGACTGGTTGCTCTGGAGGCACTGGCTTGCGGATGTCCGGTGGTTGCCAGTGATGTCGGGGATCTTAAAAATATTATTATCCCCGGTATGTCCGGGGATATTGTCGAAAAACTGAACGCCGCCAGCCTGGCCGCAAACATAGACAAGTGGATAAGCCATCCGGCAAGAACTGCTGAAGAAGCTCAGGCTGTACGCCGGACCATAGAACGGTTCGGATGGGATAATGTAGCAGCTGGACTGGCCAAAGAAATCGACTCTTTGTGCCCGCAGGCTACCGGGGCGGTTTAGTTTGTCGAGCAGAGCGATCGAACTCATGGTTGTAGCGCCCCACCCGGACGATGCCGAGTTTGGTATCGCCGGAACAGTAGCCAGGCTTGCCTCCGCCGGCAAAGAGGTAGTATATGTCATCGCCACCGGGGGTGAAAAAGGAACCGATGACCCGTTAGCTAATCCTGATGATATAAAAGCCATTCGCAGAGCCGAACAACTGGCTGCAGCTTCCGTTCTGGGTGTCAGTGAGGTGCGCTTTCTGGATTTTGCCGATGGCGGCCTAGAAGACAGTTATCACTGCCGCCTGGCAATCACGCGGGAAATCCGTCGTTTCAAACCCAGAGTGGTTGCTTCAACGGATCCGTATCGGCGTTATATGTGGCACCGGGATCACCGCATTATCGGGCAGGTGGTGGCCGACGCTGTCTATCCTTTCGCCCGCAACTGGCCGGCTTTTCCGGAACTGATAAAGGAGAATCTGGCGCCTCACACCGTGAGCCGGATGCTGTTCTGGGGTTGCGAAGAACCCAATCATTTTGAAGATATCACCCCGGTATTCGATACTAAACTGAAGGCTTTAAGGTGCCATCGCAGCCAGATAGGCATGCACGGTGATAACAACCTTGAAACATGGCTGCGCCAGCGGGCCGCAGATATGGCCAGAGGCCAGGATTACGAACTGGCTGAGGCTTTTCGATGCATCGACGTCAACTGGTAATATCTTGACAGGCCTGCCGGTTAATGCTAATTTGACACCTGTTTTTTAAAAGGAAGCGTTATCGATGGAAAAGAACGAACAAAAACAACTGCTTTCAGGTAACGAAGCCATTGCTTTGGGAGCCTGCCACGCCGGGCTGAAAGTAGCCGCTGCCTATCCGGGAACACCCAGTACTGAAATCCTGGAAAATATTGCCCGTTACGAGGGGGTATATGCCGAGTGGTCCACCAATGAGAAAGTCGCTCTCGAAGTAGCTATGGGTGCTTCGTATACCGGAGTTCGCTCGCTGGCAGCTATGAAACACGTCGGTTTGAATGTCGCTGCCGACCCTTTGCTGTCGGCTTCAATTACCGGAATAAAGGGCGGCCTGGTAATCGTAAGCGCGGATGACCCCGGTATGCACAGCTCGCAAAATGAACAGGACAACCGCCACTATGCCCGGCTGGCTAAAATACCCGCCGTAGAACCGTTCGACAGCCAGTCTGCATACGATTTTATTTTATATGCTTTCGAATTAAGCGAAGCTTTCGATACCCCGGTCCTCTTTCGTTCGACTACCCGAATATCCCATTCAAAATCGGTGGTATTGAGCCGTTCACCGCTTGAGATCCAGCCGGTAAGCGGGTTTACCTGTGATCCGGCCAAGTGGGTGATGCTGCCGGCATATGCCCGGGAGCGTCATATTGCCATCGAGGCCAGAATGGACCGGCTCAGGCAGTACGCTGAAACCAGTCCCTTGAACGCACGGTTCGATGGGGATAAATCTCTGGGTATTATTACCAGCGGCATTGCCTTTCAATATGTCAGGGAAGTATTTCCAGACGCTTCAATATTAAGGCTGGGCCTCACTTATCCACTGCCTGAAAAGCTCATCCGGGAGTTCGCCTCCGGTGTCGAACGGGTTATTGTAATTGAAGAACTGGACCCTTTTATTGAAGAAATCATCGCCTCCATGGGCATTAAAGCTGCCGGCAAGGCTTTCATTCCGCTTACCGGCGAGCTTTCACCCCAGGTTGTTGCCGGAGCTGCATTGCAGTACGGTTTGACTGCAGCACGTAGCGACGAATCCGAAGATTGCATGGAAGAACTGCCCCCCAGGCCGCCGTCATTATGCCCCGGCTGCCCGCATCGCGGGCTCTTTTATGAGCTCAGCCGGAACCAGAGGCGGATAAGCCGGTTGGCCGGCAAGGGCGGTACTTCTTCCGGCAGCGGCCTGATTGTTACCGGAGATATCGGCTGTTACACCCTTGGGGCTTATCCGCCTCTGAACGCCATGGATACCTGTGCCTGCATGGGTGCCGGCATCGGTCAGGCCCTTGGTATGGAAAAGGCGGGTATCAGAGACAGGCTGGTAGCGGTTATCGGTGACTCCACTTTCATGCATTCCGGGCTTACCCCTTTGGCCAATGCTGTGTACAACCAGAGCCAGATTACCATTATTATCCTCGACAACATGACCACAGCCATGACAGGCCACCAGGGGCATCCGGCTACCGGTATTTCAGCCAGGGGGACAAAAACCCGGTCAGTAAGCCTGGAAAGTATAGTACGGGGTATGGGGGTCGAAAACGTCAAGGTTGTGGATGCCTTTAAAATTAAAGAACTCAACAGTTCCCTCAAGGCGGCAATCGAATCCACCCAGCTGCATGTGCTTATTGTACGCGGCGATTGTGCGCCGACACGGCCGCGTTCCAGGGTCACCCGGGTGGTAGAACAGGAAAAATGCATTCACTGTGATATGTGTTTGAAACTTGCCTGCCCGGCAATTCAACAAACGGAAGGCAAGATTACGATAGATGCGAATTTGTGCGCCGGGGATAACTGCGGTTTGTGCCAGCAGATATGTCCCGTCGGAGCGATAACGGTACTCGGGAAGGCGGTGGAAGAATAATGCCAAAAATCGATATTCTGATTACCGGTATCGGCGGGCAGGGAATTATTATGGCCAGTGATGTGCTGGCCCAGGCGGGTATGCTCGATGGTTACGATGTCAAAAAGACCGACAGTATCGGCATGGCTCAACGGGGTGGCAGCGTAGTCAGCCATATACGGCTGGGAGAAAAGGTATATTCCCCCCTTATTTCTCCGGGGGAAGCCGATATATTATTTGCCATGGAAAAACTTGAAGCCGCCCGCACCAGTAAATTCTTACGAAAAGGTGGAGTGGCTCTGCTGAGCCGATACAGCTCTCCACCTGTTTCCCTGATCGGCGGCCGGTACAGGTATCCTTCGGATGAGGTGATATTGAATTGCCTGAACCGGCGCACCGAAAAAGTATACCTTATCGACGGCCTGGCGAAAGTTGCCGGACTGGGCAACATAAAGACATTGAATGTATTCCTGCTCGGAGCGCTTTCCGGTTTATTGCCCCTGAGCAGGCAAGCATGGCATGCCAGCCTTAAAAATACTCTACCCGAAAAAATATTAAACATCAACCTGGAAGCTTTTGATCTGGGCATACAGGAGATTGCCGGTGGCACTCTCAAATAGAACTCTTGCCGGGATGAAGCAGAGTTCCTGGATACGCCAGATGTTCGAAGCCGGCGAGAAGCTTAAAGCCAGCCTCGGGCCCGGTAACGTATTTGATCTGTCTCTGGGCAACCCGGTAGCCGAGCCGCCGGCGCCGGTGGCAGAGGCGTTGCTGAACCTGGCTGAAAAGCCTCTGCCCGGTATGCACCGGTATATGCCCAACGCCGGTTATACCCATACAAGGAACGCCGTTGCCGGAGCTTTAAGCCGGGAACTGGGTATGGCTTTCGGCGGTGAAGACATCGTTATGACCTGTGGTGCCGCCGGGGCGATCAACGTTGCTCTGAAAGCTGTCCTGGAAACCGGGGAAGAAGTTGTTGTGTTGTGTCCATATTTTCCGGAGTATGTAAGCTACATCGAAAACCATGGTGGAGCCGTCAGGAAAGTACCGGCCGGTAAACATTTCCTCCCCGAACCGGACAGTCTGGAAAACTCGATCGGCGCCGGCACCAGGGCGGTAATTATCAATTCCCCCAACAACCCCACCGGTATCATGTATGACGACAGCTTTCTGGCGGCTTTAGGCAAGTTATTAATTCGGAAAAGCCGGCAATACGGGCGACCGATATATCTGATCAGCGATGAACCTTACCGCAGAATCCTGTATGACGGGATTAATTTTGCCTCACCTGCCAAACATTATACACACTCGATTATTACCAGTTCCTTTTCCAAGGATCTGGCCCTGCCGGGTGAACGTATCGGCTACCTGGCGGTAAATCCCGTCATGGAAGGCAAGACGGAGATGGTGAACGGTTTCATATACTGCAACCGCATTCTGGGTTTTGTAAATGCGCCCGCCATGATGCAGCATCTGGTGAGCGCCCTGCAGCAGATGAGCGTATGTGTAGCCGGTTATCAGCGCAAGCGGGATTTTCTATACCACGGTCTGCGAAGCATGGGTTTTAACGTGGTCAAACCGGCCGGGGCTTTTTACATGTTTCCCCAAATCGGCGATGGAGATGATATAGGATTTGTCGGTAAGCTGATGGATTATGGAGTTCTAGCCGTACCCGGGAGCGGTTTTGGTGCTCCGGGGCATATACGCCTGTCATATTGTGTCGAGGATGAAGTTCTGGAAGGAGCGCTTCGGGGAATTAAGAAAGCTGTGGGGTAAGTATGGAAACGGGGAACGAAATACTGCAAAACATAAACCTGCTTAAAAGCCGGGTGGAACCGGCAGTACGTTTGATGGATATGCGACTTGAGGCGCTCGAACCCGGATATGCGCGGGTGCTGATGAGGATTAAACCGGAGCACCTTAATTTCCACGGCATGGCTTTCGGCGGCATCATAATGTCGTTGGCCGATCATGCCTTCGGGTATGCTGCCAACACCCTGGCTTATCCCAGCGTTGCCAGCCAGTTTAACATGCATTTTCTGGAGGGCGCACGGGAGGGTGAAACCCTGGCAGCTGAATGCCGGGTGGTAAAAAACGGACGCCGGATCAGTGTTTCGGATATAAGAGTGACCAACGAACAGGGAAAGCTGATTGCACTGGCCACCGGCACCACGGTTCCGGTTCGCTCCCGCCCGGGTTCCGGTGAACCGGTAAATAAACCTGCCGGGGAATAAAAAAGTTGACGAATTATTATGCTTGTGGTAATCTCTCCCAGTTTTGTAATTAAATGCAGGCTAATGAATACTAATACTGTCGATATCAAGGGAAAATTCTGCTTCATCTTTACCGTGCGCACACGGTGCGCCGGGGGTTTGTCTGTAATGCAGGTATAAAAATTTAACCTGAGTATGGTTGAGATAGTAACCTCCCCGGCAAGGGAGGTTTCTTTATATCCGGAAGAAATATGATCGAAACAACGGCTGATACAATACCGGGACTTGTAGTAAAGAACTGCCGTAACTGGCCGGACAGACCGGCTATGTGCATGAAGCGGTTCGGCATCTGGCAGCGTTACAGCTGGCGGGAATATTTCGAAAAGATCAAATATTTTTCTCTGGGCATGGTTAAGCTCGGGCTGAAAGCCGGTGACGTAGTCTGCATAATTGGAGACAATGAACCGGAATGGTTCTGGGGGGAAATCGCGGTACAGTCCGCCGGAGGTGTAGCCACTGGCAGTTTTGTCGATTCGATTCCTTCCGAATTAAAATATATCATGACCCATTCAGGGGCCAGTTTCGCCATCGCCAACGACCAGGAACAGGTGGATAAGTTTCTACAAATAAAACCGGAGCTGCCTTTGCTGAAGAAGGTCGTTTACTGGGATCCCAAAGGGCTCAAGAATTATGACGATCCACTGCTGATAGGTTTTAACGAGGTAATCAGCCTGGGGCGGGAGTACGATGAACAAATGCCCGGGGTGTTCGAAGAGCTTGTAACCGCTGCCAGGGCTGACGATACGGCTTTCGTTTATTACACTTCGGGTACTACCGGCCTGCCGAAAGGGGCTATGCTTAATCACCGGGCCTTAATACGCACAGCCGAAAGTTTCATCAGCCGGTACCCGCTGTCCGAGACAGACGATCTTATTTCCAACTTTCCGGCTGCCTGGGTGGGGGACAGCTATTTTTCCACCATCCCGCATTTACTTACCGGTGCCCGCTTGAACTTTCCTGAAGAACCGGAAACCATTGCCGAAGATACCCGTGAAGTAGGCCCCAACTTTGTTATCTATGGTCCCAGGCAGTGGGAAGGGCTGGCCAGCGAAATCCAGGTAAAGATGATGGATGCCGCCTGGCTGAAAAAACTTGCCTATAATTTGTTTATGCCGGTCGGGTATAAGATGGCCGATATGAAACTGGCCGGAAAACAACCCCGGCTGGCATGGCGTATTCTCTACAGGATCGCTGATATTCTGCTTTTTCATCCACTTAAAGATAAACTGGGGCTCTCCAGGGTACGTTTTGCCGTAACAGGTTCATCGGTGCTCAGCCTGGACACCTTCAGGTTGATTCATGCCATTGGTGTTGAGCTGCGGCAGAACTACGCCAGCACCGAGTCGGGCTATATTTCATCGCACGGGGAAGGTGAAATCCGTTTTGAAAGTGTGGGACGGCCTGCCCGGGGAGTTGAGGTCAGGCTGATGGAATCGGGCGAACTCTGGGTTCGCAGTGACTGCATGTTCAGCGGGTATCTGGCCAACCCCGAAAAGACTCGCCAGACACTGGTTGGCGGCTGGTGCCGGACCGGAGATGCGGTGAATATCGACAGCGATGGACATATCCTGTTTCTTGACCGGCTGGAACACATGGGTGAATTGAAAGGCGGCGCCAGGTACGCTCCACAGTACATCGAGGGTCGTCTGCGTTTTTCGCCCTATATTAAAGATGCCATGGTGATAGGCGGCCCCGACAGGGAGTATGTTACCGCTATTGTGAATATGGATTTTGCCATGGTCGGCAAGTGGGCGGAAAGAAAGCATATCGCCTATACCACCTTCGTCGACCTTTCGCAGAGAGACGAAGTGGCCGAACTGATTTGTAAAGACCTCGAAAGGGTAAACGGGTATCTGCCTGATCATGCCAGGGTAAGGAAATATGTTCTCATGCACAAGGAATTTGATGCTGATGAAGCCGAGCTTACCCGCACCCGGAAACTCAGGCGCGAGTACATGGCTCAGCGTTACCGAGACCTTATCGACAGCATGTACGGAGACAGAGACGATGTGAAAATCGAGACCCAGGTAACTTACCGGGACGGGCGCCAGGGACAGGTAGGCACCGTTATCAAGGTAAGGACTGTCGGGGAGGCTTAAGAAGTGTCTGAACTGCTGCAATACGTAATAACGGGCGTAACCGTGGGCATGGTATACTCGCTTATAGCCTTAAGCTTTGTGCTGATCTGGAAATCAAGCGGGGTCGCCAATCTGGCTCTGGGCCAGATGGTGCTCGTGTTCAGCTGGTTTACCTACGGGATGCTTGTCCAGGCGGGCCTGCCCCTGTGGCTGGGGCTGGGGCTGGTGGTGTTGTTCTCTCTGGGCATGGGCTGGCTCATTGAAAGGGCAGCCCTCAGGCCGCTTATTGGCCAGCCGATACTTTCATTGATTGCGGTTACCCTGGGCCTGGCTTTCTTTATCGAGGGGCTGGTGAGTTTCATCTGGCCGCGGAGCGTTGCCGCTCTGCCGAGGATATTCCCCGAGGACGTCATACATATCGGCACCGCCGTCGTTTCCCAGGAATACCTGTGGGCGGCAGGGATTTCACTGATGTTGTTTGCCGTTCTCAGTTTTTATTTCAAGTACAGCCGCATGGGTATAGCCATGCGGGCTACTGCGGACGACCAGCTGGCGGTACAGGCCTGCGGCGTCCCGGTAACCAGGATATTCTCGCGCAGCTGGATGTTTGCCGCTGTGCTGGCCGCCGTAGGAGGCGTGCTGATGGCCTCGATCGGCGGGATAACCCACGGTTTGGTGGAAACCGGTTTAAAATCCTTTTCGGTAGTAATTCTTGGAGGGCTCAATTCATTCCTTGGCGCTATTCTGGCCGGTCCCATAATAGGCCTGGCGGAGAATGTGGGAGGCGGCTATCTGACGCCGCTGACATGGCCCGGAGTCAAGGAAGTAATTCCGTTTATCATAATTGTTATTGTCATGTTCGTTAAACCATACGGTTTGTTCGGCGAAGAGAGGATCGAGAGGATTTAATATGGATTTGCCTGCCGGTATACGCAATTTTACCTATGCCCAGGACATGGCCATTTTCCGTACACGCTGGCAGTGGGTGATGCTGGTCGTTTTTATCCTGGCTCTGTTCTCTGCGCCCTTGCTGCTGAATAACTACTGGCTGGGTATAGCCAACCTTATTGGCATCAGTGTTATCGCGGCAACCGGGCTCAATATTCTTATCGGTTACTGCGGGCAGTTGTCACTGGGGCATGCCGGCTTCATAGCGGTGGGCGCTTATGCTTACGCCATAATGGTAAGCCGTTTTGAATGGCCTTTTCTGGCGGCCATGGTGTTTGCCGGAGTCGTGGCTGGTTTGACCGGGTTGCTGTTTGGTATACCTTCGGTGCGGGTCAAAGGGTTTTACCTGGCGATAAGTACCATTGCCGCCCACTTCATTATTATATGGGTGATTAACCAGTGGAGCTCTCTGACCGGCGGCTACAATGGAATTGGTGTGCCGGCAGCCAACCTGTTCGGCGTTTCTTTTGCCGGCCAGAAAAACCAATTCTATCTTATTTTTGTTATTACAGTCATCGTCATTTTTATGGCTAAAAACATAGCCCGTACCCGGCTCGGCCGGGCATTCGTGGCCGTCAGAGACAATGACCTGGCCGCAGAAGTGATGGGAATCAATCTGTTCCGTTACAAGCTGCTGGCCTTTTTTATCGGCTGCTTTCTGGCTGGTATTGCCGGTTCTTTGATGGCCAACTGGATTGGCTACCTGAATGCTGAAAATTTTACCCTCAACGAGTCCATTCTTTACATCGGCATGATAATAATCGGCGGCCTGGGGACAACGATCGGCCCGATTCTGGGGGTCGTCTTTATCAGGCTCCTTCAGGAAGGGGTCAACAGCATTTCGCCGCTGGTGGAGGGCTGGATTCCCGCCCTTCCGTCAGGGTTTACCGCGGGCCTGGGGCCGATGGTTTTCGGCCTGGTTATCGTGCTCTTTCTCATACTGGAACCACGCGGGCTGGCACACCGCTGGAATTTGTTCAAGGCAAGTTACCGGCTTTGGCCTTTTTCATACTAGGAGCAGGAGGTGGTAGAGTGAATGACAGTTGAAGATGACTTTATTAGCAGGCCCGGCTTAATTAAATTAAAGAAAATTAGGGGGTTCCAAACATGGGGTCTACGGGTAAATTGAAAAAACTATCACTGGTTCTGGCATCGCTGCTGATACTGGTTACGCCGCTGCTGGTTTCCGGCTGTGGTCAGGCTGAGGCGTCCTTGAAAGTGGGTTTGAGCATACCGTTCACCGGTCCGGCTGCCGAAAAAGGCAGGCCAATGGGTGACGGGGTTCTCGATTGTATCAAGTACATCAACGAAGAAATGGGCGGCATCGAAGGCATTCCTATCGAGGCTGTCTGGCGGGATACGCAGTATGACTCCGCCAGGGCGGCTAACTTTGTCAATGAATTCATGGATAAGGGCTGCCTGTTCTTTACAACCTGTGCTTCAAAGGAAATGGCGGCATCCATGGAAATCGCAAATCGAAACGATTTTCCGGGTTTTACCGTCTTCAGTTCCCCGGTTTGCATTCATCCACCTGAACATATTTATGCCCAGATGCCGGATTATGGTGATTCCTGGGCGGCCTTTGCCAAATATTACATGGAAAATATCTGGGAAGGAGCCGGTAAACCCAGGATGGCCTTGCACCTTTTGAATAATCCTACCGGATCAGGCGCCAGCGATGCCGCCAGGGCTCTGGCGGATGAACTCGGCATTGAAATAGTAGCCACAGAAGAACATGCCGCCACTACCCTTTCAGAGATCGAGAGCCTGTCTCGTATCAAGGCAGCCAATCCGGATGTACTTTTCATTTCCTCTACTCCTCAGCCTACTTCAATTATCCTTAAGAACGCCAGAGAACTGGGTATAACACCCGGCGTTACAGTTGGTTGCGGTCATGCTTCGTTTACGCAGGCTTTAATTGACCTGTCCGGCAATGCCGCTGAAGGGGTATACGGTGTTTTCCCGACCGTCAACTGGGGGGACGATGTAGAGGCCATGGAAAAGATGACCGAATATTGCCTTGAATATCACCCGGATGATTACGGCAATATGGATTACATTACCTGCTGGGCGGAAGGTCTGGTCATCGCCGAAATACTGCGCCTGGCGGTAGAGCATGTCGGCGTAGACAACATCGACCAGTTGACACCTCAAATTGTCGAGGAATATGGTTTTAAAGGGCTGGATAATTTCGACCCGGGCGGACTGCACGGTCCGGTAAGCTATTCAGCCGGAGACAACCGTCTGGCGAAAGCGGTCCGTGTTTTCCAGGTCAACGGCGGGGAAATGGTTCCGCAAACCGGCTGGGTAAATGCACCGGCAATCTTGTATGAAGACTTTGACTGGTTCGGCCAGTAGCGACTGAAACCCGGCGGGGAGCACAAACCGCGATACTCCGCGGTGCTCCCCGCACCGGAGCATTTAAAGCATGTTGAAAGTAAACAATATTGAAGTCTGCTACCTGAATGTGATTCGCGTACTGCATGGCATTTCCCTGTCGGTAGCCGATGGCAGTATCGTTGCCGTGCTGGGAGCCAACGGCGCCGGTAAAAGCACCACCCTCAAGGCGATTTCGGGCCTTTTGAAGGTTGAGGAAGGGGAAGTAACCGATGGGAGCATCGATTGGGACGGGGTAAGGATCGACAACAAGAGTGCTGAACAAATAGGTAAAATGGGAATCGTTCAGGCTCTGGAAGGCCGGCGTGTTTTCGGCCATCTTACTGCGGAAGAGAACTTGATGGTGGGCGCTTTTAACCGGAAAGACAGGGCTGAAGTCAAAGCAGACCTCGAAATGGTTTATACGTACTTTCCCCGGCTTAAAGCTTTGAAACGCAATATTGCCGGATACCTGTCGGGCGGAGAACAGCAGATGCTGGTTATTGGCCGGGCTATGATGGCACGCCCCAGGCTCATGATGCTGGATGAACCTTCGCTGGGGCTGGCCCCGCTCATGGTAGAAGAAATATACGACATCATCAGAAGGTTCAACGTTGAGCAGAAGACCTCGGTACTGCTGGTGGAGCAAAATGTAAGAGTTGCTCTGGGAATTGCCCATTCAGGATATGTCATGGAAAACGGCCGGATCGTTCTTGACGGCACGGCAGATTTTTTGAAAAATAACGAGGACGTCAAGGAATTCTACATGGGGCTGTCGGCAACGGGAGTCAAAAAGAGCTACCGTGAAGTAAAGCATTATAAGAGGCGGAAGAGATGGCTGTAAAAATCGATGAATTATTTGACGATTGGGAGAAACTCTCCCCCGGCGCCAGAGAAAATTTTTTAAACGGCAGGCTGCGCCTGCACATACGCCATCTTTATGATCACTCACCATTCGCCAGGACGGTTTTAGATGCAGCCGGACTGAAACCGGATGACATACAGACCACAGCCGATCTTGCCAGCCTGCCGGTAACACGCAAAGAGGATATCATCCGTCTCCAGCAGCAGGATCCACCTTACGGCGGGCTCCTTACGGCAGTTGCGGCTGAAGTGGAAAGGGTTTTTATTTCCCCGGGGCCGGTTTATGAAATTCAGGGTTCGGATACCAAGTGGTTCAGCCGGGCATTGTGGGCAGCCGGCTTTCGGCGCGGGGATGTTGTCATCAATACTTTTACCTATCACCTTTCACCCGCGGGAATACTGATGCACGAGGGACTCAGGGATTGCGGGGCGACGGTGGTGGTTACCGGGGTGGGCAACACCGAAATACAGCTCAATGCCATGCGTCATCTAAAAGTGAATGGTTTTATTGGTACACCATCATTCCTGATGGCATTGATACGCAAAGCCGAAGAAGAAGGGCTGGATATAAAAAAGGATTTCTACCTTGAGCGCGCCTGGTTCACCGGCGAGCCGCTGGCACCGTCAGTTCGTAGTATTCTTGAAAAGGACTATGCTATCGATACCCGCCAAGCCTACGCGGTAACAGAGCCCGGCGGAGCCATAGCTTATGAGTGTTCAGTCAAACAGGGCTTGCACCTGATGGATGATTATGCCGTTGAGATAGTAGACCCGGAGTCCGGCCGGCCTGTCGAACCGGGCCAAACCGGAGAGGTAGTAGTGACCCCCGTACACAATAAAACCTGGGGATTGGTCCGGTTTGGTACCGGGGACCTGTCAAGTCTGGTAACTGACCCCTGCTCCTGTGGACGTACGGCACGTCGTTTGAGTGGCATATTCGGCCGAACAGGAGATGCCGTCAAAATCCGCGGCATGTTCGTAGTGCAACGTGAAATCGACAATATAATGGCTGAATATAAAGCAGTAAAGCACTATCGTCTGAAGGTAAGCCGCCAAGAGCAGCGCGACCGGGCTGTACTGGAAATAGCAGCCGGCACCAATCTGGATGCCGAAGAGTTCAAAAACCGGATAAGCCGGGATTTCCAAAACAGGTGCCGGTTGAAGCTTGATGGTATCGATTTGATCGAAGAATCAAATTTCAAAGAAGGTTATAATAAAATAGAAGATACCCGGCGTTGGGAATAATCCGCTAAATGGCGGCTTCTTTACCCAGGTACGCAGCGATTACTTCCGGGTTGGCCCGTATTTCTTCCGGAGTACCTTCAGCGATCTTGCAGCCGAAATCGAGCACTACGATACGATCGGCTATATCCATCACCACGCCCATATCGTGCTCGATAAGGATAATGCTTTTAATGCCATCCCTTAGAACCTGGGTATAGGGATAAGTTTCACCCTGGCCTTCGAATATATCCACAATAAAGCGGGCGATATCTTCTTTTTCTTCCAGGTTCATACCTGCCATTGGCTCATCCAGCAGCAGAATACGTGGTTCCAGTGCGAGCGCTCTGCCCAGTTCAACCCTTTTGCGCATTCCGTAGGACAGAGAACCGACCACCCGTTTCCGAACAGGCTCTATCTCCAGAAAGTCAATAATATCTTCCGCAATACGCCGGTGCTTTATTTCTTCGCTGTGAGCCGGACCGAAATACAGGGCGGAAGTCAGCGCGTTCTGATTCATGTGAACGTGCCTCGCGGCCATGATGTTTTCCAGGGTGGTAAGGCCGGTATAGAGCTCGATATTCTGGAACGTTCGTGCCAGGCCCATCCTGGCGGCTTTGTCCGGACGTATCCCTGTAATATCCTTGCCGTTGAATATAATACAGCCGGAATCGGGTTTATAAAACCCGTTGATGCAGTTTAACAGGCAGGTTTTACCGGCGCCATTGGGGCCTATGATAGCCAGGATTTCATTGTCCCTGACCTGGACGCTGACTCCCTTAAGTGCTTCTACTCCTCCGAAAGACAGCCGGATGTTATCCATTTCAAGTATCGCCGGATTAGCCATTGTCAACTGCTTCCTCCGAAAAAAGCCTGTCGCGATACCCGGATACCTGCTGGCACATCAGATTTGTACATACAGTCTTGCTGCCGGTTTTTCCCGTGTCTTGATGATACCGGTCGAAACCGGTGCAGTTGACGCTGCCGTCTTTATAGACGAAAATGGTCACTTCACCTTCGACTTCGGCGCAGAAAATTGTCGTAGCGGTTAGTTGCCAGTCAATCATAAATGAACCTCAAGCTTCAGGTAGACATCCTATCATTATCATGCCTGCCGTGGCAATCCCGGCCTTGTTTTGCCAGGCGGGTTGTGTTTTAATAAACCCGAATATTTCGGCAGCAGGAGGTTGGCATGGCCTATTATCTTCAACTGGTAGTGCTTACGGACAAAGGACGAAAGAATTTTGACGACAACCCGGATTGGATAAGGGAGGAACTGGATAAGGAAATAGAACTGCTTGGCGGCAAGGTTGTCACCCAGTATGCCCTGCTCGGCCAGTACGACTTTATCAACATTATCGAAGCTCCTTCCGATGAAGCTGCCGCACGGATAGCCATCAAGCTGTCGGCGACCGGTACCGTCAATCCCACGACCCTGGCCGCCATTCCCCTGGAAAACCTGGTAAAAACCCTCAAAACAAGCGGCCGCCCTGAATGGTAGCCTTTACCGGCCGCCTAAACGCTTTTATGAGGAATTACCAGTACCGGCACGTTTGATTCCTTCAGCACCTTTTCAGTTACACTGCCGAAAGCCCAGCGGGCGATGCCGGTGCGTCCGTGGCTGCTCACTATTATCAAATCGATCTGGTTTTCCCGGGTATAATCAAGTATCGCTTCGGCGGGAGAACCTGTTGCCGCTACCGATTTGACAGCAACGCCTTTTTGAGTGAAATAACCCGATATTTTATTCAGGTATTCTTCGATTTCTTCCTGGTATGCATCATCCAGCTTCTTTGCCAGGTCGTTTGACAGCCTTTGACGTACCCCGCTGTCCATCGGTTCCCTGGCTCTGAGCAGTATCACGCCGGTGACATTGCCGCTTTTTGCCAGGGCAAGGGCATGCTCCAGGCTCGTCTCTGAAAGAGCAGAGCCATCCAGGGGAACCAGCATATTTTTATACATTTGAAACCTCCCGAATTGATTTTTCAAACCCGCTGCACAGATTATATTAACACATTAAACGGGCATGATTACAGCTTGTAAATCCGGTAGGCTTAGTCTTGAGCACCGGCGCAGCAGAATAGTCTGCTCATTCCTGCAATCAGGGATATTTCCGGCATATTAATGTATTTTCCGGTTACCGAAACGCTCATATAATTACAGCATATCCTTGACACCCGGCATCGTTTGCACCATAATTGTTAGTATCATCTAACTATGAGGTGAGACGTTGGTTAAACGTCATTCATCCAGCATTGAGGACTATCTGGAAGCAATCATGCTGGCCTCACTTGAAGGCAGTAAGGTTACCGTGACCCAGATAAGCCAGGCTATGGGAGTAAAAAAGCCCAGTGTTACTTCCGCTATAGCACGGCTGCTTGATATGGGCATGGTTGCCCATGAAAAATACGGCGAAATCGTTTTAACTGAAAAAGGTGCCAGGGTAGCCCGGGATGTATACGTGCGCCATCAGGCACTGCGGCGTTTCCTGGTGGAAATATTGAATGTGGATGAAGAAGTTGCCGCTGATGACGCCTGCCGCATGGAGCATTACCTGAGCAGTACCAGTGTAGACAGGCTGAACAAGTTTATAGAGTTTGTCATGGATTGCCCGCAGGGAAGGCCGATATGGCTTGACGGTTTCAATTATTTCGTCAATCACGGTCATCGCAATCCCGAACAGATGTTGCTTTGCTCCAGTCGTTGTAATGTAAGAGAGCAATTGATAAATGATGAGTAGCTTATTCAGGAGGCAAATTTGGGAGACACAGGTATGCCATTGGCTTTAGCGCCGTTGAACAGGTTGCTTAAAGTGATAAACATAACCGCTGGCTGCGGGCTGTCCAGGAGGCTTGCCGACCTGGGTATTGTGCCGGGTGTTGAACTTAAACTGGTAAATCCTGATACATTGGGGCCGGTGATAGTCGATTTGAAAGGTTCCCGTCTTGCCCTTGGCAGAGGGGTGGCTCAGCGAATCATGGTTGCCGAAAAACTGGATTAACAGGAGGGCATTGTGAAGGGAAGCATCCCAATCGGCCGGCTGTTTGGTATTTCGATACGTATTCATTTGTCATGGTTTATTATCTTCGGCCTGGTAACCTGGGCACTGGCATACAACTATTTTCCGGCTACTTATTCACACTGGTCGACAGGAGTAACCATAACTGTAAGTTTGGCAACCAGCCTGTTGTTTTTTACATCCGTGCTGGCCCATGAATTGATGCACTCGCTGGTGGCTAAACACTATGGCATACCGGTGTCATCCATAACCCTTTTTATACTTGGCGGCATCGCCCAGATAACCGAGGAACCCGACAGGCCCAGAGTGGAGTTTTTGGTTGCCCTTGCCGGCCCGCTGACAAGCATCATCATCGGCCTGGTGTTCGGGCTGTTATGGCTTTTCCTGCCGCTTGGGGCCGAAATTGCCATCGCTGTTTTCTTCTGGCTGGCATGGATAAATCTATTACTTGGAGTTTTCAACCTTATACCCGGTTTTCCCATGGACGGGGGGCGGGTACTGCGTTCCATACTATGGTGGAGAACCGGTAATATGGAGCGGGCCACTTATTTTGCATCGAACATCGGGCAGGGAGTCGGGTTGCTTTTTATAATCGGTGGTGTATTTCTGATATTTTATGGGCTATTATTGAACGGAATATGGATCAGCATAATAGGCTGGTTTATTCGCAGTGCGGCTGCTTCGAGCTACCAGCAAATGAGTTTACAGCAGATATTGAAGGGGCATAAGGTCAAGGAGGTCATGTCGGCTGAATGCAGTATTATAGAACTGGATATGAGCGTAGACAGGCTGGTTAACGAATATGTTCTCCCGACGGGCAAGCGGTGTTTTGCCGTTACCGCCGAAGGAAAAGTCAAAGGGTTGGTTGCCCTGCCGGATATTAAATCGGTACCCAGGGAACAATGGCCGCAGACCCGGGTAGAGGCAATAATGACTCCTCTGGATAAACTCAAGACGGTCGGCCCCAACGAGGACCTGGCTTTGGCTTTCAAGCTGTTAACCTCTGAGAATGTCAATCAACTGCCGGTGGTATCCGGTGAAAATCTGGAAGGCATGCTGGCCAGGGATAACCTGCTGTCTTTCATCAGCCTGAAGGAAAGCTTCGGCAGTCCAGGGTAGTATTTTGACAAAGAACCCGCATGGCGGATGCCAGGCGGGTTCATAACGGATTGATATTTGCCGCCAGAAATACCCTGGCGGCAGGGTACGGACGGATCGTTAAACTGTTGGAGCTTCCTTGAAGATAACGATTTCGGGGCCTTCCGGGGTATCTTTAACGCCAACGGTAACGTTGTTCAGGTGGGATGCCAGCAGTCCGTCGACAATCAAAACGCGCTTGTTTTCGTAGTTAACAATATGATCGCCTTCCTTTTGTTTGCCCACTCCGATCATAAAATGCTCCCCGTCTTCGGTAACCAGCCTCAGGCAGTCATCCTTGGCTTCAGCTTTTTCCTCCAGCATTATTTTGAGCTGCTGGGCCGCTTTTTCAGTGACTCTCAACATTATGGTGTCCTCCTGTAAAAATAATAAAGCTACAGTAAATACTGCGGCATGGTAAATATATTGCGGAACGGACGGTTTACGCCGGTTTATTGCCAGCCGGGTTTAATGGTACTTCACCAGCTTCTAACTTGACAGTTAGAAGCTCACTCCATAATAACAGAGCTTATCAGGAACTTCAAATATAACAGGAGGGTGCGTGATTGAAAGCTGGAAAATTGACGTTTAAATCATAATTTCTTATAATGAGCGTTTGGTTGACATTGGCGGCTGAATCTGCCAAAATGGTGCCCGAGTGGCGCAATGGTAGCGCAACCGACTTGTAATCGGTAGGTTAGTGGGTTCGAGTCCCCTCTCGGGCTTGGACCTTTTTGTTTTGTCGCCCGTATTATTTTTTAATGGAGGAGTGCCGGAGCGGCCAATCGGAGCAGACTGTAAATCTGCCGCCTGGAAGGGCTACACAGGTTCGAATCCTGTCTCCTCCACCACTGATTTGCGCTGGACACAGGGTAATGTGCGCGTGTATAATAGTTAAGTTGCCCACATAGCTCAGCAGGTAGAGCACGTTCTTGGTAAGAACGGGGTCATCAGTTCGAATCTGATTGTGGGCTTTTAATCATAAAAAATATTAAAAGGATAAAAAGCTTTAAAGGGGGCTTAAATGGCAAAACAGAAGTTTGACAGGTCAAAACCTCATTGCAATGTCGGTACCATTGGTCACGTTGACCATGGCAAAACCACATTGACTTCGGCAATAACCATGGTGCTTGCCAAGCACCTCGGTGGCCAGAATGTATACCGGGACTTTTTCAGCATCGATAACGCGCCTGAAGAGAAGGCCAGGGGCGTTACCATTGCTATCTCCCATATTGAGTATGAGACGCAAAAACGGCACTATGCTCATATCGACTGCCCCGGCCATGCCGACTTTATTAAAAACATGATTACCGGCGCAGCCCAGATGGACGGCGCCATTCTGGTTGTTAGCGCTCCCGATGGCCCCATGCCACAGACGCGTGAACACGTACTGCTTGCTTATCAGGTAGAAGTGCCGGCCATGGTAGTAGCTCTGAACAAAGTTGATCTGATGGAAGATGAGGAGCTGCTTGAGCTCGTAGAGGTCGAAGTCAGAGAGCTTTTAAGCAAATACCACTTCCCGGGTGATGACGTACCGGTAGTTCGTGTCAGTGCCCTCAAAGCCCTTGAATGCGGCTGCGGCAAAGTCGAATGCCAGTGGTGCGGCGGCATCATAAAGTTAATGGAAGCTGTCGATGATTATATCCAGATTCCGCCCAGGCCTACTGACCAGCCCTTCCTGCTTTCGGTAGAAGACGTCTTCTCCATTAAAGGCAGGGGAACAGTCGCTACCGGCCGTGTCGAGCGCGGTGTTGTAAAAGTCGGCGATGAAGTAGAAATTGTCGGCCTTCACCACGAATCCCGCAAGGTAGTTGTCACCGGTGTCGAAATGTTCCATAAACTGCTCGACCGCGCTGAACCGGGTGATGCTGTCGGTGTGCTGCTGAGAGGTGTCGACAGGGAAGATATCGAACGTGGCCAGGTACTGGCGGCTCCGGGTTCCATCAAACCTCACACTTATGCCAATGCCGAAGTTTATGTACTCGGCAAGGACGAAGGCGGCCGGCATACCCCGTTCTTCAATGGTTACAAGCCACAGTTTTATATCAGGACCACCGATGTGACCGGTGAAATCGAACTGGAAAAGGGCGTAGAAATGGTTATGCCCGGCGATAACACCAAGATGAAAATCAAACTTATATATCCGGTAGCGATGGAGAAAGGTTTACGGTTTGCCATTCGTGAAGGCGGCAGAACCGTAGGTGCCGGCACCGTCACCGATATCATACAGTAATATGGCTAAAAAAGGTGAAGCACGCATGGTAATTACTCTGGCTTGCAACGAGTGTAAAGAGCGCAATTACACCACGGAAAAGAATAAGCGCAACGACACTCAGCGCCTGGAGTTGAATAAGTACTGTCCCCGTTGCCGGGTTGCCCGGCTGCACCGGGAGATCAAGTAACCCTTTCAAAAGGGAGTTGTTATGGCTAACAAACCAGTCGAAAAGAAGCCTTCCAGGTTCAGGATATTTGGAGAGGTTCTTGGCGAACTTAAGAAAGTAACCTGGCTTACCCGCCGGGAGGTTGTTTATCTCACCGGGCTGGTTTTACTCGTAGCCGTATTTATGGGTGTTGTTCTGGGTCTGGTCGATTGGGGTTTCAGTAATATCATCGATAAGTTGTTCGTAGGTGGATAACATGGCCGGGACTGCAGAAACCCAGACGGTTAACGGTGACACGAAATGGTATGTGGTGCATACCTATTCAGGTTATGAAGAGCGCGTGGTGAAAAACCTGGAACAGCGACGGCGCAGCATGGACATGGACGCGGATATAGAAGAAGTTCTTATTCCCAAGGAAGAAGAAGTAGAGATTAAAAACGGCCAGCGCTGTACGGTTAACAAGAAGATTCTGCCGGGTTATATTCTGGTGCGCATGCGGCTGAATGATTTGAGCTGGAGTATTGTCAGGAATACCCCGGCAGTAACCGGGTTCGTCAGCAGCGGCAACAAACCGATACCACTGGCTGAATCCGAAGTGGGCTGGATAAAGCGGCAGGTAGAAGCCGAAAGCCCGAGAGTGAAAGTCGGCTTGCGCCAGGGGCAGAGCGTAAGAGTGGTCGATGGGCCGTTTATAGATTTTATCGGTACAGTTGACGAGGTAGACAACGAAAAGGGAAAAGTTAAAGTATTGCTTTCTCTGTTCGGCAGGGAAACACCGGTTCAGCTGGACTTTTTGCAGGTAGAAAAGCTTTAAAGAGTTGAGGGTTAAATCAGGTGGCTAAAAAGGTTAAGGCAAAAATTAAATTACAGATAGAAGCCGGAAAAGCAAATCCGGCTCCGCCCATTGGCCCGGCACTGGGCCAGCATGGGGTTAATATCATGGGATTTTGCAAGGAGTATAACGACCGGACGGCTAAATATGCCGGTTCGGTTATCCCGGTGGAAATTACTGTTTATGTAGACAGATCCTTCAGTTTTATAACCAAGACTCCACCGGCATCCGACCTGTTGAAAAAAGCAACCGGCAGGGAGAAGGGCTCCGGGACACCCGGCCGCGAAGCCCCCATAATGCTTTCCCGTGAAAAATTAACGGAGATCGCCACGCTGAAATTGCCCGATCTGAATGCATATGATGTCGAGGCAGCTGAACGCATTATTGCCGGAACTGCCCGTAATATGGGAATTAAGGTAGAAGAATAAACCATGACGCAAAGAAGTAAAAGTTATCAGGAAGCTGCCAAAGCAGTAGACAGGCAAAAGGGTTATAATCCGGAAGAAGGACTGACTCTGGTCAAGGAAACCGCCAGAGCAAAATTCGATGAGACCGTAGAATTGCATTTGAGAATGGGGCTAGACCCCAGGAATTCGGCCCAGCAGGTAAGAGGCGTGGCTTTATTGCCTCACGGACTGGGCAAGACCATACGAGTTCTGGTTTTTGCTCAGGGCGAAGCTGCAAAAATAGCTGAAACTGCCGGCGCTGACTATGTCGGCACGGATGACCTGGCAAAAAAAATCGAGGACGGATGGCTGGAATTTGACACTGCAATAGCTACTCCGGATATGATGAGCAAAGTCGGCAAACTGGGTAAAATACTCGGCCGGCGTGGTTTGATGCCCAATCCTAAAGCCGGAACGGTAGTCCCTGCAGAAGATTTACCCAGGGTTATTAACGATGCCCGCAAAGGCAGGGTAGAGTTCAAGCTTGATCGCACTGCGATAATTCACGTTCCGGTTGGCAAAGCCAGTTTTGAACTCGAGCAACTTAAAGAAAATGCCTACTCTGTAATAGACGCCGTGATAAAAGCTAAACCCGCAGCCGCCAAGGGCCAGTATATCAAAAGTGCCTTTGTTACAAGCACCATGGGCCCGGGAATCAAGCTGGAAATCAAGGATGTAATGGCCATTTCGGTAAGTTAAGCAACAATTTAATATTTTATTTCGCTTTCCCAAGACAGCGGGTGCCGTTAAGGCTTAATAATGCCTGCCCAGGAGAGCCTTGAAAGAAAACCTTTTTTAAGGCAATTCCCTGCGGTATGCAGGGAATTTTTATTTATAATCAGCAAAAGGAGGAGTTAATGCCCAAAGAGAATAAAGTTAGAGAGCGTAAGGCTGAAATTGTAAAACAAGTGACCGAGTCTCTGGATAAAAGCCAGGTTGTTGTTCTAACGAACTATTCCGGTATGTCTGCTGCGGACCTCACCGCCTTGAGACGCAAGCTTAAAGCAGCCGGAATCGATTACAGGGTAGTGAAAAATACCCTGGCGCGATTTGCAGCAGATGAATCCGTAAAAAATATCGACCGGGGGATATTTGAAGGTCCGATTGCAGCGGCTTTCGGTTACGATGATCCGGTTGCCCCGGCTAAACTGCTGATGGACTTTACCCGCAGCGGGGACGTTTCGCTTTCGATTGTCGGTGGTATCCTGGGCGAGAGCATCATTTCTGCAGAAAAGGTAAAAGAACTGGCCCAGTTACCCCCAAGAGATATTCTTCTGGCAAAAGTCGTTGGAGGAATACAATGGCCGCTCACTGCCCTGGTGAGCTGTCTGGCCGGACCGGTAAGAGGACTGGCATACACGTTACAGGCAAGAATAAAACAGCTTGAGGAGGCTTAAATTAATGTCTGACAAAAAAACCGAGGTAATGGAAATCATCAAAGGTATGACCGTTGTGGAGCTGGCTGATTTGATAAAGGCTCTGGAAACCGAATTTGGCGTCAGCGCTGCAGCACCGGTTGCAGTAGCGGCTCCGTCAGCCGGCGGCGGCGAAGCAGCACCGGCCGAAGAAGAGAAAACCGAATTCGATGTGGTATTGAAGGCAATCGGCGATAACAAGATCAACGTGATCCGTGCCGTACGAGAGCTTACCAGTCTTGGCCTCAAGGAATCCAAGGACCTGGTGGAAGCAGCCCCCAAGACCGTTAAGGAAGCCGTGAGCAAAGAAGAAGCTCAATCGGCCAAGAGCAAGCTCGAAACTGCCGGCGCAACCGTAGAAATCAAGTAAGTCTTGCCTTCTCGTACCGGAACCCGTTATATTTTACTACGGAAGTAAGCCGATAACAGGTGGTAAATAATGGACGGACCGGTAATAGTAGCTATTCTGGGCGCCGTTTTTACGCTTCTCGGAGCAGCATTGCTGTACTGGGGAGTCCGTGAGGAGAAGCAGTACTACGAAAGTATGGCCAGGCGCCCTGATGCCAGGGAGTTTGTGACCCGGTTCCCGATGCGCCCGGAACCGGGCGGCCTGAAAGCCGGTGGTATTATCGGCTTGATTGTCGGGCTGGCGCTGTTTGTTATGGCTTTGATATTCTGGTTGTAAATCACCTGGATTGCGATAAGTCATTAATCGGGGAGTTTGTTTTCGAACAGCTCCCCGATATCCATTTTGGAGGGCATCGCCAACCCGGCGATTGTTATCATTGTTAGCGTATTGTCTATTGAAATATTAGTACGAACCATTGGGTCTGCGGTTACAATTTCGAAGAAGCCTGAGGCAGGCGCCGGCTACCGATATCACACCACTTGCCTGGGGCGGTACTGCATGGCTTCGGCGATATGATGTGCCTTGATTATATCACTGCCATCAAGGTCAGCAATAGTGCGGCCCAGTTTCAGGGTACGGTGGAAGGCCCTGGCTGAAAAGTGCAGCTGGCGCATACCTTCTTTCAACAGGCTCATAGCCGTATCATCTGCTTTGCAGAAAACACTAATATCCACTGCGTTCATTTCTGCATTGGTGATGATGGCTGCTTTTTTGAAACGCTCCAACTGACGGTTCCTGGCCACAGACACCCTCTTCTGCACATCCTTCGAGCTTTCCCCATGCCTGGCGGAAGTCAGTTTTTCGAAGTTAATCCGGGGTGCATTTACAAATATATCGACTCTGTCGGTAAAGGGCCCGCTTAGCCGATGCTGGTAGCGGGCAATCGAGGCGGCTGAACAGGAGCATGTTTTCACCGGGTCGTCGTAATAGCCGCACGGACACGGATTCATAGCTCCAACCAGCATGAAATTGGAAGGGAAAGTCAGGCTGCCTCTGGCACGGCTGATGGTCACCAGCTTGTCTTCAAGCGGCTGGCGCAGCAGTTCGAGCCTGGCCTGGCCGAATTCAGGCAGTTCGTCCAAAAACAGCACTCCACGGTGGCTGAGGCTTATTTCTCCAGGTTTTGGCCATGAACCCCCGCCTACCAGCCCGGCGTTGGAAATGGTGTAATGGGGAGACCTGAAAGGGCGGTTGAAAACCAGCGGGGTTTCTGGTGGCAGCAGCCCGCTTACCGAGTATATCTTGGTAACCTCCAGGGATTCATCCCTGGTCATGGACGGCAATATGGATGGAAGGGAGCGGGCCAGCAGGGTTTTCCCGCTGCCGGGCGGGCCGGTCATCACCAGGTTGTGGGCTCCGGCGGCGGCTACTTCGAGCGCGCGCTTGATGTGTTCCTGGCCTTTGACATATGCCATGTCCGCGATGTTTTCAACCACCGGGGCAACAGGTGCAGCGGCAGCCGGTTCGTAGTAGGTTATGGGTTCGGGGCCGGATAAAGCTGAAACTATCTGGAGCAGAGTGGCAAATGCGCCGATTTTTACACTTTCTACCAACCCGGCTTCTGCAGCATTTACCTCGGGCACGATGACGCGGGGTATTCCTTTATCCCGGGCAAAGGCTACCATGGGCAGTATGCCGTTGGTTTGTCTCAGGCTGCCGTCAAGGGAAAGTTCACCCAGCAGCAATGCGTCGGAAACATCACCCTGGCATTGGCCTGAGCCAAGCAGGATAGCCAGGGCAATGGGCAGGTCGTATGATGGGCCGGCTTTTTTTAAATCGGCGGGTGCCAGATTGACGGTGATGCGTTTAGAGGGAAACGAAAAGCCGGAGTTGCGGATGGCGGCGCGTACGCGCTCTCTGGCTTCCTGGACTGCGGTATCTCCCAGGCCGACAACAGTGAAGGAAGGCAACCCCGGAGAAATATCAACTTCAACTTCAACGATTGCGCCTTCAAGCCCGACGAGGGCGCAACTAAAGACTTTAGCGAGCATGATACGTCTGTCATGGTAACCTTAACCTGAATGTTGTGTCAATCATTACCGGCAAATGCTTGCAATTTTGATGCAGGCTGTGCTATATTTAAGCTACAAGCGAATACTTCTATTAAGTGGGACTCCAAAAGCCCACTTTTTTATTGTCAAGGAGTTTTAAAGCTGGAGGAAAAGTAAAACGGTATGAAGAGCGACTTCATGCTAGCCATAACACAGCTTTCGGCTGAGAAAAACCTCTCCAGGGAGGTGGTTCTGGGTGCGGTTGAATCGGCTCTGGTTTCAGCCTACCGGAAAAACAACTTTGCTCTTAACCAGAACGTAAGTGTAAAAATAAACCCGTCCACCGGGGAAGTGTCCGTCTGGGCCCAGAAAACGGTGGTCGATAAAGTAACCGACCCCCGCCAGCAAATCAGCCTTGTCGATGCCCGGCGCCTGGATAAAAAGGCATCCATTGATGACGAGTTAATGGTCGAAGACACCCCGAATAATGCCGGCAGGATTGCGGCACAGACTGCCAAACAGGTGATCCTCCAGCGCCTCCACGACGCCGAACATTCAGCTATATATGCCGAATATGCCGATAAAGTCGGCGATATCATAACCGGCACGGTCCGTCGTGTAGATTCACGGCAGGCTTATATCGACCTGGGCAGAGCGGAAGCGATTCTGGCAGGTCAGGACCAGGCTCCAAATGAACGCTACCGTGTCGGGCAGCGGCTCAAGATTTACCTGGTGGAAGTCGCCGAAACTGCCCGGGGCCCGCAGCTGATAGCTTCAAGGGCCCATTCAGGCCTGTTGAGAAGACTGTTTGAACTGGAAGTGCCGGAGATATTCAACGGTACTGTTGAAATTAAAAGCATTGCCCGTGAAGCCGGCGCCCGCAGCAAGGTTGCCGTGGCGGCCCGCCAGAGCGGCGTAGACCCGGTGGGATGCTGTGTAGGTTTGCGGGGAATTCGTATTCAGAATATTGTCAACGAACTTAACGGTGAAAAAATCGATGTAATCTCCTGGAACGAGGAGCCGGGTGTATATATCACCAATGCGCTGAGCCCGGCCCATGTAACCGAAGTAAGAATTAACCGCAATGAAAAGGCGGCTGAGGTTGTTATTCCGGATAAGCAGCTGTCACTGGCCATCGGCAAGGAAGGCCAGAATGTAAGGCTGGCCGTTAAGCTTACCGGATGGAAAATCGATATCAAGAGCCAGGCACAGGCGGAAGAAGAAAGGGCTGAATATGAAGCCAGGCGCGCCGTCCAGGTGGCTCAAGAAGCTGAAGCGGCGCTGGCACGTGGCATTGAAGAGGTCGAAGCTCCGGAGGCGGATGAGGAAGTTGTTGAAGAAACTGTAGAGTTGCTTCCTGTTACCGGTCCGGCGGCCGAGGAAACTGTAGGAAAAGCCGGGCCTCGCCCTTCCTTAAGGTTTGCGGAAGATGTTCTGATTCCGCCTCCCGCTAAGCCGGAACCCAAGAAAAAGAAGAAGAAATCAACACGGCGCGAGCAGGCTGAAGACGGTATACGTTTAAGGCGGCAGAAGCGCGATGTAATGCTTGCTGAAGATGAGGATGAGTACTTCTAAAAATGTACCGGAGCGCACCTGTATTGCCTGCCGCAAGGTTGCCCCAAAGCGTGATCTGATACGCATAGTGGCTTCTCCGGAAGGGGTAATGGTGGATGAGGCCGGACGCAAGAAAGGCCGCGGCGCATATATTTGCCCTTCCATCGAATGCTGGGAGGAAGCTGCGAGAAAAGACAGGCTGGCACATGCGCTGCGCACCCGTCTTGATCAGGTTGAGAAGGAAAACATTTGCCAGTATATAGATAAGTTAAAGGGGAGTGTTTAAGAATTGGCACTGGCTAAAGAATCAGACAGCAATAAAGAAAACACGGCACTGGAACTGCCTCGCGCACTGAGTGTCAGGCAGCTGGCGGACGCATTGAAAGTGACTCCGATTGAAATCATCAAAGAACTGATGCGTCGCGGCATAATGGCCAACATCAACCAGGTGATCGATTACGAAGTCGCTTCCGCGGTATGCAACGAGCTTGGAGTCGAAACCCGGCCTCAACCCATTTCTTCTCAGGCAGCCAGTGTTATCAGTGAAATTAAAAGACAGCAGAAAAGCATTGGTGAAGGGGCCGGTTTAAAACCCAGGCCGCCGGTGGTGACCATAATGGGCCACGTCGACCATGGTAAAACCCGCCTGCTGGATGCAATTCGTAAAGCTAATGTGATGGATAGTGAAGCCGGGGGTATTACCCAGCATATAGGCGCTTACCAGGTAAAGGTCAACGAACAAAAAATCACCTTTCTGGACACACCAGGGCATGAAGCCTTCACCGCTATGAGGGCCAGGGGAGCCCGGGTTACCGATATCACCGTGCTGGTGGTCGCTGCCGATGATGGCGTCATGCCGCAAACCCTGGAGGCAATTGACCATGCAAAAGCCGCGGGAGTGCCAATAATTGTGGCGGTTAATAAAATCGACAAGGTGGGCTCTAACCCGGATCATGTAAAGCAGCAGCTTGCCGAAGCCGGTTTGTTGTGTGAAGAATGGGGCGGTGATACTATCTGCTTGCATACTTCGGCCCTGAGCGGAGTCGGTATTCCCGAATTGCTCGAGAATATCCTGCTGGTGTCCGAGATGGAAGAACTCAGGGCAGACCCGACTCTGCTGGCCCGTGGGGTGGTGGTAGAGGCCAAACTGGATAAGAACCGGGGCCCTATGGCAACTGTTTTGGTTCATGATGGCACACTGAGGCTTGAAGATAACGTAGCCGCCGGCACCACGTGGGGCCGCGTCCGGGCGATGTTTGACAGTTCCGGCCGCCGGATGCGAAAGGCTAATCCTTCCACTCCGGTCGCGGTTCTCGGCCTGCATGACATTCCCGAAGTAGGCGACCCGGTGGTAGCCTTCAACAGCGAGCAGGAAGCCCGGGCTTTTGTACAGCATCGTCTGGATGAGGCCAGGCGGGAATCACAGGCGATAAACCTTTCCAGTGTTTATGACCAGATCAAGGAAGGTGAAATCAAGGAACTGGGCATTGTGTTGAAGGTCGATGTTCAGGGCAGCCTCGAACCGGTAAGAAATTCTCTGGAAAAATTGAGCACGGATAAGGTGCGGGTGACTATCATACGAGCCGGTACCGGCAATGTTACCGAAAGCGATGTCATGCTGGCGGTTGCCAGCAAGGGCCTTGTCATTGCCTTCAACACCGGCATTGAAGCCGGCGCTCAAAAACTTGCCGATGCGGAAAATATCGACATTCGTCTGTATCGTATTATTTATGAACTGATTGAAGACGTGGAAAAGGCCCTCAAAGGCATGCTGGCACCCCAGATGATTGAAGTAATAGAAGGCATTTGCGAAGTCCGCGAAGTGTTCCCGAGCGGCAAAAAAGCCAAGATAGCCGGCGTGTATGTAACCGAAGGCGTCGTTACCCGGGATGTGTCTGCCAGAATCAAGAGGGATAATAACGTCATCGCCCAGACGGTTGTCACCGGCTTGAAACGCTTTAAGGATGACGTGAGAAATGTCCCCGCCGGATATGAGTGCGGCGTAGACCTGAAGGATTTTAACGACATTCATGTCGGTGATATAATCGAGCTTTTCCGTAAACAAAAAGTTAAGTAGGTGTAACCATGCCACGGCGCATCGAGCGGATAAACAGTCTTATCCGCCAGGAAATATCTGATTTACTCTTGCGCGAACTGAAAGACCCCCGGTTGGACAATTTTGTTTCCATTGTCCGGGTGGATACCGCTGCTGACCTGAGTAACGCCCGCGTTTATGTGAGCTTCATGGGTTCGCCTGAAACCAGGGCTGAAACCATGACGGCTCTGCGGGCCGCTTCCCGTTTTATCAAGGGCGAACTGATGAAACGCATCCGCATTCGCACCATCCCCGAAATCGATTTTCGGGAGGACGACTCTATAGCCAGGGCAGCCAGAATTATCGAAAAGCTGAATCATATACAGCAAGAGGAACAGCCTTAAATTGGATGGAATCCTCAACCTGAACAAGCCGGCCGGCATCACTTCTTTCCAGGCTGTGGCCAGAGTCAGAAAGGCATCCGGCAATGCAAAGACCGGCCACGGAGGAACTCTTGACCCCTTTGCCACGGGCGTACTGCCGGTGCTCATGGGTAAAGCCAGCCGGTTGGCTGAGTATTTGCTGAAATACCCCAAGACATACAAGGCGGTCGTTTTACTGGGCAGGGAAACCGATACCCTGGACATTACCGGCAGCGTTACGGGCGGCTGCAGTTACGAGCATATCTCCCGGGCTGATGTAGAAGCGGTTATTCCCCGTTTTGTCGGTAGAATCAGCCAGGTTCCGCCCCTTTACAGTGCCCTGAAGGTCAAGGGGCGCCGTCTTTATGAACTGGCCCGGGATGGTCTGTGCCCCGAGGTCGAGCCACGCCATGTCGACATATACAGCTTGAAGCTTGTTTGGTTCGATCCACCCGAAATTTCTATCGAAATAAAATGCGGGCGCGGTACCTACATCCGCTCCCTGGCGCGCGATCTGGGAAAATGTCTGGGAAGCTGCGGGTGCCTGGGCGAACTGACCCGGACGTCGTACGGCCCTTTCGAAATAAGCCGGGCGGTCAGCCTGGAGGACATCGATGGCGCGAATGGCTCATTCGTTCTTGAGAAGTCTGTTTCCTCTATGGATGTAATTCTGCAAGACGTCCCGGCTGTTACGCTGGACTGCCGGCAGGCGCAAATGATAAGCCACGGCTCTGAAATCTGGCTGACGGGAGAGGATTCCGGCAGTGGTATGTATCGTGCTTACGATGCCGGCGGCCGGTTGCTGGCCCTGCTGGCTCCGTCAGGCGATGAAGGGTATTACAAACCTGAAAAAGTGTTTGTCACAGCGCTCTCACCTTGACAACTTGAGCCCAAATAGCTATATTGCATAGGTTGTAAAAGGACGTAAAATAAACTTTACATAAAATGAAAGGGGAAAAAAGTGGGTAGTATTAATGTCGCTATTATAGGCGTCGGCAATTGTGCTTCTTCTCTGGTGCAGGGTGTTCAGTATTACAAGAAAGCCAGAGAGGGTGAATTCGTTCCGGGATTAATGCATGTAAACCTGGGCGGTTACCATATAAGTGATTTGAACTTTGTGGCCGCTTTCGATATCGATAAGAACAAGGTCGGCAAGGATCTTAGCAAGGCTATCGCCGCACCGCCCAACAATACCATGAAGTTCTGCGATGTGCCCCAACTGGGAGTCAAGGTAGATCGCGGCATGACACACGATGGACTGGGCAAATACCTGTCTCAAATCATCGAAAAGGCGCCTGGGCCTACCGCTGATATCGTTAAGATATTAAAAGAAACCAATACGCATGTCGTTATTAACTACTTGCCGGTCGGCAGTGAAATGGCCACCAAGTGGTATGTGGAACAAATTCTTGAAGCCGGCTGCGGCCTGGTCAACTGCATACCCGTTTTTATCGCCCGGGAAAAGTACTGGCAGCAGCGTTTCGCTTCCAAGGGGTTGCCGGTAATCGGTGACGATATCAAGTCCCAGGTTGGAGCCACCATCGTTCACCGGGTTCTCACCCGCCTTTTTGCCGACCGCGGCGTCAGGATGGAACGCACTTACCAGCTCAATTTCGGCGGCAATACCGATTTCATGAACATGCTGGAACGCGAGCGGCTCGAATCCAAGAAAATATCCAAGACCGGGGCGGTAACCAGCCAGCTCGATTACAAGCTTGATCCCGGCGATGTCCATGTCGGTCCCAGCGACTATGTTCCCTGGCTGCTCGACAGGAAATTCTGTCATATCCGCATGGAAGGCCGCTCGTTCGGCGATGCCCCCCTCAACCTGGAATGCAAGCTCGAGGTCTGGGACAGCCCCAACTCGGCGGGTGTGGTTATCGATGCCGTTCGCTGCTGCAAGCTGGCCCTGGACAGGGGTTTAAAGGGCGCCATCGAAGCCCCGTCCTCATATTTTATGAAATCGCCTCCGGTGCAGTTTACCGATGACGTGGCTCACCGCATGGTGGAGGATTACATTGCCGATACCACTTCCTGCCCGCAACCGGCCGAACAGCCTGCTGCTGAAGAAAAGTAATTACGGCTTTTCTTTAAACGAAGGAGCTCGGGGGCGGGTATTGCGGCAATGAAAATTGCGCTGGTTTCACCGTATGATTTTGCTCATCCAGGTGGGGTAGTCAACCATATCCTGGCGCTGGACAAGCAGTTTTGCGCTATGGGCCATGAAGTGAGGATTATCGCACCCGCGTCCGAGGCGCCCGTGTTTACCCAGATCAAGGGCAGGTTTATTCAAATCGGCAAGCCCCGTTCGGTGCCTATGTCTGGTTCGATTGCCCGTATCTGCCTTTCGGTGCGCCTGGCAAAAGATATCAAAAGAGCCCTTGAAGCGGAAAAATTCGATATAGTGCATCTGCATGAGCCCTTCATGCCTATGCTGTGCAGTGCTACCCTGCGGTTTTCCCCTACGGTGAACGTGGGTACATTTCACGCGCTCGGCGGCCGGCCGGGTTATTATATCAGCTGGCCGCTGTTTTACTACATCATGCGCCACCGGAACCGCAAACTGCATGGCCACATAGCCGTATCCAAACCGGCTTATGAGTATGCCTTCAAGCATGTACCCGGCGACTATCAGATTATTCCTAACGGCATAGACCTGGAGCATTTTCATCCCGGGGTGCCCGCCGTCGAGCGCTTCAGGGACGGCATGATAAACATACTGTTTGTCGGGCGCATGGAAAAGCGGAAAGGGCTGGATTATTTAATCCGGGCATACGCAAAGCTTAAAGCGGAAAATCCCGCCGTGCGCCTTATCGTCGTCGGGCCCGGCAAGGTTCTGCGGCGCCGTTATGAAAAAATGGTAAAACAACAGGCTATTGGAGATATCGAATTTGTCGGGCGGGTTTCGTACGAGGAACTGCCGATGTATTATAAAACAGCCGATATCTACTGCAGTCCGGCTACCGGCAGGGAAAGCTTCGGCATTGTCCTACTGGAAGCGATGGCCTTGGGCAAGCCGATAGTGGCTTCCCGGATCGAAGGCTACCGCTATGTGGTAACCGATGGCGAGGAAGGCCTGCTGGTGACGCCTAAAGATGTGGACGGACTCGCCGCTGCTTTGAAAAAGCTGGTGGAAGATGAAAATCTCAGACAGGCGATGGGCAGCCGCGGGCTTATCACTGCCGCCAAATATGACTGGAAGCTGGTGGCTTGCCGCATCGAAGAATTTTACCACAAGGCCATGCAAAACCATTCCAGGCGAACCAGAGCCGGCTCATCCAGACCGGTGAAACAACAGGGAGATTAATGCCAGAAACAACGAGACAGCTGAAGCTGGAAGTTTTCAGAAGAAAGTTATCCGGAGCCATGGCCGCGCCGGGTGTCAGGGTTCTGTCCAGGATGGGTATCACGCCGAACATGATAACCTGGTTCGGGTTTCTGCTTGCCCTGGCGGCAGCCGGGCTGGTGGCGGCCGGGCGTCCCATAGCCGGGGGTATAATGGTTCTGGTGGGTGGAGCCCTCGACATGTTCGATGGCGCGCTGGCCCGTTACACCGGCAAGGTAAGCCGGTTTGGCGCGGTGCTGGATTCGACCCTGGACCGCGCCAGCGAAGGTGTGTTGCTGATAGCGCTGGCATTCGTTCTGGCCGGTCAGCCGTCGGTGCCCGGCGTCACCCTGGTGGCGGTGGTCATGCTGTTTTCGTTCCTGGTCAGTTATATCCGTTCCCGGGCGGAAAGCATCGGGCTGGAACTTAAGGACGGATTATTTACCCGTGCCGAAAGGGTGATCGTAATTGCCCTCGGCATAATATTCAACCAGGTTATTATCGCTTTAGCAATCGTGGCATTCTTTAGTATAATAACAGCGGTTCAAAGGCTTGCCCTGGTATGGCTTAAAACCAGGGCGGATTAGCTCTGATAAACTCCACTAGAATGTTTACCGGGGCGGGAGTATGTTTGTTTAAACGCAAAATGCATGCAAGGAGTAGGTTATGCCGGTTATAGCTGTTATAGGAGCCCAGTGGGGGGACGAAGGCAAGGGCAAAGTGGTTGATATGCTGGCGGAGAAATCGTCCGTAGTCGTACGCTTTGCCGGGGGTGACAATGCCGGACATACCGTGATAAATCCCCGGGGCCATTTTAAACTGCACCTGATACCTTCGGGTATATTTTACCCTGAGGTGACCTGCGTAATCGGCAATGGCGTAGTGGTGAACCCGGCTTCTCTCATAAATGAAATCAATCAACTGGCCGCAAACGGCATCGATACTTCCCGGCTGGTAATCAGCGACAGGGCTCATCTGATAATGCCGTACCACCGGCTGCTGGATGAACTGGAAGAAAAGGCAAGGGGTAAAAAGGCCATCGGCACTACCCTCAGGGGTATCGGCCCGGCTTTTACCGATAAGGTGGCCCGGATGGGAATACGGGCGGCGGATTTACTGGACAAGAGGACTCTGCGCCAGCGGTTGAAAACCGTACTGGAAAACAAGAACATAATACTTGAACGCGTTTACGGGGTGGAACCTCTGTCGGTTGAGGACATGTACCAGGAATACGCCGGCTATGCCGATATATTGAGGCCAAATATAAAAGATTCCGTGGAACTGGTAGGAGCCGCTCTGGACAGGGGCGAAGTTGTTTTGCTCGAAGGAGCCCAGGGAGCCATGCTGGATATCGATTTCGGAACATACCCTTTCGCTACTTCATCCTCTCCGCTTTCGGGTAATGCCAGCCTCGGCAGCGGGATTGCACCCAACCGCATCGATCGCATCCTGGGTGTATACAAGGCATACTGCACACGTGTGGGCAGCGGGCCTTTACCGACCGAACTGCACGATGAAATGGGCCACCGGATCCGTGAACAGGCCCAGGAATACGGCACCACCACCGGAAGAGCACGGCGCTGCGGCTGGTTCGATGGAGTGGCAGCCCGCCACAGCGCCCGTATCAATGGATTTACCGGCGCCGTGATCACCCGCCTGGATGTTTTCGACGGGTTTCCCAGCCTTAAAGTGTGTGTCGCTTACCGTATCGGAGAGCGGGAAATAGCCAGCTTTCCGTCCAGTATCAGCGAACTGCAGAAATGCGAGCCTGTATATGAAGAAATGCCGGGCTGGCTGGCCGATACGACCTGCGTGCGTCGCTGGGAAGACCTGCCGGCCGAAGCCAGGAATTATATCGATAAGCTTTCAGGCCTGATGGGCTGCTGTGTTAACTATGCCTGTATCGGCCCGGAAAGAGCCCAGACGATAGAAGTAAACCCGTTATTCTAAGGCAACGGAAGATCTATGTGAGCGCTTTTCAACGCTTCACGGATAATCGAGGCTGAATTGTCGTCCGGCTCCACCAGAGGCAGACGCGGTTTACCGACCTCGAAACCGAGATAGTTCAGGGCATATTTCAACGGGCAGGGGTTGGCGGTAATAAACATATTTTTAAACAGCCCCATCAATGAGTTGTGGATGGCGGCCGCCCGGTTCAATTTACCTTCTAGATAGCTTTCGAGCATTTCTTTGATTTGCCTGCCAACCAGGTGTGAGACGACGCTGATGACACCGTAAGCGCCGATAGACATCAGGGGAAGGGTATCACTGTCATTGCCGCTCCAGACCTTAAAACCGGGTTCTGCGGAGCTTATAATTTTGGAAATTTCTTCGAAATTGGCGCTGGCTTCCTTGGTGCCGATTATATTATCTATTCGGCTCAAACGAACTGTGGTTTCCGCCGAAAGGCTGGCTACCGTCCTCGAAGGCACATTATAAAGAATACAGGGCAGGGAGGTGGAGCCGGCTATGGTCTTGAAATGCTGGTAAAGGCCTTCCTGCGGGGGTTTGTTGTAGTAGGGTACCACCAACAGGCACGCGTCTACGCCGATTTCTTCCGCCTGCCGGGTGGCTTCGACCGCTTCTGCGGTTGAATTGGAACCGGTTCCGGCTATCACCGAGCCCCGGCCGCCTATTGCTTTTTTGATTTCAGCAAACAACTTGAGCTCTTCGGAGCGCACCAGTGTCGGCGATTCCCCGGTGGTGCCGACCACCACTACGCCATCTGAGCCGGAGTCCATCAGCTTGACCGCCAGTTTTTTGGCCTGTTCGTAGTCCACGGACCCGTCTGCTTTCATCGGGGTGACCATGGCGGTTATCAATCTGCCCAGGTCTTTCATGGCTAACTTTCCTCCTCTGTCCGGGTTACCCATCCTTGTTGTATCATTACCTCGGCAATCTGAATAGCGTTCAAGGCGGCGCCCTTTCGGATGTTGTCGGCCACTATCCACATTACCAGGCCGTTGGATATGGACGCGTCGCGGCGGATGCGCCCTACATAAACATCGTCCGTGCCGGCAGCCGAAACAGGCTGCGGGTAAAGGCTTACCGAGGGATCGTCAAGTACCTTAACGCCGGGCGCGCCGGCCAGTATCCTGCGGGCATCATCCGGTGATACAGGATCGGTGAATTCGACGTTTACCGCTTCGCTGTGGGCACCGAATACCGGCACCCTGGCACAGGTGGCTGAAACAGCGATATCAGGAGCGTGCATAATTTTGCGCGTTTCCTCTACCATCTTCCACTCTTCCCGGGTATAGTCGTTGTCCAGGAATACATCGATTTCCGGAAGTATGTTGAAGGCTATCTGGTGGGGGTAAACATGCGGGATGACCTCTTTGTTTTCCAGAACCAGGCGGGCCTGATTTTCGAGCTCGGTAATGGCGGCTTTGCCGGTCCCGGAAACGGACTGGAAGGTGGTCACCACAATGCGTTTGATCGGGTTAACTTTATGCAGCGGCCACAGGGCGACCACCATCTGAATGGTAGAGCAGTTGGGGTTGGCGATTATACCGGAATGCTTTTTAATATCCTCCGGATTGATTTCCGGAACCACCAGCGGCACCTTGAGGTCCATGCGGAAAGCGGCGCTGTTGTCTATTACCACCGCACCCTGCCTGGCGGCGATGGGGGCAAAGTAGCGGCTGATATCGGAGCCGGCGGAAAAGAGGGCTATTTCGATATTTTCAAATGAATGGGCGTTGGCTTCCTCGACAGGCAGTTCCGAACCCCTGAAGGCCAGCTTACCGCCGGCAGAACGGTCCGAAGCCAGGAGCTTGAGTTCCCCGACCGGGAAATTGCGCTGTTCCAGGATATTGATAAACTGCTGGCCGACCAGGCCGGTGGCGCCGAGAATGGCTACTTTGTATTGTTTGGATGCCGGGTTTTGCACATCGCCTCCTATAAACCCATCAGTTTATCAAGGCCGAAAACCATCTCCTTCAAGTTTACGACCCTGTGAAGCGCCATTATAACACCTGGCATATAACAATCTCTACTGATGGCGTCATGGGTGATGGACAGGGTCTGGCCGGGAGCGCCGAAGAGTACCTGCTGGCGCGCCAGTATTCCCGGCAGGCGGATGGAATGAATATGCATGCCGTCACAGGCAAGGCCGCGGCTGGCCATGTCCGGTGTTTTGTCCGGGTCGGTAAAAGGCCTGTCGCGGTTTTCCTGCATCCCTCTGGCAGTGGCTAGCGCCGTACCGGAAGGGGCGTCGGCTTTTTTGTCATGGTGGAGTTCGATTATTTCGGCATTCTCGAAATAAGCCGAAGCAATTTTTGCCAGATGCATCATCAGGACCGAGCCGATGGCAAAATTGGAGGCAACGATAACTCCGGTGCGGTGCTTTGCCGCAAGCGTTTTTACCTCTTCAAGTGAATCGCTGCCCATGCCGGTGGTACCGCTTACCAGACAGATGCCGCGGGGCAGGATATACCTGGCAAGCCCCAGAAAACCGGCCGCCAGGGAAAAGTCCACCACCACGCGGGCAGGGTGGGTTTCGACGGCTTTGGCGATGCTGTCATAAACCGGAATCGTACCGGCTCCTTCAGGCAGGGCAAGGCTGGCACAGCTGGTATCGGCACCTGCAACGATCCTCATCCCCGGTTCGAGCGAGACGGCATTGATAACCGTCTGCCCCATCTTGCCCAGGGCTCCATGGACTATGACATCTATGTCTTCCAAGGACAGCCTCTTAGCGCTTGAAGCCGCCGGGGCGGTGAGGGCGGTCATTCGGCCGGCGGTCGCGGAAATTATCCGGGCGGGGTCCGGGCTGGCTGGCCTGTTTTTCAGCCGCTCCCGGCAAAAGGGCCCGGCGGGAAAGGTTGATTCTCCCCTGGGAATCTATATCGGTAACTTTTACGGTGATTTCATCACCTGATTTAACAATATCTTCAACTTTATCCACCCGGTAATCGGCCAGTTCGCTGATGTGCACCAGGCCTTCCTTGCCCGGCAGTATTTCGACAAAGGCGCCGAAGTTCATCAGCCGGGTGACCTTGCCGGTATAAATGGTGCCGACCTCGACCTCGCGGGTAAGATCGGTAATCATGCCGATTGCTTTGCGGGCGGATTCTTCGCTGGTGGCGCCCACGAATACGGAGCCGTCATCCTCGATGTCCACGGTGGCTCCACTGGCTTCGACTATGCTTCGAATCATCTTGCCGCCCGGGCCGATGACCGCGCCGATTTTTTCCGGGTTGATGCTTATCTTGTACATCCTGGGAGCGTATGGACTGAGTTCACTGCGGGACTCGGCCAGCGCGGCCTTCATGACTTCCAGTATGTTCATTCGGGCTTCCCTTGCCTGGGCAACGGTCCCCTCCACGATTTCAAGGCTGAGGCCTTTTATTTTCATGTCCATCTGCACGGCGGTGATGCCTTTGGCAGTACCGGCGACCTTGAAATCCATATCCCCCAGGTGATCTTCCATGCCTTCGATATCGGTAAGCAGGGCAAAGCGGCCGCCGTCCCCGGTAACCAGGCCGATGGATATTCCGGCAACCGGGGTTTTGATGGGCACGCCGGCATCCATCAGCGCCAGCGTGGTAGCGCAGGTGGAAGCCATGGAGGTAGAGCCGTTGGAGCTGAGTATCTCTGATACCACCCGGATGGTGTAGGGGAAGTCCGCAGCCGGCGGCATTACCGCCTGAAGGGCTCTTTCCACCAGGGCGCCGTGGCCGATTTCACGCCTGCCGGGGCCCATGGTGCGCTTGACTTCGCCGGTAGAATACGGCGGGAAGTTATAGTGATGCATAAAGCGTTTGGTGTCGACGATGCCTATATCATCCAGCATCTGCTCCTGGCGGATGGCGCCCAGGGTGGCAATGGAGAGGGCCTGGGTTTCCCCGCGGTTGAACAGGGCTGAACCATGGACGCGCGGCAGCAGGCTTACCTCGGCGCTGAGGGGCCGGATTTCTTTAAGGCCCCTGCCGGAGACGCGCTGCCCTTTATCCAGGATTGAAGAGCGGAAAACTTTTTTAAGATTGGCCTCGAAGATAGACATAAGCTCGGCTGCCGGGTATTCACTTTCCAGGTTGTCGATTATTTCCTGTTTGAGGGTATCGATGGCTTCAATCCGGTCTGCCTTGAGGGGCTCTTCCAGGGCGGCGGTGAGCCTGTTTGCCAGCGTTGCCTCGACCGCCTGAACAGCTTCCGGCGAGGGTTCTATTTTGGGCGTAGCCACCTTGGGTTTGCCCAGGGCGGCGGTTATTTCTTCCTGCAGGGTGATAATGGCCTGGTTGGCTTCCTGCCCCAGCCTGACGGCTTCATTGAACACTTCTTCGGAAACTTCTCTGGCTCCGGCTTCTATCATGGCAACCGCATCCCGGGTGGATGCGATGATAAGATCGAGCTCGGTTTCCTGAAGCTCAGGCATGGTCGGGTTAATCGAATATTTGCCATCGGTGTAGCCGACATGCACGGCGCCGATGGGGCCGTCGAAAGGAATCTGGGAAAGGCTGAGTACGGTGGAAGAGCCGATCAAGGAAAGCATTTTGGGGTCGTTAAGCTGGTCGGTGGAAAGCACAGTGGAAATTATCTGGATTTCCCGGCGCCAGTCTTTGGGCAGCAGCGGCCTTAAAGGACGGTCCGTAAGGCGGGCGGCGAGCTGGGCTTCATCCGTGGGGCGGCCTTCACGCCGCAGGAAGCCTCCGGGAATTTTACCGGCGGCATACATGCGTTCATCATAATTAACCGTAAGGGGCAGAAAATCTACCCCTTCGCGTGCTTCCGGGCTGACACATACAGTGGTCAGAACTACCGTATCGCCATAACGCAGTGTAACGGCGGCTTCTGCCTGGGCGGCGACACGTCCGATCTCTGCAATGAGTTCGCGGCCACCCAGAGTGGTCTTAAAAGTTTGGGGAGTCATGATTTCTCCTGGTTTTTATTTGCGCAGTCCCAGGCTCTGGATAAGCTGCTGGTAACGGCCAGCATCTTCCCGGTACAGATATGCCAGCAGGCGGCGGCGTTGGCCGACCAGCTGGAACAACCTGCGCTTGGTGTGGAAATCATGCCTGTTTTCAGTCAGATGGCGGGTAAGCTGCTTGATGCGGGCAGTGAGTATGGCTATCTGGACTTCGGCGGAGCCGGTATCTCCTTCGTGCAGCCTGTACTCTTCAATAATAGTGGATTTGGTTTTCCTGTCCAAGTTTTTCTCCTGAGACTCTCGCTTTTATTATTTACAATTAGAACGGATTATATCACAACCGGGCCGTGAGTGTAAAACATAACGAGAGGGTTTTTTGAACCTGTAATTACCCCGGATGAGTTGCCGCCGGCTGAGGCTGGCTACCTTCAACTGGCGGCTTTTTCCCGGCGCGTATCAACTTTTTTACCTGTGGAATGAACAATGCCAGGGTAAGAAACAGGGTCAATACGTCGGTTATCGGGAAGGCCAGCCATATACCGTCAAGCTGGAAAAACCGCGGCAGCGTCAGGATGGCCGGGATAAGGAAGAAAACCGACCTTGCCATGGAAGAAACGATGGACTGAAATACCTGGCCCAGCGCCTGGAAGGCTGTCGAAGCGACCATGATGAAGCCTACGATGTATATCACCAGGAATACCCGTTTGGCCGCGTAGGCGGTAATGGAAATTACCTCTGCATCGGTGGTGAAAATACGGATAACCGGCTCCGGAAAAAAGTAAAGTACTATGAAAGCCAGGATACCGAAAGCGGTGGCCGAAAGGATGGAAACTTTCAAAGTTTTCAACGCCCGCCGGTAACGCCCGGCTCCGTAATTGTAACCCAGGATAGGCTGCATTCCCTGGCCTATTACCATCCCCGGCATAATGGCGAACATGGTGATCCGGTTTAATATGCCGTAGGCAGTGATTGCCATATCGCCACCGTAGGTTCCCAGGGCGATGTTGACCAGGATTACCGAGATGCTGTTGGCGCTCATGCGGGCAAAGGATGAAAAGCCGATAGCCATGATCGATTTCAACACATGCCACTGGAGGGAAAGATTTTTCAGCCGTATCTTGAAAAAGCTGGCCCCGCTCAGGTAATACCAGGAAAAAAACACCACCGAAAAAAGCTGGGCTATGATGGTAGCCAGCGCCGCACCGGCAACTCCCATACCGAGCGGTATTATGAATATGGCATCCAGGATGATATTGGCTACCGCTCCCAGGATCATGCCGATCATGGGCACGCGGGCATTGCCCTCCGCCCTTATGAGGAAATTGAGCGACATGGCAAGGGTCTGGAAAAACATGCCGATGAGGATTATCTGTAAATAGTCGCGCGCGTAAGGCAGAATATCCTCGGTGGCTCCGATAAGTTTGAGCAGGGAATCGATATTGAACAAACCCGCCGCCATTATTATGGCTGAAAACACCACCACGGCGCTTAAAGCATTGCCGAGCACGTGCTCGGCCTGGTTGGTTTTTTTCCTGCCGTGCAGCATGGAAATCAGGGATGCGCCACCCATGCCCATCATCTGGCCCACTCCCATGGAAAGCATCTGAACCGGAAAAACGATGGAAAGGCCGGCGATGCCCAGCGGGCCCACGTAATGGCCGATGAATATGGTATCCACCACATTATATAGAGTGATTACCGCCATACCCAGAAAAGCCGGGGCGGTCAGCTTCAGTAAAAGGGCGCCGATTTTATCGGTATCGAAGACGGTACGTCTTTCCAGGTTATCCAATCAATTCTTCCGGATTTTTCAAATTATGCATCGATATAATAATACGCAGGTTCAATATTAATCAGAGGGGCATGATGAACTAATCCGCGGTATCCAGGGAAACAAGCAGACTAGAACGCAATAATAAAAAATAAGTGTCAATTAATAGTGTTTATTGTATATCAAACGGTTGATCCGTATCAATGAAGAATGGGATGGGGCAGATGCCCGGACGTGATACCCTGATCAGGAAACCTTTTCGCCCTGGCCTATCTGTCCGTTTTCGGTGATGGTGTAGGTCCAGCTGGTATCGTTGATCAAATATCTGGCAGGATCGTTGAGAGGCGCTTCGGAATCTGCAAGTAACCGGGATTCGGATTCGTAAGCTACGACTACCGGCGGCTTGTCCTCGGATTCCGACATAGCGGCTTGAACGGCAACCAGGACGTTATGCAGTTCAGCGGCGGCGGCTTCTTCTTCACCTGAACCCATCAAATTCAGAAGGTTAGGAATGGCGATCAGGGCTATTGCAGCCACAATGGCTACAACTACCAATATCTCTATGAGTGTATAACCTGACTGTTTGGAATCTAAATTCTTTTTCAGCGCCATTGTTTATTCCACGGCAAACCGGGTTGTATTTTACCACAAACAGAGGCAATGCTCTGCTTAATAATATAAAAAATATTTTATTAAAACTTCATAAGGGTTAGAAATATAAAAATAACCCGCCGCTGGTTCCAGCGGCGGGTTATATCATGATGTTTCAATCCAATAATAAAATTACGAAGTTGGTCCGGATACCGCTCCTGTATCGGCCACCGACCATGAGTATTGCGGGACGTTGATCAACAATCCATCCAGTTCTGTTGGTATTGCACCTGCTGTGATAGTGAAAGCACTTATGGGAGTCGGATTCTGGTTGTACATGTATGCAGCAACGGCAACCTGAATGTTGTGTCTCTCAGCCTCCACCGCAGCCGAATCACCACTGTCCATAAACCCTAGAATATTGGGAATCGCGACCGCGGCGATTACGCCCAGGATAGCTACCACCACCAGCAGCTCGATAAGGGTAAAGCCCCCCTGGCCTTTTTGGAACTTGGTTAGAAGTTTACTCATTATGTTTTTGTTTTCCTCCTCCTGTTATTTTTAAATAAACCGTATTTTGTTAAGAAAGCTAATTGTATTTTATAGACCTGTGGGTGTCAATAGAGGACACCTTATTATTCTTATTTTTTTCCCCGTATTGCCACCTCCTTACAGCCACCCCTAACTATCCAAACCTCACCACACCAATTTAACAACACGTTACCTGTGCTTGTGAATAGGTTAATAGTACCAGATATCAAGTATTATAGTACTACTAGTTATGCACCAAATCAACAGGTTTTTGTCAGACATGGTACGAATTAATCAGGTTGTCGATTTAAAGCCGGCAACAGCCCTGTTTTAAAGGCAACGGAATGGGCCGGGACGGAACTTGCATTCATCCTCCTTGACACCTGTCGGGCTGGTGCTTAATATATCCGGAACGTGCAAGCATTAACCAGGGCTTTCGATAAAACGACCGCTTTCATCTGTGCTGCAGTCCGCCGTCCATATATCCGGCTGGGGGTGCTGGTTCTGGTGGTGCTGGCAATGCACTTCAGCCTGATTATGACTCCCGGCGAACATGTTTTCGATGAAAAGTATTACGTACAAGACGCCTTGAATATACTGGAAGGCAAGGGCAGTGCAATGCCGGAGCACCCCCCGCTGGGAAGGCTGATCATTGCCGGCGGTATAGGCATATTCGGGGACAACCCCTTCGGCTGGCGCATATTCCCGGTCCTGTTCGGCGCCGCCGGGTTGGTGCTCATGTATATGATTTGCCGCCAGCTTAACCTGCCGGAAAAGCTTTCCCTGCTGGCGGTGTTTCTGCTGGCAACTGAAAATCTCAGTTTTGTCCAGTCTTCCATTGCCATGCTGGACGTTGTTAGCGTTACCTTCATACTGGCCGGGTTTCTGGTTTACCTGAAAGGCAGGCACGCGCTCAGCGGAGCACTGGTTGGGCTGGCCATGCTGGCCAAGTTCACCGGTATATTTGGCCTCGCCGTAATCGGCCTGCACTGGCTGATAACCAGCCGTAAACGATGGCTTAAATTCGGCCTGTCCATGGCGATGGCGCCGGTGGTCTACCTGGCTGGTCTGCCCCTTCTCTTATATATAATCTGGGGAAAACTGTTAAATCCCATCACCGAAACCATAACCATGCTTACCATAAATTTCAATTCAACCTATTCTTTTTACGAGCAGGCAAACATGAGCCGTCCCTGGGAGTGGGTGTTCGGTTACAACATCGTCACTTACTGGCCGGAGCCGCATTATATGGCGGTGATAAGTTCCAGCGTATGGGCGCTGATTTTGCCGGCTATGGTGTATATGTTATACAAGGCAAGAAAATGCAGCCGCGCTGCGGTTTTCAGCCTGGCCTGGTTTGGGGGAACCTACCTGTTATGGATACCCATAAGCCTGATAACAGACCGTACCAGCTATATATTCTATTTTTATCCGGCCATCGGCACCTGCTGTCTGGCAATCGCAGTATTCCTGTGGGATATTACTCAGCGGGGCGCCAGTTCGGGCACCGGATGGATAAGGGCATTGTCCCCCTGGGCTGTACCGGCTTACGTGTTGCTGCACCTAGCATGCTTTGTCTGGCTTTCCCCGGTTGCCTATCCGTGGAAACTGGGAGCCAGCCTGCTCTTCTATATCGGCGTTCGCATATTATTCAAGCAGAGTAACGAAGAACACGCACCCCAAAGCTGTGAAGTTATCGATTCCTGATTGGCTCAGGAGCGTTTTCGGCGGGCTTGGGCTGCGTATGAAATAAAAACGATCGCAAGCAGGCTGATGCAGGCCAGGCTGGTAATAAGCCCCGCTTCGAAAGCCCGGCTCCGGTAGGTAAATTCGATGGTATATGTGCCCGGCTCCAGGGAAACCGCCATCAGGGCATCGAATGCCTTCAGCACTTCAACCGGTTCACCGTCGACCGATACCTGCCATGCCGGGTACCAGGCCTGGCTCAATACCAGGAACCCCGGCTCTTCATAGGATACTTGCACGGAAATCTTCTGCGGCCCGTATTCACTTATTACAACTTCAGCCGGTTCTGACAATACCGGAGCACCTTCACCGGAATCAGCCAGTTGAATATCCTTGACCATGAAGGCTGCGGGCAAGGCATTCAAGTTCCGGTAGATGTTTAAGCCCGAATCCGAATATTCCAGTTCGAAGCCGCCGGCACTGAGTTCGGACCGGCTCAGCACGTATTTTACACCGAGTAAATCAAGCTTTATACCCAGATCCTGGATGCCGCGGGCTGCCGAAACCGAAAGGTAGTTGGTACCCGTGCGCCCAGCGTTATCGCCCAGGAAGCTTGCGTAGTGGTACAAAACGGCTGCTTCGTAGCCGTTTATTTCGGCAATACCCATCGACATCAGCCGGTTTTTGGTAACGATGCCTTCCGGGTCATATACCCGGTAACCCTGGGCATGCCCCTGCAGGAACTCGATGAAAGGTTCCTGCTTGTAAATCTCGCTTACCGGGTTGGAATCGATATACGGCATGTGTAAAAACCAGAGGTTGAGCAGGGTAAACATTATAATCGTAATATCGAACAGCCTGCCTTTAAGCCGGTTTTTATAACGGGCATACAGGATTAGTGCACTTGCCAGCAGAAGGCCACCCAGAACCCCCATCCCGATGCGCACGGCGGAAAAAGTATGCACCGGCAGCAGGGCGGCGGCTACCACCAGCAGGCCGAACAGGAAAGTGAAGATAATCACCCTTTCCGTAACCTTCTTATTCTCCTCAAGCAGCCTGCCGCGAATGTACGACATGCCAAAACCGGACAGAACCGCGCCGGAAAAACTGAAAAGCAGCAGGAAACGGGCCGGAACGCGGAAGCTGTCGAACCCGGGAGCCAGTTTATAAAGCAGCCAGTAAGGGGGAAAGTACTTGCCTGCCGCCAGCAGCAAGCCAGCCACGGCCAGCAGGAGAAAGAAGCCTACGTACCTGTTTTTATTCCAGTATCGAACTGAAAATACGCATAGAATCAGAGGCAGGATGCCGATATAGCCCGTATATTCCCAGAAGGGATAGCTGAAAAAATCAGTCCAGAAGCTGACAGGGCCCGCCCAGGGGTTGGAAAAAATAAGCGTCAACAGCCCCGGGTTCAGGGAAAAACTGGTAGCCTCTGCCCAGCTCATACCGCCGGCACGGGTTGAAAACAGGGAAAATTCGTAAGCCGGGAAAAACTGCACGGCCGAAAGCAGTATCCCGGCTGCAACCATAATGCCCATTACAGCGATTGGTTTTACTATCTGGTGGTACAGCTTTTCCCTGAATAAAAAGAAAACCCGGTATGCCAGATAGAGCCCCAGCCCGAAAAGGCAAATATAAGTAATCTGTATGTGCCCGGCCAGAATCTGCATGCCGAGAGCTGCCCCGGCAGCCATTGCCCACACGCTACTGTTTTTTTGCAGAGCCATATCAAAAAGCAGGAACACGAGCGGCAGCCAGGCGGCGGCACATATCATGGAGTAATGGCCGGCATAGATATGGGAAGTGATAAACGCCCCGAACATAAACACGAGGGCGGTAAAGAAGGCGCATATCCTTTCCAGTCCGAGGTGCCTGGCAAGCAGGTACATAAAGACGCCGCCGAGGAACATGTGAATAATAAAGCTGAAGCCGAACGCGGTTGCCGGAGGAAGAAACAGGAAAAGGCTGTTTGGCGGGTAGAAAAGGCCGAACTGGGGATTGGCGGCCAACGGGTAGCCGGAAAGTATCAGGGAGTTCCAGTAGGGGAAGCTGCCTTCGGCAAGAGCGGAGTAGGCATAACTGTACAGGGGATAAAAGAAATCGGTGATATCGTTGCCGGAAACGGATTGGGTACTGATAAGCTGAGCGGGGTAGAGTATTACTTTCCAGAAGAAAATACAGGTGCTGACAAGTATCAGTATTATATAACCGATATCTTCCCTGTGGCGGCTGATCAAGGTTCTTAGCGTTTTCGGCATTATTGTATCCGGCTCTTTGCGGTAGAGAAAGCGTTTAAAATATAGACTATCGGTAAGTGAAACCGCAACAGCGGCAGGCGGAGCGGTATACCGGATTCAAAGCTGAGCCTGCCGGCGTTCGTAAGGACTGTGTAAGATGCCTGGTTTGCTTCAAGAGTTGACGGAGCAGGCTGTAAACCACTATATATATGGGGTTATGACTCTTTACTGGGCAGTTGTGCTTACCTTGCTGGGCATGGTACTGGGCAGTTTTTTCAACGTGCTTGTCGATCGGCTGCCGGCTGGAAAATCCATAATCAAGCCGGCTTCCCACTGCCCGGCGTGTGGTGTAAAACTGAGTGTACCGGACCTGGTACCCATTTTAAGCTTCCTGGCGCTGAGGGGGCGCTGCCGCTACTGCCATACAGCCATTCCCCGGCGGATGCTGATGGTTGAACTTACAGCCGGTATCATGTTTTTAGGATTGTACCTTTTTTATGGCTTAAGCCCGGAACTGGGGATAGCCCTGCTGTATTTCAGCCTGCTTTTACTGATTTTCATCATAGACCTGGAGCACCAGTTGATTCTCAATGTCATAATTTATCCATCAGCCCTGGCAGTGCTTGTGATTAATCTTGCCTGGCCCGATACCGGCATAACTCACGGTTTTTTAAACTGCCTTGCCGGCGGCGGTGCCGGCCTGCTGCTGTTTTTGCTGATAGCCATAGCCAGCCGCGGCGGCATGGGTTTGGGGGATGTTAAGATGGCCGGTCTGATGGGTTTGATGCTCGGCTTTCCGGGTATATTTGTGGGTACGTTCCTGTCGGTTGTTTCCGGTGGATTGGTTGCCGTAATTATTCTGGAACTGAAAAGGAAAGGCAAGAGAGAGCCGATTCCGTTCGGGCCGTTCCTTTCGCTGGGTACCATGGCGGCAATACTCTGGGGACAACAGATAATGGACTGGTACCTGGGTTTTTTCGGTTTTTAGAACAGGTATCCCTGTGCCAGGTACAAAAGTCCGGCAGCGGCAATGGCTGCTCCCCAGGCGGTTTTGCTCCACCAGAAAATCTTGGCTCCGTCCAGCGGGCCGAACGGCAGCAGGTTAAAGATTGCCAGCCAGGTATTTATGAATGCGCCCAGATAGAACAACAATGACGGCTGGGCAGTATTGAGAACCAGAAAAACCAGCGCCAGGATTATATTGACTGCCGGGCCGGCAATCGAAATCATGCCTATGTTTTTCCGGTGTTGTTCGGGGGTAGTAAAAACCTCCGGGTTGTGGTGTATGACAACAGCGCCGGGCGCGGCGAAAATAAAACCCAGCAGGGAAGAGCCCAGGGCGATCGCCAACCCTGCGGGCCACATGGCATATTCAGCATAATAGCCTGAATTCCTGGCGATAAGGCGGTGTGCCATTTCATGCAGGATAAAAGCGGTGGAAACGGCAAAAAAAGCCATTCCGGCTACCTGTAGCAGGCTGCCGGGTTGCTGAAATGCTCTTAACCCTCCTGAAAGTGCGATGCCGAAGGCCAGCGCAAGCACCAGCGCTGATATGGAAAGGTCTCTGAATTCTTTTATCTGCATATCGGAGGTTTTCGGGTTAACGCATCCAAATAATCAAACCGTAACGGTTAACCGCATACAGTATAGCAGTGTTGCTGGAAGGAAAGCATCTCACCCACAGCTGTTGTGTTGCCGGTAAAGTTAATATCGAATAACCGCTGACACCCCCGGTTATTCTTCTTTTTCCATCTGGCAACCACCGGCAGGCAGCTGGGCGCCGTCAACGAAAAGAACCCTGCCGTCGATGGCAACGCGCCCGCGGGCAATCAGGTCGTGGACGCCGAACGGATATATTTTCCAGTCCCCCCGGCATTTGAGCTGGTTCTGCAGGCTTTCACATATCCATTGCATTTTTTCCCGGTGAACCGTTCCGGCTATCGCCTTGAAACCTTTGTAAGTGGTTATATCATGGCTGCGGGCAAAGCCGGTAACCTGGTTAAGGTCATCTACCATACCGCCGGCGCCCATACTTTCTATTTCCTCGAGTGTTTTTTGTATGTGCATTGGTTCTGATTGCACCAGTACCGGGCCGGTATCTTCGCCCTTATCTACTATGAACAGGGTTGATTTGAGAGAGTCGTCTCCGGCAAGAATCGCCCTCGCGGTAGGCACCCAGTGCAGGCCGTCATAACCCCGGGTGGTGTCACCCGGGTGGACGTTCAACATTCTTGGATAATACCTGTCCACCATCCAGTCCGTAACCCACTGGTCGTAACCCGCCAGGCAGATGAGGTCCGGCTGCCGGCCGGCGGCCTGTTCTATAAGGCGGCTGGCTTCCTGTTCGAAAGCTTCCCTCTCGGGGCAGTTGCGGGGAACACTCCTGGGCCCGTATCGCTCACGGGCGCCCGCCAGGAAAGGCAGATGGTCAAGCTCGATTAAGGTGTGGTTATTCTGCCTGGCTTTGTTTGCCCCTTCACAGCCGGGACGGTTGGTGAAAACGATATACTGGTGAGCCGGATCTTTCTCAAATATACGTTCGTAATTCGTGCCCGAACCGGAGATAAAAAAGGCAATTGTCATGTGGCCGGCTGAACTTGCCGGGTCGAAAATCAACTGTCTCATATTTTAATGATACCACAAGGAATAAAATCCAACAGGACTGCGATGACGGTATTTACCCTGTGCTTTTCAGAACTGCATCCACCTTGCCGGCAAGAGTAGATGCGTCGAATGGCTTGGCGATAAAGGGGAGGCAGTTGTCCTTGAGAAATTCTCTCGTGGAAGCATCGGCGCTGTCGCCGGTAATAAAAATAGTTTTGCGGGCCAACTCCGGACGGTACCCGATGATTTTTTCATACAATTCTTTACCACTCATTCCCGGCATGCGTATGTCTAAAAGAATTACATCCAGCTGGTTCCTGGAGAGTTCATCCAATGCTTGAAAGGGAGTTTTGGATTCGATAACTGTGTGGCCCCTGGAGGCAAGGACTTTCCTGACGAGGGTTCTGATGGATTGCTCGTCATCCACCACCAGTATAACGGCGCTGAAACCGGCCGGCGTTTCGGCCTGGTTGCGGGTTGGGGCTGCCTCTTCCCGGGGGCATTCACGGTCTGCCGGCAGTTTTATGGTAAACACGGTGCCCTTGCCTTCCTCGCTTTCTACTTCGATACTGCCGTGGTGATCGAGCATTATGGACCGGGAAAGAGCCAGGCCAAGGCCGGTGCCCTGCCCGGGTTCCTTGGTGGTGAAGAAGGGCTGGAAAAGTCTCGAAAGAGTGCCCTGGCTCATACCGGTTCCGTTGTCAGCAAAGCAGACACTTATCGCTTCTCCCTCCGACCGGGTGGAGATGGTCAAAGTGCCCCCGTTATGGGCATGTTTGATGGCATGCTCGGCATTGACGATCAAGTTGATGAAAACCTGCTGCATCTGCCCGGGGTCGACGTTGACCAGGGGTAAACCGGATTCATAATCCTTGACGATCTCGATATTGGAGGTTTTCAACACGTAGCCCCGGAGTTCAAGGGTATTATCGATAAGTTCATGTATGTTCAGGTAGGTTTTGGCAGGTTGGGATTGGCGGGCAAAAGTTAAGAGCCTCTTGACGATTTCCTTAACCCGGTTGGAGCCTTCCAGGATGTATTTGACATGCTCCATGATGTTTTCCGGCAGTTCCTCCTGGGCCAGCAGTTCGGAAAAACCGATGACTCCGGTAAGGGGATTGTTTATTTCATGAGCAATTCCGGCGGCCATTTCCCCGACGGAGGCAAGCCGGGAAGAAACTTCATTCCGGTCGTGCAGCTGCCGTTTTTCCTCTTCGGCTTTACGCAGTTCGGTAATATCATCGTCCAGCACCAGTACGGCCGGTTTTCCCTCCCATGTAATGGATACAGAGCGCCTGTCCAGCCAGCGGGTCTTGCCGTCCTTGTGTAAAACTCTAAATGCATAAGAGTCCGGCATAGTGCCGCCAGCCAGCTCTTTCGAGTAAATGCTGCGCACCAGCTCCCTGTCGCCGGGGTGTATCAAATCAAAGCCGTTCAGATTGTTAAGCTCTTCGGCTGAATACCCGGTGATTTTTTCGGTATATTCGCTGGCAAATACGATTTTCCCGTCCTGTACGATGGATACCGCTATCGGAATCCTTTCGACCAGCAGCCGGTACCTGGTTTCCGATTCGCTCAAAGCTTGCCTGGTTTGCTCGAGTTCGAAAACTTTTTTCTCCAACTTATTGACCAGGCGCTGGCTGTAAAGCTTGTAGGTATCCTCTTCATCGGCGCCTGCCGGTTCCGGCACCGCGATCCTGCCCCGTGTGTGGTTTTGCAGAACCGATTTAATTTGAGCCAGGAAATCTTCCGGTTCAACCGGTTTGCGGATGAATCTCTGGGCCCCCAGTTTCATGGCAAACTCTTCGTCTTTTTCCCCGGTGTAGGTTGCGGTATAAAAAATAAAAGGAATGTTGCGATATTGGCTATCAGCCTGCTTGCACCACTTGCAGAACTGGAAACCATCCATTTCCGGCATCATGATATCGCTGATAATCATTCCGCAGGTATTTGTCTGCAGTTTTTCTATTGCCTGAATACCATTACTTGCCGTAATTACTTCGTAGCCGCTTCCTCCAAGCAGGGTTTCCAGCAAATAGCAATTTTCCGGATGGTCGTCTACAACCAGAATTTTCATTATACAGACCTCACCTGCGGGTTGTCCGCTACAAATACTTCTGAAGTTCCTGCATGAAAGTCTCCGGGTTGATGGGTTTTTCAATATACCCACTGCACCCGGCTTCCAGGGTTTTTTCCCGGTCGCCGACCATGGCGTAGGACGTGACCGCAATAATGGGAATTTTGCCTGCGGTGTCCGATTTACATATTCGGCGGGTGGCTTCGAGCCCGTTAATATCCGGAAGCTGGATGTCCATGAGTATCAGGTCAGGTTGTTGCTCGAGTGCCATCGCAACACCGGTTAACCCGTCCCTGGCTTCGATGACTTTATATCCATGTTTTTCCAGCATGAACCGCATCAGATACATGTTGTTTTCATTGTCTTCTATTACCATCACCTTCTTCATTCCGGCTTTTTCTCCTCAAAGCGTATCGGGAGCGTTAACGTAATTTCAGTACCATGGCCGTACTGGCTGTCAGCCCGGATGTTGCCGCCTAAAAGACCGGCCAGCTTGCTGCAAAGATACAGCCCGAGCCCCGTTCCTTCCTGCTTTTTAGTCAGAGACGCTCCGACCTGATGAAACGGCTGGAAAAGCTTGCTCATTTCTTCCGGTTTGATGCCTGTTCCCGTGTCGGCTACCTTAACTTCCAAAAAGCTGTTATCGACAATACGGCCTGATACTGTCACTGTGCCCTGCTCAGTAAATTTAATAGCATTGCTCACCAGATTCAAAATAATCTGCTTCAAGCGCCGTTTATCACTCGTGATGGTTATGTTTTCACCGATATCGGTGACAATTGCCAGCCGCTTTTGGTTTGCGGCAGGGCGCATCTGTTCTATTACCTCGCCGGCAGTTGTATCGAACCGGAATTCATCTGGATTGATTTCGACTTTTCCGGCTTCGATTTTGGAAATATCGAGTATATCGTTAATCAGGCTCAACAGATGGCCGGCATTGTTTTTGACCATGGTCAACTGTTTGTTCTGCTCCTCGTTGAGTTCTCCCGGCATGCCCATCAGCAAGATCCCGGTAAAGCCGATGATGGAATTCAGAGGTGTTCTCAGCTCATGGCTCATACTGGCCAGGAATACCGATTTAAGGCGGTCCATTTCCTGGAGGTTTACGTTGGCCCGTTCCAGTTCGGTAGTGCGCATTTCGACCAGTTGCTCCAGGTGTTCGTGGTATAATTTGAGTTCATCGTCGGCGAGTTTGCGCCTGCCGATTTCTTCAGTCAATTCTCTGGTCCGGGAATTAACCTGAGATTTAAGTACGAAATTGCCACCGGCTGAAAGCAATATCAGCCCGGCAACCCCACCCATCGACCAGAATACCCAAGAGGGGATTACCCCGGCTCCTTCAGGCTTTTGACCGAACCATTTGTCCAGCGACCGGTAGTAGATCGAATTATCGTTCAGTTTCAATTCCCGGATGCGGGCGTCTATCGTTTCAGCCAGTTCGCCGGATATAGGCGAATATTTGGGAAAGGTGAAGTACAGCAGAGAAGGCTGGAATATGATGGCGGTTTTCATAAGCCCGAAATCTTGCTCATGCTGATAGCCGAAATCCTTGCTGGTAACTCCGGCGTCCGCTTCAACGTTTTGGACAAGCTCGAAAACCCTCAGGTAGCTGTCCACTTCAAGGAAGGTGCAGTTGATATCAAAAGCCGACACAAGGGCTTTGATGCCGTTTTCGCCCTCTACATTGACGCTGTTTTTAAGCACTGCAACGGTCTTGCCTTCAAGATCGATCAAAGATTCGATGCCGCCACCCTCGCGTACATACACCGTAGACCAGCTCGTGTACACACTCTGAGATGAAAATGCATATATTTCGTTTCTGGCTTGTGTATAGGCAACATCCGGCATGACATCGATTTCACCGGCAGTCAGCCTCTGCAAGCATTCATCCCAGGTGCCGGGAACGTATTCGATGTTCCAGTCTTCCTCATCGGCAATGTAGCCGATAATATCTATCCAGAAGCCGGAAGGTTCGCCCGAGGTATCGGTAAATATTTTGGGTTGGTTTTCATACAACCCCACCTTGAGGGTCAGCGGTTGGCTATAGATGTGCATCGATGGAACCGCTGAAGCCAGAAGCAGCATCGTTGCCAGCACCCAAAAGATTCGCCTTTTCATTTAAACAACATGCTCATAATTGCAGGTCAATCTCCAACCAAACTCATAATCAGCTTTCAGATGAGTTTATAAGGAAATAAACAGGTAAGTTTATAATGGGTCAGGGTTCATGTCAACGAAAATTTATACGGGAATTGATTAAATTATCCGTATTTATTCAACACTTTTACCCCGGGGGCATTTAGCCTGCACCGGGTGGCTTCCGGGCGGCAATTTCAGCTTATGATTTGAGCAGCCTCAGGCCGTTCAGCATTACCAGCAGAGCCCCGCCCTCGTTTATCAAAAGCCCGGGAACCAGGCCGATGACACCTGTCAGGGCAATCGAGACTATCACTCCGACAATTATCAGCGAGGCCGCCACGTTCTGGCGGATGATTGTCACGGCCTTGCGGCTGGTATCGAACACGTAAGGCAGTTTGGCAAGGTTATCGGCCATCAGGGCCATATCGGCTGTCTCGAGGGCAATATCGCTGCCGCCGGCGCCCATGGCAATACCTGCATCGGCTGCCGTCATGGCCGGAGCATCGTTAACGCCGTCTCCTACCAGGCCGACCCTGCCGTAAAGGGCTTTGAGTTCTTTTACAGCGGCGGTCTTGTCCTCCGGCAGCATTGCCGAGCGGTATTCTTTTATGCCCGCTTCAGCTGCGATGGCACGCGCCGTGCCTTCGTTGTCCCCGGTGAGCATCACGATATGTTCTATACCGGATTGAGCCAGCGCTTTCACCGTTGCACGGGCTTCGGGACGCAGCCGGTCGGCAGCGGCGATTATGCCCAGTACAGATGACCGGTCCATCACCAGTATTGCGGTTTTGCCTTCGTTTTCCAGCCTGGTTAATAAATCAGCCGGTTTGCCCGTATTTATAGATAGAGACCGGCACAGGGCAGCATTGCCGGCATAATAGGTTTTACCCGCGATGGTTCCTCGGGCGCCCAGACCCGGCAGGTCCGAAAAATCCTGTATGGAGGCAGTTTCTACCCCTTTTTCGCGGGCTTTTTCCAGCACGGCCCCAGCCAGCGGATGGCCTGAGCGGGATTCGATGGCCGCTGCGATAGAAAGCAGTTCCGGTTCGCTTGTTTGCAAAGTAAAGACATCGGTGACCTCCGGGCGGCCGATGGTAAGGGTCCCGGTTTTATCGAAAGCCAGCACCCGGATATTGCCGGCGGCTTCGAGATCGGCGCCGCCTTTTATAAGCACACCCTGTTTGGCGGCTGCACTGACAGCGGATAGGACTGCGATGGGGACCGAGAGGACCAGCCCGCAGGAACACGATACCACCAGCAGTACCAGCGCCCGGTAAAACCATTCCTCAAATGGCTGGCCCAGCAGCCAGGGGACTATCGCCACCAGCAGCGAAACCCCGAAAATAACGGGAGTATAAATGTTGCCGAAATTTTCGGCAAAGCGCTGGTAGCTGGACTTTCTGCCTTCGGCTCTTTCCACCGAATGAATTATGCGTGAAAGGGTGGTATCATCGAACCTCCGGGTGGTTTTAACCTCAAGATAACCCTGCTGGTTGATAGACCCGGCAAAAACAGCGTCACCGGCGGTTACAGCAACCGGCATAGACTCACCGGTTACAGGTGCCTGATCTACCGATGAAGAACCGGTTACTACAGTTCCGTCCAGGGGGATTTTCTGGCCGGGTTTGACCGCGATACGCTCGCCCGGTTCGATCTGCTCTACACCGCGTGCAGTTTCCTGCCCTCCGGTTATTACCAGCGCTTCGGCAGGCAGCATCTCAATCAGGGTTTTCAAGGAACTGCGGGCTTTCCGGGTGGCAAATGTTTCCAGGACCGCTCCCCATGTATATACAAAAACCAGCAGGGCGGCTTCATCCCAGAAACCGAGAGCTGCAGCGCCTGCCGTGGCCACTATGAGCAGTGCATAGATATTTAAGGTCCTGGTGCGGATTCCCGACACAGCCATTTTGGCCGGGAAGTAGCCGCCGATAATTATTGCACCGGCATATATATAGCGGGCTATATCGCGTGGCAAACCCAGCCTTTCGGAAAAGAAAGCTCCCAGCAGTAAAACTCCGGACAGGGCAATTAACTTGATTCGCCAGTCCTGCCACCATTTTTTGTCTTGTGTCTTGACCTTTGCCAGCCGCGGGTTCAAGCCGGCAGCGGCAATCGAACGAACAATCGCCTGTGGCGAAATAACCCCGGGAGAATAGCTGATATCCACTTTCTGACTGGCCAGGTTAATTTCAAAATCAAGCACGCCTTCGAGGTTATTCAGCTTGCTGGCGACAATCGCTTTTTCGTTGACGCAATCCATTTCCTCGATATACAGGGATAGGTTGTCTGCTTCGTTTTCAGGGCCGCAGCTTTTACATGACGGCGGGGCCGCAACGGGTTTTTCAGTCATTTTCACCCCAAAGATTAATTAATTGCGTATACGCTAATATGTGAGTGTAAAAAAATGTCAGGCATGCCGGGCGTGCTCCAGGCTGATTTTAAAAAGTGTTTTGACATGCTCATCGTTTAGAGAATAATACATCATGCGGCCTTGTTTACGCTGGGTTACCATGCGCAGGGTGCGCAGAATGCGCAGGTGCTGAGAGGTGGCCGATTCCGAAATGCCCGCGATGGAGGCGATGTCGCAAACGCAGAGCTCCTGTTCAAGCAGGCAGTGCAGTATTTTGGCCCGGTTGGAGTCCGAGAGCGCTGAAAAGTTTTCTGCCAGCAGGGTAAAGACTTCATCCGGGGGCAGGGACTGCCGGGTGGCTTCCACCCTGTCCTGATCAACTGCCCAGATTTCACATTTGTCTTTCGGTTCGGATTTCATGATAAACTTAACATATGCGCAGATGTTAATATAATAAAATATTGCCGGCGCGCTGTCAAATACGCCCTGCGAAGGCGGTGGAAGAAGGTGTTCAATTGACGGCAAGCGCCCTTTTCAATTTCCGGATAAAACAGCCGGCTTTTTCCAGGCTGGCATCTTCATCTACCAGTTGTATCAGGCGGCTGCCGACGATTACCCCATCGGCCAGGCGGCCCAGTGACCCGGCCTGAGCCGCGCTGGAAATGCCGAAGCCGACACATACAGGCACAGTGGAGTACTGCCTGATTCCGGCAATTACCTGTTCCAGCCCGGCTGGAACCTGAGAGCGCGTTCCGGTAACCCCGGTGACGCTCATCAGGTAGATGAAACCCGAAGCATTTACTGCCGTCATGGCGATGCGTTTTTTACTGCTGGCAGGGGATAGCATATATATCAGGTCAAGGCCGCTGGCTTTGCACGGGCCGCCCAGCTGGAGACTCTCTTCCACCGGCAGATCAGGCACGATCATGCCGCTGACTCCGGCAAAGGCAGCTCTTTTAACGAAACTCTCCACACCGAAATTCCATACCGGGTTGAAGTAGGTCATGAAAACCAGCGGAATATTTACCTCGGAGGACAGATATTCGGCCAGCGCCAAACATTTTTCGGCAGTGATACCGTTTTGCAGGGCTCTGAAGGAAGCCTGCTGGATAACCGGGCCATCGCCAACCGGATCGGAAAAAGGAATGCCGAGCTCGATAATATCACACCCTTCACGGGCCAGGAGCTTCACCAGCCTCACTGTTGTATCAAGATCAGGGTAGCCGGTGGTGACATAACCGATTAAAGCTTTGTGGCCGGGCTTTGAAAATACCCCGTCGATTTTATTCAAATGTATCCTCCAGATAGGGTTTAACGATTTCCATGTCCTTGTCTCCGCGGCCGGAAAGGCAAACCAGGATATCGGTATCCTTACCGGATTTTTCCGCCAGCCGGGCAGCGGTATATACGGCATGAGCGCTTTCCAGCGCGGGAATTATACCTTCGCTTTGCGAAAGCAGGCGGAAGCCTGTCAGAGCCTGCACGTCATCCGCGCTGGCGTATTCCACCCGGCCGGAATCCTTGAGAAAACTGTGTTCCGGGCCTACACCGGGGTAATCCAGGCCGGCGGAGATGGAATGGGTAGGGGCCACCTGGCCGTTGCTGTCCTGAAGCAGGTATGATTTCGCACCGTGAAGTATGCCCACCGTACCGGCCGAAAGGGTAGCGCAGTGGCTCCCGCTGGAAATCCCCCTGCCGGCGGCTTCCACGCCGATCAGCTTGACACAGGTGTCTTCGAGAAACGGGTAAAACATGCCCATGGCATTGGAACCGCCACCGACACAGGCAACAATAAAGTCAGGAAGCTTGCCGGTGTTTTCCAGTATTTGCTCCCTGGCTTCGCTGCCGATTACCGACTGGAAATCCCTCACCATTTCCGGGTAAGGACTGGGACCGACCACCGAACCCAGCAGATAGTGGCTGGTGTCTACATTGGTTATCCAGTCCCGTATGGCTTCGTTGATGGCATCTTTCAGCGTGCGGGAGCCGGTACCGACCGGGATTACCCGGGCGCCCATCAGTTTCATTCGGGCTACATTGAGCGCCTGGCGCGCTACATCTTCCTCCCCCATATAGACAGCACATTCCAGCCCCAGCATGGCCGAAACAGCGGCGGTGGCTACACCATGCTGGCCAGCCCCGGTTTCGGCAACTATTCTTTTTTTGCCCATCATTTTTGCCAGCAGACCCTGGCCCAGGGCGTTGTTGATTTTATGGGCGCCGGTATGGTTCAAATCCTCTCTTTTCAACCAGATTCGTCCTCCTCCCAACCGGCGGCCCAGGCTTTCGGCCGGGTAAAGGGGAGTCGGCCGGCCGCTGTAGGTGCGGTTGAGCCTGTTTAACTCTTCACGCGAATGCCCATCCGCCTTGAACCGGGTATAGGCATTTTCAAGTTCTTCCAAAGCCGGCATGAGCGTTTCCGGCACGTAGCGGCCGCCGAACCGGCCAAAATAGCCTTTCATGTCCGGGAGTGTCTTATTCATTATTGCCTCCTGCAGTTACAGCACTGCTTTTTACAGCAGCCACAAAATCTTTTATCAGCCGGGGGTCCTTAGCCCCGTCCTTCTCAACTCCGCTGGAAACATCCACCCCCCACGGCTGCAGTTTTTCAACCAGTGATCCTACGTTTTGCCCCGTCAGCCCGCCGGCAATCATAACCGGAAAGCGGGCACAGATTTTACCGGCAAGCGCCCAGTTGAAGCTTTTGCCGGTGCCGCCGTACCTGTGGTCCGGGCGGCTGTCCAGGAGCACCCTGACCCCGGAGCGTCCGGGCCTGTAAAGGGCTTGTACCCTGCTCAGCAGTTCAGCCTCGGTTGCCGAGGAAAGCACATGCACGCTCTTGATGCAGGGCGCTTCGATGCGGCTGATGTAATCCATGTTCTCATCGCCGCTCAGCTGGACAACGTCCAGGTTGCAGTAGTGCAGGATGTCGTTGACTGTACGATAATCCTGGTTGACGAATACTCCTACCAGCCGGGGCCGCCCCGCAATACCGGCCAGGGATACGGCAATCTTACGGGCTGTTTCAAGGCTTATCCGGCGCGGGCTTTCGGCCAGGACCAGTCCGATGTAATAAACGCCCAAACCGGCACAGTAATGCGCCGCAGCGGCATCCCGTATACCGCATATCTTGATTTTAACCAAGCAACTCCTCCATGCGCCCGGCAACGTTTGGGGCCGCTACCAGGGCTTCGCCCACCAGCACAGCGGCGATATCTAGCCCTTTGATTTTTTCTATATCCAGGCGTGTTTTAAAACCGCTTTCGCTGACCACTGTACAGCCTTCCGGTATTAGAGGACGTAAACGAATGGTGGTTTCTATGTCCACCTGGAAGGTGTTCAGATCACGGTTGTTTATACCGATGATTACAGCGCCGGCCTGTAATGCGACAAGTATTTCCTTTTCATCATGGACTTCCACCAGGCATTCCAGGCCCAGATTGTGGCTCAGCTTGATCAAGCTTTCCAGTTGCGCGGGTTCTAAAATGGCCGTGATGAGCAGCAGGCTGTCACCGCCCATAGCGCGGGTTTCATATACCTGGTACTCGTCGAAAATGAAATCCTTGCGAACAAGCGGCGGGCATCCGGCACCCAGCTCACGCCTGATTTGACCCAGGTAGCCGATATTTCCCTGAAAGAAGTTCTTTTCGGTAATTACCGATATGGCGGCGGCGCCGCCGGCGGCATAAGCCCTGGCCAGCTCAACGGCATCGAAATTGCCGGCAATCACCCCTCTGGACGGAGATGCCTGCTTGACCTCGGCGATCAGTTTCAATTCACGTCCACTCAGGGCCTGTGCCAAACTGCGGGGCAGCAATGCGCTGCCGGCAAGGCGCGTTACGGTTTTCAGCGGCACCTGCCGTTTCAGGCTGGCAAGTTCGGCACGTTTGCGTGTTACAATTTCTGCCAGTATCGTCATTGCGCCGGATAACCCCGGGAGAAGTCTATCAGCGACTCCAGTTTTTCCAGGGCTTTACCCTCATCGATAAGATAGCCGGCGAGTTCGACACCGCCGGTTATATCCTTTACGGCACCACCGGTTTTCAAAGCAGCGGCCGCATTGAAAAGAACGGCATCCCGCCTGGGCCCCTTTTCACCGCTCAGTACGCCTTTCAGCAGCAGTGCATTTTCGTCCAAAGTGCCGCCGGCCAGACTTCCCGGCGGGTAGCGCTTCAGCCCCACTTCTTCCGGGCACAACTGGTATTTTTCAATTGTTTCTTCACTCACTTCGACTATCACATTGGTGGAACAAACGGTGAGTTCGTCCAGTCCGTCCTTGCCGTGAACTACCATTGCCGAACGGCTGCCCAGTTCTCTGAGCACCCGGGCTATTTTCACTGCAACCCTTTCATCCATTACGCCTACTACCTGCCGGTTGGCATGCGCGGGATTGGCCAGCGGGCCCAGCAGGTTGAAAACGGTCCGTATCCCCAGTTCCTGGCGCGGCCCGGCGGCATATTTCATTGCCGGGTGAAACACCGGTGCGAACAGGAAAGCCATGCCGACCTGTTCCAGGCAGGCATTGATTGCCTGCGGCGAGAGGTCTATTTTCACCCCCAGCACTTCCAGCACGTCAGCACTGCCGCACTGGCTGGAGACAGCCCGGTTGCCGTGTTTGGCCACCTTCAGGCCGGCGGCAGCCACTACGAAGGCGGTTGTAGTTGAAATGTTGAAGGTGCCGGCTGAATCCCCGCCCATACCGCAGGTATCTATTACCGGCCACGGGGTGACAAGCGGTACCGCCTTCTCCCGCATGGTACGGGCAAAGCCGGTAATTTCTTCTTCGGTTTCCCCCTTGATGCGCAGAGCGGTAACCAGGCAGCCGAACTGGGCTCCGGTAACCTTGCCCTCCATAATTTCAGCCATAACCTGGGAGGCTTCCTCTGCATTAAGGGACTGGCGTTCGACGAGCCGGCGCAATGCTTCCTTTATCATCTGTTTTTACCCCCTGATTTAAAAAGTTACTTATTAGCCCAAGCCCGTGGCAGGTCATGAACGATTCCGGGTGGAACTGAACGCCGGAGACCGGATAAGTTGCATGTTCGATGCCCATTATGGTGCCGTCTTCGCACCAGGCGGTTATTTTAAGGCAGGCAGGAAGACCCTCTTTTGCCACTGCCAGGGAATGGTAGCGTATAGCGGAAAAAGGGGACGGCAGATTGGCAAAAACACCTTCCCGGCGGTGGTAAACCTGTGAAGGCTTGCCGTGGCGGACTTCCCGGGCTCTGACCACCCTGCCACCGTATACATGCCCTATGCACTGGTGGCCCAGGCACACTCCCAGGATGGGTATGCGGCTGCCCATGGCCAGAATAACCTGGTTGGATATGCCCGCATTCAAGGGTGTAGAAGGGCCGGGTGAAATGATAATCCTTTCCGGGTCAAGGCGGTTAATTTCATCCAGGGTGATCTGGTCGTTGCGCCGGATGAATACTTCCCGGCCAAGCTGGCCCAGGTACTGGGAGATGTTATAGGTAAAACTGTCGTAATTATCGATAATCAGAATCATGAGCTTTGCCTCCACCGGATTTTTGTTCTGCTTTTGTTACGGCTTCCAGCAGGACCCCTGCCTTGTTAAGGGTTTCCTCGTATTCTTTCTCCGGCCGGGAATCGTGGACGATTCCCGCACCAGCCTGCACATATACAATGTTCTGTTTGTAAACGATGGTGCGTATGGCGATGGCCATATCCATATTGCCGCAGTAAGAAAAATAACCCACTGCTCCGGCATAGGCGCCGCGCTTCTCCGGTTCTATTTCAGCAATCAGCTGCATTGCCCTGATCTTGGGGGCGCCGGTCACCGTGCCGGCTGGAAAGCAGGCTTTGAGCCCGTTTACAGCTCCAAGCCCGGGCTGCAGCTTGCCGGTTACGTTGGTGACCAGGTGCATTACGTGGGAGTAGCGTTCAACATCCATAAGTTCGCTTACCACCACACTTCCGGGCTGGCTGACTCTGCCTATGTCGTTGCGCCCCAGGTCTACCAGCATGATGTGTTCTGCCCGTTCCTTTTCATCGCTGGTCAGTTCCTTCTCCAGCATATCGTCTTCGCTGGCTGTTTTACCCCGTCTACGGGTACCGGCCAGCGGCCTGGTAGTTATATTCTCACCCTCGACACCCACCAGGATTTCGGGGGATGCTCCTATGAGCTGAAAATCCACAAAGTCCAGGAAAAACATGTAAGGGGAAGGATTGATGGAGCGCAGCGATCGGTAAATGTCGAACGGATGGGCGGAGGTTTCGGAGGTGAAACGCTGAGAGAGAACCACTTGTATGGCTTCGCCGGAAGCGATGTACTGCTTTAACCGGTCTACGCCGGCTTCGAAATCAGGCCGGCTGAAATTGGAAACTGGACCGGATGTGGAGCCTGCCGCACGTTTTTCGGGATTGCCTGCCGGCACAGGGCCCTGGAGGCGCCGCACCAGTTCTTCAATTCTACCGGTTGCCTCGAAGTAGCTGGTTTCGATATTTCCCTCCAGCGATATGTGGCTGAGGATTTTAATGGTGTGGGCTACATGGTCGAAAACCAGCACCTCATCCGAAATCATCAACCCAAATTCGGGAATGTTGACCGGGTCTGCATCCGGGGAGGGTAATTTTTCGAATCTGCCTGCCATCTCATAGGAAAGATAGCCGACCGCGCCGCCGCAAAAACGCGGCAGGCCCGGCAGTTTAATATAGCCTTGTGTATCAAGTTTTTGGCCGACCAGCTTGAGCGGGTCACTCTGAGGTTGTGAGCCAGGGCCGATAATGTCTGCCGGCTCGGTGCCAATAAAGGAGTAACGGCCTATGCGCTCGCCTCCGGTAACGCTTTCCAGCAGAAATGAAGGGCGGCCCCGGTTGATTTTCAGGTAAGCCGAAACCGGAGTTTCCATATCGGCAATTATTTCCCGGTAAACCGCTACCCGGGTACCTTTGCCTCTCAGGTTGTTCAGTTCATCGATGCCTGGGTGGTACATTTTCTTCTCCGCGTAAATAAATAAACCCTCTCGCCATAGGGGCGAGAGGGTTTAATCTTCGCGGTACCACCCTAGTTAGCTCGAATAATACGAGCCATCTCTTTTCAGGTACGGCCTTTGCAAGCGATACCCTGGGCTTCGATAACGGTGCCCTCTCCGGTAAAGCCTAATCAAGGTGCAGACCTCTTTCGGTTTACAGCTCCCGGGGCCATTCAGTTCCTGCGTCAAGCACCGGCTCACACCTTACCCGGCTCTCTGAGCTCCGCCTTTGAACCTACTAATCCCGTTCACAGCTTTTAAAATATTAAGTTGTGGCCAAATTATAAAAGCAAGCTGCCTGCTTGTCAAATAGGGTTAAAACAGTAAACAATGTCTCGCGGCCCTTGTAAGAAAGCCGCCGTTTTGCTGGTTTGCGGGTGTTCACATGGTTGCTGAGGATATATAATGAATATAACCCGTAAATACCCGGCAGGCATAGAAAAACACAAGGGGGAATTCGATGGACGAACTGCAGAAGAACGAAACCGGCAGCGAACTGGTCAAGACCGGTGAAATGAGCCTGGAAGAAAAACAAATGCTCCAGCAGATATACGCCGGAGCGGGTTTGGAGCCGGTGGTGGATGCCGGCATTAAGGATTACGATGAAAAACTGCAAAAAGAAAACAAGCTTTTGAACAAAGTACTGGGGACCCGCGGCAGTGACATCAAAGGTTACGGGGAATCGGTAGCCAAGCGGGTAGCCTATGCAGTATACCAGATGCTCAACAAACAGTATGGCGGCAAGGTCGGCGACTTGAGGGCTCATATAATGGCCCTGCAGGACGAACGGGACAAAGCAAGGGACAAGTACGATGATCTGATGGGAAGAGTCGTAGGCGTTCTGGGGGAGGAGTACCGTGAACTGCGCACCGACTCCAGGGTGTTTATGGAAAAACTCACTGCTACCCTGGGCGAAGACCTTAAAGAATCAAAAATAGACCAGAAGGCGCTTGCTGAAACTCTGGCTGATATCGACGGACTCAGGCAAAGAATTACCAGCCTGGAAATGGAAAAGGCGGCGCTGATTGAAAAGCATGAATCTCAGGTAAAACAACTGAATGATAGATACGACACCGACACCGAAAGACTGAACACCCGCGTTGCAGAGCTCGAGGCTGAAATCAATTCATTAAAGCAGGAAAATGAACTCGTAACGGGCCAGCTTGACCGGCAAAAAGAAAATTATGCCAGGCTGAAGAATTCGATAGAAAGCCTGCAGGAGACAATTATCAGCGAGGATATAAGCCAGCAGTTGTCTGAAGAAATGCATGAGTATTTGATGAAGGATTCCAAGGTTCCTCACATGGTGCTGGAGGGCGTGGGTAAATTTATCGACTTCAAAAAATACCTGAAAACTGCTGCCAAACGGGGGGCTGACGAAGCCGTGGCTCAGTCTCAGGCCAGTTTGAAATCAGAAATCGCTGAATAAAACCTTTTAGTACGCACATGTCCTCCGGTTATTTATAGCGTATTGACAGCGGTAACAAACGGCTATATAATTCTATAAATGTCGAATTATCGAAATGATGATATCTCAGACTGTGCCGGGATGCTGAAAGCCCTTTCCAACCCGAACCGTCTGAAGATATTCCTGCGCCTTTTGAAGTGTTGCCCTGCAGACACTGTATGCGATATCACCTCACCGCATGGTGAGTGTGTCGGTGAGCTTGGCAAGGACCTTGGCATTTCCCCTTCCACCGTGTCTCACCATATCAAGGAATTAAGCCACGCCGGTTTGATACTGCTGGAGCGAAAGGGCAAGTTTATAACCTGCCAGGCCAATACCCAAGCTTTGACCCGGATTAGTATTCTTTTTGAACATAATATTTAAATATAAGGAGAAAGTTCATGGAAAAAGACATTATAAAAGAATCAGTAAAACAGACGTATTCCCGTATTGCCACCAGCAAACAGCAGGGTTGCTGTTCGTCCGGCTGTTGCGGGCAAATAAACCCCAGCGATCTTGCTGTTTCTGTTGGGTACCGGCCGGAGGACCTCGAAAAAATACCGGCAGAAGCATCCCTGGGCCTGGGCTGCGGCAACCCGGTGGAACACGCCGGCCTTAAAACCGGTGAAACGGTGGTCGATCTTGGCTCCGGAGCCGGGATGGACGTATTTCTGGCAGCTTCTATCGTAGGGCCGGAAGGTAAAGCTGTCGGGATTGATATGACCGAGGAGATGGTTGTTAAAGCTGCCGCCACTGCCAGAAGCAGGGGTATTGCAAATACAGGCTTCTTTCGCGCCGAGATAGAAAATATCCCCTTGCCGGACGGCTTTGCCGATGCGGTAATCAGCAATTGTGTCATCAACCTCAGCGTTGACAAGGAACAGGTGTTCAGCGAAGTATACAGGGTGTTAAAACCAGGCGGCAGAATCACGGTTTCCGATATCGTTGCAGGCGGCCCGGTACCTCAGCAGGCTCGTGACAACCTTGCTTTATGGGCAGGATGTATAGCCGGTGCAGTTGAGGAGGACCGTTACCTTGAAATGATCAGAAATGCAGGGTTTGCCGGCATCGAGGTCACAGCGGCAGGGAGCTACCGGTTTAACAGCCTGGAAGCCGACGGTATGCCGGAACTGAAAAGCATCACTGTTAAAGCCGTGAAACCGGGTAACTAACAGGCGAGGTTCCAGTCGTTTCAGCAGTGTAAATATATAATAGTTTACAATTTGTTGAAGCCAACCGGTACCGGCGCGTTTTTACCGTTGTTGAAATAGTATAAAAATACTACCTGTATTTAATTCCGATAGTACCATTAGACTATTGATGGCTGGCCTGAAGCAACTTAAAGTATATATTAGTTTAGTAAATGTTAATTCTGATGAGGTTGTGAAATGGTCAAACTGAAAATGGTCGATATTTTGAAGGAAGCCGTTAGCCTCAAAGCTTCGGACGTGCATCTCAAGACTCCCGGCCCGCCGGTATTTCGAATAGACGGCCAGCTCAGGTACATGGATGAAATGCCTGCCCTGACCGCCGAGTATATCGAAGAATTATACGAGGAAGTAACCACGGAGTTTCAGCGGGACCGCTTCGAGCATGATTTTGAACTCGATTTCGCCTACAGTATTCCCGGCCTGGCCCGTTTCAGAGTAAACGTAGAGAGGCAGCGGGGCAGTATAAGCATAGTATTTCGTATTATTGATTTTTCCCCTCCGACTATGGAACAACTGGACCTGCCCAAAATATTAGGCAGCCTGGCATTAAAACCTAAGGGTTTTATCCTGGTTACCGGCCCTACCGGCTCGGGCAAGTCCACCACGCTGGCCGGGATGATCGATCATCTAAACTCCCTGGAAAGCCGGAGTGTAATTACCATCGAGGACCCCATCGAATACCTGTACAGGGATAAAAAATGTATCATCACGCAGCGAGAACTGGGCCAGGACACCCGGAGTTTTTCCCTGGCTTTGCGTTCCGCCCTGCGTCACGATCCTGATGTGATAGTGGTTGGCGAAATGCGGGATGCCGAAACCATGGCCACCGCCCTGGCGGCAGCCGAAACCGGCCACCTGGTGCTGGGTACACTGCACACGGTAGATGCGGCTCAGACGATAGACCGGATTATAGATATGTTCCCTTCCAGCCAGCAGCGCCAGATACGGTTCCAGTTGTCCATGGTAGTCGAGGCGATACTCAGTCAGACCTTGCTGCCCCGCGCTACTGGTTCCGGCCGCGTCGCCGCTTTTGAAATCATGCTGGCCGACCCTGCCATCAAGAATCTGATTCGCGATGACAAAACCCACGAACTTGAAAATATGATTCAGCTCAATACCAGCAAAGGCATGCAGCTGCTGGACCAGCACCTGGCGGACCTGGTCAACAGAAAACTGATATTTCCGGTGGATGCATACCGAAAAAGCATGCATGCGGACCGGCTGACGAGGTTGATCGAAACCAACTACCGTTTGAATAACTGCGTGGGAAACGAATTTCTGTACGAGCGAAAGCCAGCGTCCAGGCCTGCGCCGGTATATGCATAAAGAACTGATTAAGAGGTAACATAAGGGCACCCGGTTGTCCGGGTGCCCTTATTATCAAATTGAGCGAATGGATACTGAGATTCGAATTATTCCCTGCCGAAAGTAATGACACCTGTCAGCAGCAAGCCTGAACCGATAATTATGGTTACAATGCCGCTGTTCTTTACAAATTCAACAACTCCGAGGTTGGATTTGGCCAAACCCAGGGATGTTTTCTGCATGGTCAACTGCTGTATTTGAGCTGGTTCAGTGGCAGCTTTCAAGGCTGCACTTACCTGGTCATAAGTACCGTTTACCTGGGATACGGCCAGCGGTTGTATTTCCTCGGCTATCGTAGCCTTTGAACTGCCTGCCTGCATAATAAACAGAACGCCGAAAACGATGCATGCGATGCCTGTGATTGAAACCAGTATTGAAAGGATGTTCTTCACTTGTTTTGATTTCTCTCTTTAATTTTATTTTCCATCAAGGCTTTACCGGGATTTTTCGCAATTTACAAGTCTGGATGCCTGTTGGTTAAATCTAAAGCGGAACTAATCTTGCTGTGCCCTCACCTCCTGTTACATTGAATGAAAGTGAGAGATGTTATACCCGGCGCTGGAGGGTTGTCAATTTGCAACGTAATGGTTCGATGATGCTTTACAATGCTGGAATAAAGACTGAAAACGGCTATGAGCAGACTGAAGCTGAAGAAATGGAGCGGGAGACGAGATTCGAACTCGCGACTTCCTGCTTGGCCTTCCCAGGCAGGAACCAAAATTGCTGGACAAAATGTCTATTCTAAAGTGAGGTGGGTGCTGGCGAGTTTGATATAACGTTAATTCCTGTACTAAACAGTTCTTTGTACAGAATCATTGAGTATAGCAACCCCCCCAATTGTTATTAGTATATATCACCCATCTTGTATCTGCTTCAATGCCCAATCCGCCCAGTATCGAACATCCTCATCTTCATCATTTAATTTTGCAGAAGTTAAGGCTTCTATCGCTCTTTCATCCCCAATTTTACCAAGGGCGCTAGCTGCTAGTCTTCTTACAAAGCTATTAGTATCTTCCAGTAGAACATCGATAAGTGGTTCTATTGCTCTGGTATCGCCAATTTCACCAAGGGCATAAGTTGCCATTTCTCTAGTTTTGTACGAATCCCATTCCAAATAAGAAATAAGTCTAAGAAATGTAGATTCAGAGCCAAGCTTCGCTGTCATTATGTGTCCAAATGATCTGTAATAAAGATCATCTAAGAAATCAGACAACGCAGCAGAGTATAGAGACGTGGTGCCTGTAACAACATCAGGAGTTGAGGCAAAGATTGTGTGCTCTTCTAGCAGATCATTGTCGCTGTTATACAATTTTGAGTTGCAACGTATGTCTGTACCGTAATCGCCACTGGTATATCTATCACCTCTTGATTCTGTGTAAACAACTGACAGCAGTCCATCATAAGAGTCGCCTTCCCCTACTATTCTTATACCGCTACTTTCCAGTTTCCCTTTTATTTTACTATATATGTCATAAGGCTCTTCCCTGCTTCCCCAAGTGGACGCATCAACTTCCAATTTCATGGATAAAGGCGTTGCAACAAAAAAGGTTGCCGCATAGAAATTATCGTCTGTTAATTTTTCAATTGCTATCCCATGTGTTCCGACATCTTCCCTGAAAACGCTGAAATCAACTTGCCCGCTTTCTCCAGCGGCAAGAGTTATATTTGCGCTTTGCTCTACCTCGCCATCGATATATATGATAACGTCGTCGCTGCCTGCTACATTGCTTTTGTTGGCTACAAGTACACTAATGATGACTTCTTCATTAGGCCATACAATAGATGGCTCGACATCAAACTTTGATATCGATAAGACCGCCGGTGCGACCACGATAAAAGAGCCGGACAGGTCTCCAATTGCTATATCATATGTTCCGACACTATCTCTAACTACAGTGAAGGTTATATCCTTGCTCTCGCCGGCAGCAAGGGTTATACTTCGGGTTGCTGCTTCTGCTCCATTGATCTCTAGAGATAAATCACAACTCTCTTCGCTTTCGTTAGGGTTGTATAAGGATACAGAAATATCAACCGGTTCGCTTGCCAATACCTCGCCTGGCCCAATATTCAGGTTTGATATTCTTATTGGTTCGACTACTGTAAAAGACCCGGAAATATCTTCTATTGCTATTTCGTGCTCTCCTGCATCTCCAGCAGGCAGGCTAAAGATATACTCCACACTCTCACCAGGAGCAAGGTCTAAGCTTGTTAATTCCCAGTCGAATCCATTATCAACGTTACATACAAGATTGTAAGCTCCCTCACTGCCACCGGTATTGGTTACCGTTACAGAAATAAAAACCTTATCACTTGTAGTAAGTTTTGTTGGAATGATATTGAGATTCGACAGAGAAAAGGATGCCGGTGCTACCACAACAAACGAACCGGAAAGGTCGCCGATTGCCACATTGTAATTTCCGACATCCTCTTTAGTTACAAGGAAAGCTACGCCCTTACTCTCACCTGCAGCAAGGGTAACACTTTTACTTTCCTCTTCCTCTCCATTAATTGTTAGTTTTGCTTTGTAAGTGCCTTCTTTACCTCCGGTATTGGCCACAAACACAGAAACAGCAACTGCTTCACCAGATATTACTTCTTCTGGTCCAATCTTAAGGCTTGATAGTGAAAAAGTGGCTGGGTCGGAGCATCCTGTGAGTGTAGTGAATAACAATGTTAATAATATGAACCCGCCAATAAATCTGCCTTTCAACTCGTACCTTCTTTCAGTAAGCGTAGATTACTCGACCTCAAGATATCGTGATTGATTTCGTTTCAACTTTGATAAACGGTTTACTAATAGTAATAATTAGATTCGTCTTTTCATAAGTGTAACACTCGTTAGGCATCAAAACAATACTACGGCAAGTTTTTGCAAGGGAAATCATCGTAAAAATATAAGCATTTATCCTCTAGCACAATAAATGATGCGCTTTATAAAACCTCAACTATTTGAGTTTGCTTTTCGATTAATGCTTAGCTTTTGTTCCCTCCATTCGTCAAACAACGTAGAATGCCGGACGTTAACAAAACAAGGAGGTTTTAGCCATGAAAGTTAAGCATGTGGTTAACCAAAAGATAAAAGGCTGTAAGAATTTAGGTGGAGCGGGAGACGAGATTCGAACTCGCGACTTCCTGCTTGGGAAGCAGACATTCTACCACTGAATTACTCCCGCACTTGAAACAGGGCTATTTTATCCCAAATCCAAGCCAGTGTAAAGCTCAAGAGAAACGCGCCCGCGGGGCAACAACACCGAACATGTATTCAGTTTGCCGGCAAATTTTATCCCAAATCCAAGCCAAACCTATTGACTCTCCACCATGCCTAAAATTATAATCCCTGTAATGTCGTTCAGCCTGAAAACCCCGGCATAACAGCATTACGATAAGGAGGAATAATATTATGAATTGGTGGGACATCGCGATTCTTTTAGCCACCGGGCTGGTGGCGCTCTACCTGCTGTGGCGCTTCTTCCAGCACTACACCGGAGCCCCGGGCAGCCGCAAATTCGATATCTATTACATGATATCGTTTGCGGTGCTTCTGGTAGCCGGACTGCTGCTCATTTTCTTCACCTATGACGTATTGGACAACGAACTGGTTGTCATCGTGGCAGCCCTCATTCCCCTCGGCCTTTCGGTGGGGCTGGTCAGCGAGTTTTATCCCAAATACGGATTGGGATACCTCGTTTTTGCACTGGTGGGTTTTTTGGCAATAGCCATCACACGCTACACCGGCCCGGCGACCATGGCAACGGTAATTCTGGCGGTGGTTCATGGAATTGCCGGTCTGATAATCTTTTTACTGCCCATTTGTGTGGCTGTAAAAGGCAAAACGGTTACCAGCTTCATATGGGTAGGTATCGGTGGAGCGCTGATAGGGCTCGGCGGCATCGCCCTGGCATATCTCAAGAGCGGCTCACAGCTTTTGTTTTTCAGCGCCGATCTGGTTTTTGACATACTGGCGCCATTGCTGCTGGTAATGACGCTGGCATATGCCTACGGTTTTGTAAAAAAGATGCTGTCTTAACCAGACAGGCAGTCAGGGGGCAGCTTACAGTGATAGAATGAGTATGGTGCAGGCACGTGCCTGCACCATACTGACAAGCCGGGCCCGGCAGTAACCGCAAGGAAAAGGCATGCAGTCTATTATAAAACGCTTTAATTATTTGTTCTGTTCAACCAAAGGGCTGGTACTGGTGGCCGTTGCCCTGGTCGCCGGGGTTACATTTCTTTTCGGCACACTTTCGGCCAATATGGCTGCCCTGGGTATTAAAGATGTTGCCGTAAACTTTTTTAACATGGACCTGGTGGAGGCTGAACGGGAAGGGCGCATCATAATACTTTACCATTCAATTGCCGTTGCCGTTGTGGCCATTGAAACCTACATCATCACCCATATACTCCCGATGGGAAAAGGGATGCGTGCTTCGATCAACGCTACCATTACCGCCGGCTATATGTTCGCCCTGGTATTCGGGCTAGTTTTTGCTTATTTCGGGCACAACTATATCTTTCACGGGTTGTATATATTCGGATTGTCGCTGGTCTTTTTTGCCGGGCTTATGCTGGCGGTAGCCCTCTGGCCCTGGCAGAGGCAGTACCGGCAGAACGATCCGCAGTATTCCCGTACCCGGGGAGGCCTGGACCTGGAGCGCACCGCTTTCTTCGTAGCTGCGCTGGCTACACTCGGTTCTGCGCTTTACGGGGCGATTGCCGGCTCTTTTTATGGTAATGGATTCGAAACATTCCTGGCAGAAGACGTTGTGCGGGAAGTGCACCGTTCCACGTTGCAACTGGCGGTAATCGGGCACCTGCATATTATGCTTACCCTGATTGCCATAATGCTGGCACTTATCGTGGGGCGATGGCTGGATTTTAAAGGTATTCTACATAAGTTTGCCATGCCGCTGATGATCCTGGGGACCGTAATAGTCACCCTGGGGGCGTGGGCGGTAGTACCCTGGGAACATATTGCTCACTCCATTATATCCCCCGGCTCGATGCCGGCGGCCATAGCTGCGTTGCTACTGGTTATTTTCGGGTGGCGCAAGCTCATCCGGGAGCGTATTAAGGAGCACGGAATCAGTAAAGCCGGTTTCTGGCAAAAACTTAAAGCGCTGGTCCACGACCCGCTCAAATTCGGTGCCCTGTGGCAGATGGTTTTTATGAATTTCGTGGTTACTATCCCGGGAATATTCATTGCCATGAGGCTGGATGAAATTTTCCGGATGTGGCCTTTCCGCGAGGAGCGTATTATCATAACCGGCCACTGGCACGCCCTGGCGGGTATCATTGCAACAATCATTTTGCTTTATTATGCTGACATGGCCGGGTTAAAAGGCAAAGCTCGCCGCTGGTTCGGCTGGATAGTAATAATCGGATCAAATCTTGCCTTCGGAGCCGTTACGGTATACTCTCTGAAGAGGCTGGTGGTAAGCGAAACAGCCCAGCAGCCTCTGGTGGACTGGACGATGCTGCTTGCCGATATCGGCATGATTACGGTTATGCTGGCACTTGGCATAATACTTGTCTGGCGCCTGGTGGACCTGTTTGCCCGGAAAGGGCGATGGGTTGAAGAAATTGAGCAAACCGGCAGGGACGGTGAATGCGGATGAAAAGGAAAACAACGCTTTCACTGGTACTGGCCACAGGTCTGATGCTTGGCAGCTGCAGCACTGGTCCGGTGAACATACCTGTGCCTGTATATGATACCGGTATCGACCCCGAAAGCTGGGTAACCATACCCGCCGGTTCCTTTAAAATGGGCCAGTTCGAGCACGAAACACTTGTCCCTTATGACTACGAGATATCGGTTACTCCCGTAACCAACCAGCAGTACGCCGGATATCTTAACGAAGCGCTGGGCGCCGGTGCAATCAGTATTTCCGGCAATGTCGTCAGCGGTTATTACCCCGGAGATGAATTTCATGGCGGCCGCCACGAGGTGGAGATTGTGCCCGGGGACTATATTTATTCCATGCACGGCGAGCCAGACTCGAGAATCACCTATCAAGACCAGCAGTTCCAGGTGAAATCCGGCTACCAGAACCACCCGGTAACCATGGTAAGCTGGTTTGGCGCGTGGGCTTATGCCGATTTCTATGGTTACCGTTTGCCTGCCGAAACCGAGTGGGAAAAAGCCGCCAGGGGTCAGGACGAGCGGCCGTATCCCTGGGGCAGTGGCATAACCGTCGGCAATGCCAATTACTATGCCAGCGGGGACCCTTTCGAAGAAAACGCCGGTGCTATCGGCAACACCACACCGGTAGGGTTTTACAACGGCGGCGTTTATGACGGGTTCGTTACACTGGATTCCGCCAGTCCTTACGGTGTATACGATATGGCTGGCAATGTATGGGAATGGACGGCAGATATTTACGAAGGCACTCACCTTCGATATTTGAGGGGTGGCAGCAGGAACAATTATGCTTACGACCTGCGCCTTTGGAACCGCAACAGCGCCCATCCCGAGTACTGCGGTCCCAGTGAGGGTTTCAGGGTAGTCAGAAACCCGTAGCAGGGTATTCCGGAATTACCAGAAAGGCTTCTGATATTTTAAAGACCGATAAGTTGTATCGCAGCCTGCAAAGAGCCGTTTCAAAGTGCAGTTACTACTGGAGCCTGATAAAGAGCTGGCAAACAGGGCTGCTGCTGGTAAGCGGACTGGCTGGTTATCTAAGCGGCTCCGTGTCCGGTATCAACTGGTATGCGGTCACCGGCCTTACCGTCAGCCTGTTTCTTTCCATCAGCGGTTCTACCGTGCTCAATATGGTCTATGATCATGATATAGACAGCCGCATGTCTCGTACTAAAAAGCGGCCGATCCCGGCAGGGAAGGTATCTGCTCAGGAAGGTTTAACCCTGGGGATTGCACTGGCGCTTGGCGGCCTGTTCTGGGCTTTTACCCTGGACGTTTTGTACGGTTCGGTGGTGCTTGCGGGGCTGATATTCAATGGAGCGGTGTATACTTTATGGCTTAAACGCAGGAGCCCGTGGTCCATACTCTGGGGTGGAATTGCCGGCGGTATGCCGGTGCTTGCCGGGCGGGTATTGAGCACGGGAGCCATAGACCTGGCAGGAATACTGCTGGTAATGGCGGTGTTGTTCTGGATCCCGACTCATATAATGACCTTTTCCATCCGGTATAAAGAAGACTACCGGCTGGCCGGCGTGCCGGTATTTCCCAACCAGTATACCGGGCAAATGGTAAATCTTATCATCGGGCTGTCTACCTGCCTGGCGGTTGCCGCCTTTTTATCGGCAGCCTGGCTCATTGGGTTGCATTTGTTATTCTGGTGGATCATGGCCGGCTCAGGCGGCCTGCTGCTGGTTCTGGCGCTGGCAAGCATTATGAGCCGGTCGTCATCTTTGAACTATATTCTGTTTAAAGCGGCATCGGTTTATATGCTTATCGCAATGCTGCTTATAATGCTGGGCGCGTGAAGCTTAATCGAACCGGGCCGGCTGGAATCCAGCCGCTTCAACTGCCTGCATCAATTGTTCGATCTTTACCCGGGCTGGCTCTGCTGTTACCGAAGCGGTGCCGTTTGCAAGGTTTACATCGGCTTTACTGACTCCGGGGATTTGCTCGAGGGCTTTTTTAACCGTCATCTGGCAATGACCGCAGCTCATGCCGGAAACCTTAAACTTGAATTCATCCATGCTCATCCTCCAGGTTTTATTGAAGACCGCCAGACTGGCCGTCCCACAGTTCTTCATCTCAGCAATCGGGAGATTTTCTTAGTTTAATCTCCTTTTGGGTAGATATCCTGCCTTCGTCACACATAAGCTCGACTTCTACAATGCCGTTTTGGCCCCATTCCGGCTCGAAACCCGCGTAAGGCAGCTGTAGCCATACCTCGTTATACAGGATATCATAATCTTCAGCGGCCACTTCGATGCCTTGCCATTCCTGGAGAAGCGCCCCTTTTTGCCCGGTGAAGGGGTCGGCTATTTTCCACAACCTGACTTCGGCATAGCCTTCGACTAGGATGGACTCACCCGCCCCGTTCAAGGGTTGAATGATTAAATCAAGGGTAACCATGCCGGGAGTGCCGGAGGAGAGCAGGAAAAGGTCCATGGGTTGGTTTTCGTCAATATCGGGAGTGGTGGCGGCAGGTGGAGTGCCAATAATGGAAGTGGTAAGGGGAGGCTCAGATGGCGGCACCGTTGGCGTGAAATTGGGTGTAGAGGTGACCGGAGACGCATCGGTAGTCGATGGTTCGGTGTTGACGGCATCCAGGGCGTTTGAACAACCCGCCACGGCAAATAAAAGGCAGATTACCAGCACAACCAGTATCAGTCCTCTGGAAAAGTACCGCCCTGTCACTACGTAGCCCTCCGCTGAATTACTCATATATTCATTATAGCGCATCTATTAATAGTTATAAATAGGCACATAAATATTTCATTAAAACAATGACGGGCCGCATGCACTGAAGCGATACTGCTATTGAGGCCGGCAGCAAGATGGCTGGCAGTCGTTGGCGCCTACCCTGACGGCTTTTTTGAGGTTTTCCCGGTCCTTCTTGAATACCGGCATACTGTCGAAATGTTCGGTAATAACTCCCAGTAATGCGGCGGTAAAGGGTTCCACCTTCTGCCGGTCTACGGAGTAGAGTGACCACAATCCTTCCTTGCGGAGTATAAGCAAACCGGCATTATAAAGCTGGCTCAAGTTGCGGGAGGCACGTGTCTGGGAGATGTTCAGGGTCTGCATTACCTCGCAAACACAGCATTCCTGTTCGATAATCAGGCTGAGAATGCGCAGGCGCGTCTCATCGGAAAGAGCCTTGAATATTTTAACATTGTTTTCGATTGTCATTCAGTTGTCCGGTATAGTGGCATTTGCCATATTCTATAGCGGCGCTTTCAACCGTGTCAATAAATCCCGCACGACCGGCTCGACTATCAGAGCTTGGTGTAAAGTGTTAAAATGTGAATCTGCCAAGGGCAAATTCCATCTGGTAAATGGATGCTTAACCGGAGTCAGGCTGGCGCCAATGCATGTAGGCGTGATAAAAATTTACCTCTCGTTGTCCGGCAACGCTTCACTCAAGGGTAAGCGTCAGCTTATTCGTCCCATAATCGCACAGGTACAAAACAGGTTTAACGTGTCCATTGCTGAGATAGAGGATCAGGACGTGTGGGGCAGCGCGGTGCTCGGGATCAGCCTGGTGAGCAGTGATAAAGCTGTAATCGATGAAAGAATTACCCGGTTATTGGATTTTATCGAAAGCGGCCGGTTCAGTGTCAGGGTCATCGAAACCCAGGTAGAGGTGACTACGGTTTAGGTTATGAATCCTGAAGAATTTTTAGCTTACATAACATCCCGGCCATTCTACAAGGGGCAGATTTGCCATACCGAGGATATCCCCTCACGCCAGGCCGTACCCGGAGAACTGGTAAAGGCGCCTTCGGCGCCTATGGAACAGGCTTTGAAAAAGACGGGAGCGTGGCCTCTGTACAGCCACCAGGCTGAAGCTATCAGCCTGGTGGACAGGGGATCGAACGTAATAATAGCAACGCCGAGTTCAAGCGGTAAAAGCCTGGCCTATAACATCCCGGTGCTCGAAGCCTTGCTGGAAAACCCGTCATCGCGTGCGCTGTACCTGTTTCCTACCAAAGCGCTTGCCCAGGACCAGCTGCGAGGCGTGTGCAGGCTGGCAGAGTCGGCCGGAATTTGCGGATTTTCGGCAATGACCTATGACGGCGATACCCCCGGCGAAGAACGGACCAGAGCTCGCTCCAAAGCCGGCCTTATTATTACCAATCCGGACATGCTGCATCTCGGGATACTGCCTCGTCATTCGGACTGGGGGCGTTTTCTGGCCAGGCTGAAATATGTGGTGCTGGATGAAGCTCATGTTTACCGGGGAGTATTCGGTTCGAATGTCGCGCTGGTAATGCGACGCCTGCGGCGGCTGTGCCGGCTGTATGGTTCCGATCCTGTTTTTATCCTTTGTTCGGCCACCATCGCCAATCCTCAGGAGCAGGCTTCCAGTCTCACCGGTTTACCTTTCGAAGTGGTCGAGAGGGACGGGTCGCCGGGCAGTCCCAGGGAGTTTGTTTTCTGGAATCCGCCCTGTAATGAAGCCGGGCAGACCGGGCGTAAAAGTACCAACAGTGAAGTTGCCATGCTTTTTTCGGAACTGGTGGGCCATGACATTCGCTCTCTGGCCTTTACAAGGACCCGCCGGCTGACCGAACTGATATACACCTATGCCCGGGACCACTTGAAAAAGAACAGTCCGGAGCATGCTCTACGGATAAAGCCCTACCGGGCCGGATACATTCCGCAAGTCCGCCGGCGGATAGAAAAAGAGCTTGCCCTGGGAGAACTTACCGGGGTTGTGGCTACCAATGCACTGGAACTGGGAATCGATATCGGCGAGCTGGATGCCACCATAATCGCCGGGTATCCGGGTTCGATTGCCAGCACCTGGCAGCAGGCAGGGCGCAGTGGCAGGAGGGGGCGAAAAGCCTTGACAGTACTGGTTGGCCGGGATGATCCTTTGGACCAGTACCTGATGGGCCACCCGGAAGCGTTTTTCGGCAGGCAATATGAAAATGCGCTCATTAATCCGGATAATCCTTATATTTTAAAACGCCATTTAGCCTGCGCTGCCTGGGAATACCCGCTGCAAGCCAAAGACGAGAGCTTTTTTGGCCCCGGGTTCAAACAGGCTCTGGACAACCTGGAAAATGAAGTGAAACTAACTCAAAGACGGGGAAAATGGTATGTTCATCCCAGCCTGGATTATCCGGCACAGGCGGTTGATATTCGCTCTTCATCCGGGCAGGTGATCAGTATTATAGATACAGCTTCCGGCTCGCTTATAGACACGGTAGAGCGCAGCACGGCTTTGTTTCAGGCGCATGAAGGCGCTGTATATCTGAACCAGGGGGAAAGCTACCTGGTCACAGAACTCGATCTTTCAGCCGGCAACGCTGTCGTAAAGCCGGTAGATGCAGAGTACTATACCGTTGCCGATGACCTGACAACCTTGAAAATTATCCAACAGCAGCGTCATAAGAAGGTCGGTGATGTAAAGGTATGCCTGGGACAGGTCGAAGTCACGACTTCTGTGATCGGGTACAAGCGCAAAGAGCAGTACTCGGAAAGACTGATCGATCAGAAACCCCTGGATTTACCGGATGAAATATTTTCGACCGTAGGGTTATGGTTCGATATTACCTCCGACATGATATCAAGGCTGGCCCGGGACGGTCTGGACCTGGCGGGAGGGCTTCATGCAGTAGAACATGCCGCGATCGGATTGCTGCCCCTTTTTGCCATGTGTGACCGGCTGGATATCGGGGGAGTATCGACCATACTGCATGAAGACACCGGCAAACCCCAGGTTTTTATTTATGATGCGTGCCCGGGAGGAATCGGTATCGCCGAAAAAGGTTATGAAATAATCACCCGATTATGGGAAGCAACCTTGAAGCTGATAAGCAGCTGCGGCTGTGAAGAGGGTTGCCCGAGCTGTATACAGTCACCCAAATGCGGTAACAACAACGAGCCCCTGGATAAAGCGGCCGCCCGGCAAATTCTAAAGATGCTGCTGTACTAAGCCTAAAACCGGTCCTTCAAATTCTTGCGTTTGATCACTCTGGACCAGGAGCCGCCCCTGGCGCGCATTTCGATCAAGCGGGGTATATAGCTCAAAAACGGAATCAGCAGCATAATTGCCGAGTAGGCTGCATAATCGCCTCTGCCGTAAATCAACCAGGCAATGAAGGGAAAGCTTACCATTGCCAGCCCATAGCTCAAGGTCGGTACACGGGTAATGGCGGTAATGATCAGGAACAGGGCGAAGCCGATTGGCAAGGCCCAGGGAATCAGGAAAATGATTACTCCGATTAAGGTAGCCCCGCCTTTGCCGCCCTTGAATTTGAGCCATACCGGGTAGTTGTGGCCAATAACGGCAAATAAACCGGCCAGCATTTCGATAATGACGATAGTGTCGCCACCGGTAGCCAGCCCGCAAAGAAACCGGGCCAGAGCAACCGCGCCGACGCCTTTTAGTATGTCGGCCGCCAGTACCATAACGCCTGGCAAAAACCCCAGGTTGTAAAAAGTGTTCATGGCGCCCATGTTGCGGCTGCCGATGGTGCGTATGTCCACCCGTTTTACCAGGTAGCCGGCAATATAGGCGGAAGGAACCGAGCCGATAAAATAACCGGCAATCACTGCCAGGATTCCAGCCATTATTTCATTCATATTAGTTAAGGCTCCTCGATACTCACTTATGAACCGGCAGGCTTCATATCCATCAGTTTTAACCTGAGCCGGGTCTCGCCGTTCCATTGATCCTGATCCAGATTAAAGGCTATATCCAACTTGCCGCAGATTTCATAAAAATAATCCCCCTGACCGAAAGCAACGGCATCCCAGACAGCGCCACCGTTTTTAACTTTAAGGCGCAGATGTTTGCCGGTACTTCCCATCTGGCGGCAATTGACCACCTCGACTTCCCGGCTCACAAATACCGGTACAGGGTTGCCTTTGCCGAACGGGGCCAGGGTGGAAACAGCCTGGTAGGTTTTACCGCCGAGTTCGTTCAATTTTACCTCAGCATCGATATCGATGGAAGGTCTGAGTTGCTGGTCGCTGAGCTCGTCTTCGGCAAGCCGGGCGAGTTGTTCCAGGAATGATTCAAGGTTGGCGGTTTTCAGGCTGAACCCTGCCGCCTGGGGATGGCCGCCGTACCGGTTCAAAAGGCCTGCAAGGCTGTTGATGGCGTTGATGATATCAAATTCAACGATGGAGCGGCAACTGCCCTGGCAGATTTTCTGACCCGTCTTTATTACCACGGCCGGCCGGTAGAACTCGTTGGTGAGGCGCCCGGCAACAAGCCCTATAATGCCTGCTGGAAATTCATCGGCACGGGCTACCAGGAGATTGCCCGGCACTCCACTGGATATCTGCTCCCTGGCATGAGTGCAGGCTTTGAGGGTCATTTTCTGGCGCTCAACATTTTGCTCTTCCAGTTTAGCCGCCAGCCGGTGGGCTTCTTTCCAATCCGTGGTGGCCAGAAGGTTATAGCCGCCCAGGGCGTGTTCCAGCCTCCCGGCGGCATTGAGTCGGGGAGCCAGCGCCCAGGAGATGTCTTCGGTTGAAATTTCACCCTGGGCAAGCCCGGCAAATTCCATCATCATCCGTATTCCCAGCCGTGGAGAGTGGTTTATACGCTCCAGCCCTTTCTGGACCAGGTACCGGTTTTCACCGGTAAGCGGCATCATATCGGCAACGGTGCCAATGGCAACCAGGTCCAGAAACTGCTCGGCTTCCTCTTCTTTGCCGAGGCTCCGGTAAAGAGCCTGAATCAGCTTGTAGCTTACACCCACACCCGCCAGTTCCCGGAAAGGGTAGCAAGAATCCTTCCGCTTCGGGTTGATGACGGCTGCAGCGTCAGGCAATTGCTTCAGCGGGTTGTGGTGGTCGGTAATTACCAGGTCTATGCCTTTTCTTTTAGCTTGACGGGCTTCGACGATACCGGTAACACCGCAATCGGTGGTGATTATCAGGCTGGCGCCGCGCTCTTTAAGCTCGTTCAGCGCAGCCCGGTTGATGCCGTGGCCTTCATTCAATCGGTGAGGGATGTATGGAAATACGTTGCCGCCGAGTTTTTCGAGTGCTTCTACTACTAAAGCAGTGCCGGTAATACCATCGGCGTCGAAATCCCCGTATACAGCGATTTGCTCTCCGGAAAGCAATGCCTGGTATATCCGTGACGTTGCCTGTTCGATATCAGGCAGAAGATATGGATCATGGCTCAGGCTGGCATCGATATTGAGAAAAGTATTGATGGCGCTCAGACTGGTGAGACTGCGGTTAAAAAGGATCTGTTTCAGCAAAGGGGAAAACCCGTTCTCTCCGGCCAGGAAATCGGCTGGAGCGGGGGGTTTCAAATTCCAGTATAGGTGGGGCAAATGTTCCTCCTGGTTATGGTTAAAATAACAAAATAGGTCGCACTGAGTCAAATACAATCCCGTGCCGCCAAAAGCGGATAACCGGGATGCCTGTTAGTTGTACCTGGCTCTTAAAACCGGTTTTTCAATTTTACCGGTGGGGTTGCGGGGTACTTTATCGAAGAAAATCAGCCTGGGCCTTTTATAGCGCGGCAGGTTTTCTTCGCAGTACCGGGTGATCTCCTCCCGGGTAAGCTCGGTGCCGGGTTGAGGGTCGATTACAACTGCTACGATCTCACCCAGCCGTTCATCCTTGACGCCGATTGCAGCTACATCATAAACCTTGGGATGGGCGGAAATAACCTCCTCCACTTCGACCGGAAAAATGTTTTCGCCGCCGGTTATTATAAGATCCTTTTTTCGGTCAACAAGATATATAAAGCCGTCACTGTCTTCCCTGGCCATGTCTCCGGTATACAACCAGCCGTCCCGGATGGTTTGAGCGGTCCTGGCCGGGTTTTTATAGTACTCTTTCATAACGCCGTCGCCTTTAACCAGCAGTTCACCCACCTCTCCGGGTTTAACGTCTTTGTCCGCTTCATCTACAATCCGTGTCTGCCATCCAAAACCGGCTTTACCAATAGCTCCCACCTTGTGCTCGTTTTCAACCCCCAGGTGGACACAGCCCGGACCGGTGCTTTCGCTTAAACCGTAATTAGTATCATAGGCCACGCCGGGGAAGTATTTTTTCCAGCGTTTGACCAAGCTCGGCGGCACAGGCTGTGCACCGATATGCATCAGCCGCAGGCAGCTCAAATCATAATCGTCAAGCTTGAGTTCTCCCCTGTCCAGCGCGCCAAGTATATCCTGTGCCCACGGCACCAGCAGCCAGACAATGGTGCCCCTTTCCGAATGCAGGGCATCCAGGATATTTTTCGGGTTGATTTCGGTAAGGATAGTCGCTCTGCTTGCGGACATAAGGCTGCCGAACCAGTGCATCTTGGCGCCGGTGTGATACAGGGGAGGCAGCAGTATGAAGTTATCCCCGGCTGTCTGCTGGTGATGGTTTTGCTCGGTGAAGGCGGCGCACATCAGATTTTTATGCGTCAGCACTATGGGTTTGGGATCCCCCGTTGTGCCCGAGGTGAAGTACAGGCCGCAAATATCATCCAGCCCGGGTTCTACATTTACAGGGTTTGCCGGGCTGTTCTCAATGAGGTGCGAAAAATATTCCATCCCGGCCGGTGCAGACTGCCCGGCAAAAATATACCTTCGAACCTTCAGGTTTGGACGGGCTTGTTCAACCCTTTCGGCGAATTCTTCACCCAGGATCATCACATCCGCTTCGGCAATCCCGGCACAATACAGGATGTCTTTGGATGTGAAGCGGAAATTAAGCGGCACCGCCCAGGCTCCGGTTCTCAATATGGCAAAATAGCCAACGAGCCAGTCGATGGAATTCATCATCAGGTGGATGACTTTATCGCCACGGCCGGTGCCTCCGCTTATCAGAGCGTTTGCCAGTTGATTAATCCGGTTATCGAACTGCTGCCAGGTAATCGTACGGCGGTAACTGCGTGAAGGAGCCAGCTCGACAAGAGCTGTTTCGTCCGGGCGTCCGGCACTGTTGCGGCTTATATAATCCAATATCGTCATGAGCGTTCTTTCAGTTAACCAGTGTTACTAGTGTAGCAACCGGGGTAATATGGTAGCAATCTGCGGGAAAGCCAGCAAGATGCCGATCGCCAGTAAAATAGCAGCCAGAAACGGGAATATGCCCTTGAATATGGTTTCCAGCGGCACGTTGTTGCTGATGCTTTTGATCACGTACACATTTATACCCACCGGCGGCGTGATAACCCCCATTTCGGTAATGAGCACAATTATAACGCCGAACCATATCGGGTCAAAGCCCAGTGATCTAACCAGGGGGAAAATGATCGGAATCGTGAGAGTTACCATAGCCAGCGCGTCCATGAAAAAGCCGCCGACCAGGTAAATCATAACAATAATACCCATGATGGCTGCCGGATGCAGGTCCAGCGCTCCGACCCAGCCCGCCAGGTTAAGAGGAATCTTGGTAACGGCCATAAAATGGCCGAAAACCACTGCCCCGGTAATGATCACGATGACTTCGCAGGTAATTTTCAAGGCATCCTTTACGGCAAACAGGAAAGCAGGCATGCTCAGGTTGCGGCGGGCAAGGCCCAGTATAAGCACGCCGGCTGCACCTACTGCGCCGGCCTGCATCGGGCTGAACCAGCCCAGAAACAAACCGCCGATAACCAGCGAGAACAGTATTACTGTATCCAGCATGCCGGTAAGGCCGGATAGTTTATCTTTCCAGGTGGTAGCCGGGCCGGCGGGCGCCAGTGCGGGATTGCGCCAGCACTGGATATAAACCACGCCGATGAACAAACCGGCAAGAAGCAAGCCGGGCAGAATACCGGAAAGGAATAAAGCGCCGATGGACTGTTCCGTCAGGATGCCGTAAACCATAAAAATGGTGCTTGGCGGTATGAGTATTCCCAGCGAACCGGCTGCAGCTACACTGCCGGTAGCCAGCGAATCGTCGTAACCGTAGCGTTTCATTTCCGGCAGCGCTACCCGGCCCATGGCGGCGGCGGTAGCGTTGGTGGAACCGCAGATGGCGGCAAACCCGGCACAGGCGGCGATAGTGGCAACAACCAGCCCGCCCTTCATCTGTCCGAAAATTTTGTGGCTCGAATCATATAACTTCCGGCTCATGCCGGTAGCAAAAGCCAGCGAGCCCATGAAAATGAACATGGGGATAACGGTCAGGGAGTAATTGGAAAAGGTGGCAAACACATCCCGGGCAAGCAGGCTGAGACCGGCTTCGGGAGAGACAAGAAGGCAAAAACCGGCCGTTCCCACGGCTGCCATAGCAAAACCTACCGGCATTCCAAGCAGAAACAGGAAGATCAGCACAACAATGCCGAGAAGGCCGGCGGCTGCAGCTGTCATCTTTTTACCAGCCGGCCGCAGAAATCCAAAAGTTCCACCACGAGCTGCAGGCAAACCGGGATACAGCAAAAGGCTATGGCGTAGACGAATGGATAGAAAGGAATACGCTGGGTCATGGAAACTTCCCCGCTGAGCTGTAAAACCCGGGCGTATTCATAGCTTCTCCAGGCAAGCAGGGCGAACAATACTATCCCGGCTGCGGATACCAGGATTCCGATAACCGACCTGATCCGCACGGGCAGCCGGGATACGAAAAATTCCACCTGGATATGGCCTTTGAGCTGCAGGGTGTAGGCAATGGCAAAAGCGATGACCACAACGCTCAGGAAACTGACCATTTCTATAGCGCCGGGAATAGGCGATTTGAAAGCCTTGACCGCAATTACATCGGCAAAGGTGAGCGCCAGCATGGCGACCAGGCCGATTCCGGCCACCCAGTTCAAACTTCGGTTAACAAGCTCGGTAATCTTTTTCAAGCGTTCCATGTATGCTCATGCCAAAATCCGGCCCCGGGTAGACCGGGGCCGGAAAATCTGCGGAAAACAGCACCGGTACTAATTGTTTATGAATTCTGCCAGGTTGTCTTCAACCCAGGCAACACTTTCTTCGAGAGAGGGAGCCCTGCTTGACCAGTATTCTACCCTTTCCAGCAGGTATTCTTCATAGCTGTCGGCATCATGGCCGAGGGCGGATTTATCGGTGATGTATGTGTCGATAAGCGGCTCGACAGCGGTTTCCTTCCAGGTTTCTACTTCACTGGGGGAAAGTTCGACAACTTCCCTTCCCTGGCCGAGGCTCAAAAAGTGGTCGATGCCGGCTTTATCGTAATAATCCCAGACCATGCCGTGCTTTTCTGCCCATTCCGAGCTCACTTCGGAGATAATCTTCTGCAAATCGGAGGGTAAAGCGTTCCATTTCGAATCGTTCATTACCACGAACATCATGGTTGTATTGCCAACTTCGTAGCAGTTGGTAACGTACTTTACGACTTCGGCCTGGTTCCAGCCTTTCAAGACTTCTCTGGGGGTATAACTGCCGTCAACCACGCCGCGAGCCATAAGTTCGTAGGTTTCGCCCTGAGAAGCTCCGTATCCCTCCGCGCCGAGGGCTTTAACCACATTGGCGCCGATGCCGGTTGCCCGGAGTATAAGCCCGTTGAGATCGTTAAGGGTACTGACTTTCTTCTGAGTGGTAATGATAACGCCTGGGCCGTGAGCATGGAAATACAGCGGCTTCACATCATCCAGTTCAGCCGGTTCGAATTCGGCGTAATAATCGTTGGCAGCCATGGTGGCAACATAACCATTGGGGTATCCATGGGGCAGGTCGACCAGTTCCGATACCGGGAAGCGGCCGGGGGTATAGGCAAAGCAGGACATGCCTATATCCGAAATACCCTGTACCACCCCGTCATATATTGCAGCTGCAGCGGTGAGGGAGCCTCCCGGATAATAGTTGATTACGATGCGGCCGTCACTGCGGGTTTCGATCTCTTCTATCCATTCTTCAGCCAGTGCGGAGTTCAAGTGAGTGGCAGGAAAGAAGTTGGAATAAGAGAGTTCAAAAGTTTCGGTATTGTTATTGGAACAGCCTCCAAGAAAAGTATAGCCGAGGATGACCATAACCAGCCCTGTTGCCATAATACGTCTTTTCACTTGTTTCTCCATTCCTTTTTGCCCATAAACGTAACAGGCTGGTCAGCAACCGGGTAAATAGTCCCGGTTCCAGCCTGCACCATCGACCGGCAAGATATTGTGGGGTAATTTAGCACAGTATATTAAACGACGTCAATTAGCTATAATTAGGATTGCAGGCGATGTTTAATAAAGCTGAGATGTATATCGGAACTTCGGGATGGAGCTACGCGGGAGGGGAAGGTACCTGGAGAGGTCATTTTTACCCGCGCGGGACCAGAAACGAACTGGAGTATTATTGCCGTTTTTTTCATGCGATGGAGTTGAATTCATCCTTTTACCATCCGCCGGCGCCTGAACTTGCACAAAAGTGGGCAGGTACGGTGCCTGACGGTTTCCTTTTTACTGTCAAGCTGTGGCAGAAATTTACCCACCCGGAAATGTTTGAAGCCGCCACCGGCGAGCCAGCCGCCATTTCTTCCGAAGACGTAGATATTTTCAAATCAAGCCTGGAGCCGCTGAAGCAATCCGGCAAACTGGGGGCGTTGCTGGCCCAATTTCCGCCGAGCTTTAAAAACAGCGAAACCTCCAGGCGCCTTCTGGCAGTGCTGATGAATACTTTCGGCGAGTACCGTCTTGCCGTAGAACTGCGCCACCGCAGCTGGAGTGACGATCCTGCAACCGCCGGGCTGATGCAAGCCGGCAACACCGCCTGGGTTCAGGTTGATGAGCCCAGGTTCGGCACATCAGTGGCCGGCGATTTGCCCCTTACGGCTGACTTTGCCTATTTTCGCTTCCACGGCAGGAATGCCGAGATGTGGTGGAAGGGCGATGTCGAAACGCGGTACAACTATCTGTATTCTCCACAGGAAATAGCGGAACTTGCCGGGAAGGTGGAACTGGCAGCCAACCGGGCCACGCAGGTGTTTGCCTTTTTCAACAACCACTATCAGGCATACGCGCCACGCAATGCCATCGGAATGATGAAGGAACTGGGACTCACCACCGGGCAATTATCATCGGGGCGGCTTTTCCCGGATGAGTAAGCCCCGCTAAAGACGCTTTTGTTAAAAATTCAGATTAAGAGGTGAAAGCAGTGGACGTCAGAGAGCACAACCGGGAGGCCTGGAACCGGCTGGCATAAAAGAAAAACGAATGGACTATTCCCGTCAGCCACGAGGTGATTGAAAAAGCCAGGCACGGAGAATGGTCCGTTGTAATGACGCCGCTGAAACCGGTGCCCCGGAACTGGTTCCCTGCTTCCATACAGGGGCTGGAAATCCTGTGTTTGGCATCCGGGGGCGGCCAGCAGGGCCCGGTGCTCTCAGCCGCGGGCGCCAGGGTTACCGTTCTGGACAACTCACCGGTGCAGCTTGCCAGGGACCGCATGGTAGCAGAAAGAGAAGGCCTGGATATCCGGCTGGTTGATGGGGACATGCGCGACCTCTCCCTTTTTGAAGATGAAACCTTCGATTTGGTTGTTCACCCCACGTCCAACCTGTTTGTGCCGGATGTTAAACCGGTATGGCGTGAAGCTTACCGGGTTCTCAAGAAAGGCGGTACTTTGATCGCCGGTTTCTGCAACCCGATAATGTATATGTTCGATTTGAAACTGGAGCAGCAAGGTATTTTACAGGTGAAGTACGCCGTACCCTATTCGGACCTGGAGCATATGCACGATGCGGACCGGCTGGAACTAATCGGCCCGGATGAGCCCATGGAATTCGGCCATAGCCTGGAGGACCAGGTAGGCGGGCAGATCGAGGCCGGCTTTGTCCTGACCGGGTTTTTCGAGGACAATTTCACCCCGGATGAAGGCGAGATACTGCCAAACTACACCAGCACGCTTATAACCACCAGGGCGCTCAAGCTTGCATGAAACCGGCACCCTGGTGGTTGGGTTTAATTTGCTATTTTTCAGTAATGATGACGCGTTTCATCACATCGCCGTTGGTAATGTTTTTCAGCACTGCCATATCGCTTATCATCTGGCCGAAAACCGAATGGCGCCCGTCCAGGTGGGGTTGAGGGGCGTAGGTGATGAAAAACTGGGAACCGTTGGTGTTGGGCCCGGCATTGGCCATGGATATCGTTCCGGTGCCGTGGCGCTGGCCGGAGAATTCATCGGCGAAGGTGTAGCCCGGGCCGCCACGGCCGGTTCCGGTGGGGTCTCCGCCCTGCGCCATGAAACCGGGGATGACACGGTGGAAGATGACACCATCATAGAAGCCTTCCCTGGCCAGGAAAACAAAATTGTTTACCGTTTTGGGGGCATCAGCAGCAAAAAGTTCCAGCAGGATGTTACCCTTGTCTGTTTCGATGGTGGCAAAATAATCTTTCTTGGGGTCGATGGTCATGGATGGCGGAGCTGAATAGGTTTTTTCGGACATGAATCTAATAACCTCTCTATAAATTGAATGTTGAGGTTAATTATACACCAGCATCGGGCTGTCTGGCACAAATATTGGCAGTTTAAGAAGAACCCGCACGAACTGTTCGGAATTTGCTTTTAATGGGTCAATTATAAATCGAATTTGTAACCTGCCTCGGACCTGATCTGTTACGGCAATATCGGCTCAATAAGCACCTGCATAGTACCGCCGCAGATCAGGCCTTCAACAGCTTCACTCCTGCCGGTAAGATCAAAATCCAGCAATGCTCGTTCTTTTTTCCTCAAGACTTTCATCCCCACCTGCCATACAGAAGCTTCAAGGCAGCCGCCTCCAAGAGTACCGAGAAACGAACCGTCACTGCGGATGAGCATTTTTGCTCCTATCGCCCTGGGTGTCGAACCCTTCACTTTTACAATGGTAGCCAGAGCTGAGATGCCGCCCCGGCGTTTTATATTTACAATTTCTTGCCAGATATCTTCCATCGCCTGCTCCCTTTTATTTTCCAAATACAATTCCCAGCCCAGTGAGATAGTAGTTGCCTGCAGCCCGGTGTCCTTATTGACAGGCTTTCCGGTCCGTGGTATAGTACACCAAAAAGATGGACATAGTCAATAAAGGAAACATATGCCAGTAAGGATTTCAACCCGGGGCCGATATGGAATAAGGGCTCTTCTCGATATCGCCCTGCATCGTGAAGAAGAACCTGTGATGCTAAAAGACATTGCAAGGCGTCAGCAGTTTTCACTGCGTTACCTGGAACGATTGATAACGCCACTTATCGCTGGAGGTCTGATCAGAAGCACACGCGGTTCGAAAGGAGGCGTTTCCCTGGTTCAGGACCCGGCAGATATAAAGCTGAGCGATGTTTTTCTCCTCATGGAAGGGTCGATAGCTCCCGTTGAATGTGTAACCACACCCGGTATTTGCGGTCGTTCCGGGAATTGCGCCACCCGGGATATCTGGCATGATATCAAGCATGCCATTGACGGTATTTTAGAATCGACCACACTGCAGGACCTGGTCATTCGCCAGCATGCCAAGGAAACGGCCGAATCAGCCATGTATTACATATAACTCATCCAGGGAACAAGTTCCCACAGGAAGAGGAAAAGAGAATGTCGAAATCACAGATAAACATGCTCAGGTACGGAACAATCGAAATCCCCCGGTTAACCAGGGGTATTGCCGCTGATGCGGCTGAACTTATAGGTAATACCCCGCTGGTACGCCTGAACCGGGTTACCGACGGAGTAAAAGCAGCCGTTGTGGCAAAACTGGAGTTTTTTAATCCTGCCGGCAGCGTTAAAGACAGAATCGGGGTATCCATGATTATCGATGCAGAGGAAAAGGGCTTGATCGATAAGGATACCGTTATAGTTGAGCCTACAAGCGGTAATACAGGGATTGCCCTGGCTTTTGTGTGCGCCAGCCGTGGGTACAGGCTCATACTCACCATGCCTGAAACCATGACTATCGAGCGGCGGCAGTTAATGAGTGTATTCGGGGCTGAACTGATACTTACTCCGGCAAGTCAAGGTATGACCGGAGCTATCACCAAAGCAGAGGAACTGGTGAGGGACAACCCTGGTTATTTTATGCCGTGCCAGTTTGGAAATCCGGCAAATCCTGAAATACACCGGTTGACCACAGCAGAGGAAATCTGGCGTGATACAGGGGGCGAGGCAGATATCCTGGTAGCCGGAGTAGGGACCGGTGGCACCCTTACCGGTGTAGCCCAAGTATTAAAACAAAAGAAACCGGGATTCAAGGCGGTTGCCGTTGAGCCGGCCGGTTCGCCGGTTCTCTCCGGCGGCAAACCGGGAATGCATAAAATACAGGGCATCGGTGCCGGTTTCATACCTGATATTCTACAGCTGGACCTGGTGGACGAGATTATTCAGGTAAGCAATGAAGATGCTGTTGTGATGGCAGCCCGGCTGGCCAGGGAAGAAGGCATACTTGCCGGGATTTCTTCCGGCGCGGCGGTGTGGGCCGGGGTTGAATTGGCCAAAAGGCAGGAAAACGAAGCCAGGTTGATAGTGGTTATATTGCCGGATACCGGTGAGCGTTACCTTTCGACCTGGCAGTCATCCTTATTGCCGAAGTATTACAACTGCAAAGGGAAATCGGGTTATGCGGCAAGAAAGCGCAGGTAGTTTCAAATCAGCAGTAATCAGCGGAGATATTACCGCACAAGCGATGGTATCCCCTTTATGCCTGATGGTTTGCCCCTTTTGGGGCAGAATCGAAACCATTATCGAACATAAAGGAGAAGAATAATAATGAAAACTATCGCTGAAATAAATCAAAAAATAAAAACCGGCAAGGCTGTGGTAGTAAACGCCGAAGAGATTATCGGAACTGTGAGGGAAAAAGGCATTGCGCACGCAGCCCGCGAGGTTGATGTAGTTACCACGGGCACTTTCGGGCCGATGTGTTCCTCCGGCGCTTTTGTCAATACCGGCCATTCCGCGCCCAGAATCAAGTTCGGCGGCGGCCATGTTTATTTAAATGGTATTCCAGCCTATTGCGGGCTGGCGGCGGTTGACCTGTTCATAGGCGCTACAGCCGTCGCCGATGATGATCCCAGAAATAAAATATACCCGGGTGAATTCCGATACGGCGGCGGGCATGTTATCGAAGACCTGGTAGCCGGAGAAGATTTGGTGCTGACGGCTTCGGCTTACGGTACCGACTGTTATCCACTGAAACACCTGGAAACGAAAATCAATCTGGAATCTGTCAATGAGGCAATTCTTTTCAATGTGCGAAACTGCTACCAGAATTACAACGTAGCTGTAAATCTTTCGAGTAAAACTATATACACATACCTCGGAATGTTAAAACCCAACCTGAGCAATGCCAGCTACTGCAGCGCCGGCCAGCTTTCGCCCCTTCTGAATGACCCTTACTATAAAACCATAGGCATCGGCACCCGGATATTCCTCGGTGGCGGCACCGGTTATATCGCCTGGCAGGGAACACAGCATAACCCGTCAGTACCCAGAAGTGAAAACGGCGTACCTAAAAAACCGGCAGGCACCCTGACGGTAATCGGTGATTTGAAACAGATGAAGCCCGAATGGCTGAGGGGCTCAAGCATGACCGGTTACGGAACTACACTGGTAGTGGGAATCGGAACCCCTATCCCGGTGCTTTCCGAAGAAGTGCTGAGATTTGCCGGGGTGGCCGATGACGAAATTCTTGCTCCCATCGTGGACTATTCCGAAGCTTACCCCCAACGCAAGCCGGAGGTTCTGGGCGAAGTAAGCTATGCCGAACTCAAAAGCGGTCACATCGAATTCGACGGCAAGAAGATCCCGACTTCGAGCTTGTCGAGTTATTACAAAGCGCTGGAAATAGCCAACCTGCTCAAAGACTGGATTCAAAAGGGTCAATTCCTGCTGACCGAACCCGTAGCGCCGATCCCGGGTATCGAGTCTGGCATAAAATTCAAGAATTTGGATCAGCGGCCACTGGTTTAGTATCGATGGAATAAACTTGAGGTTAATTATGGAACAGGTATATCTGGATTATGCTGCCACTTCACCGACTCACCCTCAGGTGATAAAAGCAATGCAACCGTATTACTTCGCTCTATTTGGCAACCCGTCAAGCATACACGCCTGCGGGCAGCAATCAAGAGCGGCAATTGAAGAGGCTCGGAGCAAGATAGCGGCATTCATTGGCGCCGACAGCGAAGAAATCGTGTTTACGAGTTCCGGTACGGAGGCAAACAATTTTGCCCTCAAAGGCACCGCCTGGGCGAACCGGAAAAAGGGCAATCACATCATCATCAGTGCAATCGAACATCATGCATCGCTTGAATCCTGCAAGTTCCTGGAAAAACAGGGGTTCGATATCTCTTACCTTCCGGTGGACGGATTCGGTATGGTAAATCCGGAGAGTGTAATAGAAGAACTAAGGCCCGAAACCGTTCTTGTTTCTGTAATGCATGCCAATAACGAAGTAGGCACCTTGCAGCCGGTTGTTGAAATCAGTGCCATCGCCCGAAAGGCCGGCGTTTGCTTTCACAGTGACGCTGTCCAGACACTGGGACAGATACCGGTAGATGTTGGCCGGTTGGGTGTCGATTTCCTGTCCATGTCAGCTCACAAGCTGTATGGCCCCAAGGGGGTCGGGGCGCTTTATATCAGAAAGGGTACCAGGATATCACCACTGCTGCATGGTGGCAGCCAGGAAAGAGGCATGCGGGCAAGCACTGAAAACCTGCCCGGGATCGTTGGTTTCGGAGCAGCGGTCGAAATTGCCGAAAGCGAAATGGAACAAGAATCCCGGAGACTGTGCCAGCTCCGCGACCGCCTCATCCGGGGAATCCTCGATAGTATCGAGGGCGTCAGGCTCAACGGCCACCCGGTTGCCAGGCTGCCGAATAATGTGAATGTCAGCATAAGGTGCGTAGAAGGTGAAGCTGTTGTGTTGAACCTGGATTTTGAAGGAATATGCGCCTCGACCGGTTCGGCTTGCACTTCGTCCAGCCTCGAACCCTCGCATGTATTGTCGGCAATGGGCTTGTCGCACGAAATGGCACACGGTTCGTTGCGGCTTTCTCTTGGCAAATGGACGACGCTGGCCCACATCGAACATTTTCTGCAGGTACTGCCCGGCACCGTTTCGAGGTTAAGGGCCATGTCGCCGCTTGTTATTACCGGCAAGGAGGCAGACTGATGGTGGAAGGTTATGCATTATATTCGGAAAAGGTAATGGACCATTTTCGCAACCCCAGGAATGCCGGCGGCATGGAAAACCCGGATGGTACCGGGCATGTGGGCAACCCGATATGCGGTGATATCATGGAGCTTTATATCCGGGTAGACAAAGGGATTATTACCGACGCCAGATTTAAAACCCTGGGTTGCGGGGCGGCTATAGCGACCAGTTCGATGGTTACCGAAATGGTGAAGGGGATGGCGATTGAAAAAGCTCTGCAGATATCCAACAAGGCTGTCGCCGAAGCACTGGGTGGATTACCCTCGGTAAAAATGCATTGTTCCATGCTGGCAGAAGAAGCTCTCAAAGCGGCAATCGATGACTATTTCACCAAGAGCGTTCATATTAATACAGCGTAACCATCGAACACGGTGCAAAGATTATGCCTTCCAGTTCCCGTCCGGAATATACTGATCGTTGCTTTCAAGCCAGCAGCTCAGGATGAGGTGGTGCCGGTAATATAGCTTGTGCGTCAATCACACTACCGGCACCACCCGGGTATAAAATTTCTATTGCTTGAACCCTTCTATTTTGCCGGCTCTTGATCTGTCGCATCATCGATAACTGCAATGGGAGCATTCTTTCTGACCGATTCAATGCCTTCCAGGGCGCTTTCCTTGGCGTTATAACCCTGTGAAACTGCTATGGTTTGCCCATTCAGGGCAACCAGTTTAAAGCGGTATTCACCGGCTACGTCCATGTTTACCTCAAACTTGGCATCGGGCTTGCGGTCGCCCAGATTGGTTACCTTCTTCTGGATTACCCCCTTGTATGATTCATAGCCATGGGTGGTGTAATAGCGGTCAACCAGTTCCAGATCATTCTCTTCCTGCCACTGCTCAATTACTTCCAGCCATTTGTCCTTATCCATACCCGGGGCATCCTTAAGGACGTTTTCTGACATGCTCAGAAGGAAATTCTTTTTCTCCGGCTGCCATTTCAAAGCGCTCCACGGTATGGCAAACCACTTGTCGGTGATGTGAAAAAAGCCGCCAAAGGCTACAAGTGCAAATGCAACCATCCCTTCATGCATGTCAATCACAAAAGTCTGTACCTGGCCCATGTCTTCACCTTTTGTGTTGACTACATCATACTGGGATAACCTTATGCTGGGTATAAACCTGGCTGTCTTGTTACTCATTAGTATTTCTCCATTTTATTTTATTTTTACTCCGGACATGAAAATCTTTTTGGACCCTAAAAAGCCCTGAAAACCGCTTTTAACAGCCATATGATTATCAGTATTACGGCAAGCACCAGAACTATGTGTACCAGCCCTCCGAGGCTGAAGGTAAACAGCCCCAGCGCCCACAGTATCAGTAGAATGATTCCGATAATCAGTAATAAGTTCATATTAACCTCCTTTATCAGCCTGTATTATTTTTATATCGCGCCTGGTTTAAAAGGTCGGGTGCAGTTGGGCTAAAACAGATGCAATACTGCCTTCAGTAACCAGACAACCAGGATTATGGCCGCAATAACCAGCAATATATGCACTATCCTCTGATCGGAAAAGCGGCTTCTGCCCCAGCTGGACCGTGATCCTCCCAGCCATAGAACGACCAGGATAATAACGATTATTAAAAGTATTAAATCCATATTCTTAATTGCTCCTCTGACGACTCTGAATTCATAACTACATGTTGAAGTAAGCTATTATGGCTATTACGCCAATGATGATTAGATAAATTCCAATCAGGTAATTAAGTATCTTTGGAAATATCATTAAAATTACTCCAAATATGATGCTGGCTATGCCCATCATTAAACCTAAGGCCGGCAATGTTATAGCTGGCATTTGAATGTCCCTCCTTTCACCGACTACGAGCTATACCATCTTTAGCTGATTTCAGTATGCTCCTGATACGCCACAGCTACAAGACCAGTTAGGCTACGTTTGATCGGTCTTTTAGCGGGGATTATTGAGGTTATAGAGGGTAACCAGAATGCTTTACAAAACCAGAATCGGGGTATAGAATGGTAGCCCAAAGTGCCATATTCACAGAGTCAGCATAGCTGATAAAGGAGGTTATGATGACAGCGGTGCAGGCTAAACCCCAAAACTTGAGAGTTCTCATGATTGCTTTCAGCCCGGTAGTGCGCGAGGGCCTGCAGGCTATCATGAATAAAGATGAAGGGATCGAGGTTGTTGGAGATGTAGCAAACGGGCACGAAGCCATTCAGCGTATCAGGCAGACAAAACTCCAGGGCAGGCCGGTCAATGTCGTGCTGACCGAAACACGCAGTAGCGATGTTGATGGTGTACAGGTAACCAGGCTTATCAAGGAAGGATTCCCGGAGATATCTGTGCTGGTACTGACAGAAAACCTTAACGACTCTTACGTAATTGATGCCATTCATGCTGGTGCCAGCGGATATATCTTCTTAAAGGACATGACATCCAGAGTGTTACTACAAAGCATTCACCGGGCAGTTGAGGGTGGTACTCAGATGACAACAGAATTACTGCGTTCTGCAGTGGAGAACCTGATTCAAAACGGCCGCAAGACGCTTGCCGAACGCACAGCCGAAGCAGCAAATCTTACCGCCAGAGAAGTTGATGTAATAAGGCTCATGGGTAACGGAGACCAGAATAAGGTTATTGCGAGCAAATTGGGTATAACCCTGGATACCACCAAGAAGCATGTTCACAATGTCGTTGATAAACTGCAGGCACGAAGCCGCACCCATGCCTCTATTATTGCTGCTCAAGCCGGCCTGGTAGGTAAGCCGGTGATTGGCAATATTGCTGAGCTGGATGCAAAATCTTTATAGTTTCCCGGTACAACTTGTAACGCTATCCGGTTCGATAAATGCACCCCCTTGTAACCGTTTGTTCTCTTCATTAACGTGCTGGCACCTGTGGGTATCAAAACTGCACACAACCGTTTGAAGAAATCTCACTTCTTGCACTTCGAATTATTTAATGCCGGCAACAGCCCTTGTGAATCACGCAATTTAAGGTATATATTTACGAGTTTGCCATTGTTAAATAGTGGCCAACAAAGATTATAAGTGAAGCACAAGCTCAAATTTCAGTAGCGTTTACAATGATTGTTCATTCCCATATAATACCAGTTGTACAAGTTGGCACCACTCTATTATAAAAATACTTAATTCCTGCCGTCTGCCCTTAAAGCCAGCGTAGCTCAGTGGTAGAGCAACGGTTTCGTAAACCGTCGGTCAAGAGTTCGAGTCTCTTCGCTGGCTCCAGTTAGTTAATCCTTGAATTTAATATCCAAAATTACCTGGTAAAAAGAGCGCGAATTAATTCCTGTCGTTCCAGACCGAGTTGGCTGGCTACCTCGGAAATAATTGCACTGAGAGTCCCGATTCTTAGGGGTTTATGCCTGGGTATTGTAATGTGGCTCTCCTTACTATCGATACATGAGGTTAACCGCAGGTGACTGCCGGTTTGGCGGGTTGAATAGTATCCATATTTGCCTAGGAGTGCAGCCAGTTCTTCTCCCCCCCAGGTCCCTGGGCAGTTTCATACCGCGATAATTTCATCCCTGACTGTGTGCATTCGAATAAGCTTGGGTCTATCCTTTTCGTTAAAATGGCAGTTAACCGCATCTTTTAACATTGCTTTTAATGCGTTTATGGAATCGGCTTCGGTGAAAATATTGTAGCCAACGGCCTTCGCGGTATAATCGCCGTCCGGTGTTTCCTCTATAAGGAAGATTATTTCACTTTCCATGGTTTTCTCCCGTTCAGTGTTACCAGGGTTATCAATCCACGTTCAGCATAAGTGTAACATAAATAAATGTTAATCTTGAAGGCTTTTAATATAGCTTTGCAGACAATTTGCTCGCGAGATGGTAAACCTGACAACAAATCGGTAAATCCTGACGAGTAAAATATGGTCATGGTGCCCGCAACAGCATGCCCCAACACCAGTAATTATCTGGGAGGGCCCTCAAGTTGTTAACTCCTGGACTGCTTAGCGTGAGTTCGAGTCTCTTAGCTAGCTCCAGGTTTAGTAACAATAACGGCGTTTTCAGCTTTTTTCATGACTAGATGCTCACCAGCTATTATTCCCATTCTCTTGGCATAACCCGATAAATAATAGTATAGTTGGAATGATTTTATGAAATGGAAAGTAACAGATTTGTTAAAAGGTTTGCCGTAATATTGTTCCCGATAGTCGTTGCTTGTCTTGTTGTTTTTTTATTCCCATCATCAGCGCCCCCGGTACCGGGCAATTATACAGTGCCACTCCTGAGACGTATTGCGAAGAAGAACCTTACACAATATCGCTTCCACTGGAATACTCGGTAGTTGAAGCTAAATACCTTAACCGGTTCTGGTTTGCCGGTTCCGATGTCTGGGTAACCGTCTGCAATACCGACACTAAAAGTGGTGATTTTTCGGTTGAATTCGAACTCTTCGGCACGGATGGAGCGGTTAACACCATGACTGCTTCAGAATACATCGCTGCCGGTCAAGCGGTGAAAGTCATGATCTACCATAGTGGCGGTCATATAGTATGCTTTGAATATACCGTTATTCCGCCATTAATAGATGCTGTAGCTTACAGAGAGGTTACCAGGGCAAGAGAGGCTTCTCCTAGCCAGCATGCAACCGGAACCGAAAGAGTAACTATATTTGAGTATCTCGCCTGGCAATAGAACATTGCGCCGCCAGCTAAATGATAGCACCTCAGGAACTGAAAAACACGTTCTTTTATGCTTTAACCAGCCCCATAGCCCAGGCGGTGGCCCTTTCCTCCTCGCCGGCAGAAAGAGGCCCTCCCCTGTCTTCCACGAAGAAGCCTTCGGGTGGCGCTGCCATGGTCCCGCCTTTGGATTCGAGGCTTTTGGCTATCCGTGGGGCGGCATAACCGAGGATTTTGACTACCAGTTTCAAAAACCACCCCTTGCCCTCTTTCGGCATTCCCGTATCGAAGGACGCAGCTTTTATGCCCTTGAGGCCGTCTGCCGGAATCCCGTCCAGAAAGCCCTTTATCGAGGGTAACGGGCGGCCAGCCTGGGTCGGCGAACCGACAGCCACCAACCCGTACTCGTTCAGGTACTTCGGGTCCACTTCGTTTACCTTGCGCACCTTGACTTCGGCGGACTGCTCAAGGCCTTTGCCGATGGCATTGGCGATTTTTTCCGTATTGGAATAAACCGAATCATACACTACCAGAGCTTTCATGCTTGACCTCCAGATTATTATGTCTAAATATTACTACTCCCGGCAGGCCCAGTTCAATAGATATAAGCCGGCATCGAGCTGGAATAATGGTTCTATTTTGTATGAATGCCGGTGATAGTTGTAAGATAACGGTTGTGGTAATAAAAGTCGAAAACCTGTACAAAACCTACGGTGCCATAAAGGCGGTAGACGGCATCAGTTTTGAAATAGCCACAGGCGAAGTATTCGGCATGCTTGGCCCGAACGGTGCCGGCAAAACCACCACCACCGAAATCATCGAAGGCCTGCGTGAACCGGATTCCGGTTCGGTCAGCGTTCTGGGCATGAGCCATGGCAGAGATTCGGATAAAATCAAGCAGCGAATCGGTATCCAGTTGCAGGCTCCCTCGTTGTTGCCGCTATTGAATGTCGAAGAAGTCCTGGACCTGTTTGGCTCGTTCTACAAGCGGCGTATAGGTGTGAAAGAGGTGCTTGAAAGGGTTTCCCTCACGGAGAGCCGGAAAGTGCTCTCCAAGAACCTTTCAGGCGGGCAACAGCAGAGGCTTTCCGTAGCTATCGCCCTGATAAATGATCCGGAAATCGCCTTTTTGGACGAACCCACTACCGGGCTCGATCCTCAGGCACGGCGCAACCTGTGGGCGGTTATACAGGAAATGAAAGACCGTGGTAAGACCGTTTTTCTGACAACTCACTATATGGAAGAGGCTGAAACCCTGTGCGACCGGCTGGTGATAATAGATTACGGGAAAATAATCGCCGCCGGTTCACCGCGTGAGTTGATCCGTTCGAATTTTGATGAAAGCGCCATTCAGTTTGAAATGGCCTCACCCCCTGCCAAAAAGTCGCTGCTGGCTATGCCCGGAGTCACCCAGGCAGCCATCGATGGAACCGAGGTAAGCGTGTATTCCAAAGACATCCCGGCCAGCATGGGGGCTTTGCTGAAAATGGCCGAGCAGGACGAAAACGGCGGGCTATTAAACCTGCACGTGCGCCAGGCTACGCTGGAAGATGTCTTCTTGAAATTGACCGGGCGCAAGATAAGGGAATAGTTATTGAAAACCTTTTTTAAATTGTTTATTGCCAATACGCGCCAATTTTTCCGGGACCGGATGGCCCTGGGTTTCACCTTTGCTTTTCCGGTTGTATTCATGGTTATTTTCGGCTTGGTTTTCAGCGGAGCAGATGAATTCCAGTATGACGTCGGACTGTCCAGTCAGGACTCGACACAGACAGGGGTCGCTGTAGCCGAAGCTTTTAAACAGATTCCCATTTTCAGCGTCACCGAAGGGGAACTGGAAAACCAGCTCGAAGAACTCAAGAAAGGCAGTTTTCGCGCCGTTCTTTATATACCTGAAGGCCTTGTCGAAACCATAGCCAGGGGCGAGGCAGTCGATATCAAACTGTACTACGACCCGTCACAGACCACTTCAATCCAGATAATTCAGCCGGTGGTAAGAGAGTTTGTAAACAGTATTAACCAGATGCTCACCCAGCAGCCGGCACTGGTACGCCTGCAGGAAGAATCAATCCAGCTCAAGGAATTGGGCAATATCGATTACCTGGTGCCCGGAGTGATAGCCATGTCCATAATGTTTCTGGGTTTGTTCAGCGGTTTGCCGTTAATCCAGCAGCGCGAAAAGAAGATTCTCAAGCGCCTGGGCGCAACACCCATTCATAGAGTCAACATTATTTATTCCCAGGTGTTTTTAAGATTGCTGCTGGCGCTGGCTCAAACCGCTATTATTATAGCCATCGCTTACTTTTTATTCGACGTGGCTATCCTGGGTAACTGGCTGATGCTGCTGGCTTTGATACTGCTGGGAACGCTCACCTTTGTCGGGCTGGGATACATGGTGGCGGCGTTTGCCCGTACCGAAGAGGGCGCCATGCCGGTTATACAGTTGATACAGTTCCCCATGCTGTTTTTATCGGGGATATTTTTCCCGGTGGAATTTTTACCGGATTTTATGAAACCGATTCTCAACGCCCTGCCGCTGAGTTACCTGGGCGACGGCCTGCGCCAGGTGATGGTGGAAGCCAGCCCGGTATTCAGTTTAAGTACCGACTTCCTGGTGCTGGGCGGCTGGCTGCTGGCAAGTTTGATAATTTCGATCCGCTTTTTCCGCTGGGAATAACACAGCCTCAGTAACTAATTAACCAGGTAGCCGCCGTCGGCTATAATGACTGCACCTACCATGTAATCTGCAGCCGGGCTGGCAAGAAACAACACGATTCTGGCAATATCGTCAGGTTCGCCCATCCTTCCCAATGGAATTTTTTCCAGAAAAGCTTTAGTCAGTGCGGCTTTCTTCTCATCGCTCAAACCGGTGATAGAAGCGCTTGTGCCGGGAGTGGCAATGGAGCCCGGAGCCACAGCATTTACCAGGATACCCAGGGGAGCCCATTCCTTGGCCAGCGCTTTAGTGAGCATAACCACGCCGCCCTTGGAAGCATCGTAGTGAGCAACGTTTCCGGTGGGGCGGAATGCATCTATGGAAGCTATGTTGATTATTTTACCGCCATGCCCGCCGCCTTTCATTACACGGGCGGCCGCCTGGCAGAAAAACATGGTTCCCTTGAGGTTAATATCAATGGTTTTATCCCAGATAGCTTCCGTCATATCGATAGCCGGGGTGAACGGATATATACCCGCATTGTTTACCAGTATATCCACATTTCCGAATACATCGACAGCCTGGCGCATGGTTTTTTCAGCATCCTCAATCTTGCTGGCGTCGGATTGAACAGCTGCGGCCTTGTACCCGGCATTAATTAATTCTTTAGCAGTCTCTTGCGCCGTTTCCCGGTTGATGTCGGCAATTATTACACTGGCGCCGGCTTCGGCCAGCCGGGTAGCGATTGCTTTACCGATGCCCATGGCTGCGCCGGTGACTACGGCAACTTTACCGGAAAGGTTTAGCAGCTCCTTAACAGGTAATGTCATAGTAAATCCTCCTGATAATAAATTGCCGACATTATAATCTATTCGATGGGTAATTGGTATAGCTCTTATGTTCCCAACGCCAATGAAAAAAGTTTGGCAAAAATCGCCCAATCCATTAAACTAACTGGGAACAATGCTTGTCAGTCGAATCCGAGCAAGAAAGGAATAACGTGAGCCAGTTAATAAACAAATTGAAAATCGCAGCCCGGCTTGAGCCCCTGCCTCTTGGGTTTACCGGATTCAACAGGTCAACTCCAAAGCCGAAACCGGTTCTTATTGCCCGGATTAAAGGGGATGAAAAACAGGCGGCAGAGTTAGTTCGGGGAGCGGATGGGGTTTTCATTGATACTCACCAGGAAGAAATAGCCGACAGGTTTATCAAGCTCATGGAAAAAGAACCCGTCCAGATGCCGTATGGTTGCTGGTTGGGCAACAATTCAGCCTGTAATAACGATTTTTACATGCTCAACTTTGAAGCCGACATGAACAGTGTCAAGGCTGCTGATACCGGCAAAATATTAATTGTGGAGCCGGAGGTGGAAGACAAATTTCTGCGCCAGCTGGATGACCTGCCGGTGGATGCGGTACTGGTTGGCTCTCCTGATGGCCATCCTTGCCGTTTGACGCTTAAAAATTATATGCTTTGCCACCGCCTAGCAGTAGCTGTTTCCAAACCGCTGGTAATACACGCCGGAAATAAAACCGGAAGCGCAGAAATCGAAGAAATGTGGGAATACGGGATTGACGGGGTGATGGTTGACGTCGATTCTACCGAACCGGATATCGTTGCCAGCTTCAGGGACCTGATCGATAAGCTGGACCTGTCAGCGAAACGAAAAAAGATACGGCTGGCCCCGGTAATACCTAGTATTGGAAGCAGCTCCGAGCCCAGTCAGCATGATCCTGAACCCGATGAAGAGGGCGACGGCGATGAGGATGAAGACAGCCTTTATTAGCATACATATATTTTGAAAACCAGAAGGCTGGCAAAACCCTTGCCAGCCTTTTATATTCTCTGCTTAACCGTCAGGTGGAATTATCTTTTTATCTGGCCCTGGGCAAACTGCCAGGCTTTACCCTCAGTAACGATTGCCGGTGCGATAACCATTTCAGCCTGGTGTATCTCGGCAATATTGGCAGCGCCGCAAAGGCCCATCGTGTTTCTCAGTGCGCCGACCAGGTTCTGGGAGCCATCGGTAACCGATGTCGGCCCGAAAAGAATCTGTTCCAGTGTACCGGTAGTGCCAACCTTGATGCGGGTGCCGCGGGGAAGGGCCGGATGCGGGTTGGCCATGCCCCAGTGGTATCCTCTGCCGGGAGCGCCGACAGCCTGGGCGAATATTGACCCCAGCATGACGCCGTCTGCGCCTGCGGCAAACGCCTTGCATATATCACCACCGCGATGGAAGCCACCATCGGTAATTACAGGAACATAACGGCCGGTTTCTTCGTAATAGGCGTCTCTGGCGGCGGCGCAGTCTATGGTAGCTGTGATCTGCGGCACACCGATACCCAGTACACTCCTGGAAGTACAGGCGGCTCCCGGCCCTACGCCGATTAGCACGCCGGCAACACCGGTCCTTATCAAGGAGAGGCAGGCGTTGTAGCTGACACAGTTGCCAACTATCACCGGAATATCCATTGACTGGCATAATTCTTCAAAAATCAGGCCCCGGGTACTCTTGGAGACATGCCTGGCGCTGGTAACCGTCGATGCTACAACCAGTATATCGGCACCTGCTTCTGCCACTACCGGCGCCAGGCGCTTGGTGTTGGCAGGGGCGACGGAAACGGCGCATATGGCGCCAGCCTTTTTAATCTGCCTGACTCGTTCAGCCGCCAGCTCATCCCGGATGGGGGCCGTGTAAAGCTTTTGCAGCAAGGCGGTAACTTCTTGGGGAGGGGCGCATGCAATTTCATCCAGAACCTTATCAGGATCCTCGTATCTTGTCTGGACGCCTTCGAGATTCAAAACTCCAAGGCCGCCCAGTTTGCTCATGGCAACTGCTGATTTTACATCCGTGACGCCATCCATGGCGGATGCCAGTACGGGTATATCCAGAGTGACGCTGCCGAATTTTAAGCTCAGATCGGTTTGTTCCGGATTGATGGTGACATCACCCGGGACTATAGCAACATCGTCAAAACCATACGCCTGACGGAGTTTTTTAAAGTGGGGGTCGGTCATTGAAACAATCCTCCTTATTAACCAAGAACTATAACAGAGCCACAGGCGCTGAGTCAAGCTAAACAGCTTGAATAACATTACATAAAGACAGGTTCGAAGAACAACTGTAAACCGGTTTAACGCCAGGGTTAGACGCTGGTCAGTCGATAAGTTATAATCTATGTTTTGGAGCTATAATCAATTGCATTGTCTGTATCTGGTAAGTACCCCCATTGGCAACCTTGAAGACATCACGCTGAGAGCGCTCAGGGTTTTGAAAGAATCCAGCCTCATTGCCGCCGAAGATACCCGGAAAACCGGGCAGCTGCTGGCCAAATACGGGATTCAGGTGCCACTGTGCAGTTTTTATGAACACAGCTTGCCGGGGCAGACGGAGTACATTTTAAGCCGGTTGGAAACAGGGGACGTGGCGGTGGTATCAGAAGCGGGCATGCCGGGTATTTCAGACCCGGGTTATGAACTGGTTGTGCGCGCACTGGAAAATGGGGTAAAAGTCATACCGGTTCCCGGGCCTTCGGCCGTTACCAGTGCGGTAGCCGTTTCCGGATTGCCCACCGGCCGTTTCTTGTATATGGGGTTCTTGCCCCGGAGAAAAGCTGAGAGGCAGCGCGTTCTTACCGGGATATCCGCCCAAGAAGCAACCGTCGTCATTTTCGAAGCGCCGCATAGGCTGAAAGCCTCTCTTAATGATATAATGCTAACACTCGGCAACCGCCGTATCAGCGTGTGCCGGGAAATGACCAAGCTTTATGAGGAAATATTCAGAGGCAGTATAAAGCAGGCTATCGAACATTTTGCCGACCCAAGGGGAGAATTTACCCTGGTTATCGAAGGAGCCGGCAAAGCTGAGCCAGCCGGTTTTTCTGAGGCAACGGTGCACAGGCTTGCCCAGATGAAAAAAGCCGGAATGAAAGCCAGGGACGCGGTACCTGCTATCGCTGTAGAAACAGGCTTGAGCCGCCGGGAAATATATCAGGCCTGGTTGAATATAAATATTAAATGACAATAATACAAAAGGAGCTCTGAAATTAGATGCGAAGAGGCTGTATTTCACTGGGGAATGTAAAGTGCGATATATGTAATGCTTCCATCCCCTATCCGGAGAGATATCTGGTGGTGGATGAGGAAAATGGCAAGGAAGCCGAAACCGGCGTTTCGGTCCGGTACTGTGTGGCCTGTGCCCTGAATAAGGGCTATGCCCACTACAAGAGGGAAAAAGGCGAGCAGGTCCTCACCTTTTTGCCGGAACCGGAGGTCGGCCAGGTTTAAGGCAACAGTTTGTTTGCCTGGCCTGTTAATCGATGAAAGAACGTATATACATAGGCGTAGCCTGGCCATACGCTAACAGCCCTTTGCATATGGGCCATATTGCCGGCGCCTACCTGCCGCCGGATATTTTTGCCCGCTACCACCGGGTGAAAGGCAACCAGGTCTTGATGGTTACGGGCTCAGATATGCACGGCACACCCATTACCATTTCGGCCGAGCGCGAAGGCTGCTCTCCCTCGGAAGTTGCCCAAAAATACCACCGTTCATTTTTAGAATCATGGGAAAAGCTTGGGATATCCTTCGATCTGTTTACGCATACCGATACCGAAAACCATGCCAGGGTGTCCCAGGATATCTTTTTAAAACTGTATAACCAGGGTGATATCTATAAAGATACCGTTCTTCAACCATGGTGCCCGCAGTGCCGCCGCTTCCTGCCGGATCGATACGTCGAAGGCGATTGCCCCAACTGCAGTTATGAAGGCGCCCGCGGAGACCAGTGTGACAAGTGCGGCCAGCCTCTGAACCCGGTCGATCTGGTCAAACCGCGCTGTGGTTTATGCCTGGCGACCCCGGAATTCAAAGAATCGGAGCATTTTTTTCTGCGCCTGAGTGCATTTCAGGAAAGGCTTATCGCGTGGGTTAAAACCAAGGAAAACCTGTGGCGGCCCAATGTGTATCGTTTTACCCTGAGTTATCTGGAAAACGGTTTAAAAGACAGGGCAATCACACGGGATATCGACTGGGGAATCCCGCTGCCCTTGGAGGGGTATCCGGGTAAGCGTATTTATGTGTGGTTCGAAGCTGTGATAGGTTACCTGTCAGCTTCTATAGAATGGGCTCAGATGATTGGCGAACCCGACAAATGGAAGGAATTCTGGCAGTCGGATTCGGTCAAAAGCTATTACTTTATCGGCAAGGACAACATCCCTTTCCATACTATTATCTGGCCAGCCATGCTTTTGGGTTACGGCGGGTTGAACCTGCCGTACGATGTGCCTTCCAACGAGTATTTGACCATCGAAGGCAAAAAGCTTTCATCCAGCCGCAACTGGGCGGTATGGCTTCCGGACTACCTTTCCCGCTATGATCCGGATCCACTGCGTTACCTGCTCTCGGCTAACATGCCGGAGACTTCGGATACGGATTTCTCCTGGCGCGAATTTGTGCGCCGCAACAATGATGAGCTGGTTGCCACCTACGGCAATCTTGCTCAGCGGGTACTTACCATTACCTATCGCCATTTTGAAGGGTGTGTTCCTCAACCGGAAGAAATGGACCCGGTCGACAAAGCCTTGCTTGAAAAAGCCGGTCAGGCATTTGAAAACGTCGACAAATTACTTCATGGTTGCCATTTCAGGGAAGCGATTCGCCTGGCGATGACGCTTGCCGGTGATGCCAACCGTTACCTGGAGGAGAAATCTCCCTGGAAGGTTATCAAGACCGACAAGGCGCTGGCAGGAACGGCTCTCTATGTCGCCCTCAGCGTACTGGATACTCTGAAAACCGTATTGTATCCGTTTCTGCCTTTCAGTTCCCAGAAGCTGCATCATTACCTTGGATATGCGGGCAGGATCGAAGATAACGGCTGGAAGATAACCATCATCGAGCCGGGCAAGAAACTGAATCCGCCGGAGCCGCTTTTTGTGAAACTGGACGAATTGATAATAGAGCAGGAAACCGACCGGTTGAGAAAACAGCAGGAGGGAAAGTGATAGATATCATATACAGCCCGGTTGAAAACGACCTGGAAAAAGCGAAGATTATGCTTACCGGGTTGAACCCGGCTGGTATCACCGATTTTCCTGATTCAAGCCGGATGCTGGGGCAGATACTGGGGGGCGGTAAGTTGTTAAGGCCTCTGCTGGTACTGCATGCGGGCAATTTTTACAATTACAATCCTGAAAAACTTTTACCCATGGCAGTCGGCGCCGAGCTGCTGCATGTTTCGACACTGGTTCACGATGATGCCATAGACAAAGCCGATAAACGCCGGGGCAAGTCAACCATTAATTCAATCTGGGGTACGGATAAGGCTGTCGTCCTGGGTGATTACCTTTTTGCGCGGGCTGCCGAATTTGCTGCTGAAACGGAAAGCATTCGGGCAGTAAAGCTTTTTGCCGGAGCGCTGGCCAGCATTTCTACCGGCGAGCTTCGTCAGAGCTTCAGCGCTTTCAAGGTGCACCAGGGCTTCGACCAGTATTTGAAGCGTATAATCGGTAAAACCGCTTCGCTTTTTGCCATGGCTACCGAAACCGGAGCGGTGCTCAGCGCAGCCCCTGAAGAGGCGGTCCAGATTTTGAAGGAATACGGTCTTAACCTTGGAATAGCCTTTCAGATAATGGATGACGTGCTCGATTTTACCGGTACCGAAGCCGAGCTGGGCAAACCGGTAGGCTCGGATCTCCTGCAGGGAACGGTAACACTGCCTTCGTTGAAAATCATGGAGCGCTACCCGGATGCCAACCCGGTTTTGAGGCTTTTTGAAAGTGAAGGTGACCGTAATCTAAACGTGGCTGAAGCTGTTGCTCTCATAAAGGAAACCAGTATACTCGATGAGTGCCTGGAAACAGCAATGCAGTACAGCCGGACAGCCTGCAAGGACCTGAATAAGCTGCCGCAAAGCCAGAGCATGCAATCCCTGTATGCTCTGGCCGAATCGATGGTTAAAAGGCGGAACTAGAGGTACCATCAAGGTACCGTTCGATTTTATCAGTCGGCCGCCTGGCTTTGAACTGGTCGACTGCGAATGAGCAGGCAGCGAAAGCTTCGCCCCGGTGGCCGGCGGCAACAGCTATTACCAGGTTGATATCGCCCACATTCAATATACCCGTGCGATGGACGATCGACATTTCATTCAAAGGCCAGCGAATTTTGGCTTCATCCACTATTGATTGCAGAACCGCAACCGCATGTTCGCCACTGCCGGAGTACTCAACACTGGCTACGGATTTGGCGTTGTTATTATCCCGGATAAGGCCGACGTAAGTTGCTACGCAGCCGCTATCAACCGTTTTGGTGGCTTTTACGATATGCTCGGGGGATATAACCGTTGAAGTTATTTCTACCATCGGATTACAATTCCTTTCCTGTTACCTGTCAGCTTCGCTGCCGGGTTCGGACTCTGGTTTGGGTGCGGCTGGTTTTTTTACCACTTTTTTACGACTGATTGGTTTTTTCTTCGCCATTGTTTTGCCGGCAGCCTCAGCCGGATTGCCGGGTGCGGTTGCTTTTTTACCCTTACCGTTCAAGGGTTCGTTGAAGGCCTTCTCCATTTCTTCGCCTTCAAGCCCTTCCTTGGCCATAAGCAGGCCGGAGATATGATCCAGGCGCTGCTGGTTTTCCAGAAGAATGCGCTTGGCGGTATCGTAGGCATGGTTGATGATGCTGTTGACTTCATCGTCGATAATATCGGCGATTTTATCCCCGTAATCACGCTGCTCGGTAATTTCCCTGCCCAGAAAAATCATATCCTGGCGTTCGCCGAAAGTCCTGGGGCCGAGCCGGGCGCTCATACCGTACTGGGTTACCATTTTATGCGCCAGGTCGGTGGCTACCTTGATATCGTTTGAAGCCCCGGTGGAAAGTTCGCTGAAAACCAGTTCTTCGGCAACCCTGCCGCCCATGAGCGTAGCCAGACGGTCTTTGTACTGGGATAACGTTTCAATATAACGGTCTTCAGCCGGCAGTTGGCGGGTATGGCCCAGGCTCATGCCGCGGGAGACCACCGAAATCTTGTGCACCGGGTCGGCATTGGGCAATAAACGTGCTACCAGTGCATGACCGGCTTCATGATAGGCGATAATTTCTTTTTCCCGGGATGAAATACGCCGGCTTTTTCGCTCCGGGCCGGCGATGACACGTTCGATGGACTCCTCGAGTTCTTTGCTGGAGATTTCCTTTTTGTCGCGTCGGGCAGCCAGAATAGCAGCCTCGTTGACCAGGTTTGCCAGATCTGCGCCGGAAAAGCCGACAGTCTGTTTGGCTAGCGATTCAAGGCTGACATCCTTGGCCAGGGGTTTACCTTCGGAGTGTATCTTGAGGATTGCCTCCCTGCCGGTAATGTCGGGCATGTCCAGGACTATGCGGCGGTCAAAACGCCCCGGCCTTAGCAGTGCGGAATCCAAGATATCCGGCCGGTTGGTGGCGGCAATAACGATAACGCTGGTGTTGGTATCGAACCCGTCCATTTCAACCAGGATCTGGTTCAGTGTCTGCTCTCTCTCGTCATGGCCTCCACCGACGCCGGCTCCCCGCTGGCGTCCGACGGCATCAATTTCATCTATAAATATCAATGCAGGCGCATTGCGCTTGGCCTGTTCGAAAAGGTCACGCACGCGGGAGGCGCCCACGCCAACAAACATCTCTACAAATTCCGAGCCGCTGATGGAAAAGAAAGGAACCCCGGCTTCACCGGCAATGGCTTTGGCAAGCAGGGTTTTACCGGTACCGGGAGCCCCGACCAGCAGCGCTCCTTTAGGCACCCTGGCGCCCAGCACCTGGAATTTTTCGCGGTTTTTCAGAAACTCGACAATTTCATACATCTCCTGCTTGGCTTCATCGGCGCCGGCCACATCAGCGAATGTTACCGAAGGCTTGGATGCCGAAAACAGGCGGGCTTTGGAACGCCCGAAACTCATAGCCTGGTTATTGGCTCCTCTGGCCTGGGAAAAGAGAAAGAACAACAGGCCGCCGAAGAGGAGCAAAGGCAGGAAATTGATCAGCACGCTGCCCCAGTTGATGCCGCCGGGTTGTACATCTACCCTGACATCTTCCAGGTTGAGATTGGGCACTTCGTAGATACTGACCCCGGCTTCTTTGATCGTCTGGTACTTGTTTCCGTTCTTGTCGGTTATTTCGAGGTTGTCGCCATCGACAATGATTTCCTGAATCAGCCCTTCCTGGGACATGGTTATAAGTTGGCTGAAAGGTATTTCTTCCGGTGGAGTGGCGCCGAATGAAGAAAAGAAGAAGAAGGCGATAACAGCCATAACAATTACCAGGTAAATGATAAGACTTCTTTTAATATTGATTTTCAATTACAAACCTCTTTCAGGGATAAACTAATTATATCAGAAAAAGGTTGTGCTCAAAAGCTGATAGTTCGAACAGGGGCCGAATATAACGTTGCGGGCGCAACATCCGGTTATTCAGACGAGAGCAATTTAAGGTAGGTTTTCTTGAGAATGAGGGTATCTACTTCCATATTGGGGCTTTCACATATCACGGTGCCGCCGGCGCCGGTATCTATCAAAGCCCTGAGAAGCTCGGTATAATTGAAATCCGAATCTTCCAGGGCCAGGTGCTTCAGTTCTCCCCGGTGCCCGTAATGTATGCCTGACACATGCAGGTGCAGGTTTTCAATCGAATCCTTGCCCAAAGCCGCGCCAACGGTGTCAAGCACCGCTCCAAACTCGGCATAAGTGTTTATTTTACCCGAATAAGCATGCAGATGGGCGAAATCGATACACGGCCTGGCGTTTTTCAGCCGGCGGCATAACCTGATGGTTTCTTCGAGCGTGCCAAACTGGCTCAACTTGCCCGTTGTTTCCGGAGACAGTTTGATATCGAGGCCTTCTCTCGAGAGACCCTCTTCGATTTCAGACAGGTAACCCAGAATCACCGGGAAGACCTCTTCGGGGTTGCCGTTCATGTAATAACCTGGATGAAAAACTATATTTTCAGCCCCCGCCAGGCTGGCAATTCTGCCGGCACGGGCCAGGACCGCCTGGCTGGTGCGCCGTTTTTGCGGCTCTACCGCGTTAAGATTCAGATAATAAGGTGCATGCGCCGAGAGGCGTACCCCCGTTTCCTCAGCTGCCAGCTTTACTTCTGCAGCGGTAGCAGGATTCAGGTAAACCTGCCGGACAAATTCGATTTCCAGTGCGTCCAGCCCTATCTGCTTTACATATCTAATACCGTCTATGGTGCTGGAGCCCGGAGTGCCCAAGGGTATACCAGCCGTGCCGAAGAGCAGTTTGTTCATAGAACCAGAGTATAACACAAGCAGGAAAATTTTCCGGTGTGTTATTTTCAAGAAAATACTGCCGGTTTTGTGTTTGTGTTATACTATTTTTAATAAAACATTCTCAGGGAGGGATGCACTTCTGGAAGCTATAGATATCGCCCGGCGGGCTGTAGAAATCGGGAACCAGAAACAGGCGGCAGACATCGTGCTTCTGGATACCCGCCCGGCGTGTAACTTTACCGATTATATGGTGATCCTCACTGCCGAATCCGACCGCCAGATTAACGCCATTTGCGAAGAAATCACCCACGTTTTGAAGCAAGACGGTGTTTATGCCCGCCATATTGAAGGCGATGCCGGGTCAGGCTGGGTGCTTATCGATTATATCGATGCGATAATCCATATATTTGCACCCTCCCAGCGGGAATATTACAGTCTTGATTCGGTCTGGCCGGCGGCGGTACCGGTAATCCACATACAGTAACTGCCCTTAGGTCAGCCGGGTATAATTGAACATATCCTCTGCGTTAAAGAAAGTGTCCACTTCGACAGCTGCTGTTTCCGGTGAATCAGATGCATGAATGGTATTACGGCCGATATCAAGGCCGAAATCGCCCCTGATAGTCCCCTTCTCAGATTTGGCCGGGTCGGTAGCTCCGCAGGCTTTGCGAATCCGGCTCACTGCATCCTCCCCCTCAAAGACAGCCGCGACAATCGGGGATGAAGTGATATAGTTGACCAGGTCAACGAAAAACGGTTTATCCCGGTGAACAGCATAGTGATGTTCGGCTAGTTCCCTGTCAGCCTGGAGCATACGAACGGCTATCAGTTTCAAACCCAGGTCTTCAAGCCGGTTTATGATAGACCCGGTAAGCCCTCTTTCTACACCGTCAGGTTTAACCAGAATAAGTGATTTTTCCATTGATTCTCCTCTCTTGTTTTGGTGTTTATGTTAATAAGCCCAGCAGGTTTTCAACATTTACCTTGACCAGGCTGGAAACAACCATATCTGCTCTGGCAAGATCGCCGGCGCCGGCAGTGCCGGTCACGGCGATAACCTTCATGCCGGCTCTTTTAGCTGCCTGAACCCCCGGTACGGCATCTTCTATGACGATGCACCTGTCCGGTTGGATGTCCAGCGCGTCGGCAGCCTTAAGAAAAACTTCGGGATCCGGCTTGCCAATACTTACCTGTTCTTCGCCTATAATCGCCTTGAAGAACTGCCTGATTTTGAGCGCTCCCAAAATCGTCCTGATGTTCTCTTCAGGTGCCGATGAGGCTACTGCCATGGGAACCCTGCGTCTTTTAAGAGTTTGTATGAGCTCAATGGCTCCGGGCAAGGGTTTAATGCCTTCAGCTGCCAGTTCCCGGAATCGCTGTTCTTTGGAACGAATAATCCTTGAAGCCTCATGCTTGCTGATGCCGAGGTCCAGCCCGCTAATTATAGCATCATTTTTAATACCGAATGTACTCCAGAAGTATTCGCTCGGAAAATTGATTCCCAAAGGGCGGAAAGTGTCCTGCCAGGCTTGAATATGCAGAAGAGCGCTGTCAACGATTACTCCGTCCATGTCCCAGATAACCGCGAAGTGTGCCGGTTTGGGGCTGGCAGCGGTTCCTGTCCGGTTCCTTGGCTGTGTAATATGAGGCTTTTTTAGATACAACGGTTCGATAGCGGCAACATCGTCTGCCCGGGCTGAAATTATTCTACCCTCAGCCAGTTGCGCCACATAACGGGCATAGCTCCTGTTGAGAGGAGAACCGGTAACAACAGCTTTTTCAGCCAATTTAGAGCGGAGTTGATCAATAATGGGGTTGTCGATATCGCCGCAAAATAACGTTTTACGCTTGACACGGCGGGGCAGCTCATCAGGTGAAATTAGCGCCGGGGGCCTGACCATAACCAGCTTCCGGTCAACAAGTTCATAGATTGCCATGGCTATTTGCCCGGAACCGGTTTTAAGCAGTGGAGCGATATGTAAGCCGGCAATGCCAGAACCCATCGCGATTGCTTCAAGGCTGGGGATACCCGCAATTGGAATATCGAGGCTGAACGCCAGACCCTTGGCGGTGGCCAAACCCGCTCTCAGCCCGTTGAAACTTCCCGGGCCGGTAGCTACGCCGATTCCATCAATTTGTTTTACAGTGCAGCCTGCTTTACCCAAAAGGCATTCGATACCCGCCAGCAGTTCTACGGAATGGTTCTGCTTGCATTCCCACCCCGTTTCACCGATCAGCGCGCCGTTTAATGTCAGCGCAACGGAGGTAAATGCAGATGAAGTATCGATTGCCAGTATCAGCATGTTTTTATCAGAGCCTCCAGCGTAGCGTGGTAACGGGCGCCTGAAGGAGTGAATTTAAACAAGCGGTTGTCGTTTTCCAAAATTTCAATATTAACCGCAAGGTTTTGCGGCGGCAGCAGCTCGAGGCCTTTATCCGCCCACTCCACCACCGTCAGGCCGGAACCGTAAAAATAATCATCCAGGCCCAAATTTTCGATTTCTGCCAGCCCGGACAGGCGGTACAGGTCGATATGATAAAGGGGCAGTCTGCCCTCAATTTCGCGTACGAGCACGAAGGTGGGGCTTTGAACCGGTTTTATGGCCTTAAGCCCCCTGGCTATACCTTTCGTCAGGCAGGTTTTGCCGGCACCGAGGTTGCCCATAAGCAGAATAACATCTCCCGGTCTGGCCAGGTGGCCGATTTTTTCCCCGAGCCGTAGCGTATCGGCCGGCGCCCTGGAGAGAAAGGTGAATATTGCATTCTCAGCGGCCAAAATGCTGCCATCCCCCTATTTTCAAATCCAGGTCAGGTGGTATATCTCCGGTAAGCTCAATTTCTGCCCCGGCACCTTCTATAATTTTTCCAATTACTGTTACCGGAATATCGGTGCGCCTAGTAATATCGGCTGCAGACGTTCTCTTGCAGGTGAACAGGAGTTCATAATCCTCACCGCCGGTAAGCGCCATTTCGACCGCCCGGGTGTGGGTAAAAGAGGCTTCCATCAGCCGTCTGACCGGCAAGCTGCCAACATCCACTATGGCGTTTACATTACTTGACCGGAGCACATGCTTGAGGTCCGCCAGCAGCCCGTCACTGATGTCGATGGCGCAGTCAATGCCGAGTTCAACCGCCTGACGGCCTTCTCTCAGCCTGGGATAAGGTTTCAGGAAGGCTTGCTTTAGAAGCGATGCATCGGCTTGGCGAGGGCAGGTTTTGCCCTTCAATAATTCAAGGCCAGCCGCCGCCGAACCGGGAAAGCCGGTAACAGCTATAACATCTCCCGGCCGGGCATTGGAGCGCAGCAGGAGCCTGCCAGCAGAACCGGCGGAACCTCCTGCAGTCACCGTGATACTGATACAATCAGCTTTGGAAATATTGCCGCCGGCAATTTGCACGTTGAACTCACGGCCCAGTTCGAGCATTCCCCGGTACATCTCAAGCACGTCTTCTACCTCGACAGAACCCGGCAGGTTGAGGGCGACAAGGGCAATCCCCGCATTGGCGCCCATTGCAGCGAGATCGCTCAAGTTGACGGACAGAGCTTTCCAGCCCAACTGGTACCAGGTGGTAAGGTAACGCTCGAAATGGACTCCTTCAACCAGGGTATCGACAGTGGCTAGGGCTATTTCGCCGGTGTTTTGCCACGCACAGGCATCGTCTCCGATTCCGAGTATTAGTTGCGGTGCCGGGCCGATGAGTTGAGCTATCCGGTCTATGAGTTCAAATTCGCCTGCATCTTCGAGTTTCATCGAGATGCAAGTATATCATTCGGCTTTGTCCGGCCACAACCGGAACAGGCAAATGATACGGTGGGTATTGACTGGGATGGTAGAATTAAATATAAGGGGGTGGGTAGCACCGAAATATTGTTTTGAAATTGAATAATAACCTCGTTATACTGGCTGGAGGAAAAGGCTCCCGGCTGGGGCGAGAGAAAGCCTGGGTTAAATTAAACGGCCAAACCCTGCTTGAGAGGTCAATAGACAAGCTGGGTCTTTTGGGAAAAAAGATAATCATAGTGCGTGCTCCGGGGCAGAAACTGCCGCCTTTCGATATCACCAAGGATATTGAAATAATCACGGATGTATATCCCGGCAAGGGGCCTCTTGTTGGCATATATAGCGGGCTGGTTGCGGGAGGTGCGGATACGAGCTTCGTAATTGCCTGTGACATGCCCTTTGTTAATGTTGATTTGGCCAGGTATATGATCAGCCTCGGCTCCGACTTTGACGTAGTAGTTCCGGAATACAACAATTTTCTGGAACCTTTGCATGCCGTTTATTCCGGAAGGTGTGTAGACGTCATACGAGATTTAATTTCCAGCGAAGAATATAAGGTGGACCGCCTGCTCGACAGTGTAAAGGTCAGGTATGTAAAAGAAGACGAACTGAGCCGGTTTGACCCGGAACGCCTGAGTTTTTTCAACATCAATAAACTCCAGGACCTGCAAAAGGCAGAAGAAATTGCATACAGGCTCAAGAATTAGAATTAAGGCGTTAAAGAATTATTGTTGAGGTGATTTTTGATATTTAACTCTGAAGAGTTTGTTTTTGGTGCGCCGCGCCCTGTTACCAGGGCTCGTCGGGTTTTGATAAAACCTGATATATCCAGCGACAAACCGTATCCGTATACTACCAGCCCAAAACTGCTCAACACGATTATCGAAGGCATTCGCAGGGTGAGCGATGCTGATATCATGATTATTGGAGGAACGTCTGATGGCAGGCCGGCATCATCTGTTTACAAAGCATTGGGTTATGATTTTCCCCGGGTAATAATGCTCGATGTAAAGGATTGCGTGTGGGTTGAGGTGGATAATCCTCTTGAAAAGCCCCTCACTATACCTACATTTCTAATACCCAATGTAGTACTCTCCAGTGATTACCTGATAACGACGAGCCCTTTGAAATCGATCAGCGGAAGAGGAAAACTGACCATTGCCAACCTGCTTTCTTTATTATCGGTTGAACGGTACGGCAAAAACTGGCAAAATCTTATGGAGTTCGATATAGAACGGGTACTGGCGGACCTGTATTTTACCATGCCTTTCGATATGGGGATAATCGAAGGGGCCAGAAAACTGGACATTCGCCCTGACGGGCAAGATTTGACCATTTCATGCGGTAAGATTTACCAGGGAGAGCCGTATTATATAGATCGTGAAGTCTCAACTGCGATGAAAATAGAAACCCCTTACCTCGATTTTGTGGATGAGGCTGAAGCTGAACTTGAGGGCGAGGAAGACTAGACGGGGTTTATTTAACGTTAAACTGATTATACTTGGAAGAATCCGGAAGTTCTTCCAACCGGATATCTTCTACCAACGCCCCGGGTGGGCCCTTTTTCAACCGCTCAACATATTCCAGGAGATTATGCTCACTGCCTTGAGCTATTACCTCAACCGTATGCCCGTCACCCAGGTTGCGAACAGATCCGTTGATACACAGGTTAGCTGCCCAGTCAGCGGCAAAGCGGCGGAAAAATACCCCCTGAACTTTGCCGCGAATAATTAGTCTATATGTAAGATAGGGTTGAGGGCAGTTGCCGGGAGGGTTTATTCCCCGTTCCCCTTCTTGCGGTGTTTCTTGACGACTTCGACTGACGCAGGGGGGGCGATTATATCCGCGATTATCGGTTTCTGAGAACCCTTTTTGGGTTTTTTTACCTCACGACTGGGTTTATTTTTACTCATTATTGCCCTCTCGTTTCCTATGAGAATAATTTAGATTTTATCAGGGCCGCAGTCAGGTGTAAAGCAGCACAGCTCAATCTGCCGACATCGCAGTCAAAGCATTGTAAGCGGCGTTGGCTTCAGCCAGTTTCTTGCTTTTACCGTTACCGGCGGCAATTACCTTATCATTCAATAATACCTCGGCTGTAAAATGGGGTTCATGCACCGGGCCACTGCTTCCCACAATGCGATAGATCGGGGTACCCATTTTCTTTGCCTGGGTAAATTCCTGCAGGTTGGACTTGGAATCGGCGCATACCTCGTTCAATGCAAATTCCTGCAGATGCTTGCCAAAAATATGGCGGATCACCCTGCCTGCGGCATCCAATCCGCCATCCAAGTATACTGCGCCGAGCAAAGCCTCAAGGCCGCTGGCCAGATTGGCAGCCTTACTTCGGCCGCCACTGGCTTCTTCCCCCCTGCCGATGGACAGATAAGCTCCGAGGCCAATATTATTGGCCAGGAAGCCAAGAGTAGCCCTGCATACCAGCCTGGAGCGCAAGTGAGTAAGAACTCCTTCGTCCGCCCTGGGCATCATCAGGAAGAGCTCATGTGCCGTAACCAGGCCGAGAACGGCATCACCGAGATATTCCAAACGTTCATTGGAAACCAACTCATTGCCGGGGTTCTCATTCAGCCGCGAGCTGTGTACCAGGGATTCCTCCAGCAGTTTCCGGTCATTGAAAGTGTAGTTTAGGTTGCCTTCAAGATCTTTTATATCGGCCATATATTAATTTCCTGCCTTAAATAATACTGCAACCGGCAGGCGCTAGTCCATACCACAAGCTTTAGACATTTTTCACCGCCGCCGCTGCCGTCAATCTTGATGAGAAACCCGTATGAATGATATACTGGGTTTGACGCTGGGGAATCGTCTAGTGGTAGGACAGCGGACTCTGAATCCGTATGGGAAGGTTCGAATCCTTCTTCCCCAGCCATTTTTCATGTGGCGCATTCGTCTAGCGGCCTAGGACACCGCCCTCTCAAGGCGGAGACCACGGGTTCGAATCCCGTATGCGCTACCATTGACTCTCAAATCTTGTCGTTTCATTTTTCCAATCATTTCCTCCAGTGCAAAGTCACGATCAAATATTGTTAAAATCCGCTCTGTTGATTAACCCCTGCTTTAGCAAAACAGTGTGTTATAATTCTTTTATAAGGGTTGGGGGTGTAATAGCATGAAGAATATCAAGTTACCTGTCGTAATTACTCGGGACGAAGACGGTTATTATGTTGCGGAGGTACCGGTGCTTAAAAGCTGTTTTACCCAGGCAAAAACCAGGGAAGAAGCACTGGAAAACATAAAAGAAGTCATTAGTCTTTGCCTGGAAAGCATGGCCGAAGAAGGCGAACCGATCCCGCAAGAGTACACTTTAGAGCAGGTAGAGGTAGCTGTATAGTGCCGAAACTCCCGATGGTTTCCGGTGATGAATGCATCGCTGCGCTGCAAAAGCTTGGTTATCGTGTCAAAAGGATCAAAGGAAGCCACGCCTGGCTTGTTTGTACGGGTAAAGCTTCATTACCAGTGCCGAAGCATAAGGAACTTGGGAAAGGCATTTTAAGGAAAATCATTCATACTGCTGAAATCAGTGTCGAAGAATTTATAGAATTGTTGAAATGATATAAGTGAATTATATACTATACTTATCACTCGCAATTAATTTATAGCACCATTTGCTTCTGATCGGGCGTTGGCCTACTGGTGTTATTCCAAACAAAACACCAGCCGAAATGTTCTTGCTATCGTACAACATGCGCTGCCACATTGGACTCGAACTTTTGTTATTATTTGTATTTAATGGGGGGGCAGTAGTCCATGCGGGCGCCATTTATTATACTCCTGCCGCCAAGCCTTTATTTTTAACTCCCGTATCCTCCAGGGACAGAAACCAGTTCTCAATAAGGCGCTCCTGCCTGAGTCGTCCGTTGAAGGCCTCGATCAGGATATTATCCATAGGTTTGCCGGTTCGGCTGAAATCAATGCCCCAGCCCTCATTACCCTCAAGATCGGGGCATGCTCCCGTTTATGAGCAGGCCCCCGTCCTTAATGCTTGGCACGTATTTGAAGTTGTTATAAATTTGAAACATTTTATTCGACAATTTTACGAATTCTCTATGCAACCAGTGGTAATATTCTCGCCATCAGCTGGGTGGTGCAAGAAAATCAATGGTTTTTCAGCTTAATATCAGGCAAATAAGCGAACCGGTCGCGATTGATGAGAACAATCCCGAGAATAGTGCCTGTGCAATTTTTTATGTTTCTGAAAAGGAGCTCTAATCTGAAGCTCAATTATGGGTTGAGAAGCAATTAAGTGATATGCCTTGATCGCGATTTAGTAAAACAGTGTATTCTCAACTTAAATTCTTAATTGTTAAACAGGTTAAACCATAGCCACAATTTTGAGGAGTTGTAATATGAATTTTGCATGCTGCAAGATAGCTTCCGGGGGTTCAGGCAATTCTATAAAATCAAGATGGGCAGTGTTAAAAATACTCAATTTGCCAATTATTTTGTTGCTTTTATTATTTAGCGGATGTAGTTTTCCGGAAAACGAGATAACAGCAGACAAGGGAGAAGAATTCGAGCTGGCAATCGGGCAGACTGCTTCGATATCGGGCGAAGGAATTAAAATCAAGTTCGTTGAAGTGCTTACCGACAGCCGATGTCCGGCTAATGCCATATGTATCTGGCAGGGTGAAGTAACCTGCCTGGTGGAAATAACTGTTGGTGAAACTATTTTTCAAAAGGTTCTGCTCCAGTCAGGGCAATCTGCGGGTTACTCCATGTCAGATTTCAGGGATTACCAGCTGGCTTTCAGGATTGAGCCCTATCCTCTGGATGAAAAGCCGATTGATAGCAGTGAATACAGGTTGAACCTCGTAATCGATAAAATCGAAACCCTTTCGGGAGGTATCCTGGTCACTTTCCAGGTAATTGATGAAAGATATTCGATGTTTATCACCAATGAAAATACTATCGAACAGGTATTTGCCGTTGAACGCGGCGAGAGCGATGCCAGGATACCCAGCGGGCGGATTGTCGAGGGGGCGGTATTTTACAATCAACCCTGGAGCTGGCATATAGATCCCGAAGATATTCATATGGCCGAGATTACAATCGAATTGTGTGACGGAACTCCTTCGATGGTTGAGGAAAATCTTGATTACTGGCTGCAGAGTGTAGGTCGGTTTTGTCCCTGGGGTGCCGAGATAGTTAAAATAGAAGACTACCGATAAAGGCAAGCTACCCTGTTTGAGCCAGGGTATAAATACCTCCCTGTCTTGCCAGGATATACAGATTGCCCGCACGGTCTTGCCCGAAAGAAGTGATGTTCAGGCCGGACTCGACTAACAGCGTGTTTTCTACTTTGGAATCCTCCCGGTAATCCAGCGCCCAGATATTGCCGGAACAGTAGTCACCGTATATGTACCGGCCCTGCAGGCCAGCCAGATCGGTTCCCCTGTATACATAACCGCCTGTGACCGAACAGCCCTGGGAATGGTCATACTCAAACACCGGCAGTTCCAGATCTGCCTGATTGCAGTTAGCTGCGGGAGAATAGCAGCGGGATCCTTCCATTATGTTCCAGCCATAATTGGAACCCATGGTGATAATGTCGATCTCCTCCCACCTGTTTTGACCGACGTCACCCGCCCACATTAGGCCGGTTTCCGTATCAAAGGAAAATCGCCAGGGATTTCTCAATCCGTAAGCCCATATCTCCGCCCGGGCTCCGGAAGTATCAACGAACGGGTTATCCGCAGGGATTTTATAGCTGTCTGTTGTTGATAAACCATTTACGTCGATGCGAAGAATCGTACCTAAAAGCGTACCTGAGTTCTGCCCGTTGTTTTGAGGATCACCTCCGCTTCCACCGTCACCAATGGCGATATACAGATATCCATCCGGACCGAAAGCGATTTGTCCGCCGTTATGGTTGCTGTAGGGCTGCCTGATTTCCAGGATTACAACTTCACTTTGCACCGCTGCAGTATTCGTGCCACCCTGCTCCAGGTGAAAACGGGATATTACGGAACGGCGCGGGCTTTCAGCCGAATAATAAACATAGAAATAACCGTTGTTCCGGTAATTTGGGTCGAAAGCCAGGCCGAGCAAGCCTTCCTCGTTGCCTCCCTGGTTAACCCGGTCCGTGATGTCCAGAAATATTTGCGAAACCGGCTGCGCCAGCCCGGCGTCGAAAACATGAATTCTCCCTCCCTGTTCGGAAACGAATATCAAGCTGCTGCCATCGTCCGGCTGGACCAGGTTTGTCATATCTTCGAAGGATAAATTGGGGAATAACCTCTCGACCTGATAACTTGCGGGCGGAATTGAAGTCCGAGGCAGTGTCGTATCAGGTGGAGTTGAGGTTGTTGCATTCCCGGGTATTGTTGGCGAACAACCGCAAACAGCTGTACCGAAAAACATCAGCGTCCAGATAATTATCACCCGTGGCAATTTAAACATACCGGCATCCGCTTGCGTCACTAAAGGTTTCTGATAGTTGTTACGATGCTGCCAAGTATGAGCACCACTGTGATGACGATCCCGGTCCATATTGTAATATCTGTGATATTCAGCACAGCAACCAGTGTCAACCCCAATATGGCGATAAAAGGCAGGATTCTGTTGGCAATCGAAATAGAGTAGTACCTGTTCAGGATAAACAGGAGGATCCCGGTGGCCAGGAAAGCACCGTCTGCCACCAGTATTCCCAGTAGAGCCAGAGGGTCATCGCCGCTCAGCACTCGTAAAAGTGTTTCAAGTATGATAGCAAGCCAGACGATAAAGAAGATATTGAGAGCTATAAAAACAACTGGTTTCCAGGCCTTGTTTGCAGTATCAGGCATTGTTGCCTCCCTAAAGTGAATTTATCGACAGGCTCCCGAGGCAATACTTGCCTCAGATAGGGTAAAGTACATCACCGGTTGAAACGTGTTCCGGCTTATGCAGAGTGCCGGAACCCTGTCCATGTAATTGACTTCCGACACCCTGCATCTAACCTTTTCACCGGGTCAACAGTAGTATTAAGCCTCTCTTACCAGACGCCAGGCAGCGGCTTTGCCGCACGATTTTATCGGAGGGAAAACCTCTCCTTTTGACAAGGGGATTTCACGTTCGTTATCACTGGGCTGGCATTCAACCTTGCATGATTTTGGATCTACATGAGCCAGGTATTCGTAAATCCCTGATTTTTCAACCCTCTGACCGGTGTTGAAAGTCTCGCCCATACGGTTCTCCCAGTAAAGAGAGCAGCCATATTTGGCGTAGACATCCTGGATCCATTCTGCCGAAACGTCATTCGGCCAGGTTTCCTTGTCGATGCCCGGAGCGTCAATAACCGCTTCCTTAGGCACGTTCAGCAGGAACTTTTTATCCTTTGACCTCCAGGCAAGCCTCTCAAACGGGAAAGCCACCCACTTGTCCGTCAGCCCCAAAAAGCCGCCGAACGCCACAATCACCAGTGTGATCCTGCCGGTGACCATATCAACCATAAAATTCTGCACCTGCCCGAGATCATCATCGTTTGCGTTGACTACATCGTAGTATTTGAGCCTGCTCGTTGGTATGAACCTGGTTTCCATAATTCCCCTCCTTTATGTTTTTATATTTGATTATTACTTGATTTTAAGAACTCAAGCATTTGATACCTCAGGAAAGCTTTTCGAAATGTCGGCAATATCACTGCAAGATACCTTCCCGGCTGAAATAACTAGCTTCATAGCGTCACTGATAGGCATTGAACTGTGGACCACATCTGATTCATGCACAATTTGCAGAAAACCGTTGGTAGGATTAGGAACTGTGGGGATATACACATTAAGGATTTTCTTTCCGTCTCCATCTAACATTTCACTTGTAACAAGTCCGATTGTATAAATCCCCTTACGTGGAAATTCTATAAATACTACCTCTAAAAATTTTGCGATACCCGTAGTGGTAAAGCTGTTGAGTATCTGCTTGGTACTGCCGTATATCATCCCCAGAGCGGGAATCTTGATAAAGCGTGCCTCAAGAAAGTCCAGGACCTTACGATGTCCTATTTTGACTCCCATGTAACCGACCAGCACAAACGACAATGTTAACGCGGCAAATCCCAAACCCGGCATGGACCTGCCGAATGCCCATGCAAAAACAGGTGCCAGGACTCCATCGATTAGACTAAAAGACCACAAAATTATCCAAACGATCAATATCCAGGGGGTAATCATTACCATTCCGTGGATAAAATATTTAAAAATACAGCGCGGCAGACGGCAACTGGAAAGGAGGCCGGATTTTACAAAGTTACCATGGCTGTTTTCGTCTGGATTTTCTTCCACATTTTTCCTTCTCTAGCGTTTTCCGATTCACTGCCCGGTTCAGGCTGATACTCAGCATAACTGAAGCACCAGGCTAAGGAACCCTGGATGCTACTGCTGTTTGTGCATTTTTGTCTTGGCTTCTTTAATGATGTTTTCAGCCTTGCCCCTGGCTTCCTCGACAATTTTCTCTGCCTTGAGGGTGGCGTCATGAACTTTATCGCCAATAATTACCCGGGTTTCTTTTCCTGAATGGGGTGCATATAAAATGCCGATAGAAGCGCCAACGACTGCTCCTAACAGAAATCCTGCACCAAAACCCTCCGCGGCTTGTTTGCTTAACATGGTTAACTCTCCTTTAAAATTTTTGGCATTTACTAATTTGAATTCAAATCAGGCGACTTCAGGTTTCCGCTTTCAATTTCTTGAGCTTTGCCTTTTGCGTCATGGATAATTCTTTTGGCTCTTTCTCCGGCTTCTTCAAGTATGCCTTCCGCTTTATGAAGTGTCTCTCCGGCTTTGTTTTTCAACATCAACCGTGTTTCCTTGCCGGGATGAGGGGCATACAGAAGGCCGAGCGCTACACCCGCTACAGCACCTGTGAGAATGCCGATTCCAAATCCTGTCCCGTTTCCGTGCTCTGTCATTGTATCCTCCGGTAATTATTATTTGTCGAGTGTGTTTATCTGGGTGAACGATCCTCAACACTGGAGATTGTATGAGAAAACGAATCAAATAGTCATAAAATTCCGGGGAGAAACGTTTCAAAAATATAACATTTGGGATTTGGCGGCATGCAGCGTTCTGAATAAATGCCGCTTAAGGCATGCATGCAAAACAGCGAATCGGGATTTGCCCTGCCGGTGAAAATGTTATGTTTTTGTTATTTATGCCGGCTCGATTTTATAACTAATCTATTGTCTGCCTAATAGAATATAGCTATGCTGGTTAAAGACGAGCGTTTCAGCAATTTAAAGAGACTATCGTCGGGTATAAAAGGAGGCAGGCTGATGAGTGTTCGGATATATTTACTGCTCGATGTTGTAAACGGGAAACAAGCCCGGGCCATGGAGTTGCTTAAAAGCAAGCCCGGGGTGAAGCTCGTGGATTCTTTGGAAAATTCACCTGATTTGATTGCGGTCATCGAAGCGCCGAGTATGGCTCTTTTGGGCGAAGCCATTATGCCGGTTATAGATTGCATTGACGGAATCACTCAAAACCTCAAGATACTTATCGGGGAAGAAAACTCAGCGGCACCGGAGTGCAATATCAAGCGGGGTGTCAAGGTGGTCAATAATGGTAGAAAACGATCCGGTACGTTGAATCAGCGGGAGGGTAGTGCCCGGCTCGCCAAGGAAATGGCGCATGCTTGAGGATAACACTTTGAGTTCTGCTGCCGGCGGCGATCGATCCCGTGAATGCCGGCACCATATGGGCAGATAAGGCTGATGTTTGAGGCGGAAGGTTAAACCGGCTGGTTTATCATGTAACCTGTTTTTGCCACGGTGTGAATGAGCGGTTCCGTGTCGCTTCCAACCTCAATTTTTCCTCTCAATCTGCTGATCCAGGTACGTAATATCTGTACGTCGTCACGGTAGGCAGGCCCCCAGACTTTGGTGAGCAGGTCGCTGTACAGCAAGAGGTTGCCCGCATTCTGTGCGAGCTCGCTGAGCAGGAGCCATTCAATTCGCGTCAGGTGGATTTCCCGGTCTTTAATAACAACAAGATGTTTTTTAAAATCAATAGTCAGGTCACCGAAAGACATCTGCTGGTGAACTTTATTAGATTCCGGTGAAACAATGCGGCGTTTGAGAGCCTCGATACGGGCTACAAGTTCGTCAGGGCTGAAGGGTTTGGCAAGGTAATCATCAGCGCCGAGGCTGAATCCCTGCAGCTTGTCGTTACTTTCCCCTCTCGCGCTGAGCATGATGACCGGCACCGAAGAAAAGGAACGGATCTCCTTGAGAGTCTCAAAACCATCCTTTTTCGGCATCATAACATCCAGGACAACAAGGTCCGGCTCCTGGGCCTGCGTTTGCTCTATTGCTTCGAGGCCGTCTTTAGCAGTAAGGACCTCATAGCCTTTCAGCCGAAGCTTTGTGCCGAGGAAATTCAAAATACGGGGTTCGTTGTCTACTATTAGAACGCAGTACTGTTTAATAACGATGCCTTCAATTCGTTTTTAAATCAAATAATAGCAACGCGTACCGGTGGTGTCAATGGGTTTTAATGATCAGTTAACTGTTCTTTTGGAGCAGTCATGGAATATTACACACGGGATTACAGCACTGGCTGGCAACTTGCCGGAGCGCACCGCGAAGAAAGGCTATGAATTAACAGACAAATATGGCCGGAGATGGTTAACGCTGCGGGTAAAATATGAGAAGCATTAATTTGGTCAAAAACCGGAACGCATGTGAAATTTGAATTATCGGCAAGTTCGAAAGCATTGACGATGTGCTACAATAATCCCAACCCGGTACTACCCTACAGTAACCTTTATTGAAAAGGGGAGAAACGAATGGAGCCGGAAAAAAAGAGAAGCATCAAGTATGCGAAAACACAAAACCCCCCGGTTTCCCGGAAGTCCGCCAGGCAGGCTGGGAGAAAAAAAGGCAGCCAGCTTGATGTCAGTTCTTTACTGAGGGAATATGCCATAGAATCAGCCGTCGTAGGCATCGGGATTCTGGATCTGGACGGCAAGATAACCTTTGCCAACCGGGCTTTGATGCGGATGGGCGGCTATGACACGGAAGATATTGCCGGTAAAAATGTCAGGATATTCTTCGAAGATGAAAACGCGGTGGAAAAAGCTATTGAAACCGTTAAAGAAAAGAATTCCTGGCAGGGAGAGCTTAAGGCTAAAAAGAAGGACGGTTCCACTTTTTACCTGATGGCCTGGGTGAGTGCCGTCACCGGTGAGAACGGCGAACCTGTTTACCTGATGGCGTCTGTTGCCGATATAACACAACGTATGCAAATGGAAGATGCTGTCAGTGCCGCCCTGGCGGTTTCCCGCAGGCGGGAACAGCAGTTACAGGCTTTACTCGACAGTACCCAGGCCCTGCTCAAATATGGAAGATTCGAAGATACCGCCCGCGAGATTTTCAACAGTTGTAAAAGTCTGCTGGGGGCAACTTCCGGCTACGTCTCCCTGCTCAGCAAGGACGGCACGCGAAACGAAGTGCTTTTTGTCGACTCCGGCGGAAGCGTTTGTGAGGTTGATGAATCGCTTCCCATGCCGATTCGCGGCATGAGGGCTCAGGCGTTTAACTCCTGCCAGCCTGTGTACCACAACGATTTTATGCACAGCCGGTGGAAGAAGCTCCTGCCCGACAGGCACATGGACATGGAGAATGTGCTGTTTGTGCCATTGTTGGTAGATGGCAAGGTCCTGGGTTTGCTCGGGCTGGCGGATAAAAAAGGCGGTTTCAGCCGCGAAGATGCACGTACGGCGATGATGTTTGCAGGCCTGGCCTCCCTGGCTCTTCGCAACAGCATTCTCATAGAAAAAATCGAAGAGAGCCGGCATGATTTGAACCGGGCACAGACCGTCGCTGCTATTGGAAGCTGGAGGCTGGACGTACACCGCAATGAGTTGAACTGGTCGGATGAGACTTACAACATATTCGGCATTCCGAAAGGTGCGCCGATGAGCTATGAAGCCTTTCTTTCCAGAGTGCATCCTGACGACCGGGAATATGTTGACAAGAGTTGGAAGACCGCCCTCGACGGGCAAGAGTACGATATCCAGCACCGTATAGTTGTAGGCAATGAAATAAAGTGGATACGCGAAAGAGCCAAGCTGGAATTTGATTCGGGAGGGGCAATAAAAAGCGGATTCGGTACCGCTCAGGATATTACCGAGCTCAAATCTGCTGAGGAGAAATTGCTGGAAGCCCGCAACGAGCTGGAAATCAGGGTTAAACAACGCACTCGTGAGCTGAAAGAAGCAAACGATCTGCTGCGAGCAGAAATCAATAACCGGAAACATGCCGAGTCAACGATAGCTGCTGAGAAAAAACGTTTCGACGATGTTTTGGAAAAACTGCCGGCTTACCTGGTGTTACTGACCAGAGACTACCATGTAGAATTTGCCAACCGGTTCTTCAGGGAGCGTTTTGGCGAGGCACACGGCCGGCGTTGTTTTGAATATTTGTTCGGGCGCAATGAACCGTGCGAAGATTGCGAGACCTTTAAAACCCTGGAAAAGATGATCCCTCTCGAATGGGAATGGTGCGGGCCGGACGGCCGCATTTACTATGTATACGATTTTCCTTTCACCGATACCGACGGCTCGACTCTTGTAATGGAAGTGGGCATCGATATCACGGAGCGCAAACAGGCCGAAGAAGCTGTGCTGAAAGCTCACAGTGAACTGGAAACAAAGGTTCGTGAGCGCACCGGTGAACTTGCCGAGATCAACAAGTTATTGTACTCGGAAGTCGAAGAACGCAAGCGCGCCGAAACCGAACTGGCTCACCTGGCTTCATTTCCGGAGCTAAATCCGAACCCGGTGCTTGAACTGGACCCGGCAGGAAACTTGAAGTACATTAACCCGGCAACCGAAACAACGTTCCCCGACCTGCCGGCAAAGGGAATAGGCCATCCATTCCTGGCCGGCTGGGAAGAACTTACCTGCCAACTGAAACACGATACTCCTTACCTGACCAGAGATATCGAGGTTGGCGGTAGCTGGTATGAACAAACCATAACTTATTTACCGAAAAGCGGCAATTACCGGTTGTATACTTCGGATATAACTTACCGGAGAAAGATCGACAGCCTTAAGGATGAATTTATCGGCCTGGTATCTCACGAACTCAGGACGCCGCTGACCGTTTTTATGGGGGCGGTAAAGGTTGCCAGGAGCCCTGGACTGGAGATAGAGGAGATACAGGAACTGCTGGAAGATGCGGAAAACAGCGCCGAATCACTGGCAATTATTCTAAATAACCTGATCGAACTGAGCCGGTATGAAGCAAAAAGATTAAACCTTAATATCACCCGCCTGAATATTCCCCGCTTGATTCGAGAGATTGTCGACAAGGAAATAAAGCGCACCAACTCTCATAAATTCGTGTTGAAACTATCCGAACAACTGCCTGTAGTCGAAGCTGACCCGGTCAGGCTCCAGCAGATTATCAACAACCTGCTGGACAATGCAGTAAAATATTCACCCGTTTATTCAGAGATACTGGTTTCTGCCCGCAGGTACGATCCCGAGTCTATCGAAATTTGTGTCAGCGACCGCGGGATAGGTATCAGCGCGGCAGACCAGGCCAAACTGTTCCAGCCTTTCGAGCGACTGGGTGAGGCAGACAAGACCAAGGGCTTTGGATTGGGACTGCTTACCTGCAAGAGGCTGGTGGAAGCACATGGCGGCAAGATCTGGGTAGAATCGAAGGCAGGAAGGGGTTCCTCGTTTTATTTTACGGTGCCCACCACCAGCCCCGCGGATTAATCAATCAACATCCGGCTGAATCTCGAATTTTCCGGCAATAGCCGCTGTGTTCTTTTCCGGTTGCTAAACGGAAGAATTCAAGATCGTTTCGATTAATTTTACCACTTGATCGGGGTCAAAAGGTTTGGAAAGCGAAGCATTAGCCCCGTGTTTTAAGGCAAGCGGGAGCGTGTCCGGCTTGGCGGTTAATGCAACTACCGGTACCTGTGAAAAAGCCCGGACTGCCGAAAGCACTTCAATACCGGTTATATCAGGCATAAGGATATCCAGAAGCACGATATCCGGTTGTTGTGTTCGTATAATTTCAATAGCTTCCGCACCGCTGGTAGTAGCAGTAACATCGTATCCATGAAGCCTTAGCTTAATCCGGAGAAGGTTAATGATTTTTTGTTCGTCGTCAACTACCAGCACCCTTTTTCTGGTTTCCATTTGCCTATTATAGATTAACGCTGAAACAAAATACCATACCGGGTTATTATTTTAATTCCTGCAGGGCGTATTGAAATTCCCGGGTCAGCCTTTCCGTTTTGTCGGTCAACTCGTCCCACTCCTGTGTAAGCCTGGATAAGCTCGTTTTGAATTCCTGATATTTGCGGTTGGCGGTAATTACGTTTTCTGAATTTTCATAGTGAGCAGGGTCGCCCATCAGCCGCTCGATATTGTTGATGTTTTCCGTAACTGTTTCGACCTGGGCTTCAATGTCCATGATCCGTTTTTTCAACGGGGCAATCTGCCCGTAATGTTCGTTGCGCAACTGCCCTTCGCGTGATTTAAGCTGACGTTTGGTAATAGTGGCAGACGGAGTTTTGAAGCCCGCAGTATTGGCAGAACCGATCGTAATATTTGCGCTGTCAGTGTTTGATTCACACTGTTGAAGGTACTGATCATAACTGCCGGCATATACTTTTATCCGCCCGGCCTGCACCTCGATAATTTTATTGGCAATTTCACGAATAAGCGTTCTGTCGTGCGTAACGAAGCAAAGCGTGCCTTTGTATGAACCCAGTGCATCCGCCAGGACCTCCCTTGAAGGGATATCCAGGTGGTTGGTAGGTTCATCCATCAGGATAAAATTAGCCGGCCGGGTCAGCAGTTTTGCGATAGCTATGCGGGTCTTTTCGCCGCCGGAAAGCATCGAAACGTGCTTATCTACATCATCGCCGGTAAACAGGAAAGCGCCCAGAAGTCCGCGCAGTCTCTGTTCCGGTTCGTCCGGAGCGACCGATCTCAGTTCTTCCAATACGGTACTCAGGGGGTTCAACATTTCGATGTAATATTGAGCAAAATAGGCGATAGTCACATTATAACCCGGTATGCGGGTGCCGTTTTCATAATCCAGCACCCCGGCCAGTATGCGTAAAAGGGTTGTCTTGCCGGCTCCGTTCACCCCGACAATGGCGGCCCGGTCACCTCTTTCCAGGATGAGGTTCAGGTCACGGTAGACGGCGTGCTCCCCGTATGATTTGGCGATGCCGGCAAGTTCTATTACCTGATGGCCGCTCCGGGCCGGTTCCGGGAAATCGAAATGAATTTTCTTGGTTATACGGGGAACTTTAACCGGTTTAATTCTTTCAAGCTGTTTAATGCGGCTTTGTACCTGGGTTGCTTTGGTGGCTTTGGCTCTGAAACGCTCGATAAAACGCATCTGACGGCTGATACTCTGCTGCTGGCGCTGAGCGGTTGCCATCCTGGCCTTAATGTCCCTCTGCCGGGCAAGAATATAGCTGTCATAGCCGCCGTGGTAATAAACAATTTCATCATTTTCCAGCGCGACTATTTTTTCGGCGATATTGTTCAGGAATGCCCGGTCATGCGAAGTAAACAGGATGGAGCCGTGATACTTATTAATGTAGTTTTCAAACCAGCGCTGGGTTTCGAGATCCAGGTGATTTGTCGGTTCATCGAGAAGCAGAACATCAGGATTGCAGTACAGGAGTTTGGCAAGTTCGATACGCGTTTGCCAGCCACCGCTGAATTCAGACGGTTTGCGCTCGAAATCCGTTTTATCGAACCCCAGCCCGGAAAGAATGATCTTGGCTTCATGCTCTGAATCGTATCCGCCCTGTGAATCGTACTGGTCCTGAAGCTCGCCAAGCCTCGCCAGCAATCCGGCAATGACTGCATCGTCGGTTTCTTCTGCCAGTTCATCCCGGAGTACCTGGATTTTATGTGAGAGGGCGCTCACGGCTTCTTTGGACTGGCTCACGTATTCAAGCAGGTTGACTTTTACTGGAGCGCGGGCGTCCTGACAAAGGTAACCAATGGTAGAGCCGCGCCGCAGTGTCAAACTACCTTCATCCGGGGTTATGTTACCAGCGATAATCTCGAAAAGGGTGGTTTTACCGCTGCCGTTGGCTCCGATAACTGCAAACCGGTCATTTACTCCTACGGTTAAGCTGAGCCCGCCGAAAAGCTCGCGGCTGCCAAAAGACTTTGAAATGTTGGTAATGCTAAGCATGAGTATTTATCAACGTTATTATACCGGAGAAGCCGAAACGGTGGAAACAAACCGTCACGTAATCGGCGCAGGAAAACAGCCTGCTGCTTACAAATGTTCTCACCGGTACGACTGCTTATAGGTAAATAAGACAATATTGATGTATAATATCCCGAAATAGTTATATAAACGGTTAACACTGTCATTAGGAGGCTTGCGCAATATCGATGAAAAGGCCCTTTTATATTTTCACTCTCGGGATTGTGCTTGTACTGGCGATTGTTACCACTGGCTGTAAACCCGCAGAAATTACCCGAACGCTAACTACCACCACGCAAGCACCGCCACAAATCAGCACAACTACTGCTGTTTATACCCAGACCCAGACTCTACCGGCCCAAACAGTTACCACAACCATTACCCAGACGGTGACGCCCGAACCGGTAATTCCAAATTCGGTCTCGCGGGATATCACCCCGGCTGAAGCTTATATGCTCATTCAGCAGAATGCCGGCAACGAAAAATTCATCATCCTGGACGTGCGTACATTCGAGGAATTTTACGCCGGCCATTTGGAGAATGCCGCACTCGTGGATGTGGAAAGTGAAGCCTGGTTTCCGACTCTGGAGGCTTTGAACCGGGATTATACCTACCTGGTTTACTGAAAGAAAGGCGGGCGGAGTGCCTCCGCCATGAACATGATGAACATACTTGAATTTGCCGAAGTATACAACATGCTGGGGGGCATCATCGCCTGGCAGGCTGCCGGCTATCCGGTAACAACACCACCGATTCCACCTACAACCACACCAGCGGGCAGCCAGGAAAAATGCAGAGTGCTTGACATCGTCCTGAAAGAATCAGCTTTCGGCGAACGGCAGGCGTTTGAAATATTCATCATCGTGGCAAATTTAACGGATAACCCGGTTTCGTGCGAGATTCCGGTAACGATAACCCAGTTGGAAAATCCCGAAATCGTCACGGTTTATATAGTTAATGCGGAACTGGACCCGGCTGGAACGCACCTGTTTTCTATCGAAGAAGCAGGGTTGCCGGCGGGCAATTACGAGATCACCGCCGGGGACGTCAGCAAGGATATATTCATAGGCGCAGGCTGAGGCAGTGGCAGCTGCAGTTAGCAGCCAGCCATTGAAACAGCCGGAATCCAGCGTTCGGCCAACGCCAGGGCGCTTTCGGGTAGTTCGAACGATCTGAACGTGACCGGTTAACTCGACAGCTCGAGTTTTTTAACTGCCGATAATACCGAGGGCCGCTGCTGCTCTGGCAACGTTACGCGGCCTGACCCAAAGAATAGCGCCGTAACGCCCTTCTCCGCTACGGATAGCCTGCAGGGCGGTTACATTGATGTGGGCGCTGGCCAGGTGTTCCATGATATCAGCCAGGGCTCCGGTCCGGTCCTCTCCCTGTATTAGAAAAGCGGTTTTAGGGCCGGTTACCTTAAAGCCGGCGTTTTTAAGCGTTTCGGTGAATTTATTCCCGTCAACCGGAACGAAATCCAGTTGAGCGCGGGTTTTACCCACCGGGAAGGCAACAAAAGCAACCAGCTCAACACCGGATTGCTTAAGCGTATTCAAGATGCGCGCACCTTCCCCTGCCTTGTCAGGCAGCATGACATAATAATACTGAACCTGTTTTATCGTTTCCGCCATAATAGCCACCTCCGTTCAAACCGGGCGCTTAACCTCTTTTACCATCATAAACCCGCACAACAGCACCGTCAATGGGTTGAGAGCTGTTAAAGTGAATGTTTTCAGGGGCATAAAGCCTACCGGGTTACAGTGCAAAACAAATCCAGGATAACTGAAATATTCCCAAAAACTATTGACTTTGCCCGTAATTATGACTAATACTCAAACATTGGATTATTTATTATTGGCAGGACTGATACAGCCTTTGAGAATACACGCGTGCGCCACGTGGCGAAAAGGAGGTGCCTCTGTACCAGTACAGATAACCGGCGTTGTGTGACCTAATAAATTAAAAGGAGAACCAGATGGAAAACAACTCAAAATGGGTGGACCCGACTCCGATAGCCATATTCCTGGTTGGCGGCATACTGCTGGGGTGCTTCTGGCCGATGCTGGTCGGCTTTCTTTCCCCGGCGGCGGCGCCGCTTATCGCCGGAGTGCTGCTGGCTTCCTCGGTGGTATTTATTATCCTGATGGTAGTTGAAATCAGGAGTGGGAATCTGTTCGGGGCAACACTTAACGGCGTGTTCGGTGTGTTGCTGGGGCTGGCGCCCGGTATGATATTCCTGTTTCAGTTTCTGGCCCAGGCCGCCGGTATCGAAGTTGACGGCCGGATAACCGGTTGGTACTTTTTCTACGTAAGCCTCGTATTGATCGTCGTCGGGATTGCCGCCGGCAGAATGTTCTGGCACATGGCGCTGGCGTTCTGGGTACTGGCAGTGGATATATTTCTGATTGCGCTGGTATTTGCCGGATTTCTTTCCCACACCATTGAACCCGTACTCGGCTGGGTGATATTTGCCGGAGGGGTGTACTTTTTATACATGGCAACTGCCGCGTTTCTGGGAGCTATGCTGCAGCGGCCGGTACTGCCGGTTGGCAAGCCGCTGTATCCCAAATAAACAGCACTGGAATTTATGGCTGTTTACCTTGTGCATGATATAATAGGGGTCATGAAAAAATCCGTTATAATCCTGGCGACTCACGGCGCCCCGCCCAGGGATTTCCCCAGGCTTGAAATGGCTGAGTTCTTCAACCTGCACTCTCAGGTTGAAGCCGGCAAAACCCTTGAGCCGGGGATAACAGAGCGCTACCAGTCGTTGGAAAACAGGATGCGCCAGTGGCCGCGAAACGAGCGCAATGACCCCTTTTATACTGCTTCAGCCAGCCTGGCGGCGGAACTGGAAAACCAGACCGGGATAAAAGTGCTGTTTGGGTTTAACGAATTTTGCGGCCCCGATATCGGTGAAGCAATAGATAATGCCGTCAGCCAGGGTGCGGATAATATTACCGTAGTTACCCCCATGCTGACCCGCGGCGGCAACCACGCCGAAATAGAAATTGCCGGTATAGTCAACCAGGCAGTTGCAAAACACCCGGAAGTAAGAATAATTTACGCCTGGCCTTTCGAAACGGCTGACACAGCCGGTTTCCTGGCAAGGCAGGTGCAACGGTTCAACCCGTCGTAATACCCTTTCATATCCTGATTGTTTCATCCGGTTTTCCAGGTTGATCCGTTCCACTTATTGACACCCAATATTCTGCTTGATAGCATATTGCCGTGGATAAGCAGTCAGGTTCTAATAATGTGGCGGGTAGATCATTATGAGAGCTATAAAGATTATTTCCCTCATTACCATCAGTTTCATCCTTTTCATAAGCCTCAACAGTCTGGCCGGGGCAATTACCCTCGACCGTACAGTTTTAAATTCCAGGTTCGTCATATCTCAGGTAGAGCACCTGGAGCTATCAGCCATGCTTGAAGAAATGATCACCTCCGAACAAAGCAGTGAACTGCCGCAGCCAGTCAAAGAGGCTGTCGCCGGGACAGTTGCCTCCATGGAGCCGCAAATCAAGACTCAGGCAAGCTACATTATCCAGGCAATGTATGACTATATCAAGGGCAAAAAAGACAACCCGAACATGGCTGAAGTACTTGGAAACTCGGTTTTTAGCACCGAATTCCTCGCAGACTTCATTGACAGTTTGAACATTCCGGTACTGGTAAGTGGAGTATTAGAAGAACAACTGCAGGAAGCTGCCCCGGATGACCTGGAAGTATCCGGCAACCTGCCCGGGGCAGTAGAAAAGGCCTTGGAAGAAAATGAAGAATCGCTTAAGGTCCAGTTGCGCCAGGTTGCGAACGAAATTGTGGATTATATTTCAGGTGAAACCCAACAGTTTTCGGTCGAAATAGATGCCTTCGGTGTACTGGACAGCTTGCGGATCCATCTTCACAGTTCATTTATGAGCTCGCCCCCGGGTTATCTGCAGGGGGAAACCGAAGCGGTAATAGAACAGGAATTCAACCGGTTGTATGGAGTGTTTCTGGCTGAATTGCCGAGATCGCTCGAAATTGATCAGACCACAATCGGGGAAGATACGCCTGCCCAAATGGCTGAAACCATCGAGGAAATCGAATCAAGCCTGGGTAAAGCCCGGAGTTTTGCAACAACCTTTCAGATAATTTATATTATTAATATTATAGTGGTCATACTGATGGTTGCCGCTATTGTGTTGATTTACCGGGAACCGGTTGGCATTACGCTGAATCTCGGCATCGTCGTATTAATAACTGCAGTTGTTACCCTGGTTGCGGGTTTTACCGGTAGAAGTATCGTGACGAAACTCATCGTTGAAGCACAGGAAACCCCGGTTCAAATCCAGGCCTGGCTGGCACATTTGGCCGGCGGCGCTTTCTTGCCCTTGATTATCACCGGTTTCGTTTACCTGGTTGCCGGCATAGGGCTGCTTTTAACCTTTATGATTCTCCGGCGGCGTATGCAGGCTTGACGTAAAGGAGTATTATTAGTATGGGGAGCCCGTTCCCTGATAAAAGGAAAGGAGCCAAAACAATGCATAATTCCGGATTGAAAACTGCCGGCAGCGTGCTTATGGTGCTGGTAGTTTGCCTGGTCATGAGCCTTTCAGCCTGTGGTGGGGATAAGCCTGCCGCTACCACCACTTCACAGCCGGCAACAACCGCCCAGCCGACCACTTCCCAGCCTGCCACCAGTACCCCGGCAACAACACAACCCACCACTCAGCCCACAACGACGGCCCAGCCGCCGGTTACCACCCCTACAACTACGCAGGCTCAGACCACTACCCCAACAACGACTGCTCCCACAACTACAGCACCCACAACCACGCCACCAGTGACAACTCAACCGGAAGAATCGCTGGAAGATATCCTTGGCGGTATCAGCGGTATTGATTCCATCAGGTACGATACGGTGGTTATCCCGCCCGAAGGCGGCGAATTTACCACCCGTGTGTGGGTAAAAGGCAGCAAGATGCGAACCGAGTCAACGGTTGAGGGTGAAACGGTGATCATGATTCTCGATCAGGATTCGGAAACAATGTACATGTATATGCCGGAACAGAACATGGCTATGAAAATAGCCTTCGATACCAGCCAGGTGGAAGACAGCGTCGTTGATGAAGCCGAAGGCATTACGGCACACAATCCGGTAATAATCGGCACGGAAACCCTGGATGGCAAGGTGTGTCTGGTTATCGAGTATTCCGATGAAAACATTTCTACCAAATCCTGGATATGGAAAGAAAAAGGCCTGCCGGTGCAGATGGTAATGACCACCCCCCAGGGCAATTCCACCATAAAATATCAAAACTACGACTTCAGCACGATCGATGACTCGGTTTTTACTATTCCTGAAGGAGTCGAGATAATCGACATGTCCCAACTACCCGGCGTTCCGGGATCCTAGCAACGTTACTCAATAAATGAAAAGGAAATAAAAAAGCCATGGCAGATAATAGCAAAGAAATCGTCGAAATACTGAAAAAGATAGACGCCAAACTGGACGAAATTAAATACGATTTGAAGGATATCAAGAATACCATGCCAAAGGTCCCCTATTATGGGGACCTGCTGGAAGACATTACCCGGGCTATCAAAGAACTCAACCTGAGGAAATAGCTTTAAATAACCCGGACGACAAGACTAATTGGCCGAAGCTTTGGCTTCAGGCTGGTCTATCAGCCGGCTGATCTCCTTGCGGTCGTTACAGAATTCAAACAGCGTCTTGCCGGTGATTGTGCCCTTCGTGTAAAGGCGGACCAGCGCTTCATCCATAGAAATCATGCCAATACTGGCATATGTGCGGATGACATTGTTTAACTGGTAAATCTTGCCTTCACGGATTAGATTTTTAACCGCGGAATTGGCCAGCATGATTTCAACAGCGGCTGTTCTGCCGGTGCCGTCGGCACGGGGCACCAGCGTCTGGCACAATACACCCACCAGCAGGGACGCCAGCCGTGCCTGAGCTAAAGGCCTTTCATGCGGCGGGAAGAGGTCGATAATGCGTTCCATCGCCTGGGCTGCACCAGGGGCATGCCCGGTGGTCAAAATAAGATGGCCGGTTTCAGCTACATTCAATACAGCGGCGGCGGTATCTACATCACGCATTTCCCCCACCAGGATGACATCCGGGTCCTGGCGCAGGATATGGCGTAGTGCCCGCGGAAAGGAAAGGGTATCGTTGCCCAGCTCGCGCTGGGTTATTGCGCATTGAATGGGCGAATAAACATATTCGATAGGGTCTTCGATAGTCACCACGTGACGGCTTTCATGCAGGTTCAGATGCTGTATCATGGCTGCCAGAGTAGTGCTTTTACCACTGCCGGTTGGCCCGGTAGCGATAATCAACCCTCTTTTTTGTGTTACGAGCTGTTTACATAATAGAGGCAGTTCAAGTTCATCTATAGTCGGGATCTTGGGCGGCAGCAGCCGGATTGCCAGGCTGATGGCACCCCGCTGAAGAGCGGCATTACAGCGAAAGTAACCGGCACCTGGCAGGGAATAGGCAAAATCAAGTTCGCGGAACTCCTTAAAATACTCCCTTTCGCTATCTGTGGTTATTTCATTGAAGGCTTCGGCGATATCCGCTGGCGTCAGGGGTTCCGAACTGTTCGCCGGGACCAGTGCTCCATCGATGCGGAAAAGCACAGGGCTGGACGCTATCAGATGAAGGTCTGAAGCCCTGTTGCTTTTAGCTGTTATCAGCAACTCGTTGATGCTTAACTTATTCATATTTTACTTCTGTACAACAAAACTGAAACTGTAAGACGAACTCCCTCCGGATGAGCTTCCGGCTTCCAGAACGCTGGCGACTTCAACGGCATTGAACCGCTCGCTGGAGCGAAGCGCTCTGGCATAATCATAAACACTACTCTCGGAAATGGCAAATCCGGAAATATTGAATGAATCTTCTCCGGCACTCACCGAAGACAGGGTTACTCCTTCAGGAGCAAGCGAATATATCTCTGGCAAGTCGTGATTAAACGCCTCCAGGTTTTCCAAAAACATGATTGATGTGTCGTCGAATACGCCGGTCAGCTCCTGGATCTGACCGATATGAGTTTCAGTTTGGTCGATATCGCTCTGTACGGCTTCGATTAATTCAGCCTGTTCATCGATCAAGTCCTTGATGGGGTTGATCTGAGAGCGCACCAGGTTAGCCTGGGCATTTACCGAATTAGTGTCATTGTTAAGTTTATCCGCTTCATCGCCGATGCCCTGAATGATGAGCCAGAAATAGAAAAGCCCTCCGATTGCACATATGGCTGTGACCGGAACCAATATCCGGTACCAGCTGAATGAGGGAGGAATATAGGCTTCAGGCAGAGCATTGAAATCGATTATCGAATGGCTGGCATCGTTACTTCTGGGCAGTACGCTTTTCAATGCCAGTCCGATATTGACCATGTACTGGCAGGGTATAAAGCCTTCCGGAGACTCGATCGGTGGCGACATGGTTGAAACAGTGTAGTCCATTAAACTGAGGTTGAACGATTGCCAAAGCTGTTCATCCTGGGTAAGGTCTCCGCAGGCGAAAACCGGAACGGAAGAATTGAGCGAATTCTCCTTGAAGCTGGAGTTAAAGAAGGATACAGTACGGTTGAATTCTTCGACCACCGCCTGTATCTTGTCTTCGTTGGACATTTCCTCGCCGGCCAGTGAAATACTGCGAACCACCTGGGGCAGCCTGTCGTTCATTATCACTATATCCAGGTTGGACATCCACGTGTTGACGATAATCGCTCTCGGTTCACTTGCACACCGGGCCAGAGCCAGGGGCGCCAGGTCCAGAACGGTGGCTTTCAAACCGGCTTTGGCCAGCGTTCGCATCAGTGTATCGGTCGAGGCCCTGGGATAAGCAGTCAAAAACATTCGGATTTCACCCTGTCCGGATGAAATAGTCTGGTGAGCAAGGTACACTTCTTCCAGGGGCATGGGGATAACGCGGGACGCCTCGTTGATTACAGCTTCCGGCAGCAGCTTGGCAGGCAGTTCCGGCAGGGTAATCACCCGGAATATGGAATTCAGCCCGCTGAGCGCCACGTTTATTTTCTTCTCAGACACCTTGTTCAACTGGAACAATTCCCTGATGGCTTCGGCGACTTTGGCTTCATCCAGAATCGCTCCGTCACGCACCAGGCTGGGTTCCAGGGTTAAGCTGGCCCACTTGTCTATCTTATTGCCGTGGCTCACCAGCAGCTTGATTTCGGCATCTTCTATATACAGTGATACTTTCTTCTTGGCCATTATTGTTCCCCTGGATAATTATAGATTTCAAGCGTCATATTTACCGTTGAGTCAGGTATCGGAATCTGGGCTGCCAGCCTTTCAAGTTCGGCAACTTCGGCCTGGGTCAGGGCTTCGACCCGGGCGGCATCGGGCTCAACCAGTTCATCAATGTCGGACTGTATTTCATCTGACATATAACCGCTGATTATCGAAGTGAGGCTTCCCTGGATAGAACCTTCGACCTCTTCGCCGATCCATGTGAACATATCCGACCATTCGTCACCGGAGGTGGTTCCTTCTTCTCCCTCGAGTATCTCTTCAACCACCGGAGTCAGAACTTCGGATATTGCCGCCCCCCAGTATGCAGCGACTTTGCCTGCAAGCTGATCAGCTATGAGTTGTTCGATGGCGGCAGCCAGGTCTTCAGCCATCGATTGAGCCAGGTCCTCCCTGAGGTTTTCACTGAACTCACCGGAAATGAGCCCCGCGATGAATTCTATGCGTTCATCCAAGTCGTTATCTTCTATGGTAAGGCCGAACATATCCCGGATAACTTCCTGGATAATATCTACCAGCGTCTCCGGTTCCAGGGCGGCGAGATTTTCCGCCAGCAGCTGCTGGTAAAATGTTTCACGAATACTCTCTATGTCATAAGGTTCAGGTTCGTCCAATGGAGGAATATCGAGGCTGACAGGCCCGGTCATGGTTGTATCGAACATCCCGTCCTGGTTTACCAGGGAAACAAAATCGAATATAGCTTCATTTTGCCCCTTCACTCCAAGGCTGATGGTGGTTACTTCATAGGTTATTCCGGTGATGGTTTCCGTTGCCGGCGCTTCAACGTTGATGGCAGCAATTTCAACATCTGCCTGCCCTGCCAGGGCAAACAGCTTTTCGCCGTATTCGATACTTTCAACCATCAGTTGCAGTTTGGCCTGCGAAACGGCAAGTTCCCCCTCGGCTGTCTCGAGAGTTACATTCAACTCTTCCAGCCGTGTGGTAAGTGCCGCATGCTCTTCTTCCAGTGAAACGAGGTCTGCTTCAGCGTCGGCTTTCTGGGATTGGAGGATAGGCAGTATTAATTCCGCCTGTTGTTTGGCGGCAAGCGCGGCTTCGCGTTCCTTCAACTGGTTGGTATACATCCAGTAAAGCAAGCCGGCTGCGGCTATTATTACCACAAACAGCAGGATTACCCAGGTTCTATTGGATATTTTCATAGGCTAATCTCCTGGTTGAATATGTTTCATTTGTCTTAGTTGATATTCCATGTTTCTACTCCCCAGAAACGGCCGCTGATTATGCCAGGGAAATTGATGCCGGTATCACCAAAGCCGTCTTCGGGATAGGTGATAGAGGTTCCAGGTTGGGTTTCCACCGATATTTCACCGGCTATGGCTCCGTAAAAATTGCCGCCGGGCTGGAGGGTGGTTGTCCCGGAAGCCGACATTATAAATATGGGATCGGTCATACCTGACGCAATGGTAGGAGCAAAGTAAATGTCCCCAATAGCGATTATGGCACCTGGCCCAATTAGAGAGCACTTTGTTGTGATCCATAGGGCAGTACCCGAGGTACCTCCTCCGGTCAGGTCACATTCAACAAAAATTGTATTGCCATTTAAGTCGATAACCATTTCCTTGGTTGGGTCAATATTAGTTTGCCCGATAATATATAAAGTTCCATTTAAGGTTAGTGTTGGAACGGGATCGTCGTTAATCGTATTAGTTACGCTAAAGTTACCATCGCGGAATAATGGCCCACGACTAAAACTGGCTCCTGCAAGATCTATCTCATTAATCGGATAGGGGTCCTCGGTTCTCACGTCCCAGAAGAAAAATTCGCAGAACTGGTCGATTTTTTCCGGTGTATCCGGCCAGTAGCCGTCCCATTCTTCGGCAGGACCACTATCAGGATCTATATAATTCAATGTCAGATTAGGCGAGTCGTCGAATTCTCCCGGGGTGGTGATTATCTGGTCAGTTATCCCTGAGTAGTCCCCGGTGACGTCCTTGGTGAAAACTTCCATTGAGGTTGAGCCTTCCGAGCCGGTAGCGGTGGAATAAATTTGATATACCGAGCTTGTAAGAAAAACGATTGTCACACTTATCGTTTTCCCGTTGACTTTATCATCAAGTGTATACGAAACATCGGTTATCGGGCTCCCTTCCAATAACAGCGGCGGGGTTTCAGAGTTATTGTCGTGATCATACTCGCCTGGTGGATATGGGGGTAAGGTATAGACTGTTACTGGAGTACTTTGTATTTCAATGACAAATTCACGGTAAAAGTCGTCAGAACCTTGATTTTGAATAACCCACAAGGCGTCTTCGATACCGGCATCAGCCGCATAGAGTTCGTCGGTCCTGGTTTCAAATGTTTGTCCAGCCCTCATACCACTGCCGATGTATCCCATCAAGGGCCCGATTACAACACTTCCAAAAGCAAGAAATATAAGCGTCATAATAAACAAATGACCCGTTTGCTGTCTGTGTAATTTCCTAAACGGCTTTATTGCGTTCATAATTACCTCCCATCCCTAGTCCGGCCTCGTATCTATATCGTAGTTCCTGGTTTCGGAAGCCGGTTGAAACCCGGTTATACTGGCGGTTACTTCCAGCTCGTAGTGCCCTGCACCACCGGTACTGACATCGAAAGCATCCTGGTCTATATGGATAGCCACAAGCCGGGCATCCATAAGGTTCCATGTTTCGGTTCCGTCTATTTCTAGCACAGTTGCATACTCATCTATGTCATAATAATCATCCAAAAAATACCTGTATAGCTGGCCTTCATCAGTTAAGTTATAGATAACTTTATGTTTGACGGCTTGGATTCCGAGTTCCGGATCCCAAGTTTCTATCTCAAACCAATAAGTTATCAGCACGTTTATGCTGTCATCAGGTTCCGTAAAGTCGGGATCATCGGCCCCTGATATGTCGACTTCGTTAGCCATCAGCATATCCTGGCTCATCCAGTGGCCGACCTGCTGGACCTGGCGTACAGCGGTCATATAATTGGAGTTGGCGGCATTGCCGGCAATGAGCTGGTACACCCCGGTAGCGGCCGCCCCAAGCAACAGCCCGGTGATGGCAATAGCCACTATCAGCTCTATGAGAGTAAAGCCTCTCTGGCTCTTAGCGCGATATTTTGTGCTTATACTCATCTTTCCGTCTTATACTGTTCCAGCTTGAGAACTTCATTGTCATTGTGTTTAATAACCAGTATTATTTTTTGCATGCCTACGTCTATATCGACCGGGTAGATAAAGCCTGTATCGGTGCCATTGATCTCATCATCATCGGTATCTTCGTCCAGGTCATACCATATAGTATAAGCTGGCTTGTCTACTGGAATAGTGAGCACTGAATAATATTCCGCAAAGCTTTGCGCTTTGATATATTCCATCTGGGCTCTAGCCAGGCTTTCCGACGTGGTTCTTACCTGGGCGACCATGTTAGCTTTGAAAGCGGTGGCTATGGCCATCAGGAAAGCTGCGATGATGGCACTGATGAGCACCATCCCCACCAGCACCTCTATGAAGGTGAAGCCATTTTGCCCCTTATTCAGTCTCCGGACCAGCCGCCCAAGCATCTGCCCCTCTCTTATAACTGCCCGTACATAGAGTACATGGCAGAAACCATAATCATGGCCACAAAGGCAACGATAATACCGATGATTACCGTCATTGCCGGCTGAATGAGACCTACAGCGGCAGTGATTCTGTCGCCGGCTTCCATTTCATAAGTTTCAGCAACTGTGGTCAGAGTCGAATCCAGGTGGCCCGTGCCTTCGCCTACGGCTACCATTTGCACCATTAAAGGTAAAAATACCGGGTTTTTTTTCATAGGTTTGGAAAAACCCTCTCCGCGGATCAGGTCATGCTGTATCCGGGTAAGGGCTTCCGACATTACTTTGTTATCCGTTCCGGCAATTGCCAGGGACAGGATATCGGGAAGCGGCAGGCCGACCTTGAACAACAGGGAAATGGTCCGTGCCATGCGGCTGAGTTCGGTAAGCTGAATGATGCGCCCCAGAACGGGCAGCTTCAGTTTTATACGGGAAGATATGTACTTTCCTTTAGGGGTGCGGAAATAAAGAAAAACTGCGACCACAATCGCCGCAATACCGATTAACAGGTACAATCCATAGGCATTCAGGAAATCAACCAGCGACATGAGCATCTGTACTATCCCGGGCACCTCGATGCCGAAGGAAGCATACAGGTTCAAAAAAGTGGGCAGAACAAACATTACTATTATCGCGACCACGATTACGGCAACTACGGCTACAATTATCGGGTAGCTCATGGCACCTTTTATTTTCTTGGTGGTCATTTCCTGCCGCTCGATAAAATCGGCCATCTGGCGAAGTACGATATCCAGGTTGCCGGCGACTTCTCCGGCGGCAATAGAGCGATGGTAGATGGTTGGAAAAGCTTTCGGATGTTTTTTCATTGCAGCCGATAGCGAACTGCCGCCTCTGATATCCGTAACTATTTGACCCAGGATCTGGCGGAGCGTTTTATCGCCCACCTGGAACTGCAGCAGTTCCAGGGCGGCCACTATATCGGTGCCGGATTCCAGCAAAAGCGCCATCTGCCGGGAGAACATGACAATTTCCTTGGGTTTTACCGGCGTAAGCGACACATTGAGCTTGCTTAAATTAAGGGAAAAAGCCTGCTTGATGGACACAATATTGTAACCGCTGGCATTTACAAGTTTGCGCGCGGCGTCCTCACCCTGGGCTGAGACCTTTCCCTTCACCAGTTTTTTATCCTTGGTATATGCTACATAGGAAAAATCCATTCTTTATTCCTTCTACATATGCTCGGCAGTAAAAGCGCTGCGAAGTACTTCAGATGGCGTGGTAATTTCCGACTGGACTTTCAGCATGCCGTCGCGAATCATGGGCACCATGCCTTCTTTGATAGCCTGTTCCCTCAGGTCGGCGGTATTGGCGCCCTTGATAAGCATTCTGCGTATATTGTCGCTCATAGTGAGCAGTTCCACTATGACGGTGCGGCCGCGGTAGCCGGTATAAGCACACGTTTTACAACCGGCGCCATATGGAAAAGTTTTACGTTGAACGCCTATTTCCTTTTCGTAAGCCAGCTGTTCGACCATCGGCGCTTCAACCACCTGAACACAATCGGGGCAGATGCGCCTTACCATTCTCTGGGCGGCGACACCGATCATGGCCGAAGATAAAAGATAAGGTTCTACTCCCAGATCGATAAGCCGGAAAAGCACGCCTATCGTATCATTGGCATGAATGGACGAGAGCATCAGATGGCCGGTCAAGGCTGCCTGAACGGCTATATTGGCGGTTTCGGCGTCCCGGATTTCGCCCACCAGGATTACATCCGGGTCAAGCCGGAGAATGGACCTCAACCCGGAGGCGAACGTAATGCCCGCCTGGTTGTTAACCTGTATCTGGTTGATATCATCGAAACGGTATTCAGCCGGGTCTTCGACTGTTATTATTTTCCGGCTCATTTTATCCAGCGAGTTCACCGATGCATACAGGGTGGTGGTTTTGCCGGCGCCGGTAGGTCCGCTGATAAGAATCATGCCGTATGGCACCTTCAGCAGTTTATTGTATTTTTCAAGCGTTTCCGGAAGCATGCCGAGTTCGCTCATTTCGAGTGTGGCCGTTGTTTTGTCCAGCAGCCTGAGAACCGCCATCTCGCCGTGAACAGTTGGAGAAATAGCAACGCGTACGTCGATATCCCTCCCGGTTGTCTTGGTGTTGAACTGGCCGTCCTGAGCGCGAAAATGGTCGGCAATATTCAAATTGGACATGATTTTGATTCGGGATATCAGGGCCGAATGAATATCCAGCGGCAGGGTCATTACATCGTGCAGTGTGCCGTCGATGCGGTACCGGGTGCGCAAACGCTGCTCCTGAGGTTCTATGTGTATGTCGGAAGCCCGAGCTTTGATAGCCTCATCGATGATCAGGTTCAAGGCGCGCGCCAGAGGAGCATCGGTTATTGAATCAAGGTCCAGCTTTTCTTCGGCCTTTCCGCCTCCGTATTGGATGGCAGAAATCTGATGCTCGATTTCACCATATGCTTTATAGTTAAAATCAATTGCTTCCCTGACTTCTTTGGCAGAAGCCTGAATTGGCTTGATGCGCATCTTGCTCTGAATTCCGAAAGCCTCCAGGGCAAGAATATCGGTCGGATCTGCCATGGCAACTTCAAGAGTTTTGCTTTTAATAGCTACCGGTACGGCGCTGTAGCGCCTGGCCAGCACTTCGGGTATAAGTTGTATTGCTTCAGGCTGAACACCATGGCGCAGGGTTTTCTGGGTTTCGGGTGGTTTTTTTGTACCTTCAATTGGTTTTTCCGGCGCCGCAGGAGCAGGTTCATCTACTCTGGCGTTTCTCAGTTCGATGATTTTGATGCCCTGATGTTCGGCGAACTGTCGGGCTGCCGGCATCAGGCTGGCTCCTTCTAGAGCTATTATTTTATCGTCCAGCCCCACATCATAAGCCTTGGTATCGAACAGGGAAATGGTATTGAGGCTGACCTCGCGCCCGCCGGAGAGAATATCGATGCCCAGAGTATGCCCCATGCCCGCCCCGTCACCGTAAGCCAGTATATCAAAACCGTATTCCACGCCTGAGCGCCCTCTCAGCTTGGCTTCTTTTTCGATACGATAACCCATTTCATCCAGTGAATTAAGCAGTTGCTGGCGTGTTTCGAAACGCAGGGGTGCCGAACTGGCTTTCGGCGCCACGACATCGTTTATCAAACTGTCCAGATCTGTGCCTTGGATAACTTTAATGCGCTGTTTAAGAGCGGCTTCCTTAATCTCATCAGGCAGTTTATCTTCGGTGACTATCATCCGGTATTTGATACCGGTATCGAAGGCTTTATTGGCAAAGTCGAAAATATATTCCCCGGCTTTGTTGGATTTACCGTTGCTGAGAACCAGCACGGCAGTAACCTGCTGGGTAAAACCGTCATCCCTCTGTGCGAGCAGGTCAAAGGAATGGCGCACAGCCGACTTACCCCTCAGGCTTGCATCCCGGCTGACATCAAACCCCCTGGCCTGAAAATACCGGGTAACCTTATCCGCCAGGCTGGCTACTCCTATATCCGGTTTTGTCTTATCGCTCGACATGATTCTCCATTTTATTAAGCGAAATGATTATAATGGGCTTTCATCTATATTTATCAGCCCGCGGCGAACTGCCAGCACAACGGCATGAGCACGGTCATTCGCATTAAGCTTTCGCATGATGGCGCTTACGTGGTTTTTAATGGTTTGTTCGCTTATGCTGAGTATCCTGGCAATCTGTTTATTGGAGTTGCCTTCGGCAATATAACTGAGGATCTGGCGTTCCCGGTTTGTAAGAGGAGCTACCACGGCTTCGATGTTACTGCCGAAAATTTCCATCTCCTGGAAGGTTTTTAGCACCTTCTTGGCTATGAAAGGCCGGTTCATAACGTTATCGTTGATAGGGTACTCGCCTTTAGCTGCCCGGCGAATATTGGAAATCAAATCTGCAGGGCCTACTTTTTTATCCAGGCAGGCTACCGCAGAGGAGCGGATTATCTCGAACAGTTCCTGGTCGTTCGGGTTTGGCGATAGCATGATTACTCTTGTATTGGGATAACGCCGGGCAATTTTAGCCCCCAGTTCCATACTGTTGAAACTGGCAAGGTCAGAGCCTAACAACACCACATCCGGTGCCCAGGTATCAATGCAGGCCATACCTGTTTCAGTTGGGTCGCAGTCGACGGTTTCAAAGTCGGACTGGGACTCGAGGTAGCCGCAAATCCCGCTTCTGTAATAAGGTTGCTCGTCAATTACCATTACCCGGATTTTGTTCAATTTTTATTTCCCCCCCCTGGTCTGCGAAGGTTACTGCTGCTCGATAACAACCGGCATATCCTTGAAGAAAGAGACTACATCCTCTCTTTTGAAGCGGCGGTCTCCCCGGCTGCCGATACGGTAGGCCTTTAAGATTCCCTGGTTGCTCCAGCGTCTTACCGTATTGATATGCACGTTCAATATCTGGGCTACTTCGCTGGTTGTCAGCATCGGTCCAATATCATTGGCGTTATCGTTCATTCACTCTCCCCTTGAAAATAAACATAACTTACTAATAGACACCGGACCTTATCTTATATTACCCCAAATGAATTATCTATCCCCCATTGGTTTGATGCTGCCAGTAAAATAGTACTGGTATATTAGTCATATAATACACTAAAAAACGTGTGCTGAATAGATGTTTGAGTTTAAAACAGGAAAAAGTATCAACAATATTTCCTTAATTGTATTAATTGAAATAACAGGTTTGCAGATATTTATCTGCAGGCAATAATGCTGCCCTCTGAAAGCGATAAATTGATGCCCGTCAGCTATCCTTTTTTAATATGCTTCGTTATAATTGTTGCACGTGATAACACCACTCCGGCCGGACTAACCAGGCCGGCTGGTAGAAGGGGGTTAACAGGTGCATAGTGAGCAGAGCCTGGTCGACAGGGCAAAGCAGTACGACCAGGAAGCTTTTGGCCAGCTTTATGAGGAGAACTTTGATAAAATCTTCCGTTACATTGCTTTGAAAATCGGCAATCAAATGGAAGCCGAGGATTTAACACAGCAGGTATTTATGAAGGCTTTGAAATCGATATCTTCCTACCAGTGGAAAGAGGTACCCTTTTCAGCCTGGTTGTATAAAATCGCTCATAATCAGGTGGTCGATTATTTACGCAAAAAGACGCGTCAGCCGACTACCGAGCTGAATGAGGATATAACCGTTGGCGAGGACAACCCTTACAAGAATGTCGAATTGAAGGTAGAGCTGGAACAGCTTGCCAGGGCGCTTAAAAAGCTGACTCCCCTGCAGCAGGAGGTGCTGGCCTTGCGCTTTTCCTGCGAGATGCCGATTGCCCAGGTAGCCGGGGTAATGGGCAAGAACGAGGGGGCGATAAAAGCCCTTCAGCACAGCGCCGTTCAGGCTTTAAGAAGAATAATGGTGGTGAATGCCGGTGAGTAGAGAAGATATTTACAGCAACTTTGATTCTGTTTTCGAAAAATGCATGGACGATATAGTTTGCCGTGACAGGAGCGTGCAGGATTGTCTGGAAGCCTACCCCGAGCATGCCGGGGACTTGAAACCTCTTCTGACTACTGTAGCAGTCTCCAGGAAAGCTGCCGGCGTCAGTCCGCGGGAGGATTTCAAGGCCAGGGCAAGGTATGAATTTTATTCTGCCGTTGCCGAAATGAAAGACAGGCCAAAAAAACCGTGGTTTAAACTTTCGAAGGGCTGGGTGCAGGTAACGGTAAGCGCAGTAGTTGCGCTGATGATTACCGGCGGTGGAGTTATTGCCGCTTCCGGGTCCAGCCTGCCCGGTCAGCCCTTATACAGCGTTAAGGTATTTACCGAACAGGTTCAGATGGGGCTGACTTTTTCCGAAGACGCGCGAACTCAGCTGTATGCTAATCTTGCCGACCGGCGTGTTGATGAAATTATTACCCTGGCCGAAGCCGGTAATGTTGAACCGGTTATGGAGGGCAATGAAAAGCTCAGTTCTAATTTCGCCGCAATGGCGGGCACGTATTCCGGCTTTCCGGGAACCCAGCAGCCGCCGTCGCTGGTGGACAGTCTTGTAGACGTCGCGTCTGCCCCTGAGGGAGAAAAAATCCGCGCCAGCGTACCCGAGAGTTTCATCATCGAAGAAGGGGACAACGCAGCGGTGACAGTTCTAAAAAACAAGGCTATAGCCGGCTACCTTGCTATTGCCCAAAACATCGATGACGCAACCGGGATTATGAAGGCTGCCCTGGAAGAGACCCTGGCGGTGTATGTACAGGGATATGAAAACGCTGTAATAATGGCACGGGAATAGCCATGTTTAATTGACACACTTTTATACTGAACCTATACTTTAACCGGGCTGCTTTTACAGCGCCCGGTTTGTTTGTTATATTGGAAAAAAACGTCATGCAAGACAATCATGAGGAAAAGAAGAAAGCAATTTTAAAAACTGAACAGATGGCTGTTCAGCAAGCCAAGCAGGAACGTGAAGCCATCATAAGCGAAGCCCGGCAGCTGGAAGAGGAAATGTGCCGCAATATGATGGAAGCCGGGGAAAGGCTGAAAAAAGAGCTGAAACAGGTTAATGATCCAGCTGAAAAGGCAGCCTTGAAAACAGCCTTAAAAGAAACGCAGAGTTCCGGCAGGCAGACTATCTCCCGGGCAAAGAAAAATGCCGAAACCCAGGTAAGAATTGCCTTGCAGCAGGAGAAGGCTTGTATTCAAAAAGCCCGGGCGGACAAAGAACAGGCTTTACAAGAACTAAAGAGGCAAACCAGCGCCATCCCGGTAAAAATGGATCAGCCGGAATCCCTGCCGGAGGCTGATGATTCAAGCCCTCCCGCTGTTTTTCCTGGAAAGGAAGACCGCAATTTAACCGGTACCAGGATTGAGAAGGAAGAGCAACCGGAAGCACCGGCTCATGGAGAACAGTACCCTGTTGAAAGTGTTGAAGACACTATCGAAGTAAGCGATAACGTCCGGGAGGAGCCGGGAGTTGATGCCGGAAAATATTCAGGATATGAGGATATTTTACGATCACTTGAACAACTTGGCCGAAAGCTCGAAGAATCCAGGCAAGCCCGGTCGGATTTGAATATCATACCTGCCGAAAACGATACTGTCACGAAAAATTATCGAGTACGGTCGCCGGCTGAATCCGAAGAAGCCCCGGCGGGTGCATTTGATACGGGTATCATAGAACCCGCTCAATCGGAACAGACAGTGCATGAGGAAACAGCAACTGCCGGTAATGCGCCCGATGCGCCGGTGAACCAACCCGAAGCCGAAAAAGCCGGACTGTTTGAAGGCAGGGTAAGAATCATCATGCAAAACCCGTCTTCGGCGGCGGTAAAGGCGCTGGGAGAAAATTTAAAAAAGATTGATGATGTCAAAATGCTGCTTTTCTGCGGCTCGGCTGACGAAGGAGTCCAGATAATCGTAATGGTATTAAAGCCGATCCCCCTGGTAGAACGAATTGAGCAGACCGGGCAGGTTGAAATTGTCAGCTCAACACTCAATGAGATAACTCTGAGATTCAAAACTTAACCGGTATAATTCATTATTATTATAAAGGTTGAAATAGTGGAAATATATGACCTTATAACCAACAAGGCTATAGTTGCCCCGCTCATCGCCTGGTCCATCGCCCAGTCGTTAAAAGTAATTATCGAGCTGGTACGCAACCGTAAACTGGACCTGGGCAGGCTGGTATCCAGCGGAGGTATGCCAAGTGCCCATTCCGCCATGGTAACCGCCCTGGCCACAGTGCTGGGAATGATATACGGGCTTGGCTCTCCGGAATTTGCCATTTCGATTATTCTGGCCGGCGTTGTGCTTTATGATTCCGCAGGTGTTCGCCAGTCCGTCGGCAAACAGGCGGCGGTGTTAAACCGGATTGTGCGTGAACTCAAAGAGCGGCGCCCCATGACTGAACTCGAGCATGACTTAAGAGAGCTTATCGGGCACACGCCGTTTCAGGTAGGTGGCGGTGTCATAATCGGGGTAGGTTTCGCCATATTCTGGGTGCTGGTGTTACCTTAAACGTTTTGCCGGAAGCGCCTGAATTTCGTCCAGCCCAGGGTGATCACTAAAAAGAAAGCGCTCACCAGGATGATGGTAGCTCCGCTGGCAAGATCCAACTGGTAAGAAAGCCACAGGCCGGCAATTGTAAATACGGCACCAAGCAAAGACGAAACCAGCATCATTTTCTTAAGACTGCGGGTCAACTGGAAAGCAATGGATGCCGGTATGGTAACCAGGGCAATCACCAGTACGATGCCCACAACTCTTATCAGCACGACTACCGTAAGGGCAATCAGACACAGCAGCACAAGGTTAAGAAACAGGGTGGGTACGCCGACGACGCGTGAGAACTCCTCATCGAAAGAAAGTGCGCTGAACTCCTTGTAAAAAAGGACTACAACTACCAGGATGATACTGTCCAGTACCAGCATCATCAATATGTCCGAAGTTGGAACAGTCAGAATACTGCCGAAAAGATAGCTGAACAGGTCCGGAGCGTAACCGGGGGCCAGGCCTATAAAAATCACCCCCAGCGCCATGCCAGTAGCCCACAATATACCTATTGAGGCATCCTCTGATAAGCGTGTGCGGCGGGTAACCGTCCCCATAAGCAGGGCTGCGCCCAGGGAAAATACGAGAGCGCCGGTCACCGGGTTAAACCCCAGCAGATATCCCAGGCCTATACCGCCGAACGAGGCATGAGCTATGCCGCCGCTGACAGACACCATCCGTTTGACTACCACATAACTGCCGATTAGACCACAGGCAACAGCAGCCAGCAGGCCGGCAATGACGGCGTTTTGCATGAACTCGTATTGCAGCAACTCCAGCATCAGCGTGGGTGGTCCTTCAAAACACGGTGCGGGGCACCATGGGCTATAAGTTCCACCGGGCACTGGTATGCAGCCTCAAGGTCCTCAGTGGTCAGCTGGCCGGTACCGTGGTAATAGAGTTTCCTGTTGAGGCAGGCTACTTTTTTTACATATTGCGAAACTGCGCTTATATCATGAGAAACCATAATAATCGCCATTTGCTGGTTTAACTCAGAAAGCAGTTCATAAAAACCTTTCTGCATTGCCGAATCTACGTTCGACATGGGCTCATCCAGCAGCAGCAGCTTCGGCCGGGTTGCCAGGGCGCGGGCTATCAGGACGCGCTGCTGCTGGCCGCCGGAAAGCTGGCTGATGTGCCGGTTTTTATAGTCTGCCATCTCAACTTTTTCGAGAGCCTGTTGTGCAGCAGCCCTGTCTGCGGCGGAATACCCCCTAAGCATACCGGCATGCCCCAGCCTGCCCATCAGGGCTACTTCCCATACGTTTATCGGGAACTGGCGGTCAAAGTTCTGAAACTGGGCGACATAGCCTACCTGGCGGCTGGCTTTGCGAGGCTCCATTCCGAGAATTTCGACTTTCCCTCTGGAGGGCTCGATCAACCCCAGAATGGTTTTGAGAAGGGTGCTTTTGCCGCCGCCGTTGGGGCCGATGATGCCCATAAAATCATGTTCTTCGACGTTTATACTTACGTCCTCGAGTGCGGTGAGTCCGCTATAATTAACCCATACATTATTCAAGCTGGCTATGTTGCTCATACCCTTTCCGATACCTTCAACTGCGGCGGCATGTTCCCGGACTGTAACTGTTGTTTAATCCATCGCCCCCGCCATTATTTCAAAAATGTGGCGCATATTATCGGCATAGTCCCTGGCCAGGCCGTCAATATATTCTACTGCTCCGTCGATTTCCCGGGCTACTGCAACAGCATTATCCTGGTTGAACTGAGGGGATACGAATATCACCCTTACGCCAGTATCCCTGGCCTGTTCAATCAGGCTGACCATTCCTGCCGGGGTCGGTTCTTTGCCTTCCTGTTCAACTGCCAGCTGTACCAGATCATAGTCGCGGGCAAAGTAGCTCATAGAAGGGTGCTGCATCATAAAAACCCTGTTTTCCATTTTTGAAAAACCATCCGAAAAATCCTGGTGCATAGCCTGCAGTTTTTCAAGGTACCTGTCCCGGTTTTGCTGGTAATATTCCCGGTTATCCGGGTCAACTTGAACAAGCCCGTTGCAGATATTTGTTACCATAGCCTGGGCATTGACCAGTGACAGCCATATATGAGGGTCGTGGCTGCCGGCTTCGTGTTCTTCTTCTTCGTGATCATGCGCCTCAGCTTCGATGAGTTCGACGCCTTCGGAACAGTCGATTAACGTAATCTGCCGGTTTATATCCAGGAGCTTGTCAAGCCAGCTGATTTCGAACTCGACCCCCGAACCCACTGCAAAATAGATATCTGCCGTGGCCAGTGCGGTCATCTGCGAAGGAGTGGGTTCGTATGTATGCGGGGAAGCACCGGGTGGAATCATAACGCTTACAGCAACTTTTTCCCCACCCACGGCTTCGACGAATTCAGCCTGCGGAAGAATGGTTACTACTATACCTATCTTGCCGTCCTGTGTTTGCGGAGCCCGGCACGCGCCGGCCAAAAGTGCGCAGGTAATGAGGGTTACCGGAAGAAAGGCGGACCGGAAAATGCCTTTGCCCGTCATGTTCATGATATTACCACTTCAGCACAAGCGCTTTGCCTCGCCTGCTGGCAGCCGGGGCAGATACCTGTCAGTTCGAACGAATGTTCGGTGATTATGAAACCGGTATCAGTTCCAACCTGCTCCACCACCTCTTCCAGATGGCAGCCTTCTAAATCCAGAACCTGGCCGCAACATGCACACAGCAGGTGGTGATGATGCTGGCGAGGACGTCTCAAGAGGTAACCGGTACGCCCGTTTTTCAGATTGAAACGGCAAACCAGGTTTACCTTTTCGAGTATTTCCAGGGTGCGGTAAATGGTAACCATGCCGGTGCCGGATGATTTCGAATTGATTTTTTGGAAAACTTCAGCCGGAGTAAGGTGGTTGGTGCTGGAATGTAGGGCTTTAATAATCCGGCGCCTTTGCGGGGTTATCTTGCAGCCACTCTGGCGCAGGGCAGTTATGATATCTTTGTAAGAATAGGTCATTTCAATACCAAATGAAAATGATTTTCAATTATTATAGCCCAAAAAAGGAAAAAGTCAACCCTTCGGTAACATTCTTATTTGAGTTGACGCGCCCTTATGGTGGTGTTTAAGCGGTGGAACGGCGAATTTTGAGGCGGCGGTAAATGATAATTCCCAGTGCGGCTATGAAAGCGACGATACTGATCCAGCGTGCTGTCGGGAAACCGGCAATCATCCAGACATCGATTTTCATGCCTTCGAGAATGAACCTGCCTACGGCATAGTACATAATGTAGCCCAGGGTGAGTTCGCCGTCGAGCAGTCTGCCGGTGTATTTGCGGTTGATATAATACAGCATTCCGAAGCCGATAAAATTCCACAGGGATTCATAGAGGAAAAGCGGGTGGAAGTGGGTATAACCCTCCATTCCCGGCAGGCGGTTGGATGGCTCGATATAGATGCCCCACGGCAGGTCGGTGGGGTAGCCATACAGTTCCTGGTTGAAGAAGTTGCCCCAGCGCCCGATTGCCTGGGCCAGGATCAACCCGGGCACAGCGATATCCATCCAGCGCAGAGGCGGCAGTTTTTTCCAGGCACAGTAAATCAGAACACCTATAGCACCGCCGATAACGGCACCGAATATACCCAAGCCCTTGCCACCGAATATTTCAATTGGATTCTGGCTGTAGTAGCTCCAGAGGTCGATTACGTGATAGAGCCTGGCCCCGATAATACCGAGGGGGACTGCCACCAGCGCAATATTGATTACGTGATCAATGTCCTCACCGCGGCGCCGGGCCTCGAAAAAGGCATAGGTAATGGCAGAGACTATGCCGAGGGCAATGAACAAGCCGTAATAATGCAGGGTGAGGGGGCCGATATTGAATGAACTGCTTATTAACATTTGATTTGATAAAATGGTGTTACCGCCAAATAATAGCAACAATGACGTTGGGCGTCAATTTGAAATAATACAGACAGGCTTTTGTTATAATGAATTTACCAATGAACACAAATAACCGGCAGGTAAAAGTATCCATAGACAGTCTGGGCTGTAAGCTGAACCAGGCGGAAGCCGAATCGCTGGCATATGATTTGGCTGCCGCCGGCTGCAGGATTGTTCCGCCGGGTTCACCGGCGGATATTTGTATATTGAACACCTGTACCGTTACACATGTTGCCGACCGCAAAGCGCGGCAGTGGCTAAGGCGTAGCCGGCGCTTGAACCCTGAAAGCCTGCTGATCGCCACCGGCTGCTATGCCGAGAGGGCTGCCGGGGAGATATCCGGCACGGACGGCAAAGTGCTCGTTATCGACAACAGCCGGAAACTTGATCTGGTAAACATCCTTTCAGACAATGGATTGCTTGAAATTCAGCCGGCGCCTGTTTTACCGGCTGACCATTCCCATAACCGTACCCGCTCTTTTATACGCATACAGGAAGGATGTACCAACTGGTGCACCTACTGTATAGTACCGGCAGTCAGGAAAAATCCATATAGCCGGGAACCCGGTGAGATTGTTGCTGAAATCCGGCAGAGGTGCGCTGATGGATTTAAGGAAGTGGTGTTGACCGGCACCGAGATCGGCACCTTCAGTTCCAGCGGGCGTAATCTTGAAGGGCTGTTAACCCGTATCTTAGCTGAAACCCGTATCGACAGGTTGAGGTTAACATCTTTACAGCCACAGGAAATTACTCCCGGTTTGCTGGAGATGTGGTCCGATACCCGGCTGTGCCCTCATTTCCACCTGTCTCTTCAAAGCGGCAGTGACTCTGTGCTTGCCAGGATGGGCCGTCATTATACTGCCGCACAGTATATCGAAACCGTGGGACAGATTCGCCGGCAAATACCTGACGTTGCTATTACTACTGATGTTATAGTGGGTTTTCCCGGGGAAACCGGAGAAGAATTTGACCAAACTTTGGAGCTGTGCCGGCAAGCTGGCTTTGCCCGGATACATGTGTTTCCCTATTCGGCTCGCCCGCTGACTGCTGCTGCCGGGATGCCAGGCCAGGCCGACGACAAAACCAAAAAAGAAAGGGAAGCAGTTATGATCCGTCTCGCCGGGGAGCAGGCTCAGGCATATCTTGCGGAGTTCGATGGCAGAACACTGCCGGTGCTCTGGGAAGCATGTAGCTCCGGTATCTGGTCGGGGCTGACGCCCAACTATATCCGTGTTTACACTCGCAGCGCGCACAAACTGGGCAATCTTATTACCCCTGCCGGTATTGCCGGCTTGTGGCGGGATGGCGTATGGGGTGCAGTGAAAACACAGGATATCCTGGAATAGCCGGTAGAAAAAGCTGGCACGCCTGGTGGGATTCGAACCCACGACACCCGGTTCCGAAGACCGGTGCTCTATCCACTGAGCTACAGGCGCATCGTTGTGGCGGGCTAATGCTTAGCCTGCAGCCATTATACTTAAGGTGAACAAACTGGTCAAAACAGCCTGCGACATATAGGGCCCTGCCGCATCGGTCGCCATTTTTTTCGATTTTAATTAAACCAGGTCATAACCTGTTAACGTTTTGTTCGTTAAAATGAAATGACTGGTTTGGTTTTGCCGGCATTCTATTAAATGTTACAATGTCTACTGTAAATCAAAGCCGAATTAAACCAGGCGAGTGTTTAGCACTGCCAGGCAAGGAGGAACCAATTTTGAGAAAAGGTTTAATTGTTTGCTTTACCGCTATGCTGCTGATGCTGGCACTGCTTGCCGGGTGTGAGCAGAATAACGGCCCGGAAATAATTACTTTTCAGGACGGCAGTCAATACCAGGGGGAAGTAAAGGATGGTGTGCCGCACGGTTCGGGTACACTGATATGGTGGGACGGTTCCTGGTATGAAGGAGAATACCAGGAAGGGTTGCGCCATGGACAGGGAGCGCTCTACAGCCGTTTCGGCACCAAGTTGTATGAAGGCGGATATGCCGTTGACAAGATGCACGGCGAGGGTACTCTGTACTGGGATAACGGCATCATTGCCTACGAGGGCCAGTGGCAGGATGGTAAAAAGCACGGTGACGGCACTCTTTATGATTCGAACGGCCAAAAATACTACGAAGGCCAGTGGCAAAACGACGTCAAGCAGGGAGAGGGCATCGTTTATGGTACTGGCGGAATCAAGATTTACGAAGGCGACTTCCTGGCTGACCAGTGGCATGGCCAGGGTATTATGTATGATGCCAACGGTATCAAAATTTACGAAGGCCAGTGGCAGAACGGCCAGCAGAACGGCACCGGTACCACTTATGATGCCGGTGGCAATATTATCTATGTGGGCAATTTCTTAAACGGTCTGCGCAGTGGACAGGGGATCCTTTACTGGGATAACGGCAAAGCAGCCTATGAAGGCCAGTGGCAGGAAGGCAAAAGGCATGGTTTTGGGGTCAATTACGATGCCGATGGCGTGAAACTGTACGAAGGCCAGTGGCAAAACGATGAACCGGCAGCCGCCCAGTAAACCGGTTCAGGCTACAGGCGGCCTGACCATGATATACACTTCACACTCGGTCCCCGGAGGGTAGGAGGTTGATTCTATCAGCTCGAACCCGAAGCTGCGGTACATGTTGACGTTTTTCATATTCTGGGTTTCCAGGTAGCACGGCAGTTTACCCGCATCCAGAGTTCTGACCAGTTCCTCGAGGAGTCTTTTGCCATATCCCTTACGCTGATGCCGGGGCGCGACTGCCAGAAGGGCAAGGTAAATATAACGCTCCGGGGCATACCTTGATTTCATGGCTTCAAAAAAACGGTCTTCCTTTTGGCTGTAGCGCACGAAATGCCAGCCTCCGTAATACGGCAGGGTAAGGTAGCCAGCCCTCAGTTTTGGCCACCACGAAGACCGGATGTCGGGCAGGCACCAGCTTATGACCCCTTCACAATCGGGGGAAGTTGTCAAGCAACTGCCGCCGCTGAGAATATCCAGTTTCAGGTAATACCGCATAATGTGGTGCAGGTTCGCCTTTTTGCCGGGCTCGGTAAAAGCGTAATTGAGGCTGGGGTCGCCGGCAAAGGCACTTGCCACGCTGCGGGCGGCTGTGGGCACCAGTGAAAAATCCAGCCTGGTAAGGCTGGTTGTGTTCTGGGTAGACATAATGTTAATAGGGCGGCTCGCTTTGCGATGCCGGGATAAAAAAAGAATGGGGTGAGTGAAGGGATTTGAACCCTCGATCTCCAGGGCCACAACCTGGCGCCTTAGACCACTGGGCTACACTCACCACGCCTGAGTTATTATAGCCAATCAGGGGCTCATGTTTCAATTAAGCCTGATATCAATGGCTTTACACTGCCAATTTGTTGTGCTTTAATATGTCGATCGGAGTTCAAAATTAAACCGCAGCATGGAGGAAACAATGCCCTTAAAAGTTCAGGTCATACCCTGTTTTAACCTTCAAAATATGAAGGTGGCGGGGTATCCCAGACAGATTGCCGGCGGAATCGGCGATGATCCGGTAAGCATAGCCGGACATTTCGGCGCGGGCGGCGCGTCCCGGATCGCTTTTTTCGACATCGATTCACCCCGGGAAAGATTTGAAAAGTGGGCGCCCTTTTTAGGGAAAATAGCCGCGACAGCCGGCATTCCGGTTATTTTCGGCAACAGCATGAATATTTACGAAGACTGCGAAAAGATATTGAAAGCCGGAGCCGATAAAGTTGCTATCGACGTCTACACCGAGACCGACCCGTCCATTATAGACCGCCTTTCCAGGACTTACGGCAGTCAAAGAGTCGTAGTAGCAGTCAATGCCCGGAAGAATGCGCCTGATTCCGGCCGCCCTCCCTTTGAAATACTGCACCGCACGGGGAAAGTGGCTACCGAACTTAACCTGGTTGAATGGCTTAAAATGGCCCAAATGCTGGGAGCCGGCTCTGTTATCGTGAGCAGCCAGGAAAAAGCGGGCAGCGGGGCCGGTTACGATATCGAGATGCTGAAGGCGGTTACTGCTGCTGTATCCATTCCGGTTATCGCCTGTGGCGGAGCCGGCAAGCTGGCCGATTTTGCTGCTGCAGTCGATGATGCCGGAGTCAGCGGAGTAGCGGCCGCCTCGGTATTTTTTTCTGGCCAGCTTACCCCCCGGGATGTAAAAGAATACTTGCAGGGCCGGGGAATCGAGACAATATAGCCGGCCAAGAACCGGCACCAGGGCAACAGGCAGCGGGAGGAATTAATGAGACTTGTCAACCAGGAGGGAGTCGAGGTTGAACGCCAGAGGATGGCTATCCTCAGGATTATTGCCAATTCCCGCCGGGCGGTAGGCAGCAAGGTCATAGCGCGCCTGCTCAATGAAAATTACGGCATTGTGTTATCCGAACGTGGCGTACGTTACCATCTCAACCTTATGGACGAACGGGAACTGACCGCCAAGGTAAGCCGCCGGGACGGCAGGGTCATCACCCCGCAGGGGCTTGCCGAAATTGAAGATGCCATGGTGGCTGACAAGGTAGGTTTCGTTATCGACCGCATTGAACTGCTGTCCTATCAGGTTACCTTCAATCCATCATCCCGCACAGGCAAAGTGCCGATCAATATATCACTGGTATCAATAAAGGACCTCCAGGCGGCTCTAAAAGTAATGTCGGCGGTATTGAAAGTTAAATTAAGCGCCTCCAACCTGGTGGCAGTTGCCCGGGAAGGCGAAAAACTGGGTGAAATGATTGTCCCCGAGGGAAGAGTGGCATTTGCAACAGTATGCAGCCTGGTCATAAACGGCGCCTTGCTGAAGGCCGGCATACCTATCGATTCACGCTTTGGCGGAATTTTGCAGTTTAAGAATAAAGTGCCGCTCAGGTTTACCGATCTTATCGAATACAGCGGCTCCTCGCTGGACCCGTCCGAGATATTTATTTCAGGCCAGATGACCAGCGTACAGGAAGTACTCAGCCGGGGCAATGGTAAAATTCTGGCAAATTTCAGGGAAGTGCCCTCCATCTGCATGGATGATGTCAACTCGGTATTTGAGAACCTGGCAAATGCCGGCATTAATCCGCCGTTGATTACCGGTGATGCCGGCAAACCCGTATGTGGAGTTCCCGTCGGGCTGGGTAAAGTCGGGCTGGTTCTAATCGGTGGGTTGAACCCGGTGGCTGCAGCGGTTGAAGCCGGCCTGGGTATTACATCCAAAGCAATGAGCGGGCTGATCGAATACTCGGAGCTGATTGATTTTCGGTCTGTAGTATAATGAAAGCAGGAACTGAGTCCAGCCCGAATTATAACCCGTAGCATTGAATTCAGCCGGTGATAACAAATAATAAGGCAGGACATTCAAGTTACTGAGGAGGATCCAGATGAACGAAAATGAAAAGTTGGCAGCTGCTTTACGGAATGCGTTAAAAATGGAGGCTGAAGGTAAAGAGTATTACCAGCAGGCCGCTAGGCAAAGCGCCAGCGCGGCCGGCCGGAAGCTTTTTGAAACCCTGGCAGTAGATGAAACTGAACATGCCAGGCATTTTCAGATTATTTACCAGCGGGTTATGGACAACCAGGGCTGGCCAGCTGATATTATAACCGGAACCGGCGCAAAACATGATCCAGGTACCTTTTTTGCCGATTGCCTGGCAGATTTGAAAGCCGGCAAAGAGGTAGCCGCCACCGAATTACAAGCTGTCGATACTGCCATGCAGATGGAAAATGAATCCTACGAGCTTTACAGCAGTCTGGCCGATGATGCGGGGTCAAGCCTGGAGCGCAGTTTCTTTGAAAAAATAATGGCAGAAGAAAGAGAGCATTACCTGCTGCTTAACGATTACCGGGAGTACCTGAAAGACCCTTCCGGATGGTTCGCTCAAAAGGAACACCACTCTCTTGACGGGGCATAACATCCGGATACCATAACTTAAGGAGGCGTTCAATGACATACACGGCGAAAGATTATACTCATTTGCAGGGTACGGCCGGATTCAGCCAGACATTGCTTGCAAACCACTTTACATTGTACCAGGGATATGTGGCGGGTACCAACAAGCTTGCTGAAAATATCGCTTCGCTTTCCAGTAACGGAGTAAGCGCTTCTCCGGAATACGCCGAACTCAAGCGCCGTTTCGGTTTTGAGTTCAACGGCATGAGGCTGCATGAACTGTACTTTGCCAACCTGGGCGGAAATGGGAAACCGGACACCGGTTCGAGGGTCGGCCGTTTACTCGAGCAGGCCTTCGGCAGTTACGAGCAGTGGGAAAGCGACTTCAAGGCCACGGGCAAGATGAGGGGCATAGGCTGGGCGATATTGTACCAGGACTATAGCTCCAACCGGTTGTTCAACCAGTGGATAAACGAGCATGAAACCGGCCATCTGGCTGGCTGCGAGCCCTTGCTGGTCATGGATGTGTTCGAACATGCCTACATTACCGACTACGGACTCAAACGGGCTGATTACATTGATGCCTTCTTCAAATGCATCGATTGGGAAGCTGTCGGCAAGCGTTTAAAATAAGTTCAAATTATACCTGAAAACTATTGACACTGCCGGGTATTTGGTTTATGCTTGCTAGCTAGCAAACATACGGAGGTGAGCAATGCAGGGTTACTGCGTCAAATGCCGCGCCAAAAGGGACATGAAAGATGCCCGGAGTATCACCATGAAAAACGGGCGTCCCGCCACCCAAGGGGTTTGCCCGGTATGTGGCACCAAGATGTTTAAGATTGGGAAAGCCTAAACCAGAATTACACTAGGGTTTATTATAGCAGGCAAAGATGCTTTGCCTGCTATAATATTTCCCGGGACTTTGATTGTTAAATGAAAACCCGAATCAGCCGGATAACAGCTCTCTTAGATAAAGAATACCCCGATGCCCGTATAGCCCTCGAGTATTCCAATACGCTGGAGCTTTTGATAGCTACCATACTTTCAGCCCAGTGTACCGATGTGACCGTAAACAAGATAACCCCACGCCTTTTTGCCCGCTACCATGATGCCGGCCAATACGCCGGAGCTGAAGTCGAAGAACTGGAGCAGATAATAAAACCATGTGGTTTTTACCACGCCAAAGCCCGCAGCATTATTGGAGCCACCGGGATTATTTACAATAAATATCAGGGCAAGGTTCCCGAAACCATGGCCGAACTGGTAACTCTACCGGGAGTTGCCCGTAAAACCGCCAATGTCGTGCTGTATAACGGCTACGGGGCGAGTGAGGGAATAGCTGTAGATACGCATGTAAAAAGGCTGAGCCGGCTGCTGGGGCTCAGCCGGGAAAGCGACCCTGAAAAGATAGAAAAGGACCTGATGGAAATTGTGCCCGGGGAGCACTGGGGGCATATAACCTATTTACTCATAGAGCACGGGCGGCGGGTCTGCATAGCCAGGCGGCCGCAGTGTGAGCGCTGTGTTCTGGCCGCCCTATGCCCGTCGGCAAATACAATTATCAGACAACCCCGAAATTAAATAACACCCCGGCACTGGCAGTGGTGAGTCTGGCGGCATCCTGGTAGGCCATTCCCTTAATATCGGCCATTACCCGGGCGGTAAAGGTAAGGTAGGCCGGCTCATTTCTTTTCCCCCGGAACTCCTGCGGCGGCAGATATGGGCAGTCGGTTTCCAGGAGAATGGCTTCAATCGGAATGTGTTCGATGGTACGGCGTAACCCGGCAGACGAAGGGTATCCGATGTAGCCTCCGAAGGAAAGCATGAAACCTGCATCGATATAAAACCCGGCAGTCGGCAGGTCAGCGTTGAAGCAGTGCCGGACGCCTCTCCACTTGCCCCGGCAGGGGGGAGTATGGCTGATCCAATCCGCAAGCAGCGCCTGCATGTCATCCTCAGCTTCGCGGCAGTGCAGTATTACCGGCAGACCCAAACGGCCGGCAAGCTCGAGCTGGTTTTTGAACAGGGAGAGCTGGGCTTCTCTATGCATATTGCCGCGATAGTAATCCAGGCCTATTTCACCTATGGCAACTACTTCAGGCGACGCAGCCAACCGGGGCAGCTTGTCCATATACCCGGCTGTCAGATCGCCTGCCGATTGAGGGTGAATCCCCACGGCAGCATAGAGCGGTGGAAAGGCGGCAGCCATTTCTATTACTTTTCTGGATGTAGCAATGTCTATCGCCGCATTGACCATACGACCTATGCCCGAGTGCGCTGCCCGCTCAAGCACCTGTGAAAAGTCGTGGTCGAACTCTTCTAAATATAAATGAGTGTGGCAGTCAGTCAGCATATTCCGCTCTATTATACAGCCGCTAAGGCAGGCTTAACAGCGAACTTTCGGCCAGTTTTAACAACAGATATGGGGCGATGCCGAGTAGTATGATACCGGCAGCGCTGATAAAAGCCACCATACCGGCACCGGTACCCGGCCTTATTTCGCCAGAGTCTGCCGGCTCATCCAGCCACATTACTTTAATTATCTTCAGGTAGTAATAGGCAGATATTACCGTGTTGAACACGGCAACGATAATAAGCCACAGCAACCCGTGGTTAACGGCGCCGGTGAAAATAAAAAGCTTGGCCATAAAACCTGCTGTCGGCGGCAGGCCGGTGAGAGAAAACAGGCCCACCGAGAGCAGGGCAAACACCAGCGGAGAACGACGGGAGAGACCGGCGAAGCCGGAAATTTCATCCGTTTTCAGGTACCTGGTAATCACGATAACCATAGAAAAAACGCTCAACTCCGCCAGTGCAAAAGCCGCCATGTAAAAAAGCAGGTTGGCCTGGCCGGCTGACCCCTGGCTCAGGCCTAACACCGAAATACCTATCAGCATATAGCCGGTATGAGCAATGCCGGAATATGCCAGCAGGCGCTTGATGTTGGTTTGAGAAAGTGCCAGGATATTTCCCAGGGTCATAGTCAGGGCGCTTATCACGGCTGCTACCACGCCCCAGTCGGCGCTCAGGTTCTGGGGCTGGCTGAAGGCAGTGGTAAACACGCGGGCGATGATGGCTATGCCGGCAATCTTTGAGGCTGCGGACAGGTACAGCGTAACCGGCGTAGGTGCTCCCTCGTAAGCATCGGGTGCCCACATGTGAAAGGGGACGGCTGCTGCCTCAAACAATAAACCGGCCAGTAAGAGCAGCATACCCAGCAGCAACCCGGCAGACGGGTCCGTCATACCAGCAGTTGCCAGGCTTATTTCATTTAACCGGGTACCGGCGGTAGAACCGAATACCAGCGCCATACCATAAAGCATTATCGCGGAGGCGATACCGCCGATGAGCATCATTTTCAGAGACGCTTCGCTGGAACGGGCATCTTTTAACATTCCAACCATTACAAAGAAGGAAATAGCGGTGATTTCTACGGCGATAAAGGCAGAAACAAGGTCTGCCGCACTGCACATCAGCATCATTCCGGCCAGCGCGAAAAGAGATAGTGCATGGAATTCTGCCCAGATGTATTCAAGTTTGGGGTAATATTCGATCGAAGCAGCCAGAACGCCGAGGCTTACCGCCAGCAGCAGCAGGCGTAAAAACTGGCTCCAGCCGTCAATAGTCAGCATGCCGTTAAAAACAATCGCAGGCTGGGAATAATCACCGGCAAAGGTAAAAACTGCCGCTGCAGTAATGCCGGCCAGAGCCAGAATGCTGCTCAGCCAACGGTTCGGCTTGACCAGGTCTGCCAGAATTATAATAACGGCAGAAACGGCGATGATGATTTCCGGTAGTATAAAAGGCCAGTTCAAATCTGCTTAACCTCCCCACAATGAAGCCAGCGGAGCAATTGCCGGCTCAAGAACATCAGTAGCTATTGCCGGGTACAGGCCGATCAGGAAAACCCCGGCGATTAACAGGCCGCAATAAAATTTTTCCAGCCGGGTCAGGTCGGCGACGCTGTCGAAAGCGGTCTTGGCTGGCCCGAAGAAAACCTTGAGCAGTGTAGTCAGCATGTAAGCGGCTGCCAGCAGAATGCCGGTAAGAGAAATGATGGTAAATACCGCAGATCCGGCAATCGAACTGGCTGAAAAAGCGCCCAGGAAAACGCTCACTTCAGCAATAAAACCACTGGTGCCGGGCACTCCCATGGCACCGATACTGGCGATGGTAAACACGCCTGCCAGCACCGGCATCTGGCGGGCCAGGCCGCCGAGTTTCTTTATATGGCGCTCGTGAGTATTGTGCATCAGTATTCCGGCGCTGGCAAAGAGCAAACCCGTAATAAGGCCGTGGCTTACCATTTGCAGGCAGGCTCCGGTCAGACCGATATAGTTGAGCGAAAAAAGACCCAGCAGAACGAAACCCATATGGCTGACTGACGAATATGCAATCAAGCGCTTGATATCGGTCTGCCTTAAGGTAATTGCTCCGCCGTAAACGATGCTGACCATGGCCAATCCCATAAAAAGGGGCGCAAAGTGCTGGGCTTCGCCGGGAAAAAGCCCCAGGCAGATTCTGAAAATACCGTATCCTCCCATCTTGATGAGTGAACCGGCAAGCATGATACTGGCTGCGGTAGGTGCGTCGGTGTGGGCATCCGGCAGCCATGTGTGCAAAGGGAACACCGGCAGTTTAACCGCAAAGCCGATTATCAGCAGGAAGAACATGGCGGCAAGCGGCAGGGACCCGGCCACCAGGCTCAGGTCTGTCTGGTACAGTTCCGGCAGGCTGAACGTACCGGCGGCAAAATAAAGGCCCATAATGCCGGCAAGCATAAATGCGCTGCCGAATAGTGTATACAGGACGTATTTAAGGGCTGAATACTCCTTGCGGCCACTGCCCCAGTTGGAGATTAAAAAGTACATGGGAATCACTTCGATTTCCCAGAAGACGAAAAAGAGCAGCAGGTCGAGAGAGGAAAATACGCCAAGGATGCTTGTTTCAAGCAGTAAAAGCCAGGCAAAGAAAGCCCGTGGACGGTGTTCGGTCTTAAAAGAAACCAGTACCGATATAAAACCCAGAAGGCTGGTCAGCAGGACCAGCAGAAGGCTCAAACCATCAACGCCTACATGGTAGCCGGCGTTGATGGAGGGAATCCACTGGAACAAGTCTACGAATTGAAAACCACCGGCTGCGGAGTCATATACAGCAAACATGTAAAAACTCAAGCAAAGAGAAACCGTGGCAGCTGCCAGGGCTATAAGGCGGCTGAAACGGGCGCCAAGACCGGGTATTGCCCCGATAACCAGGGCTCCAAGAGCCGGTAGAAATATTGTCAATGAAAGAATTCCCAAATCTACCCCTTTCCTTTAGCCTGTAAATATGACCAGTAATGCAATTGCGGCTATCCCGAACAGGAAAACGAGCCCGTACTGGGTAAGCCTGCCGTTCTGAAGTGTTCGAATGGCTTTACTTGATTTTAAATTCAAACCGGCAACATCATTCACGGTGCCGTCGATAACCACGGCATCGAACCTGTTAAACAGGTTGAACAGGCCGTTATTCAAGAGCCTGGCGCCGATATATTTTTCGTATAATTCATCGATCCAGTATTTGTGGAAAAACACCGTATAAGCGGAACGGAAAGTCCAGGCGATTTTCCTGGCCGATATCCAGCGTTTCTGGTACATCGCCCATGCCAGGAAAATCCCGCTGCCGGCCACTGCCAGTGATATCCATGCCAGCGGATGGGTAAAGATACCCAGAAAACCATAAATCCAGCTGTGTTCATGGCCGTGCCCCAGTACGGTTGTCAACCTGCCGGTAAGGTTAAGCCATCCGGCTGAAACGGCCAGCACCGCCAGCACCAGCATGGGGATAATCATAACCCTGCCGGATTCGTGAGGTTTGAGACGGCTCTGGTATTCACCTCCGAAAGTCAGAAACACTACCCGGAACATATAGAAAGCCGTCATGAACGCGGTAGCCAGAGCCATAGCAAACAGTACGGGCTGGTTTGACAGGGCGCTGTTAAGTATTTCTTCCTTGGAAAAGAACCCGGCCAGAGGCCAGATGCCGGACAGGCTGAGAGCCCCGATTACAAACGTGGCACAGGTCCAGGGCATGAGCCGGGCTAGGCCGCCCATTTTACGCATATCGAAAGTTCCTGTGGAGTGGTTTACCGAACCGGCGCCCATAAACAGGAGAGCTTTGAAAAAAGCGTGAGTGAACAGGTGGAACAGGGCAATGGCTACACCGCCCAGGCCCAGGCCGAGCATCATATAACCCAGCTGGCTTATAGTGGAATATGCCAGCACCTTTTTGATATCGTGCATTACCAGTGCGATGGTACCGGCAAACAGAGCCGTAACCGCCCCGATTGTGGCCACTGTGCTCAGGGCGGTCGGGGACAGTTCGAATAACGGGTACATGCGTCCAACCAGAAACACCCCGGAGGCTACCATGGTAGCAGCGTGTATCAGGGCGCTGACAGGTGTGGGGCCTTCCATGGCATCCGGAAGCCAGGTATGAAGAGGAAACTGGGCGGATTTGCCCATGGCTCCCATAAATATACCCAGAGCTGCCCAGGTTACGACCGTTGAGGAAACAGCACCGGCTATGGCGGCCGCGTGAATCTCGTTAACATTAAGGGTACCGGCGGAAGTGAAAAGCAGAAGGATAGCTGCCAGGAAACCGAAATCGCCGATACGGGTAATGAAAAAAGCTTTCCTTGCAGCCTGTGCAGCCGCCGGGCGGTGATACCAGAAACCGATAAGCAGGTAAGAACATAAACCTACCAGCTCCCAGCACATGAACATTATTAAGAGATTGTCTGCCATCACCAGGCCCAGCATGGCGAAGGTAAACAGGGAGATAAAGGCAAAATAACGGTTCAGGCTTTTGGAGCCGTGCATGTATCCGAGTGAGTAGATTTGAACCAGAAGGCTTACCAGTGTTACCACCACCAGCATTATGCCTGTCAGCGGATTGATTGTAAGGCCAAGCTCTATAACCAGAAGGCCGCCCAGGTTGAGCCATTCAAACCCTGCTATGCCATGTTCAGCCGGAGCAGTGAACAAGCCGGCGGCTACCCAGAGTGAAAGGGCGAAGGACGCCGCTGTGGCTGCAATTGCCAGGTACCCGTTCAGGGTGGAGCGTATTTTCAAAGAGCGTACCAGTATAAAAAGCGCCGCAAAGGCTGCCAGGGGCAGGCCCGGTATCATCCAGATTAACAGTTCAGGTATGTTATTCATCATTTACCACTTGAGCAAATCAATTTTATCGGTATCTATCGTATGCCTCTGACGGTACAAAGCCAGAATTATGGCCAGGCCCACGGCGACTTCCGCGGCGGCAACTACGATGACAAAGACGCTGAATGACTGACCGGTAAGTTCAACCGGAGTAATGAATCTGGAAAAGGCCACCATGGCAATATTAACTCCGGCGAGCATGATTTCGATGCAAATAAGGATTACCACGGCGCTTCTTTTAGTTATAGCGCCGAATAAGCCGATGGAGAAGATAATAGCGGATAATATCAGATACTGTTCCAGGCCGGGTACCATGCTATTTATTCTCCTTTAAAAGTACTATGGCTCCGATTATGGTGGCCAGTAATAATAGTGCCCCCATTTGTATAACCAGTTCAAAGCCTTCTCCGCCCAGCAGCAGGTGGGCCAGTGCGCTGGAAGTGGGCTCGGCCGGCAAACCGCCGGACAGGGGCCAACTGGTTTTAAAGACGGCAAAAATAATAGCCGCGGCAACGATGCCCGTCAGGAAAAAGGCGGGAACACCCAGCCGGTTGGCCGGGCTGCCGCGGGTGACTTCGCGGGTAAGCATGATAGACATGATAATCAGAATGGCTACCGCCCCGACATTGATTATAACCTGGGCGGCTGCCAGGAAATCGGCGCTCAATGTTACAAAAATGCCTGCGGTGGCCAGGAAGCAGACAACCAGCAGCAGAGCCGCTCTGAAGAGGTTCCTTTGCCATACCACGCCGGCTGCAGCAATAACGGCGGCAGCAGACAGTATCCAGAATGCGATTTGCAGTCCCATATTTATGCCTTCAGCTTTCCTTCCACAAGCAGAGTTTGTGCCGGCAGGCCCTCTTCAAGCTCGACATGATAATAAGCGCTGGGTGTTACGAGCCGGTCGACTGCGAGGTCTTCTTTTTGCAGGATGGTTTCTTCAAGCAGATAGCCGGTTCTTTCATATCCCCTGCCCATAAACAGGGCGTGGAAATTACAGGATTCAACGCATAAACCGCAAAAAATACATCGCCCGGCATCAAGTTGATAGCGGGAAATCTCGAACTGGCCGCATTTCAAGCACCGGGAAGCCTCGAAGCCGGCCGTATCCTTGTCCCAGCTCTTTTCGGCACCTTCGAAGGTGGTGCGGCGCAGGGTAATGTCGATCATGGGAAAAGCCGAGCGGGTGCCCCAGGTTACCGTGGCGTCATCTCCTGCCGGACAGGACTGGTCTTCAGTCAGCTTTTCGGTAATATCACCGGTACCGCCAAGGAATTTGTCGATTGACTCAGCCGCTGTTCTGGCGCCGGCAATGCCTTCAATAATGGTTGCCGGGCCGGTAGCGCAATCACCGGCTGAAAATATGCCGGGTACGGAGGTTGCCATGTCCGGGCCAACTTTTATATTACCCCATTCAAGCTCGAAGTTATAAGCCTCGGGTATAACCGGTTTCTGGCCGATTGCGGCGATGACATTATCAACTTCGATAATGAATTCACTGCCTTCAACAGGTTCGGGTTTCCTCCTGCCGCTTTCATCGGGAACTCCCAGGCGCATTTTGAGGCATTCCACCTTAAGCTGGCCGTTGTCATCGAATATCCTGGAAGGGTTGGCCAGCAGCATCATTTTGACCCCTTCGGCCTCTGCATCCTCGATTTCTTCATGGGCTGCCGGCATTTCGGTCCTGGATCGGCGGTATACGATACTTACTTCCTTTGCCCCAAGCCTTACGGCGGTGCGGGCGGCATCCATGGCGGTATTACCGCCGCCGACAACCACTACCCGCTTGCCGATTTCTACCTTACGGCCTAAATTGACCGGCCTTAAGAATTCTACTCCGCCCAGTACTCTGGGATCATCGTCTCCGGGTACTTTCATGCGGGAACTCTGATGGGCCCCGATGCTGACAAACACGGCATCGAAACCTTGTTTTAAGAGCTCATGGGCAGAATCGACGGATGAGTTCATTTTAAACACTACGCCCAAAGCCTTGATTTCATCAATGTCTCTATCGAGTAAATGCTTGGGCAGGCGGTAGTCCGGAATCCCTACGCGCACCATACCTCCCGGTTGGGGCAAATCATCAAAAACGGTAACCGAATGGCCGCCTTTTACGGCAAGGTAATAGGCGGCGGTGAGTCCGGCAGGCCCGGCGCCGATTACAGCCACCTTTTTACCGCTGGGAGACGCGGATACAGCCCGGCTTTTCCAGGCACCGGTGTCATTGTCCACCGCATAACGTTTCAGCATGCGGATAGCTATTGGTTCGTCAAGATGCCCACGGGTGCAGGCTGCTTCACACGGGTGGGCGCAGACATAAGCGCATACCACCGGGAAGGGTATCCTCTCCCTGATGACCGCGACCGCTTCACCGGGTTTGCCACGGGCAAGCAGGCTGATATATCTGGCCGCGTCTACGTTGGCCGGACATTTACTGGTGCAGGGCGCCGGCATGGTTTCGTTCCGGCATCCGGAAGTTTTGATTTCTATACAGCCGTGAGGACAGCTGTCCTGGCACAACAGGCACGCCGAGCATTCTTGTGCCGACCAGCCCAGTTCGGTACCACGGATCCGCTTCGATGTGCTCAGTCTTTCGTCCGGGTACTGGGTGGTAACCGGCTTCCTGGCAACATGGCTCAGGGTGATGGCCAGTCCTCTGGCTATACCGTTTCCATAATTCTTAAACGGCAACTGTTTTGCCTCCCGGTTTGAAAAACTTGGAGTAAGTAAGAATAAACACCGCCAGCATGCCAAGATTGATAAGCCCCGATGCCCAGGCCGGAGCTGCCGGCCAGAAGATTACGCTCAGGCTGGTAACCAGCAGGTTTAGAATGGCCAGCGGCAGCAGGAACTTCCAGGCGAAGTTCATCACCTGGTCGATTCTCAACCTGGGCAGAGTAGCCCTTATCCAGACGATGCCACAAAACACCAGGCCGATTTTTAAAAGAAGCCATATCATCGGCGGCAGCCATGGGCCCTGCCAGCCGCCCAAAAACAGGGTAGCGGTCAGCGTGGCAAGGACTATGGCTTCGCAGTACTCGGTGAGATAGAAAGTGGCGAACTTCATGCCGGAATACTCAATATTATAGCCGGCTACCAGTTCGGAATCGGCCTCCAGCAGATCGAACGGGGTCCGGTTTATTTCGGCCAGGGACGCGGTAAAGAAAATGAAAAAACCGGCAGGCTGCAGCAGGATAAATGGAACTGACTGGGCCTTGACCATCTCATTCAGAGATAAAGAACCGGTTAGAATAACCACACCCACCATGGAAAGAATAAGCGGCATTTCATAGCTTACCAGCTGGGCTACGGTCCGCATCGCGCTTAACAGCGAGTACTTGTTATATGAAGACCAGCCGGCCATGAAAACACCCAGAGATGTGATAGAACTGATGGCAACCACAAATAATATGCCTATATTCAGGTCGGCAAGCAAAGCGCCGTCGGCAACCGGGACTACACCCAGCATGAGCACCACCGGCGTGAAGGCGATGACGGGTGCCATCCAGAAGACCAGTTTATCGGCCCTGGACGGGATGATGTCTTCCTTGGTAAGAATTTTTATAACATCAGCTACCGACTGGAGCAGGCCGAAGGGACCGGCACGGTTAGGGCCGTGCCTCAGCTGGAAACGGCCCACCAGCCGGCGTTCCAGCCAGATAAATATGATGACACTGGTTAGCAGCAGGGTAATTATACCCAGTCCGAAAATAAGCAGATGCCACCAGTAGCCAAAGGGCACGTCGGAGCGTATGCTGGCCGGCAGAAGTAACAGTTCCATCATTACCTGTCCACCTCTCCCAGGCAGATATCGATGCTGCCGAATATTATGATGGCATCAGCCAGTTTCCAGCCGATCAGCATATTCCTGAGAGCCGTCAGATTTATAAAAGAAGGAGCCCTCACATGGATGCGGTAGGGTTTATCCGAACCATCTGAAATTACGTGGAAGCCGAGTTCGCCCTTGTTGCCTTCGATATGGCTGTACACCTCACCTGAGCTCGGGCGGAATCTTAAAGGTACCGGGTTCAGGACCTTGCCTTTGGGCAGGCCGTCCACGGCTTGTCTTATAATATTGAGGCTCTGAGTCAGCTCTTCCACCCTGACCCGGTAGCGGTCGTAGCAGTCGCCATTGGTGCCGGTGGGCACGGTGAAATCGAGGCGGTCATAAATGGAATAAGGGTCATCCTTGCGTATGTCCCAGTTTACGCCCGAAGCCCGCAGTACCGGCCCGGCGGCTGAGGCATTGATGGCCATTTCGCGTGTGAGGACCCCTACGTTTTTGCTCCTGGCAAGAACGATTTCATTTTCCGCCAGCAGGCGTTCGTATTTTTTGATTTCAGCCGGCATTTCGTCCAGAAACCGGGTAAGCGCCGGTATGAATTCAGGAGGCAAATCGTGACTGACTCCGCCGAAACGCATGTAGTTGTAGAGCAGCCGCTGTCCGCAAACCATTTCGAAAAGGTCGGTGATTTTTTCTTTCTGGATAAACATATAGAAAAACGGGGTAAAAAAGGTGCCCATGTCGTTGAAGAACGAGCCGATAGCCAAAAGATGGGCAATGATTCGCTGGAGCTCGGCCATAATTACCCGTATGTATTCAGCCCGCTGGGGAACTTCTATTCCGGCGAGCTTTTCTACCGCCATGACGTAGGCCATGTTGTTGTTCATGGAGGATACATAGTCCAGCCGGTCGCTAAGCGGCAGGAACTGGCGGTAGCTCTTGCCTTCGGCCAGCTTTTCGATACCCCGGTGGAGGTAGCCGAATACGGGCTCGATATCGGTTATAACCTCGCCATCGACCAGGGCGCGCATCCGGAAAACACCGTGCGTGCTGGGGTGTACCGGGCCCAGGTTCAAAAACATGGGTTCGGTTTTAATGGCCATGGCTGTAATCCTTTCGCAGGGGATGTCCGGGGAAACCTTCCCAGAGGAATATCCTTTTCATGCCGGGATGCCCGGAAAAATTGATGCCCAGAAGGTCGAAAATCTCCCTTTCCTGGAGCTCGGCACCCAGCCACAACCCGGTAAGAGAAGGGACTGTGGGTTCAGACCTGTCAGTGAGTCGAACCTTGAGAGTTAAGCGATGGTTTAACTTCAATGAATATAAAAGGTAGTCAATTTCAAAATATCGGATGTAATCGATGCCGGTAACGGAGCACAGGTAGTCCAGTTCCATCCCGGGTTCAACCTTGAGAAATGCGGCGATATCGGCTATGCGCTCCGGCTGGATAACCAGGCCATGGTTCTCGACAGCGATTACGCACGATGCCAGGTCCTGAGGCAGAGCTTCAACTATTCGGTTGTATTCAAGTTCGACAGTCATTATTGAAAGCTATTTACCCTTTGATATACTTCGTTTTTCGATCTTTTTTCTTAGAAGTTCGATTCCAGCCAGCAGTGCCTCCGGGCGCGGGGGGCAACCCGGGATATATACATCGACAGGCAGAATACGGTTATAACCGGGAACTACGGAATAGGAATCGGCAAAAATTCCGCCGCTTATGCCGCAGGCTCCCATGGCAATGACCCACTTGGGTTCGGCCATCTGCTCATATACCCTTTTTATCTGAGGAGCCATTTTCCAGGTCAATGTTCCGGCGGTTATCATCAGATCAGCATGCCGGGGTGAACTCCTGAGGACTTCCATACCAAAACGGGCAATATCGAAGCGGGAGGAAGAAGTGCTGATGAATTCGAAAGTGCAGCAGGCGGTGAAGGAAGTTTCGGTCCAAAGCGAAGTTTTTCTGCCCCAGTTCAATAACTTGTCCACCGTAGTTGTTATTATATTGCGTTCGATTTCTTCTTCCAGCCAACCGGAAGGCTCCGGTAACGCGGTGATAGCCGAATTCTTGAGATCCTCGATGATATGGCCTTCATACAGGTCTAAATCCATACTGTTTATCCCCAAACCTATTTCCATTCCAGTGCCCCCTTGCGCCAGGCGTAAAGGTATCCAACCGCCAGGATTCCCAGGAAGATAAAAATTGTTATCAGACCGGCCGGTCCAAGGGTTGTCAATTCAACCGCCCAGGGATACAGGAAAACGACCGTGATATCCAGGCAGATCAACAGCAGCGCATAAAAATAATAGCGGATTTTAAACTGAACCCAGGTAGGCCCGGTTGTTTCGAGGCCGCATTCGTATGGTTCGGATTTAACCGCACTTGGCTGACTGGGAACTATGCCCAGTTTCCTGAGAGCTACCGGAATAAGAACCAGGCTGGTAGCAAAACCCAGAACTATTAAAATAAACAAGGCTATCAAGCTGAATTCTGAGAGCATTTGTCCCCCGTTTTAGAGGTTTTAGCTTCAGGAGTGGAAAAAGTGGGCTAGTATATCACTTTTAGCAGACGGGTTTCAAGTGAAAAATTTGTTATCCGGCCGTTTTGCTCAATTCTTACGCCTGAAAAGGCGTTTACGCTGTTGACAAAGAATGCGATTAGCCCTAGACTTCTGAAAGAAAATCCAGGAGGTTTGCCATGAAGCTGGTAGTCATAGGAATAGGCCAGTGCGGCGGGCGTATTGCCGATGAATTTGCCCGTGTTCAGGACAGGGCGATGGAGTTTCGCCGGCTAGAAATTATTCTTGACACATTTGCGGTAAATACCGATGCGGCTGATATGGCATCCATCAGAAGTATTCGCAACGATTATCAGCACATGATACTGGCCGGAGCTGGTAAAACCCGCGGTCACGGTGTGGCCAAGATTGGTGAAATGGGGGCTGAAATAATACGCGATGATGCCGACAAGATAATAGATGCCATGCGTTCCACATCACGGTTTTATGAAGCCGATGCATTCCTGGTAGTCGCCGGCACTGCCGGGGGAACCGGAAGCGGCGGTACGCCGGTGCTGGTGCAGGAACTGAAAAAGCGTTTCGACAAACCCGTTTATTCTTTGCTGGTGCTGCCCTTCGAACATGAAGAAAATACCGAAGAAAGGGCGGTGTACAATTCAGCATTGTGCTTGAAGGCTACCAGCTCCATAGCCGACGCCGTATTCCTGGTGGACAATCAAAGGTTTGTACGCAAAGACACCTCGCTCAAGGGCAACATCACAGGCATCAACCGTTTGATTGCCGAACCGTTTTTGAACCCGCTGTCTGCCGGAGAAGAAAAGCGCCGCGGCAACATCGGCGCCAGGCTGCTGGATGCCGGTGATATAATCCAGACACTCGAAGGCTGGTCGGCGATAAGTTATGGAGTTATTAAAATACCCTTCATTCCTCTGCCCTGGGATTACAGTCCCAACTTCAGAAAACGGGGTTCATCCGTCCACCGGGGCATAGAGGCAATGGACCAGGCCTTGAGTGAAATGAGCATCGACTTCAATCCGGAGGAAGCCTATAACGGGCTTTTCCTTATTTCCGCACCTCACCGGGAGCTCAATATGGATCTCGTAAAAGAGCTCGGGGATCACCTGAGGGCTTTTGCCCCGCAGGCGGTTATTCGCAATGGAGACTACCCCAGGAACAAGGCATCCATCGACGTCACCGTAATTCTGTCCAAGATTACCTGTGTTCCGCGTGTCAGCCAGATTTATACCAAGGCCAGCAAATTGCCCAAAGTCCAGGAAAGGCGGGCTGAGGACATGCGGGTAAAGACCGATCTGACAGAAGAAGCCGGCAGAGATGTGCCGTCACTTCTATAGTTTCTTGCCGCTTTGGTTCGATTGAGATAGAATAGAATATAATGACCTGTTTAGTTGACAATTATCAGAGGCGCATCAATTACTTGCGCATTTCAGTTACCGACCATTGCGACCTGAGGTGTATCTATTGCACTGCTCACCAGGTGGAGCGTCTCAGTCATAACGATATACTGCGCTACGAAGAAATAGAGCGTATTGTGCGCGCGTCAGCGCAAATGGGTATTAACAGTATAAGATTAACCGGTGGAGAGCCTTTAATGCGGCCGCACCTTGAAGTGCTGGTCGGTATGCTGAAAAAAATCGATGGTATCGATGATATATCCATGACCACCAATGCCACTGTACTGGCCAGGCACGCCGAAAACCTGGCGGCTGCCGGGCTGGACAGGGTTAATATAAGCCTGGACAGCCTTAATGCGGAAAGGTTCCATTACATGACCGGGCGCGGCAAGCTGTCCACCGTTTTGGAAGGCATCGAAGCTGCCCGTAAAGCCGGCCTCAACCCGGTCAAAATCAACACCGTGCTGCTCAAAGGCATTAATGATTCAGAGATACTGGATTTCGCCGCCAAAACTGTAACCGACGGCTGGCATGTTCGTTTCATTGAGTATATGCCTTTTGCCTGCGATGGCAGCCAGGGGTCGACCTTTGCTCAAAACCAGACCGTTTCCGACGCTGAGATTAAGGGCATAATCGCCGGTAACATGGGTGAGCTTACCCCGGTTATGCCTTCCAGGGGTTACGGTCCGGCCAAATACTACCAGTTGGAAAACGCTAAAGGCACTATAGGATTTATAGGGGCGGTCACGGATTGTTTTTGCTCCAAATGCAACCGTATGCGCCTGACAGCCGACGGCCGGTTGCGGCCTTGCTTGCTGGACGATGACGAAATAGATATAAAGACTCCTATGCGCAGAGGCTTAAGCGACGAAGAATTAAGAAAACTAATGTCACAGGCGGTCGATATCAAGCACGAAAAGCATCGTTTGGGCGAACATGTTTTACCGGCAGCCCGGCAGATGTGGCAGATTGGCGGTTGATACATGGATGAATTGACCCACCTGAATTACAAGGGTGAAGCCCATATGGTTGATGTTTCCCCCAAAGCCGATACTAGCCGTGAAGCTGTTGCCAGCGGCAGGGTTGTAATGAAACCGGCTACCCTTGAACTGATAAGAAACCAGGAATTAAGAAAAGGGGATGTGCTCAGCGTTGCACGGGTTGCCGGCATCATGGCTGCCAAACAGACACCCGGCTTGATTCCCCTGTGTCATACTTTGATGCTCGACCAGGTCAATATCGAGTTTTCTTTCTCCGGGCCGGATACGATTAATATCGAAGCCAGGGTAAAATGCAGCGGCAAGACAGGGGTAGAGATGGAAGCCCTTACCGCAGTAGCCGTGTGTGCCCTTACCATATACGATATGTGCAAGGCGGTTGACAGGGGCATGTCGATAACGGACATTTGCCTGCAAAAAAAATCCGGCGGTAAAAGCGGTACTTTTACCCGGCAGGACGGAGAATAATTTGGCAGAAATTACAGCGGTATGCATATCTCAAAAAAAGGGTGCCAAAAAACACCCGGTAGAACACGTTGACCTGGTGGCAAATTACGGCATACAGGGTGACGGGCATGCTGATTCGCAAACTCACCGGCAGGTCAGCCTGCTGGCTGTTTCCAGTATAGATAAGATGAAAAAGCTTGGACTTGACGTCAAGCCGGGTGATTTTGCCGAAAACATTACCGTTGAGGGAATGGATGTATGTCATTTGCCTCTGGGAACGCGTCTCAAGCTGGGGGATGAGGTGGAGCTCGAGATTACCCAGATAGGCAAGGAGTGCCATGACAGGTGCGCCATATTTAAACAGGTAGGCACCTGTATCATGCCGGTTGAAGGCGTATTCGCCCGGGTTGTCAGCGGCGGGCGCTTAAAGGCCGGCAACAGCGTATTGCGCTGTTAAAACAACACTACCTCGACATTCGAACCACGGCTGAGGGCGCAATTCTCCATGATAATAACGTAACCTGATGCATAAGCAGTTGCCGTTATTGCGCCTGACTCCTTTCCAATCAGAACGGCTTCATTGTTATCCACACGCACCGGAATAAACTGCCGGCGTTTACTGGCGGAGATATCACAGGATATTTTGGCGTTTACCGTCCGGGCTTTTAATTGAGGCAGGTGAGCCAGTTTTTCCAAAGCAGGTTTTAATAGCAGGTAGGCATTTATAAGGCAGGATGTCGGGTAGCCGGGCAGGGCGAGTACCGGCTTTCCCTTTATTGTGGCAAACAGGGTCGGCTTGCCCGGCTTGATGTTGATGCCATGAAACCATACCTTGCCCGTTGAAGAGAGCAATTCATACATATAATCCCTTTCGCCCACTGAAGAACCGCCGGAAACAACAACTATATCCGACCTGAGGGCCTCAAACAGTGACTCTTCAAGTGCTTTGAGGCAATCATTTACCGAAAGGAAAGCTTTGGCTGTCGCTCCTGACCGGGCAGAAAGAGCGCTGAGTGTAGCAGCATTTACATCGTATATCTGGCCCGGTTGCAGCGGTGTGCCCGGCTGAGCCAGTTCTTCACCGGTGGTGACGATAGCCACTTCCGGCTTTACATAAACCTTGACATTGTCGATTCCCTGGGATGCAATTACTCCCATTCGAGCCGGGCTTAACAGCGCGCCTTGTTCAAGAACTGTGGTGCCGCAGCGGATATCTTCACCGGCAGGGGCGATATTGTCCCCGGGTTTGACCGGGGTGTATATCTCGACATCCGTATCCCCTCGCTGGCAGTCTTCTATCCTGACGACAGCATCCGCGTTGGCAGGAATGGCTGCTCCGGTGGCAACATACACGCACTCGCCGGCGTGTACGGATAATACCGGAGCGGTACCGGCGTACATACTGCCGGTAAGTGTGAACCTGGCCGGTTTCAGCCGGCAGGCGCCGGCGGTATCACCGGAAAGGACGGCATAGCCGTCCATCGAAGCACGGTTGAATGGGGGTACGTTCAGCGTGGCGGTCAGATCTTCGGCAAGTACGCGGCTGCTGGCTTTGTCCGGGGTTACGGTTTCCTGCCTGTCAACGGGGAGGACGTGTTCCAGGATGCGATCCAGTGCTTGCTCAAGCGGCAGGAGTTCGTTGAGCCATTTCACCGGGTGGCTTCCCTGACCATATGGCCCAGTTCAGGCAGAATGATATTTTCCATGGCAAGACGTACCGCTTTCAGGGAACCCGGCAGGCAGATTATCACTTTTCCCCGGCAAACACCTGCCATGGCGCGGCTCATGATGCAACCCGAACCGATTTCCTGGTAGCTCAAGCTCCGGAAGAGTTCGCCGAAGCCGTCGAGTTTTTTATCCAGCATCGGGGTAACCGTTTCCACGGTTACATCCCGGGTGCTGAGGCCGGTGCCGCCGCTGATAATTATCGCCTGTACACTGGAAGATTCAAGGAGTTTGTTAACCGAGGCAGCGATGCTTGGCGGTTCGTTCTTTAATAGTTCGAAACCATCCAGATTATGACCGTTGGATTCCAGCAGCCGGCAGATAAGTTTGCCGGATTCATCGCTGGATTCGGTACGGCTGTCGGATATAACCAGAACACCGGCCGAAACGACAGCCGGTGAAGCTTCTTTGTGGTCGTGGTAACCCATATATTGCACCCCCGCGGTAATTATAACCTACGCTCAGGAAAGTGCCAAATCAGTTAACGATACCCTTGCATTTTATAGATGTAACTGTATACTATAATTATTGTTTCAGGGAGGTAGAATTTTGTATAAAAGAATGCTTGTGCCGCTGGATGGCTCGACCCTGGCCGAAGTGCTCATGGAATACGCAGCCAAGCTCACATCTGTCATGGGGATAGAGACTGTTGTCTTGAATGTGCTTGGACCGGAGGAAAAAGCCCTGCTGCCACTGCATCAGGCTTACGTTGAACGGGCTGCTGAAAAAATCGTTGCCGCCTCCGGAGACAGGCCGGTAAGGGCCTGGGGAGAAGTCGTCATCGGCAATCCGGTAGATTCCATTAAAAAGTTTGCCAGGAAAAACAATATCGATTTTGTGCTCATGGCTACTCACGGCAGAAGCGGGTTTTCACGCATTGTAATGGGCAGTGTAGCCGATGCCCTGCTCAGAGAATCACGTATTCCCATCTGGCTGATTCGCGCCGGTATTCCGGAAAAAAAGGTGAAAGATACTTCCAGGGAAGGCAGGGTGATGCTGCTGCTGGACGGTTCCAAAAAGGCTGAAGCTTCGTTGCCGCATGTCGAAGAACTGGCCAAACAACTGGGACCGGAATTTACCGATGTTGTGCTGATAAGCGTTTGCTGTCAGCCTGAGGTTGCCTCCGATTACCCTTCGGATATGCCCATGAGCTGGGATGAGCACGTGGCAGCCGAACAGGAGAGATGCCAGCTGGACACCTCCAGTTATCTTAAAGAAACGGTAATCCGGCTGGAACAAAAAGGTATCAAGGCCTCTCATGAAGTATTGATGGGTAATCCGGCAGCTGAAATTGTCGATTATGCCAACCGGAATAATTTCAGTCTGATTATAATGGCAACTCACGGCCGGAGCGGCTTCAGCCGCTGGGCTTTTGGGAGTGTAGCTGAAAAGGTATTGATGGGCGTAACGACCCCCATTCTCCTGGTAAGAACAAAGTAATTTTACCCGTATTCCATATCAGCCGATATTTTGAGCCCTCTCTTTCAACGAGAGGGCTCTTTGTAAGTATTGACAGCTAAGGTATAATGATAAAGTACTATTACGTAAGTACTGTATTGAAGCATGGAAAAACTCGATAAAAGAAGATCAAGCCTGGAGATCATAGCTGACATGCTCCGTTTGGGAGAGGCAGGTAAAACGGAGATAATGTACAGCGTCAATATGAGTTATTTCCAGCTGCAAAAATATCTCAACTTTTTACTTGAACGCGGTCTTATCGATAGGGTAGCATTAGGCAATCCTTCAGTAACCTACCGGGTAACCAAGAAGGGTTTGGGTGTACTCAGAAGCATCGATGGTGTTTTGGAAGCCCTGGAACTGAGAGAAACATTGGAGCCCCACAGTAGCGAGGAGAATAATGAGCGATAAAAGAATGCTTATCCTGGATGCAGAGGTTATCAGGAAAATCAACGAAAACCGGGGAGACCTTTCGCAGGGCGAGTTTATCGACTTCCTTATCGAAAGCCATTTTAAAGCTGAAAAAGAGGCCGGAACCGGCATCGAACGCCAGGAGATCGAAAGCCTGAAACATCTGCTGGGAGAGGTGAAAGGCAAACTGGAGATTAACGAGAAGAAGGCCGCTACCAAGGAAGAGGTTCTCGCTTTCCAGGAAGATACCCGCAAACTGCTGAAAAGCTTTCTGGATTTTTTCGTTGGTTACGGCCTGGAACTGGGCAGCCATTCTCTGAGCGGTGATTTAAAAGACCTTTCTTCAACCCTGGATAAACTTGAGGATGACAGCGGGGAAGGCAACCAGGTGAAAATCAAGTGGAAGAAAACGCAGTAAAACAGCCTTAAGACGGCCTGCAGATGAGCCCCTCCGGCAAGGAGGGGCTTTTTTTATACCACTTCAGCTTCACTAGAACATTGTTCTAGTATACAAAACCTTCCCAATGCCCGGGACATGTGTCATATTGGCAGGCAGGAAAAATATGACACATATACTGATCGGAATTATGGGATTCGGTATTATCCACCTGTTCGACCTGGTGGCTATCTGCCGGGTTAGATATTTGAAACCGCTTATGTGGATAACCGGTGCGGGGCTGCTGGTGTTTGCCGCTCACGGTATTGCTGTGAACACCCACTATATTGAATTGCCCGTTTGGTTAACCGGCGCGGGGTACCTGCTGATGCTGGCCTCGCTGGCAACACTGCTCTATGCCCTGTTCGGTAATTTACCCTTTCGCCAAACTTATCTGGATGCGGGAATCGGGCAGGACCTGGTAACCACCGGCCTTTACGGCCTGGTGCGCCATCCGGGTATTTACCCCTATGCAGGGCTGATGCTCTCTCTGGTAATACTGTTCCCATCTGCTGACATGCTGGCGGCGGCAGGAATATGGCTGCTGGCCGACCTGGGTTTAATCTGGGTACAGGACAAATTTGTTTTCCCCCGCATGTTTGCCGGCTACCGGCTTTATCAGGCCGAAACTCCCATGCTGGTTCCGTCGGTTGCGGCGTTGAAGATACTCTTTCAAAAAAGATTGACATTCATCCAATTAGATAAAAACAAAACCTATACAAGGAGCGGGAACATGAGCAGAAACGTGGAACTATTCAAAAAAGGCGAGCACCAGGAAATGTGGCAAAGATGCTGTGGTTTTATCGACCTTAGCATCGAAGAATTCATGCTGATACAGAAACGCCTGTTGCTGGAACAACTGGAAATGGTAAAAAAATGCGAGCTGGGACAAAAAATCCTCGGCGGGGCCAGCCCGGAGACACTTGATGAATTCCGCAGCACCGTACCGTTAACCACCTATGCCGATTATGCCCCTCATTTGCTGAAACGGCGCATGGAAGGTCTGCCCCGCAAGCCCATACTGTGGCAGTGTACATCCGGCAAATCGGGCGAATCCACCTTCAGATGGGTTCCGGTAACAGCGCGCCAGCTCGATGAGATCGAACCGCTGATATTTGCCCTGATATTCTTTTCCAGCTGCCAGAACCGCGGAGAGATCAAATTCAAGGAAGGCGATAAGGTTTTTTACGGCATGGCGCCGCCGCCTTATGCAACCGGTACCATGACACGGGTGCTGCCGCATGAAATATTCGAATTCCTGCCGCCGGTAGAGATGTCCGAGCAGGTCAGTTTCGAAGAGCGAACCAAAACAGGCTTTAAAATGGCTCTGGAGGACGGGCTGGACCTGTGTTTTGCCATGTCAAGCGTGGCGGTTGCCATTGGAAACCGCTTCAGCGGCGGCGGCAGTTCATCTTCCTTTAACCGGAAATACCTGATGGCCCATCCGGGGATGGCGGTTCGTTTATTACGCGGAATGATAAAAAGCAAAATGGAGGGGCGGAAAATGCTGCCCAGGGACGTATGGAACCTGAAAGGCATGATAACCTTCGGGCTGGACGGTGAGGTTTACCGGGAAAAAATAAAGGAAATGTGGGGACGCTATCCCCTGGATTTTCACGGCTGTACGGAGGCTGTCGTTATCGCCACGCAGACCTGGGATTATGAAGGCATGACGTTTGTCCCGAACCTGAACTTTTTTGAATTTATCACCGAACAGGACAGCATAAGATCCAGCCAGGATCCGGATTTCGTGCCGCCGACTTACCTTCTCAGTGAAATTAAACCGGGTAATTACGAACTGGTTATAACCAGCTTTCATGGCGGCCCGTTCATAAGATACCGGCTGGGGCACCTGATTAAGATCCACTCAATTCGTAATGAAAAGCTGGATATCGATATACCGCAAATGTCTTTTATCGGCCGGGTCGACGACCAGATAGACATTGCCGGCTTTACCCGTTTATCAGAGAAAGTCATCTGGCAGGCGGTGGAAAAAACCGGAATTGAATATGCAGGCTGGACGGCCAGAAAAGAAATCGAGGAAAAACCGGTACTTAATATTTACCTCGAGCTGAAAAACGAAACCGAGCTCTCTGCACAGCAGGCCGCGATGTTGATACACAAGCAGCTCAAGAAGCTGGATGTGCCTTATTCAGAGCTGGAAACCTTTACCGGACTCAATCCGTTGACGGTTACATTGCTACCCCGCGGGGCATTCACCGCTTACAAGCAGCACCAGGTGGAGCAGGGCGCTGATATTACCCGGCTCAAACCACCCCATTTGAACCCGACCGATGAGATGATTGACGTATTGATGCAGCCGGCTCCAGCGCCAGTCGCCGGTGGTGAAGCCGTCAAGGTATAACCGCCCGGGGTTTCAACCTGCAGGTCCGAGGCCGGGCAGCTGCCCGGCCTCAAGCTATGTAGCGGGCTTAAACGGAATTCTTATTGACAAGCCCTTGCGCACAGAGGATAATGTGTGCAAATAACATCAGTGAAGGTTACTTTAGTTTACCTTTACCTGCAGGGGCGTTTTAGACGTGAGTATCTGGGCCGCGATTCCTCTGGGCACATGTATAGCCTATGCACTGGTTTTTATATTCGCAATTCAGCGAATAGAAAAGCGTGTCAACCGCGCATTTGTCTATTACCTGGCGCTGGCGGCTTTCTGGAGCTTTACTTCGTTCATGCTGCGGCTGCAAGCCAGCCCCGAAATGGCCCTGTTCTGGAACCGGCTGCTGGCAACCGCTCTTATTGCCGCCCTGGTTGCCTACTTTCATTTTGTGCGCCTGTACACCGGGAGAAAACCCGGACCCGGGGTAGTAGCCGGCTACATTTCTCTGCCGATTCTGGCGATTGTATCCATAACGACCCCATGGGTAATCGAATCATCTTATGTTCAGGACGGAACGTTGTACCACAACCTCGGTCCTGCCATCTATGTCATAGGAGCCCTGAGCCTCTTTTATACTTTTTCCGTTCTGTATTTGCTATGGCATAAATATCGCTCTTCGCACGACCCCATCGAGCGTAACCGGACCGCTTACCTTTTAGCCGGTTGGGGTGTTATGGCGCCCCTGGCCTATACCAACCTGCTGCCGGTTTTAAAAGGCCTGCCGCTGGACCATATCGGCAGTTTTATCAATGTGGCCATAATTGCCTATGCCATAACCAAATACGACCTGCTGGATGTGCGCCTGGTTGCCCGGCGGGGACTCGGCTGGTTTATTCTGATGCTGGCTTTTGCCGGAGTATATACCGGATTGATATTTGCCGGTTTGAGGTTCCTGCCGGATGTCCCGCACATAGTAGTATATACAGCTGTATCTATTATAGTCATAACGATGTCGATTGCTGCCCGGCCTTTGAGGAAGCTGGTCGAAACCAGCATAGACAGGCTGTTTTACCGGCATACCTATGATTACCGCCAGGCTCTCAACGATTTCTGCAGCAAAATGGGCGGGAACCTGAACCTGGATGAGCTTGCCCGCGAACTGTTGCCCATGATTACCAATGCCATAAACATATCGCGCAGTTATTTAATATTAAGAGACGCCGATTCGGGTGAGTTCAAACCCCGCTATCATTATCCCAGGTCCGAAGATGCTGATGATTGTACTCATATTATTTTCGATCCCGATTCTCCCATCGTAAACTGGCTGGATAAACACAACACCCACCTCAGCCTGGACAGTATCGACAGATTGCCACAGTTCAAAGCACTCTGGAAGGACGAAAGGGAACAGCTGGATAAAATGGGTATAAAGATGCTTTTTCCGGTTAAGAGCCGGGACAAGCTGGTAGCTATTCTCAGCCTGGGAGAAAAGCATAAGCGCCGGTATTACCTGGCTGAGGATATATCTATTGTTGATGGCATCGCCCGGCAGGTGGGGGTTATCCTGGAAAACGCCCAGCTGTACAGCTTTGCCATGATCAAAGCCAACACCGATGAGCTTACCGGGCTTTACAACCACCGCCATTTTCATGAGCGCCTGGAGCAGGAAATAGCTCGTGGTTCCCGGTTTGGGGGCACTTTTTCGATGATAATGCTGGATATCGACCTTTTCAAAGTCTACAACGACATATACGGTCATCTTGCCGGCGACCAGGTTCTGAGGAAAACCGCCAAGTATATCGAAACTTCCATCCGCAATATCGACCTGGCCTTTCGTTACGGGGGCGAAGAATTTGCCATCATACTGCCCGAAGCCGGTTTGCAGGATGCTCACAAGGTTGCCGAGCGTATCCGAAAAACAATCGAATCCAAAACCAGTTCCCGGGCCATGCCTATTACAGTCAGCATTGGAGTGGCTAACTGGCCGAACGACGGAGTTATGCGTGAAGAGATAATCGGCGCAGCCGACATTGCCCTGTACCACGCCAAGAACAGCGGGCGCAACCGCACCAGCCTTTCCTGCGAAATATCGGGAACCTGCTCCCCGGGTTTGCCGATTGACCCAACCGGTCAATCGAGGTCAATAAGCATTATTTATGCCCTGGCTGCAACGGTGGACGCCAAGGACAGTTATACCTACGGACATTCCAGGAAAGTCAGCGAATACGCTGTATCCATTGCTGAAAAGATGAATCTGTCCGAGCAGCAGATCAACACCATCCGGGCTGCCGGGTTGTTGCACGACATCGGTAAAATAGGGGTACCGGACACTATACTGAATAAGCAGTCACCTTTGACTTTGGCTGAATGGGGCCCAATCAAGACACACCCCGAAATAGGAGCCGAAATACTCCGGCATGTCAGCGAGCTTGGCGACTGCCTGCCTTTGATTCTGCATCATCACGAACGCTATGACGGCAGGGGCTACCCGGCGGGCCTCAACGGAGAAAGCATACCCCTGGGTGCGCGTATTATGGCCATTGCCGACGCTTATGATGCCATGACGACCCCAAGGCCTTACCGCGGACGGATGGAGTTCGAGCAGGCTCTCGGCGAACTGGAGAAACATGCCGGCACCCAATTCGATCCCGGGCTGGTAACAGTATTTTGCGAAATTATCCGCACATCGCATCGCGAACACTATCCGGCATAAAGACGGATGGAAGCACCGGGCTTAAGCCGGGGGGCTGTTTATGTACCAATCAGGGCCGGATGATTTTTGTTTGATAAAAGATAGAAATTCCTCAGTCAGCCTGAGGTTCTCCCCCGACGAGTAATAGATACAATAAAAATCCCGTTTTATGTTCAAACCTGCTACGTTCAGTCTTTTAACCGTGCCCAGCAACAGGCTTTTCTGAGCCCCCAGGCTGGAAACGAATGCCAAGCCGCTGCCCGCCTCGACTGCTGAAATAACTGAATGAGTGTGCGATAAAATCAGGCGAAATTGAAGACTGTTTATACTGATGCCATGGTTCTGCAGTGCATGCTCCAGGCTTTGGCGGGTGCCAGAGGTGACTTCCCGGCCGATAAACGACTCAAGCTTGAGCCGGGTGAAATCTACCGACACGGTCCGAGCCAGCGGATGAGTGGGCGAGGCAATCAGGATGATTTCGTCAGATGCGATTTTAAAGCCGGACATTCCATCTTTTTCCGGCGGCGTGGTGCCGCAGAAACCCAGTTTGTAGTCGCCGTATTTTACGCTGTCAATGACGGTAATCGAATCCATGATATCCACGTGTGCGGTGGTTTCGGGATGGAAGGACATGAATTCTCCCAGTAGCGGGGGTACCAGAAATTCTCCGGGGATAGTGCTGGCGGCAATTTTCAATTCACCGACGATATCGGTTCTGAACCTGTCCAGATCGCTTCCAAGCGCGGTATATTGATTATGAACATTTTCGGCAAACTCCAGCACGCGGTACCCGGAATCGGTCAACTTCAGCTTTTTCTGGCTTCGGTCAATAAGGGTGGTGCCAAGATCGGCCTCCATTTTCTGTATCTGAAAGGACACGGCAGGCTGACTGATGGAAAGGTATTTGGCTACGGCTGAAAAACTGCCCAGCCTGACAAGCTCCCTGAAGGTTTCCAGGTAGTCAAGATTCATTTCGTCCCCCCGGTGTTATAAAATAATCTTATCGTAATTTTAAACCATCCAAAATAAACTCACAAGCCCCTTTAATACACAGAACTGAGTGCCGGTTCCGGCATGAGTGCTGATTTGAAATGCCGGGTCCAGTAGTATAGAATTTTTACCGTTATGACAGATTTAGATGAATTATGTATCAACACCCTCAGATTTCTTTCTGTAGATGCCGTGGAAAAAGCTGGTTCGGGCCATCCCGGGGCGCCGATGGGTATGGCAGCCATGGCCTATACCCTTTGGCAACAGCATCTAAAGCATGACCCCCGGGACCCCGGCTGGCCTGACAGGGACAGGTTCGTTCTGTCGGCTGGTCATGCGTCCGCTCTTCTTTATTCGCTGCTTCACCTTTATGGTTACCCCATGCCCCTCGAAGAACTACAGAGATTCCGCCAGCTTGGCAGTAAGACTCCCGGCCATCCTGAATACGACCCGGATATCGGCGTGGAAACCACAACCGGGCCGCTCGGACAGGGATTTGCCAATGCCGTCGGAATGGCTGTTGTTGAAAAATGGCTGGCCGCCAGGTTCAACAAACCGGGCTTCAATGTTGTTGATCATTATATTTACGTTATGGCCTCGGATGGGGACATGATGGAAGGTGTAACTTCCGAGGCGGCTTCACTGGCCGGCAGCCTTGGTTTGGATAAACTTATCTGCCTGTATGACGACAACAATATCAGCATAGAGGGACCAACCGATGTCACCTTTACCGAGGACGTTGGCGCCAGGTTCAGAGCTTATGGCTGGCATGTCATCGGTCCAATTGACGGGCTCGACGCAGATTCGGTCGATACGGCACTGGGCCGGGCAAAAAGTATAAAAGACAAACCCGTCCTGATAATTTGCACCACGTGTATTGGTTATGGCAGTCCAGGCAAGGCCGGAACGGCTTCTGCCCACGGTGAGCCTCTCGGTCCGGAGGAAGTAACCCTGACCCGGCACAACCTGGGTTGGAAATGGGGGCCTTTCGAAGTGCCGCCGGAAGCTAGAGACCGGTTTTCCATGGTTAAAGAACAAGGCAGGCTGGCCCGGAAAAAGTGGCAAGCAATGGTTGAGGAATACACCAGGCAGTATCCGGATGATGCCGGCCGTTATTTCCGGCAAATGGAAGGCGGATTACCCGAAGGATGGGAAGCAAGTCTGGAAAGCATCGAGAAAGACCTGGTAAAACCCATGGCCACCCGGGAAGCTTCAGGTGTTATTCTCAACGCCCTGGCTCGAACGGTGGAGAATCTGATGGGGGGTTCGGCTGACCTGGCGCCATCCAACAAGACGCTCTTGAAAGGGGCAGGGGATTTCAACCATCAGGATTACAACGGGCGAAATCTTCATTTCGGGGTCAGGGAACACGCCATGGGAGCTGTCGCCAACGGAATGTGTCTGCACGGCGGGGTTATCCCATATGTGGGCACTTTTTTGATTTTTTACGACTACATGCGCCCGCCGGTAAGGCTGGCCGCTTTGATGGGGCTCGGTGTAATCTACGTATATACTCACGATTCCATCGGTCTGGGTGAAGACGGGCCTACTCACCAGCCGGTTGAACAATTGATGGGATTGAGGCTGGTTCCGGGCATGGTAACGATCAGGCCGGCCGACGGGCTTGAAACGCTGGAAGCCTGGAAGCTGGCCCTTAAACGGCGGCAAGGACCCACGGCTCTCGTGCTCACGCGGCAGAAACTGCCCGTTATCGATATTGCCCCAGGTGAAAAAAGGGCGGTCGATAGAGGCGCTTACATCCTCTGGGAGTCCGGAAAAAGACCGGAATTAATACTTATAGCTTCCGGTTCCGAAGTGAACCTGGCGCTGGAAGCAGCACGGCAATTGAAAGACAAGGGCATAGAGTCCAGCGTGGTTTCAATGCCTTCCTGGGAACTTTTCGACACCCAGCCGCAAGAATACCGTGACAGCGTGCTGCCCCCGGATATCACCCGGCGTCTCTCTGTTGAAGCCGGCCGCAGCCTGGGCTGGCAGCGATATACCGGGACAGAAGGCGTTAATATTGCGGTGGACAAGTTCGGAGCATCAGCCCCGTGGGAGCAGGTATATCAATCTCTGGGGATCAATATAGACAATATTGTGAGAACGGCCCTTAAAATGTGCCGGGCGGGGGACAGTTAGCCTGCCGGAAAAGCTCAAGGAAGCTGCGGGCCGGTTCGGGGCTTAAAAATATGGCGCTGCCGACGCAGATAAAATCTACTTCATACCGGGCCACCGAGGTTATATTGCTTTGCTTTATGCCGCCGTCTATGCCGATATCAACACCGGGAAAACATTTTCTTATGCGGCTGATTTTATCCAGGACAACAGGTATAAAAGGCGCTCCGTAAAAACCCGGATTAACCGTCATGAGCAGAACGCAATCGATGATCGGGGCATAGTCCTTTGCGGCCTCCACCGGAGTTTCGGGATTAATGGCTACGCCGACTTCTAAATTGACCTCACGAGCCATGCGGATTACTTCAGTGTGCCTGGTGGTGGCTTCGTGATGAAAAATAACCCTTTTGGCACCGGCCCGGCTTATCTGTTCGAGCATATGTTCAGGATGCAGCGCCATGATATGGGCTTCCCAGCCAATTTTGGGGCGTATTTCTTCAAGGTTTGCCGGTGTGATGCTGGATGAAGGCACAAACTGACCGTCCATCAGGTCGATTTGAACCCAGTCGGTAAATCGGCGTGAGTCCTCTACCATCAAAGCGAGCTTGGCCGGCTCATCAGTGAGAATAGCCGGTACAATTTTAGTTTCGTTGTGCATTAATAGAAATTATAGTTGCATTGAAATACACTAATCAAGCCTTATCAGCTCAATATTGCCCCAGGCGCCCATCCGTTCACCGATAATGATCACGGCGCCGCTGACGCCTTCGATATTTTTAGCCCGGTCAAGACCGTCTGCAATTGCATCAGGGCAGGTAACTGTGTTGCCGATGGCAGTAGCGGCCGCATCCGCCAGTGTGCAGGAAGGGCTGATGGCTACGGCGGCATCGGCTTTGCCAAAGCTGAGTGAAGGGCCGACTGTGCCTGATGAAGCACAAATTCCCGCAGGAGTATTTTCAGGCATGACCACCAGTCCTATCTTGCCGGAAAGTGGAGAGTTTCCGGCATATATGGCTACCTGGCGTGTTATAGAAGTTTTTATAAAAACATCGCCGCCGTTCTCTATTATTATTTCAGGAGTCATTGCCAGCAGACGGCGGCCGATAAATTCGGCGACGGCGCCGGCTACACCGGCCATAGGGCCTACGCCTGCTTTTTGGGAAGCCGAATACATTTCTCGAACTAATGCATGCGCCTGCCGGTCCAGCGGCAGGGGCGAAAGGCATGAGCCGAATTCAGGGTTCGACCGGATATAGCTGGTAATAACGGACCGGCATTCATCCAGTAAAACAGCGGTTTGCCGCGAGAGGTCCGTACGGGCCTGAATGAAAAGGTCGGTTTCGTCCAGGCTGACCTGGAAAGATATCAAACCGCGGGCTTGAACGCGCTGGCGATAGTTTCTAGGTTCATACATTCAAAAGTGAAGTTCCATGGCTCTGGGCGGACAGGCCTTGAGGCACATGGAACAGGCTATGCACCTGTCGTGCATAAAAAGGATACGCCGGGTACCCGGTTCAATCTCGAATGCTCCGGTAGGACATACCGTCAGGCAGGCACCGCAGTGGGTGCATTTGTCTTCATTTCTTACCACATTCTGGCTGAGTGCTTCGATCTTGATCCCGATTTTGGTTAAAAAACGGACACCGCGGTCATAATCCTCCTGCTCACCGGTGAGTTCAAGGACGATGAAACCTTCGCTGTCGGGTATTATCGAAGCCTTGAGGATATTGAACTGAAGGTTGTATTCTTTTACCAGGCGGTAGGCAATCGCTTCCTCCGTCAGCCGGGCAGGAAAGTGTAAAACAATTTTGCGTGATACTTTCATTGTGTTGACCCCAGGCAATTAGCCTGAATTGTTCCTTTCGACCGGGCGGTAATTAAGGAGTTTGAAAACCACGCCGCTTTCGATTCCGGGAAGCGGGGTTACCGGCTGGGAAAGCAGAAACGTGCCCTGATTTATCCACTCCTTTAAAATATCGGCAATTTCCAGCGCTCTGGAATAACTCGAGAGCGAGGCAGTCGGGATATCTCTGTTATTGAACCGAATCCTGCCGCTGCGCAGCTGGGCATAGGTTACTTCACCCAGAACATCGGGCAGGTTCTGGGGGTAATCCCTCGAATAATCAATTATCGTGGCAGGTATATCGTTATCGGTTATGGCGGTATGTGCAAGTATTTCCTCGTTAAGTACAGGAATGGGGATACCGACACCTACCGAAAGTGAAACTCCGTAACCCTGCATACTAACCCCTCTCAGCCAGCGCGGGTGCATGTGTTTAAGATCACCGATAAGAGAAAGAGTTGCCGCTCCCCGTTTGGGAACGCCGGCTTCAGTACGCGGAACCGATGGGTTGAATTGAGTTCCCGGCCAGGCAACATACCCGGCGCCTCCGCCTAAAAAGATCTTGGTGCCGATGCCAATGGTTTTGTACCAGGGGTCGTTAAGCAGTGGAGACAGCTGGCCCGCGCAGCAGTATACAGCATTTCCCATACGGGGTTTCAATATACCCAGGTAGGTATAGATGGTCTTGTCGGACACATTGACTGCCACATTGTAGTTCTGGTAGGCATTCCTGAAGTTGTAAAGCACGGCATCGTTTAAGTCGCGGATGTTTATCCATGTCTCCAGTTTTTTGCGCGGATAACAATCAGTTCCATAAGTGGTAGCCGAAAGGCATACATCCTTGCCGGCTACCAGTTCTTCGATCACATGGCCGCCGCCGTAATTGAAATCTCCCGGGTGTATTTTATTTCTCGGGTCGCTTTCCGGCAGGGCGGTAGCCCCGAGCATGATGTCGATAGCGGCGAACCCGGAATAAGCGGGTACATCGTTTAAGTAAGTTCGGGCGGCTTCCAGCTTGATGCGCGGCTTGGAGTGGCCGATATTAAAATAAATACCGGAAGAACACATGGGGGCGAAGGTTCCGGTTGTTACCACATCGATATCAATAGCTGAGCGGGTGATACCTTTTTCCCGGACAATACCGATGACTTCTTCGGCGTTGACCACCACAGCCTTGCCAGCTTTGATTTTAGCGTTTATTTCTTCGATAGTTTTAGGCATAATTATCAACCAGCCAACATTCAACTGAAACTAAATGATAATATTCCGGCCTGCAACTGTCAATTATGAACTTGCCTGCTGCCGCAAGCCGGCGGGAGGAAATCATGGTAAAATAAATGCCGGCTTGTTGCCAGCAGAGGTGTTATGACTGTAACGGCTACCATGTAAACGGATTATAAAGCACGCAGGGAGAATACGAAATGAACATAGACGATATTTTACGGCGCATGGTGGAGCTCAAGGCTTCGGATGTGCATCTACGTGTTCCAAGTCCGCCGGTTTTCCGGATTGACGGAAACCTGATAGTTCAGGCAGAATTTCCCGCTTTGACCCAGGAAATCCTGGAAAAAGTGTTTGAGTATATCACTTCTCCCGAACAGCGCCAGGTTTTTGATAAGAACAGAGAGCTTGATTTTGCCTATTCCGTTTCCGGCCTTGCCAGGTACAGGGTCAACGTAATGCAGCAGCGGGGAACATTGAGTATGGCTTTCAGGGTGGTTCCTTTCAAAATACTTACCATTGAAGAACTGGGTTTGCCGCAGGTGTGTAAACAGCTGATATTGAAACCCAGAGGCATGATCCTGGTAACCGGACCTACCGGCAGCGGTAAATCTACCACGATGGCGGCCATGCTGGATTATCTTAATGAAACCAAGTCCTGTAACGTAATTACGATTGAAGACCCCATCGAATACCTGCATCGCAACAAAAAGTGCCTTATCGCCCAGCGGGACCTGGGAGATGATACCCATTCATTCGATGCGGCCTTGAAGCATTCCCTGCGCCAGGACCCCGATGTAATTGTAGTCGGTGAGATGCGCGACACCGAAACCATGTCAATAGCCATACGGGCGGCCGAAACGGGGCACCTGGTGATGGGGACCCTGCATACACGGGACGCGGCCCAGACTGTCGACCGGATTATAGACATGTTCCCCCCTGGCCAGCAGTCTCAAATACGCCTGCAGGTTTCTCAGAGTATCGAAGGCATCCTTTCTCAGGCGTTATTGCCCCGGGCCTCCGATAAGGGCCGGGTTGGCGCCTTTGAAATAATGCTGGCTAACGCGGCCGTAAGAAACCTTATACGAGACGGCCGGACATACGAGCTGCCAAACGTAATCCAACTCAACAACAAAGACGGCATGAAAACCCTTGACCAGTCTCTGGCCGACCTGGTTAAAGGGAATATGGTTTCCAAAGAGGAAGCCCTCTCCAAGAGTTCCAATCCGGAGCGGCTGCAGAAAATGTTCGATTTCAACGCCACCGGCGGCAGATCTTACTAGTGGAAACGAAACCCGGGGTGATCGGCAGGGAGATACTTTATTTCCCGACCCTTACCTCTACCATGGACACGCTGCGGGAATATGCCCTCGCGCGAGCCGCAGAAGGCCTCGTGGTGGTGAGCTTTCACCAGTCCCATGGAAGGGGAAGACTCGACCGGACCTGGCAAACTCCTGAAGGCGGACTGGCGATATCGGTGCTTCTTTACCCCGGGCTGAAATATTTGCATGAACTGGTTATGCTGGGTGCAGTGGCGGTAGTATTGACCGCTGAAGATTTTGGTTTAAGCGGCGCCGGCATCAAATGGCCTAACGATGTGCTGATCGATGGAAACAAAACAGCCGGCGTCCTTATCGAAAGCCGGGTAGTAAAGCAAGAACTGCTTTATGCCATACTCGGTATAGGTGTAAATATCGACGTGGATTTAAACAAGCTGGGCGATCTGCCCATGGCGGCCGGAAACGTATCCGGTGTTGCCGGAAAAAGCATTTCCCGGGAAGCCTTTTTGCATAAGCTGCTGCAAGTGGCTGATATGCTTTACGCTCACTTGAAAAGCGGGGAGTCGCTATATCCGTTGTGGCGCCGGCACATGTTAATGCTGGGCGGCCAGGTGGAGGTCACCGGACCTGAAGGTATTATTTGCGCCACAGCCGAAGATGTCACGCCTGAAGGGCACTTGAAGCTACAATTGAGTACCGGGGAGACGCGACTGGTTACCGCGGGCGATGTAAGCCTGCGCTCCAGGTAGCCACTGCTCCCTGCGGACAAGGAGCAGTGGCCCGGGTAAAACTTATTCGGTTTTTTTGGCAAAAGCGGCCAGTATGTCCATGGGAAGCGGGAAAACGATGGTGCTGCTTTTTTCAGTAGCGATTTCAGTAAGAGTCTGCAGATAGCGAAGCTGCAGGGTTACCGGTTCTTTGGCGATAATGGTGGCAGCTTCGGCGAGCCTGGCAGATGCCTGGAACTCACCATCGGCATGTATAACCTTGGCTCTTCTTTCCCGTTCGGCTTCCGCTTGGCGGGCCATTGAGCGCCGCATGGATTCAGGCAGCTCGACGTCCTTGATTTCGACCGTGCTCACCTTTACACCCCAGGGATCGGTATGTTCGTCGATAATTTCCTGCAGTGTCTGGTTAAGCTGCTCTCTTTTGCTCAACAGTTCGTCCAGTTCAGACTGGCCCAGCACGTTGCGCAGAGTGGTCTGAGATATTTGGGAAGTGGCTTTTATGTGGTCCAGGACCTTGACTACAACATCCGTCGGGTTAACCACCCGGAAATAAACCACGGCATTGACTCTCACAGTAACGTTGTCCTTGGTGATAACATCCTGAGAAGGCACATCCATGGTTACGACCCTGAGGTCGACCTTTACCATCCGGTCGACAAAGGGGATGATGAAAAAAAGGCCAGGGCCCTTGGCGCCGATAAGCCTGCCGAGGCGGAAGATAACCCCTCTTTCATACTCCGAAACAATCCTTACCGACATGGAAATGATGGTAAACAACAGAAATAAACCGATTGCCAGATAAATAAGATCCACTAGTTGCCTCCTTTATTGATCTTGGTTACATGCAGGGTTAAACCTTCTGAACCCGTAATAATCACCGTTTCACCAGGTTCGGCCCTGCCTTCGTCCAGAACCGCCTTCCAGATTTCACCCTCATAAAATACGGTACCTTTCGGAGCCAGCGGGGTACGCACCGGCACCCGGCGGCCTATGAGGTCTTCACTTCCGGTATTGGTACGGTTGCGGTGGGCTGCTACCACTCTTTGTATGACGAAGATCAGAAAAGCGGTGATGAGAATAAGTATGATTGCTATCAGCCACGGATTCACACTAAATAACGGACCTCCTTTGAATAAAATTAAAGAACCGGCGGCAAAAGAAACGATACCGCCGGCAGTAAGTATACCAAATGTGGGTGTCAGGGCTTCAGCGATGAAAAGGGCTATGGCCAGCACCATCAGCAAGATTCCGGCGTAATTCACCGGCAGCACCCCCAGGGAATAAAAGGCCATAAGAGCGCAAACCCCTCCCAGAACACCGGGGAAAATCAACCCGGGATTGAAGATTTCAACCGTAATGCCCAGTATTGCCAGGCTGAGCAAAATATAGGCGATATTCGGATCGCTCAGGGCCAGCAGTAATCCTTCCATGAAGCTCATGTCAACCGGGTAAAACTCCGCTTCGCTGGTATAAAGGGTAACCGTCGAACCATCCGGCCGGGTTACATCTGTTCCGTCAATGCCTGTCAACAATCCGTCTAATGAAAGAGGCACAATATCGACGACGTTAAGGCTCAAGGCCTGGCCGGCAGATACTGAAGCTCCCTCTCTTACGGCCAGCTCTGCCCATTCGGCATTGCGGCCGCGAGCTTCAGCCAGTGATCTGGCGTAAGCAATGGAATCATTGAGGAGTTTCGCTTTCAACTCATCCGAAAGCTCCGTTTCGCCGCCCTGCCCAAGGGCAACAGGCGTAGCCGCACCTATCGATGTATTGGGGGCCATCGCGGCTATATCGGCCGAAATGGTGATGAAGAATCCGGCAGAGGCGGCTCTGCCTCCGGGGATCACATAAACTGCTACCGGAACAGCAGAATTCTGTATAAGCTGGATGATGTCCCTCATGGCGTCATCCAGGCCGCCGGGAGTATCCATTTGAATGACGATAAGACTGGCGTCATTATCCTCAGCCGCCTTAAATCCCCGCTCGAGATAATCGGCCTGAACCGGGGTAACCACCCCTTTGAGTTCAAGCGTGACAATTACCGGCTTGCCGGGTGATGCGGCAAAAAGGCCGAAGGATGAGGTCGAGCCAATGATTAAGGCAACAATCAAGACGCAAGCGGCCCTTATTCGGTCAGCCTGTTTCATAATAAGAGTATATCCCGGCTAAAAGCCCGGCGCAACTGCCTGCAAACACATAAACAGGTATAATAAAGTTGAACCCATGAAAGTTCTATTGTAGAATTTACGAGGTTTTTCCGCATGAGAGGTATTGAATGATTCAGCGTTGCCAGGGATTCAAGGATTTATCCGCACCGGAGATGGCGGCCTTCAGGTCTATAGAAACCGTTTTCCTCCAGGCTGCTTCCGGTTGGGGGTATCGGGAAATACGCACTCCAACCATAGAATACCTTTATCTCTTTACTTCTGCGGGCACGCTTACACCCGGAAAACTACGCCGCACTTATTCGTTTTTAGACTGGGACGGCTGGAGCGGCGAGCGTGTTGTTCTGAAACCGGATGCTACTATACCAGTTGCTCGAATGCATTCCTGTTCCACACCGGCCGGCACAGTGGCCAGATATGCGTACGTTACCAACACTTTCATGTTCGACTCTACCGGTAAAAAAACCAGGGAACGCTGGCAACTGGGGGCTGAATTGATAGGTTCTTGCTCTTCTGGTGCAGATGGAGAACTGGTGGCAATGGCTATGGAAGTAATCGAGCAACTGAAAGTTCCCGATGTGCGCATACGCCTGTCTCATTCCGGACTTATCCGGGCTTTACTTGAAAAATCCGGGCTGGGGGCCGAGGAGTACGGGCGCGTATTTGATGAACTGCTCGATGGCAACGAAAAAGCGATCGATAAAGTTAAAGACGCCAGCCCTGAACTGGCCCGGGTATTTGGTTTAATGCTGGGCATCACCGGCAAATCCGTTGAATACCTGAAAAACCTGAAGGCTCTGCTGGATGAAGCGATTGGTGACGCTGATGAAGCCATCGATGACTTTATTCGAGTTGCCGAAACGATTCAGTCACTGGGGTATGAGTGTGAAATAAACCTGGCATCGGCCAAAGGCTATGAATATTATACCGGTATTATCTTTCACCTTTTGTCCGGTGACGATATCATCGGTGGCGGCGGGCGCTATGACAATCTTGTTGGCCTGCTCGGAGGACCCGTCACACCGGCTGCCGGATTCGGGTTGTATATGGACCGATTGATGCGTACAGTAGGGCTACAGCGCGCAATGGCTGATGAAGATAACGTTATTGCTGTTAAGACAGGCGGCAGCGAAGCAGCTGCCGGCGTCTTGAAGCTGGCAGTATCGCTGCGCCGGGAAGGTTTAAATATCGTTATACTGCCTGCTGGTGGAGAGAGCCCGTCTTGCCGGTTTACCATCGAAGTATACCCGGGAGAAGCCGGTTACCGGCTGCGGGACGAAAAGAGCGGCATGGGTCGCGAGATATCTGAAGCCAGGCAATTGCTTGATTACCTGCAGATGGAGATGGGCGTTGCTTAGAATTGCTTTGCCTAAAGGGCCTCTGCTGGCCGAAACCGCCGGGTTGCTGGATAAAGGAGGCTGGGAACTGGACGATTATTCTAAAAATGCCAGGCTTTACCGGTTGAAGGCTGCCAAATATCCCGGCTCTCAAATCAAGATTCTCCAGGACAAGGATATACCAATACAGGTATCTACCGGCAATTATGATGTCGGGATTTGTTCTTTCGAATGGGTCGAAGAGCTGACCAGCCGTTACCCGTCCAGTTCACTGGTAAGTTTAAAGCGGCTGGGTTATGGCAATAAGACCCTGTTTGCCGCCGTATCCCCGTGCTCTCCGGTAAGGCAGGCTTCAGATTTACATAATATTTTCAAAGAAGTTCGTATCGCCAGCGAATACCCCAATATTGCCCAGGAATTCGCAGCAGGATTAAGACTCAGGCATTTTCTCATATTTCCCGTATGGGGCGGAGCAGAGGGCTATCCCCCGGATGATGCGGACGTGGTTATACTCTCAGCCGAAAATGCAGGCGAGGTTGCGGCGCGCGGCCTTAAAACTATCGCTACCGTGCTGCAGTCCGAAGCAGTGCTGATAGCCAACCGCGAGAGTCTGGTTTCCCGAGATATATCCGGAATAATTTCTTCCATACAGCCCGGACAAGTACCGGAACGAACCGCCTCTGCCGCAACCGGTGTAGCTGCGGCCTCTGCCGGGCATTCAGGCAGGAAGGAAGAAAAAACCGGCATTGTGCGCCTGGCGCTGCCGGACGGGCACCAGCAAGCCCATGTGCGTAAAATACTCGACCGGGCAGGTATCGATATCCAGGATTATCCTTCGCCGGACGGCAACCGGCGGCCGGCGAGCGGCATGGACGGCATATCCATCAAGGTGATACGTCCCCAGGATATGCCCCTGCAGGTCGCCAATGGCAGGTTCGACGTAGCCATTACGGGAAGGGACTGGCTTGTTGACCACCTTTACCAGTTCCCCACCAGCCCTCTGGTTGAGCTTCTGGATTTGAAATACGGCAAAGTCAGAATTGTGGCGGTAGTCGATGGCAAAATCGGCATTGACAGCGTAAGGCAGCTGGAAAATGTGCGTACCGGTACGCAAGCACCATACCGCATAGCTACCGAATATATAAATATTGCCGACAGGTATGCCCAGGAAAAACGCCTGGGCAGGTATTGCATCATACCTACCTGGGGCGCTACCGAAGCCTTTATTCCGGAAGATGCCGATATGCTGATTGAAAACACTGAAACCGGTGGAACTATAGCCCGGCATAACCTGAGCATTGTCGACACCCTGTTTATATCCACTGCTTGCCTGATTGGCAGGAAGAAGGAAAGCAGTGATCCCGCCAGGGACCGCATAATCGGCAACCTGGTCGAGCTTCTACAAAAAGGGCTGGAAGAGGATTAAGATGAAACTTATAACCGGCTTCGACAAGGCACGGCAACTGCTTGACCGCACCGCAGCCGGTACCGAATACAGGCTAAACCCCGGCCTGAAAGACCGCCTCCAGCAGATGTTCGGCCTGTCCAGCGCCGAAGAAGCAGTTACCCGGATTCTTCAACAAGTAAAGCAAGACGGAGATGCCTCGCTGAAAAGGTACACTCGCCTTATCGATGGGGTTGAGGTGGAATCAATAGAAGTACCCAAAAGCGAGATGCAAAAAGCGTTCGATTCAACCAGCAGGGAAATTACCGGCGCCTTACAAACCTCCGCCTCAAGGATAAAGGATTTTCATGATGTCCAGCGCAGGGCTGTTGCCGGCCGGGTTGAAATCAACTCCTGTATACAGGTGTGCGTTCCGTTAAAAAGGGTTGGCGTTTATGCACCTGGCGGTACTGCCTGTTATCCGTCATCAGTTCTGATGACGGCCATACCGGCCAGGTGTGCCGGTGTTGCAGAAGTTATCCTGGCTACGCCTCCCGGCAGGGATGGCAGAATTCCGTCGCTTACACTGGCCGCGGCGCATATAGCCGACGTGGACCGGGTGTTTGCCGTCGGCGGCGCCCAGGCGATCGCCGCCCTGGCATATGGCACAGAGAGCGTGCCAAAGGTGGATAAGATATGCGGCCCGGGCAATATTTTCGTCATGCTGGCCAAGAAACAGGTATTCGGCGCCGTTGATATAGACGGTTTGCAGGGCCCGAGTGAAGTGATCGTTGTTGCTGACGGCGCCGCTGACCCTGAAAACGTAGTATTTGAAATTCTGGCCCAGGCCGAACATGACGCGATGGCCCAGTCGATACTGATTACCACTTCCCGGGATTTGGCTGAGCGGGTTAACCGGATGCTGCCTGAAGCTGCTCAACAATTCAGCCGCTCCGAAATTACCCGCAAATCCATAGATGCTTATGGTTTTATTGTTTTGATAGACAATTTCGAGGAAGTGGTGGAACTGGTTAACATGTATGCTCCGGAACATCTGGTCCTGGATGTTGCCAGGCAACTGGATTATACCCGTTTCTATAATGCCGGGTGTATTTTTACCGGACAGTATCCTGCCGTTGCCATGGGGGATTACGTATGCGGACCCAGCCATGCCCTGCCCACCGGTGGAACTGCAAGGTTCAGTTCTCCGCTTAACGTTGCCAGCTTTTTGCGCTATTATAATGTAATTAATGTAACTTCGGAACTATTGAAGGAACTTGGACCGGCGGCAGCCGTGCTGGCCAGGGCTGAGGGTTTGACGGCTCATGCCGCGGCCATCGAAAACCGGCTGAAGAACCGGATGGAATAAAATGGAAAAATCTGGGATTGAAAGATTTGTTCGTTCGGATTTGAAGAGTTTTACCAGCTATCCGGCTCATACTTCGCCCGAATTTATGAAAGAGAAGTACGGGCTCAATCCGGAAGATATCATCAAACTTGATGCCAACGAGAATCCATATGGTTGTTCGCCCGCCGTAACCGAAGCTCTAAAAGAGGAGATCAGTTATAGTGTCTACCCGGATGCTTTGCAAACGGAACTCCGGCGTCAGCTTTCCGCGTATACTGCCGCCCCGGTGGAATGTATTGTTGCCGGCGCCGGGAGCGACCAGTTAATTGACCTGATAGTCCGCCTGGTTATCAATCCCGGAGACGAACTGATCAATATGCCGCCGACTTTCGCCATGTACTCTTTCTATGCCAGACTGGCCAGGGCAGAAGTAATCGAAATAAAAAGAGATGACTCGTTCGACTTCAGCGTTGCCGCGGTCGAAAAACACGTTACTCCCAAAACACGCCTTATATTTCTGGCAAACCCCAATAACCCCTCCGGAAACCCGGCCGCAAGACAAAAGATCCTCCAGTTGCTTCAGACCGGAGTGATTGTAGTTGTGGATGAGGCGTACTATGAGTTCAGCAAGGAAACGGTCATGCCCCTGGTGGAGCAATATGATAACCTGATTGTGCTGCGTACCTTTTCCAAATGGGCGGGGCTTGCCGGGCTGCGTATCGGTTATGGTGTGTTTCCGGCTAAGCTGGCTGAATATATATTACGCATAAAAGATCCCTACAGCATCAACACTGCAGCCCAGATTGCCGCCATAGAATCACTGAAAGACAGAGAATATTTGTTCGGACGGGTGGACAGCATTATCATGGAAAGAGAGCGGCTTTTTGGCAGGTTGAAACAGATCGAAGGCATTGACCCCTTGCCTTCAAAAGCCAACTTCATCCTGTGCCGGATTTACAACCGGCATGCCGGCAAACTTGCCGGCGAGTTGAAATCAAGAGGTATACTGGTCAGGCATTTCGACTCTCCCGAACTTGATACCTGCATACGTATAAGCGTCGGTAAACCCATACACAACGAAATATTGCTGGATACATTGAACGAAATTATGGTGGAGGGCATGCAGTGTTGAATAGAACCGCAGCCAGGAAAAGAGAAACCAGAGAAACTACCATCAGCGTCAACCTGGATCTTGACGGCAAAGGCCAGGCAGAGATAAGCACAGGTATCCGGTTGTTCGACCACCTGCTGGAACAGCTCGCCCGTCATGGAAAATTCGATTTAACAATCTCGGCTACCGGGGATGATACTCATCATCTGGTGGAGGATGTGGCCATAGTACTCGGCCAGGCGTTGGACCAGGCTCTGGGTGAAAAAAGGGGTATCGTGCGCATGGGAGATGCCATTGTTCCCATGGATGACGCCCTGGCTACTGTTGCACTGGACCTCAGCGGAAGAAGTTATACCGTTCTGGATATTGAGTTTGAAGGCAACGACCTGTTCGGTTTTGCTACCGACCTGATCCGTCATTTTCTGGAAACTTTTGCTCAGGAAGGCCGCTTCAATTTACATGGAGGGATTGCCTACGGCACTAACGACCACCATAAGGCGGAAGCCTTTTTCAAGGCTCTCGGGCGAGCGCTGGAAAAGGCGACCAGGATAGATCCCAGGACTGCCGGCGATATTCCCAGCACTAAAGAGCTGCTATAGATTTCAGGCGAGTTTGTTGCCTGTTATTCTTTCGAAAGCTTCCCGGTAACGCCGGGAGGCTTTTTCAATGACTTCCGGCGGCAGTTCAGGGCCCGGTGGCATTTTATTCCAGCCGCTGCCTGAAAGCCAGTCCCTGACGGGCTGTTTATCGAAGCTGTCCTGGGGTTGCCCGGGTTTGTAGGTTGTGATATCCCAGAAACGTGATGAATCCGGTGTCAACATCTCGTCGATAACTAACAGCTGGCCGTCGATGGTGCCGAATTCAAACTTTGTATCGGCGATTATGAAGCCGTGTTCCAGGGCATACTCCCGGGCAAAAGAATAGATTTCAATCGAATAATGTGAAAGGGCGGCTGCTATTTCACTGCCGACGGACTGCTCGAGAGAACTGTATTCCATGGGCATATCATGGCCTTCATCAGCTTTGGTGGTGGGAGTAAATATAGGGTCGGGCAAGCTCTGGCTTTCAACAAGCCCGGATGGTACCCTGACACCACATATCGAACCTTTTTGCTGGTATTCTGTCCAGCCTGAACCTGCCAGGTAACCGCGCACTACGCACTCTGCGGCGATACGGTCGGCTTTCTTCACCACCATGGAACGGCCCTCCAGGTATTCGGGGTAAGCAAAACGTTTACTGGCGGGGAGGTATTTATCCAGAACGGAGGCGTCGGTTACGGTTTCAACCAGATGATTGGGCAGAATGTGGGTTGTTTTTTCCATCCACAAAGCCGACATCTGGTTTAAAACCCTGCCTTTGTCCGGAATGCCGCAGGGCAGGATTACATCGAAAGCCGAGATACGGTCGGTAGTGACGATAAGCAGGTACTTGCCGATATCGTAGGTATCACGTACCTTGCCGCGAATAAAAAGAGGCAGAGGCAGGTCGGTCTTGAGTATAACGTTTGCCTTGTCAGTCATTATATTGCTCCCGGTGCAAGGTTACCGGCAGATGCCGAGGTTCGTTTCTTCCACTGGCTGCGGGTAAGGCCAAGGCGTTTGAAGATATCGTCTACATGCTTGATGTAATAGTTGTAGTCGAAAAGTGCATCGATTTCTTCCTCGGAAAAGAGCGTGTTTACCCTGGAGTCGGCTTTGAGCAGGGTTATGAATTTTCTTTTTCCGTTCCAGCTCTTCATGGCGTTGTCCTGGACTATGTCGTAAGCTTCCTTGCGGGTTAATCCCTTGTCGATAACCGCCAGCATTACCCGCTGTGAAAAGAGCAGGCCGCGGGTCAGGTCCATGTTGCGTTTCATGTTGTCCGGGAAGACCTTGAGGTCGCTCATGATGCCGGAAAACAGGCCCATCATATAATCCAGAAGCAGACAGCTGTCAGGCAGGATAACCCTTTCGTTAGACGAGTGAGAGATATCTCTTTCATGCCACAGGGCGATGTTTTCCATCGATGTCAGAGCATAACCCCTTATCAGCCTGGCCAGGCCGCATATTCTTTCGCAAAGTTCCGGGTTGCGTTTATGCGGCATGGAAGAAGAGCCGGTTTGCCCTGCGGCAAAAGGCTCCTCAGCTTCATGGAACTCGGTTTTCTGCAGAGCCCGGATTTCGGTGGCGAATTTTTCCAGCGAACCTGCTATAAGGGCAAGAGTAGTTACGAACTGGGCATGGCGGTCGCGCTGTAGGATCTGATTGGATATGGCTGCCGGTGCCAGGCCCAGCCGGGTGCATGCCTTTTCTTCGACCTCGGGCGGCACATTGGCATAGGTACCTACGGCTCCGCTGATTTTTCCAACCCCAATATTGCGGGTTGCTTCGATCAGACGCTGGCGATGCCTTTTCATTTCCTCCATCCAGACTGCCAGTTTCAAACCGAAAGTGATGGGCTCGGCATGGACACCGTGGGTACGGCCCATCATGACGGTATATTTATGTTCCATGGCCTTTTCCGCCAGGACGTGGATGATATCCTTGACCCCCTCGCACAACAGGTTGGAAGCCTCGACCATCTGCAGGCTCAGAGCCGTATCCATTACGTCGTTGGAGGTGAGTCCCAGGTGAATAAACCGGGATTCGGTTCCGATACTTTCAGATACCGACCCCAGAAAAGCCGTCATGTCATGATGGGTTTCCTGGAGTATTTCAGCCATCCGTTTCATATCGAGACGGGCCAGTTTAATTTTCGGGATGGCATTTCGCGGTACACGGCCGATTTCCGCCCAGGCTTCACAAACGGCGATTTCCACTTCCAGCCATTTGGTGTATTTATTGTTTTCACTCCAAACCTGCTTCATTTGTGCCCGGCAGTATCTTTCTATCATTAATGACTCCTCGAAATTTGGTTAAGAACCGGCAAGTTCATCGCGGTACTTTTGCAACAACTGCTTAATAAGCGGATATTTCAAAGCCAGTATTTCGGCTGCCAGGTAACCGGCATTTTTGGCGCCTGCCAGCCCCACGGTAACGGTGGCAACCGGGATGCCGGCCGGCATCTGTACTATGGCGTACAGGGAATCTATGCCTTTCAGGTCGCTGGAAGCCAGGGGTACACCGATGACGGGCAGAGTAGTCCAGCTGGCTATCACCCCCGGCAGATGGGCGGCATAACCGGCAGCGGCGATAATCACTTCAAAACCTCTTGATTCTGCGTTAACGGCAAAATCACGGGCTTTCTCGGGCGTACGATGAGCTGATATAACGAAGGTTTCAGCGCAAATGTCGAACTTTTCCAGCACTTCACGCGTAGCCTGCATTGTATCCGCGTCGGATCTGGACCCCATGACAATGGCAACTTTACTCATAATAAACTCCTGTTAAGCCTGCCCGGTCAAGGCGATATCCTTACGATAATAACAGTCTTTGAAGCTGATGCGCCGGATGTTGTCGTAAACCCTTTCACGTGCCTGCTCCAGCGTAGAAGCTTTGGCCACCACAGTAACAACCCTGCCGCCGCTGGTGACTATGCGGCCGTCATCATCCAGAGACGTGCCGGCATGAAAGACCATGATGTCGCTATCCACCTCATCCAGTCCCTTAACCGGCAAGCCGGTTTGATATTTGCCTGGATACCCTCCCGAAGCCATGACCACACCTACGCAGGCATCCTGGCTCCAGTTTATCCGGAGCCGGTTCAGCTGGTTGTTGGATATAGCCTGCATAATGCTCAGCAGGTCCGTTTCCAGCCGTGGAAGGATAACCTGGGTTTCAGGATCACCGAAGCGGGCATTGAATTCGAGTACCTTGGGTCCCTGCGGAGTAAGCATCAATCCGCCATAAAGGATGCCTTTGTACGGACGGTGTTCGTCATGCATGTGCTTTATTACGGGATCCATAATATTTTCCGAAATAACTTTGCCCAGTTCCGGGGTAAAAAATTCCGGGGGGCTGTAGCTTCCCATTCCTCCGGTATTGGGGCCCTTATTGCCGTCAAAAATGCGTTTGTAGTCGCAGGCGGCTACTACTGGGCTGGTCGAGTGGGCATCGGCAAATGCAAACGCGCTGACTTCCCGGCCGGACAGGAATTCTTCGATTACCACTGAATTGCCCGCTTCGCCGAATGCTTTTTGCATCATGATATAGTCAAGCGCAGATTTGGCCTCCTCGATATTTTCGGCGATGATTACACCTTTTCCTTGAGAAAGGCCGTCGGCTTTAATAACCAGGGGAAAAACCGAACCATTCAAATAATCCAGAGCATCATTAAAATTTGAAAAAGTAACGCTTGACGGGGCAGGTACGCCGTGGCGGTACATGAAATCCTTGGCAAAGGCCTTGCTGGTCTCTATATGGGCGGCTGCTGAAGTTGGCCCGAACACTTCCATTCCCCGCATGAGAAGGTTTTCGGCTAAACCTCTGGCAAGAGGTATTTCCGGGCCGATGACGACCAGGTGAACAGGCCGGCTGGTAATCGCCTGTATCAGCCCGGGTATGTCATCAACTTTGATCCCAACATTCTCAGCAATAGATGCCGTGCCGGCATTTCCGGGAGCAGCAAATATTTTGGTTACTTTGGGGTTTTGGGCCAGTTTGACACAGATTGCATGTTCCCTGGCACCGTTACCGACAACAAACACATTCATATCGCTATTCCCATTCGATAGTTCCCGGGGGCTTCGAAGTTATGTCATAGACCACCCGGTTGACTCCATCCACTTCATTGACGATGCGGTTGGATATGGTGGCCAGCAGGTCATAAGGCAGCCTTGCCCAGTCGGCAGTCATGGCATCGATACTGGTTACAGCTCGCAATGCTACCAGATATCCGTAGGTGCGGTAATCACCCATAACGCCGACACTCTTTACGTCAGTCAGGATGGCAAAACTTTGCCATAGCTCACCGTAGAGCTTGGCTTTTTTGATTTCATTCATTACTATCCAGTCGGCGCTTCTTAAAATATCCAGTTTTTCTTTGGTTACTTCACCGATTATTCGTATGGCAAGCCCCGGTCCGGGGAACGGCTGGCGCCAGACCATCTCTTCCGGCAGACCCAGTTCAAGGCCGACTTTGCGTACTTCATCCTTGAAAAGAAACCGTAACGGCTCAAGCAGTTTGAAGGTCATATGGGTGGGGAGGCCGCCGACGTTGTGGTGAGTTTTGATTTTGGCCGAAGCCTTGCTTACCGAAGACACGCTTTCAATGACATCCGGGTAAAGAGTACCCTGTGCCAGGAAATCAACCTTGCCCAGCTTGGAGGCTTCTTCTTCGAATATATTGATGAATTCCCCACCGATGGTTTTGCGCTTGGTTTCCGGGTCGGTTATACCTTCGAGACGGTTTAAAAACCTCTGGGAGGCATCTACATAATTTATTCGCATGCCAAGGTTCTGCTGAAATACCTTAAGCGTACGTTCACCCTCCTGGCGCCTGAGAAGACCGTTATTGACGAATATGCACGTCAACTGGTCGCCGACAGCACGGTGAATCAGGGTAGCAACCACTGAGGAATCAACACCGCCGGATAGGGCATTGATAACCTTGCCGGCGCCGACATCTTCTTTTATGCGGGCGATGCTTTCCTGAATAAAGTTCCCGGTAGTCCAGTTGCCGTGGCATCCGCATATGTTGTAAATAAAGTTTTTCAGTATGGTCTTGCCGTAGGGAGTATGGGCTACTTCAGGATGGAACTGCAACCCGAAAAAATTCTCTTTGTTACCCATTACAGCCATGGGGGAATTTTCCGTGTAGGCCATAGCTGAAAAACCCGGAGGCAGTTCAACTACTCTGTCTCCGTGGCTCATCCAAACCGGTGACGATTCCGGGATATCGGCAAACAATGGTGAATCCTTTGAGTTCAGGTGCAACAGGGAATGGCCGTATTCGCGCGCGGTTCCCGGTTCCACTTTACCGCCGAGCTGGTAAGCCAGGACCTGCTGCCCGTAGCAGATGCCCAGCACCGGCAGCCTTGAAGAATATACATAAGCGGGCGCCAGCGGAGCATCCTGGGCATAAACGCTGCCCGGCCCACCGGAAAGAACAAAGCCTCTGGGGTTTAAATGGGAGATTTTTTCCCACGGGGTATCATGACTGATGAGTTCACAATAAACATTGAGTTCACGGACGCGCCTGGCGATCAGAAGGCTGTACTGGGAGCCGAAATCGATAATTATTATGGTTTCCTGCCGTTCGGGGCCGGCTGCAGGTGAAACCAGGGGCTGCTCCCCTTTAATTTCCCTGGAAATTTCCAGGTACGTAGAGACTTCTAGATCTCCGCTGGTAGAAACTCGGTAGCTATCTTCGGGCTCAATATCCTGGGGTTGCTGGCTCATATTTGTAACCTTTTAGTCAAAGATTATCATTATGCTATACTAGCGTCAAGTTTATCGGGGCAGTTTGAATTGGCGAATATTCATCCTGAATTAAGTCTAAACCAACAGGTAGAAATGGCAGCCGGAATCATGAAATCCGGCGGCGTTGCAGCCTTTCCGACGGATACCGTTTATGGGCTGGGCGCCTGCTATGATTGCATACCGGCAATCGAGAGGGTATATGCCATAAAAGAGCGCAGGCGGTCTTGTGCCCTGCCTTTAATCGTAGCGAACATAACGCAATTGAAAACAATCGTAAGTGAAATAACCCCTGTTGCATGTAAACTCATAGATGCATTCTGGCCCGGGGCTCTCACTATCATACTGACCCGTTCAAATAACGTGCCGGATGTCGTTACCGGCGGCAAAAATACGGTGGCTGTAAGATTGCCGGCATGCCCGGTTGCCGTACTTCTGGCTGAAAGAACCGGAAAGCCCATATGTGGCACCAGCGCCAATATTTCAGGGCAGGCAAGCGCAACGAGCGGTGAAGAAGTACAAAACACGCTGGGACACCGGGTGGATTTTATCGTCGATGGGGGCCGCGTTGAAAGCGGGGTTGAATCCACTATAATAGATCTGACCTGTACGGTTCCCAGAATTCTTCGCACCGGACCGGTAGGGAGGGACCGTATTAACCAAATATGCAGCGTAGAATAAGGAGGCGGCGAAAATGAAAATAGCAATCGGCAGCGATCATCGGGGTTATAAGGTAAAACTGGTTATCATGAAAGCTTTCGAAGGCAGTGCATATGAACTTAAAGATTTTGGATGCCTGGATGAACAGCCGGTGGACTATCCGGATATAGCCGGACTTGTGGGTAAAGCCGTAGCCGGCGGCGGATATGAACGTGGGATTTTGATATGCGGCACCGGGATTGGTATGTGCATGGCTGCCAATAAAATAGACGGAATACGCGCCGGGATGTGTTACGATACATTTTGTGCCCGTCGCGCCCGCCAGCACAATGATGCCAATGTTCTTTGTTTGCCAGGCGATGTGCCCACTGAGCCGGTTGATCAGATTGTCAGGGTGTTTTTGGAGACGCGGTTCGAAGGCGGGCGGCATCAACGAAGGGTTGAGAAAATTATGCAGCTTGAGGCTTGAATTTAACATATCGACGAACCTGTCGAAATAACAGAGCATTTATCGTCAAAGCACCTTATGGCGGCTATGGTTATTCTTGACAATCAGCCGAACAACGTGCTATTTTAGGCACACATTAAGACGGGGCTTTTTGTCTTTACTGCCGTCCCTTTTGCGGACGGGTTTTTAATTATTTCAAGTTGGAGACGATTAATGCGTAGCGAAGCTGTTAAAAAAGGCATAGAGCGAGCTCCTCACCGTTCACTGCTGTACGCCCTGGGTGTTAACCCGGAGGATATGGAAAAACCTTTCATAGGCGTTGTCAACAGTTTTAACGAGGTGGTACCCGGGCATAAGCATCTCGCGCAACTGGCCGGTTCGGTAAAAGCCGGCATACGGGCAGCCGGCGGCGTACCTTTCGAGTTCAATACCATTGCCGTGTGTGACGGCATCGCAATGAACCATAAAGGTATGAAGTATTCTCTGCCGTCCCGGGAGTTGATATGTGATTCCGTCGAAATTATGGCCGAGGCGCATGCGTTTGACGGCCTGGTCTTCATGCCCAATTGCGACAAAGTCATTCCGGGCATGATCATGGCAGCTGTGCGGCTGAATATACCCTCGATATTCATAAGCGGCGGCCCGATGCTCTCGGGCAAAATGAGCATTGGTGGCAGAATGGCCTCCGTCGATCTCAGCCATGTCTTTGAAGCTGTAGGTAAGGTAAAACGCGGCGAAATGAGCCAGCAGGAACTGCAGGTGCTGGAACAGGCTGCCTGTCCGGGTTGCGGTAGCTGTTCCGGTATGTTTACTGCCAATACCATGAACTGCCTTACCGAAGCGCTGGGAATAGCTTTATCCGGTAATGGCACCATACCGGCTATCGACAGCGGCCGCTCCAGGCTGGCTTATCAGGCAGGCAGCCGGATTATGCAGATAATAGAAAACGGTTTACTGCCATGCGATATTATTAACCGGCAGGCAATAGACAATGCCTTCATGGTCGATATGGCTCTGGGCGGCAGCACCAATTCCGTACTGCACTTGCTGGCTATAGCCGGGGAAGCCGGAATCGAATACCCGATGTCCCGCATCAATGAGCTCAGCGATGTAACACCATGCCTGTGCAAGCTCAGGCCAGCCGGGCATTATCATATTGAAGATCTGAACCGGGCAGGAGGGATAGCGGCGGTAATGCACCAGCTTAAATCCCTGTTAAATACGGCTCAGCCTACGGTTAGCGGCAAGACCATCGGAGAAATTGCCGGAGACGCCCCGGTGCTCGACAGCGATGTGATACGTTCTGCACAAACGGCTTATGCTCAAAAGGGAGGACTGGCGGTTCTGTTCGGCAATATTGCACCCGAAGGGGCGGTGGTGAAACGTTCCGCAGTGGCACCGGAGATGATGGCTCACCGGGGGCCGGCGCGGGTATTTGAGAGCGAGGAAGATGCTACCCGGGCAATTTTGGATAATGAAATCAATTCAGGAGAGGTGCTGGTAATCCGTTTTGAAGGGCCGAAGGGTGGCCCCGGCATGCGGGAAATGCTTACCCCGACTTCTTTGCTGAGCGGCATGGGAAGGGATAAGGATGTCGCCCTTATTACCGACGGCCGGTTTTCCGGCGCAACCCGCGGAGCAGCCATCGGGCATGTTTCTCCTGAAGCGGCTTCAGGCGGGCCGATAGGAGCTGTCAAAGAAGGCGATATGATTAACATCGATATTAATGAATACCGTATCGATGTCGAGCTTGACGGGGCTGAAATACAAAACCGTCTGCAGGCCATGGTCGAAAGAAATCCCGCCACACTATCCGGGTTTCTGAAAAGATATGCTGAAAAGGTAACCTCGGCCAGTACAGGCGCTGTGTACAGGCAAGAATAAGGGGCCAGAAAAGGTAACTGCTATGAAAATGACCGGTTCTCAAATATTATGTGAAAGCTTGATAAAAGAGGGAGTCGACGTAATATTCGGTATTCTCGGGGGGTCGATACTCCCGCTTTATGATACGCTCACCCAGTATCCTCAACTGCGCCACGTGCTGGTAAGACATGAACAGGCAGCGGCTCATGCTGCAGCCAGTTATGCCCGGGTTACCGGAAAACCCGGCGTATGCTTTGCTACCTCCGGGCCGGGTGCGACCAACCTGGTAACCGGCATCGCGGATGCCTATCTTGATTCGACTCCGATAATTGCCATTACCGGTCAGGTTGCCCGGCCGTTTATCGGTAAAGATGCGTTCCAGGAAATCGACATCACGGGTATTACGCTGCCCATTACCAAGCATAACTACCTGGTAAACGATGCCAGCCTGGTTGCCCAGACCGTAAAAGAAGCTTTTTATATTGCACGCACCGGCCGGCCGGGCCCGGTACTTATAGACATGCCCAAGGACGTTCAGGTTGATATGGCTGAATTCGATTATTCGGCTCGGCTGGTTATGCCCGGCTACAAGCCCACTACCCAGGGCCACCCATCCCAGCTTAAAAAGGCCGCCAGGGTAATTCAAGATGCCGCCAAACCGGTAATTCTGGCTGGCCATGGTGTAATAATAGCTGAAGCTTACGATGAGTTGAAAGAACTAGCGGAGAACAACCAGATTCCGGTGATAACAACTCTGCTGGGTATCAGTGCGTTTCCCGGCTCCCACTTTTTGTCCTATGGGTGGTTGGGCATGCATGGTATGGCCTGTGCCAACATGGCTATAGATGCCTGCGACCTGGTGATTGCCGTAGGCATGCGTTTCGATGACCGGGCTACCGGAAAAATAAGCGGGTTTGCCCCTCATGCCAAAGTGATTCATATCGATATCGACCCGGCTGAAATCGGCAAAAACGTCAAGGTGGATGTGCCCATAGTGGGAGACGTGAAAGCTGTGCTCAAGGGGCTCAATAAATACATCGAACCGAAGCAAAATCCCGATTGGCTCAGCCAGCTGGAAGCTCTGCGGCTGCAGCATCCGGCGCTGCATATTGGGGATAGCGACAGCATACTGCCCCAGTATGCCATACGCAAGATCTGGGAAGCGACCGAAGGTCGGGCTACCGTTATTACCGGTGTCGGCCAGCATCAGATGTGGACGGCACAGTACTATACTTTCGACAGGCCCAACACACTGGTAACCTCAGGCGGATTGGGCACAATGGGTTTTGAGCTGCCTGCCTCGGTGGGCGCAGCTGTCGGGCGTCCCGGGGAAGACATCTGGTGCATCGCTGGTGATGGCAGCATTCAAATGACGATACAGGAGCTGGCTACGATAGTACAGGAAAAGCTGCCGGTGAAAATTGCTATCATGAATAACGGCTACCTGGGTATGGTACGGCAGTGGCAGGAAATGTTTTATGGCAAACGCTATATGGCTACACCGCTGGCTTGCCCCGATTTCGTAAAAATCGCTGAAGCCTATTGTATCCCTGCCATTAACATAAAACACAGGCAGGATGTCGAGCCTGCGATACAGCGAGCCATCGAACAACCGGGCAGCTTTTTGCTTAATTTTGTTGTTGAGCCGGAAGAAAATGTATACCCGATGGTTCCGCCGGGGGCCAGCCTGGCCGAAGTCATGGAAACTCCGAGAAAAGAGGTGTTAAAATGGCCACGCAAAAGCACACTATAGTGGCTTTGGTTATGGATAAACCCGGTGTCTTTAACCGGATATCCAGCCTGTTCAGGCGGCGCGGTTTTAACATGGAGAGCATTGCCGTAGGCCACAGCGAACTGGCCAATATTTCCCGGGTGACTATCGTTGTCGACGGATCAACCGTGCAGGTAGAACAGGTCCGCAAGCAGTTGGAAAAAATAATCGACGTAGTCAAGGTTACCGACATAACCATGCGGGATACCATTACCCGCGAACTGGCATTGATTAAAGTGCATGCCAATTCCAACACACGCAGCGAGATCATCCAGATAGTCGATATTTTCCGGGCAAAGATCGTGGATGTAGCCGGTGATTCGGTAACGGTCGAGGTAACCGGTGACAGTTCCAAGGTAGAGACCCTGTTCAAGCTGTTGAAGGTTTTCGGTATCAAGGAAATAGCCCGCACCGGTTACATCGCCATGACCCGGGGCGATACGGCATCGCTGTAGAATTTAAGTCCAATGTGGAATAATAATAGAAAAGAAACAATAAGAAGGCAGGTGAATTATGGCGACCATTTATTACGATAAGGATTGTAATCTGGAACTGATTAAAAACAAAGTTGTCGGCATTATCGGCTACGGGTCTCAAGGGCATGCCCAGGCTCAGAACCTGAGAGACAGCGGCGTGAACGTTATTGTAGCCGAAGTACCGGGCTCCAGGGGCTATCAGGCAGCCAGGCAGGCAGGATTTGAAGTGACGGATGCCGCAGAACTGGCCAGGAAAGCTGACATAATCATGATGCTGGCGCCCGATACTGCTCAGGCAAAAATCTATATCCGTGCTATCGAACCGGAGATGAAAGCCGGTAAAATGCTGATGTTTGCCCACGGTTTCAATATTCACTATAACCAGATTGTCCCTCCAGAGGATGTGGATGTTACTATGATAGCTCCGAAATGCCCGGGGCACATGCTGCGCCAGGTATTTGTTGAAGGTACCGGGGCTCCCGCTCTGGTTGCTGTGTTCCAGGACGCCAGCGGTCAAGCCCTGGACCTGGCACTGGCATATGCAGCAGGCATCGGTTCGGGTAAAGCCGGGGTCATCGAGACTTCGTTCGAAGAAGAAACCGAAACCGACCTTTTTGGCGAGCAGGCAGTATTGTGCGGTGGAGTGACCAGCCTTGTAAAAGCCGGATTCAACACCCTGGTTGAAGCAGGTTATCAACCGGAAATTGCCTATTTTGAATGCCTGCATGAACTCAAGCTGATCGTGGATTTGATTTACAAAGGCGGCATGAATTACATGCGCTATTCGGTAAGCGATACCGCCGAATACGGCGACTATACCCGCGGCCCCAGGGTCATCAATGACTCGGTCCTGGATGAAATGGCCGACGTCTTGGCCGAAATCCAGGACGGTACTTTTGCCAAGGAATGGATTCTGGAAAACCAGGCAAACCGCCCGGTGTATAATGCCCTCAAACGTGCCGAAGAGAATGATTTGATTGAAGAAGTAGGCGCTGAACTCAGGGAAATGATGCCGTGGCTCAAGGATACAAAGTAATAAATTCACACATATAAATTTCCGGTATTATGGTATTGAAAAGCAGCAACGACAATAGCCTGATTTACCTTGCTCGAAAGACAAGGCTCATCCTTACCGGCCCCTCCCCCCGGTAAAGGGGCGGAGGGGTTTGGCAGGATAAGAGTTTTATCATTTGAGCAGGAGTAAACTATGGAAAACGTTATCATTTTTGATACCACACTGAGGGATGGCGAACAGGCAGCCGGCACAACCCTCAACAAAGAAGAAAAGCTGGAAATTGCACTGCAGCTGGAAAAGCTGGGCGTTGATGTCATCGAAGCCGGTTTTCCGATAAGTTCCCCCGGAGATTTTGAGGCGGTTAGCCTGATCAGCCGTGAATTGAAAGACCCGGTGGTGTGCGGCCTGGCCAGAGCCAACCAGAAGGATATAGACCGGGCATGGGAGGCTGTAAAATCCGCTGCCGCTCCACGGATACATATATTCATTTCTGCATCCGAGATACAGATGGCCCACCAGTTGCATAAAAGTCCTGAGGAAGTTCTCGACCTCGCCGGCCGCATGGTAGCTCATGCTGCGGGATATTTATCGGATGTCGAGTTTTCCCCGATGGACGCCAGCCGGGCTGAACCGGAATTTATCTACCGGCTGGTTGAAAGGGCTATCAGCTGTGGAGCGACCACCGTCAACATTCCGGACACCGTTGGTTACGCCATGCCGGAAGAGTTCGGCGATTTGATACACTCTTTGATGGAAAACGTTTCTAATATTGAACGGGCGGTGATAAGCGTCCACTGCCATAATGATCTCGGCCTGGCAGTAGCCAACAGCCTTTCGGCTATCAGGGCAGGCGCACGCCAGGTCGAATGCACCATAAACGGTATCGGTGAGCGGGCAGGCAATGCTTCACTTGAAGAAATCGTCATGGCGATTGCTACCCGGCAGGATCTATACAACATAAACACCGGAATAAACACCGAGCATATTTATCGGACCAGCCGGATGGTCAGCGAAATTACCGGCTTTCCGGTTCAGCCCAACAAGGCTATAGTGGGCATTAACGCTTTTCGGCATCAATCCGGAATCCACCAGGACGGCGTTATTAAAATGCCCAAGACTTATGAAATTATCGACCCGCAAAAGGTAGGTGTGCCTTCATCGTCACTGGTGATGGGCAAGCTCAGCGGGCGGCATGCTTTCAAGGAGAGGCTTGCCGAACTGGGATACACGCTGAGCGAGCAAGATTTTACCCGGGCATTCCTGGCTTTCAAGGAACTGGCGGACAAGAAGAAAGAAGTCACCGACCGGGATATAGAATCCCTGCTGGCCGAAGAAAAGCGGGCGTTTGCAGGGGCTTATCACCTCGAAATGCTGCAGGTGACCTGCGGCGCCGGTATTCCAACCGCGGCTGTTGTGCTTGCCTGCCCCGACGGGCAAACCAGGGGTGATGCAGCTCTGGGCACGGGACCGGTTGATGCTGTATACAAGGCTATCAACCGGATTGTGACCGTGCCTAATAAACTGGCCGAATTCACCGTAAAATCGGTTACCGAAGGAATCGATGCAATCGGTGAAGTGTTAATACGCATTGAAAGCGAAGGGGTGAGCTATACCGGACGCGGTGCCGATACGGATATAATAACCGCCAGCGCCAAAGCCTATATGAATGCTTTGAACCGGCTGCTGGCGGAACGCAACGGGTAACGGAGGTGAAGAGCTGTGTGGACAGAGCTTGAGGTAATACTGCGCCTGCTTGTAGCTGCATTACTGGGTGGAGCCATTGGTTATGAGCGGGGCAAAGCGGGTAAACCCGCCGGTGTCAGGGACCTGGCGCTGATATCCACAGGGGCGGCAATATTTACTGTGGTTTCCACCTCTGGTTTTCCCGGCGGAGACCCTTCACGAATTGCGGCGGGTATCGTTACGGGGATAGGTTTTATCGGTGCGGGGGCAATAATGCACCGGGAAAGCGGTGGTGTGCGAGGGTTGACTACCGCAACCAGCATCTGGATAGCAGCCGGAATAGGTTTGGCGGTTGGAGCCGGCTTGTATTACGTTGCTCTGGCAGCTACCGTTATTGCGCTGCTGCTTCTGTTTCTACACAAGAATTGAAATAGTAGAATAAATTGATAGGGGATACGATGACTTTAGCTGAAATGATTCTGGCTTCACACAGCCATCGGAAAAAAGTGGCACCCGGGGAGTTTTTGGATGTCGATGTAGATATGGTGCTGTCCAATGATATAACCGGGCCCATTGCCATAAAGGAATTTACAAAAATCGGCCTGGAGAGGGTGTTTGATCCGCAAAAGGTGGTCATGGTACCGGACCACTTTACGCCTGCCAAGGATATCGCCTCTGCCGAACAGGCTAAAATGGTGCGTGAATTCTGCAACAGTCAGGGCTGTCGTTATTTTGAGGTCGGCAGAGTGGGGATTGAGCATGTTTTACTCCATGAACAGGGCCTGGTTCTACCGGGAGAGGTTATAATTGGAGCCGATTCCCATACCTGTACCTACGGCGCTCTTGGTGCTTTTGCTACCGGTATGGGCTCGACCGACATAGCGACAGCTATGGCTACCGGTAAAATCTGGATGAAGGTACCCCCAACCATTCGCTTCAATTACCATGGCACCCCCGGCAGGTGGGTCAGCGGTAAAGACTATATCCTTTACGCGATTGGAGATATCGGCGTAGATGGAGCCTTGTATGCGGCCATGGAGTTTGGCGGAGATGCCATCGATAATTTATCCCTCGAAGGTCGTTTTACCATGGCCAATATGGCTATCGAGGCTGGAGCCAAGGCAGGGCTTTTCTATGCCGATCAAAAGACCGTAGAATATGCGGCGTCCAGGTCTGAAAGGCCATTCACAGTTTATGAACCGGATCCTTGTGCTGAATATGCTCGGGTTGTCGAGTATGACGTTTCAGGTATTGAGCCGCAGGTTGCTTTTCCGCACCTGCCTTCGAATACCCGGCCGGCAAGCCAGGCAGGGCATATTAAAATCGACCAGTCGGTAATCGGCAGCTGCACCAACGGCCGGATTGAGGACCTGAGGGTGGCGGCATCGGTGATGGCGGGAAAACAGGTCGACCACCGGGTCCGCTGTATAATAATACCGGGTTCGCAGGACGTTTATCTTCAAGCCCTTAAAGAAGGTTTGATTGAAATTTTTATTCGTTCCGGATGCAGCGTGTCTACGCCCACCTGCGGCCCCTGTCTGGGAGGCCACATGGGTATACTGGCTGCGGGTGAAAAGGCTATCGCTACCACCAACCGCAATTTTGTCGGCCGTATGGGCAGTCCGAAATCCGAAGTATATTTATCCAATCCGGCAGTCGCAGCGGCCAGCGCTGTAGCCGGCTGGATTATAAGCCCGGATACACTCTAAGCCGATGAATATGAACCGGATTGAAAAGTGGATGGTAAACCGTTCTTCGACAGGAAAGAGCGGGATACGCCTGGCTCAACGTCTGCTGTCTCAAGCAGAAACAGGCCCGGGTAAAGACATTTTGGATATCGGCTGCGGTCGCGGCGTCATAACCCGGTATGTCGCCCGGGAATACGCCGGCAGGGTGGTTGGCATTGACACCGATGGCAAGGAGATCGAAATTGCCCGGCGTGCGGATTGCCAGGGCAATCCCCGGTTCCTTGAAGCTGACGCCAGACATCTGCCTTTTGAAGACAGGAGCATGGATGTGGTTATGGCTTTTGGAGTATTGCACCACATTGGCGACTGGCACAATGCCGTTTTTCAAATCGGGCGGGTGCTGCGGGTAGGCGGCCGGCTGATCGCCGCTGAACTGGTATATCCCGAGTGGATAACTGGAATCGATGAAAAATCGAATTTCAAATTCGGTATATACTCTCTTGACATAAGTAAACTGACACGCCTTCTTCAAGATGAAGGCTTTATAACCCTGCATCAAAATTCCAAAAAACGGGTACTCTGGCAGGATTGGGAAGGCATTTTTGAAAAAAAATATGAGAAAGCCTGGTCAAGATACTAGGTAAATGATTTCAGGAGAACTCAATGATTAGTGGTAAAGTTTACAAATATGGTGCCAACGTGGATACGGACGCCATCATACCGGCGCGTTATTTGAATGTCAGCGACCCGGCGGAACTTTCCCGGCACTGTATGGAAGATATTGATTTAAGTTTTGCCGGCAAAGTTCAGGCGGGTGATATTATCATGGCCGGGGCCAATTTCGGATGCGGTTCATCGCGCGAGCACGCTCCCCTGTGCATAAAGGCTGCAGGCGTGTCCTGTGTCATCGCCTCCACATTTGCCAGGATATTTTTCCGCAATGCCATTAATATCGGATTGCCCCTGCTGGAATGCCCGGAAGCGGTAGAAAACACAGCTGATGGTGACAGGCTTGAAGTAGAACTGGAAACCGGAAATATCAGAAATTTGTCCACCGGCAAGGTATTTAAGGCCAGGCCCTACCCGGAATTCATGCGCGGCATTATCAAATCCGGGGGCCTCATACAATATACCCGGCAGCAGTTGTCGGCGAGACAGGAGTAATATGGCAAATTACACTATTACAGTACTACCCGGCGACGGAATCGGCCCGGAGGTAATCAAGCAGGCAGTCGAGACGCTGAAGGTGACAAGCCAACAATCCGGTCATAATTTTACTCTTAACTACGGATTGATCGGTGGTGCAGCTATTGAAGCCGAAGGAGCGGCGCTGTCCGAATTTACTCTGGGTGTATGCCGTAAAAGCGACGCTGTGTTACTGGGAGCCGTAGGCGACCCGCGTTACGATAAACCCGAAAACAATGTTCGGCCGGAAGACGGGCTGCTGGCTATCAGAAAAAATCTGGGCCTTTTTGCCAACATTCGTCCGGTAAAGGTGTATGATGAACTGGTGAATAATACCCGCTTCAAACCCGAGGCCATAAGATCAGCCGATTTTGTATTTGTACGGGAACTTACCGGAGGGGTTTATTTCGGTAAGCCCAAACGCAGATGGCAAACCACCAGGGGACGGCGCGCTATCGACTCCATGGTTTATTCAGAACAGGAAATAAGGCGAATTGTACGAGTAGGGTTTGAGCTCGCCCGAAAACGAAAAGGCCGTCTTATAAGCGTAGACAAAGCCAACGTATTGATGTCCTCCCGCCTGTGGCGGCAGGTAGCTGAAGAAACAGCTGTCGATTATCCGGATGTGACCCTGGAACATTTGCTGGTGGATGCTTGTGCCATGAAGTTGATCCTGGACCCCAGATACTTTGATGTAGTAGTAACCGAAAATATGTTCGGCGATATTCTCACCGACGAGGCTTCGGTTCTTGCCGGGTCACTGGGGATGTTGCCTTCGGCAAGCCTGGCGGGCGTGCCGGATAACACCGAAACCACGTTCGGGTTGTATGAACCGGTGCATGGCAGTGCGCCTACCATTGCCGGCAAGGATATCGCCAACCCGATTGCTACGCTTCTGACCCTGGCAATGCTGCTCAGGCACTCCCTGCACCTGGAGAAGGAAGCATTGTCGATAGAAAAAGCTGTTCAGGCAGTGCTGTCTAAAGGGTATCGCACTTCTGATATAATGGATAGCGGTTGCGAAGAGATTGGCACTTCCAGAATGGGGGAACTTGTAAGGAGCGAACTGGTATAGATAATGATGGTTGAACTCTACGATACCACATTGAGGGACGGTTCACAGCGCGAGGGTATATCCCTTTCTGTTAAAGACAAGCTGTCCATTGCGGCCAAAATAGACCAACTCGGCATACACTTTATCGAAGGAGGGTGGCCGGGTTCCAATCCAAAGGATGCTGAATTTTTTCACCTGGCCGGCAACCTTGAGCTGGCAAATGCGCAGCTGGTGGCTTTCGGCAGTACCTGCAGGCCGGGGGCTGATCCCGCCGGCGACCCCAACCTGTTGTCTCTGGCCACATCGGGGGCAGGTGTTGTTAATATCGTCGCCAAGGGTTCTGCCATGCATGTTACCCAGGTACTGCAGACGACACTGGATGAAAACCTGCGCATGATATCGGATTCCATAAAATTCCTAAAGTCCCGCGGGCTTAGCGTTCTGGTGGATGTGGAACATGCGTTCGACGGATACCGGGATAACAGTGAATACACGTTGAAAGTGCTCCGGTGTGCCGCTGAAGCCGGTGCCTGTTGCCTGGTACTGTGCGACACCAACGGCGGAGCCTTGCCCGATGAAGTAGCCGGACTGGTAACAACAGCTGGAAAATCGACACCGGTCAATATCGGAATACATGCGCATAATGATGCCGAGCTTGCCGTGGCCAACAGCCTGGCGGCGGTAAAGGCTGGAGCCAGTCATGTCGAAGGTACCCTGAATGGATACGGCGAACGCTGTGGTAATGCCAACCTGTGTTCAATTATACCCGCCCTGAAGTTGAAACTGGGTATCGACTGCGTAACGGATGAACAGCTGTCCCGGCTTACCGAGGTTTCCCATTACGTAAGCGAAATAGCCAATCTCAGCCCGGACGCTTATCTGCCGTATGTAGGCTCGAGCGCTTTTTCACACAAGGCTGGGCTGCACGTTTCGGGCATGAGCAAATGGCATTTGAGTTATCAGCATATCGATCCGGCGCTGGTAGGTAACCGGACGCGCACTCTTATCAGCGAACTGTCCGGGCGTTCCAATATAATTCACCGGGCAAACGAAATAGGTGTGCCCTTGCCACCCAGGGGTAAAGAAGCTCAAAAGCTGCTGGAGCAGGTAAAAGAACTGGAAAGCAAAGGTTTTCAGTATGAAAATGCCGAAGCCTCCTTCGATTTGCTGGTTCACCGGGCTGTACCCGGATATCAGCCGCCATTCGAGTTGGTGGATTTCATGGTACTGGTCGAAAACCGCAGGCGAGCTCCCTCCAGTAAAACTGCCGATGGGTTGCTGTCCGAAGCAATGGTCAAGGTAAAGGTAGACGGCTTCATAATGCATACCGTATCCGAAGGGGACGGCCCGGTAAACGCACTTGACAATGCCCTGAGAAAAGCTCTGTTGCAGCAATACCCCAGTCTTTCAGTGGTAAAACTGATCGACTATAAGGTACGCATACTGGAAGAGAGCACCGGCACGGAATCGCGGGTACGTGTTTTGCTCGAGTCCACCGATGGGGAAAACCAGTGGCGCACCGTGGGCAGTTCCACCAACATAATTGAAGCCAGCTGGCTTGCCCTGGCTGACAGCCTGGAATACTGGCTGGTTAAACAGCGACAGTCTTGCCGGGAGAATCCCATAGATCAAGGCTGAGGTATTTCCAGCCCCCATCGGGGAGTATGGTCAGAATAGTGCCCTTGTCCATGCCGGCGGCGCTTTTCAGCGACTGGCATAGTGCCGCACCGGAAGAAACCCCTGCAAATATTCCCTCAACTTCAAGGAGCCGGCGGGCGCATTCATCAGCTTCCGAGCTGGTGACAGTATGGCGCCGGTCGACCCGTGTAAAATCCATAACGGCAGGCATGTTGAAATCATCTACGCATCTCAGGCCCTGAATCGGGTCATCACGCAGAGGCTCCACGCCCGCCACCAACAGTTCGGGAAAAACTTCCTTCAAGCGGCGGCTAAGGCCAACGATAGTGCCGCCGGTTCCTATGGAGCACACCAGCATATCCAGCCGGCCACCGGGTAAATCCTCGAGGATCTCAACGGCGGTACGTTCATAATGAGCTTCCGGGTTAGACGGATTGGAAAACTGATCCAGCATAAAAAATTGATCTGAACCGGCGGCCATTTCTCTGGCTTTGGCGATGGCTCCGTTCATGCCCAGTTCACCAGGAGTCAGCACGAGTCCGGCTCCCATAATCTGAATAAGCCGCCGCCTTTCCATGCTCATGCATTCGGGCATTACAATTGTTACCCGGTAACCTTTTAGCCTGCCCAGCCAGGCCAGGGAAATGCCGGTGTTGCCGCTGGTGGCTTCGATAAGGGTTTTACCGGGCTGCAGGCACCCCGAACGTTCAGCGTCTTCCAGCATGTATTTGACAATGCGGTCCTTGACGCTGGCGCTTCCACCGGGGCTCTGGCCTTCCAGCTTGGCAAACAGGCGCACTCCGGGGTTCGGATTGAGTCTGGATAGTTCCACCAGTGGGGTATGGCCGATGGCGGCAATAATGTTTTGGAAATACACCTGTATCAATATCCTTCTAATTTAATTGTAATAATCGCTCGGCAGATGGGCAGATAGACAACCGGCAACCGGGAACGTGTGAGATTATAGCACTTTTTGGTATCATTCTGCATAACCGGTGGGGTGCGGTTTATACTTGGAGTTTTATCTAGTATAATAAATATGCCAACCAGAATTGATGCGAAAGGGTGTAGCCATGAACGATGAAATAAAAAGCGCTAAGGAAATTGCTCTGGCCCGTATTGAGGCACAAAGCGGCAGTATTACCGCCGAAGACCGCCTCCGCTGGCGTTATGTACCTGAAGGAGAAAAACTGGCCGGCAGGGTGATAGTTGAAAATACCGATATTGCCCAGGAGCTTGAAAAGACTGAACGTGGCGCCAGGCCGTATCTGAAACAGGGCGCTATGGCTATTCTTATTACCAGCATTGTTCTGCCGTCCGGAGAAGTGGAAAAGGAAAAAACCAGGCGCGCCCTGGACGCTATTTACCAGATAAAGGATGATAAAGTCGCTGCAGGCGAGATAATAAACCAGATAAAAAATTTGTTCGAACACTATGAATCGAACGGCGAAAGTCAAAAACAACAGGCCATTGATCAACTGAAAAACGATTACGGGCGCAAATTAAAGCAGGCTATCGAACAACAGCTTGGTTCCAGTGCCGCCGGAATGGTTGCCGATGTTGAAAACCTGCCTCAATTCAAGGAAGAAAAACGGCGTCTTGTCAACCAGTTCGATAGCCAGTATCAGAATTTGCTTGATGATTATAAAAAGGAGTTGAAGGAAATCGGCTAGCAGTTTTAGGGGGAGGGTTATGGATTACAAGGATGAAAAGATAGCCGAAGCAGTCAAGGAGACCATGGTGATAAGGCCTCCAAGACAGCTGCTCGATACATTCGGGGCAACCAATATCGGTTACTATATGGTTACTTCGCCTACGTATGCGGAAATGGACAAAAACGCGGAAGAAACCGTGGTACGCAAGGGGCGTGTCATTGCCAGCCGTCCCAGGGTTGTTACCCCGTATTATCTTTCCCGGCTGGAGGGTTTCAGCAATGATGCCAGGCATTACTTCGAAAGCCTGATTCAGCAACATGGCCCCAACGTACCTGGAATATACTACACCTATCGTAATGAACCCGGTGAACTTTCGATAGTGGCCGATCCCATGCAGTTGGTAGTGGATAAACTCAATTCTGAAATCGAACGCAGCCGGGATCCCCTGATGGCCATTATCAAGGGCAAGGATGATATGTGGGATGTGTCTCTGCTTAAATTTATTCACCAGATTACCTCACATTCGATGCGCGGCAATATTGCCCAGATGCAGTCAAGAGGACTGCTGGATGTGGATTCCACCGGTGTCCCCATAGAAGCCCGGGTCAGCATCGAAGGAATGTTTCAAAGGGTTGTCGAAGGCGAACTGGAGCCCAGGGAACTAAAGAACGAACTGGACCACTGGGGAATGTTCGAGGATTATCAGGACAGGTTCTTTGCCCTGTTTAACCGTACCCGGTCCGGGAGGGTGTAGTTGGAGAGAAACGCATTGAAAATTACCAGCCTGGAAGCACGTGATCTTTCTGAAGCCTGGTTTGTATGTTTACGCCGGGTAGTTGAAGATGGTTACGAATACCTGATTGAAAGAGGCAGCTATGCCGGGCAAAAACGAAAAGAGCTTGACTTTGTGCAGGTAAAAATCACCAACCCTGCAAACCGGCCCTTGACGCCTGATGTACCTGCGGGCGTGCCGGCGCCTGCCACCATGGAATATATCGAAAACTACCTGCCTTACCTGATGACGGCCAAAAGGGCGGAAGGCGAGCAATATACTTACGGGCAGTTTCTGGAACATCAGATCGCCGAAGTTATCCGCATGTATAATGAAGACGGTTTCAACACCAACCAGGCTTACATGTCGGTAGGTGACGACCGCTCCATATACCTGTCAGACCCGCCCTGTCTACGGGGTATCGATACCCGGGTCAGGTACGACCGCCTGCATTTTATTTGTTATTTCAGGTCCTGGGATTTGTGGGCGGGGTTCCCTTCCAACCTGGCCGCCATTCAATTGCTCAAGGAATATATCGGCTCAGAAATCGGTGTCGGCGACGGAGAAATAATTGCTGTCAGCAAAGGCCTGCATCTTTATGATTATTCGTGGGAACTGGCCAGCGTCGCCTGTGGCATAACCGGTAACGGTAAAGTTATATCCCAGGGTTAGAAAATACGCCCATCATCCGTCCGGGCCTGTTGGTAATTTCATGGCATTAAAACACAACCAGCTTAATTCGGATTCAAAGTCTAAAACAGCCGTAAAAAGGCTGATCTCTCAGGTAGTTGTCCTGGCAATAATAATTCCCTCGTGCCTTGGGGCATGCACCGAAGGGGCGGAAACCGATAACCGGATAGATGCCATTATCGATTCTTATCATTTTTCTATTACCGCCTGGGAGATAGAAGCCATTTCCCGCGAGTTTGACGACTGGCTTTTCAGCCGTGATATTGATGCCGGGGAAGATTCGGTTCTGGTAATAGAGTATTTTCAAAACAGGCAGCGCATGGGTACTCTTGATGCATGGCTGATTGCCGCCGGTGACGGAATTATCGAAGGCGATATTACAGCCTGGCAGGAAGAATACAGCATCCTTAAACAACGCAACGGCGAAATACTTCCCCTGGTTGAAAAGGTGATAACGGCGCAGGTGGAAGACGTTTTAATTGAGCTCGGCCTGATCAATCCGTTTGAAATCGTTTCGAGCATGGGGTTTTTCTTCCCGCCGGTCAGCTTCGTAATCCAGCCGCCGCCCCACCTGCTGGTTATTTCCCCACGGGATGAAATTACACGCCTCAAAGACATTACCCTGGTTCAGGTTATCGACGAAAAAGACAAAGAAGAGATAGAGGACGGAATAGACCAGCTGGGGCTTTCGGCTTTGGTGGTAAGGTTGGGGGGTATTGCGACCTATCCCGCTTTTGTTTCCGACAGCTTGTCTTTAAGTTCTACCCTGGAAGTAGTACTGGAAGAATGGTTCCACCAGTATCTCTTTTTCCGGCCATTGGGATTTTTTTACGGACTGCATGCGGCCGGTATTAAGCCGGATTATGAAATAGCCACTGCCAATGAAGCGCTGGCCGGCATCGTCAGCCGGGAGATAGCCGAAAAGGTAAAAGAAAAATATTACCCCCAATTACTGTTTACCGGGAATAATTCTATCCAGGCAGACGGGGAAGATTTCGATTTTTACGGAGAAATGCGCAGTATCAGGCTGCATGTGGATGAGCTGCTGGGTCAGGGCAGGGTAGAGGAAGCCGAAGATTATATGGAACAAAAGCGGCTGTTTCTTTCTTCAAAGGGTTACATTATCCGTAAAATCAACCAGGCCTTCTTTGCCTTCTATGGAACATATGCCGATTCTCCGGGTTCGGTATCCCCGATAGGGGCGGGGCTGAAAGCACTGCGCGAGCAGAGTAATACCCTCGTGGATTTTGTTACCAGCATCAGTTCTATGACCGGCGTCGAAAATATCGTGGCGGCAGCGCCTTAGGCTAACATGTCTTTTTTGACGCGGTCGGCCATTTCAGGGCTTACCCAGTGTTTGACCAGTTTGAGAGCGAACTCGATAGCCGTTCCAGGGCCGCGGCTGGTAATAATATTGCCGTCTACCACCACCTGTCCCGGGCTGAAAACAGCCGATACAAGCCTGTCTTCCATTCCGGGGTAACAGGTTACTTTCCTGCCTTTTATAACCCCGGCTTTTTCAAGCACCAAAGGCCCGGCACAAATCGAGGCAATGGGTTTGCCAGCTGCAGCCATTTGCCTGAGCATTGCCAGCACCTCGGGCGTATTGGCAAGATTTACATAACCGGGATATCCGCCGGGGATCACCACCGCGTCCAGGTTCGCCGGCGCCAGGCTGGAAATGCAGGTATCGGGGGTTAAACTCAGCCCCCGGGAACCGCTGAGGCTGCCGGGTTTGATGCCGGCGGTAAAAACGCCGACCCCGGCGCGTTTTAAAACATCGAATACGGCTGCGGTTTCGATTTCTTCAAAGCCATCAGCCAGCAGTATGGCTACCTCCAAACCAAATTCCCCCTATTGAATGTTATTGATATTGCCGCAGTGAGGGCATTTTACCTGCGTGCCCTTGAATTCCGGCGGTATTCGGAGGCGGGTTCCGCATTTGCAGTTTATCGTTTTATACTTGTTCAGTTTCCAGAGCACATCGGAGGTCTCCCGGGTGCGCTGGATTTCGCCGCTCGAGTCTTCCAGGACTCCTGTATGCCTGTCATGAGCCGCTTTCAGACCGGATTTAGGCGGGACCAGGCCGGCGGAGGCGGGAATAATACTGCCTCCGCCCTGATGGACCTGACTGTAAGCCTTATTATAATCGGAGAAAGTAGCTCCGCCCATGGAGCGCAGGATGCGAACCCGTTCACTTATAGGTGGATGAGTACTGGTAAGGTTGACAGCCGGTTTACCTTTTTGCCGGAACGGATTCATGATGTACATGGGAGCGGTAGCCTGGTTGGCCGATTTTAACTGTTCGGTAGAAGATGCGATTTTCTCAAGGGCCGATGCCAGTCCTTCCGGGTAGCGGGTATAGGCAGCCCCGGAGGCATCTGCCAGGTATTCCCGCTTGCGGGAAATGGCGAAATAGATAAACTGGGCAAAAATTGGCGCCAGTATTACCAGCACAACTGCCACGATAATGATAATTGCCTGCCCGGCGCCTCCGCCGCTGTTGGAACTGCGCCTTGAACTGCCCATGCCACCGAAGAGCATGAACCTGGAAGCATACCAGGAAAGAATAACTATTGTACCCAGCATAACCGAGGTTATCACTTGCAGGAGTACATCCCGGTTTTTGATATGGGCCATCTCATGAGCAATTACACCCTGGAGTTCATCCCGGTTAAGTTTGGATAAAAGGCCTGCGGTAACGGCAACGGCACACTTGTTTTTATCACGCCCGATGGCAAAGGCGTTCATTGCCGGATCGTCGATGATATACACATCCGGCATCTTTTCCAGGCCGGAGGCAATTTTCATTTCTTCAACGATATTGTACAGCCGTGGATGGTCGGAGGGTCCTATTTTCCGGGCACCGGCAAGAGCCAGTAGAATATTATCTCCCTGGAAAAAGGCCACCATGTTCATTATCAGCCAGAGGACCAGGGCGAACAGCATGCCTGCAATACCGTTATCCAGAAAATAAAAACCAAGCCCGTACCCTACCCCCAGCAGCACCAAACCCATGCTGATTGCCAGCACTATCGAGCGCACCTGGTTAGAGCGAATCTGTTCCCACATTAACTAAAACACCTTGTACAGATAATTATTTTAAGAGAAGCTGACTTTCGGAGCTTCCCGCTCGGTTGCGGTGGTAACCTCGAAGAATTCTCCATCCTTGAAGCCGAACATCCCGGCTACGATGTTGGAAGGGAATACCTGTGTCTGGTTGTTGTAGCGCAGCACGGAATCATTATAAAACTGCCTGGAGAAGCTGATCTTGTTTTCCGTGCTGGTCAGTTCCTCCTGCAGAGCCAGGAAATTCTGGTTGGCTTTCAGGTCCGGGTACGCCTCGGCCACTGCCAGCAAACGCATAAGCGCCGATGTCAGTTCGCCTTCAGCTTTTCCTCTTGCCTGCGCGCCGGCATCAACCATTTTCTGGGCTATTGTGCGTGCATTGGTAACTGCCTCCAGTGTTTCCCGCTCATGTTTCATGTAGCCTTTGACGGTCTCAACAAGGTTGGGAATCAGGTCATAACGCCTCTTTAGCTGGACGTCGATCTGCGCCCAGGCGTTTTTGACTTCATTACGCAATCTTACCAGGCCGTTGTAAACAGCTATTAGCGCAATCACCAGGACTGCGAGTACACCCAGGGCTATCCATAAACCAAGCATTCTACACCTCCGATAAATTAACTGCCGGCTTCAAAAACTTCACCGATAAAGGAAACCAGTTCCTGTTCACTTCCATATTCGGGTGTTGCATTTCCCTTAACACCCCTGATTAACCGCTGAACTTCGCCAGCGTCAAACCAGATGCCGTGTTGTTTCGCACAGGCATCCACCATCAACTCCGCAATACTGCCGAGGCGGTGCTTATGCATCCGGATGTGGCAGACGGGGCATTTACGCGCCGCTTCGGCCCCAGGGCTTTGAGGCTGATGAACCAACCGGTCAAGAAGAGAGGGTTCTTCCTCAAGCTCCATCGAGTGAAGCAGCAGGTCAATTTCTCCCCTGTCGAACCAGGTTCCATGGCATCCGCTGCAGTAATCGAGCTCTATGTCATGGTATTCGACCACAACCATCGGCTCCCGGCAAACAGGGCAGTTCAATGTGTTAACAACCTCGAAATTAATCCTCTGATATCCAGTTTAGCCACACTTGTAATTTGTGTCAACGTTTCTCTTGAAACAGCTAATCGCTGTGGTTAAAAGACCATACCGCAGCCGACATCAATACCAGCCCCAGGGTAGCCACAACCAGTATATCGTCCAGTATGGTCATGGTGTGGCCGAACACGGTTATACCAATAGTTGCCGGAACATCGGCGCCGAGAAAAACCTGCCGGATGGCATCCACTCCGTATGTCAAAGGGTTGACTTTGGAAATGAATTCCATAACCACCGGCACGTTGTTGACCGGGTAAAAAACACCGGCCAAAAATATAAGCGGCATAATTATAAGCTGTATCACAACCTGGAAGCCCTGTTGCGATTTCATCCTGGAAGCGACCAGCAGTCCCAGGCTGGAAATTGAAACGGAAATTATGAAAAGTACCGGGATCAGGGTAAGAACCATTATCAAATCGAGTGAAACTCCGAGGAAAGGCGCCAGTATCAGCATAATACCACCCTGCATGATAGCTACGATAGCGCTGCCGGCAGCCTTACCCAGCAGTATCCCCCGGCGATCGAGGGGTGAAACCAGGATTTCTTTCAGAAAACCGAATTCCCGATCCCATACTATGGAAATACCGGACATGAGCGAGTTCATCAGCACTGTCATGGCGATGATGCCCGGATACATGAACTGGATATAGTCAACCCCGGGAACCATGGTTCCTATCATGCGTCCAAAACCGGCACCGAAAACGATTAAGAGGATAACCGGCATGGCAAACGACGAAAACAACCGGGAACGTTCCTGAATGAATCTCAGCAGTTCCCGGTAAGCTACCACCCATATGCCCCTGATAATACCTTCCATAGCTACCGGTGCTGCCTCCTCGCGCGTGACATTTGCTTCAACTGTTCTTTAAAGCCAACTTCTTCGTCCCGGATGGCACGTCCGGTGAGTTTCAAAAATACGTCATCCAGAGTGGGGCGGCGCATATTGATCGAAACCAGCCTGGAATCAAAACCGTTAAGTAGCCCGGCGATAAACTTTTCACCCTCGGAAACAGTGAAGGAAACGGTGCCGTTATCCACAGCCGGTTGGATTTTAAACTTTTCGATTAGCTCCTGTTTTGCCTTTTGGTTGTCCTCTGCCTTGAGGGTAACCAGGTCTCCGCCAATGGCGTCCTTGAGTTTTTCAGGCGTATTCAGGGCTATGATTTGCCCGTTATCGATTATGCTTATGCGGTGGCAGTTCTCGGCTTCGTCCATGTAATGGGTAGTTAAAAAAATAGTCAGATCGTGCTTGCGCTGCAGTTCAAGTATATGGTCCCAGATGTGGCGCCGTGTTTGCGGATCCAGCCCCAGGGTAGGTTCATCCAAAAACAGCACCTTCGGTTCGTGCAATAGCCCCCTGGCTATTTCAAGTCGGCGCTTCATGCCTCCCGAGAAGGTTGAAACCTTATTATTACGACGGTCTTTCAGCCCGACCAGATCGAGGATGTAATCGATGCGGCTGTCTCTTTCGGCCCTTGGGATACTGTATGCATATGCATGGAACAAAAGGTTTTGCTGAGCAGTCAGGTATTCATCCAGGGAAGACTCCTGGAATACCAGGCCAATGGAACGGCGTACTTCGGACCGCTGTCTGATGATGTCATAGCCGTTGACCCGGCCGCTGCCCGAGGTAGGCTTCAGAAGAGTACACAGCATTGAAATGGTGGTGGTCTTGCCAGCGCCGTTGGGGCCCAAAAACCCGAATATCTCCCCCCTTTGAACTTCGAAGGAAACATTGTCGACTGCCCTCAGGCTGCCGAATATTCTGGATAAATTGTCAACTTCGATTGTATTCACAATCTCTATACCTTTCCGGTATCCGACCAGGGATCGATCCCGGTCCGGAGCATTATTTTCAAAAGTTTGTAAAAGCACTGACAGCCGTGGTGTTATGCCTGTTCAAACCTTCCGCCTTTCAAATATTATACCACCGGCGCGGCAGTGGTGGCACGCTCGGCGGCTGGTGAATAATGGCGTACAGGCTGATTCAAAACCGGCAGGCGCTCGATTATGGCCGGCGGTGAAAGGAAAGCCTGGAAACACTGGCTGAATACGGTGTGAATGAACGCCGGCGGCGCCAGCCTGTCGATTACCGGGGATACCGGAACCAACATGGCCGATACAGTGCTGTATCTATTGCAGGCGCCGGTTATCCGCCGTCCTTTTTTAACCTGAGAGGCCGGCGTGCCAGCAGGTAGATAAGAGCCCCTATCCAGTTAGTGAAGATGATGATGAGAACCCAGAGAAGCCTTTCGTTGTTATCCTTTTCATTGATGGCGCAATCGATGAGCATGGCCAGCCAAAAGATGAATATACCCAAGCCTGCGGCTACTGCGATTTCAATGGCTATAACGGTAAAAGGTTCCCATTCGAAAAGAACGGCGATAACCAGGCTCAAGAATATGCTTATGCCGAGTAAAGAAATCAACAGCCCGAGGGCCTTGTAAAACCAATCCCGCTTTTTTCTCAAAATGATGATGCCGGCACCGGCAACCGCCAGCGACGCAATAAACATCAAGCCCAAGATAACATATCCGTACCAGTACATTGTCGACCCCCCGGTTATTAATGTTTCACCCTAATTTTACAAGTTGAGGAAGCGTGCCGGCAAGCCCGGGGAACCAATTACACAACTGTACCAAGCACCAGGCTAAAATGCAGGGCCGCCCCGGCAAGGATCAACAAATGAAAAATTTCGTGGAATCCGAATATTGGCGGCCAGGGATCTGGCTTTTTTAATGCGTATATCACCGCCCCCAGGCTGTAGGCAATTCCGCCTCCCAGAAGCAGCAGGAATTCTTTAAAGGCGATAACCGGCCAGAGTTCACGGAAAAATACCACCGCCATCCATCCCATGATAAGGTAAATCAAGACCGACAGGAACCTGGGCGACCGGATAAAAAACAGCTTGAAAAACAGCCCGATCAGTACCAGGCCCCATTGTATTCCCAGAATACTCCAGAGCCAGGCCCCCTCGAGATAATAATAGGCCAAGGGAGTGTAAGTGCCGGCAATCATGATATAGATAGCGGCATGATCCAGCTTGCGGAAAATGCTGTCGGAGTTTTCCGAACGCTTGGATGCGTGGTATATGGAACTGGCAGAAAACAGGCTTACAGCCGATAAACCGTATATCAGGCAGGCGGTGAACTGCCCCCAGTTTCCCCAGGAAAAAAACAAAAGCATAAGAGTACCGGCAAATGCGAGCACCACACCGGTCAGATGGGAAAAGAAAGAAAAATATTCGCTTTTGATTATTTTAATTGCAGGCGCCTCACTTTATCAAAATAGCCGGCCGGCTTCTTGTCTTTCACGACATACGGATATTAAAGGCCAGTTTGATTCTTTACCGTAAAAATGAAGTTGTTCATGCAGTATCCGGCAGGAACGCCTTCAGACTGGTGCCAGTACGGTCTGGCGGCTCCAGTTTAACCAGCCTTGATTCCGGTTATCCTTTCACAAAGCTGGCGGTATTTGTCAACAGTCTGGGCCATTATTTCCGGAGGTACGGTCGGGAAAAGATCCTTCCGGCTCCAGCTGGACTGCATGAGCCAGGCTTTCAGGGTTTGAGTTTCAAAGCTGAAGTGCTCACGGCCTACCCGGTAGGTGCGGATATCCCAGTAGCAGCTGTTATCGGGGGAGAGGATATCGTTGATAATAAAAGGTTTGTTTTTCTCCAGGCCGAACTCCAGTTTTATATTGGCAATAAAGAAATTACCGGGAATTCTGGCGTTTCTCTGTACCTGGTTGTAAATATCGAAGGCCTTGGAGCGGATTTCGACGGCTGCTTTGACACCGGCCAGTTCTTTCATTTCCTCATCATTAATCTGGGTCCGTGTCCCATCGGGGTTTTTGCGAAAGGCGGCAAAGGCAAAACCCGGTATGGCCTGGGATTCGAGTAAGCCGTTTATGGTGGGGTTGCCAAAAACCGTTCCATGGTTTTTGTATTCCTGCCATACATGCCCCGTAAGATAACCCCATATCTCGCATTCAATACCCAGCGGGTCGGTTTTTCTAAATATTAATGAGCGGCCGGCCAGATAATCCGGATACTCGAAACGCTGGTCGGCGGCTAAATACTGATCCAGCTGGCTGGTATCGGATACGAGTGACTGGCAGGTATTGGGTAAAACGACACCGGTTTTTCCCAGCCAGAAGTGGGATAACCGGGCTGAAAACTTGCCTTTATCCGGTATGCCTACGGGTAGAAGTTTGCCGAATATTACCACCCGGTCGGTATTTACGACCAGAATGCGGTCGCCGAGGTCGAATACATCATGTTCACCCTCCCGCTTTAACAGGGGCAGGGGCAATTCGGCCTGCATGAGCGGCTCGGGACCCGGAGGTGGGGGTTGGGGACAATTAAGCGGAGCGTCAGGCTGAGTTACATTTTCTGTCGGCGGGGTATTTCCTTTCTCTTGTGCATCCATGTCGTAATCCTTTCTGAACAGTTATTATTAACTTCCATAGAAAGAAACCTTAAGTTAACGGGCTCAGTTAATTATTACCAACAACCCCGTGCTTTTGTCAAGAGGCGCCGATAATATCCCAACACGCAGACGAGCGGCAGTTTAGCTTTGTCTGGTTGACACAATTTGAATCCATTGCTAGAATGGCCCTGTGATGCAAGAGGTATACAGCTGAAATAAGCATTCCTTCACTCCGTTCTTGAGGCGGGGTAATAATTGCCTTATTTACCAGGGCCGCCTGTTTGCATATCTTGTTTTTATAAACTGCCGCCAGTTTATATGTCGCCATAACCTTCGCGGTTATACCTAAATACGGGCTTGATGCCTTGATCCGACCGCCTGTTTTACACTTATATTTGTTAATTCGACAGGCAACGTATGTCATTTAGATTATAAATAAAGCCAGCAATAATCCAGGTAAGCCTGGTAAAAATGGAGGGATAAACATTTGAGCGCACTACGCAGTGGTACCAACAGCGGCAAATTCCGGCCATTGTCACCCCATGCCGTCAAACGAATGCATACTACGGTGATGCGTATCATCGAAGAAATCGGATTCGAAATTCATTCGGCTGAAGGCCTCGAGTATTTTTCCCGGGCCGGGGCATGGGTAGACCGGGACAGGAAGCTGGTAAGAGTCAATTCAACGCTTGCAATGCAAATCATAAACCGAGCCCCTTCGAGCGTCAAGCTTCGCGGCAGGCTAAAAAAGCATGACGTCAATCTGGGGGCCAAACGGGTGCATACCGGCACCGGGGGTACCGCGCTGTATATGTATGATGCAGTTTCGGATGAAAGGCGAAACGCTACACTGGATGACCTGAAAAACATTGCCTGCCTGGTAGAACACTTGGATAATATCCACATATTCCTGCTGCCGACATATCCGAGAGAACTGCCGGTAGACAGGGTCGATGTGAACCGTTTTTTTACCGGTTTGAACCACACCTCCAAGCATATTATGGGGGGTATCTATACCCTGGAAGGCTTGCGGCAGGTAATTAAAATGGCCGAGATCGTGGCCGGCTCGCCGGAAGCTCTCAGGAACAATCCCATTATTTCTATGATTGCCTGCTGTATAAGCCCTCTCAAAATTGACGAGCATTACGGTGAGCTTATGATAGAAATTGCCAGGCAGGGAATACCCCTCGTGTGTCCGGCCGAACCCCTGTGTGGCACCACTTCTCCGGTTACTCTTGCCGGCAACCTGGCGGTGCAGGTAGCCGATTCACTGGCCGGTATCATGCTGGCTCAACTGGTAAATCCCGGGACGCCGGTGATCTTCGGCTCGGTGGCATCCACGTCCGATCTCATTGATTTCAAATACCTGACGGGTTCGGTGGAAATGGGCCTTTTGAACGCAGCCGGTGCTCAGATGGCGCAATATTACAAGCTGCCTTTTTATTCAACCGGGGGCATGACCGATTCCAAGGTTTTAGACGCCCAATGCGGTTATGAATCCGCCATAACCAGCATGTTATGTGCTCTGGCCGGGGCTAATTTTATTCATGACTCAGCCGGATTGATGGAATTTGCCATGACAGCATGCCTGGAAAAATATGTAATCGACAATGAAATCCTGGGCATGGTTATGCGGGCGGCAAAGGGGATCGAGGTCAATGACGAAACGATTGCCTTCGACATTATCCAGGCAAGCGGGCCGGGCGGCAACTTTGCAACTTCATCCCATACCAGGCGCCATATGCGCCGCGAACACTATCAGCCGACATTAAGCGACCGGACTACCCGTGAGTACTGGGCCGGGTCCGGCGCTAAGGATATCGTAGCCAGGGCCAGTGAAAAAGTATCCCAAATCCTTGCCTTGAAAGGATACTCATTACCGGCAAGGGCACGAGAAAGGATCGGAGAGGAAATCACCGGAATCGAGGTTTAACATGTTGATAATTGGAGAAAATATAAATGCAACTCGAAAAGAGGTGGCCCAGGCTATCGCAAGCCGGGACAGCGGTTTTATTACCGAACTGGTGAGCCGCATGGAAACAGCCGGGGCCGATTATATCGACGTGAATGCCGGCAGCAGCCATCCAACGATTAAGGAAAAACAGGAAGCCATGCGCTGGCTCGTGGGGACGGTTCAATGTGCAACCAGCAGGCCGCTGGTTATCGACAGCGATGAGACTGGCGTTATAGAAACCGCTTTTGACGTATACAGCGGGGAAAAGCTGATTATCAATTCGGTAACCGCTGAAGAATCAAAGCTGTGCTCAATAGGCGGTCTGGCTTCCGGGAAAAGAGCGCAGTTGATAGCTCTGGCTATGGGAGCCACCGGCATCCCGGATAACACCCGGGAGCGGCTCGAAAACTGCCATAAAATAATGCAGGCGCTTGGCAAAATGGGTATACAGCCGGAGGATGTATATTTCGATCCCCTGGTGATGCCTGTTTCCGTTGACCAGGCACAGGCTCTGGTTACGCTGGATACCATCAGAGCTATCAAGAAAGAAATTCCCGGGGCAAAAACGGTCATGGGCTTATCCAATATTTCCTTCGGTCTTCCGGGAAGAAAACTTATCAACCGCACGTTCTTGGCTATGGCCGCTTCGGCCGGCTTGGATGGGGCAATCCTTGACCCGCTCGACACGAGAATAATGAGCCTGGGGCGGGCGGCTGATGTGCTGACCGGGAAAGATAAATGGTGCCGGCGATACGCCCGAAGCTATCGTCAGGGTATCCTCGATAAGTAATTTACACATTTTTAATTCACAGGAGGTGGAAATTGTGGCAAGAGAAGGACTACTTGTTACCAGGCCGCTTGAGCGGCTTGCCACGAAAGATTTAAACCATATACACCAGGCTTCGCTCGAGATCCTCTCAGAAACTGGGATCACCTGTCATAACAAAGATGCCGTCAAGGCGTTTACCGGGGCGGGAGCCCGCGTAAGCCCGGCGGGGGATGAAATAAGCAATATAAAAATTCCTCCGAAAATGGTATTAAAAGCCGTCGAAAATGCCCCCAAAGAAATAGTGCTGGGCGCTCGTGACCCGGCTAACCAGCTTATTCTGCGTGGAAACCAGACCCGGGTATACCTGGCAAGTGGTTCGGAATCCAACATCTGGCTGGATACAACTTTTCGGCCGTTCATAAATAAAGATAACCCCGATCAAGAGGTCAAACTGCCCAGCTTTAATCCCAGGCGCGGCACCGTTGCCGATCTTGCTTTTTCGGCTCACCTGGCCCAGAACCTTGATACTCTGGATGCTTTTATACGGCCGGTAAACATACAGGACAGAGATATCAATAACCATAACAAGGATGTTAACAAGTTCTTTTGCTGCCTTAACAACACATCCAAGCACGTAATGGCCGGGTTAACTTCCCTTGAGCAATTGGAGAATGTTATTGACATGGCAGAGATCATCGCCGGAGGGCCGCAGGCACTGCGGGACAACCCGGTAATCTCTTTTATAACCTGCCTGGTAAAGAGCCCTCTCCAAATGGTGGACGATACTACCCAGACACTCATCCGGTTATGCCTGGAGGGCTTGCCGGTGGTGATTTCTTCATCGCCGCAAGCGGGCACCACTGCACCACCCAGTGAAGCGGGTATTGTAAGCCAGATTAACGCCGAGGTGCTTGCCGGTATTACTCTTGCCCAGATAATAAACCCGGGCACCCCTGTGATATACGGCAGTGTACCTGTAAGGGCGAGACTGGATAACTTGAACGATGCCTATGGGGCTCCTGAATCCACCGCTTATAACATTGACTGTGTTCAGATGGCCAGGTATTACGGCTTGCCGTGTTATTCGACAGCCGGTGTAAGCGATGCTCCGGTACCCGGGCTTCAATCTGCTGTGGAAAGGCTGTTTTCTTCGCTCCTGGTCGCTCTCAGCGGGCCTCAGTATCTGCATTGCGCTTTCGGATTGCTTGATGGCAATTCAACCTTTTCGCCCTTGCAGGCAGTAATGGATGAAGTTCATTTCAAGATGCTCCAACAGTTTTTGAAACCGGCTGATATTGACCCGGAAACCCTTGGGGCCGTTTGCCGTAAAATCGCCGATACGGTACAAACAAACCAGAAGCTGTTTATCAACGATATCCGGCCGCTTATGAGGAAAGGCAAGCTGTCTATGCCGTATGCCTTCGAAAACCACCAGGGTGGGGACAATGTATTGCTCATGGCCAATCAGGAACTTGAAAAACTCTCAGCCAGGCCTGGTTCTCACCTGCCGGATGAAATAATAGAAAAAGTGTATGACCGGATACCGGGTATTTTGCCAAGATTGGATACCCGGAAATCAAAATAAGAGGAGAATCCTGTGGAAACACAAATAATTGAAAAAATCAGGGAAAATCTGATTCAGGGCCGCAAATCCGCTGAGGATGAAGGCATAGATGAAAGACTGAACGGAACACCAGGGGTAATGGAGTTAACTGAGGAGGCACTGAAAAAGGGAGTTTTGCCCAAAGATATCATCACTCTGGCTATTACTCCCGGGATGGAAACGGTTGGTGAAAAATACGATAGCGGCGAATATTTTATTCCTGACATGCTGGCTTCAGCCCAGGCGGCCGGGGCTGCCATGGAAATACTGAAACCCCACCTGGAAAAAGCTAAAATAGCTTCCAAGGGCCGCGTGGCTGTTGCCACCGTCAAAGACGATATTCATGATATAGGTAAGAATATCGTGGTTATTTTATTAAAGGGGGCTGGTTATGATGTCGATGACCTGGGTATCGATGTACCGACAGAGCAAATTGTCGAGGAAGTTAAAAACCGCGGCATTGAATACCTGGGATTATCTGCCCTGCTGACATCTACCATGACCCGCATGAAGGAAGTCATCGAAGCTCTGGATACAGCCGGCCTGAAAGGCACGGTTAAGGTTTTGATAGGTGGAGCGGCTGTCAGCCAGGAATATGCCGATGAAATCGGCGCCGATGTTTACTGCGCCGATGGATTCCAGGCCATATCAGCCATTAGCGCTTTTAAACAACAATCAAAATAATAAGGATGTGATTTTTTGTGTGTGGAATAAGTGGATGTTACGGTGGACGGGATGAAATAACGGTAGACAGGATGCTGGATGCGCTGACAAGGCGCGGCCCGGATGACCGAGGGTTGCATATCCACGGCAATGCAGTTTTCGGGCATACCCGCCTTTCAATTATCGATGTCAAAAAGGGCCATCAGCCGATTCTGGCAAAAGGCGGTCGTGCCGGTATCATATGCAACGGAGAGATATATAATTTCAAGCAAATCAGGCGTTCCATCCAAACCCGGTGCGAATTCTCAACCAATTCGGATACCGAGGTAATCCTGCAGCTTTATCTGCTCAAGGGGCCCGCATGCGTAAATGAACTCGACGGCATGTTCGCCTTTGCCATATTCGATGATGACCGGATAATGCTTGCCCGTGACCCGATAGGCATCAAACCGCTTTATTACGGATACTACGATGGAGTGATGTATTTCAGTTCCGAACTCGGGGCGATGAGCCTTGCCGGTGTAGATGAGGTCCATGAATTCCCGGCCGGATACTACTACACATCGGACGAAGGATTTGTCCGCTATTATTCGGTGCCCCAAATTCATCACCATATTCTAAGCGATATCGATGAAGCCAGCCGGCAGATACACGAGACTTTCCGTAATGCGATTAAAAAAAGGCTGCTTTCGGACCGGGATATTCACGTTGGTTCGTTTTGCAGCGGCGGGCTGGACTCAAGCCTGGTTGCCGCTATTGCTGCTGAAGAAATCCCAAATCTGCACACCTTTGCTGTTGGAATGAAGGATGCGGATGGCAATGAGAGTGACGACCTGCCGGCTTCCCGCATTGCCGCCCGGCATATCGGCTCGACGCACCACGAACTGATATTTACCGAGGATGATTATTACCAGGCTTTACCTGCCGTAATAAAGAAGCTGGAAAGCTATGACCCATCGCTGGTGCGCTGCGCAGTACCCTGCTATTTTACCTGCAAGCTGGCCGCCGAATATGTGACGGTGGTGCTCACCGGTGAAGGCGCCGACGAACTGTTTTCCGGATATCACTATATGAAACACCTGCCCGAAAACAAAGTTGATGCCGAAGGCAGGCGCCTGATAGGCACTCTTCATAATATCAATTTGCAGCGGGCAGACCGGATGGGCATGCACTTTTCACTGGAACTCAGGGTGCCGTTTCTGGACCTGAAAATGATAGACCTGGCTATGAGTATCCCGAACGAGCTTAAAATCCGGGAATACAACGATGCCGGAGAAAAAATAGAGAAATGGATATTGCGGCAGGCGTTTGCCGGCACCGGGTACCTGCCGGATGAAATCCTCTGGCGCTACAAGGTACAGTATACACAGGGTGCGGGCTGTGAGAGCCTGGGTGAAAAAATGGCCGAAGCCGAAATGAGCGACGGAGAATGGGAAAAGCTGGAGGCGCAGAACCCCGGGGCGGTACTGGAAACCAGAGAAGCAGCTTACTATTTCAAGATATTCCGGCAGTTCCACCCGCAGGATTCGGTGCTTAAGTCAATCGGTATATGGAGGGGTTTCAGCTTTGCCGAAGAACGGGAACATGTCACCGGAACTATAGGCGGTCAGCTGGAGCACGATTATCAGGAACTGGCTGGCAGCGGTTAAATAACAGCCTGCCACACTTTTAATATGCCGGATTCAAGCTATGAACGTATCAAACCCAACAGCATCTTGAAAGGCAGTATGGCTTTGAGTGCATGCGGCTCATTTGCCGGCATAATGATGCAATCGCCGCTGTTAACGGTGTAATCACTGCCGGAAATGGTAACCAGCGCCTGGCCATCGTAAACATAAACCATTGCATCAAAGGGCGCAGTGTGTTCGCTCAGCCCCTGATTTTTATCGAAAGCAAAGATAGTGAGGGTCCCTCCCGGCCTGTCTATAAGGGTTTTGCTGACCACCGCATCCGGCTGGTAATCGATAAGGCTGGCGAGGGAGGTTGCCCCGGTTGGCAGGCTATTGGTTTTTTCGTTGCTGTTGTTCACAATGAGTACCCCCTGTTATAAGTCTTAACTGCAGGCAGCAGCTGTCTGACAGTCTTCGGTAATCTTGCCATCTTCGAGTATTATCAGGCGGCGGGCAAGCTCTGCTACGGCCGGGTCGTGGGTGACGGTAATAATGGTATGGCCTTCCTTGTTCAGCAAATCAAACAACGCCATGATCTGGGCACCGGTTTTTCTATCCATATTGCCGGTGGGCTCATCTGCAAGTATAAGCCTGGGTTTGCCTACCAGCGCACGGGCGATGGCCACTCTTTGCTGTTCGCCGCCGGAAAGCTGGGCCGGCCGGTGATGACCCCTTTTTTCCAGCCCTACTTCCTCGAGCATTTTAAGGGCGGTAGATTGATCAGCTCTGGTTCCGGCAAACGTAAGCGGCAGCATAACATTTTCAATAGCGGTTAAGGAAGGCAGGAGGTGGTATTGCTGGAAGATATAGGCTATTTCTCCGCGCCTTAAGTCGACCAGAGAATTTTCGTCACGGTTGTCGATGCGCTTGCCGTCTAGATGTACTTCTCCGCTGGAAAGCGAATCCAGGCCTCCGATGATATTGACCAGGGTGCTTTTCCCGGAACCGGAGGGGCCCATTATGGCCACATATTCTCCGTCATGTAATGCCAGGGAAATATTATCAAGGGCGGTAACACGAGTATGGCCCTGCCCGTAATACTTGCTGACGTTTTTAACTTCTAACATAAACCCCTCTTTTACAAAGACCTGAATGAATCGGCTACTTTAAATTTGGTTGCCCTGAAAGCAGGGTAGCCGGTAGCTATAACGCTTATCAGCGTGGCAATGCCTACCGACAACGGTAAATACACCGGAATAAAAGCTATTTCTATGCCTTCGAAAATGAAAGGACCCAGGGCAAAAGCCAGCAGATTTCCGGCCACATAGCCCAGCAACCCGCCCAGGATGCCAATAGCCAGGGCTTCATAGGTAAAGATCTTAACAATTTGTCTTCTGGAAGCGCCGACCGCCCGCATAATACCTATATCCTTGAGCCGTTCATTGACCGAAGCCAGCATGGTATTGGCTACACCGAACAAACCCACTGCCAGCGTTATACCGGAAAGAGAAAGCATGGTGGAACTCACTTTCTCCATCATGCCCATTTCCGAAGCTGCCACCTGTTTGATGGCCACCGCCCGTATCCCCGGAACAGCACTATTAATTCCATCGGCAACTTCTTCGATGGGGCATGTAGTACAGCATCCGCGTACATCGACTGATGAAATCAAGCCTTCCTTATCGAAGGCTTGCTGTAACGTGCCCAGCGGCACGAATACCCTGTAATCATCATCCGAACCGGTAGATGCGAGTATGCCCGACACGGTGAAACCGGTGCCGTTCAGGTTGATTGCGTCCCCGGGATTGATTCCCAGCAGTTCACTAACCATAGACCCCACCAGGGCATCATGGGGGTTGAAAATATAGCTGCCGCGAGACACTTCCCACCACAGCTTGACGCTCATTTCATAACGTGAATCAATACCTACAGCAACGATTTTTGTGCTGTTTATTTCGGTATTGACATATAGCTTGGGAGCCAGGGTAACCAGGTCGCTGGAAGAATGGGCATTCAAGGGCGCCAGTATATCATTGCCGGTTTTCTTTATAGCGGGCAACTTGCTCTCTTCGATATAGTTGTCACCAACCGCCACGGTTCCCAGGTTCATGTTGCCCATCTGCATGTCCAGGCTGGTAATAGCCGGGGTTACCAGGATGTTGGGTCCGTATTTATCCAGCTGGTCATATATGCGCTGCTGGCCGGCATCGGCTACGGTAAGGATGCCGATGATTGTCATGGTTCCCACCGCCACTCCCAGGGCAGCATAGAAAAGCCTTTTTTTCCGGCTTGAGATGTCTTTAAGGACTACTTGAAACAATTTCACTGTCAACCCTCTGCATTGAGATTGAATAGCAGACTATAATAGTCTGTAATACTGATAAGTTTAACAGATTATGCAACATTGCGCCAGCACCGGAACATAAAATGATCTTCAAGCTCTTTTCGGGACAATGCCGGTAAGCTATTCGAGGGGATATGGTTTGATAATCCTGGGATGGCTGGACAGGTGTGAAGGTTTGAATACAATTACCAGTACCAGTACCAGAATATATTCGATAATAACGATGGCGGTAAATTGGCTAATGGCTCCACCGACAGCATAAAGGGGCACCCAGTTACCGACAGCATTAAGACCAGCATGAAGCAGCATGACCATCAGTATGCTTCCGCGGGTGTTGTTGAACAACCAGGTTAATATCACGGAAAGAGCGATGGTATGTAAAAGGTACCAGCCAAAAGGTAGGCCACTCTGGGCGGAATAGGGTGCAAAGAAGGCCGGCAGGTGCCAAACGGCCCAGATAGCCCCCAGGAATATACTGGCAGTCAGAGCGCTGTACCTGGCCTGCAGACGGGGCAGTGCAAATCCCCGCCATCCCGGTTCCTCCAGCCCCCCACCCAGTAATAGGACAAACAACAAAGCCGGGAAATAGGTATACCAGGGCTGCAATTCGGATAAATTCTGTGGTTCTCCTCCCAGCCAGACATACAGCAGATATGCAAACAAGGCAAATATTAAGGGAAAGAAAAATGCAGCGACATACCATCTGATACCTACACGCCATTTGAATATGCTGTTTTTTAGTTCGCGTAGTCCGCTCTTGCCATGGGTGAGCCCGGTTACAATTATGGCTGAAAACAAGGGGCCGAAACTGCCGGTTATAATAAGCATTAAACCAAGCTCAGAGGAAACAGAATCTCCTGCAAATGCCATTGGCACCCAAAAGATCCAGGTTAATGCGAAGGCTCCGATAAAAAAAGCGCCAAGCGCATGCTTTCTGATGGTAGTCGTTAAGGAACTTAGGGCAGACATTTATCGACAATATACAGTATCGCAAGTTATTTTTCACCTTTTATCTGGGCCGCAGCTTTAACAGGTAGTGCAATAATTGACCGACAAGTGGTAATATATTCACTCGGTATAGCAAACAACGGTAGCCATGTTGCATGGCTGTTAAGATAAGGTAGCAACATTACAACAGGAGGCTTTAATGTGTTTTTCGGCACCGGCAAGTTTTGCCGGAGGAGCAGTAATAAGCGCCATAGGCATCTCTGCGGTCAGGAAATCCGCCAGGCCTGAGAGCCGGCTTTTAAGCATCATACCACTGCTTTTTGCCGCTCAACAGTTTGCCGAAGGTGTGATATGGGTAACTTTACGTTCCTCCGGGCTCCCCGGGATATTTCAGACTACCGCTGCTTTTTTCTTTTTAGCTACGGCGCTGGTTGTCTGGCCCACAATGGTGCCCCTGTCGGTGTATTTAATGGAAAAAGTAAAAACACGAAAGAATATACTTGCTTTGCTGACAATTGCCGGAGTCATAGTCTCGGTTATATACGCCTACTGTATGTTGAGATATTCGGTGAACCCGCAGATAAACGGCTTTCACATCAAGTATGTAGATAATTTCCCGCGTGCGCTCATCAGCATAGCCTTGCCGCTGTACCTGCTTTCCACAATAATTCCTTTGTTTGTTTCCTCAGTGCCGAGAATGTGGCTTTTCGGGGTTCTTATTACAGTTTCGTGCCTGGTGACAGCTGTATTTTTTGCCCAGTATCTGACCTCGGTGTGGTGCTTTTTCGCCGCTCTCATCAGCCTTACCATTTACTGGGTACTGGGCGGGCTCGAGGCTGAAAGCAGAGCGCGCATCGGGGTGGCCCAAAAGGTTAGAATTTAGACAAAAGAAAGGCCGGAAGAGCGCATAAGAGGCCGTTTGAATAACCCGATTTCCTGGTTTAAACTGCTGGCTGGCTGAAATTATCTGTTATTATTTTCCGGTTCCGCTTCATCTTTATTATCGGTGGGAGAGCCAGCTTTGTCTTCCGGGTTTTCTTCGGTTGAAGGAGTTTCGGGTTGCTCTTCAGCTGAAGGGTCCTTGAGAGCCAAGCTGTCCTCCTCTTTGACGGGTTCTGCGTGTTCTTCGCCCAGGCGTTCCTTGAGCACTGGCGACGTCGAACCCAGCAGAGGGCTATAGAGCCGCGGATCTTCGATATCAGGATTTTTTTCTATATCCTTTTCTTCTACCGGTTGCTCTTCGTTCTCTTCCGGGTATTGCGGACGGGATTCGTTTTCTTGTTCAAGTTCATCGCCCATGGCAGGCTCCCCTCAACTGTTATTTACGCTAACCAGGCTCTTAGTAGAAGCACGGTTGTCAGAGAAATGGTCTCGGCCAGCAAAAACCAGGTAGACAGACGTAATTCAAACACCTTTTTCTGTAAAATAGCCGCATTCCATTCATAGGTGGAAATGAAATGGGCAATCAGGCGGCGCCTGGTAAACTGTTCTTTTTCAAACAGGTATTCGTCCCGTAAAGGCCTCGGCTCTGGGTCCCGGAAATAAGGCTTTACTATCCAGCTCCTTACGGCTGTAAGAATGGTCAATAGATAAAAGATTATCGGTATCGAAAAAAGCAATAGAACCACCGGGTTGGCTACCATGCCTATTAAAGCGGCCTGTGCCGCTGCACCAACACCAATGACTATGCTGGCAACGAAAAGGATATTGCCGGTTTTGCCGTCCAGCGAATCCACCTGGCGGATTTGGATATCCAGCTTGTCCTTGATTTCGGCATAGACGATATCCAGGCTGTAAGGATATGGTTCGGTTTGTTCCAGTTCTGCTTCGACCTGGTCGGCCAGTTCCCTTTCGCTCATCACGGCCCCATTGTAACAGAATATACACCGCAACTCTATAGAGGTTTCCTGATTACGCGGGCGCTTTATTTAGCGCTATTGTGATTTCTTATATGTTATTCAATATCCTGGTGGCTGAAAGTAATCTATACCGCATGTTGATATTCGCTGCCGTTTTTCGGGTTGCCAGCATTTCCGCCGTAAAATGCCGGGCTCGGAGCTATTGTTCGGGATGTTTGGATTTGGATGCCTGGCTTATTTCTTTCGTTGCATGTACCTGCTGAGCCGGGAACTGATATAATCAGAGAAATCCGGGGCTTTGTTCCAATGACAGGTTGCGGACTGGAAGGAAAATAGCAGGGCTTAATAAGGGTTACAGGCATGCTTGAATCAGTTATCAGCATTGTGGGCGGATACCTCCTGGGTTCAATACCGGCTGCCTATATTGTAACCAGGGTTATAAAAGGCGTCGATATTCGGGCGGTGGATACCGGTAACGTGGGGGCTGGTTCGACCATGCGAGCGGTCGGCCTGGGTTATGGGCTGCTGGTGGCGGTGGTTGATATCGGTAAAGGAACTGCAGCGATATTGATGGCCACGGCGCTGGGAGTCAGCTACCCGGTTGTGCTTGCTTCGGGATTTGCAGCAATTTTGGGACATTGTTTTCCTTTCAGCATAGGTTTTCGCGGGGGGCAGGGGGTTGCGACTGCATTGGGCATATTACTGGCGCTTGCATGGCAGCCCATGATTGTCATGCTGGCATTGATGGGTGTTGTGCTGGCAATAACACGGCATATATTTTCGATGGCGCTGATTGCGGCTCCGTTACTCCCTGTTTTATTATGGATTTGGGGGGCTGATCCACGCTTGATCGTCTATTCCTTAATTATTATTGCCTTTATAGTAATCAGGAGTAGGCGCCGGCTGTCGGAGCTTCGTTTCCTGACCAGGCCAAGGCATTAAATATTCTTGCTCGAAGCATGCTGTTGAAAGCACTGGAATTATTTGACCGGCGGACACGGCAGCTAAGATAAGGTATTTACCGTACACTCGAAACAACATTCAGGCGATGGAACCCTCTATAAGTACCTATCAATCCGCGGATTACTATAGCAAGCGGGAATAACTATTTGGTTAAATGGAAATCTGGTGAGCCGCACAGGAATCGAACCTGTAACCTACTGATTAAGAGTCAGTTGCTCTGCCAATTGAGCTAGCGGCCCAAGCTAACAAGGGTATTATTTTATCATGGTAACCGGCAGTAGACAAACCGCCCGAAATTGCCGGCACTATTCCTAGAAGAGTTCCCCTTCGCTTTCCTCGATGGCCTTTTTAAGTTCGGCGTTGAGTTCGGCCGGCAAACCTACAATATCGACATTCAAAAAGCCTCTTACAATTGCGGCGGTGGCTTCTTCCCGCGTTAGTCCTCTGGCCATCAGATACTCGACCTCTTCTTCGGCAATTTTACCTACAGCGGCTTCATGCGAAAGGTCGACTCCGGCGATGCTGCCTTTGAGTTCCGGGATGGCGTGGATAATGCCCCCGTTGTCACCCAGGATAAGGCCGGAGCATTCAAGGTGCCCCTTGACGTCCGGTTTGGCGCCTTCGATATATCCTCTGGCAATAATGGTCCCGCCGGTGGTAATGGCGCGGGAAATGACCTCGGTCTTGGAGCCCTCCCCTTCGAGAATGACTTTCGAACCGGTGTCGATGTGCGAACCCGGTGTGGCTACCAGTATTGAGTTGAAGCGGGCAGTGGCATTCTTGCCCGCGCACCTGGCAGATGGATAGCTTTGCAGGGAATGAACCGGGCGCATTATCACGTAGTTGCTCATGAACTGAGCGTCCTCTTCCAGAATGGCGCCGGTCCTGGGCCTGACTTCAACCTCTGGGCTCCAGGAATGTATCATGGAGAAGGTGACTTTGGCTCCCTTTTTTATATAAAACTCGGATACACCCAGGTGCAGGCCCGGTTCGCGGCCCTTGGCGACAGCGCAGCCGGTGATGATGTGCAATTCGGATCCTTCTTCAGCAATAATGATGTTGTGAACATCCTGAATGAGTTTGCTCTTGGCCAGGTAAAGGCAGGCCTGAACCGGGAAAACCGATTTTTTACCCGGCAGAGCCCGGATAAAGTAACCGTCGGCGTTATTGAGTTCGACATGGGCGGTATATTTATCTGCATCCACCTGCACGGCTTTCCACAAGTATTCTTCAAGCCAGTCGTATTTTTTCAAAGCTTCCGAAGTAGCCATGACTTCGATACCTTCCTGGGAGGCGGTATGATGGATGGGGGTGTTGTCCTTTTGGATAAAGGTGCCGGAGCGCTGGCTGAGGTCATCCAGCATGACGCCGGCGGAAAGCATGCGATGCTTGTCTTCTGCGGCAATATCCTCCGGAGCGATTTGCAAAGGAGAACCGGAACCCTCGCTTCGATAGCTGGAAAGATCGATATCCTTACCCAGCGAGGCTTTTTTATCCCGTGCTTTTATAGCCTTTTCCTGAAACTCGAAATTTATTTTATGGGACATGTAGCACACTCCTGGTAACCCTTAGCCTTGATATTATCCAGAATATCCCTGGGAGAGGCACCACAACTGATGATTCTGCCGTTGAAAAGAACGTAGCCGGTAGCGGCATTCACATAGTCCAGGATATGGCCGGTATGAGAAATTATCAGCCCGCTGCGGCAGCGCTGGTGAATCGGGCAGCCTTTCTGGAGCAGTTCATTGATGAGCTCGCCGATCAAGGCGATATTTTCCAGGTCGACGCCGCTCTCGGGTTCATCCAACAGCACCAGTTCCGGTGTCTGTGCCAGCAGTTGAAGCAGTTCGGAGCGCTTGATTTCACCTCCGGAAAAACCGGAGTTGATGTCCCGGTTTAAAAACTCGGTCATGTGGGTCTTTTCGGCCAGCTCGGCGAGATCTCCCGGCATGCTTCGGGCCTTCAGGCATGCCTTTACCATGTCTCCTGTTTTTACACCCTTTACTACCGGGGGCCTCTGGAAGGACATGCCGATTCCCAGCCTGGCACGTTCATCCACCGGCATCCGGGTGACGTCCACGCCCTTGAACGTAATTTTGCCGCGCTTTACCTGGTAACGCGGGAAGCCCATGATGGTCATCATCAGGGTAGTTTTGCCACTGCCGTTAGGGCCGAAAACAACGTTGGTTTCGCCAGCCTTAACCACAAGGTTAATTCCGTGCAGTATATCTTTGCCGTCTACCGAGACGGCCAGGTCTTCGATTACGAGTAAATCTGGAGCAGACATCTTGAACCTCCTGAAATGAGTTCGGAGTCAGTTTGGCAACAATTATAACATTTAAGAATACAATGGCAAATTGGGCACAGGTTTTTGATACCCGGTCAGTCTGAACTGTAACCAGCGTATTATTTTGAAGTTGAAATATATGTTAAAATAGCACGCTATTGGTGCCAATCCAAATTAAGAGGTTATTAACATGTCGAGTAGTCTGGATGAACTGAGAAAACGCCGGGCAGAGGCTGTTGCCGGGGGCGGGCTGGCTCAGATAAATAAACAGCACGACAAAGGCAAGCTTACCGCCCGGGAACGGCTCGATATACTGCTGGATAAGGATTCTTTTACCGAACTGGACGTGTACCGTAAGCATGATTGCCGCGATTTTGGGTTGGACGAGCAAGCCCATCCGGGAGATTCGGTGGTTACCGGACACGGTCAAATAGACGGGCGGCGGGTTTTTGTCTTTGCCCAGGATTTTACCGTTCTGGGCGGCTCTTTATCCCGGGCGGCGGGTGAAAAGATCTGTAAAGTCATGGACCTGGCGTATGAAAACGCATCCCCGGTAATCGGCTTGCTCGATTCCGGGGGAGCCCGCATACAGGAAGGCGTGGAAAGCCTGGTGGGTTACGGTGAAATATTTACGCGCAACACACTGTATTCCGGGGTTATTCCGCAGATATCGGTGGTCATGGGCCCGTGTGCCGGCGGGGCGGTGTATTCACCGGCAATCACCGATTTTATTTTTATGGTAAAGGGCACCGGTCAGATGTTTATTACCGGCCCCCAGGTTATCAAGGCGGTAACCGGGGAGGAAGTTACCCTCGATGAACTCGGTGGAGCCGCAACCCATTCCAGAAAAAGCGGCAACTGCCATTTCGTGGCCGAAAATGATACCGACTGCCTGAAACAGGTAAGGCGCTTGCTGGGCTACCTGCCTTCCAGCAACCGGCAGAAACCGCCGGCAATTAGTAAAGGTGAATCTGTGCCAGCGCCGGATGAAACCATAGCATCGATTGTGCCGGAGGAACCCAACCGCGGCTATGACATGAAAAAGATCATCGAGCGCATTGTGGATTCAGGTGAAATGTTCGAACTTCAGGCGCAGTTTGCACCCAACCTGATAACCGCCTTCGCCCGCATAAACGGGCAGGTGACTGGCCTGCTTGCCCAGCAGCCTTCCTTTCTTGCCGGGGTTATCGACTGCGACGCATCCGACAAGGGGGCCAGGTTCGTAAGGTTTTGCGACTGTTTCAATATACCGATCGTCACCCTGGTGGATGTGCCCGGGTATATGCCGGGCAAGCACGAGGAGTTTAAAGGAATTATCCGCCACGGCGCCAAGCTTCTATATGCTTATGCTGAAGCCACCGTACCTAAGGTAAGCGTCATAATACGCAAAGCTTACGGAGGGGCTTACATCGTGATGAGCTCCAGGAGCCTGCGCGGGGATATTAACTTCGCCTGGCCCGGCGCCGAAATAGCCGTAATGGGGCCGGATGGCGCAGTTAACATAATATATAGAAAGGAACTGGAGGCATCCACCGACCCCGACCAGTTAAAAGAACAGCTGATTAGCCAGTACCGGGAAAAATTTGCCAACCCCTTCGTCGCCGCATCCCAGGGTTATATCGATGATGTTATCGAGCCGGCCCAAACCCGCATTAAAATTGCCGGCGCACTGGAAATGCTGGAGAACAAAACCGTTGCCAACCCGGTAAAAAAGCACGGCAATATACCGCTTTAGGCGCTAGCGGCGGCCTCGAATTCGGCTATCAGGGAATTGAAGAGTTCCTTAACGGTAACGATGCGTTCGTTTAAATACGCGTTGGCTCCGGCAAAAGCAAAACCCTTATCCAAAAAGCCTTTTTTGGCGTTGGTAAGCGCCCGGCAAATGCAGTAGGGCGATATTTTAAAATCGCAGGTTTTCAGGCATTTCCAGGGACAGCACACCGGTGTTTTAATTTTATTGGAAACCGCTTCCAGGAACCGGTTTGTAATGGCTCTGCCCGGAAGGCCGACCGGGCTTTCGATGATTACCAGGTCTTCTTCGGCGCACTCGATGAAGGCATTCTTGAAAGCCTCCGAAGCATCACACTCGACGGTGGTCACGAAGCGGGTAGCCATTTGTACGCCGCTGGCGCCAAGGCGTAAAAACGAAAGCATGTCGGCACCGGTGTAAATGCCGCCGGCGGCAATTACGGGAATATCTTTGTCAAACTTCTCGCTGTAGGGTCTTATGGCGTTTACTACCTGAGGGATGAGGGATTCGAGCGAATAAGCCGGGTCGTTGAGCTGTTCACGCTTGAATCCGAGGTGGCCTCCGGCCAGGGGGCCTTCGACCACAACCGCGTCTGGAATACGGTTGTAATGCTCGGACCAGTATCTGAAAATAACCTCGGCCGCCCGGGCTGATGATACGATGGGCACGGCATGAGTGGAACGTTTACCTTCCTCAACCGGGGGTATGATTTCAGCGGTTTTCAGGGGCAGGCCGGCACCCATTATTATCAGGTCCGCCCCTTCTTCGACCGAGATTTTTACCAGTTCGTCAAAGTCGGTCAGGGCAACCATGGCATTGATGCCTATTATACCATCAGTCACCTGACGGGCTTTGCGAATTTCCGAACGGAGGGCTCTCTGGTTGGCCTGCTGTGGGCTGCGGTTGAAATCCGTCTCCAGCATACCGATGCCGGCGGCTGAAATTACGCCGATGCCTCCTTGCTCGGCAACGGCCGAAGCCAGGCCTGAAAGAGAAATGCCCACTCCCATACCCCCCTGGATTATGGGGTATCTGGCATGCAGTGTGCCGATTGTCAGCTGGGGAATTGTCATAGCTTTGCCTCCTTTACGTCCGCAACCTCTTAGTAACGGTAGAATCCTTCGCCTGTCTTGCGGCCCAGTTTTCCCTCCTTGACCAGGTTTTCGAGCGTTTCCGGGGGGGTGAAATGAGATGCGTTCAACTGCTGCTGCATGGAACGCGCTATATACAGGGCGGTATCCAGGCCGACAAAATCCGCCAGTTTGAAAGGCCCCATCGGGTGGTTCAAACCCAGAGTAACCGCCCTGTCGATATCTTCGGCGCTTACACCCATTTCGTGCAGGCGCATGGCTTCGGCAAGAAAAGCCAGAAGCAGGCGGTTTACTATAAAGCCGGGGGTATCGGGAGCGATTACCACCGTCTTATTAAGCGACTCGATAAAACGAGTTGCTGTATCCAGTGTCTCCTGGCTGGTATGGGGCGTCTTTATCAGCTCTACCAGTTTCATCAGGCTGACAGGGTTGAAAAAATGTATCCCCAGGATTTTATCCTTCCTGCCCGCCAGGGAGCCGATTTCGGTAACCGGCAAACACGATGTATTGGTTGCCAGAATGGTCCGGGGAGTGCATACTGCATCCAGCCGGTGAAAAAGTTCCTTTTTGCCCTCGAGGTCTTCCGGTATGGCTTCGATAATAAGGTCGCACTCGCTGAGCGCCTCGAGGTTGCTGGAGCCGGTAAGCCTTTCAGGCAGCGAACCGGCAATTTCCAACGGAAACCGTTTCAGCCTGGCCAGCCTCTGCAAGGTGCCAGAAAGGGTATCGAGGTTCTTTTCAAGAGAAACACTATCTGTTTCCGTAACCGTCACATGATAACCAGCGGCAAGGCTGGCTTCGGCAATGCCGCGGCCCATTATTCCCAGTCCGGTGATGCCGATTGTTTTGATGTCCATTGATTACCTGCCCTCGAAATTAGGTTTGCGTTTTTCCTTAAGTGCTGACAAACCTTCGTTGAAATCATTCGAGCTCATAAGCATTTCGAACAAAGATTTTTCCAGCCTCAGCCCGCTGTCAAGCGAGAGGCTGGCCCCCTGCAGCATTGCCTGTTTGGCCGCTCTTACCGAAAGCGGCGCCGGCTTAAGTACAAGCCCGGCCATTTCCATGGCTTCATCCATCAGTTTTTCCGGCGCGGCTACTTTGTTTACCAGGCCGATGCGGTAGGCTTCGGCGGCATCTATTGGCCGGCCGGTAAAAAGCATCTCGGCGGCTTTAGCCTGCGGGATAAGCCGCATCAATCGCTGGGTGCCGCCCCAGCCGGGGATGATTCCAAGGTTTACTTCAGGCAGTCCCAGAAATGCTCTCTGGCTTGCGATGCGCAAATCACAGGCCAGCGCCAGTTCGAGCCCGCCGCCGAGGGCAGCCCCGTTTATAGCGGCGATAAGGGGCTTGTATAGGCTCAACCCGCGCATGTTGGTAGGCGGCTGGGGGCAGGAGTTGCCGCCGGCCATTTTCATTTCGGGAAGCAGGGTATTGACGTCGGCACCCACTGAAAAAGCTCGCTGGCCAGCGCCGGTAATAATACCAACGTGCAGGCTGTCGTCCTTCTTGAATTCGCAAAGTGCTTTGCTCAGCTCCTTCAACAGATCCATATCGATGGCGTTAAGTGCCTCAGGGCGGTTCAGGGTGAATACGGCTATTTTGCCGATTTTTTCAAAATTTAGTGTCATATCTTTCTTTAGACTAGCTCCATTCCTGTTTCAAATTATCATTATCGCTTACGTTGAAAAGCCTTGCAACCGGGCAGATGCGTTTGATCAGGCCGGTCAGCACATTGCCGGGCCCGAATTCTATAAAAGTATCTATACCCTGCCTGCACATGAATTCTACCGACTGCTGCCAGAGCACCGGCCGGGTGAGCTGAATTTCCAGTTCGCCCCGGATTTCTTCAACGCCGGATACCGGGCTCGCGCTGGCGTTGGCGACGACGGGAATAGCGGCAGGCTTGATGGCAGTATTACTCAACGCCCTTTTCAAACCATCGGCGGCGCTCTGCATCAGGCGGGAGTGGAAAGCACCGCTTACCTTGAGCGGGATTACCTTGCGCACACCCAGACTGGCTGCGGCTTCGGCAGCCTTGCGGGTAAAATGTGCGGGCCCACTGATTACCGTCTGTTGAGGCGAGTTGATATTGGATATTTCAAACCCGCAGGCTTTACAAACCTCACGTGCCAGGTCCTCCCCGGCTCCGATAAGCGCCAGCATGCCACCGGGGTTAGAGGCGGCGGACGATTCCATAAGGTTGCTTCTTAGAATCACCAGTTTTAGGGCCTCGGCAAAATCGAGGGCGCCCGATACAACCAGGGCGGTATATTCCCCCAGACTGTGGCCGGCGGTAAATTGGGCCGGAGGCAGTTCGCTTTCCTGCCGGGCAGCCTGCAGGCAGGCGATGGAAGTCGCCAGGACGGCAGGCTGAACATTTTGAGTATACGTGAGTTCTTCGAGCGGGCCTTCGAAGCATAGCTTGGAAAGCTTGAAACCGAGAATATCATCCGCCTGGTCGAAGATTTGCCGGGCGGCAGGACAACTCTGGTACAAGTCCCTGCCCATACCGACCTTCTGAGCTCCCTGGCCCGGAAAAACGTAGGCTGTATTATTCACCCGGACCCACTTCCTGCAAGCAGGCGAGGTTGCGGATGACAAGTTCGGCCTGGGCAATGGTGTTAGCTATTATGTCTTTTACAGGAAGTATGTCCCGTATAAAACCGGCAATCTGGCCGGCCATTAATGAACCGTTTTCGGTATTGCCTTCGATAACACCTTCACGCAGCCGGCCACGGCCCAGTTCGTCGAGTTCCTCGGCGCAGCAGCCTTCCTTTTCTTTCTTGGAAAATTCACGGGTGAACTTGTTCTCCAGGCATCTTGCCGGATGGCCGACGGATTTACCGGTAACTGTTGTCGCCCGGTCGTGAGCCTCGATGATATGGCGTTTGAAATCAGGGTGGGCGATGCATTCTACGGAGCATATGAAACGGGTGCCCATCTGTATGCCGCGGGCGCCAAGCGCCAGAGCGGCAGCCAGGCCCCGTCCGTCGGCAATGCCTCCGGCGGCAATCACCGGGATTTTTAACGCATCGACAACCTGGGGCAGCAATGCCATGGTGCAGGTATCGCCGACATGCCCTCCGGATTCGGTGCCTTCGGCAATAACGGCATCAGCTCCGCATTTTTCCAGCCGCCTGGCCAGGGCTACGCTGGATACGACCGGGATGACAATTACCCCGTTCTGCTTTAGCTCAGGGATAAACGGGCCGGGGTTGCCGCCCCCGAAAGTAACGATGCCGATATTTTCTTCAATAACCAGCCTTAAATTATCCGAAGCAAAAGGGGACATCAGCATAATATTGACACCAAAAGGCCGGGGGGTTTGCTTGCGGGTAAGGGTTATCTGCTGTTTCAACCAGTCTGGTGGAGCATTGCCGCTGCCGATAATCCCCAGGCCTCCGGCTTCGGATACCGCTGAAACGAGCTCAGCCGTTCCCAGCCAGGCCATTCCTCCCTGGAGTACGGGATACCTGATGCCCAGCATGCGGCAAAGAGAGCTGTTTTCTAGCATTGGGCCACCGCCATGGCAACGGCATACTGCTGACAGTGTGAAATACTTACATCGAAGCTCATAATGTTTTTCCTGTTATATTCGTATACGGCTTTGCCGTGCAGTTTAAGCAGCGGCCGCCCGCTGGAAGATGCGAGGATTTCGATATCGCGCCAGTTGCAGGTAATAATATCAGGATTAAGCGCTTTGAGAACGGCTTCTTTGGCTGCAAAGCGGCCCGCCAGCCTGGCGGGACTGCCGTGGCATATCTCAAGTTCGCCGAAAGTAAAAACCCGGTTTAGAAAGGAATCATGCCAGGTATCGACGGCTTTTTGTATGCGTTCGATTTCGACGATATCGATGCCGGCTGTTAAGTTGTTAGACATTAAAAGTTTTCCTAAGAATAGCGCCTGATGGCCAGGACCGAGTTATGCCCGCCGAACCCGAATGAATTGGAAATAACCGCATCGACCCGGGCTTTACGGGCCGCATTGGGAACGTAGTCCAGATCGCACTCCGGGTCCGGGTGTTCGAGATTTATGGTGGGTGGTATTACGCCCTGTTCGATAACTTTACAGCATATGATGGCTTCCAGGGAACCGGCAGCCCCCAGCATGTGGCCCAGCATGGATTTAATGGAACTGACCGGAATATCATAAGCCCGGGCGCCGAAACTGTTTTTGATGGCCCGGGTTTCACTGGCATCGTTGAGCCTGGTGGAAGTGCCGTGGGCATTGATGTAGCCGATTTCTTCAAAGCCGATTTCTTTCAGTGCCATGTGGATTGCCTTAAGGGCCGATTCCCCGGAGGAAAGCGGCTGGGTGATATGGAAAGCATCCGAAGTGGCACCGTAACCAACGATTTCTGCCAGAATGCGCGCGCCTCGTTCGAGGGCGAAATCCAGACTTTCCAGCACCAGCACCCCGGAGCCTTCGGAGATGACAAACCCGTCCCGTTTCGAATCGAAGGGTCGCGAAGCTGTCTCGGGATCGGCGTTGCGGGTTAGAGCGCCTGCCTGGGCAAACCCGGCTACACCCAGCGGAGTGATGGCAGCGTCGGTGCCACCGGCCAGGGCGGCTTTAAGTTCGCCGTGCTTTATCAATTTATAAGCGATGCCCAGAGCATCGGTGCCGGTAGAACAGGCCGAAACCAGGCTCAGATTAAAACCGCGTATGCCGGTTTCGATCGATACCCGGCCGGTGGCGTTGTCGGCTATCATCATCGGCACGATAAAAGGGCTGACGCGTGACGGCCCCCGGGTGTTAAGAGTCATAACCTGTTCTTCCATGGAATGGGTGCCGCCGATTCCGCTGCCGATAAGAATGCCGATTTCATAGCGGTTGGAATCGTCTATGATCAGGCCGGAATGGTTGATAGCCTGTTTGGCGGCGGCGATGGCGAACTGGGCGAACCGGTCGGTATACTTGGCGGTCCGGGGTTCCATATATGCCAGTGGGTCGAAATTTTTAATTTCACCGGCAACCTTTACCGTAAAAGTGCTGGCATCGAAACCGGAGATGATATCGATACCGCTGGCGCCTGAGATAAGGTTTTGCCAGGTGTCTTCGACATTAAAGCCCAGCGGACTGACGGCTCCGTAGCCGGTAACAACTACTCTGTGCGCCATATTACTTTTCCATTTTGGACTGTATGAGCGCCTCAACCTCGCCGACGGTGGTAAGTTTGGCCAGCTCTTCATCAGGCAAGGTCACGCCGAAACCGTCTTCCATGGCCAGAGCGAGCTCGACCATGCTGAGCGAATCCATTTCGAGGTCCCCGGTAAAAGTAGCCTCAGGGGTTATCTTGGATTCGTCAATTCCGGGGTGAACCTTGCAGATAGCTTTTTTTAACTCGGCGTGAATATCCATTTCACCTTCCTTAATAATAATTATAAGAGATCAGGAGCGCATAAAAGCTTTCAGGTTGATTATATAATAGTGGCCTGGGGTTAATTCCAGCCTTTGCATTTCCATGTTAAGCGGTGCTAGTATAAGGTCCCTACTGAATGTTGTCAAATCACCTTGATTATGGAGTTTAACCCCGATGCTGATCGCCGTTGATGCCAGCGGGGGCGATTTTGCCCCGCATGAAATTGTAAAAGGGGCGGCCAAGGCTGCGGCAGAATACAATGCCCAGGTAGCCCTGTTAGGCAATAAAAGAATACTAGAAAAACTGACCGGTAAATACGAAAAAAGAACCAACCTTTCTATAATCAACGCCCGCCAGAGAATCTCATGTAATGAGCATCCCGTACAGGCGCTGAAAACCAAACCCAATTCCGCCATTGTCATTGGCACGAATATGGTAAAAGAGGGGCAGGCTGCGGCGTTTGTATCTGCCGGCAGTACCGGCGCCGTACTGGCTGCAGCGTTCACCATGCTGGAACGCCTGCCCGGTATTCACCGGCCAGCTTTAGCTACCGTAATTGCAGTGAACCCGGCACAGCCGTTTGTGTTAATCGATGCCGGGGCCAACGCCGACTGCCTGCCGGTATACCTTGCCCAGTTTGCCGTGATGGGTTCCATTTTTGCTGCCGACCACCTGGGAATTGCCGAACCCAGGGTGGCGCTGTTGAATATCGGCACCGAAGAAGTTAAAGGCAACCGCCTGGCCAGGGAAAGCCATCAGTTGATAAAGGGTGCCCCGGGCATAAATTTTACCGGTAACATCGAACCGCAGGACCTGCTGAACGGCCGGGCGGATGTAGTGGTCACCGATGGGTTTACCGGCAATATCGTTTTGAAAACCCTAGAAGGGTTCGGAGAAACATTCGGTAAAAGCCTGGGGTGGCAGCAGAGCCACCAGGTTCCAAAAGAACTGCAGGGTTCGAGCCTGGTAAATTATACAAAAACTTTGTTTTTGACCAAAAGGGCAGACTACAAAGAGTTCGGGGGCGCGTGCCTGCTGGGCCTGGATGGCAATGTTATCGTTTCTCACGGGCGCTCCAAGGCTAAAGCAATAAAGAGTGCCATTCACCTGGCGATACGCACCAGCCAGCTTGAGGTAATCCGTTCAATCAAGGAAACCATAGAAAAAAAAGGGCAAAATATTGTCTAAAAGTTAGGAACGAAGCCCTTTTTGTGGTATAATTATAAAAGAGCACTATATGCGTGCAAATATAGGCTTTTCAGTATTTCCCCCTTTTAGTATGTAAGTTGCTTATTCATTCACTCCGTGCTGAAGCCGAAATAAGGGAGGTGGTACCTTATCCTCTAGCCAGCAATCACGTTATTCAGAATAAACAAGGAGAAAAAACATTGAAAAATCATTTAATAAATAAAAAACTGGCAGCTACCGTTGCGGTATGTCTGGTTATGGCTGTAGCCATGGTTGCCGGCCTGGCCGGGTGTGGGGACGGCGGTAATACCGTGACAATCGGACGGGCACAGTGGGTTTATGACGTTATCACTATCAACATCGTTGGTGAGGCTATTGCCGACAAGGGTTATGACGTTGAAATGAAGGACATATACGATATGGGGCTGATGTATGCCGCTGTGGGTGAAGGAAGTGTGGACTTCTACCCTGATGCCTGGCTGCCAACAATGCAGGAAAACTTCCTGGAGGCTAACCAGGACTCTCTTGTTGTCGGTGGCGACCTGTATGGTTCGAACGTTCCGCTTTGCTGGGCAATACCCGGTTATACTGCTGATGAACACAACATCACCACTCTTGAAGACCTCAAGGGAAAAGGTGAAATTTTTGGCGGTAAGATATATGGCTATGAAGCCGGTACCGGTGGCAGTGAAAGAAGCCTGGAGGCAATCGAAGCATATGATCTGGGTGATGAATATGAATTTGTTACCGGATCGGTACCTTCGCTACTGGCTGAGTTGAAGGCCAATATACAGCTCAACAGGCCGGTTATGGTGGTCCTGTGGCGGCCGCATCCCATTTTCACCCAGCTGGATGTAGTAATGCTTGAGGACCCCAAAGATATATTTGGAACCAATTATATCAAATATATCGCCTATGACGAGTTCGCCGAAAACAATCCGGATATCATTCATTTCCTGGACAACGTGGTTATACCCATCGAAGATATCGAAGCCATGATGCTGGAAAATGAAAACGACGGGACCAGTGAAGATGAACTCGCGCAAAACTGGTATGATGAGCACAAGGACACAGTGGCTACATGGTGGCCGTAAGGAAAATAAATTAACTTTAACACTGTATGGGGGCTGAGCTACTTGCCAGCCCCCTGCTTTTTTTATTATGCTTTTACCGGTAAATAAAAACAGGGGAGGGACTCCCATATGTTTGGATTGGAACTGGATATCGCCGGGGTTGTTAATGCCTTTGTTGATTTTATTGTAAGGCATTTCGGAGGGTTTTTAAGGGCTATTTCCAGGGTGATTGAAAACGGTTTCGATTCCCTGGTGGACGGACTGAGCTGGCTGCCGGAAATCGTGGTCATCCTTTTACTGGTGGGGCTGATATGGTGGGTTTCCAGGAGTGTAAAACTTTCTATTTTAAGCTTTATCGGCCTGTGCCTGATACCCCTGATGGGATTCTGGTCCTATGCCCTGGATACCCTGGTGCTGGTGATATTTGCCACCGCCGTTTCGCTTTTATTCGCGGTGCCGCTAGGAATAATGATGGGTATCAGCGAAAGAGCGGCTACTGTAATGAAACCCGTACTGGACCTGATGCAGACGATGCCGGCCTTTGTCTACCTGATACCGGCGGTTATGCTTTTCGGTGTCGGCAAGGTTCCGGCGGTATTTGCAACCATGATCTTTGCCATGCCTCCCCCCATAAGGCTCACCTACCTCGGAATTCGGGAAGTATCCGGTGAAGTAAAAGAAGCCGCCATTTCCTACGGTGCGACGCGTAAACAGTTATTGTTCGATGTACAGCTGCCGCTGGCGGTGCCCACCATAATGGCCGGCATCAACCAGTGCATCATGCTGGCACTTTCCATGGCGGTTATTGCTTCCATGATCGGCGCGGCCGGGCTCGGCGGCGAGGTTTTAAGAAGCATCAGCCGGCTGGATGTGGGCTATGGCTTCGAAGCCGGCATCAGCATAGTATTTTTGGCCATCATCCTGGACAGGGTTACCAGCGCTATCCACAAGCGAACCCAGTTGCAGGGAGATAAAAGGGAAGAGGCCACGGCTTAAACAGCAGCATCAACTGAAAAGGAAAAAGAACCGGACTTGTAGTACTACAAGTCCGGTTCTTCGTTTGTTTCAGAGTCGCCGTTATCCGGAGAATTGGGGGATATATTGTTCAGGCATTCAAGCGGGTCCAGGATGCCTTTCAGCTTGCCTTTGTCGTTGACAACCGCAATAGGTAAACCTGCCATGCAAAGCGGCAGTATATCGGCAAGGGGAGTCGTTTCCTGGGTCAACGGGAATTCAATATTCATCACCTGGCTGAGGTCGGTTACCTTTTTCTTCAAGGCTGCGGCGATATCCTTATCGGTGATGATACCCACAGGCTGGCGCTGGGAATCGACTACGTAGATCTCATCGCGATCGATGGCGCGCATGCGTACCATGGCGGTTCTTACCGTATCCCTTTTCAGAAACAGCGGTTCGGGAGCTTCCATCAGGGAACTGGCGGTCAGCACCAGGCCGCGGTTGATATCCTGGGTGAAGTTGGCTACATAATCATTTTCCGGGTTGGATACGATCTCTTCCGGGGTGCCGATCTGAACGATGACGCCGCCTTTCATGACAGCAATCCGGTCCCCCAGCTTGAGGGCTTCGTTCAGGTCGTGAGTGATAAATACGATGGTTTTTTGCATCTCGCGCTGCAAGCCCAGCAGTTCATCCTGCATGTCGCGGCGAATAAGGGGATCGAGTGCGCTGAAGGCTTCATCCATCAGCAGGATTTCGGCTTCGGTAGCCAGTGCTCTGGCCAGGCCGACTCTCTGCTGCATACCGCCGCTCAAGTTGGAAAGGGGCCTGTCCGCCCAGTCTTTCAGGCCGACCAGTTCGAGGGCTTTCAAAGCTTTCTCCCGCCGTTCTTCTTCCTCCAGGCCTTTTACCTTCAAGCCGTACTCGGCGTTGCCCAGCACACTGCGGTGAGGGAAAAGGCCGAAGTGCTGGAATACCATGGCTACCTTGGAGCGGCGGATTTCCCGCAGGCGGTCCCCGTCAACTTTCTGAATATCCTCCCCGTCTATAATAACCTCGCCGGCGGTGGCATCCAGCAGACGGTTCAGACAGCGCACAAGGGTGGATTTGCCGGAACCCGAAAGGCCCATAACCATAAACATTTCCCCGGGGGCAACGGAAAAAGAAACATCGGCAACCGCCACAACATGACCGCTTTCCTTGAACAATTCCTCGGCAGATGTGCCGGATTTGTATTTTTCCAGTGCTTCCTGGGGATTTTTACCGAATATCTTATACAGGTTGCGCACATCTATCGTATTTTCCACTATGCCTCCGCATCGAGCTACGTATCCGGGCGGACCGAATCAATAGCCCTGATTATATTGATATATGGTTGATTTCAGGGTTAATCATAGACTCCCCAGCTTTGATGTGTCAAGGTGTTTCGGCTGGTTTCAGCACTACCGAGAGTCTCTTTACATAAGCTTTATTGTAATAAGAATCATTTCCAATTATCATAATACCCGATATTATAACCGGGGGAGAGATTATGATAACCCCGATATGGAAACCTGCCGTCTACCAGGGCTCGGAGCGCATGAAAGGCTATTTCGAGGGCTGGTATTACAAGGTGGCGGACAGAAATGGCAAAAACACGGTAGCGGTTATTCCCGGGGTATCCTTCGAACGCTCCGGGCAGGCTCATGCTTTTATTCAGCTGGCAGGTTCGAAGATTGAAAAGCCGGGCTATTTCCGCTTCCCCGTTACCGATTTCAAGTTTTGCAGGAACGAGTTCAAAAACGAAATAGCCGGCAACCGGTTCGGGCTCAACTATCTGGAGCTGTATGCCGGTAGTGAGGACGGCAGCCGTATCAGCGGCTGCCTGGAGTTTAATAAACTCAACCCATGGCCGGTGCGCCCGTTTTCACCCGGGGCTATGGGCCCCTTTGCCTTTTTACCTTTCATGCAGTGCCACCACGGTGTAATCAGCATGGACCATGAGGTAAACGGCAGCCTTCAGATCAATGGCGCAATCATCGATTTTACCGGGGGTCGGGGTTACATGGAAAAGGACTGGGGACGCTCCTTTCCCAGCTACCACATCTGGGCACAGTCCAATCATTTCGGCTCTGCCGGTATTTCCTTCATGTTTTCACTGGCAAGCGTACCCTGGCTGGGCATGAGCTTCGATGGCTTCATTGCCGGACTGCTGCATGAGGGCAAGCTTTACCGCTTCGCCACCTATACCGGGACCCGGGTGGATTCAATTGAATTCGGGGCTTCATCCATTGACGTTTATCTCCGGTCCCGACGCCATCATCTGGAGATCCATCTGCCAGTGGTCGCCGGCATTGCCCTGAAAACTCCGATAAGCGGGAAAATGGGCGGAACCCTGCATGAGAGCCTGGATGCCGTCATTCACGTAAAATTAACAAATGCACCCGCAAAAGGTGGCGGCGTGATATTCGAAGGCAGCGGTTTTTGTGCCGGCCTGGAAATTGCCGGCACCATCGATACATTGAAGCAAAAATGGGTTAGCGGCAAGCCTGAATAATACCGGCTTCGTGGCAACTCCTTCCGTTGGAGTGTTATACTTTGAATGTAGAGATATTTTTACCCTTCGTCCGGAACCTGAATAACCGGGCACTCGATTGAAGCCATGTTTATAAAACTGCTGTCGCTTTTTGTTCTTCTGCCCCTTGCTGAACTGGCTCTGCTGGTTTACATTGGCACTTTGATTGGTGTGACAGGCACTATTATCATCGTCCTGGCCACCGGGATGGCGGGTGCACTGCTGGCACGTTTCCAGGGTACAGCCACCATGAACCGGGTGAGACGGGATATGGCACAGGGCATAATACCTGCCGCCGATATGCTGCAGGGGGCGCTGATTTTTGCCGGCGGAGTAATGCTTTTGACTCCGGGGCTGATTACAGATGCCGCCGGCTTTGCCCTGCTTTTACCCTGGTCACGCCGGTGGATAACTCTCTGGCTCAGGCGCGTTCTGGAAAAGCAGGTACAAAGCGGCAGGGCTACTTACTGGCGCATAAGATAATACAAGGAGCAATATCCCGTGGCCAAGATAACGCTGGACCTGCACGATATTTACAACAGGGGCACTGCTATCGATGCCGAGCTCACCCGGGTTATCGAACAAGCCCTGACTAAGAAAATCACCCCGGTTGAAATCATACCCGGCAAAGGTTCGGGTCAGCTAAAAAAACGTGTACTGCGGTTTTTGAACCAGCCGGAAATTAAAAAACTCTATCACCGCCTGGAAAAAGACGATAAAAACTTCGGGCGGATATTTGTTCACTTCAGGTTTTAGCGCACCTCGAAATACCCTACTGCAAAAACAGTACCGGCCAGATAACCGCATCCAGAATAAGGGTGTGAAAGGTAAAATATACTGCGCCGGCAATTGCCAGCCGGCGTAACGCTACATCAGTAACCGGCCTGAGTTTTATTAGAGTTATAGCCAGGCCTAATGAGCCGATGCCGACCATTACCAGCACCAGGATTACTCCAGCCCAGTTGGAGGTTGTCTGATTTGACAGGTAAAGGTTGGTAAGCGGCATCCACAGCGCCGAGGGCAGCAGAATTGCGGTAAAAATTACATGAAAAATACTAAAACCGAACGCTTTGCCGATTCTGGTTTTATCCGGGTTTACCTTCGCCAGCACGTAGTACAGGAACAGGAAGTAGCCGATTGCTGCAATACACATGGATATTGTATACAGTAATCTGACATTTTCCGGCACTCCACCCCACAGGGCATCAGCCCCGCCCGGCTGGGCATTGATGCCATAAACGTAACTGCCAATGACTGCTATTCCACCAATAATGTTAATTGCCAGCAGGATAATTTTGTGTTTGTTCATGATACGCCCTCTTTCAATCATGCAGATCAGGCATAAAACCTGTTTTTTGGTTCGTAACTAAAAATCATGATTATTAAATTCCTTAATAACGATATCAATCCACAATGGAGGCGCTGATGTATATTACAGATGCCCCGCCACCCCAGGACAAAGTATCAGATTTTATATTACGAATATCGATTATGACGTCATATCCGAATATGGCAATACTGCGCCCTTCCTGAGATATCGTTATGGTGGCATTAGAGCCCTGCTGCTCGCCTCCTGAGATTGACCAATACTTCTGCCTGAACACCGGCTCGAATTCATCACTCCAGCCGGTACTGTCGCTAAAAGCTAACCCCGTAACATTGGCCTCCACATCCATTATTACATCCTTGTTACTTCTGGCGAATTCAATCTGCAGTATCAGCGAATCCCCAACTTCTCCCTCACGAGTAATAGTGAACGGCTGGTTTGCGGTAAGAACAAAATCAACGTTTACCACAAAGTAACCATTGTAAATTTTTGCGTTCCGGCTGTTGGAATACACAAGCTGTCCATCAGTTTCCTTTCCAATAACAATAGTCACGTAACCGTTGGCATTGGCGTTGTTGGTAACCATAAAATAGAGATACTGACCTTTTTTAACAGAAACTTCAACAGGTTCATGGGTTAAAGGCCCCGATTCCAAAACTGGCCCTTTATCGGATCCATCAACCAGAACGTACTCAACCTGGGCTCCGGAGGTTGGTTCGATAGCCTGTAGAGCAACAGTTCCGGGGGTGTCCTTGCTGGATATTATATTAACCCCCATCAGCCTTGCTGCATATCCGGAATTGACATTTACCATCTGGCTGACCTGCTTGCCTTCATCCAGGTCAAATTCAAGCGCAATGTCTGCCACTGCATTGAAGATACTGCCTTCCAGCGGTACAGTTTTTACAGTGTTTGAAAAAAGAATACTGTAAACGAAACTCTTGTAAAGTTCTGAGAGAGAACCGCCCTGGGTGCCTATATATGCGTTCAGGCTGATCAATGCTCCACCACTGCCATTGATTACCCCTTCAAATAATTCCTTAAAGCTGTAACCATTATCGACCAGGAACTTGATAAAATGTGCAGACTGGTACATATGGAAGGTTTCACTGCTGCCGACAGATGTTTTCAGGTAGGAGTAAGGCAGCGGTTCTTTAAGGCCATAAGAAGTTGCAACATGAGCGGCAGCATAATCTGCTGTAGCTTCCATAAACCAGCGGTTGGACGACATAGAAGTAAAATTGATGTACTGGTTCTGAACCGCATGAAACAGTTCGTGAGCAGCAACCATGTGCAATTCCTGTTCGTCAATATAGGTTACGGGTATTTCAATATTTTTTGAAAACCATCCCCATTCGGCTTCTTTATCAGCTCCCCAGTCATCGATGTATACTCGAGTATGTTCAGGCAGTTTCAGGCCCATCTCGCTGTAGGCTTTGGCTGCATCGTACAGACCGGTACGGACTATGGATGCATACTCGAATATGGGATCTCCCGAAGCAATCGAGCCAATGGCCGGGGCACTGGCATTTTTATTGAAATAAATTGTGAAACCGGGCAGTGTTGAGGTGATGTATTTGTCTTCTTTGAAGAATATTGACCAGAGGCTCAGGTGGTTTGTTTTAACCACAACTTTGGAAGAATCTGTATCAAGTTGAAAATCGATTTCCTTCCAGGCCAGATAATCTTCGTCCCAGAAAGCCACGGCAATCTGTTCGGTTTCATCCATAGAAGCATCCAGTGCAGCTGCATCATAGGTAAACTCGAGTATTATTTCACCATTGAATGGGCCTTGTTGGCTGGCATACACATCGTACAACCCCGCCGGGACAAAGCCACCGAAATCATGTGCCTTAAGATCGGGTATTTCGCTCACGCTTATCGCCGTGCCCTGATTCAGAGTGCCCGGTGGTATAAGAACATCGAGTTTCATTGGCAGGCTGACAGTGTACTGTTGTGAAATTGAACTGATGGTTACCGATGAAGGATTTTGGGTTAAGGGCGTAGTGGTTACTGGTTTAGACGATTGGCTTGTTGTTACCTGGGGTGTTGTCGAAGGCATTGGGTCATCTGTGCCACCACCACAGGATATTACCGTAAAGCTGGAAAGAACCAATATAAGTGCCAGGGTTGCCTGAATTACTCTGGTCTTCACGTGATAAAGCTCCCCCCTTTTTAACAGATGTTTTCTCTTTTTAAATATGCAAAACCCTTGAACAATAACTGTGAACTTGAAAACACAGGTTTAGCAGGTGCTCCGGGGGCTGAATCCTGTTTTCCTGTGTTATTATATACCTAACAGGCTCTACTGTAACGTGTTTTTTAAAAAACTTCCAAACTGTTGTATGTTGCCACGGGTATAAAGGTTTTAAATACCAGCCTGTTAAGGAATTTGGCCTCATGCCAAATGTGAATACAGCGAACCGGGGTAAATTAGCGAAAGGGTAAAAAAATGGCTCCCCGAGTAGGATTCGAACCTACAACCTAGCGGTTAACAGCCGCCCGCTCTACCATTGAGCTATCGGGGAACATAATCAGCGCCCGCCCAGCAGCGGGTTCGGTTGATATTATCCAACTTTTAGCTTTGCTTAGTCAAGTTAAGAACCGCTGGCTCTCCTGGAAGTTTCGTTTTTGATGTCCTGCATATGCGGCGCCTTGACCCAGCCGTTGGAAGCCTGGGAAATGGCATCGAACATGGGAATGTAGGGCTTGATGTCTATAACAGGGGTGCCGTCCAGAATGTCTACGCCGCTTACCTTCAGGGTGTTGCCTTCTATTGCCTCCAGCTTGAGAACAGAAAAGCCGATGGCGTTGGGCCGCTTGAAGTGGCGCATGGAAAATATACCGTGGGCCGCATCCTGCAGCATGGGCTGGGAAACCAGTTCATAGCCCGACGAACGGTCGAAGTGGTAAATGACGATTATATGGGTAAAGCTTTCCAGGTCCTGGAGGCCGTCGGCAAGTTCCGGCAGGATTTCGATTTCGCCAGTTGCCCGGGGGGCGAAGGCTCCCTGGACCGGTGTCGAGGCGATTTCTGTAAAGCCGGAATGAACAGTGCCGATGGGCTTGTAGCTGATTGTTTCTGGCATTTGTGATTATACTCCTGAAAAAGCCGGTGGAATTTGCATAACTGCCGAGCCTGGATTCGAACCAGGACTAGAGGATTCAAAGTCCACTGTGCTACCCTTACACAACTCGGCATCGTAACCGCGCTCAGCGTTCTGCTGGTGCCGAAGGTCGGGATCGAACCGACACGAGAGTTGCCTCTCAACAGTTTTTGAGACTGTCGCGTCTGCCTGTTCCGCCACTTCGGCCTGGTTTGTCAAGAGGCAGCAAGCTGGTGCCGAGGCCCAGGATCGAACTGGGGACACGCGGATTTTCAGTCCGCTGCTCTACCTGCTGAGCTACCTCGGCACAAGTAGTAATTGTAGCCTGTCAGGCTTGCAAGCGTCAAGAAAGCCCGGCGCCTATTGACCGGGAGAATCTTTCCATCCCGGGGCGAGGAGAGTGTTATCTATCAGCCGGGTGCTGCCGGCCTTTACCGCCAGAGAAAGGAGGGCGGGCCGGTCGATGGTTTCCATCTCTTCCAATGAGCACGGGTCGGCAATAGAAATATATTCAATTCTTAAAACGGGCTCTTGTTCCAGTAACCGGGTGACGGCATCCTTGATGAGGCCGGCGCTGGTTTCGCCCTCTTTTAACATTGCTTCTGCCAGCTTGAAGGCAGCCGGTATGCGCCCGGCGGCGGCCTTTTCACTTGTTGAAAGGTAGCTGTTGCGGCTGCTTAAAGCCAGGCCGTTTTCATCCCTTATAACTGGCAGAACCTGTATATTGACATTTAGATTGAGATCACGGGCCATTTTATGGATTACCAGGGCTTGCTGGGCGTCCTTTTGGCCGAAGTAGGCGTTGTCCGGTTGGACGATATTGAGCAGTTTCAGCACAACCGTGGCCACGCCCCTGAAGTGCCTCGGCCTGGCAGCGCCCTCCAGCCTTTGTGTTATCCCTCCTACTTCCACCCAGGTATCATAACCATCCGGATACATTGCCTCAGGCGCAGGTGCGAAAACGGCATCTGCGCCGGCATCATCAAGCAGGCGGCAGTCCCGGTCGAAAGTGCGCGGATAACGGTTGAAATCATCGCTCGGGCCGAACTGGGTGGGGTTGACGAATATGCTGGCCACCACCGAGTGGTTTTCTTCGCGTGCCTTTTTTACCAGCGAAAGGTGTCCTTCATGCAGGCAGCCCATGGTGGGCACCAGCCCCACCGGAGCAGGCATTCCGGGGCGATACCGGGCAAAACCAGCCACGGTGGAAATTATTTTCATTCTGCCTGCCTGATAAATTCCTCGAATACCGCCTGATCCATGGAAAAGCTGTTTTCTTCACCCGGGAAAATGCCGGAGCAAACCTCCTGCTGGTAGGTTTTAACGGCTTGAGACGTGATTTCAGCCAGGTTGGCATAGCGGCGGGCGTGCTTGGGCGCAAAATCGGTAAAAGAGCCCAGCATATCGTTTATCACCTGAACCTGACCGTCACAACCGGCACCGGCGCCGATGCCTATGGCGGGGATGGTGAGCTTGCGGCTGATGAAGCCTGCCAGGGGCGCCGGCACGGTTTCAAGAACCAGGGCAAAAGCTCCGGCATCCTCAACAGCCAGCGCGTCCCGGTACAGCTTTACTGCCGCATCCGCTGTCTTGCCCTGTATCCGGTAGCCGCCGAGCTGGTTGATGTATTGGGGGGTAAGGCCGAGGTGGCCCATCACCGGGATACCGTTTTCGGTAATTTTTTTTATTGTTTCGATAATGTTGGCGCCGCCTTCTACCTTGACCGCCTGGGCGCCTGCTTCCTGGATGAATCGGGCGGCGTTGTGCAGGGCTTCCTTCTTGGAAACCTGGTAAGTCATGAAGGGCATGTCGGCTACTACCATGGCGGATTTGGCTCCGCGGGTGACGGCTTTGGTGTGATGGAGCATTTCTTCCATGGTAACCGGGATGGTGGATTCATAACCCAGCATCACCATACCGAGGCTGTCACCCACCAGCAGCAGGGGAATGCCGGCCTCATCCAGTATACGGGCGGTGGAATAGTCGTAACAGGTTAACATAACAACTTTCTCGCCCCGGGATTTCATCTGCCTGATCGAGTTGACGTTAACGCGCATGCAAATCCTCCCGGTTCAACACCACATTATCCAGTGCGTTTTTGACGCTTTTAATGTGGTTGTGTTCATCCACGTAAACCAGCCGCGGCAGAAAGTTCCTGGCTTCGTCTTCTTCCACACGGCAGTAGGAAACGATTATGACGGTATCACCCTTGATAGCCAGACGGGCTGCGGCACCGTTTAAGGCTATTTCGCCGCTGCCTTCCGGAGCTTCGATAACATAGGTGGTGAAGCGGGCGCCGTTATTGATGTTCAAAACTTCAACCTGCTCGTACACCAACAGGTTGGCTTCGTCTATCAGCTTCCGGTCGATGGAAATACTGCCTTCATAATCCAGGTTGGCGCCGGTAATACGGGCGCGGTGAATTTTACTTTTCAGCATGGTTCTTTGCATGGTTGTTCTCCTTGTCGGTTAGAATATGTGCGATTTCTTCTGCCAGGCCGGGTAAAAGGCAGCCCTTCTGGCGGGCGATATCCACAGTTGCCAGCCCCAGACTGCGGTAAACACCGGCTTGCAGCGGGGCGGTTTCATCCAATGCCTGGAGATGCCGGGTTATGGTGGATATGTCGCCGCGGCTGATGGGCCCGGTCAGGCATTCCGGCAGGCCGGTTTGTTCCAGGTTGGCAACCGCACCCCGCATCAGCGGCAGCAGTGATTGCAGCGCCCGGTCCGGCTGGTAGCCGAATTCCTGCCACAACCGGCTGGCCAGCCAGGCCAGAGCGGTTATATAGTTGGAGGCGATGACGGCGGAGGCATGGTATAAGATTCTGGCTTCCGGTTTCAGTTCCAGCGGATTTGCCTCCAGGCGCTCAGCCATCCGTGAAAGCACATCCAGCAGTGGCTCGGCGGCTTCGATAGTTATGGTGATGCCTTCGAAAGGGTTGCCGGGACTGCCGGCGCCGGTCAGAGTCTGGAGCGGGTGGAAAACCCCGGTTACAGCGCCCATATCCGCAGCCGACTTCAATAGATCTGCCGGATCGGCGCCACTGGTGTGCACCACCATATGCCCCGGTCGCCATTCAATTTTACGGGTAACTTCAGCAATGGCTGAATCCGGCGTGGTAATAAAAACCAGGTCGCATAAACCGGCAGCTTCCTGCAGGCTGGCAAAGGCGCGGCAACCGGCGATATCAGCCGCGACTAGTTCTGCCGAGGCCAGGCTGCGGCTGGCAACCGCTGTGACCGTAAAACCCTGCCGGGCGAGAACCGTGCTCAGCGAACGGGCTAAACTGCCGGCACCGATAAAACCCAGTTTCAATTTCTCAGCATCCATAGCCAATAAAAAACCTCCTCCGGCTAAAGGGAGAAGGCATACATGCTGTTGACTGCTGCCGTCTCGGTCCTGCCGGATCCAAGCGGATAAAACCATTTCGGGTTAAACAGGCTCGCCGCCGTCTGAACCGGTCGATGGCCTGAAAGTGTAAAGAAATTGTATAGTTTGAAAGGAAAAGTGTCAAACGCGAAGCGGAAAACGCGGTTCAGGCAGCTTTGAAAGCATCGAAAAAGGCACTGCACTGCTCTTCGCTGATTTCCCCGTCAGGCCGGCGGAAAAGGCAGCAGTGCAGGGGCGTGATGGAAATAAAGCCATGCTCCACCGCCCAGATATCGGTAGACGGGCTGACGTCACGGCTGAGCTGTTCACGAACCAGCCAGTAATACTGGCGCCGGCCATCGTTGCCTTCACGCACCGAGTCGATATGGGTCTTGTGGGCCAGGTCGCTGACTCTCACTCCGCTGATTTCATCTATCTGCCGGTTGGGTAGATTTATGTTTAAGAAAACGTTACTGCCAAGCTTGCCGGAAAGGACACTGCCGGCAACCAAAGCCCCGAAACTGGCAGCCAGGTCAAACACTTCCGGGCCGGATTCGGGCGGTACCGAAATAGCGATGGCCGAAAGCCCGCGAAGGTAGCCCTGCAGAGCCGCCCCTACCGTTCCGGAAATCAATACGTCATCGCCCAGGTTGAGGCCCTGGTTGATACCCGAAACTACCAGATCGGCATCCGGCACCAGCTTACCCAGGGCCAGGATTACCGAATCGGAAGGTGAACCCTCTACCGTAAAAGTGGGAATATCGGCAGAAAAACAGTGGTGCTCGGTCACCCTCAGGGGAGTGCGCAAAGTTACCATGGTGCCGGTGGCGCTCTGTTCCCGGTCGGGAGCGACGACGGTTACCCTGCCGGCTTGGCTCAACTGCCGGGCAAGGGCCCATAAACCTTCGGCGAATATGCCGTCATCATTGCTTACCAGTATGTGCATACTTGAGTTTAACATGTTAAGAGGCTGCCTTCCAAACCGAATAAATACGGTAAACGTTTACCGTATTTATTGGCGCTTGTAAGGCAAAATAGGATATGATATGCTTACGCTTCCATGAACGAGGACAAAGCTATGAGTCATAATAATCCATTGATGAAGGCGCTTGCCGGCAACGGACAATTTGCCGTTACCTGGGAACAGGTTCCCGGCAGGGCCACCCGCCTGGAGCAGATTAAAGGCCTGATTAATGATGCTGAAAAAGCAGCTGCCGGCGGCAAGGTGCATGCCGTAAGCATTACCGATAATCCCGGTGGAAGCCCGGCGCTGTCGGCCGAAATATTAGCCGTAGAGGTAAAAAAGCTTGGTGTTGAACCGCTGGTGCATCTGGCCCTGCGGGACAAGAACCGTATCCAGGTTGAAACCATTCTTTATTCCATGGCAGTGCATGATATTCATAATATCCTGGTGATAAGCGGGGATTATTCAAGCACAGCCGCTTTTAAAGGCCGTTCCCTGCCTTCCTTCGACCTGGACCCGGCACATGTCATGGAACTCGTCGGCCGTATGAACCAGGGCCTGGAATATACTATCGGCAGCCGGGAGCACTCACTGCCTCCGACAGGATTTTTCCCCGGAGTAGGAGTCTCGCCTTTCAAGAAACTGGAGGCCGAAACCGTTTGCCAGTATTACAAGCTGGAAAAAAAGATAAAAGCCGGCGCCCGTTTTTCCATAAGCCAGATAGGTTACGATGCACGCAAGATGCATGAACTCATACTGTGGCACACTTATATGGGATACAATGTTCCGGTGATGGCCAATATATATGTATTATCCTATGGGGCTGCCAGGGCAATGCACGAAAACCGTATTCCGGGAGCGGTGGTTACCGGGGATTTGCTGGCTCAGCTGGACAGGGAACGTCAGGCGCCGGATAAAGGCAAAGCTGCCCGTCTGGAACGCGCCGGGCGCATGTATGCCATGGCTAAAGGCATGGGCTACTGCGGGGTTCATATCGGAGGCCACGGATTGAAATATGAAGAGCTGGAAGAAATTATAGCCCGGGGAGAAGAGCTTGCTTCAGGCTGGATGGAAATCGTGCCCGAATTCAATTATCCGCAGCAAGACGGGTATTACTTTTTCGAAAAGGACGAAGCAACCGGCCTGAACCGGCAGGAAGAAACCGGGTTGCTTGGCAAAGGTAACGCCCCCCTGGCCTACCGCTTCGCCCGCATTGTTCATGAAGCCTTTTTAGACCCGGCACACCCGTTTTTCGGTTTTTATCAGAAAATTGCCGCGTGGATGGATAAATCAACCTTCCGGCGTGATTCATTCGGCAAGATAACCCATCTGGCTAAAACCGGCCTTTTCAACTGCCTGGACTGCGGTGACTGTGCCCTGTTCGACCTGGCTTACCTGTGCCCGGTTTCCCAGTGCCCCAAAGAAAGGCGGCTGGGGCCGTGCGGCGGCAGCTTCGAAGGCTGGTGCGAAGTTTATCCCGGTTACAAGAAGTGTATCTGGGTGCGGGCTTATGAAAGGCTGAAGGCTTACGATGAAGAGCACGTCTTGGGGGATTACTCTGTTCCGCCGAGAGACTGGGACCTCTGGCAGACCCCTTCCCAGTTGAATTTTTACCTGGGCAAGGACCATACGGCCAAACGCCTGGGCATAAAACCACACGAAAGCCCTGCCTGACATGCAAACCAGTGACTTCGATTACGATTTACCTGAAGAATTGGTTGCCCAGACACCCATTGAACAGCGCGATGAATCACGCCTTATGGTTCTGGACCGTGCCGGCCGTTCCATAATTCATCGTAACTTTTTCCATTTACCGGAACTGCTGCAGTCTGGTGATGTGCTGGTGTTTAACCGGAGCCGGGTTATTCCTGCCCGCATATATGGCCGGCGCGAGGGAACCGGGGGCCGCGTGGAACTGCTTTTGTTGAAAAGGATTTCAGCCGATACCTGGGAAGCCATGGTGAAACCCGCCAAACGGCTTAAAACGGGTGCCCGGATTATTCTGGGCAGCGGCACCAACCTGGCCGAAATAATAAGGGAAGAAGATGAAGGCCTGCGGGTGGTGCGCTTTTGGGATGAAAAGAAGCTGCTGTGCGGTGGCGAAGTACCACTGCCGCCCTACATACACCACAAGCTGGAGGATAACGAACGGTACCAGACGGTTTACTCCTCCGACCCGGGTTCGGTAGCCGCGCCCACTTCCGGGCTGCATTTTACCCCTGAGCTGATAAACCGCCTGCAGACAACAGGCATCCAGACTGTTTTTGTCACTTTGCATATCGGGCTGGACACTTTCCGGCCCATAAAAAACGATGACCCTTGCCAGCACGTTATACATACCGAATACGGGAGAATAGAAGCCGATGCCGGGCGTATCATCCAACAGGCCAGGTCCGAAGGGCGGCGCGTCATCTCCGTAGGCACTTCAACGGCAAGGCTTCTCGAGCAGGCGGGTTCAGTGCAGGCCTACGAAGGCTGGACGGACCTGTTTATACTGCCCGGCCATCGTTTTAAGGTAATCGACGGCCTGATTACCAATTTTCACCTGCCGCGATCCAGCCTGTTAATGCTGGTAAGCGCCTTTGCCGGCCATGAATTCATCATGTCCAGTTACAGGGAAGCTATACAAGAACGCTACCGTTTCTACAGCTTCGGCGATGCCATGCTGATTTTGTAAAAGCATTATTAAGGGTTCAGCGAAATGGTATCTGCATAAACCAGCCGGCGCTGTTCGATCGGGACCAGCCCGGGTATAGAATATATCTCGAATTCCTTGATGACCAGGCGGAACGGGTCGGCGTCGTTGGGCAGGGTTACATCTCCGGTCCAGGTGGTAGAACCGTCCTTTTGCAGCGTATTGGCCATGACGGTCGTGCTCGATACGACCGGTTCCCAGGCAAGCTCTCCCGCCACGGCGGGGTCTATTCCGGACCGTCTTTGCTCCAGGCTTATCTCCATGCGGCCGGGGCCTTGCTGGCCGGTCAACATGCGGTAGCTGAAACCGGTTACCGACACGTGACGCACCAGCGGGCTGGCAGTATCGCGAGCCACACTGGCAAAACGGTCCGGGGCCAGCTGGACGAAATCAGCCAGAACCACCCTTGAAAGGTGTACGTTGTCTCGAGTGTAATCAACCACGGTGTCGGGGCCGGTGACAGCCCGGTAAAGGGAATTAGGCTGGTAACGGGCCAGGGCCAGGCGGACAAACGGAAAGTAGGTATCGCCGGCGTCGATTTGCATGTCGCAGTACCATAACCGGCGCTCTGAATCGTATGCTACTTCGTGGCCCGCCAGGTTGACTTTCAGGTTGGCATCCGGCACCTCTTCCAGTATCAGGTCGGTGGCCTTGTGCTGCTGTTTTGACAGTTTGAAGGCATCGAGCGTCGGCAGGGCGACAACCGGCTCCGACAAAAACAGTGGATCCAGCCCCCATTGAGTGACGTACTGCTTGATTTTTTCGTGCTGCGGGTTCTTGGAAATTGAGATGCTGGAAGGGCCGGGCCAGATAACTACGCCCAACAGTTCCCCGTCTCCGGAACTGAACCATGGCCTTTCCATGTAGATGCGGATGCTGCTTCCGATGCGCCGGCTCTCGATTGTTTCCATGTTTCGGCCCGAAAATACGGTTTGCCATTCAAATACCGGTACCACATATAAAATCTTCGGTGCCGCCGGCCGGGAGGCGCTAAGTACATCTAATGTCCTGGGGGAAGCCATCTCCCGGGTTATGGGCGGTGCCAGGAAGGTAATTTCCAGCTCCGTATTTTCCGGGATATCGCCGGCGGGTTCGGTACCACCCGTCCGGCGGATGGTTCCATTTCGGTAGTCCATCACATAGTCGCCGGTTTTGTTAGCCGGATCGTAGCGCTTGTAGCTGGCGGTATTAACCTCCAGCTCTACAGCCTCGGAGCTTTCAACTATACCTTCTGCAGATAATTCGACCGGGGCAGTGCCGGTGAGTTTTACGCCTTTGATGCGCTGGGTAAAATATTCGCTGAAACGGGTGGTAGCTGTAGCGGAATAGGTCATACGGCGGTATTTGGTATCGTTGAATTCGTGCCTTCCGTGAACATACAAAGTATCTTCTTTTTCGTCCAGCCTCACCAGGGGTACCGGAAACTCGAAAGGCCTCGCCTTGACACTAAGCACCCGCGGCCCCGCCTCGCCTACCGGGTCGACGTTTTCGGTCCACTCAGCCGTAAAATCCAGCTTGACGGTGCTTTTACGGCTGAGGCTCATGGACCGGTCTTCAAGGCTGGCAAACGTCTGGCCTACCGAACGGCTGACAAATACCTGGTCGAACTCCGGGGTACGCAGGGGCTGGCGTACGGCATGCACCAGGGTCAGGGTGCGATAGGGTGTAATCATCCAGTGCCGGCCTTCCACCGCCAGAGCGATTGCGCCGTTTTCGTCCTGGCCGGATTCCATTATCCAGTGTATCAGGCCCATCAGCATGGTATCATCTTTGCGCATACCGGAACTGAGACGCACCCTGACCACGTCCGCTTTGGGAAGCAGTATTTCAAGCACCCTGGGCGATTCATAGAAGGAGGCCTTCGCAGTTTCGTGTTCAGCCAGTACCAGGCGGAACGGCAAACCGTCCGGCCACTCCGTGGTATCACCATAGCCGAAATCAACCGCATACGGTCCGCTGGTGCCCGGCAGGTCCCGCAGTACCGCCCCACGGGAAATCACATCAGGCAAGAAGGGAGTCACCATCTCGTCTTCATCGACGTAGGGCTGGCCGTAGTTGTTTTCATCCGGCGTGCCGGTTATGGTGCCGGCTTCTCTTGGCACAATAACATCGTATGCCTTGAAATCAACCTGTCCGTTTTCGGTATTGTCGAAAACACCGTGGTATTCTGCCATTGTCTGCGAAGTTTTTGGTGGGACAATATGGCGTTCGGCAGGGACTTCAATGGGTTTATCGTAGTTGGAACGGATTACCAGGCGTTCCACCGAATCACCCTCGGTGCGGCGGCTGCGCATTACTACTACCGGCGGCGGCACCGGCTCGAAACGCCCGTAAACCAGTTCGCTGGTCGAGTGCTTGTCCTGGTCGATCGGTTTCCCGGTGGGGCTGAGGCTGTTGCCGGCCAGATCTACCGCCCGCGCCCGTAACCGGTAACCTATGCCGTAGCGCAGGCGCGGCAGTGAACCCGGCTTGGGCTTGAAACGGGCTTCGAGTTGAAAGTCCGGATCGATTTCATTGCCCTGCTCGGCCGGTTTGCCGTCCGCGTCCAGGGTCTTGCCCGGCCGGGGCGCCGCCAGGCTCCAGCCCTGCCAGGTGAACAGCGGTTCGCCCAGGCGCATGGTTTCGGATGAATCGTCGGCTGCGGATGTCATGCTCATGGTGATACAGCCTTCGTCTTCGGCTTTTTCCACGATAGGAGGATCGGCTCGCAGAAAGCGGTAAGTACCAACCCGCTGGCAAAGCGAATGCCATTTGCCGCTGGCTGAATCCCACACGTCGACCCGGTAGCCGCGGGTGATATCCTCGGCGTCCAGAAGTGTGTCAGCTGCGGACAGCAGGTCCTGGTTGAGTGCGTCCTGGCGGGTCAGCAGGTTGTGGGTTACCTCGGCACGGTCCAGCCGGGCCACCGCCAGACCGCCGGTACGGATGGAGGGCAGCGACGAGGTTTCCGGGGTATCGTCGGTTTTCCTTACGGAACGGGCTATGCCGAGGTTGCCGGCAAAAGAGATGGTTTTAACTGCGGCGCTGTCCGGGTCGATTCTAACCACCTCGTATTTGCGGCTGTCTTCGAAGGGCAGCATGCCGTCCGCCAGTTCCGGGCTGGCCTGGCGGGGCATGGCATAAAAGTCGGACTGGGTGACATAACAGCGGGTGGCATGCCGGCGGGTGTAGTCCGGTACATTTACAGTCTGGACCGGTGAAGATTTCGGCATCCAGGTTGCGATCACCTGGACGTTGTTGTCCGCCAGCATTTTGGCGGGAACCGGCAGTTCCAGGTCGAGCACCAGGCCCAGCCGTTGCAAAAGATAGGGATAATCCCCCAGCAGGGAAATCATGCGGTGGAAATCTATGGAAGGGCGGGTTATCTGGATACGTTTGGTCGAAAAAGGCTGGTGAAACAGCTTTGCCTGCAGGAAGGACTTGGCCAGCCCGTCCGGGTCGTTGATAGAACCGGTTGGGATAAAACGGTACCTTTCCAGTTCACTTAATATTTCAGCCGTAACCTTTTCTTCGCTATTTTCCCTGATGGAAAAAGCCAGCGGCCGGAAAGGAGCCCCCTGGTCTTTTACCAGCGAGTCCGACGAAGGAAACTCCTCACCGGAACCGGTGGCCAGGGAAACATACTGCTGGCGGAGGAAGGACTGGATATTCTTGACCGGATACGACTGGATAGGCCGGTCCTTGAAGTTTTTGAATTCATACGGTTCCAGCAGGGTAGAATCGGTAAAAAGAGACCTCCACAAACTGGAATCGGGAAGGTTCCCGGTGCGCCAGGCCTGGACGGGAGGGTTGGAGCCGAATTGAACTTTGAAAATTACCTCCCGCCGGTCATCAGCCGGGAAAAGAGTTTCCGGCCAGTCCAGAAAATCCGGAAACTGGTCCAGCGTGGCCGACTTGTCATCCGATTCGAGGCGTGGCGAGATGAACACGGAAAGCCTGAGGACAGTTTGGTCTACCAGTCTGACAACACCGTTGGGTAAAGCCGTCCAGGTAATAGTTTGGGTATTCATGCCTTCTCCTCCAAGTTATCCTGCCGCCGGTACCGGAGCAAAGGCTCCGGCATATTCGGTCCAGTCATCCTGACTTATCAGTTCATCGAACCCGCCGATACCGGTTGATGTGGCCGCAGCGCCGAGTTTGACCAGATGGCCGTGATCCGGAACGGCAAACATTGACTGGGAACCGCCCTCGCCGCCGGCGAGGCGCCGTTCCACAGACAGTTCGACACTGGCGCTGAAGAAAAGCACCTCCACTTTCACCGTAAGCTTAGCCTGGCCCCAAAGTTCGTTGGGGGGTTTTTGGAAGGTCATGCCGAGATAAAACTCGACCGAAAGGGAGATAATGCCCAGTACTTCCAGTGAACCGCCCATGCGGATATAGGAAGTAAGCGCTATCGTTTCATCCGGCTGGCCCACCTTTTCCATTTCGTAGTAGACGCCGCCCATAATATGGACCTCGCCGCTGGCAACACCGATATCCAGTGCCAGCGAAGCACCGAATTCCAGGGCCGCCTCGAGGCGTTCAACCCCGTCCAGTCCGACTTCTATGGCAAAGAAACCGCCGCCACCGATGGCGAACACCGTCAGCAGGAAGGGCTGTTCCCTTTCGCAGAAATTGAACCTGACCCTGGCAGGGTTGCCGGTGAAAGGAATGACCAGCTTAACGCCCAGGGAAATATTTTGTATGGACATAACGCCCACGGCAACAGTTGGAATTGGCAGAGAATAACCGGCGCTTACCTGGGTGGGGGTAATATCTATGCTGAGTCCGGTGCCCAGTGTTTCCAGGTAGTCTTTAAGTGTATTTACAAATTCAAGCACACCGGCAAATTCGCACGAATCTATATCCACATCCACGTTGGCTTTCTTGCCGGTTTCGGCGGTGAAGGTTACCTTGTTGAAATGAAGCCTCAAGAACAGGAAGCTTTCTCCGAGTATGTTTACCCAGAAACTGCGCAGATCACCCGTTATCGTATAGGTGGGCTCACCCGGCGGATCAAGAGGGGTGATGAACTTCTCCTTGACCTCCATACTGGTTGAAGAAGTTGGTTCGAAGATACGCAGCGGGTCTCCGGTGACTTCAGGCTTCCAGTCCAGCCGGGTTTCCAGCGCCTCCGGCGGCAGGCTGTTATTGCCGTTGGGATAAATAACATAGTTGGTAAGCTGGGGAGTTTTCCGGCCGTCCCCGAAACTGGCCGCCTGGACGATATCGGCCAGCAGGATACCGCCCAGAATTTTGGCATCGCTGAAAAAGTCGGCCGGGTTGAACTGGGTGGGTGTAGCGTTAACCGTACCACCGACCACGCCGATCGTACGCGACAGGCCGCCGATTTTGATATTGGGAGTAACCACCGCTCCGGATTTATCACCGGCTCCGTTAAAGCTGAGGTCTACCATATCCTTGAGCTTTGCCCAGATATAACCGGGGTTGGATGATGCATTGAAGCCTTTTTCACGAAAATCCGGGTGCATCTGGATGACTACTGGCCCGGGCAGCGGACTGCCTGAAGCCTGTTCGGCAGCGGGCAGGCGCACCTCGGCCTCCTGCCACGTCGGGAAGAAGCGCGCCTGGTTTTCCGGAAGCGAAGCTCCGGAGGGTTGCGGCAGGACCGCTCCCAGTATGATGCTTTTGACTTCAGCACTGGTATCTCCAGGTTTGCCGCCGGGCAGCCCGTCTTTTTTACTGCTGGGGGCAAAAGCCACCTTCTGGCCTGATAAAGACCTCTGGCGGCGTGATGCATTGGCCGAACCTGTTTTGTACGAACTTATGGCAGGCTCTATAAATGATGCTACATCGTCCGGCTGCTGCAGTGTCGACGATATGAAAGCCAGCGGACAGGTAAATTCCGTCTTCTGGGAATCGGAATCTTCGGCTATCAGGTGAAAGAGAAAATCCTGCCCCGCCACTCTTGGCCAGAAAGCCTTCTGGCCCTGGCCTTCCAGGTCATAGGCATCGCCGTGCAGGCCCGGATCATCCAGGGACGGGGTTATCAGGGTAGTAATACGCACACTGGTAAAGGGCCACTCTCTGCCCTGGAAGGGTTGAGAACTGTGAGCCGGATATGTTTTGACCGGCTGCCTTACCACGATAAAAAAGCGCTGGCGCAGGTAGGCTGCCGTTTGGCCGGTAAGCGGCCCTCCGGCTGGTACCGGCTGGAATTTGCGCTCGGTAACCTTTACCAGCGTTGCAGAATGACCGGTAGGGAATAAATAACCGCGGTAGACAACCCGTACATAATTATCCCGGGCCATGGCCGCCAGGTGACGCCATTCGATAATATCCAGGTCGGCTGACGCCGGGGCGTTTGGCCATTCACCCCTGGTATCCATCCAGGCTCCGAGGCTGCTTAACATAAAACGATTGACCTGGATGGGGGAAGGATTGTAATACACCGGCACAATACCGGGCGGGGAAATGTTGTAATCCGAACACAGCCTGACCATCTGCCAGCGGTCATTTTGGGTCAGGGACGTGCGGAAGGGCGAGAGATCATTGGCATCCGGTGTTACCGTACGGTCAAAACCCTGAGCCCATATCGCTCGAAGGGTACGGTAAATTGTCTGGCGTTCATCCACGCTCCATTGCCCCGGATTAAGCGAGTCCGGTGTCCGTATTCCCATCCGGGTATGCCACAATTCAGTACGTTGAGACCGGGTAACTGGCTGAAGAGCATGCGCCCAGCCGGCGTGGTAGTTGGGAGAAACGATTAATTGCCACGGCACTTCGAGCGCGGTTTGCCAGTACAAAGGCTCTACAGGTTCCTGCCCTGGCGCCTGCTCATCGGCCGGCAGGGCGGTGGGAGCCAGGCTGAGTTCATATTTTTCCCAGGAAAGAAGCTCATCCAGGGTGAATGGAATGGGGCTGGTGCCGGGTGGTATTTTAAATACCAAACGGCTGGCGCCAGCCAACCTTGCACCGACGCTGCCCGGCTGGCCCGGAGTTTCGGAACCGCCGGGGGGATTGGGATTGTTATTGGGGTCTTCGGTATCACTGCCGAGTTCAGCGGCAGTTTCCAGGTAAGCCTGCTCGGCGATATTCTGGGGCAGATAATCGTTCCCGTGGGCGAAATTAACAACGATATAAGCATTTCTGTCGGCATACATCCGTTGCAGATTTGTGCCGTTCAACTTCATATGATAGAAATCGAACCGCAGAGCCAGCATATCTTCTTTTCTTAGAACGGAAGCTGAAAAATCCGGCTTGGTAGAAAGTTCTTCGTTGTCACAACCGGCAAGAGGCAGCTTAAAGGCGCATGACGAATCAGACGCCTGGGGGATAACGGTATTTATAGCCAGAACCGACGCGTTGATCGCAAAAAGCTGCAGAAGCGCCCGTCGTGTTATGGGCCGCCGGCCCAGTTCGCCGGATAACCGGGAAAGCTGTTTGATTAGCAGCGGGTCATCGATTGGCGTCCCGTCCGCCTTGAGTGTCGAATCGATGAAATTTTGGAGAAGACGGCGCCGGTCAGCAGACGGGGTATGCTGAAAGTCATTCTCTCCAAACGAAGCACCGTCTTGTTTCAGGGATTCACCGTCTTGCATAATTGGGCCTCCTCAAATAGTACCGCTATGACACTGATGGGCAGTAAAAGCAGACCTGCTGCGGCCCCGGGGTTTGGGATGGGTATACAACCGGTAAACAGAGAGTTGAAAAAATAACCGGGCACGAGATAACAAAGGCAAAAACCGGTTAGAAACAAGATAAACCGGCGGGAAAAGACGATTATCACGCTTTCCCAAAGTTACCTCCTGCCAATTTTAACCAGAAACAGAGTATACTGCCGGCTCCAACCGGGATAAAAGTGCTGGTTCGGGCTTATTTGGGCTTGTAATGCATATTAGTTAAACGCGGATGGCTGTGTCAATAGGTTTTGTAACGAAACTTCGGGATATTCAAGAAATCATACGTGGTACACCGACTGTGGAAACCTGGTTAGTTTAATAAACAGGCAGGCAAATCGGACCAGTCGAACCCCGGCGGCTAGTTTGACAGGTGTAAACGGCAGAGAAAGACATGCCGTAAAGACAAAATAATTGAAAAACGCTAAATAACGCCGCTGAATTATAGAAATCAGGCAAGCCGGATGAGTATAATAATTGATATTCAATCAGAGAGGAGAACGGATATGCCGGTATGGTTTATTATCGTGACTGTTGTCGGGTTCCTGTGGTTATTAATTGAGAGTAAATGGATGACAATAAGGCTGCTGCGCTGCTAGGGCAGATATATACCGGATTAACAGCTTGAGAAACCGGCGCCGCTGAGAAGTATGGCGCCGGTTGTTTTTTAAATTGTCTAAAACACGTACAAAACCAGCAGTGCGACAATAACAATAATTACTATCAGGCCGATGCCGGCAAGCACCGATATCTTTAAAACTCGTTCACGTTTTTGCCAGTCCTGGCTCATTTCCGTCTGGGCTTCGAGGGCTTTGATTTCCTCCGGGGAAAGATCGGCATACTCTGCCCACTGGCCGTAAAGACGGCGCATTTTTCTTTCGGAACTGAACAGGTAAGTCAGGAAGCGGGTAACTGAATCAACCCCACTTTTCAACGCGGAGGGCTTCTTCTCTCCATAATCTTCATATTTTTCCAGCGGGGTATACTGAGAACTCTCTTTTTTCCTGGCCTTTATCGCCAGTTTTTTACCACACCGGGGACAATAAAGAGCACCCTGGACCAGCTCCTGGCCGCAATACGGGCAGTAGGAAAGGTTGACAGGCGGCGGAGGGGCTTTGAGGTCCTGGCCGCAATATGGGCAATAAGTTACGTCCGCGGCAAACATAGAACGGTCGATATATTCACCGCATTTAGGACATTCCATCTAATCCTCCATAACGTAACTGAAATTCCGGTTATATTTTAACACGCCTAAGCTATGTTTTGAAGCACGATTGATTTAAGGTTGAGGATGAATCAAATGACCCTGGCATTCAATCCTGCCGCATGACATTCAATGCGGAAGCGTTCCATCTCTTCAGCCGAAAAAGGCCGGATATCCATGCACTGCGGGTCGATGGTGTTTACCGGCTTGAAGTTCTGCAGGGTATAGTTATCCCCTTTAGCAAGTAAAGAGCATATCGATTGTATTGCGTTTTCATCGATAAACCCGGGTACGCAGGTTGTTCTAAACTCGTGGTTAAGCCCGCTGGATTTTATGAGTTCGATACTTTTTACAATGCTGTCGGTATTCACAATTACTCCGGCGGCTTTATTATAGTGTTTAAGACAGGATTTGATATCCATGGCGATGTAATCAAGCAGGTCTTTGTGTGTTAATTCCTCCAGTTTATCAGGCAGGCTGCCGTTGGTATCCAGCTTTACCTTCAAGCCCATAGTCTTCAGGCGAATAATAAAACCTTCGAGGCCGCTCCATAACGTGGGTTCGCCGCCGGTAATGACTACTGCATCAGCCAGTACCCGGGCATCTTCAATCCGGTTCAGGATATCCTCCTCGGTATAACGGGCCATTTTATGCATCTCAAGTACCAGGTCACGATTATGACAGAACGGGCAGCGGAAATTACAGCCACCCAGAAAGACTACCGGGGCCAGAAGCCCCGGATAGTCTATCAGAGAAATATCTTTATAACCCCGTATCATGGCTGGATTACGCTACGACACCTTCCAGCATATCTTCGGAGAAGAGGTGGCGGTCGCCGAATTCTTCCTGTTTGCCTTTATTCCATTGCCTGACCGGACGGAAATACCCTACCACCCTGGAATATACCTCGGTTTCATGTCCGCAGGTGGGGCAGGCCGGCTTCTCGCCACTGATGTAGCCGTGGCTGGGGCAAACGGAAAAGGTGGGAGTGAGCGTAAAATAAGGAAGATGGAAATTTTCCGCCGTTTTCATAACCATTTGCTTGGCCATTTCAGGGTCATGGATGCGCTCTCCCAGGAAGCAGTGGAATACAGTGCCTCCGGTGTATACCGGCTGTAGTTGATCCTGATGTTTCATGGCGGCAACCAGGTCCATTTCGGCATTCACCGGCAGTTGTGAGGAATTGGTGTAATATGATTCCTTTTCACCGGCGGTAATAATCTGGCTGAACCGCTCCCTGTCCAGTTTGGCCAGGCGGTAGCTGGCGCCTTCGCCGGGAGTCGATTCCAGGTTATAAAGATTGCCGGTTGTCTCCTGGAATCCGGCCAGCACCATTTTCATATAATCCAGTACTTCACGAGCAAAAGCGCTGCCGGCCGGGGTGGTGATATCTTCTCCCGTAAAGTTTAAAATGGCTTCATTCATGCCGATTAGGCCGATGGTGGAAAAGTGGTTGGACCAGTAGCTGCCGAGGCGCTCTTTGATGGAACGCAGGTAGCATATCGAGTAGGGAAACAAGCCCTGTTCGGCCAGGTTGTCCAGCGCTTTGCGTTTGATTTCGAGGCTGTCTCTGGCCAGTTCCATAATGGCACTCAGGCGGGCAAAGAAATCGTCGCGTGACTTGGACAGATAGCCGATACGAGGCATATTGACGGTAACCACTCCCAGGCTGCCGGTGAGCGGGTCCGAACCGAACAGACCGCCGCCGCGGCGGCGGATTTCCCTGAGATCCAGCCTCAAACGGCAGCACATGCTGCGGGCATCTTCCGGTTTAAGATCCGAGTTTAAAAAGTTGGCAAAATACGGAATTCCGTATTTTGCGGTCATCTGCCAGAGGGCGTCCAGGTTGGGGTTGTCCGGGTTGAAACCGGCAGAAATATTATATGTAGGAATCGGGAAAGAAAATATTCTGCCCTTGGAGTCGCCTTCGTTCATAATTTCGCAGAAAGCCTGGTTTATCATGTCGATTTCTTTCTGGCAATCACCATAAGTAAAATCCTGGGGCTCCCCACCGACTACGGCGGCTTCTTCCTTGAGGTATGAAGGCGGCGTCAGGTCGAAGGAAAGATTGGTAAAAGGGGTCTGAAACCCGACCCGGGTAGGCACGTTGAGATTGAAAACAAATTCCTGAATAGCCTGGCGCACATCTTTATACGCTAGACCATCGTTTTTAACGAAAGGAGCCATCAGGGTATCGAAGTTGGAAAACGCCTGGGCGCCGGCGGCTTCACCCTGGAGGGTAAAGAAAAAGTTCACTATCTGGCCTAGAGCCGAACGCAGATGTTTGGCCGGACGGCTTTCTATTTTACCGGCGACGCCGGCAAAGCCTCTCATGATAAGATCCTTGAGGTCCCAGCCGCAGCAATATGGGCCCAAAACGCCGAGATCGTGCAGGTGAAAATCACCGGACAGGTGAGCTTCACGGATTTTTTCATTATATATACGGGTAAGCCAGTAGTATGCCAGCACGTCGGATGAGAGATACACGTTGAGTCCCTGGAGGGAATAGGTCATATTGCTGTTTTCCTTTACCCTCCAGTCGCTTTCCTTCAGGTATTCATCAACCATGGAAACTGCTCCGGCCAGCAGTTTCTTGGCATCCCTGATCCTGGCATGCTGTTCGCGATAGAGGATGTATGCCTTGGCGGCATCAGCATAACCGTTTTGGATGAGCATCTTTTCCACCAGGTCCTGGACTTCTTCGACATCCGGTATCCGTCCCTGGCGGCAGGTGATATCCAGTATGGAAAGGACATCGTTGGTTACACGGTTAGCCTTGTCCAGGTCATCGTCACCGACCGCCTTCAAGGCTTTGGTAACGGCGGTGTAGATCTTGAAATTGTCGAATGGGACTACCCGGCCGTCACGCTTGGCAATTTTTTCAATTGTGATGGATTTCAGGTCTGCCATGTCATACTCCTTACTATAGATAGTTGTACCCATAATATATACCACTATATATGGGGCTGTCAATAGATATTTGGCCAAAATTAAACAATATTTTATTTTCGTTTTTAAATTGACTTGAAACAGGGAGTGCAAAAGTTCAGATACATCTTGGACTTCCGAGGAGGTGATATCGGGGAGTTGACAAAAATTACAAAATCAGTATAATTGTTAGGCAACACTAACAATTATACGAGGTATCATGAGTATCTTACCTTTGCACCTGCTTCAACCCGGTCAAAAGGGAAGGGTGGTAAAAATCAATCTGCGTGGCAAGTTCAGGTTTAAACTTATGGATATGGGTCTTATCAATGGAGTCGAACTGGAAGTTCTCGGCCTGGCGCCCCTGGGAGACCCAATGGAAGTTAAACTAAAGGGTTTTAATTTGAGCCTGCGTAAAGAAGACGCCATGATGATAATGGTACAACTTTCACCAGACGAAGACTGCGGCAATGGAAAATAGAAAACTGCTGCCGAAACAAACCGTGATCGCCCTTTTGGGTAATCCCAACTCAGGCAAGACGACGCTGTTCAACAATCTGACCGGGGCCCACCAGTATGTGGGGAACTGGCCCGGAGTTACCGTGGAAAAAAAGGAAGGCTACTGTAATTACGAGGGAAAAAGCTATAAAATTGTTGATCTCCCGGGTGTTTACAGTTTAACTGCCTATTCGCCCGATGAAGTCGTTGCCCGCAACTTTATACTGGATGGCAATCCGGATGTCGTGGTAAACATTGTTGACGGGTCTTCACTCGAAAGGCACCTTTACCTGTCTCTCCAGCTTCTCGAAATGGGAGCCCCTGTAGTGCTGGCTTTGAACATGATAGACGTTGTCGAGTCCAGGGGCTACACAATAGATGTACCGGCTCTCGAAGAAGAACTAGGCATCCCGGTTGTCTCCATGGCTGCCAGCAAAAACAGGGGTACCCGGGAATTGCTTGTCGCGCTTGCCGGGGCAATAAACCGGGGCAGTAATAACAAAACCGTCAAAATCAATTACGGCCGGGACATCGAACACGAAATAGAAAAACTGGTGCCTGTAATAAATGACAGCCAGCTTGGCGATATTTATTCACCCCGCTGGCTGGCACTGAAGATGCTGGAGCAGGATGAAGAAATATTGGGCCGGCTGCACAGAATGGAAGGCGAAAACGGTCCTGTCGCCGGGGCTCTGGCAACGTCCAACAGCCGGTTAAAAAATGTTTATGGTGATGAGGCCGAAACAATAATTGCCGACGCTCGTTACGGTTTCATCTCCGGCCTTATCAAGGATATCCTGCAAAAACCTCCGCAAGAGCCGGCATCGACTACCGACCGGATAGACCGGATTCTGGTCAACCGGTGGGCCGGGATACCTGTCTTCATGGCGCTGATGTTTCTGGTATTTCAGTTTGTTTTCAAGCTTTCCGAACCGCTGATGAATCTAATTGAAAAAATGTTTGGCTGGCTTGGGCAGCAGGTTTCCGGTATCTCGCCGGCCTGGTTAGGCTCTCTGCTGGGAGATGGCATAATCGGAGGTATGGGAGCGGTTATGGTTTTTATCCCACCTATATTTTTGATGTTTATAGCCATCGCTGTTCTGGAAGATACCGGGTATATGGCAAGAGCTGCCTTTATTATGGACCGGGCAATGCACAAACTGGGTTTGCATGGCAGGTCGTTCATACCCATGGTGCTCGGCTTCGGCTGTTCTATTCCGGCGGTAATGGCCTGCCGGACTATAGACAATCCCAAAGACCGGCTGACCACCATACTGGTCAGCCCGTTCATGTCATGTGGAGCCAGGCTTCCCATATATGTGCTGTTCGCCGGTGCTTTTTTTCCGGCATACCAGGGGCTGATACTGTTTTCCATGTATATAATCGGTATTATTGTGGCCGTATTCTTTGCTTTCCTGTTCCGCCGGACCATTCTGAAGGGGGAATCGGCTCATTTCGTCATGGAGTTGCCGCCTTACCGGCTACCTACCTTTAAAAGTATTTTCATACACACATGGGAGCGGGGCAAGCACTTTTTCATAAGAGCGGCTACGGTAATACTGGCGGCTGTAGTTATTATCTGGGTTCTCGGCAGTTTGCCCTGGGGGGTCGATTATGCCGGACAGGACAGCGTTTTAGGCAAAATCGGCGGAGTAATGGCGCCAATGCTTTCACCTGCCGGTTTCGGGCAGTGGCCGGCGGCTATAAGCCTGATAAGCGGGTTTGTAGCCAAGGAAGTTGTAGTTGCTACGCTGGGTGCCGTCCTGGTAACCAATGGAGCACTCCTGGGTGATGTGCTGGCGGGGCAACTGGGATGGGGGCCTCTGAATGCTTACGCCTTCATGGTATTTTGCCTGTTGTATATTCCCTGTATTGCCACCATATCGGTAATCAAAAGCGAAACCGGCAGCTGGAAATGGGCCGCCTTTACCGCCAGCTACACGGTGGCTGTAGCCTGGATAATATCGACCTTGATATTTCAGGTTGGCAGCTTGTTTCTATAATCATGCGTTGGTATAAAGCTAACCACCAAAATATGAGATGGTTTGTTCTTGCCAAGTATTATCGATAGACATCAGGATGGCTAAGCCATTATAATGGCACGAGAAAACACAATGGAAAAAAGCGAGCAGGAACTGAAAAATATTTTCACCCCTGCCGATATTTCTGAAGCCGTTGCCAGGCTGGCCGGGAGAATCAGTTCAGATTACAGCCCTTCCGGATTGCTGGTTGTAGGGATACTTAAGGGCAGCTTTATATTTCTTGCCGATATCGTCAGGCTGATTACGGTTCCACTGGAAATAGACTTTATGTGCCTTTCGAGTTACGGCAGTTCGACCCAAACAAGCGGCAAGGTAAAGATGCTGCTGGAACCGCGTTGTTCGATAACCGGGCGGCAGGTTTTACTGGTGGAGGATATCGTCGATTCCGGGCTGACCACCGCTTATGCACTGGATTACATAAAGAAAAGAAATCCACTCAGTTTAAAGCTGTGCACTCTTGTCGATAAACATGACCGGAGGCTGAAAACCATCCAGATCGATTATACGGGGTTTTCGGTAGAGGGAGGATTTCTGGTGGGGTATGGACTGGACCGGGATGAAAAATACCGGAATCTTCCGGGTATATACACTATAGGAGGTATCAAGTGTCCTTAAAGTCACTCAAACACATTATCAACGTAGCCAGGGGCGAAGAACCGGCTGACATGTTGATAGAAAATGCCAAAGTGGTCAATGTTTTTACCGGTGAAATCGATGAAGGCAACGTAGCGCTTGCCGGTGAATTTATCGCCGGCATCGGTGACTACAAAGAAGGCAAAGGGACTGCCGACCTGCAGGGAAAATATATATGCCCCGGTTTTATCAATGCCCATGTACACATAGAGAGCTCAATGCTGGATGTACCCGAATTTTCCAGGCTGGTTGTGCCCAGGGGAACGCTTGGGGTGGTAACCGATTTGCATGAACTGGCCAATGTGCTGGGTGTAGAAGGGATAAGGTACGTCAGTGAAATATGCCGCAACCTGCCGCTGGATTTCTATTTTATGGCCCCCTCGTGCGTACCGGCCACCAACCTTGAGACGTCCGGAGCGGCAGTGACATCGGATGACCTGGCCGAGGTTATGAATATCCCGGGTATTATCGGGCTGGGTGAAATGATGAATTATCCCGGTGTTTTAAACTGCGACGAAGAAGTACTAAAAAAAATCGAGCTTTATGAATCCAAGCTGATCGACGGGCACGCCCCGGGTTTGAAAGGCAAGGACCTGACTGCGTATATCGCTGCAGGAATTCACACCGACCACGAAAGCGTAACCCTGGAGGAAGCCCGGGAGAAACTGGCTAAAGGCATGCATGTAATTATCCGCGAAGGCTCCAGCGAAAAAAACCTGGAAGCATTGCTGCCGCTGGTTACCGATAAGACTTACAAGCGCTGCATGCTGGCCACCGATGACCGGAACGTATTCGATATCTTTAACGAAGGCGACATGGATTTCGTGGTATACCGGGCGATTGAACTCGGCCTCGATCCGGTAAGGGCAATACAAATGGCAACCATAAATACAGCTGAATACTACGGCATGAAGAGAGTAGGTGCAGTAGCTCCTGGCTATTATGCCAATTTTGTTACCTTTGCCGACCTGCAAACTATCGAAGTAGAGGATGTCATGTACCGGGGTTATCTCATGGGAATGATGAAAGAGCCCAACTTTACCCCCAGAGTTCCCAAAATCGCCAGGCCCGTTGATACCATAAACATAAAACCACTGACCGCTGAAGCTTTCAAAATGAAACCGACGGCTAAAACAATGCCGGTTATAAATATTGTACCCGACCAGATAATAACCAAAAAGACCATGGAAACCCCCAAGCTCGAAGATGGCTGGGTAGTATCGGACATCGAAAGGGATATATTGAAAATTGCTGTGGTCGAGCGCCATCATGCGACCGGAAATATCGGGCTCGGCCTGATCAAGGGTTTCGGATTGAGAAAAGGCGCTGTAGCCGCATCCGTATCCCATGATTCACATAATGTCATAATCGTTGGAACCAACGATGCTGATATGCTGGCTGCTGTAGGTGAAATTGAGATGATGCAGGGCGGGCTGGTAATGACTCTCAACGGCGAAGCCATCGGCCGGGTGCCGCTGCCTGTCGGAGGCATTCTTTCCACCGATACGGCTGAAGACGCCGGCGCACAATTGCACGATCTCGAAACCCTGGTAAAGGTGATGGGCGTCTCAGTCCAGTCGCCTTTCACGGCATTGTCATTCATGGCTCTGCCGGTTATTGGTGAAATCCGAATCACCGATAAAGGCATCGTGGATGTCGGCAAGTTTAAAATTATAAAATAGGCTGGGTTGAAATATTAACCCGGGTTAACTGCCCGGGTTAATATTTGACTGGTACCGGCGGCGATGCCATTCCTGGTAACACGCCAGGCCTTCACGGTCATTTAAAACGTTCCAGTAGCGGTAGTAGTCGGAAACATAAAAACGCGGGGAATAGTCGGTAACTACGCTCACAATACGGTCGGCCACCTTTTCCACGGTTTTCACCGCCATGGCTGAAGCAACCGGCACGGCTACTATTACCATTCCCGGTTTTTTTCTTCTAACTGATTCGATAGCGGCCAGCATGGTATAGCCGGAGGCCAACCCGTCATCAACCAGTACGGCGATTTTACCGGCAAGCACGGAAACCGGCCGGGACGAACGATAAATCAGGCTTCGCTGCTGGATGTCATTCCTGACCTGGCTTACCTGGTAGTTAATCTGGGCATCATTAAGGTTGATTCTTTTCAAGACATCGTGGTTCAAAATAACAGTACCGTCATCGGTTACGGCGCCGAAACCCCCCTCAGGGGCTAAAGGGATGGGTATTTTCCGCGAAATAATAATGTCCATGGTCGCCCCCAACTCGAGAGCTACATGGTGAGCCACCGGAATACCACCGTTGGGAATAGCCAGAACCACTGCCGGTTTGTTTTTGAATTCCCCCATGACTTCACTCAGTTTCTTGCCGGCATCGTAACGGTTTTCAAACAGCGGCCTGGTACCTGGTAAATGCATGATTAACCTCGAATTAATTATTCCGTATATTGAGATTGCTGGATAATGTCGATACCGTAAGCCAGCAGACGTTTTTTTTGATCAGTGTCAAAATCCACGTTTTCCAGCCAGGCCTGCAAAGCATCCAGGGGTGTTATCGCTTCTGCCTCCTGGCCGCCACCCAGCCGGGCGCGGGTGATCCTGATGATATTTTTGGAAACGGTAACAAAGTGGGCTGCTTTCAAGCCGGCTCTTATTTCGTTGTCTCTGAGCAACCCTTCCATATTTTGCGGCAGGGTTATTTCAAGGCGGACGATGGCGTCTGTAATGTTTTCCAGGTTGAGGTTGAGTGCTTGTATTACGGTAGATGTAGGATCGATATCATCAGGTGGGATTTCAACATTGACAGTAATAAAATTGCGGTTAGGCACCGGAACGAAACTGTAGCGTGTGTTTCGCCCGCCGGCTTCAGTTGGTTCAATATCGACCAGGAAAAACCCCTTTTCCTCATCTGCGTCGGAAAAATCAAGCTTTACCAGCGAGCCCGGGTAAACCACCGGCGGCTTTTCACTCAAGACCTGGCGCCGGTGAATATGGCCAAGAGCAACGTAGTCCAGTTTAGAATCGATGACATTGCTAATCAACAACTCAGGTTCCCTGCCGATGGTAGTGCCTTTTTCGGAACCGGTTTTTGCGCCCTTGACCCAGGCATGGGCGGCCAGAATCGCCGGATATGATGGATCGAGCCTGGCAATAAGCTGGCTGACAACACGGGTCAGCACTTCCTCCATCTGCTGGTGAATGGCATTAATATCCATATTCTTAATTTCATCGCGGTTCATCAAATTGGCTCTTCTAAGCCAGGGAAGGGTGATGACCTGTAAGATACCGCCACCTGCAGGGATACGGTATAAATCCGGTTTGCCGGCTACATAGACGTTATCAACTGCCAGAGTTTCGAATATTTCGGTGGCGCTGGCACGGTTAACGGCATTGGATAAATCATGGTTACCGCAGAGAATAAGGGTGTTGATTTTGTTTTCGGACAGGCGCCTTATCCTGCGGGCAAATTCCCTTTGCTGGGTAGGATTGGGCGAGCGGTCTTTGTAGGCATCGCCGCAAAATAATACCAGGTCCACCCGGTTGGCTATAGCCGCTTCGACCAGTTTATCAAAGGCATTCAGGATGTCGACCATTCTTGAGCAGTACCCGGTGGTCGGATCGATGCGCCCATAGGTTTCAACCCCGAGGTGTAAATCAGCAAAATGTAATATTTTAACGCTTTGCGAGCCCATGTTTTAAAAACCCAGCCAGTGCTTGCCTCCGTCAGGCAGAACTTCGAAGGCTTCACCGGATAACTTTGCCTGGAGAACAGGTGTCAGTTTTTCAATGGGGATTCTTAGCTGGCGCATCGAATCCCTGTCGCGTATGGTTACCGAATTGTCCTCAAGTGAATCGAAGTCGATAGTAATGCAGTAGGGTGTTCCTATTTCATCCTGCCGCCGGTACCGGCGGCCAATACTCTGGGCATCGTCATAACTTACGGCAAAACACTGCCTTAAGCGGGAATGGACCTGGCGGGCAACCGTAACCACGGGCTCCTTGCGGCTCAGCGGCAGTACAGCTACCTTGAACGGGGCAATTCTGGGGTGAAGGCGCAGCACTGTTCTGATTTCGTCTTTGTCCGGCTCTTCAGAGTAGGCATCACAAAGCAGCGCCAGTACAGTACGGTCTACCCCGCTGGAAGGCTCGATTACATAGGGAGTGATATGCTCTTTGGCTTCCTCGTCAAAATAAGTGAGGTCCACCCCGCTGCAGCGGGAGTGCTGCTTCAGGTCGAAGTCAGCACGGTTGGCAATACCTTCGAGTTCGCTCCAGCCCATCGGGAACAGGTATTCAATATCGTAGCAGCCCTTGGCGTAGTGAGCCAGTTCGTCCTGGCGGTGCTGCCGGAGGCGCAGATTCCGGCTTTGTATGCCAATACCGATGAACCAGTTAAGGCGTTCGTTCACCCAGTATTTGAACCATTCTTCGTCATCACCGGGCTTTACGAAAAATTCGATTTCCATCTGTTCGAATTCACGGCTTCGGAATATGAAGTTGCCGGTGGTTATTTCGTTGCGGAAAGATTTCCCGGTCTGGGCAATGCCGAAAGGTAGTTTCTTGCGAGTCGTGGAAAGAACGTTGGCGAAGTTGACAAAAATACCCTGGGCGGTTTCAGGCCGGAGATAAGCTATACTGGCCTGGTCTTCAACCGGGCCGATGAAAGTTCTAAACATCAGATTGAACTGGCGGGGCGCGGTCAGTTTGCCGCCGCACGAAGGGCAGTTGTCGCCCTCGAGCAGATCGGCGCGGAAGCGCTGTTTGCAATCCATACAATCGACCAGAGGGTCTGAAAATCCGGCAATATGGCCTGAGGCTTCCCATACTTTGGGATGCATGATTATGGCGCAGTCCAGGCCGACAACATCATCCCGGTTATGCACCATAGCCCGCCACCAGGCGTCTTTAACGTTGCGTTTCATTTCCACGCCAAGAGGCCCGTAATCCCAGCAACTGGAAAGGCCGCCGTATATATCGCTGGAAGGAAAGATAAATCCGCGCCTTCGGGCAAGAGATACTATTTTTTCCATGTTCAGTTCCGGTTTTGAGGTATTATCCACAGGGTAATCCAACTCCTTTTTGGGCGCCGGTATTATTCAAGGCGCATTATTTTGATAAAGTTGAGGGCGATTATTATACCGCCGGCAATCATGGTGATAACGATAAAAAGCCAGGCCGGCATAAGATGCACGCCGGAGACATTATAACTGAATATGTCGGCGGCAAGAAACGCCAGAATAACCTGGGGCAGGGCAACCATGTTGGAACACACTACTGCCAGGTTAAGGCCTTTTTTTATCGTAGCGGCCAAAGGCCGGGTTGCCAGTAACATCCTGAAAACCAGTTTGCCGGTCAGCCAGCCAAGACCCAGGAAAAGGGCCTGCAAAAACAATGAAACAAGAATTACCGTATTTGCCGAAGCCCAGTTTACGGGCTCACCGATGGAAGAAAAACGATATGCCAGCTCATCGGGCAGTTGGGGCAGAAATATCAGGGTGATAACCAGGCTGATGAGCGCTACGGCCGCGCTCAGCGCCATGTTCTTAAAGGTAAAACAATATTTCGAATCCACCGGCTCCTGGCCGCATTCAACCGGGCTCTTGTCCGGTTCGGGGGCAGTATCTGCATCCCGGCGCCGGGTGTCGGGCGGGCTGTCCTCTATTGCCTTTGCTTTCTGGTACTGGGCAGATTTATACCTGAATAGCAGAATAAGGCCAAAAAAAGAGCCGAAAACAAAGACAGCGCCGACAACTACAATTATAATTAAAAGGATACTGTCGTTCATGATTTTACAAAGCAGATTAAAGATACCAGCTTTACCGGACGGGTGTCAAAGCCATGCACCGGTATTTGCCGGTAGCTAAACCGCGATGTTAGAATCTTTGCGTTAAAAATACCTGAATAAGGAAATAGATGATGATTATAGACTGCCTGAGCGTGGGACCGTTCGAATCGAATTGTTATATAGTAGCCGATGAAGCCGGCGGTAATTGTATGGTTATCGATCCGGGAGAGGAAGAAAATGTCATTTTGAAACGTGTCAAAGAACTGGGCCTGACAGTCGAAAGCATCCTTCTGACCCACGGGCACCCGGATCATGTTATGGCGGCTCCGGCTGTAAAGGCCGCCACCGGAGCCAGGCTGATGATACACCCGGGCGACAAGGGACTGTTGAACAATAAAATGCTTAACCTGATGCTTGGCGTGAAAAGCCACGGCGATGTTGTGCCGGATGAACTCCTTGACGACGGCCAGCAGATTCAGGCAGCCGGCAGCTCTTTCAGGGTAATGCATACCCCCGGGCATTCCGAGGGCAGTATTTGCCTTGTCTCTGGTGATGTACTGTTCAGTGGTGATTTGCTGTTTGCCGGGGGGATTGGCCGGTATGACCTGCCGGGAGGGGACGAGAGGAAGATAATGCAAAGCCTGGGTATGCTTTTAGAGCTGGATGATCAGATAAAAGTTTACCCCGGCCACGGACCCCAGACTTCTATCGGGGCCGAACGCCGGGGCAACTTTTATCTGATGAACCTGTTTAAAGAAGGCCGCTGAAACTGGCAAAAATAGGCGCCAGAACCAGCGAAATAATGCTTATGAGCTTAATCATGATGTTAAGGGACGGTCCGGATGTATCCTTCATGGGGTCGCCGACGGTATCGCCGACCACGGCTGCCTTGTGAGCAGGCGAGCCTTTGCCGCCGAATGCGCCGGTTTCAATCCACTTTTTAGCATTGTCCCAGGAGCCGCCGGCGTTGGCAAAACTGATGGCCAGAACAAGGCCGGTGGCAATCGCTCCACCCAGGAACCCGCCCAGGGCGACAGGGCCTAGAACCAGGCCGACAACAACCGGCGAGAGGATGGTGATGATACCCGGCAGAAGCATTCTCTTAATGGAATCCTTGGTGCAGATATCCACACATTTGGCATATTCAGGCTTGGCAGTACCCTCCATGAGCCCGGTGATTTCCCTGAACTGGCGGCGAACTTCGTTGACAATGGAAAAACTGGTTTTGCCAACGGCATCCATGGTAAGGGCACAGAATACAGCCGGCAGCAATGCACCCAGGAAAAGCCCCGCCAGTACCGCAGGTTCCAGCAGGCTGATACCCTGGGAAGTAATACCAACTGCTTCGGAATAGGCAAACAGGAGTGCCAGAGAAGTAAGCCCGGCAGCTCCGATGGCAAAACCCTTGCCGGTTGCGGCAGTGGTATTGCCGAGGGAATCCAGGGCATCGGTACGTTCACGAATTTCCTTGGGAAGCCCGCTCATTTCAACGATGCCGCCGGCATTATCGGCTATCGGCCCGTAGGCATCGGTAGCATCCTGGATGCCCAGGGTGGAAAGCATGCCGACACCGGCGATGGCTACGCCGTAAACATCAGCCAGGTGATAAGCAGCTATAACGGCGATGACAATGAACAGAATCGGGGGCACGGTGCTGAGAAGGCCGTTGCCGAAACCGGCGATGATGTTGGTGCCGGCACCGGTCTGCGATGCTTCGGCAATTTTCAGAGTCGGCTTGTATACATAAGAAGTAAAGAAGTTGGTGCTTTCACCGATAAGAACTCCGGTGACCAGGCCGATGATTATGGCCCAGAAAATCTTGATATCGGCGCCGAGCCACCAGACTGCCAGGTAGGCAAGCCCTGCAGCCAGGACGGAGGAAACGACAGTGCCGCGCCTGAGAGCGTTTAAAAGGGCTGTCATTTCCAGTTTTTCACCAACGCGGATAAAGAATATACCTATAATGGAAGCCAGAATGCCGCCGGCAGCGACTATGAGGGGCAAAAACCAGCCGGCAGCCTGGTTGGGCACCAGGGCCTGATCCAGTACTGGCGACATAACGGCGATAGTAGCCAGGGCGGTGGTGGCGATGATGGAACTGACATAGGATTCGAACAGGTCGGCGCCCATGCCCGCTACATCGCCTACATTGTCACCCACGAAATCGGCAATTACGGCCGCATTGCGCGCGTCATCCTCGGGGATATTTTCCTCAACCTTGCCGACGATATCGGCGCCGGTATCGGCTGCCTTGGTATAAATGCCGCCGCCGACACGGGCAAAGATGGCTACCGAAGATGCGCCGAAGCCGAAGCCGGGAATAATCTGGATAAAATCAGCATGGCCGTTGAAAGCAAAATACAGGGCGGTGAGCCCCAGTATGCCGATACCGACCACGCTCATCCCCATTACCGCACCAGCGCGGAAAGATACCTTGAGGCCATGGTTGAGGCCTTTCTGAACGGCAGCAGCGGTTCTTGAGTTGGAACGGATGGCTATGCTCATCCCGATGAAACCGGCCAGGCCGGAGCAGATTGCCCCAAAAAGAAAACTCAGCCCCACCCACCAGCCAAGCAGTGGGATAAAGCCTAGGATAAGGGTTACAGCAATAACGAAGGCGGCCAGTATCCTGTATTCCCGGCCGAGGAAAGCGAGAGCGCCCTCCTTGATGGCGCTGGAAATGTCCCGTACTGCTTTGGACCCCTGGGGTTGCTTTAAAACGAACCGGGCCATAAACCCGGCGGTGACAACCCCCATCAAACCAGCAAGTAATGCAATTACAAGCTCCAAATTAGATCCTCCTTATAATATTTTTAATAACCTGAAAGTGTGTTGTGTATTTTTCCAGGTTAGTAATTACCGGTCACGTGCCTCAAATCTGGTTATCATCTGCCGGCAGGCGTTAAAGGGATCAGGGTTCAGGGTGACCCACCTGATAACCGCCGCCGCATCGGCCCCGGCTGAAATTACCTGGTGTATATTATCTATGTTTATGCCTCCGATAGCAACCAGGGGCATTGCGGTGGCGGTTCTGATAGATTTGAACTGTTCGATGCCGATCGGGGTGCATTCTTTGGACGCGGTCGGGAACAGCGCCTGGGCGGCAATATAATCCGCGCCCTGTATTTCAGCTTCCCTGGCCTGTTCGACTGTTGCAACCGAAACACCTATCAGCCGGTCGAAAGGCAGGTGCTCGCGGGCAATCTTAACCGGCAGGTCATCCTGGCCGAGATGCAAACCGTCAGCGCCGGCCGCCAGGGCAATATCCAGTTTATCGTTTACGATGAACAGGGCGCCGGCTTCGTAGCATATGGATTTGAGCCGGCAGGCGATATCGAGAAACTGCCCGGCGGGCATGTCTTTTTCACGCAGCTGTATTATTTTAACGCCGGCACGGGTAAGCTCGAGAGCCATATCAGCGTGAGACCGGCCGCCCAAAAACTGTGAGTCAAGGATTACATACAGCCCTTTAATCAACCGGCTGGTTTGAAGGCGCGCCAGGCCGCCCAGCAGGTCCTTTTCGATCGAGTACAGCCGGAACCTGGCTTTTTGAAAAACCTCCCCGGCGCAGTTAACCCGGGGCAGACGGGCGAATTCCTCAAGTGTCCGCAGAGCCTGCTCGGCCCGCCGGGCATTGGCGATAACGGTGGATGTAATATCCTTACCGGTGGAAGGCGTGTCGGCTGCAAAGCCGGCGCCGATATCGCCAGGGGCGTTACGGTTCGATACAAACTGGAGCTTCAGCAACCGTGGTACTTCTTCGATTTCGTGACGTATGTTTTTCAGCTCCACGGTGAGACCGGAATCGTTTAAAACCAGGCGTGCTATGTCTTCGAGTACTCTTAAACCTTCACCGGCCCGGTTAAGGCTGGCGTCCATTATTCGAAATACAGAGCCCAAAGCGGTTTTGGAATCGGAATGTTTCATTTTGCTGAAGCAAACATTTTAGCATAAATGGCTTGCCGGTTTAAAAGAAGCCGGTTTGTTCCACCGCATTGGCAATATGTTTTATGCCGGCGGGTTTACCGCTGTTACCCAGCGTGACGGCTATAACATCGATACGGTAATCTTCAGGCCCGCCGGGGTTAGCCTTTCGGTAGTACTCAGTCATGGTTATCAGTTTGCGCTGTTTGGAACGCGTTATCGATTCTTCGGGTGGACCAAAACCGGTTCCGGTTTTGGTCCTCACTTCTACGAATACCAGTTGATCGTCACGGGTTGCAACGATATCGATTTCACCCAGCCGGCTGGTATAATTCCTGGCCAGTATGCGATAACCGTTTTTTATGAGGTATTCCGCAGCGATATTTTCTCCAGCTTCGCCTGTTTGTTTAGTCGTCATAGATCAGCTCCAGGCGGGCTTTCAGGGGACCGAAGGAGTTGCGGTGAATGGGACAGGGCCCGTATTTCTGCAGGGAATAAAAGTGCTCCGGAGTAGGATAGCCTTTATTGTGGCTGAAACCATACTCCGGGTAAAGCAGGTCCATTTCGTCCATCAGCCGGTCACGGGCCACCTTGGCGAGTATCGAAGCACAGGCTATGCTTAAACACAAACCGTCACCGTGAAGAACGCCTTTTTGCGGCAGGTTGATTTCCGGCAATCTCAGGTAATCGATAAGAAGCGCCTGGGGCTGGGGCACGAGCTGGCGGAGCGCGCGCGCCATGGCCGTTCGGGTAGCTTTAACGATGCCGAAGGCATCGATCTCCTCATGTGACGAAAAACCCACGCCGAAAGCTATGGCATTGTCTTTAATACAAGGCTCGAGGTATTCACGCTTTGATTTGGAAAGCATTTTGGAATCCCGGACTTCATCCAGCCATTTGGTGGCTTTGCCGGGATCGAGAATGACAGCTCCGGCAGACACCGGTCCGGCAAGGGGCGCCCGCCCGGCCTCATCGATGCCGGCTACCAGAACATACCCCTGATTTACAAAAACAATTTCGTATTCGAAGCTGGGCTTTAATTTCATTTAAAGCCTGCCTGGATTATACCGCCTCCGAGCACCCGGTCTCCCTGGTAGAAAACAACACTCTGTCCGGGAGTTACCGACCTGGCAGGTATTTCAAAATACACCTTGATCAAATCTCCATCAGGCTGCAGGTTGACCGGAATTTCCCGGGAACGATAACGAATTCTGGCGGTTATTCCAGAGAGCGTTCCGGGGCGGCGTCCGGCAACCCAGGAAACATCCTCAACTGTAAGAAAATCGCGGTAGAGCTCCTTTTCGCCTTCGACGCTTATGAGGTTGCGCACCGCGTCGATACCGGTGACATACAGCTTGTGTGGCGCAGAAAGATTGAGCCCATGGCGCTGACCGATGGTGTATGCCCCCAGCCCGGCGTGGGTGCCGACCTGACGGCCCTGGCTGTCGACGATTATGCCGGGTTTTGAGGAGATGCGTCCTTCCAGAAAGCGCCGGTAGTTTGCGCCGGAAAGAAAACAGACATCGGCGCTTTCGGTGTTTTTATCAACCGGCAGGGCGAAAGAATCGCTCATCTCGACTACCTGTTTTTTAGTCAAGGCGCCTACTGGAAACAGGCAGTGCGAAAGCACCCGGGATTTGAGGGTATAAAGGAAATACGACTGGTCTTTTACCGGGTCGACGCCCTTTAGCAGCCGGGCCCTGGGGGAGGTGGCATCGATGCGGGCATAATGGCCGGTGGCCAGGTAATCGGCTCCCAGGCCCAGGGCGTGTTCAAGCAGTAGTCCGAACTTGATGTCCCGGTTGCATATTATGCAGGGATTGGGCGTTTTCCCTGCTTCATACTGGCGGCAAAAGGTGCCTATTACCCGCCGGCTGAACGGTTTTCGTAAATCTACAATATAATGGGGAATGCCGAGCCTGGCGGTCACTTCATGCGCCCGGTCGATATCCGAGACGGGGCCTGAAGCAAACAGGTGCATCGTAATACCCATCACGTTGTAACCCTGCTCTTTCAGGATAGCGGCAGCAACTGCCGAGTCCACCCCTCCGCTTATGGCTATTGCTACTTTTTTACCCGTCATCTATTCCCCGGAGGCTTGTAAAAGCAGGTTGAGATGCTCCTGAATAATAGCACTGATAATATCGGCGTTGAGCGTTCCATCGACCACCAGCCATCTTTCGGGTTCATCTTCGGCCACTTCCAGATAACCGTTTCTGATCTTCTGATAGAAACCGGGAGATTCGGATTCAAAGCGGTCCCTGTCCGGAGCAACCCTGCCGACGGAAACTTCAACCGGAACGTCGAGCAGAACGGAAAGATCCGGTACGGCTCCCTGATGGGCGATTTCATTGACCTCGCGAACCATCTCCAGCGGCAGGCCGCGGCCATAGCCCTGGTAGACCAGGGTGGAATCGCTGAACCTGTCGATGATTACGCTCAAGCCTTTTTCAAGAGACGGCAGTATTTCTTCTTTAACCAGATGTGCCCGGGCGGCATTGAACAAGAACAGTTCTGCCAGGGGGCTTACTTTAATGCCGTCGGACCATTTCAGCAACCGGCCGATTTCTTCGCCCAGCGGAGTGCTGCCGGGTTCGTGAAGCAGTACAGCGGGAATGCCTGAATTCTGCATATGCTGGTACAGCCGGAGCGATTGCAGGCTCTTGCCGCAGCCATCCAGTCCCTCGAATGATATGAATAACGGTTTGTGACTGGTCATCGCCCGGGCTCTTTAGAAAACCTTACTCTCCGGCGTGGTTCATAACCGATACTGTGGCTGGTTAAATCATTGCGTTCGGCTACCAGGTGCTGGAGGCGGCGTATGTAGGCACTTTGAGGGCTCAGTTCCACTTCCTCCTCGCCGTTTTTCAGTTTGCTGACAGCGCTTTCAGCTTCACGTATGGCAACTTCGGTCACCGGTAGTTTTTCATCCCCGGCAGGCCTGGTACGACGGTCAAGAGTTATTAGTAATTGTCTCAACTGGGCATTGGAATGCTTGCGCAGAACATATATAGGGAGGTTGGCAAACTCGGCATCGCGGATTTTTTGGGGTTTTCTCTGGTAGTAACTCTTGGATGTGACCAGAATATCAGCTTTGGTAATCGAATTTACGATATTCAAGTTAAGGTGCATTTCCCTGGCAAGCTGTTCCAGTCTTTCACGGTTAACCCCGAAAAGGTACATCCCTGGAAGTTCTTCGGCTGGTGAGGCAAAACCGGGACGGGCTGGAGCAGCTTTGCTTTTTTTGGCTACAGAAGGTTCGATGCGCTCGATTCTTACCTCATTGTTCTCGTCAAGAGAGCGGGTTTCCTGTGGAACCGGATGGTTGAGCAGAAGCCCGTCGACTGCTATGGCTACGTCCGGATGAACTGCCACCACGTCCCTGTCCTGTATTTCGACGACGATATGGAAGGTGGGCGGAGCCTTGCGTTCCAGTATGGTCTTTTGTGTACCGCGCCTCTTGGCTTCCTCGTCGCTCAGGGTAACCGTCTGTATGCCTCCTATGAGATCGGAAAGAGTCGGGTTGAGCATCAGGTTTTGCAGGGTGTTGCCGTGTGCCGTGCCAACCAGCTGCACGCCCCGTTCGGCGATAGTGCGGGCCGCAAGGGCTTCGAGTTCCGTACCGATTTCATCGATTATTATTACTTCAGGCATGTGGTTTTCCACCGCTTCTATCATCACGGCGTGCTGCATGCTCGGCGTAACCACCTGCATGCGCCTGGCCCTGCCGATTGCCGGATGCGGGATGTCGCCGTCCCCGGCAATTTCATTGGAGGTGTCCACCACAACCACCCTTTTGTTCAAACTGTCGGCAAGTACCCGGGCTACTTCACGCAGCATGGTAGTCTTGCCTACGCCCGGACGGCCAAGCAGAAGTACGCTTTTACCGGATTGAACCAGGTCTTCTATAACCTTTATGGTGCCGAAAACGGCACGGCCGACCCGGCAGGTAAGGCCGACTATCCGGCTAGCCCGGTTGCGTATAGCCGATATGCGGTGCAGGGTCCGTTCGATTCCGGCCCGGTTATCGTCACCGAATACGCCGATTCGGTTGGTAACATAATCTATATCTTCCTGGATTACTTCGCGTACAGACAGGTATATTTCCCGGTCGGGAAAACGGGCGCTGGGCGCCCTGCCCAGGTCCATAACGACTTCCAGCAGCATGTTTATATCAGCTTGCTCGGTAAGAGGCTTATATACATGCGGAGGCAGGATATTTAACAGATCAACCAGGTCATCAGCTGCAATTTTTGACAATAAAACCTCCCAACAACTCCCGTATTAATGTCCCGCCGGATAAAAGCAACATAAGCGCACTTATGTTTTGCCGCCGGGCAGATTCAGATGCGCTCGTATATTATTTTAACTGCTTGATAATACGTAATCAACAACGACAGCGGCAACTCCCGGGACGCGTTTTTCATTTCAGGGGATTCTTGCCGGGGATGCCGGGTCGTCTGGGATACCCGGCAGGGGTGGGTGAAATCTTGCGGATAACCACTATATAACGGTTATCATCAAGCCCGGCAAGCCTGACAGGTATGACGCTTGCCAGGCTGCCGCCAAGTTTTTCCAGAGCCCCGGCTGCCAGAGCGATTTCATCGCTGATGTCGCCTTTTTTATGAGCGATAAACAGTCCTTCTGTCCGGCAGAACGGCAGGCACAGTTCCGCCAGGGTATTCAAACGGGCTACCGCCCGTGAAACGACTATATCAAAATTTTCACGGTAATCCGGGGATAACGCCAGCGTTTCGGCCCGGTCGCATAATACGGTGACATCTTCAAGGCCAAGCCGGTCAACGATATGATGCAGGAAAGCGGACTTTTTAGCGGTTGATTCAAGCAGGGTAAGGCTGATTTGCGGCAGAGCGATTTTAAGCGGCAGCCCCGGAAAACCGGCACCGGTACCGATGTCTATGACCCTGGTTCTGTTTTCCAGATTGATGGAATCAAGGCCGCATGCCACGGCAAGGGAATCGGCAAAGTGTTTTACCTCAATATCTTCAGGTAACTTGATAGCCGTCAGATTGAATTGCCTGTTCCAGCGAGTCAGTTCGTCAAGATATATCTCGAACTTCTCTATCTGCTCACCGGACAGTTCGATTCCCAGGCTTAAGCTGATTTCCTGCAGTTTGTTCACTTATGCTTCGTTTGTAATTATAACATCAAACCCGGGTCGATTCTTGGTTTAAGCCGGGATATATGTTATATTTAATTCAACCCCTAGGGGAGCAGATATGCTGAGAGCCTTGCAGAGAGGCAACCCTTGTAACCTGAACTTGGTAATGCAAGCGTAGGGAAGTGGGCATTGTGACCAAGGCTTCTGGGTTTAATACCTCAGTCCTTGGTTTTTGTTTTTAAAGGAGATATATGGCGCAGTTGGAAATGGCCCGAAAGGGTATTGTTACCCCGGAAGTAAAAAAGGTCGCCAGGAGCGAAGGCCTGGATGAAAAACTGGTAATGCAAAAAGTAGCCGAAGGCCTGGTGGTGATTCCGGCTAACCCGAATCATGCCTGTCTTGAGCCGAGGGGCATCGGTGAAGGCCTGTCTACGAAAGTGAACGCCAATATCGGCACATCGTCCGATATAAGCGACCCGGAAGTTGAACTTAAAAAGCTGGGGGTTGCCCTCAAGGCCGGAGCCGATGCAGTCATGGATTTGAGCACCGGCGGCGATATCGGTGCCATGCGGCGGTCAATTTTAAACAACTGTCCGGTGCCGGTGGGCACTGTGCCTGTATACCAGGCAGCTATCAAGGCTATAAAACAATGCGGCGCTATTGTGAAAATGAGCGCGGATGACATGTTCGATGCCATCGAAGAGCAGGCCCGTGACGGTGTCGATTTCATCACCGTCCACTGTGGAGTTACCCGGCAGGTCCTTGCCGCACTTGAGAATAATCCCCGGGTAGCCGGCATTGTCAGCCGGGGCGGGTCATTCCTGGCGGGGTGGATAAGGCATAACAAACGGGAAAACCCCCTGTATGAAAATTTCGACCGTTTGCTGGAAATTGCCCGGCGTTATGAAGTTACCCTGTCGCTGGGAGACGGGTTGCGGCCTGGATGCAGCGCCGACGCAACGGATAATGCCCAGGTAGCCGAACTAATGGTGCTGGGAGAACTGGTTAAAGCTGCCAGGCAAGCGGATGTGCAGGTAATGGTTGAAGGCCCCGGCCATCTGCCGCTGGACCAGATACAAGCCAACATAAAACTGGAAAAGCAAATTTGTCACCGGGCGCCGTTTTATGTTCTGGGCCCGCTGGTGACCGATATCGCGGCCGGCTACGACCATATAACCGGGGCTATCGGAGGCGCAGTGGCTGCAGCAGCCGGAGCGGATTTTCTTTGCTACGTAACTCCCTCCGAGCATCTTGGGTTGCCTGATGAGGAGGACGTGAAAAACGGCGTAATGGCTTCAAGGATAGCTGCGCATGCCGCTGACATAGTAAAAGGGGTAAATGGCGCTGAGCAAAAAGACCTGGAGATGTCGAAGGCGCGTAAAATACTCGATTGGGACAAGCAGAAGCAGTATGCTCTGGATCCGGATAAAATCGATGCGGTACGCCGCCGGGCGGTGGCCGATTCTCATGCCTGCACAATGTGCGGCGATTACTGCGCCATGCAGCTTTCCAGCCAGTATGTCGAAAACCAACAGGAGTGTTAACCGGAGGCAAGTATTTTAAAACAAATCCATTGGAGCGCTGTGCCCCGGGAGTGATAGAATAAAGTATCGAACCAGAAGGAGTATCCATGCACGTTAAAATAACTACACAAAATCCCTCCGAAATATCCACCGAAGCGCTGGTGATGCTGTGCTTCAAAGATAAAATAAGCGATGATAAAAACGTAAAAACGATCGACTCTTTACTCGCCGGTGCAATAAGCCGGCTGGTTAAAAGTGGCGAAATAAAGGGTAAATCAGGCGAAGTAACGGTTATTCATACCCTGGGTAAGATTAAGCCGGAGCGTATAGTTATCGGCGGGATGGGCAAACAACAGGAATTTGTACCCGACGTAATCCGCCGCAGTGTAGCTGCAGCCTGCAAGGGCCTGATAAACAAGGGTATTAAAGAAATGGTTGTCATATTTCCCGACGGGGCGGCCGGTCAACTGGACTGCAGCCTGATGGCCCAGCTGGTAACCGAAGGCGGCATTTTGGGCAGCTGGTCGTTCAATAAATATATTACCGGGGATGACCAACCCGCCGGTATCGAAAGCCTGGTCCTGGCTGCCGGCGGTTTTTCAGCCGATGAAGTTCAAAAAGGTATCGATAAGGGCATCATAATGGCAGAAGCCGCCAATCTGGCCAGGGACATGGTCAATGAACCCGGCAATTGCCTGACTCCCTCGGATATGGCAGCCATTGCTGAACAGGTTGCCCGGGATAACGGACTGGAAATTTCGGTACTGGATAAAGCTAAAATGGAAGAACTGGGCATGCGGGCTGTTCTGGCGGTGGCTCAAGGCTCGGCAAACCAGCCCAGATTTATCATTATGAAGTACCGGGGCACTGCGGCTTCGGATATAGATCTTGCCCTGGTCGGAAAGGCCGTAACCTTCGATTCCGGGGGCATTTCAATAAAGCCATCGGAGAAGATGGAAAACATGAAAACGGACATGGCGGGTGGAGCTTCGGTCATTGCCGCTATACAGGCAATAGCCAGATTGAAGCTGACCATCAACGCAGTAGCCCTGATTGCTGCCGTAGAAAACCTGCCCAGCGGCACTGCCCAGCGTCCCGGGGATGTGGTAAGATCCATGTCCGGCAAAACCATCGAAGTTATCTCTACCGATGCCGAAGGCCGCATGACGCTGGCCGACGTGCTGACTTATGCCGTCAATCTGGGCGCTGAAAGAATCATCGATGTGGCGACCCTTACGGGGGCGTGTGTGGTAGCTTTGGGTGAAGTGGCTACGGGGGCATTTACTAACAACCAGGATCTGGTGGAACTGGTAAAGAAAGCCGGTGATGAAGCGGGTGAATACATGTGGCAGATGCCGATGTATAACGAGTACAAAGAACAATACAAGAGTGATGTTGCCGATATGAAAAATGTCGGCGGCCGTGAAGCCGGCGCCGTAACCGCAGCCCTTTTTCTGGGTGAATTTGCCGGTTCCAAACCGTGGGTCCACCTGGATATCGCCGGTACTTCCGAGACGAGCCGGGACCGCGGGTACTGGAAGAAAGGCGGCACCGGTGTACCGGTACGGACCCTGATAAACCTGGCAAACCACCTGGCGCAAAACAAGTAGCAATAATAAAGCCCCGGTTAAACGACCGGGGCTTTATTAAGTTTCTATGCCCAGTTTTTCAAGTGCTTCTTCCAGGCTGAAGCCTGCAATTACGATAACCTTGTTTTTCGAACTCAAACCTCGAACAATATTGATATCGCTCCTGGCGGTGCCCAGCTGGCGGCTTAAATAATCAATCGTTTCCTGGTTGGCTTTGCCTTCTACCGGCGGAGCTTTTATCCTGACTGACAGAACCCCGGCCTGATAACCGCTTATGCTGTTGGATTTTGCTCCCGGAGATATTTTAAGGTTCAGGCGGCATGTTTCCGGCATGTTTTATAGCCGGTCTTCAGCCGTTTGATAGACGCCGAACGCTATGCCGGAAAGAATCAGGATAACCGACAGCGCCCACCAGAATACGGCGGTAGTGATCTCGGGGCTCAGCGAACCGCCTGCATCGATAAAGCCGGGTAAAACATTCAAAGCGGTAAGGATTCCGGTTAACCCGACAGCCAGGCCGAGTAAATTGAATAACAGACACAGGGTTGTCATATTTGCCTCCAGTGTTTATTATTACGAAAGACTCTTTTATAATTAGCCTTAGAGTGTGAAGCGATATTAACATAATCAAGATTGAATAGTCCACATCCCGGGGGGAGCAGGGATCAATGCAAAACTACGAGAAAAAGATTGCCGCAATCATGACACGCAACCGAATGACGCTGGGGGTTGTCGAATCGGCTACCGGAGGCCTGATTTCTCACCGCATAACCAGTATCAGTGGAGCCTCAGAATTCTTTCTGGGTTCGGTTACCGCCTACTCAAACGATGTTAAACTCAAGGTTATCGGCGTACAGGTGGAAACGCTTGCGCGGCATGGAGCGGTAAGCGGCCCGGTAGCCGAACAAATGGCGGCAGGAGGATTGAGATTGCTCGGTGCCGATATATGTCTGGCCGATACCGGCATAGCCGGGCCCGCGGGAGGGACGGCGGAAAAACCTGTCGGCCTGGTATACATTGCCATTGCCGACCGGAACGCGGCTCGAAACCGGCATTTCGTGTTTTCCGGTACGCGTGAGCAGAACAAGCATGCTTTTGCCGAGGCGGCGCTTGGCTGGCTGGCTGAATGCCTGGAGACGCTTGACCGGGGGCACAATGGCGGATAAAAATCTGCAAAGGCACGTGGTGACCTGCTTTATAATGCATGGCGGTAAAATACTGCTGTTAAAACGCAGTTTGAGCGTCGGCAGCTTCAGGGGATACTGGGCAGGCGTAAGCGGGTTTCTGAAAACAAACCCGCTAAGGCAAGCTTACACTGAAATAAAAGAGGAAACCGGTCTTTCAGAAAACGACATTACCCTGGTAAATAGCGGGCGGACCGTTTCCGCCTGGGATGAGGGTTACGAGTGGATCGTGCACCCGTTTTTATTTGAGCTTAACAGCCGCAAGCAAATTACCCTCGATTGGGAAAACGAGGAATTCTGCTGGGTGATTCCTGAAAAAATGGCAGATTATAAAACAGTACCGATGCTGATCGAGGCGCTCAATCAGGTTCTTGGCCGGTGTTGACGTGCTGAATGCCGGTCATTATGCTGACCACCTCGTCAGGCTGCATTATACCGGTTTCGGTGATATAACCCTTGACCAGTTCCCTGGGAGTGATATCGAACGTATAACTTCGCAGTTTAACTTCCGGTGATGGCTTGAGGCGAGACCGGGAGTAGTCCAGCTGGCGAGGTTCGAGGTCGAGTTCCCCGGTGTTTTGCCTCGCATCGAATTTTAACTTTTCACAGGCTACATAGAACGGAATTTGCGCGTATTGAGCTGCCATGGCCAGCATACTGGTGCCGGTTGCATTGATAACCCGGCCGTCGGCAAGTACCCTGTCAGCGCCGACCACAACTTTACTGGTGTATTCTATATAAAGGCCAATGGCCACGTCTTCGATGAAAGTCACCGCAATACCATCTGCAGCCAGACGGTTGGCCAGGGTAATGCCGGCCCTGAAATCGCCTCCCGGTGCGAGTACGACGGTAATGTTGGGTTTTATACTGAAGGCTTGCCGGATAAGGGTGTAAACCGTCTCAGAGTAGCTAAGGGTAAATATTCTATCCCTGTCCCGTATTATTTCCGATCCGTAGTGGGCTATCTGCTTGTTGGCTTCGAGTGAGGCCTCGATGATACTGCGGGCTTTTTCCAGGGTAAGCTGCCTGGCCTGGGTGGCGGTGGCTGATGAGCTGTCATCCGGCAATTCGTTAAGGACCTGGTTTACGGCATTATAGATTGCGCTCATTGCCGGGCGGGCTTCGATAAGCCTTTTGCCGATTTCTTTGCGCCGGAGCAGATATTTATCCAGTTTCCTCAGGCGAGACTTTTCGGCATCGTTTATAAAAACCTGCACTGCCGTGCGGGCGATTTCGCCGGCACCGTGGCGGGAATCCTTTTTAATGCGTTCGATTTGCTTGAGGATTTCATTATCCAGTTTCATAGAACCGTAATTATACCACGCGCCCGGTGGTGTGCACTAAGCGGCTTGCGTGTTATACTTTTAAACATTCAATTACATTGGAAAGGGGTCTTATGAAAAGAATCGATGGCCGCAGCTGGGATGAATTGCGGCCGGTAAGGATAACACCGGGTTTCCAGCCCTTTGCGGAAGGTTCGGTGTTAATTGAAATAGGCCAGACCAGGGTGGCCTGCACTGCCAGTATAGAGGATAAGGTGCCGCCCTTTTTGCGTGGCAGCGGCAGCGGCTGGGTTACGGCAGAATACTCGATGCTGCCCAGGGCGACTCCCACTCGTACCGTCAGGGACAGCATGCGGGGCAGGATATCGGGCCGAAACCAGGAAATTCAGCGTCTCATCGGCCGGTCTATAAGAGCGGTTACCGAGCTTTCTCAGTTGGGGGAGCGAACCATTGTACTGGATTGTGATGTTATCCAGGCTGATGGCGGAACAAGGACGGCGGCTATTACCGGCAGTTACCTGGCGATGTACCAGGCAATATGCAACATGTCACGCATGGGGCTGGTAAACAACATATTTTTGAAACATGCCGTAGCCGCCACCAGTGTAGGTATTTCCAGGGGCCGCATACTGCTGGATTTAAATTATGACGAAGATTCAACCGCCGAAGTAGATTTCAACGTCGTGATGACATCCACCGGTGATTTGGTCGAAGTGCAGGGGACGGCTGAATCCAGGCCCTTCAGCCGGCAAAACATGAATGCCATGCTTGACCTGGCCGGCAAAGGTATCAATGAATTGCTGTCTATACAGCAAAATGTTATCAGCGAACTGGGTATCAGCCTGGGCTAAGGCCGGATGTGGCCTCGGCCGAATATGATCCACTTGTAGGAAGTTATCTCTTTAAGTCCCAGGGGCCCCCTCGCGTGGATTTTCTGGGTAGAAATACCAACCTCGGCTCCGAGCCCGAATTGCGCTCCATCAGTAAAGCGTGTGCTGGCGTTAGCATACACGCAGGCGGCATCCACCTCGTCCAGGAAACGCATCACCGAGCCGTAATCCTGGCTGATGATGGCCTCGGAATGACCGGAGCCGTGGTATTCGATATGCCTCAAGGCCTCATCGATGTTATCTACGACCTTGATAGCGATAACCAGGGAAAGGAATTCCTTGCCCCAGTCTTCGTTCGAAGCCTGGACGCATTTATAACCGGATTCTCTTATCAGGCCGCCGGCCCGGCTGTCGCAGCGCATTTCCACACCGCCTGCCCCGAGCGCTTCGGCCAGCAGGGGCAGATAACCGGCTGCGATATCGGCGTGGACCAGAACCGTATCCAGCGCGTTGCATACGGTTGGCCGCTGGGTCTTGGCATTGAATACTATGTTTACCGCGTCCTGGATATCGGCGGCACAGTCCACATAGGTATGACATACGCCGACTCCACCGGCTACTACCGGAATGGTAGAGTTTTCCCGCACCATATTGATAAGGCCCGCTCCGCCCCGGGGGATAACCAGGTCGATAAGATGGTTCATTTTCAGCAGGTAAACGACCAGTTCACGTTCAGTGCTGTGAATGAACTCTACCGAACCCTCCGGCAGGCCGGCCCGCCGGCAGGCCCCGCTTACCAGTTCAGCCAGGATCTTATTGGAGTTGAAAGCCTCCTTGCCACCGCGGAGGACAAGAGCGTTGCCGCTTTTTATGCACAGGCTGGAAATATCGATGGTAACATTCGGCCGGCTCTCATAAATACTGGCGATTACTCCCAGCGGAACTCTTTTTTTGCCGATTACCAGGCCATTGGGCAGAGTGCGCATTTCCAGCATTTCTCCTACCGGGTCCGGCAGGGCCATGACTTTTAAAACATCTTCAGCCATACCCTGTATGCGGGACTGGTCGAGCATGAGCCGGTCAAGCATCGCCGTGTTCATGCCGGCAGCTTCAGCGGCGCCCATATCCATACGGTTGGCGCTCAGAATGGCACCGGTCTGGCTTAAGAGGTCGCTGGCGATGTATTCGAGCGCCTTGTTCTTTACCGGGGTCTTGGCAAAAGCCAGCTTTCGCGAGGCCTTGCGGGCATTCTCAGCCCTGGTGCTTACTTCTTCCATAAAACTAGACATTTTTCCAAACCTCCGGCATGTCCCCGGCTGCGATAATTGCCCGCCGGTTTATTTGCGGTTACCCAGTTTACCACGCCCGTTGAAATGGTAGAAGTGCCGGGCGGCATCAGAACCCACTTCGTCACTGGCAAGAAGGATGCATTCGCCTTTTCTGCCGTCTTCGAATTCCATTATGAATACCGAAGCGCCGGCTTTGACCTCTTTATCCGAGACAAACTGCCCCCACCAGCGCTTCCGGGTGTAGATGGAGCCGTCGCTTTCGATCAGTTGATAACTGCCTTTACCTGCCAGCGTATCGCCGTCTTTATCATAAAGCAGGGCTGTACCACCGGAAAAATGAAGCGACAATTACCCCTGCCCTTCAAGCATCCTTGAGATCTCCGTTGCCGTTAAATATATAGCAATACAGCGGGCTCAGCCCCTGAACCGCGCGGTTGACCTTTTTGCGTAAAAAGCATCTGCCTTTCCTGCCGTCATCCAGCAGTATCAGGTAACTGTCCCCGTCCTTGATCCGTTTATAGTCGGAAAGGGTGAGCTCTCCCCACCAGCCATTGTCGTTGTTGGCAATCAGCCTGTAATTCACTTCGACGATGAGGTTGCCGTCGGTTGCATTGTAAAGATGTCCGGTTGCCATTATCGCTCCTTGTCTATAATACTACCAGGTTGTTGCGGTGAATCACTTCCGTGCCGTAGTCATAACCCAGCACTTCCTTGATTTTGGATGAGTGAATGCCTTTGATGAGTTTGATATCTTCGGAACTGTAATTGGTGAGGCCGCATCCCAGCCGGTTGCCTGCCGAATCAAACAAATTTATCGCATCACCCCGTTTGAATTTACCGGAGATGGAAACGATGCCAGCCGGCAGCAGGCTGCGTTTCTGGCTTATGAGGGCTTTTAACGCGCCGTCATCGATTACCAGTCCACCCCGTATACAAAGCCCGGAAATAAGCCAGCGTTCGCGGCTTTCCTTGTGAGAACCTGCCGGTAAAAAGCGGGTTCCCACCTGTTCTCCCCTGACGACACGGTTTACCACGTCCGGCTCGCTGCCACCGGCGATAACCACCATGATACCGGATTCGGCTGCCAGGCGGGCTGCTTCCAGTTTGCTTATCATGCCTCCGGTTGCGGCCCTGGAATGGCTGCAAAGCGCCAGCCGTTGAATTTTGGAATCGATTTTTTCAACCAGGGGGACAAGAGTGGCTTTATCGGGGTAGAGCAGGGGGTCGGCCGTATACAGGCCGTTAACATCGGAAAGAATCAAAAGCAGGTCAGCATCTACCAGGTTGGCTACCATAGCCGAAAGTATATCGTTTTCACCGAACTTGGCTTCCCTTATTTCGTCAATGGCTACAACGTCATTTTCATTGACGACGCACATGATATCCAGGTCCTGGAGAGCAAGCAGGGTGTTGCGGGCATTTAGATATCCGGCGCGGTCAGACAGGTCGTGTTTGGTAAGCAGCGCCTGGGCGATGGTGATATCGTGTGCACTGAACAGCTTTTCATAGATGTTCATCAACCGGCTCTGACCCACCGATGCATATACCTGGCGTTCTGCAATTTCTGCCAGCCCTCTTACCCGGCCGGTTTTTTCCTTGCCGGCAGCGCATGCCCCGGATGAAACCAGTGTGATTTCATAACCGTCACGGTGCAAAGCGGCCAGTTGATCTACCAGCCGGGTTATGCAGGCAATATCCAGGCGTGCGGTTGCATTGGTTAATAGATTGGTGCCTACTTTAACTACGATACGTTTGTGTTTTATCAAGCTTTGCCACGCATGTCAATATACTTAAAGGATATTATAGCAATCCCGGGCAAACTCGAACAACAAAGATGAGAAAAACGAAGAAATTGTGCTATGATTATCTTCGCCAGCTATGCATACTAAGGCTAGACCTCGCAACACTACACTTATAATTCTCAGCGCCATTACATTCCTGGGTTTTATAGATACCGTATTGTTACTGCCTGTTATTTCTATGTACGCAGAAGAGCTCGGTGCCGCCATGGGCATGACCGGATTTATCGTTGGTCTGTATTCCATCGCCAACACACCTGCGAATATCATATTCGGGCGCCTGATCGATAAAATCGGAAACAAAATCCCGCTCATAGGCGGCCTGCTGGGCGACAGCATAAGCCTGTTTCTGTATTCCCTGTGCCGCCTGCCGTTTCATTTGGCTATAGTACGTTTTGTACATGGTATCGCAGGAGGAATGGTCGGGCCGGCTACCATGTTCGGGCTTTCCCAGTGTTCCGGGCAGGACCGCCGCGGCCGGATAATGGGAATTTACGGGATTTCTATTGCCTCGGCTACATTGATAGGCTATCCGCTTTCCGGAATCATTGCTTCATACTGGGGTTATAACGTACTGTTTTACATTACATCCGGCCTGCTTTTCGCCGCTTCGATAATCGCCTTGAAACTGCCCAAAGGCAAACCTGAAACGTGTCCCGGGAAAATGAGTGTACTTACCAATGTAAAGCAGATGGTTTCACTGCTCAAAAAACCCGGCCTGCAGGTGGCTTATATCTCTATTATGGCACTGTATTTCAGCTTCGGCGGTCTGATAACGCTTCTGCCGTATCATATAGGCGGCATCGGTTTGGAGGCACTGCATGTCGGCGTACTGCTGGGTATCTTTTCGGCTTTTTTTATCCTCATGCAGATTCCCGTCGGTTATGTTTCGGATAAAATCGGCCGGCTGAAACCGGCAGCATTCGGCCTGCTGGTGTGCCTTGTTTCACTGGCAATTCTGCCCGGAATGCACAGCCTGCTTTCCCTGGGGATAATCATGGCTTTCTTCGGCATATCCTTCGGCATTATCTTTCCGTCCGTATCTTCAATGGTTATCGATCATTCAACAACTTCGGAAAGGGGTGTTGCCACAGGCATGTTTCATGCCCTGCTTACGCTTGGTGTCGCCGCAGGCGCTCCCCTGATCGGGGGTATCGGCCAGTGGCTGGGCATTGGTCCCGGCCTGTATGCCAGCGCGGCAATGGTGGTGCTGGCTCTGGCGGTAACCTTGAAAGCAGTCTTAAGGGCAAGAAATTCCCGTAACTGAGCGTACTTTTGGATAACCGGACTTTGAAATGGTTTATAATACCCGAAGGCTATATCCGGAGTATTAGACAGCGCTGATGAATATTACGCCATTACTTGCCCTGCTTGAAAAAGACAGTCAAACCAGGCATGTCGTTTCCGGAATTATGTCCGGGGACAGGGTAAGGGCCCTGGCCATTGAGAATGCCAGGCCTTTTGTGATTGCCGGGTTATACCGGCAGTTAAACAAACCGATGCTGGTTATATGCCCCAATCATCAGCGGGCGGGCCGGCTGGCCCGGGCCCTGGATTCATGGCTGGGCGGCACAGTATGCCTGGATTTTCCAGAAAACGAAAATATGCCTTTTCAGCGTCTGGCCGGCACCCAGGTCAATTCAATGGAAAGGATGGAAGTACTTTCCCGGCTGGAGCAGTACACACCTTCCGCTCCAGCGCCTGTCGTGGTTGCATCAGCCCGCTCGGTTGCCGCTGTAACCGTAGACCGGCGCCAGTTTGCCAGCAGGTGGATCACACTGCAGGCTGGTGAAGAACTTGACCCGGTCAGCCTGATGCAATACCTGGTCAAGGCCGGCTACCGGCCGGAAGCAACGGTAAGCCGGCCTGGTGATATCAACCGGCGGGGAGGCATTCTGGATGTATTCCCGGTTAGTATCAATACCCCGGTCAGGCTTGACTATTTCGGTAATGTTATAGACGAAATACGCACTTTTGACCCGCACACTCAGCGTTCCAGCGCCACGCTGGAACAAATAGCCATCGGGCCAGCTGTCGAGGCTTTCAGCCTTCTTTCCGCAACACCTGAGCAAATCAGGCAGATTTTTGACAGATTTGATATAAGCTCACTTGAACCGGGAATAAAAAATCAAATGCTGGCCGATATGGAAAAACTGATTGGCGGTTATCAGTTCCCGGAGATAAATTATTACACGCCGCTGGTTAACCGGGATTCGATACTCAGCTTTCTACCTCCGGATTCGGCGGTCATACTCGATGACAGTGCGGCGGTTCAGTGGGCGGTTGAAAATCTGAACATCGAACAACGAAATATTTACCAGAATCTTTGCGAACGCAACCTTGTGATGAACGGTTTTCCTTTCCCCTACCATTCATGGGAAACTCTGTCAGGCCAGATTGAAGCTGTAGCCGGGGCCAACATTGAAGACTGGGAAGCCTCAGCCGCCGCAGACGTGGTAAAACTGGATTTTAAAGCGCCCGGCCGGTTTATTCCACCGTATAAGGACTTGCTGAAGGAGCTGTCCCGAAATATCTGGGAACATAAACGCTCGGTGATAATATCCCACCAGGCTGAAAGATTTGCCGAGATTTTAAACGACGGCGGCATTATCACCACGCCCCTGGATGAACTGCCGGCCGTAATACACAAGGGGGAAACAGTACTGGTAAAGGGAATAATCGACGGGGGCTGGGTTTTCAACCGGGAAACCTGTTTATACACCGATACCGAGACCATGGGTTTTGCCCGGCAGAACCGCCAGGCGCCCAGCCGTTTTACGCGTGGCCACGTTGACCTGGAAAAGATAAAGACCGGCGAATATGTAGTGCATATCGACCATGGCGTTGCCAGGTACTCCGGGGTAACGGTGATGAACAGTGACGGGCTCAAACGCGAGTACCTGGTGCTCGAATACCAGGGCGAGGACCGTTTGTACGTTCCGGTGGACCAGATAGACCGGGTCAGCCGATATATAGGAGCCAGTGATACCAGTCCTGCTTTAAACCATCTGGGTACCACCCAGTGGCAAAAAACCAGGGAGAAAGCCAAAGAGGCTGTCGAGGAGGTGGCCCGGGAACTTCTGCTGCTGTATTCCCAGCGGGAAGTAATACCTGGTTACAGTTACTCCGGTGATACCATATGGCAGAGTGAACTCGAAGCCTCTTTTCCTTATACCGAAACACCGGATCAGCTTAAAGCCATCGAGCAGATCAAGCGCGATATGGTGCGCCCCAGGCCAATGGACAGGTTGCTTCTGGGTGATGTCGGCTACGGGAAAACAGAAGTTGCCGTCAGGGCTGCCTTCAAGGCAGTCCAGGATGGCCGTCAGGTTGCCGTGCTGGTCCCGACCACTTTACTTGCCAGACAGCATTACATAACGTTTCAGGAAAGACTGGGGGCATACCCGGTTGCCATTGAATCCTTAAGCCGCTTTAAAAACACCCGGGAACAGGCAGCTATAATCGATAAAATACAACTTGGCCAGATCGATATCATCATCGGCACGCACCGGCTGCTGCAGAAGGATGTCCAGCTTAAAGACCTTGGCCTGATAATAATAGATGAAGAACAGCGTTTCGGCGTCAAGCATAAAGAAATGCTGAAACAGAAGCGCCAACAGGTAGACGTACTGGCATTGAGCGCCACGCCCATACCCAGGACGTTGTATATGTCTCTTTCCGGGGTAAGGGATTTAAGTACGATTGAAACCCCTCCGGACGAGAGACTGCCAATACGCACCTACGTTGCCGAGTACAATCCTCAGTTAATCCGCGAAGCCATTGTTAACGAGATGGAACGTAGTGGACAGGTATTCTTTGTGCACAATCGGGTAAACAGCATAGCTATGGTTGCCGAGCGTCTTAAAGTGCTGGTACCCGAAGCACGCTTCGGAGTAGCCCACGGGCAGATGGAGGAAGAAGAACTGGCCGGGGTAATGGAGCAGTTCACCCGGGGCGATATAGATGTGCTGGTGTGCACAACCATTATCGAATCCGGCCTCGACGTGCCCAACGCCAATACGCTTATTGTAAACCGTGCCGACAAGCTCGGGCTGATCCAACTGCACCAGCTGCGCGGCAGAGTCGGCCGGGGCAGTGAAATTGCCTATGCATATTTTGTGTACGATGCCGGCAAAAACCTTACCAGTGACGCTCGCAAACGGTTGAGTACGATATATGAACTGGCTGAACTCGGTTCAGGATTCAACATTGCCATGCGGGACCTGGAAATCCGGGGAGCCGGAACTCTGCTGGGCACAAAGCAAAGCGGGCACATGAGCGCGGTGGGTTTCAAGCTGTACACACAAATGCTCTCACGCGCCGTGGAAGAGCAGAAAGCCCTGCAGGAAGGTAAGGCTTTACCTCCTGAAAAGCATCTACCGGAACCGGCTATAGACTTGCCTCTGTCTTTGATGCTGCCGGAAGAGTACATAACAGACGAAGGCTTGCGGTTGAACACTTACCGGAGATTGTCCCGGGTACGCAGTTTTGGCGAATTGGACGAAATAACCGCTGAACTCGTCGACAGGTTCGGCCCTTTACCTGAAGAAGTGGATAATCTGATGTACGCGATCAGGATTAAACTGCTGAGTATTTCAGCCGGAATTGCATCCATTACAATTGAAGGGGATTACCTTAAACTGGTTCCGTATGAGGGGCTCAACTTCAGACAGGTTCAAACATTTGCCGGTATTGCCGGCCTGCACGTTAACCGGTTCAACATCACACTGGAGATTTCACGCGTATCAGGACCCTGGAAACAGGCTCTGGAACTAACCCTCGAGAGAGGTCTGGCCGGAATCCAATATAGATGAGTTGAAAGAGCTCAGGACGCCGTTGACGAATTTGGGGGAGTTTTCGGAGCCGAAAGCCTTGGCCAGTTCGACAGCTTCGTTGATTACGACTTTCACCGGTGTCTGGCCGATATAAAGCAATTCGTACATTGCAAGGCGCAACACATTACGGTCAATCACGGCAAGCTGGGCAAGGGGCCAGGCAGGAGCAAAACGTGAGATATGACCGTCAAGTTCGTCCTTTTTATCGAGGATGCCGTCAATCAGTTTCTTGACGAACCCTTCATTTTCAAAGGACAACTGAGCCGCCCCGAGGGCGCCGTCAATGACTTTATCACGGCCGTGGCCGCTAATATCAATTTCGTACAGCGCCTGCAGGGCGGCACCTCTGGCTTTTCGGCGGGAGCTAACCATTTATTTTATTAATGCTCTGATTTTGCCTTCGGTTCTTTGAGGGCGATTACCTCACGGCCGTTGTAAGTACCGCATGTAGGGCAAACCTGGTGCGGGGCTTTCATGCTGTGGCATTGGGAACATTCGATCACGGCCGGGGTCGCCTCGGTCTTGATGTGGCTCCTTCTTTGGTTCTTTCTGGCTTTGGCGGTTTTACGTTTTGGATGGGCTCCCATTTATTTCTCCAATCTTAAAGTTTGATTCCCTCACAACCCGGACGGCATAGAGGCTTCATGGGTATTGCCAGTATAGCATACTGCCGGGCTGCTTCGGTTATATCCAGAATGTGATTTTCATCTATTATAAAGCTGTCGCGGTCCTCCGGTTTGCCAACGTATTCATCATGATAAATATCCAGCACCGGGAAATATTCTTCTTCAAACCCATACTCAAGTTCACACGGAAAGTACTCCAGGCAGCGGGAACAGGCCAGCTCAACTCTGGTGTTCAGTCTGCCCTTGGCCAGGACGCCGCGGCTGGTCCGCAGGAAATTCACCCTGCCCCACACCCTGCCCGGGGGAAAGCCTTCAAGTATATTTATTGCCTCATCGACAAGATAATCACGCGTTGCCCCTACGGGGTCCTTGAGCAACTGGGCTACCTGAAATTGCATTATCCGGGGTTCTTCCACGATCAAGCCTTAAACATAATATTATAGATATTTACCGGCAGGGCTGCAAACGCCTACATCGACTCGGGTACATTCATACCCATCAGCTTGAGTGTTCCGGCAAAAACGGTTTTAGCCGCCACCACCAGTTTCAGGCGTCCCCGGGTGAGTTCAGGTTCGTCCTTCTGGACAACCCGGCACTGCTTGTAAAAACTGTGAAACAGCGTGGCAAGGTTCTGGGCATAATAGGCCAGATGGTGGGGCTCCAGGGTGCCTGCCACCATAGCGATAACCTCGGGAAGCTCGACCATGCCTCTTATAAGAGCCAGTTCGGAAGGGTCGGCAAGCAGGCTGGTATCACCGGAAGAGTAATCGATATTTTCTTCAGCCGCCAGCCGCAGAATGGAGGCTATTCTGGCATGGGCGTACTGGATGTAATACACGGGGTTATCGGCAGATTCACGCTTGGCCAGTTCCAGGTCGAAATCCATCTGGGAATCGGCGGAGCGGGAAAGGAAAAAGTAGCGGCAGGCATCGGCGCCGACTTCTTCGATTACCTCCGAAAGGGTTATAAGCTCACCGCTGCGTTTCGAAATACGCACCAGTTCTCCGCCCCGTTTTAAAGTGACCATTTGGGAAATGATGACGTCAAGCTGTTCGGGGTCGAGTCCCAGAGCGCTCATAACCGCCTTCATGCGTGAAACGTGACCCTGGTGGTCTGCACCCCAAATATCGATAACACGGTCAAAGCCACGCACGACGAACTTGTTGTAGTGGTAGGCAATGTCGGCAGCAAAATAAGTCGGCGAACCGTCGCTGCGCACAACTACATTGTCCTTGTTGTCTCCCAGGGCAGTGGAGACGAACCAGGTAGCAAACTCTTTTTGAGCCAGGTAGCCGCCCTGTTCCAGGAGGCTCATGGACTTGTGATAGTAATTGTCCCGGTAGAGGCTGCGCTCGGAAAACCATTCATCGAATGTAACCTTAAGCCGTGCCAATTCGGATTTTATCTCTCCTATCATGCGCTCGAGGCCGATTTCACCCAGTTCGCTGACGGCTTTATCTTCATCCATTTCCAGATACCTGTCTCCCACGTCCCGGATGATGGATTTGGCCAGTTCGGCCATGTACTGACCCAGGTATCCTTCCTGGGGCATTTCTACGTCCCGGCAGTAGTCCTGCAGGTACCGGATATACAGGGAGCGCTTGAAAGCGTCTATCTGGGAACCGGCATCGTTGATATAATATTCCCTTTGCACCTGGTAGCCGCAGGCCGAAAGTACATTTGCCAGGGTAGAACCCAGTACGGCGCCTCTACCGTGGCCGACGTGCAGGGGGCCGGTGGGATTGACGCTGACGAACTCCACCTGGACTTTCCTGCCCCGGCCTATGTCGGCACAGGACAGAGCGGCCTTGCCTTCGAGAATGGCGTCTACCTGGCCGGCCAGCCAGGCAGGGGAAAAGGAAAAATTAATAAAGCCGGGTGGAGCCACTTCTATCGAACAGAATTCGGGGAGCGGGCAAAGATGGTCGATGATTTCCCCGGCGATGTCCATCGGCTTTTTACCCATGGCGCGGGAAAGCTTCAACGGCAGACTGGTAGCGATATCGCCGTGTTCGCAGCGCTGAGGATGTTCAAGCACAATTTCAGGCACCGGTACCCGGGGAAGGGTTTGGGCTGACTGGGCTTTGTCGACAGCATCGGCCAGCGCCGCCGCCAGGTTGTTTTTTACGATTATTATGTCTGTCATCTTAATATAAAGACAAATTATAACACAGCTTTAAGCGCATTGCGATTTTTTATACCCGGGTATGAGAGCGCGCATGTGGTTGATATGATGTTAAGATAAGCCTTATACTAGTTGAACTGCGTGAAAGGAATTATTGCAATGGAACCAAAAAAAGGTATCGAGCTGACCACCGGTCATAAACCTTCACAGGTATCCATTACCATCGGCTCTACCCAGGGGAAACCTGAAAGCCATGCGGTAAACACAGACCTGCGCTCGCAGAATGCATATGTATACATGGTCATGGATACTTCCGGCAGCATGAAAGGTTCAAAGCTGGAACAGGTTAAAAAAGGCATACTGGACTTTGCCTCCGACGCTTTTACAAAGGGCTACCGCGTCGGCCTGATAGCCTTTAATTCCACGGCCGAACACCTCAGCCCGCCTGCAGGCAATCTCGGCGGATTGCAAAAGCGAGTCCTGGATATGAATTCCGGCGGTTCGACCAACATGGCAGAAGCCATAAAAATGGCACACTACCACCTGGACAAAAACGATACCACCCGGGTAATGGTTATAGCTACGGACGGCAAGGCCGACAGCAAGCGCAATGCCCTGAAAGAAGCCGAAAAAGCCAAAGAGGAAGGAATAGATATAATTACTATCGGCACCGATGATGCCGAGCAGGACTTTCTAAAAAAGCTGGCCACCCGGGAGGAGCTGAGCCGTAAGGTTGAGCCCGAAGTATTTTCTCAGGCAATTTCCGATGCCTCCAAACTGCTGCCGCCGCCAAGGTCCATAACCAGGCGTTAGAATTATGAACTGGGAAGAAGCTTGCACTATAATCGGTGTTGAACCAGGCGCTACAGAGGGCGAAATACACGCCCAGTATATTTACAAAGCCCAGTTGCTGCACCCTGATAAAACCAGCGGTTTGCCGGAAACGGTAAGGCAGAAAGCCGAAAACGAACTCAAGCTTATTAACCAGGCATATGCATATCTCAAAATGCCCAACACCAACCCCTACACCTGCCCGCCGAAAATCAGCATTTCACCCTCCAGGGTTGTTTTTAAAAACACCTCCGAATCCGAGGTGCGTACGGCAGTCGTACGGGTAGAAAACACCGGCGGGCCTTTTACCCGCTTCTTCATGGAGCAATCCCCTGCCGGATGGCTGAGGGTGGTCCAGGCCGTCTCGGTTACCGGCGAACCCCTGCCCCTGGAAATAACGCTGGAGGTTACCGGTCCTGCCGGCTCCCATGAGCCGCTTAAAGTGAAACTGCCGGTGCGGCTGGAAAATGAAAAAACCGGCACCGGGGACGAAGCATCTATCGAGATCGAGTTGAGTCCGGGTTCGGCGCTCAGGTCCCTGCAGGGCAAAATATTCGGCCCCGGCCTTAAAAGCATGTTTTCTTACTCAGGATCCGGCGCCCAGCCCCTGTGGCAGAAATGGTTAAAAACTCTACTGGCGGTATCCGCCGGTTTGTTATTAGGCCTCGTATTTAACCGGGTTAGCGGAATGCCCATCCCATTGCCGCTGTTTCTGGGTGCTTCTGTTCTTTTTTCGGTTGAAAGGTGGCACCGGGAGTTGACTTCCAGGTTCAAACCGGTTAGCGCGCTCTACAAGCTGGGGCTGAACCTGGCTGTTGCGGCTTTGATAATTCTGCTTGTCTGGACCGGCGCCGGGGTTTACCGCCAGACGCTGGGTATAAGCAATACCACCGCCGGCTTTATATTCGGTGGAGAGTTTATCGCCCTTATTTACCTGTTGAAAGTATTCTCGAATAACTCCTGGAGGCGGCCTAAATTTGTCCCCACCATAATGCTGGCTCTCGTGGTGGCGGCTGTTCTTGCCTTTGCCGGTATCCAGCCACTTTCGTCCATCAAAGACATGGTGATTGAAGCGGTTGTCAATCTTTATGAATGGGTCGCCGGCCTTTTTCCCGCCGGCAGTTAGGGGTCAGCTTCTTTCTGCCTTATCACCTGACCAGGTGCGCATGAGTTCTTGCCTCAGGCCGGCATGCCGGGGCAGGGATAAATCCGGGTCTTTTTCAAATAGAGCGATAGCTTCCCGGCGGGCAGTTTCAAGTAGAGCCCTGTCCGATATTTTGGCCATCTTCAGGTCCGGGAGCCCGCTTTGCCGGGTACCGAAAAATTCTCCCGGCCCCCTGAGCTCCAGGTCCTTTTCGGCCAGCTTGAAACCATCCTGCAGTTCCTCGATAGCTTTCAGGCGTTCGGCACTGGTTTCGCTGGAGGTTTCGGCAATCAATATACAATAGCTCTGGTGCTGGCCCCTGCCTACTCTGCCGCGGAACTGGTGCAGCTGGGAAAGGCCGAAGCGGTTGGCGCTCTCGATTAATATTAAGGTGGCGTTGGGAACATCTATACCCACTTCGACAACGGGGGTAGCAACCAGGACATCCATTAAACCCTGGTAAAAACGGCGCATCACCGCTTCCTTGTCGGCGGCTTTCATGCGCCCGTGCAGCAGCCCCAGGCGCAGCTGGGGAAATACTTCTCTTGAGAGCTGTTCAAATTCGACTGTGGCCGCCCTGGCCTGAAGAGAATCCGATTCCTCGACCAGAGGGCAGATGATGAAAACCTGGCGACCTTCCCCAACCTGGCGGCGGATGAAGTTGTATGCCTTGTACCTTTCGCTTGAGTTTAGCCACCGGGTTTTGATAATCTGGCGCCCTGGAGGCAGTTCGTCAACAACGGAAAGGTCAAGGTCTCCGTACAAGGTGAGCGCCAGGGTCCGGGGAATGGGAGTGGCTGTCATTACCAGGATGTGGGGATTATCTCCCTTTTCCCGCAGTGCCTGTCTCTGAACGACACCGAAACGGTGCTGTTCGTCGATAACCGCCAGCGCCAGATCGGCAAAGTTGATTTCTCCCTGTATTATGGCATGAGTGCCAATGATGATACGGGTAGCCCCCGCCGTGATGCTCGATTTGATATTCTTCTTGGTTGAATTCTTGATATCGCTGGTCAGCAGGGCAACCTGCAGGACCGGTCCGCCGGGCAGTTTGAACGAAGCCAGAAAATCATCGGCCTCGACCGGTTCGAAAACGCGCCCCAGCAGGCCGGTTACGGCCTTGAAATGCTGCTGGGCCAGGATTTCGGTCGGGGCCATGAAGGCTCCCTGCCTGCCGGCGGCAACTGCGTTAAGCAGGGCTGCCAGCGCTATGATAGTTTTACCGGAGCCGACCTCGCCCTGCAGCAGGCGCGACATGGGTATTTCGGCGCCCAGGTCCTGAAATATTTCCTTCATTACCCTTTTTTGAGCGCCGGTAAGTTCAAAAGGCAGATTTCCCAGAAAAGCCCTCAGCAGGGTGTTATCGGTGGGTATGGGCCGGGTCCGGTTGACCTGCCAGCTTCTCTTTTTTTGCAGAACTCCCAGCTGCAGCAGAAAAAGCTCATTGAACGCCAGGCGGAACCTGGCCCGGTCCTTGAGAGCCGGGTCATCGGGGAAATGCGCCTGGAGAAGGGCCTCGCCAGCCGGCAGCATGTTGTTTCGCCGGATAATGTTTTCCGGTATGAACTCGATTACCAGGGGGGCATATGCCTCTACGATGCCTTTGGCCAGTTTTCTGAGCTGCCTCTGGAACAGCCCGCGGGTAAGCGGATATACCGGTACCAGCCGGCCGGTATGGGTAAAACCTTCCCCGGGTTCGTAGAATTCCCAATCCGGGGATTCGAATACCGGCCGCCCGCCGAAATACCTGACCCTGCCGCTGAGTACAATTTCCCTGCCCTGGCCCAGCTGCCGGACAAGGTACGGATTGTTGAACCATACCGCCCTGACATTGCCCGTGCTGTCACCGAGCACGGCTTCCGTACTGGGGCGGCCCTTTATGTTGATTCTTCTTGTCTCCCAGATATTGGCAATAACCGTTTCCTCCTGGCCTTCAGCCAGCTGGGAGACCGTTTTAAGATGTGAATAATCCAGATGGCGGTGCGGGAACAGATAAAGAAAGTCCCGGATTGTCTTAACATCCAGCCTGGATAATTTTTCAGCCAGAGAGGTGGAGATGCCTTTAAGCGCACTGACCGGCGAGTCCAGCCCGGCGGTGGAAACCTCAGCCGTTGGTTTTTTCAACCGGCGGGGCACAGATGGAGCCGCTTTGGGTGCCGGACCAGCCGCCACGCCCTGAGCATTGTTTTGTAAAGCCTGAATAAATTCTTCCACCCAGGCTTTACGCCTGTTTACCGGGAGGGATGCATAACCGGGCTTGGCTGGGGTTGAGGCGGCGGAAAAAACCGGCATCAGGCCTTTGCCCGTTTTCGGATTCTCCTTCAGCCAGTTTATTAAAAATTTATCCAGGCCGCCTACCACAGCGGTGTCCAGACAGCCCTTTTTCAGCTCAAGGGCTAAAACCTTGACGAGCGTATCGCGGTCTACTGCCAACAGCGGGCCTCCTGGCTGAAGCGAAAGCTAAATATCACAGAAACGCAGCCTGGGAAGCTTGATTTCAGGCAGCGCTGGCAGGTTGAACATTTTCCGGTCGGTTGCATCGCTTTTTAACCTGGTGGCTATATCGCCAGCCTTCTCACGCAGGGCAACTACCAGGGTACCCGGGCCTCCGTGAACTCCCAGGGCCGGACCCAGCCGGGAAATGGATATGGGGCAGGCAGGGCAAACACCGCTCAATTTTTCCCGCAGAATACCGGCATCACGCGGGGTTGTCGAATAAACTACAGCCATATCTTCTATGCCGGAAAAAGAAGTACACAGTCCTATCAGTTTTTCGATCGCTCTGGAACGCGTCCTGGCAATGCCAAGCGGGTGAATTTCACCCTGGCGGATAGTCAGCAGCGGTTTAATATTGAGTACACTGCCCAGCAGTGCCTTGGCGCGGCCGATACGGCCGCCGCGCTGGAGGTATTTGAGAGTGTCGAAAGCCGCCCATATGTGAGTACGGCTTATGTTCTGGCGGACCTCTTCGGCAATCCGTTCGACATTTTCTCCGGCACGGGCCAGCCGGGCCGCCAGCTGGGTCAACAGGCCCAGAGCCATGGAAACGGTTTGAGAGTCAATAACGGTAATACGGCTGCCGGCCGCGAGGCTGTCTCTGGCCTGAATGGCGGAAGCGAAAATGCCGCTGAGTTTGGAAGTGACCTGAATGGAGATAATATGCTCATGGTCTTTCAGGAGACGTGAGAACAAATCGGCAAAATCGGAAGGCGGCGGCTGGGAAGTAGTGGCGGTTTGTTCCAGATCCACCATGCGGTGGTACAGCTCGTCCTGAGAAATATCGACCCCGTCCCGGTAGGTCTTGTTGCCGAATACTATATAAGCCGGCACGATATTTATATCCAGCTCTTTGACAGCTTCGGCGGGCAGGTCTGCAGTGCTGTCGGTCACAACGCCGATTGTCATGACTTCCTCCTTTAGCCGGGTTTATTGCCTCGGAGCAGGAAAACACCCACGACATTGGGCCCCATGTAGGTGCCCAGAACCGGGCTTACGGTGGAACGAACGATATTTTCCTTGGGGAACAGAGCCGCCAGCCGCTCTACCAGTGCGTCGGCATCTTCCGGCGAGGTGGCGTGCTCTACAGCCAGTCCTTCGATATTACCGGCATTGCCGGCAACGAAATTATACAGGTAATCCAGGCCGGCTTTCTTGGAGCGCACCCGCACCAGCGGGGCTACTTCGCCATCATCCAGGGTTACGATGGGCTTGATGGAAAGCAGGGAGCCGACCAGCCCCTGTGCCTTGCCTATGCGCCCGCCTTTGGCCAGGTATTTAAGCGTTTCGAAATACATTACCGGCTGGACACGCTCGATGTTCTCACGCGTAGCGGCGGCTACCTGTTCCAGGCTGGCTCCCGCGGCTGCCATCTGGGCGGCTTTAATGGTCAACAGGCCCAGGGCCATGGCGGTATTGCGGGAATCGATAACCTCGATTTTAACACCCTTTTTCTTTATCATGCTGGTAGCGTTGATGGCGGATTGATAGGTACCGCTGAGTCTGGAAGAAATCACCAGCACCAGAATTTCGTTGGATTGCTCAGCCATCTGGTTGTAGACCTCGGCAAATACACCGGGAGACGGCTGGGTAGTAGTCGGGAAAACGTCGCCTACCAGGCGCCTGTAAAATTCTTCAGTCGATATTTCCACCCGGTCCAGGAAGGACTCCTTGCCGAAAAACACAGTCAGTGGAACTACGGTAACACCCAGAGATTTGGCCAGGTCTCTGGTGATATCCGATGTAGAGTCAGTAATAATCTTAACCATTGATTTTCTCCTGTTGTTTCTACTCAACCGATAATATATAGCTGTAATGCTGCTGGCCGCCTTTTATGACTTCCGTCTGCAGCTGAGGATAATCCTGGTTAATACGGGAGGCAACCGCCTGGGCATCAGCCTCTTCGATATCACTGCCGTAATACAGCGTTACGACTTCGCCATCAGCCGCGCCGGCTTTGGCCAGTGCTTCGAGCAGGCATTTTTCGGGCTCATTGGAAGAAGCCACGATTTCCCCGTCCAGGATTGCAATGGTTTGTTTACGCTTGATATCCATACCGTTGACGGTGGTGGAGCGTACCGCGCGGGTGATTTCGATGGTTTTAACCGTGCCGATGGCTTCGCTCATCAGCCGGTGGTTGGTTTCGAAATCGGCATCGTAATCGAAGGCAAGCAGTGCCGCCACACCCTGGGGCATCGTTTTGGCAGGCACCACTTTTATATTTTTATTTGAAAGCTTCAGTGTTTGTTCGGCTGCCAGGATAATATTCTTGTTATTGGGCAAAACGATGATGTTTTCCGCCCCGGATTTCTCGATCGCCTGAAGGATGTCCTTGGTGGAAGGGTTCATGGTCTGGCCGCCGGGAACTATCTGGCTGACGCCCAGACTGGTGAAAACCTCGGCAAATCCGTCACCGGCCACAACCGCTACCAGGGAAACGTCGCCGGTGGGCGATTTTTCCTTCTGCATCTCGAGGAAGTCTTCGTGCTGTTCATCCATGTTCTGGATATTCACATTGTCCAGGGTACCCAGCGTGGTAAGGTAGCTGATAACCCCGCCCGGGTCGAGGGTATGAATATGGATTCTGATGGTACTCTCGTCACCCACCACCACCAGCGATTCGCCTCTCTTTTCAAGCCGGCGGGTTATTTTATCCGAATTCAGCGACTGGCCCTTCAGCAGGAGGTTGGTGCAGTAGCCGAAAGGAATCTCATCATCACAGATATTTTCCGGTGATGTTACGCTGACCGGGGACAGGGGGATCCTGGAGGATATTATCTGCGGCTTGCGGAACTGCATGGCTTCACTTTCGCCTTTAAGGTAGCGGCGCGCCCCGTCGAGGATTATATACAAGCCCTGCCCGCCGGCATCTACTACGCCGGCATCCCTCAGGACCTTGAGCAGGGTAGGGGTATTGGCTACCGAATCCCCTGCAGCCGTCACCGCTTCTTCCATGATAAGGTCAAGGTCTCCTTCGCCGTTCAACGCTTTTGCCTTGGTAGCCTTGGCAACATCCTTTATAACGGTCAGGATGGTTCCTTCGACCGGGTTGGTGACACCTTTATAGGCTGCCTTGGATGCCTGTTCGAAAGCCCTGGCTATGGCTGCCCCGTCACAGAATTCAGCGTTCTCAAGCCCCTGGGCCAGGCCTAAAAGAATCTGGGAAAGGATTACGCCGCTGTTGCCGCGGGCTCCCATAAGGGCTCCATGGGACATGGAACGGGTTACCGTGGCAACGCTTTTGGTATCGGCTTCCTTGATTTCTTCCAGGGCGGAATGCATGGTAAGCAGCATATTGGTGCCGGTATCACCATCCGGTACGGGAAAAACATTAAGCGCATTGACCTCGGCAACGCTTTTCTCGAGCCAGCCGGTAGCTACTAAGAACATCTCTTTGAAGTCGGTTCCGTTGAGGTTCCTGAATGGTTGCATATTCGTTCAGTCCTTGCTAAGACTTTAAGCCTTGTGATAAAGTATACAGGTTGCCTGAGTTGCGGGCATTCTACACCAAAACTACACATCCGTCAAAGGAGTTATTCAACCCATGAAGTGTGAATTTTGCGGCAAAGATGTTCAATTTGGACATAACGTATCCCATTCCAAAAGGCGCACCAACCGCCAGTGGATAGCTAACGTTCATCCGGCCAAAATCATGATAGACGGCAAGGTTACCAGGTTCAAGCTTTGCACCCGCTGCCGCCGCACCCAGCGCCGGCTGGCCAGCGCCGGCTAAACCTGGTACATACGCTCTAGAGTTCAACTGATGCCCGGGCTTTCTCAAGTGCCCGGGCTACTTGTTGTGGCGCGGTACCGCCCGGCAGGTTGCGCGCCTTTACGGCGCTTTCAACCGTTATGTCCAGTACGTCTTTATCAAACACCCGGCTAAACTGGCGGTATTCATCCAGGCTTAATTCATCCAGGCTCTTGCCCAGCCCTGCGGCGTGGCTTACCAGCCGGCCGGCTACACCGTGGGCTTCCCTGAAACTTAATCCCTTTTTGACCAGGTAGTCGGCTACATCGGTAGCCAGGATATATCCCTGCCCGGCAGCTTTCAGCATAGCCTCCCGGTTTACCTGCATGGTGGCGACCATACCGGCAAACACATCCAGGCTGGCAAGTACGGTACCTGCGGTATCGAATAAGCCTTCCTTGTCTTCCTGAAGGTCCCGGTTGTAGCTGAGCGGTAAAGATTTCAAAGTAGCAAGCATGGCCATCAGGTGGCCGTAAACCCGCCCGGTTTTACCCCGGCCCAGTTCGGCCACGTCCGGGTTTCTTTTCTGCGGCATTATGCTGGAACCGGTGGAGTAGGCATCGTCGAGGGTGATGAAGCCGTATTCGCTGGTAGACCACAGGATTATTTCTTCAGCCAGGCGTGACAGGTGCATCATTACAAGGCTGGCACAGGCTTCGAATTCGACGATAAAATCCCGGTCGGATACCGCATCCATCGAATTTCGGGAAATCTGTGAAAAACCCAGCTCGCGGGCAACCTGCTCACGGTCTATGTCAAAGCCTGTACCGGCCAGGGCGCCGCTGCCCAGCGGCATGCAGTCAGTTCTTGCCAGGCAGTCCTTTGCCCGGCCCTTATCGCGCTCCAGCATTTCGAAATAGGCCAGCAGATGGTGGGCAAACAGCACCGGCTGGGCATGCTGGAGGTGAGTGCAGCCCGGCATAATCACATCCTGGTTGTGTTGCACCTGGTCAATAAGGGCTTTCTGCAGGCCTCTCAGGCCGAGGGTAAGTTCGCCCAGCCTTTGTTTGACATAAAGACGAATATCCAGGGCGACCTGGTCGTTGCGGGAACGGGCGGTGTGCAGTTTGCCGGCAACCTCCCCCTTAAGTTCGAACAAGCGCGATTCGATGGCCATGTGGATATCTTCAAGCTCCGGTTTGAACACGAAGCGGCCTTCATCCAGCTCCTGCTTGACGGCAAGGAGGCCGGCTTCGATCTCCCCGGCTTCTTCAGCGCTTATGATGCCCTGGCGGCCCAGCATGCGGGCATGGGCGATGGAGCCGCGGATGTCCTCCGGGTACAGCCGCCAGTCGAAGGGCAGTGAAGTCGTATAGTTTATTACCTTGTCTTCGGCCGGTTTGGAAAAACGGCTGCGTATATGGCTCATCAGTCACTTTCCTTTTTATGGGCTCGGGCCTGGGTTTTAAGCGGCAGGCCCCATATATGGATAAAACCGGGGGCGGCGCCCTGGTCGAACAGGTCGCCCTTGTCGTAGGTAGCCAGCGAGAAGTCGTAGAGGGAATAGGGGGAGCGGCGCCCGGTTACGGTGCAGGTGCCCTTGAACAGCCGGAGGCGTACCGTGCCGGTGACAAAACGCTGGGTGCTTTCCACATAGGCGGCCAGGTCTTCCCGGTGAGCCGAAAACCACAGGCCGTTGTAAATCAGGTCGGCATATTCCTGGGCAACCCGGTGCTTGAAGTTCATCTGCGGCTTGGCAAGAACCAGGGCTTCCAGGGACCGGTGGGCGGTTATCAGGGTTACTGCCGCCGGAGCCTCGTAAATCTCGCGTGATTTGATGCCCACCAGGCGGTTTTCCACCATATCGATACGGCCGATGCCGTGCTTGCCGGCCAGTTCGTTAAGGCTCATGATCAGGCTCAGCCCGTCGGACCGGGTACCGTTAAGGCTTACCGGCACACCCTTTTCAAAGCCGATTTCGATATATTCCGGCTCGTTGTGGGCGGCGGCGGCCGAAACCGTCATTTCATAGGCATCTTCAGGCGGCTCGTTCCAGGGATCTTCCAGTACACCGCATTCGACGGAGCGTCCCCAGACGTTGGTATCGACCGAGTAAGGGCTTTTGACCGTAACCGGCACGGGTATGCCGTGTTTTTTGGCATATTCGATGGTTTCTTCACGCGTCATGCCCCATTCGCGCGCCGGGGCAACCGATTTGATATCCGGCGCCAGCGCCGCAATGGAGACTTCGAAGCGTACCTGGTCGTTGCCCTTGCCGGTACAGCCGTGTGCAATGGCCGAAGCGCCTTCCCGGCGGGCGACTTCCACCATCAGCCGCCCCATAAGCGGCCTGGAAAGAGCGGTTGCCAGGGGATATTCACCCTCGTAAAAGGCATTGGCCTTGAGCGCCGGAAAGATGAATTCCTCCACCAGTTCCTTGCGGGCGTCTATTACCACCGCTTTGAGCGCCCCGGCCTTGACCGCCTTTTCCTTGACCAGGGTAAAATCCTTTTCATTGCCGACATCGATGGTTACGGCAATAACTTCCATGTCGTATTTTTCCTTCAACCATTTGATGGCGGCCGATGTGTCCAGCCCGCCGGAGTAGGCAAGCACTACCTTGTTATTCATGTATTCCCTCCGATTCTCATTTATTATATAACATCCCGGCGTTAAACAGAGGCCTGCGGGCGGGTTTAAAAGTGCTGTTGCAGAAATTCGGTTATGGCCTGGCGCAAGTCAACGTAATCCCAGCAGTAATAATGGCCCGGCGCACCGATGTAAAACAGGATATCCCCCGGCTGTTCCTGGTAAATGCCCAGCATGGCTTCCAGGTTGGAGCGGATAATGGTAAAAACATCGCCCTGGCTGAAAGAATCCGGAACCGAACCGTTGTGCCGGAGCACCAGCGAGCGTTCGTTGGCCACACAGCGGGTTATCACCGTCGGCCCGGTTTGAATGGCAAAGACTCTCTGGTTATCTTCCAGCCGGCGAAAGGTTTCTTCTACGATAGATGCCCCGTTGCTTTCCCCGGTTATGATTACCTGGAGCCCTTCGAGGTGCAGGGTCAGAAAATCTATCCTTTCAGCCAGTTCGGCCGATTTGAAAGGATAAAACCCCCAGAACGCCATGGCTTCGGAAAGAACTCCGGTCAGGCTGGTTTGAGAGCGCTTGTAGTCCACCGCCAGCAGTTTATAGCCGCGGCCTGAAAGTTCGCCCATGATTCCGTCCATAACCGTCAGCCAGCCGGAAGCATCGGTTACCGAATCCCAGCCGAAACCGCCGGCATTGAACACCAGCAGAATGTCGATATCCTCACAGTTTTTAAAAGCGCCGATCAGCTGGTCGGTAAAATCCTCAGCCGCTTTCGAGCCCCTGCCGTAGAGCGATTCGGCCCGCCTGGCGGCGTCTTCAACCACCGCCGGCCCCACGCCGTCAAAACCATCGGTTGTGAGGTAATGCTGGCTGTTGCCTTTGTAGTACAAGCGGTTGGCTTCGACAGGAGCCGGTACAGCCAGCACTATGGCAACGCACGTCGCCAGCACGACAAGTACTATTATATTGAGCTTGCGTATATCACCCGGCATACTGGATAGCCTTTAGCACCCGGCGTAAAATATCGAGCGCCCGGTACAACTCATCCGGGGTTATGATAAGTGCGGGCATAAAGCGCACTGCATCGGGTTTGAGGCGGTTGACCAGCAGGCCCTCTCTCAAGCAGTCGAGCACGACCTTATCAGCGATTTCGGTTTCGAAAGACAGCGCCTGCAGCAGGCCCAGCCCCTTGGTGGCCTTGACACAGTCAAACTCTTCGACCAGGCCGGCCAGTCCGTCATGCAGCAGTTTGCCCATGTCGGCGGCATGGCGGCTCAGGTCATTTTGAATGATGTAGGAGATAACAGCCCGGGCGGCTTCACAGGCCAGGGGGTTGCCGCCGAAAGTCGAGCCGTGTTCCCCGACGCCAAACACAGAGGCGTGATTTTTGGCCAGGATAGCCCCTACCGCAATACCCGAACCCATTCCCTTGGCCAGGGTCAGAATGTCCGGCTCTATACCGTAGACCTCATAGGCAAACATACTGCCGCAGCGCCCGATTCCAGTCTGAATTTCATCCAGTATCAAAAGGATGCCCTTCTCATCACACCACCGGCGCACCTGCTTAAGGTAGCCGGCATCGGCCAGGTTTACGCCGCCTTCACCCTGTACGGGTTCGAGCATAACAGCACAGGTATTTTCGGTGGTGGCTGCCTTAAGGGCATCGATGTTATTGAATTCGACGTTTGCAAACCCGGAGGGCAGAGGTGTGTAGGGCTGCTGGTGTTTGGTCTGGCCCGAAGCCGAGACCATGGCCAGCGTGCGCCCATGAAAGGAGCCGAGGGCGGTAATGACCTCGTAAGCCCCGCCGAGATGCTTGTGGCCGTAGCGGCGGGCCAGCTTGACGGCGCCTTCGGTGGCCTCGGTGCCGGAGTTGCAGCAGAAGACCTTGTCCAGGCAGCTGTTTTCCACCAGCAGACGGGCAAGTTCGAGCTGGGGCACGGTATAGTAGCTGTTGGAGGTGTGAATGAGCTCGGCCGCCTGGCGGCATACGGCTTCGACCACCACCGGGTGGCAGTGGCCCAGGGAATTTACCGCCCAGCCGGCCACCAGGTCCAGGTACTCTTTGCCGGAGTCGTCCCAGACGGTATTGCCCCGTCCTTTTACCAGGGTGACGGGGAAACGCTTGAAGGTGGGCATGTAGTATTCTTTTTCTATTCCAATCCAGTTTTCCATGGCTTTTTCTCCACGTCAGGTATTATTTCGGTACCGGTACTTCCGGTGGTAAGTTCATTTCTGAGGCAGTGGGGCCTGCTGCCGTTGATAATGGAACAGGCGGTGGTGAGGTTGCCGGCCGCCTGGATGCATGCCTTCAGCTTGGGTATCATGCCGCCGTGGGCGGTGCCGCTTTGCAGAAGGCCGGCTGCATCCTCAGAGGTAATCTGGCCAAGAAGCCTTTTTTGGTTGTCCATCAACCCGTCCACATCGGTCAGAAAAACCAGCCGGCTGACTTTGAGTTCGGCTGCAATCGCCCCGGCAACGGTATCGCCGTTTATATTGAGCAGGGCGCGTTCACCTTCATTTTTTTCAAAAGCGTTGAAGCTGACCGGTGCTACCACCGGAATGAAGCCGGCCGAGACCAGCGCTTCCAGCGGCGCCGGGTCCACCCTGACCACGGCTCCGATATAACCCCGGGCTCTTTCCCTGATCCTGCCCTGGATAAGGCCCCCGTCCACCCCGCTGATGCCCACGGCCCTGCCACCGGCGTTCAAAATGGTGGCCACGATTTCCTTGTTGACCAGGCCGGCCAGCACAGCGGCAACCATTTCCAGCGAGGCTTCATCGGTGATGCGCTCTCCCTCATAAAAAGAGGTGGTATGGTTCTGCCGGGTCAGCCACTGGGTAACCAGCGATGCGCCGCCGTGCACGATTATGAGCGGTTCACCACGCTTTTGCAGTTCGATTATATCGGTGATTACGCTGTCGCGGCTGTTGTAGATGGAGCCGCCCAGCTTTATTACGATTGCCCTGTCCAGGACGTGAGTCATAAAAATATACCTCTAGGTGGTGTATTCGCTGTTTATGGTTACATATTCTTCGCTGAGGTCGCAACCCCAGGCAACAGCCCTGCCGCGGCCCAGGCCAAGATCCAGTTCGATGATGACCTCCGGCTCACCCATGGCATCCCGAACCCGGTTTAAGTCAAAATCCTGGATTTTGCCATTTTGCCAGAGCTCGACGGGGCCGATTTTAAGGCTCAGCCGGTCTTCAAAAAATTCCGCTCCGCTGCGCCCGGCGGCTGCCACGATGCGCCCCCAGTTGGGATCGGTGCCGTGGACGGCCGATTTTACCAGGCTGGAACCGGCAATGGCTTTGGCTGCCAGGCGGGCATCCTTTTGGCTGCGGGCTCCGGTGACAGTTACCGTTATCAGGCGGGTAGCTCCCTCACCGTCCGAAGCTACCGAACGGGCAAGGGCAGCACACACCTCGCTCAAGGCTTTTTGGAAAACGGTAAAACTTTTGGAACCCTTGACAATCATTTCATTGCCCGCCAGTCCGTTGGCCAACACCAGCAGGGTATCGTTGGTGGAGGTGTCCCCGTCGACACTTATCATGTTGAAGCTGCCATCGGCCGCTTTTTTTACCGCCAAGTTCAGCGCCGGCAATTCGATTGCGGCATCGGTGGTAATAAAACACAGGGTGGTGGCCATGTTGGGGGCAATCATACCAGCCCCCTTGGCCGCACCGCAGATGGTATAGGCGCCGTCAGGCCCTTCGATCCTCAAGCCGAACTCCTTGGGACGGGTGTCGGTGGTCATGATAGCCCGGGCAAAATCCACCCCGCCTTCAACGCAAAGCCGGATTGAGCCGAGATGGCTTTCGAATTTTTCCATGGGAAGCTGGCGCCCTATAACGCCGGTGCTCATCGGCAGAACCCGGGCGGCATCTACTCCCAGTTCGGAAGCGGCTAATGCTGCCATTTTTTCGGCATTTGCCAGCCCGGTTTGACCGGTGCAGGCGTTGGCGATGCCGCTGTTTACCACCAACCCCTGGATGGATTCAGCCGGCACGCGCAAGCGGCACACCAGCACCGGGGCGGCTTTGACCTTGTTGGTGGTAAATACTGCCGCCGCCCGGCAGGGCGCTTCGGAATATAACAGGCAGAGGTCCAGCCCGCAGGGAGGGTGGGAATTTATGCCTGCATATACCGCTCCGGCCAGAAAACCTTTAGCCGAAGTGATGTGGGCGGCTGGAATATGATTAATATAATATGGCATGAGGTTAAAATATAACACAATGAAATAATGTGAACAATCAAGGCCAAAACGGTGATGCTAACGGTAAACGGTGGCTACCCGGTAATATCGGCCTGTTCTTTTTTCGGGGACCGCCGCCGCCTTTTCCAGCCCAGCATGGCCAGCAGTTCCCCCACCGCCACATCACTGCTTTCATCAACCAGCGGAACGTCTGAATGAATACGGTAACGGTTTTTACGCCCGATTTTAACTTTCGTAATGTAGCCTTCCTGTTCCAGGTCCTTGATAATTTTATGAGCGGTACGTTCGGTTATGCCCACCACGTCTCCGATTTCCCTGGCGGTGTTTTTGGGCTGCTTGGCGATGGTTGCCAGAACCAGCCCGTGGTTGGTGAAAAATCCCCAGTCTGCCATATTAAAACATCCTTACTAAAGTCCCGCATTGAAGGCGTAAAAGCTGTTTGACACGCCCTGACAAAGACGGTATAATGAAACCTGAAACAATATTCAGGAATCAGAACTATTGCAATCAGAATTAGGTGTTATAGTTCTAACTTAAGCCAGGATAGATTACCTTATATAGATAGCGATGTCAAGGGAAGAAAGGGGAAAATTGGGAAAAAACATGCTGCAGTACCTCTTGTATTTTGTAGTTGGCGGAGGATTGGTAGCCTTGGTGGCCTTTCTGGCTCAAAGAGGTAATGCCACTTTAACCATTATGGTGGCCAATATACCGGTTATGTTTTTGTTGAACATGCTGCTGACCTATAAAGCCGGCGGCGTGGACGGCAGCCTGATGTATGCCAAAGGCGCACTTATGTACCTGCCGTTCTATATAATTTTCGTAGTTATCACCATGTTCCTTATTCCCCGGCTGGGTATGCCCCTGGCGCTTATTCCAGGTTCGCTGGTATTTATAGTACCGGTTCTGATACGGCGTATGCGTGCCCACCGGGTGCCGCTGATTCACCCGCTCACCGAACCCGCAGTTGTCCCCGGTGCCGATTTCAGCGCTGAACAAACCGGCAGCCGCGCCGGTACCGCCTGATAAACTTAATAAGCTGATTTTTCTGGCGGGGGCTTTGGAGCGATTCGAAGCCCCCATTTTTATTGCTGACGTTTTCTGTAAACTCTTGATGTTGTAAAATTATTCCAGAGCACAGGTCTTAACTTGATAGAAGCCTGCCAGCCCGGCACCGGTCTATGATAAAAGATGGATTAAATAACGCAACGTGGCAACCGGCTAGGAACTCAGCCAGCCTGCTTGCCGGCATAGAAAATGTTGATGTACCCGGCTATCGCATACTGGAGATGGAAGGGCCCAGCGGCAGGTTCGGGGCGCGCTACTTCATGCTTTCGATAGCCCCTGATAAATGGCCGGGAGAGGCTGAGCCTTTCATCACTGGCCTTTACAACCGCGGACGCTACCCGGCACAGAACTGGTTTGAGATCATTAACATTGCCCCGGAGGTTCCTGTTAACAAGGGCAGTGGACTTATTTTAGGCGTGTCTTCGCCCGCAACTCTTGAGGTTTTTAGATTTATGGTGGATACGTTGCCGCCCGGCGGGCATATGATGATTGAGTATGACAGCCCGGCCCAGGCTGAAACAGCCCGGGCACTGGCGGAGGGTATTCCACCAGCGGCTACTCCCACCGGGTATACGCTTTTTATGGCAGGCTGCCGGGCAGGATTCAAGGACTGGTATTTCGCCGAAGGCGGCAACGAAGGCCCGCGCAAACTGCAGGCTTACAAGCCGTTGAACCACCAGCATTTGAAGCAAAAAGCCGTTATTATGGCACAGGAACTGGAAGTATTTTTAGAAAAGTTTACAAATCGCCAATCAGCCGAACCGGCAAACCAGGCCAAAGACCGGGCTGAAAAAGTGCTGGGTATATTACATAACATTATCAAATAATCGTAATATCCTTGACACGTTCTTTATTCTTCAATACACTGGTAAACACAAGACAAGTTAATATCTTCTTTCAATTCACCATTCTAAACTCACTATTAATTCACAATGCTTAAAAGTTTTAACTATATTTAAATTTTCTTAGAGACGGGAGGCAGTAATTTTGAAAATTGCATACGGAACCGAAGTAGAAGATAAAAACGGCAAGTACATCGGCCAGGTTAACCATGTTATCCGGGACAGCTGGACCGGGGGTGTAAGGAAATTCGGGGTCTGGAACCCGGGATACGAAAAGGATGTAATGGTTTCGCCGGAAGATATCGAAGAATTCAAGCAGGGAAAAATCGTTTTGGCGGTACCGATTGAACAAACTTCCTGACGGCCAACCGGCTACTGGAATAACCGGTGCTGTTCGGCTTGCCTAAAGCGGGCTGTTTTTGATAGACTTAAACCTGAACGCGGGCCGTTAGCTCAGTTGGTAGAGCACCTGACTTTTAATCAGGGTGTCACAGGTTCGAGACCTGTACGGCCTACCAGTTAGCTTCAAAGGGGAAATGCTCCAATCGTAAGAGGCGCCTTTTAAGGCGCCTCTTCTTTTGTTAAAAAGTGCAATCCGGCGCCCTGACTGATAAGAAAGCCAAAATGATTCCCGCCACTACTTGCCTCACAGTCACTTCACAATAAAGGGGGCAAGTATTACGATGAAGGTACGAAAAAACTTTCGGTGGGAAGACATGGAAAAGGGTGGCATTGAACTGGGTCAACTCATTCAACACTACGAGGTGTTTAACCGCAGTGAAGGAAAATCACCCCAGACGGTATCATGGTATAGCGAAGCTCTTAACGCCTTTCTGCGCTGGCTGCAGATGGAGAACATGCCAACCAGGCTTGGTAATGTTGGCGAGAACGAAGTACGTGCATTTGTATTATATCTATACAGCAAAATAATCAGAGGCAAGCCGCTTTCAAAACACTCAGTTGCCAATCGAGTCCGGGCGCTAAGAGGATTCTACTCATGGCTTGCTTGGAAGGGTTATACCGATGGGCATGTTCTGGCCGATTTTAAGCCACCTAAAACGACACAGTTGCTGGTTGAACCCCTTACACCACAAGAGATAGACCAGTTATTTAGCAATATTAATCAGAGCACGGCTCTTGGATCAAGAAACGGAGCTATATTAGCGCTTTTTCTCGATACCGGTATTCGACTGTCGGAACTGGCAAACTTAAAAGAAACGGACGTCCACCTGGATCAGAGATACTTTAAAGTACTGGGCAAAGGTTCTAAAGAACGTATCGTGCCTTTTGGTGCCGATTGCCAGAAGACCTTGCTTCACTATTACTATCATTTCCGGCAAAGGCCGGCTCATCAAGGTATAGACACGTTTTTCCTGACGCTGGATGGTTATTCTATGACGACTACCGCCGTCAAGTCGATGATTAGACGCCTGGCAAAAACCGCTAATGTTCCAAGGATACACCCTCATCTTTTCCGGCATACTTACGCAACAAGATTCTTGCTCAATGGGGGTGATGTCTTTTTGCTTAAACACAACTTGGGCCATTCTACTCTTATGATGGTAGAGCACTATCGGCACATAGCCAGCAGGCAGGCAGCAATTCTCAGTGAAACCTTTTCCCCGTTGGACAGGATGAATCTTAAGGAAATGCGACGAAAGCGCCGGAATCAGAACAATTCAGGCCAGATCTATCCAAATGCGGGTTTTAAGCGCGACAATAATCATAACGGCAATGGTCGGGCTGAACAATACGAAAACCAAGGTAATAATAGGGCTACTCCAAAGGAATCTCACCACGCTTCCTCAAAGGGGCGTAACCGGCAGAAAGCATGAACTCCTCGATGTCGTAAACATTCACAGCCTGACCATCAGAAACCAGCGCCAGGGCCAGCAGAACGACTACATCCCGGCTTGGGTTTGCCCGCTCGCCGTTTTCAAGGCGCAATAGATAAGCTTCACTGAGTCCGGTCCACTGGGCCAACTTATATCTAGATTTGCCTGCCTTGCGCCTCAGCCTTTTGAGTATAATGCTGAATTCGGTTTCTTTCTCTTGAATTTTCACCTTTTTAAACCCAATTATTCCTCTTCTCCTTCACAACACATATACGCAACTTTTTTGGGAATTGGCCAACTGGTAAATCTAAGAACCTAAAAAAGCCTATCGAACCCCGCTCTCCTAATGGTCGAGGCCCAGTCTAAAAACCTCCGTTAGTACTCCGTTATTTACACGGCAGTTCTAACAGGATAGCTTAGATTTAGTTCCCACTAGTTATTCCAAAAAGGGGAAGCGTAACTAGTGGGTTTAAATTACGGTGACCTGTTTGAGGATTGGGAGATTGCTTTGGCAAAGGCGGTGATTTCCCAATTCCAGGCCGACCATCTTTGGTTGAAGACCTGGGAGTTTGATGATTTGCTTCAGGAATGTCTTACTCACTGGTATCTAAAGAGCAATCGCTATAATTCCGACCGAGGTGCTTCCATCAAGGCCTACATGCGCAGGGTACTAAAGAACCAGCTCTGCAGCCTGCTGCGTCGCGAGTTATCCGATAAAAGACGCGTCCAGCATAATACACAGTCCCTGGATGAGCCACTGGGCGAGGGTGATATCACCCTTGGCGACATATTACCCTCAAGCATTCCAGACACAATCGATAAACTGGACATGGCCTCCGTTATAAACGGGCTTACACCCCTGCAAAAACAGATCTGCCAGTTACTTGCGGAAAATATGGCTGTCAGCCGGATCGGAAGAGTACTGGGAATATCAAGGCATAGTATTCGTCGAGAACTGGGCATTATCAAGCAAGAATTTCTAAAAGGGGGATTTTAAAAAATAGTGACATTAAGCCGCCATTTTCCAGATTTTTTGCGTATATGTGTTGCAGGAGGTAGAGAGCCCAAAGCAGAGCAGCCAAGAATTGGAAACCTGGTAGGGCCGCCGTTTTGTAAAACTTTGCACATGTTGAGCAACAAAGGGGAAACACAGAATGAGCGCACTCTGTAAATTTCGATTTACCAAGAAGATACGCAAGGAGATGATCGAAGCCAGCATCGTTTCGGCTATCTTCAACGCCGAATGCTTCTTTGGAAAACCCCGGGTAAGGGTTAGTGGGGTTTCATATTACCTGAGCGAAGACGGGTGTCATTTACTCATCGATGTCTCTTCTGAAGTCGGCCAGCATGTAGCCCAGATATTCACCGGAATCATGATGAATACAGCCGGCGAAGACAACTTCCAGGTAAGGAGAGTCGAAGGCGAGGCTGTGCCAACGGGTGGATAGCTTAATGGTTAGCTGGTACTGGCAAAGGATGTAAGCAGTTGCCTTAAACCACCAGGGCCAGGATGCGTGTTGAGGGGTTGCCAGTAAACGGCATGCCGGCCATAGCCAAATACAGGAATTAACAAAAACGGTATGGGAAAGAAATTGAAGAAATGGCCAGGTACAAGATTTTTGAATATTGTCGGGCCTGCCGGATTTGTGTTGGGCCTGAATGCATTTACGAAAATGAAGTTTTCCACGTAGGGCCATACAAAATCTGTGGTTCATGCTATCGCTGGCTAAATGCAAAGGGCTACATTGACCCGGATTCTGCCCACCGCGGAACAGAGTTCATACGGTTATACCCGGACGGGACCATCAAGCGAATGAAGTGTGTACTGAGAAGGGAAAGTTTGGAGATTATTCATATTCCTCTGGAGCAACCCGTTCCAGCGGGTGTCTGTTTGTATAAAGACAGTGAAGAGGAATAGCTATGGGCGTTTAGAAAAGACAATTACAAGAAAACTATCACTCTATCTGCATAATACAAAATCAGAGGAGGTAACAAATGGAAACATTTGACCTGGAAATCCAAGCAAGAGCCCTAAAGGCTTCCCGGAATATTCACCGCGACTTTATGCGCTATCTGACCGGGAAGATAACCTTCAAGGAATTTGGCGCCATCTGCCAGCAGCGTGAAGCCGATTTCAAAACCATGAACAAGCGAGGTGTTAAATGAGTCCCATTAAAGGACTAAGCGAAACCCGGCGCCTGCCCCGCCTGGGCAAGATTCACTTGGGAGTGAAAAAAACCAAGACGGTAAACGGCCGCGAAGTAACCTTCCCATCAGCAGTGGACTACTTTGTCTTTCCGGATGACAACCCTCTCTACGGCGATCTGGTCAGGGTATTCGGTGAGAAACCAAGGGAACTTCGCATTCTGATACCGGTTGAGGACGAGGAGAAGTGGTGTTCCCAGTATTACCGCTGTTACTCAAAGACCCACGGCCTGATCTGCAAGGGGGATGGAGAAACCGCTATCCGCATGGTAGATATCACCACCGGTGCCCTGGCTGACCGCGGCAGCAGTGATATTGCTTTAAAGGAAGTGACCTGCCCGGGGCGCGACTGCCCGGATTACGAACAGCAGTGCCGCGAGATCATGAACCTGCAATTCATGCTGCCCGAGGTACCGGGGCTGGGGGTGTGGCAGATCGACACCTCGAGCATTAACAGCATCCGTAACATCAACAGCGCCGCTGATTTAATCCGGCGAATTTACGGCCGGGTCTCTATGATCCCGCTGCTGCTTACCATCGAGCCCCAGGAAGTGCAGGACAGCGAGGGCAAGCGGCGCACGGTAAACGTTTTAAACCTGCGCACCAACCGCACCCTCCTGGAAATGATGGAAACGGTTACCAAGCCCGCCCCGGAGATGCTGGCTGCCGGCACAATACTGCCCGAACCCGATGACGAGGTGCCGGATATGATTATTCCCCAGGTGCAGGAAGAGAAGGTGGCCCCACAGGTGGCTGCAAAGGAAAAGCCTCACCAGAATGATGGGCCCGTACGGCAAACAGACGAAACGCCGCCCGAACCCGAGCCAAGCCGGGATAAACCGGCTGCTCCTCAAGACAAGCGCAGGCTGGTCGGCCTGATGCGGGAACAGGGGCTGACCGATGAGCAGATGCGCCAGATGATGCAGCGGGTTACCGGTAAAAAAGGAGGCTGGACCAAAGACGACCTGGCCAAAGTGGAACAGGCATTACCGGCGGCTGAAGCGGCCAAGAGTGTCGACCAAGAAGTTGATGATTTCCTCCAAGAACTCGGAGCTTAGCAGTGGGCCGATCGGCAGAAGGGGTTCCCCTTTATGACGAGGATGCCGAAACAGCCCTGGTTGGCTCGGTCATCCTTGACCCCGGCTGCCTCAATGGAGCCGACATCGACCCGGACGACTTCTTCGTTGAGGATTACCGACGCCTGTGGGAGGCCATTCTGGCGCTCAGGTACCGCGGCGCCGAGATCAACCAGGCGACCGTTGCCCGGGAGGCAAATATTGAAATGTGGATACTGCAAAAGGTGATAACCGAAGCGCTGCCGATCGAAGCACTGCACTATGCCGCCGTGGTGAAAGAAAAGAGCCGGCAGCGCCGGCTGGTCGGATCGCTTGAGAGGGCCATGAAGGAATTTCGCAAGAATCAACTTTCAAGCCGGGAACTGGCCGACCAGCTGCAGCTGTGCTTAAACACCCTGGATTTTCCCACCAGCAGTTCCCGGGTGATTACCATTACCCACCCAAAAATAGTCGAAACCCACCCGCCGACATACGAGCTCACCGTTTCGGCTCCCAACGGCCAGGTGTCGGCCGCCATCAAGGTTACCAGCGCCGAGCTGGACCAGCCCCAGGTATTTCGAAGAAAGGTGCGCGAGCAATTGAAGATCAACCCCATCCTGCCCAAACCGTTTGACGCCTTCGTTCACCAGGTGCTCCAGCAGGCCGAGATGGTGCCCGGGGCCGGCGATGCCTCAAGGGATGAGAGCATCTGTTACTGGATTAGAGAATGGTTTTCGACCGCTTCGGAAGCCGACAGTAAAGACGACCTGTCCCAGGGGTACCTCGACCGGGATGGCGCCTACTGGTTTCTGGCAGAAAGGCTGATCGGTTACGTTTCGGAGCGCAGCAAGGTAAACCTTGACCGGTCGCTGCTCTGGTCGGTGATCCACGACCGCGGCGGTAGGCGAAGCAAGGTGTTCAGTATCGGCGGCAGGAAGGTAAGGCTCTGGGGAATCGGCAAGCCCTTCTTCGAGGAAAACGAACCGGCAGATGAACAGCAGTTCGCTTTAGAGGAACCTGAACAAGAGGATGATTTCCGGTGGCTGGAGGGTGAAGATGGCTAATTTAAACCTGGTAATGCTGATCGGTCGATGCGGGCAGGACCCGGAAATGAGATTTATACCAACCGGCGCGGCGGTTACCATCTTCAGCCTGGCAGTAAACAGCTACTACGGTTCGGGTGATGGGCAGCAGGAACACACCGACTGGTTCAACATCGTTGCCTGGGCTAAGCTGGCCGAGCTTGCCAACCAGTATCTGGCCAAGGGGTCGCAGGTATATGTGCAGGGACGGCTGCGAAACCGCTCCTGGGAGGATGCCGAAGGGGTCAAGAAGTACCGCACTGAAGTAATAGCCGATAAGGTCCAGTTTTTATCACCCCGTAAAAACAATGAACAGGCGGAGGGGGAAGATGATTTACCTTTCTAAAGAAAGGCTATTATACCGTTACTCTAAAAAGCCAATAAGGGCTAGCAGCAGTTACGCCCTATATACGCGCGAGGGAGGGTTTTTGATTTTCAAAAAGGCTTTCTGGCCTGTTACCCCGTTACTTGTGAACTATATTTCATCTTTCAGGCATACTTTTTATTCACCTGCGACAACAACGACAGGTGTTACCAGACTGTTACCCTGTTACCCGAATAAAGAGCTAAAGGGTTGTTACCCTGTTACCAAAGCCGCTAACGGCTTGACAAAGGTGTTACCTTGTTACCCGCCGATGGCTGTCGGCTCCCTTTTCATAAAACTAACAAACCTTTCCTCGCGTATATATAGGGCGATTTCAAGTAACAGGGTAACAACCAATTTCAAAGTAACAGGCTAGTACTGGTAACAAAAGGGTAACACAGGGGGGTTGAAGAATGGAAAGGCTGAAAATCAATGGTCCGCCGGGTACCGGCAAGACCCGCTTCCTGGTTGACGTATGTGAAAGGGAAATGGAGCGCGGCCGGTTGCCACACGAGATAATCTTCTGTTCCTTTACCCGGGCAGCGGCCTCTGAGGCGCGCAGCCGGGCGATGGCCCGCTTCGGGGGCAGTAACGCCGATTATCCCTGGTTTGCTACCGAGCACAGTATCTGTTACCGGTTACTTGGCCTCAATGCAAACCAGGTCTTTAACCCGAAGCGCCTCAAGGACTTTGGCCTCCGCTACAATTATGATTTTTCCGGCAGTGACGACGACCAAAAGGGCAGCCTCGAGCGCCGTTACCAGGAAGGCATGCTCAGATCGGTGGCCGACCACTACGAGTTCTTTGTCGGTTACATGCGTAACCGTATGCTCGGATTTGATGCAAGCTATCGGGAGTTTACGCGGTCCCTGGGGTATGAAACCCCGGACGGTTTTACCCGGTCTGGTCTTGAGCTCTACATAGAGCGGCGCCAGGCTTACAAGCAGGAGCACAGGCTGTGGTCATTCGATGACATGATAGCCGAAGCCTTAGAGCATAGGCTGTTTCCTGCCGGGGCCAGGGTGCTTATTTTGGATGAAGCCCAGGATTGCTCCCCGCTGCTATGGGAACTGATAAAATCCTGGTCGGCCCGGGTTGAAAGCTACTACATCGCTGGCGATCCACTGCAGACCCTTTACTTTTGGGCGGGCAGCTCCCCTGACCTGTTCTACAACTTCCCCGGGCAAGACGAGGTTCTCAATCATTCCTACCGTCTTACCTGTGAGATAAAGGATTTTGCTCGGATGATCATAGAGCGAACCGGCCTGCCTTTTCCCGATTATTCCCCCTCAGCAAGGTCCGGAGAAATCAGCCGGCAGCCGTTTTCGGGCATCGACTGGGAGCATGCCGGAGAATGTTTTGTGCTGGGGCGAACCCGCTGGCTGATCTCCCAGCTCACCGGCCATTTCCTGGCGAATGGCATACCCTTCGCTTCGGAAAGAGGTCGTCACAGTCCCTTAAGTACCACCAAAGGCCGGGCCTATCTTACGCTGGTCAAGCTGGTTGATGGTGACCAGGTCAGCAGCTTTGAGCTAGCCAACCTGGTAAAGCATACCGGCTCGCCGTTTTTAAAAAGAGGTGCCAAAACCAGGGTGAAAAACCTGGTCGAAGGTATGTACGACACAAAATCTCTGGCCGACATGGGCTTTACCCCCTCGTTTAGCCATGCCTTAAACAACGGCCTGGCAGACATACTCTGCCGGGACATGGAAGATTATGAGAAAAGCTACCTGGCCAGGGTGTTCAACTGCCATGGTCGGCAGGCATTCGAGCAGGAAAGCAAGCTGGTGGTTACCACCATTCACGGCAGCAAGGGTCGGGAGAAACCGGTGGTGTATCTCTGTCCCGATCTCACCCGCAAGGTTTGGGACGCATTTACCCGGGACAGGATACCGGAAAGCCTGGTTTACTATGTTGGCGCCACCCGGGCTGTCGATAAACTGGTAATGCTGCTGCCGCAGCAGAAATATGTCTTTCCATTGCCGAGGTTTGAGAATGGATTATAAAGACGTGTTGCAGACTTTAGACCTCCGGCTGCAAGCCGCCCCTGGCAAGCGTTTTTCCGGGGAGAAGCCGGTTATGGCAAACTGCACTTGGCATGAAGATAGTCACAAAAGCCTGGCTGTATACCGGGACCACCTCTACTGCTTTGGCTGCCAAAAACGGCTGTCGCTGCTTGAGTGGATAGCCGAAAAGGAAGGATTGGATATCCAGCACGATTTCAAGCGGGTTGTCGCTGTGGCTACCGGAGGGGTTTCAACGTCATGGCGTGATAACATGCCTTTAAAACCCTTACCTCGAAGGAATGATTCCACCCAGGCGCCCATGGAGGTTGCGGTTGCACGTCGGCACCATGCCAGCTTGGGAGCTAAAAGGCAGTGGTATCTGGACAGGGGACTGTCCCATGAAACCATCAACGGCCAGCTGCTGGGCCACAACGGCCGGGCTTTTACCATCCCGGTGTGGCATCCCGCCGGCCACCTCCTGACCGTGCGTTTCCGCCGCGATGACGCACTTTCGACCGCCGGTCCCAAATACTGGGGTATTGAAGGCCGCAACAGCACCCTGCTCTATAACCAGGTGGCGCTCAAAGACACCCGCTGCGTCGTCATTACCGAAGGCGAACTCGATTGCCTGAGGCTGTGGCAGGAGGGCATCCCGGCCGTCTCCTCAACCAACGGCGCCGGCGGCATGGTGAGCCTATGGTCCAGGGTTAAGAGGCTGTTTCGATGCCAGCGCATCGTCATTGCCTTCGACCAGGACGCGGGCGGCCGCAAGGGAGCCAATGACTTGAAGGCGATGATCTGCGGCAGCAATAAGCGGACACTTGCCTGGGACCGGGCGGTGATTCTCAGGTGGGATATAGGGACGGGCAAGGACATAACCGAACTGGCGGCAAACAAAGGGACCGGCTATGTGCTCGACCTGATCGAGGAGGTGGTATGTTTGAAGATATCGTAAAAGAGCTAGACAAGAAGCTGGACGAACTCAGGGCAAAGAGGCAAAGGTGTGAGGAGCTCATGGAAAAGGTGATGGACCCGGATAAGAAGGTAAAGCTTTCAATCCAGTATGACCGCATCCGCTACGCCAGCCAGCGGGCCGCCCTGTGCCTGGATATCCTGGAATACCGGGCTTCGGTGGAGATATCGGAGGATATGAGCATGGTTTACCTGACAACGGCAAAACCCAAGCCGGTGCCGGCATGTCAGGAGAAGCTGAGGCTATGAACCAGATTAAATACCTGTCCTACTCCAAGATCCGCTGTTACCTGGAGTGCCCCAGGCTGTTTGAGTACCGCTATATAAAGCAGGAGCCAGCCGTGTTGAACGGCCGCATGCTGGCCGGCCGGGTTTACCACCACGGGGTCGAATATGCCCTCAAGCGCAAGATGGAGGGCTGCCTAGCCCCGGCAGAAGAGGTCAGGGACATTATCAGCGACCGGTGGGAAGCCGAAACCGGGAGAGGCGTGTTTGCAGACAGGGAGGGTGAAACAGCCATCGAAAGGCGCGAAATCGATTGGGGTGAGGATAAGCCCCAGCAGCTGAAGGACACGGTGCTTGACCTGGGAGCGCTGTATGTTACCAAGATGCTGCTGACCATGGAGCCGGTGGCGGTGGAGAAGAAACTGACGGCAACCATCGCCGGCATTCCCTTTATCGGCTATGCCGATGTGATTCTACCCGGTCCGGGGGTGGTTGATCACAAGCTGGCCCAGAAGAAGACCAACCAGCAAGCAGCCGACAAGGATCTGCAGTTCAGCGCCTATGCCTCCCTGCTGGGCAGGCCCATCTGGGCGGCCTTTCACCAGGCGCTGGACCAGAAAAAACCGGATATCCACGTGGTAAGCACCACCCGCAACATCGGTGATATCGAATGGTTCAGCCACCTGGTAGAGAGGGTTTATCCGGGCATGATTAGTGGCATCTATCCGCCCAACCCGCTCACCTGGCAGTGCGGCCCGGGATGTGCTTATTACACCGGGTGCCGGGTATTGATGGAGGCATGAAATGGGCAAATACAGCCGGGATAAAGGCAAACGCGGCGAGCTGGACGTGGTGCACCGGCTGGGAGGGTCGGCCAGGCGCACCGGGCACTCCTTTCAACCGGCAGCCGATGTGGTAACCCGCTTTGCCGCTTACAGCATCAAAAATAAAACCATCGGCGGCAGCGCTATTCTTTCGGAGATCAGGCAGCTGCAGTCTCTTGAGCCCGGTCGCAACCACTATGTGGTTTTCAAGCCGAAACCTGGGGTATGGGTGGTGGCCGAGCTGATAGAGCAGCATATCGGCGACCATGGTGATGGCGAGCTGCGGTTTGGTTCCAAAATAATTGAGGGTGGCAAGGAGGTCAAGAAAGATGATCGTCATAATGACCAGTAAAAGGCTCAAAGCATTATGCCAGAAGTCTTTTGAAAACGGTGAAATTAAAGGCTTCGACTGCGGTGTAGCCAAGGGTTATGAACTGGGCTACCGGATGAGGAAGCTGGTTTTGTCCAACCGGGGCTTTATAATCGGGGCAAATCTGGAGAAAGAAATAGAAGCCATAATCCAAAAGAAGTGGGGGAGATGATGGAGGCGGGCATATTGCCGGGGGATATCGGCGCCGTCAAGGGTAAGGGGCTGTTTAGCCGGCTCTTAACCAGCCTTTTTGCACCCGAGGCGGACCGCCACCACTACTTCATCCTGTGGCGCTGGCTGGGTGACGACTGGATAATCCTGGAATCGCTGGGCCATAAGGGTTTATCAGTCGGGCTGTTGTCTTTCTACCGGGGCGATGATGTCATCTTCTACCGGGTCGACTGCCCTGATGACCTGAGGTTTCAGGCGCCGCTGGGACTGATCGAATATGGCAGGTCCAAGTATGACCGCCTGCTCATACTGAAAATCATAGCCGGTGCGCTGGCGGCGCTGGCCAGGATGATTTTTGTTGAAGGGCGACTGAGAAAACTGAGGGCCGAAGATTTGCCCTATGCCACAAACAGCGCCCTGGTATGCACCGAGGCGGTGGATGTGGCTTACCTGTCGGTGGGTGTTTCACTGGTCGGGGATGTTGTGCCGCTGCCCTCGGCCTTACGGCAGGCAGAGCTTGACGGGGTTATATACCTGATAGGCGAATTCGGGTAATGGCATGCGGGCGGAAGAATTTATCGTCTGCTGCCCGGGATGCTTTACCCTGGAAACGCTGTGGTTTAGTGGCGAAGAGATGCAACTGACCCAGAAATTTACCCAGATGGAAAACGGCCGGGTTTACCATGACTGCAGCCTGACCGATAAACCCTGCCGGCTGTATCCGAGGTTTGAAAGATGAAGCAAGAGCGGCTGAGAAGAATACAGCAGCTTCTCGACTCGATGCAGGCGGAGATGCAGGCAGTCCTGCGCGGGTATCTCGACGATATCCTGGTGGGCTCCTTCGACCCGAGGGATTTCATGAATTTCATGAGGGGCCTCAACTTCGACCCTTCGCGGTTTGCCGGGACCGCCCGCCAGTCGACTGTCGATCCTTACAAGATACTCGGACTGGACCGGTCTGCAGGTAACGAAGAGATTAAGAACAGATACCACCGGCTGCTGCGCAATCTTCACCCGGATACCAGCGGAACAGAAGGCACATCTTTTTTGCTTGAACTGGTAATGGCTGCCTATGAGACGATAAAAAAAGAAAGGTCTTTGCCTTGAAAGATATCAAAGGTCATAGAAGTAAAAACGGGCAACACGGCTGGGAGGTTAACCATGAAAGAAGGCGATGTTGAACTGCTGGGCGAGATAGCCGGATTCGAAGACAGCCACAACATGGAAAAGGACTTTTCAATCGGCTGGTCATGGCGACATGTGCGCATCTGGCCGGCGACCTTAAACCGGCTATTTAAGGAAGGCTATCTGGACAACGTTTTCCACTCCAACTCCTACATCGGCTACCGGCTGAGTGAACTGGGTAAAGGGATGGTTGCTAACACTAGTAAGGACGAGCCGCCCCAGGAGGCCAAAATAAGCCTGCCGGACAGCCTCTTCGGGGATATCATCGGTCATGGGGACGTAAAGGAGTTGCTCCGTGCCTGCCTTCTGGCCGATGATCCGGTGCATGTGCTGCTTGCCGGCCCGCCGGCGCTGGCCAAAACCCTTTTCCTGTGGGACATCGAGAACGCTTATGGTGAAAAGGCCGTCTGGCTGGTGGGCTCGGCTACCTCCAAGGCCGGGCTCTGGGACCTGATCGCCTGCCGGCAGCCGCAGCTTCTCCTAATCGATGAACTCGACAAGATGAGCGCCGCCGATACCGCGGCCCTGCTTTCCATCATGGAGGGCGGCCGGCTGGTGAGGGCTAAAAAAGGCCGGGAGCTGGATATTTCTAACCCGGTCAGGGTAGTGGCTGCGTCAAACCGGGTCCACTGCCTGTCGCCGGAGCTCATGTCCCGCTTTGCCCTGAGACGGATCGAAGCCTACTCAAGAAGCGACTATTTCACCGTGGTCAAGGGGGTGCTTGAGCACAAGGAAAGGGTTGATCCTGAACTGGCTGAAGATATAGCCAGAAAACTCGACGGCCGGACCCAGGACGTGCGGGACGCCGTCAGGGTTGCCAGGCTGGCGCCGCAGCTGGGCGTGGAAAGGGCGATTAAATTGCTATTAACCCAGCAGGGGTGAGGGTAGCGAGCCGGGGTATGGCTCCAAGCATCCCTCGAGCATGCTCACCGGCTTTGAGGGTATGCCAGGGGCTGGCACAAATTATGATAATTTAGCTTTGTGAGGGGCTCGGAGGAGTAAAACATCCCCTTAAAAGGAGGTCGTTATGACAGAGGAAATCAGATGTGAAGTCTGCTCGAAGACGTTTAAGACGGTCCAGGCATTACGCGGGCATATGCAGGGAGACTGCGGCAGCAGGCAGGCCGGAGGGTCAGCCGTTGTTGAACGGGACACTAGCAGCCGGTCGCTGGCCAAAACCGGCAGCCTGGATGCCGCCATAGAAAAACTGCTGGTGCCGGAGATCCCGGACGAGTTCAATGGCGCTGCTCAGATATACTGGGCGGGTTTTAACAAAGGGGTCAGTTACGGTGTCGACACCATACTGGCCGGCATCAGGGCTGCCCAGGAGCTCTCTTCCCTCGGTATTTCCCAGGCAACCCCCATCATCAAGATGGCCCAGGAAATGCGCCAGGCTGAAGGTCAGGCCGCTCAGGAAATAGCCGGCCAGCTGGCCCAGGTGAACGTGGAAACCAACCAGCAGGTACTCTCGGCCATCAATGCGCTGGCAGCATCTCAAGGCAAAGCTCAACCGGCCCCAACCAACCCGATGGCGGAGATGATGACTGAATTGATGAAACCGCACCTGCAACAGGTAATGAGCCAGGTATTTACCGGCATGCTTGCCGGCAAGCCACAGCCGGCCGCCGGCCACCAACTGCAGCCGGGTCAACAGCAGCAACACACCCAAACGTGGCAAGCGCCGAATATTACCCGAAAAAGCATAGGCGAATACGAGGAGGACGGCGATGTTTAACATGGAGCAAATGCAAAAACTTATCTGGGCACAGTTTGCCAAACAGATCGAGCAGTGGCCGCCCGAGCTTAAGGAAGCCATGACCAACATTGAAGTGGATGTCGTGCTTAAGGAGGAAAAGATTCTTGTTACCGGCAAACTGGTGGTTGAAAATGAAAACACCTTAAAAGCCAGGCGCGTGTTGTTTACCCAGCTGATGGAGCCTATCTCCCAGCTTATAGGAGCGTTTCAGTGCAAGGTAACAACCTACGAATAGAGCAGCAGCTGGCAGGCTTGGTGCTTTTAGCCGGCATGCTTTACCTGGCGACTCTCAAGCCCGGGCCGAAAGAGGGCAAAGCAGATATCGCGCCGACTGTTCAAAAAATAGAGCCGGCCGCAGATACCAGCCTTAATCAGATGTTTCCGCCGAAGCGTATCGAAGCCATAAAGCGCAAAGCGCTCAAACGCTACAAGGCCAGGCAGGATGAGCAGTGGCGGCGCTGGCTGGAAGGCGTTTCCCGTTAAGGATCAAAACATGAAAATAAAGCAACGGCGCATTCTTTTCAGGGTAGGCGAAGGCAGCTTTGCGGTTACCCTGCCCAAGGCCTGGATAAACTATCACGGGCTAAAACCCGGCGACCGGGTGGAGGTAACCGCCGGTGAAGAGGTTGTCATTTGCGTCCTCAAACCGGAACAAAGCTGAAAGTTAACACGTTTGTAATACCTTTGACAAAGCCAAAATAATATAGTAGCTTAGTCAATGTAAGCCTGAGAGTTTGCCGGTGAAAAATCGGCTCTCAGGCTTTTTGTTTTCACCGGCGGCTCCAGGAAACAAAAAGGGGGAGGTAGCAACCTTTGAACCGAAGGGTTCGGGGGCTACCTCCCCCTTTCCTATTGGGGCAAGGGTTGCTGCCTTCCTAAAAAGCCCGGCCGCGAGCGGGCAACTTAAAGACATTTTAGGAGGTGTCGAAGTGGCTACATTAGCTGAAATGGTAGCAAAAGGCAAGCGAAAGTTCACCGCCAAGGCGCCGGTGATGAAGGAAAACTACGAGGCCGCCAAACCCCTGGCCAAAACCAACTATCAGGCCCTTCCCTTCGGTCCCCGTACCAAGGCTGCCTACAGCGCGGGCCTTGATGCCGGTGTCTACCGCGTCCCGGATATCGACAAATGGGCGCGTAACTGGGAATTTGCCGTTAAACGGTAAGTCAGCTTAAAGCTTCCCCTTTGACGATCGCCGCCTCGCTGTCGCGGCAGCGAGAACCGGTTTCATCCAAAGGGCCAGCCAAACGGCCCGGTCATTAAGTTTTAAAGGAGGCAACAACCCATGCTAGGAGCACAACAGCTCGGAACGGTTTCACCCGGACAGCTGAGCTCGGTACAACCCGGCCAGCTGATCACCGCCCCCGGAGTATATACCCAGCAAGAGGGGGGCATAGGCGACATGCTGAGCTCAATCATGCCGCTGGTCATGATGATGATGGTTATGATGATGATCATGCCGATGATGAAGGGCATGAGCGATGCATTCAAATAAATTAAGGAGAAAAGGACGATGCTAAGAACACAGCAATATGTACAGCCCCAGCAAGCCGTAGTCGGCACATCCCAGATCAGCGACATGCTCAACGATCTTATGCCGCTCATCATGATGATGATGGTTATGATGATGATCATGCCGATGATGAAGGGCATGAGCGAAGGCTTTAAAGCCTAATAAAAAAAGGAAGGTAGACCATGAACGATATGGGACGACGCAAACTCGTCGATAAGCTAATCACGCCCCAGGAAGAGGGCGTCATGCCCCAGCAGCTGGCCGGTTTTACCGTGCCCAATGCCCTGCAGAACCGCCTCGGCACATTCATGATCGGCGGCTATAAGGGCCAGTCGACATTTGTAGATCTAGACAAGCTGGTAAATGAACCCCTGGTGAATGTCGAGCAGCAGCACATCCTTGGCATCCTGGGTGGACGGGAAGAGGATTATGACCTGCAGACACTGACCCCGGTAGTCGGTGATGCCATCGGCACCGCTTATTCAGCTTCGATAACGGTACCTGCGGGACAGGTGTGGTATATCAGCGCGGTACGAACCATTCTTGACACCACGGCGGCGGCGCAGGGTCTGGTAGGCAACTGGCGCTGCAGCCTGTGGCCGGACAGGGCCGCTACCCCGAATGCGGCCGGTCAGTCATTCCATCCGGCCGCTGGTCTGGTGCGGGCTGCCGGCGGCGCTACAACCTGGCTGGACGAATTCGGTCCGATAGCCACCGCCTGGCTGCTGACCAACAAGGTCCCGCTGCTTAGACTGCCCGCCGGAGCATCGATTACCTTTACCCTGGTGACAACCACGGCACCGGTGGACGTTGCGGTAGCCAATACCCTCTCCCTGTTCGGCTTTGTGGGTAAAAAGCTGGTAGCTTAAAAAGGAGGTAGCCCTGATGAGTAAGGTCACGCTTGAAGAGAAGGGGCTGCTTGCCGCGGCACTGGTAAGAGCCAAAACCGCCAGGGACAGGGACGGCGGTGTCGCGGTATTCAAGGTTGCCAACAAGTATCACGGCGGCTATGTCGATTTCCCCGCCGGGCAGACGCTGGCGCCGCTAGACGGTGCAGAGGACGTGGCCGTCGACGCAGCGGTAAGCATCTTGTTTGACAAGGATGTCACCGAAGTTGACTTTGCCGGCATTACTATCGACGCAGAGACCGAGGTAACCGGTATATTGCCGTCTCTTGCCGGCCGCACGCTTACCGTTGCCCACGATGCTTTTGCCAATGATGAGCTGCATACGCTTACCATACCGGCCGATGCCGTACGCAACGCCCACGGCCTGGGTAACCGCCAGATCGTCTGGAGCTTTACCACTGTCGGATTATAAAGGTGAGGCAGGCCCCTTGGGGGCATGAAAGAGACTTGATATGTAGATAGACAAGACAGGTTTTCAGTCTTGTACAGGCGGAATTGTTGCCTTTAAGGGGGCTCATGCTGGGGGTAACGGCGTAGCCCCTTTTTGCTTGAGGAGAGCACATGGCCCAACGCATCAAAATAGAAAATATAATGCTGCCCGCATCTGCTTCCCAGGCAGAGACGGTCTCGGGGCATATCGTATTCAGAAATCTTAGCGCTGAATACCAGTATGTAATATTAAACGGCTACCTCGATTACGTGGATTTAGGCTCCAGGGACCAGTTTCAGCTCCCGGAAGGCGGTTACTACACCCTGGCTCCCGAGCAGTGGCTTACCCAGGAGATCCAGTTCAGCATGCTACCCTCAAATACGGTGGTGTATGTCTGGAGCTGGTACTGGGATTTTATCACCCAGAGCTGGGTCAGCGACGATATGTTCTACTGGGTGGTTTACCTTGCCGGGGAACCGCCTCCACCGCCTGAAGAAGGCCGGGCAGGCATGGTGGCCAAGCTGCTTGAGTACGACGGCCTCAGCCGGAATGTGCCCGCCGACAACGTTTCCCAGGGGGTTTCTGCCAGGCTCAGGGTGAGGGTCCGCAACAACACCGGCTCGAACCAGCGGCTGAGTGTTTCCTGGGACATCCACGACCCTGACGGGATTTTAGTCCAGCAGTACATCCGGTCGGAGGAATTCTGGACCACCCCCGGCAACACCCAGGACTTTGTGGGCCCGGATATGTGGTTAAGCAGGGTCGGTAACTACAGCTGTCAGATAGGCGCCTATACCCCGCAGGACGTGGACCAGGGGGTGCCGGCCGACCTGTATGACGGCCGGCTTGGCACCACCATTTTTGCCACCGGCATCAGGCTGGTCAGCACCCATACCCCCTATGATACTTACGATAAGCTGGACAGCGTGGCGTACGTGTTGAGGTATCAGTACAAGGGCATAGCCCAGAGCGGCAGCCTGAAACTCGAACTCGGCATCGGCGCCAGCTTTGCGCCCGAGGCGGTCATCGGACCGGTAAGCCACAGTTTTGCCCAGAGTGAAGACTGGGGTGAGGTGTCGCTGAACAGTACTTTTATAGTACCGGATACCCTGCAGCCGGGCCGGGCCTATAACATCCAAACCACCCTTACCACTGCCGACGGCCTTATGGCCACAGGGCTGGAAACCTCGGCCTTCCAGGTAACGCCGGTGCTCGAAAACAGGCTGGATAACGTTGATTTCCACGTCTCTTATGGTAAATATAACCTCGGCCAGACCATAGCCATGCACGTGAGCTATCGCTACCAGGGCGAAGCCCAGCCGGGGCAGATGATGATAATCATCGGCAAGGGCATTGTCTTCTCCCCGGTATATCACTACTCGCCGATGATCCTTGCCTTTGCTCAGGCTGACTTGCCCACCACCAGGACGATGGATTTTGACATCACCTTGCCGGCAACGCTTGATCCCGGTCAGGTTTACAGCATAAAAGTTGTCATGGAAACAGCTGACGGCCAATCGGACAGCCAAACCAAGGGTTCGCAGTTTGAAATCGCCGAAACCGAAGTCCCCGAAGACCCCGGAATAGGACAGTGGCGCACCGTCAGGGATTACCGCTATCCGGCTGGCGACGCCTACACCGGCGACGCCTACGGTTCCATCTACGAATTCGGGGTAACCAGCGAGCAACTGGATGAGGTAGGTGACTGGCTGTCACAGAAGGTTATCGATGAGTTTGACGGCCAGGTGAGAGACGAGGGCGCCCAGATGCTCCACCTCACCGTCAAGGAGCGCGACCACGGACTCGATGAGAAAGATTTCCAGATAACCGCCTGGACCACCATCCCCCAAGGCGCGGCCGGCCAGCAGTACAGCCCGCAGGGCATCGTTACCCTGGCGTACGTCCGGCCGGCGTTGATCGGTTGGGTTCTGGTTTTTGCCGCCTTGCTGGTTGCTGCCCTGGCTGCGCTCGGCTTTTATCAGTATCAAAGAGCCCAGGAAAAGAAATGGGATGCGGTGGTCGAGTGGGGGCCCGGAGCTATCCCGGAAGAGCCGGAAACAGACTGGGGCGACCTCATGGGAAACATGGGCGCCCTGCTCATGCTGGGAATAATGGTGCCCGTACTGGGCATGGTGAGTGAGCAGGCGCGTGAAATGGGCTTAAAGCCGGGCGAGCCCAGGCCGGCAAAACCCTACACCGAGGCAATGATTAAGGCTGCCCGTACGGCCGTTAAAACCGCCGAAAAAGGGGTAAGCAAAATCGCCGGAGAAATCTCGCACTTGCAGCAGAAAAAGAAAAAAGCCGATGAGATCGAACGGGAGAAACTGGCCGAACGCGAGCGCGAGAAAAAATTAAAGATGGAACAGGCCAAGGAGGAACTGCGCAAGAAGCGGGACGAAAGAGACCGCATGGAAAGGGCTAATCGCTGATGGACGAACGGGCACTCTCACTGGCGATGAGGGACCTCGACGCGGAGAGGACCTATGAGAACATCATCATAACCGGCATATTCGCCATTATGATTGTCATGATGATGATCCAGGTCATCGAGAGTCAGGCGGGAGCCCAGATGGCCACTTCGGCCTATAGCTATCCGGCGGTAGCCGGTAATACTGGCCTGGTTTGGATACACATGACGCCGGCCGGAGAGCCCAACCAGGTGAGGATCATATCGGAAAACAGCAGCGGGGCATTCGAAGAGGTGCTGCTGGGTCTGACGACATAGCCGGGGGTAGAAGGTATTAAAGGATGACAGGTTTAAGCGTGTTTTTCTCAGCCCTGGTACTCGCCTTCATTGTCGAGGCGCTGCTGGAATACGTGCTCGGCATATGGTGGCAGCCTATGAGTGAGGAAATGCGAACCAGGGTAATCATGGCGGTAGGCCTTGCCATCGGCGTAAGCCTTTGCCTGGTTTACCAGGTGAACCTGCTGGCCGAACTCGGTTTAAAGGCAGGCTTAATCGGGCAGATACTTACCGGGGCCATTGTCGGGCGCGGCGCCGACTACCTGCATAACTTCTGGAAAAAGCTTAAAAACACGGGGGTGAAAAAATAGATGGAAGCCCAAATTGCGGCCGCCTTAATCGGAGTGGGTGTTTTGGTGTTTATTAATATCGTAATAGCCGCCTACGGCTACGGCCGCCTCAACCAGAAGGTATGCGACCTGTGCCGGCGCATGGACCGGCTGGAAAAAGCCGCCAACGATGCCCGCCGGGGGGATAAGCCAAAATGAGGTACTCGATAATCGGATCCAGCGTTGAACAGGTAGAAGGGGCCGGCGGCAAGGCCGTCAAGGACGCCGGCGCTACCGGCATCATCTTTGCCGAGCTCGAGCCAGCCGGAGCGGCTCACCTCCAATCCCTGGGGGCCAGGGTCAAGCCGGTGGGCGAGGTCAAAACCGATATCGTTTCGGATCCCGTCATGCCGCCGGCGCCTATTCCGGTTGAGGAAGGCTACTTGCCGCTCGACCTCTTGGCCGCCATCGGCTTTACCGACCAGTGGCGCTACGTAACCGAGCCGCCGCTGTACGGGGAGGGTTTCGGCATCGCCATCCTCGACTCGGGGGTAAGACTTACCCACGAACTGGTCAACGGCCGGGTGGTTTACTCGAAAAATTTCACAGCCAGTCCCTCAGGCGACGGCTTCAACCACGGCACCGGCGTGGCCGCCATAGCCGCCGCCATCGCCCCCCAGTGCGACATTATCGATATCAAAGTGATCGGCGACGACGGCCTGGGCACCGATGAGGCGGTGATCATGGGCATAAGCGAGGTTATTAGTCTTAGAGAAAACAGTGAAGACATATTCCCGTATGTCATCAATCTCAGCCTGGGCAAAGAAGACGACGGCGACCCCTTCGACCCGCTGAGGGTGGCCTGCCGAACGGCCATCGACAAGGGTATTTTTGTTACCGCGGCTGCCGGTAACTTCGGCCCGCAGGCGGGAAGTGTCATGTCTCCGGCCAGTGAGCGCTATGTGGCCGCGGCCGGCTCGATTGCCATTTCGTATGACTCCGGGGATACGGGAGCCTCTTTTATGATCAGCGATTTCAGTTCCAGGGGACCGACCAGGGAAGGGCTGATTAAACCCGATTTTGTACTGCCCGGCGAAAGGATAATCATGGCCGACGGGCGCAGTGACAGCGCCACCTTCGTTAAAAGCGGTACCAGCTTTGCCGCGCCTTTTGGAGCGGCCATGCTGGTCCTTCAGGCCGAGGGCACCATGAAACAGGCCCGTCTCCGGTTGGAGCAGTGGCCGGCTCTGCCGCAGGCATGGGTGCCGGTAACCCCGGCTGAGCTAATCGACAAATGGGCGCCCTTAATTACCGTCAAACCGGCCGGAGCCCCCCGCGGCAAGGACGTGGAATACGGCTGGGGGATACCCTACGGCGAACTGGCGGCACTGGCCATAACGGGAGGGCTCCCATCCGCTGTTACCGGGGATATCGCTGCCATGCTAACCCCGGTACTGGGCATAGGCGTAATGGGCATGCTGCTGAGCGCTATGACAAAGGCGGTGAGGCGGCAATGAAGAAACTAACCTGGGCCAGGGTTACGGCTGTTATAGCGCTAACCTACGGCCTATTTCTTATCGTCCAGGCCTTCTTTTTTTCTCAAATCTGGCCGAGAGAAGAAATACATAACTCGGCCATGCTCATCGGCGGCATCTTACTCATCGGCTGGGCGCTGGTATTTTGGAAACTCAAAGCGAGGTAGTCAGGATGGAAACCGAAAAAATGGCAGCAGTAATGATGGGAGGTATAGGCATACTGATGATGCTGGGGGTGATGGCCGGCCTGATGCCGGCTCCTGCCGAGCCGCCACTCACCTACACCTGCCCGATATGCGGCGAAATATTTTACAGTCGCGATGAGCTCTACGATCACTTCACTACCGCTCACCCGGCCGAGCCCATCGACATCATCTGGGAATAAGGAGGAAAATAATGATTAAGGCGCAGATAGCAATCAAGGCGCTTCAAGTGGGAGGTCCGGTATTTGAGCCGGGAACAACCAAGGTAGCAATCGCCCAGCTGTCTAATCCCACCATCAAGCAGTTTACCTATGCGACCGAGCTCTATCTCGGGATTGAAAAGGTCGCCACATCAGGGGAGATCCAGGTCACCATCCCGGCGACAAGCTATGCCAATGTCAGTTTCCCGATTACCATGCCCCTGGTGGAAGGCGAGTTCCCGGTATACTTGGAAGTCAAGCATGAAGGCGAACTGCTGAAGCTTTACCAGGCAACCGAGAATATCACCCTGGTGGTGTCGCCCGACATCATAATCGGCCCGATCATCTGGGATTAAAGGAGGGCTGATATGACAGATTGGGAATTTCATGCAGGTGAGCAAAAAACGGCCAAAATCACCATGACCAACCCGAAAGGTTTCCCTACTTACTACGATGGGCTGCTCTACATGGGCACTGACCTGGCGGTGATGAGCCAGCAGTCGTTCCAGTTGGAAGGCTTGGAGGAGAAGGTCGTACCCTTTCCGGTGACCATGCCGATGGTAACCGGCCTCTACCCGGTTCACCTGGGCATATTCACATCAGGCCAATTGTTGGAGTTATACCAGGCAGACGACGTGATGATAAAAGAGCCGCTTTATGCCAGCAAGGACGCTTTCATAATTAATACCTATCCGTACTACCAGATGGGCGGTCAAAACTATTCAAGTGTTTATACCTGGAGGAGCAACGTCTCTGGAGAACTATCTGTTGATCGGGCGCTTTTGGAATTTGATGTAACCAACCTGGAAAGCCCTGTCCAGAAAGCAATACTGGCCCTGTACGTTACCAGCGCTGCTACTCACCGTGAACCTATATGGGTTTGCAGGCTGACCAGGACAGACTGGGTAGAGACGGAGGCGTCGTGGATGGAATACCGAGCAGGTTATAACTGGTCGAGCGGCGGCGGCGATTATACCACTGCAGGCCGAGTCATTGTAACCCCGCCCAGCACGCAAAACTGGATGGAATGCGACATCACGGCTATTGTCAATCATGCCATAACCAATAACATTTCGGCTGCATTGCTGCTCAGGCATGCCAATGAATCGCCATCCATAGGCACGCCCGCCTACTTCACCAGGCTGGCTTCAAGGGAGCATGCAACCGTTGGTATAAGGCCGAGATTGATAATAACTGAGTAATGGATTGGTGGTAAAACCATGGCCAAGACCTATATCGAACCGCAGGACGTCAGGCAGATGGAAGAGGCTGCCGGGTACCTGCGCGACCGGTTGCTGGTAAGGCTGCTCTTCCGGCTGGGCTGTCGCATCAGCGAGGCGCTGGGCATAGCTGCCGGCGATATCAACCTTGCCTCGGGAACGGTAACCATCGAGCACCTGAAAACCCGACTCAAGCTAACCTGTCCCAAGTGCGGGGCCAGGCTGAGCAAGACGTCCCGCTTCTGCCCCGCATGCGGCAGCCAGGTGGAGACGGCGCTAAGCGTCCAGAAGGAGCACCGCCGGCAGCGGACGCTGCCGATCGATGAGGATACGCTTGCACTGCTCCGGGAATATATCGACCGCGGCGGAGCGGTAGCGGTCAACGGCAGGCACCTCCTTTTCGGCATCAGCCGCACCCAGGCCTGGAAGATCATCCGGCAGTGCGCAGAAAGGGCTGGTCTGGGCCGCCTGGTCAACCCGGAAACCGGGCGACTGCGCGGCATCAGTCCCCACCGCTTGAGGGACGCCTTTGCCGTAAACGCCGTCAAGCAGAATGACTCCGGCGACGGGTTGCGGCTGCTGCAGGAAATGCTGGGCCACCAGAGCTTTGACACCACCGCCAAATACAGGAAAGTTGCCGGGGAGGAACTCAGAGAGTGGTATTCCAGGCTATGGAACAAGGAGGGTGATTATGCCGGGACAGGCGACAGTAACCATTAGGGATAGGCAGTGGCAGGTTTACCTGGCAACCACCTATTACGAGCTTACCACCGGCTTGAGCGGGCAGCCGTATATACCGCCGGGCACCGGCATGCTGTTTGTTTTACCCGCCCAGCAGCTGACAACCTTCCACATGGCCGGCATGCTCTTCCCGCTGGATATCGTATTTATCTCCAGCCAGCTTGAGGTGGTTGGCCTGGTTTCACTCGAGCCGGAAGGTCCGCCGGTCTCTCAGGCGGCGATGTATGTTTTGGAGGTCAACGCCGGCGACGCCGAAGGGGTTGAAGTCGGCGATAGCGTCGGCATTGATGTTACTCAAGCCGCGCTAGAAACACCTGCAACCCAGCTGATACCCCCGTTGGTAAACGTGGCCACCATGCTGATGGGCGTTGCCCTGGTCGGCAAGCTGGGCAAAACGCTGGCTGACGTGGCCTTCAAAAAGCCAGAACCCAAAAAGACTAGGCCGCGCATCTACGGACCCAGGGGAGAAATATTGCTGCCTCAAACCAGGCTGCCGACCTTCAAGGGATACACTGTCGATTACCGGTTAAGAGAGTTTCGAAAAGCCAGTTACCCCGAAGAGCTTGAATTTGTCTCATTTGACAGCCCGGAGGGCAAAGGGCTTCTAAGAGAGATGGAGGGACTGCCTTCACGGGACGATGTTGAGATAGGAACCTGGGCCGAGCGGGACCGAACCGGCATCTGGATTACCGACAGGAAAAGTGGTAAAACCATCGCCCAGTGGTGGGACGAGGATGCCCGGGAGATGTTTGACCAGGGATGGTTCAGGCCGGGCGACGTCCGGCAGCAGACGATAACCGGCAGGGCCTTTGAGGAGAGCGTGCTGGACTATGCCGAAAGCGTGGGCATAATAGCCGGCCGCGGCAAACAACTGCCCCAGACGCAAAAAAGCGCCTTCTACTGGACGGCGGTAAATAAAGATACCGGCGAGATAGCCGAAAGCCACGCCCCGTATACCAGCTCCGGCCGGGCCCTGAGGGGCGGCAGGGCTTTCGTTTCACGTCACTGGCAGGGCAGCGGGCTGGTTGAGGTATGGAGACGAGCCAATCGCTATTCATCACAATTAAAGATACAGCCAGTGGCATCGGAGATGGTGACTGGGCAAAAACCGGCAGTTATACCTGTCGAACCCAGGCAGCCCCGCCCGGGTAAAGAGGAGCTTGAATTCCTGCCCGACAGCCCTGAATTTCTGGCCTATACCATCGAGGACATCGGCTATCGGGAAAAGATAGATGACGCCTTTTGTCAGGCGATAGCCAGAGTAAAAGGGAGGTAAACAATATGGAAGTATTAAACAACGGGCATAAACCGGGCCTGGCGACCAGGATAAGAGCCTGGCTGCTGGGGGTCGAGCCGGAGGTGTTTGAAGGCGTGCGGACCATGCTCAACGGCTACAAGGGCTCACAGTATAAGGGAAACTCGCTTATTTTGGGCGGTCCGACTGCCTGGACATGGAATGCAACGCTTGATGCGGCTCACCATGGAGCCTTAGAAGGCCCGGTAAATGCCCATCGACACAGCGATCTGGCCAGCATTGGCGCTGATGACCACCATGCTGCATTTACCCAGACGGACCATACTGGAATTGGCGACGGTGCACCGCACCATGCCCGCCAGCACGATATGGATAGCGGCGATGATCATGGCGCCGGTATCGAGGGCGACCTGGTAAAAGCCGGAGCCGCAGGTGCCTGGGAAACGCTGGCAGCCGGCACCAACGGCCAGCTGCTGACCGTGGTTGCCGGGGTCCCCGCCTGGGACGATGCGCCGGCGGTAGCCGAGCACGGCAACGAGAAGCACGACCCGGACTTCTACCCGCTTGACGGTACCGAGGCCCTCACGGCACCCCTGAGCATGCAGCTCACGGCTGCGCTATCCGAGCCGGAAGCCATTGCCGGCAACGAAGGCAAGCTCTACTACCTGACGCCGGGGGTTGATGAAGAGGGTCTGCTCAAGCAGGTGATGAAGAATTCCACCGCCGCTTTCGAGCTGGTCCAGATCGCCGTTAGCACTTAATAAAGGAGGATGACATGGCGCTTATAGATGAACTAAAAACCAGGAAGTCTGAGCTCCTGGCGCAGACCGAGGCCATCGACCGGGAGGCAGCCAGGGTCAGGGAGCAGTACGAGGAAAAGCTGGCTGAACTGAGGCAGCAGAGAATACCGCTGGAAAACAGGATCCGTACCATCGACGCCCTCATCCAGTCGGAAGGAGGCAAGTAATGGGATTTATAGGCTCTATCGGACCCGGAGGATTGCCGCTATACCATTGCGAGTGCGGTAATACCTTTGAGCTTGACCCGAATTCTACTCGCTGTCCCTGCCAGTGCCACAACCAGGCGCTGGAGAGGGCCAAGCAGCTCGGCCTCTACTGCGAGGACTGCGGCTTTTCAAGCCTGGAGGCGACGACCTTCCAGGCGCACTACCACTGGCCGACGCACCAGAGGGCGGTTGCCGGCAAGGAGAAATAACTTGGCTCGCTTGATTAGAGGCTTATTTCTAAAGCCAGCCCTGAGTCTGCTCGACCGGCTGCTGAGAAGAGACAACGGCAACAGCCTGATACTGGGCGGCCCGATGGGCTGGAGCTGGCAGACAACGCTGGATGCTACTCATCACGGTTCGCTCGAAGGGCCGGCCGATGCTCACCGGCACGCTGATCTAGCCAACATTGGCGCTGATGACCACCACGACCGGGACCATGCGGCCAGACACGCCAGCGGAGAAGCTGATGCTGTTAGCCTGGACGCCAGCCAGATCGGCAGCGGTCAATTTGCTAAAGAAAGGATAGGCGTCGTCGGCGGAAAAGTCTCCAGCACCACAATCCCTCCCGGTACTGCCAAATGGGTAAGATTTGCAACATCATGGGTGCAAAGCGGCGGGGCAAGCAGCGCCCTTTTCGAAATCAAGTGGACCGTGTCCGGACAACACGGCCACTCGTTGTTTTACGCATCAAACAGTTGGGGAAGTAACCCGGTGATAGCAGTTATGGCTACCAGCTGTTTGGGTGCCTTGGCTCTAACACAGCTAAGGTATGCCTGGAACTCCTACGGTCATTTTGAAGCCTACCTGGTTAACACCCAACCCGACCTTGATATGAATGTGTATTTCCACCAGTATACCCGGGGTTATGGCGGCTTCGATTTGCTTGCTACGCCTATTGATGGCGAAGTACCGGGCGGTTACTCTTCCTTTACCGAAGAAGTTACCGTAGGACCCATAAATATGCGCCTAAGATGCAGGACAAGCGATCCGGCTACGCCGGCCGATGGGGAAATATGGCTGAGAACCGATTTGTGATAGTAGCGATATACAAGGAGTTGAACCATGTCAGACAACGGAAGTAAAAAGGCAGTTCCAGACCTGGCCGAACACCCGAAGAATCAAATCGAGGTTCTGTCAAACAGTTGCGGTGCCATTGAGGACTATGCACGCACCAAAGAAATCTCCTTCAGGGATGCTGCCGACGTTCTTATCTTGAACGAGCTCAGGTGCCTGCATTTCCATCTTGAATGGATACAAACCATGGTTTGGGATGAAAGCAAAATACCTAAGGAGGGGAACAGCAGTGACACGCGTACAAGTAACAATCGAGAACGTTGAAATAGAAAACTGGCAGGCCGATAAATATGCTGCCCTACTGGCCAAAGTTACCCTTCGAATGGAAGATCTTACGGCTGGAAAGCCGATTCAAGATTGCGTTTTTACCGTCCCGGTGGCTCAGTTTCAAGAGCAAATAGACCAGGAAAGGCGCGATTTGGTGATGGAGATCGCTTCGCAACATGCCCAAAGATGCTTTGGGGCCAGTGAAGCCGTTGATCCCGAGACAGGAAAATGGGACGCGGGAACTGCCTACATAGGTACGCAATTCATCTTGGAGGTTTAAATTGGCTGTACCAATTGGCATTGTAGCCATGTGGTCGGGCCCACTCGCTGCTATTCCGCCTAACTGGAATTTGTGTGACGGTTCCGGAGCGACCCCTGATCTGGTTAACAAGTTTATCAAAGGGGTGGCTTCCTCTACGGATCCAGGGTCTACCGGAGGCAATACTACTCATAACCATACCATGACTTCAGCCGGAGCCCATACCCATACTACTAATAGTAACAGCCACTCACACGCCCTTTCCGTTTCAGCTGATCAACAGCATAACCACGGGCTTTCCTATTGGAGACAGGAGACTCCTAGAACCAATCAGTTCATGCAAAGTACAAGTTACGTTACCCTGAGTACCCATTCTCATACGACGTATTCTGCTTCACATAGTCATACTACTTCGTCGGATGGGGCACACACCCATGTTGTTGGCGCAAGCAGCAATAATCCTGCTTACTATGAAATAGCCTTCATTCAAGCTGCTGAAGGGGCGGTTGTTACAACGGGTATCATCTGTCTCTGGCATGACGTCACGTCGAATATACCGGTTAATTGGGCGGCTTGTGATGGTAGTGGTGGACGCCCGAGTCTTAATGGGAAATTTCTCCGAGGAATTTCCTCAGTAGGCCTTACTAATACTGATTTTGAAGACGGAGATCCTCCAACAGGTTGGACTTTATATGGGAGCGGGGCCTCTCAAAGCCGTAGTACAACACAAGTTAAAACGGGTACGTATTCTTTGGCACTTACGCGGGGAGGGTCGGATTGTGTTTCTTACCAGGCAATTGCGTCCTATGCTCAGTTCGCCAGCAAAACAGTTACCCTTTCTGCTTGGGTTTGGTGTTCCGTAGCCAATTCTGCCTTTGTCTTTATAGATGATGGCGTAAGCTATCAAATTAGCACCATTCATCCCGGAGATTCTAGTTGGCATCGTTTGTCAGTTTCGTATACCGTTGATGCAAGTCCGTCGTTTCTCGCAGCCCGACTTGCTTTGTATAACATTGATACCACAGCGTATTTTGATTACGCAGTAATGACTGTAGCGCCTGGAGATACTGGAGGAAGCGATTCTCATACGCATACCCTGCAGAATAACGCTACACATAACCACACCCACTCAGATAGCAATAACCATCGCCATAATACGTACTCTAATTCTTGGACCCATAGCCATAACACGGCAGGAGGGACCACTCCTAGTACAAGTGTTATCCATCGTCAGACCGACAGCGGTTACAGCCACAGTCACGGTTACACAGGCTACGATGGAAGCCATACCCATACCATTGGAAGCGGTGGAGTTCATAACGATCATACAGTAAATAACGCTTCAACCTTGCCTCCGTATATAGAAGCCGTTCCCATTTATTCATCGGATACGGATTTTCGCATCGGTTGCATATGCATTTGGCCGGGAACTTTAGCCTCCATACCTGGCGGTTGGGCTTTATGCGATGGTTCTGACGGCACTCCCAATTACTTGGAAAAGTTTATACGAGCAACCACCGGCAATCCTGGTTCAACAGGGGGAAGCCTGGACCATACTCATACGGAAACAGGTGATGCAGGCGCTCATACGGACCATTCATGGTCTTCTGTATCAAATCATTCCCATTCTACATCTTCAGGCGGTGCTCATACCCATTCATATTCAGTGCCGAGTCCCATTGTGTCTACAACCGAGTGTAAATGTATATACGCCACTTCTTCAGCCGGCAACCATAATCATGGCAACAGCACCTCTGCCGGCGGTCATAATCACACAACCAATTCTAATGGGGCACACAACCATCAACCGTGGAGTTTGCAGAGTCAGGAACCTGAGTATTATGCGGTTGCCTTCATCATTTGTACTTCAGAGGGCGAACCTTTCCCCGATCAATATTCCGGACTCAGGATGGGTAATGATGAACAAGTTGTTGAGCTTTGCCTGGTAGCTGAAGGAGACGGAGCCGTCGATATGGGAGGGATTCCTAAGATTTACCGGGAAGATAGCGTTTATGACGTCTATTTAGTCGAGACAGATGATCAGGATGCGAGTCCAGTGAGAATAAAGACAACCACAGGAATAAAAGCCGTAAGGCAGAAAACATAAACCTGGAGGCAGGCTCAGAGCTGATAGAAAGTGCATAGGAAAAAATCGGCGTCCCGTCTGAGGAGAAGTTATGAACGAAACAACCATAAACCAAATAATCACCGCCCCGCCCAGAAAGCTCGCCATGGAGGATTACGAGCGCGACTGGAAGCCCCTGGGCTGGCAACTCATCATCATCGGTCCCACTTCGACCTGGAGGCAGGACTGGGGTGAGTGGGAAGCCATCCGGGATATCGTCCAGAACGCTTTGGATGAAACCGAGCACTACAGCTGGGGCTATGACGCAGAAGGCCTGTACATACGAGATAGCGGCAAGGGTATTGCCGTGGCCGACTTCCTGCTGGGCCCGCCAAGGCTCAAACCCGATTATGCCCGGGGCAAGTTCGGCGAGGGCATGAAGATCGCTGCCCTGGCCCTGCTTCGTCTGGGTTATCCCGTCCGTGTCGAAACGGTGGGGCGCGAGCTCTGGATAATATTTCTGGAGCAGAAGGTGAACGGCAAGGCCGAAACGCTCTCCGCCATGTGGCGAGCCAACGGCGGAAGCTCGGGCACCGTGTTTCACATTATCGGCTACCACGGCAGCGCTTTTGAAGACCGGTTTGCGGTCAACCTGCCGCCGGAAGCCATCGTTACCGAAGGACCAAGCAAGCTGACTGAACCGATCCAGCGCTATAACCAGCTTATTAAACACCGGTTTCCGCTGGAAGCCGGTCACGGATGGTACGAGGAGGGCGCCGGGGCCTCCCGCGTCTTCGCCCGGGATATCTACATGAAAGACATCAAATCTCCCTACTCCTATAACCTGTGGTCCTTTGACATGGCCCCCGACCGGCATGCCCCCAAAGAAGAATCACACATGTGGATAGATATGGGCCGGTTATGGGCATGTGTTAACCAGGTCGAGCACCTCGAAACCTTTTTGCAGATGGTAAAGGCGCCGCCCGTGCTTCAAACCGACGAGAGTTTCAATGTAGATATGGGTTCCTGGAATATGGGGCGCGAGCCGTCAACCGGCAGGGATTATGCCGATTTTGTACGTGATAACGCTCCCGCCTGGCAGCAGGCCTGGAAAAACGTCATGGGTGAAGACGCTGTAATGCGCACCAATGATAAACATGACAGCATGGTAAGGCACCTGGGTTACCAGTCGATAAGCCTCAGCTGGGGAGTGACGGATACCCTTTCCCGGGCCATCACCACCGATAAGGAGCTCATCCAGAAATCCCAGGACCAGCTCAGGGAGGCCGAAATAGTCACTGAGGAAAGGTTAGATGAGCGCCAGCGGGCACACCTGGCCCTGGCCAGGGCAATTGCGGCAGAAGTGTTCCACGCAGCGCCGCCGGTATACGTGGCCGTCATCCCGCCGGCCAGCGACCGGGTAAGGACGGCCGGCATGTACTCTACCGCCACCGGTGAGATTTATATCTCGCTTGAGATCATCGACCAAGGCAGGACTATGATAGACGCCCTGATACACGAAATGGCCCATCACCGGCAGTATCGCCGCACCGGTGAAGCCGCCGATTTAACGCCGACCCACGCCGAAGCCATGACACATACAGCCGCTGAAGTTGTTCGCCACGTGTCATCCGGCGCTCTCGACTACCTGCTCAAGGAGGTGGCCTGGTAATGTGTCCGCTATGTCTGCTCAAACCGGCCATTACCTTTATCGGCAACAGCGCCGATACACCTGTCGAGGCCCATGCCGTAGAACTGGCCAACTTTGCCAGCTGGCTGGCAGGGACTGCATTTCTGCTGCTGGTAGGCGGTGCTGTCGGTCGCGCCCACAAGAACCTGGTTAACTATGCGCTTGATGTGGCTACACCAGAGGAGTTCCCGGTGAGGCTACCCTAAGGAGAACCAATATGCTAAAAGAAGATATCGACGCCCTGACAGCGACCATAACCTCGATTGCCTTGGCCGGCATGGTGGGAATAATGCTGGGCGGTATAACAAAGGCGGCCGTGGGTAAAAAGCCGGCGCAAAGGCTAGCCCAGACCCGGATGATTACCGTGCAATGCCCGATATGCGATAAGGTCATAACCATACCCGGCTACAACGCCGTAACCAGGTCGGATGCACTCCTAAGGCACATTGGAGAGGAGCACACCTCGAAGGTCGGCCTGCATCCTCAGGCATTGTTTATCGAGGGCGGTGAAACTATATCGCCGGAGCACCTTGATCTGGTCGGCCTCATAAATGAACCGCTGCCGGCTTACAGCCTGATGACCGATTTTTTAGCCGCAGTGGAGGTTGCACCCGGGGAGAAAAAGATCGATGCCGTCATGCGAGAGCTCAAGGCCGGTGTAGAAGGCATCGTCGACAGCGACCAGTTCCGCCTTTTCCTCGAAACCATGGCCAAGTTCCATGACTACTCCATCGGCAACCAGCTGCTTATCATGCTGCAGAGGCCGGGTGCTACCCAGGTGGCCGGTTTTAACACCTGGAAGGACATGGGAAGGTGGGTAAAATCCGGCGAGAAGGGCATTGCCATCCTGGCTCCCATATTCCCGCCCAGGGCTACCTGCCCGGCATGCAGCGCCAGAATCCCCAAGGGAGGCCGTTTCTGCCCCAAGTGCGCCGAGCCGGTTGAGATAGAGGTAGAGGTTACACCGCGCTCCTTCAGAGTCGTGCATGTTTTTGATGTTGCCCAGACAGAAGGGGAAGCGTTACCCGAGATTGAAGTGCCGGTGCTTACCGGAGAAGCTAACCCGGAACTGATGCTAAAAACCAGTGAGCTGGTAGTAAAACAAGGGGTCCGTTTAAGCTTTGAGACCAAACCCCACCAGGACCCCGGGATTAAAGGCTACTATTCCCGTACTGAAAACCTGGTCTGGATACGGCCGGAGGAACCACAAGCACAACAGTTGAAAACGCTATTGCATGAAGCGGCACACTACTACACCGAAAACGTATTCGGCATGTCACGGGATGACGCTGAGACCGTTGCCGAGAGCGCCGCATATGTAGTAGGAGCTCATTTCGGCTTTGATTCCGGCGTGAGGTCATTCCCTTATGTGGCCATCTGGGCCCAGGACAAGAAGGTGCTTGAACGCAATCTGGCCGGCATTCGCCAAACAGCCACAACCATGCTTGAAGCCTTGGAGAAGGAATAATGCGACCGCAAGAACAACCTGCTCAAATAGCCATGTTCGGACTGTCCGTGGTGTTTCTTGGCATGGTTACCACGACCCTAAGGGATATGGCCAGAGGCACATTGGCTGGTGATAAATCACCGGCTTTGCTGCCGGCAGTTTCTCACACTTATACGTCAGGGGAAATTTTTACCCGGGCAAAGAAATACTTCGGCACTACCAGCTACCCGGATGAGGCCGGCTACATCCTGCCCGACGGCGCCATGCTTGATTTTGGTGCCGTAAAGTGGGGAGGCGGACCCGGAGAGCGCATAAAAGACCATACCGAAATCACCTTTGCCTGGCCGCCCTGGGAAGAAATCGGCGGCTTTGAAGCCATGAAGCAGGCGATGAACTGGGGAGCGGTAAGGTTTGCCTGTCTTGGCCACATGATAATCGTCAACCTGGTTAGAATGCCCACCATCGCCCAGCAGCAACAGATCAAGAGGGCGCTCAGGCGGTACCCGGACGCCGTGCTGATTATCGAAATCGACGATGAAGCCCTCAACCAGATAGCCAGCCGGAATTTTACCTGTCCCTTCACCAACTGGCTGGCTTTCGCTGGAGAGGCGACCGGCCAAAAAGAGCCCGTTAAAGGAGAGCATGTTCCAATGGCTAAAAAACACAAAGACAGACGAACCGCTTATTACGTCCAGTACTGGTTGACCCGTACCGGGCGCAAAGAAGACGGCGAACCATACCACTGGAATGGCCCCGAGGACCAGGGGGCTTTTAAAACACTGGATGACGCTTTGAGGTCGGCTTCACTGGAGCTCAAAAGACAAGAACCCGGAGCCTACGATATCGACATCTACAGCCGGGAAGAAAAGTGGATACCTGATGAGGAATACCCGTGGTATGGAGTCTGGGAGCAGGTTGAAGATACGATGAAAATATATGACCCCAGGGGAGCGGTTGTTTGGGATGCAAAAACATACCTGCCTCATTCCGTACCCGTAAATGATCTCAAAAGCATAGCCGACAAGTACGGCTGGTGGGCTGCCAGGCTGGCCGAATCGTTATGCCCGCACAATGACGTAGCCTGCGTCGAAAGAGAAGCCAAAAGACTGGTTAATGCACGTGCATCCAGGTATTAGTCAAATATAAGGAGGAAAAAGATGGCAAAAGTTGATATCAGCGAAATATTGGCCAAGATCCCCGGGCTTGAGGCTAAAGAAAAAGGAACGACTGAACCCTACCCGAGCCAGGCGACCACACTCAGGCAAAGCGAGGCAAATTACCCCGCGCTGGTGCCTTTTGAGACCAAAGGGAGGTACAAGCTTCTCAACAGGTACTCCACGATGAAAACTAACTACAAGGGATCCATAGAGACAGCCAAGCAAAACTACGACAACCTGCCCTTCGGTCCCCGGACGAAGGCTGCCTTCAGGGCAGGCATGGATGCCGAACCGCATAAAGCCTTTGAGGACAAGCTGGTAGTATCCCACGAGAAGAAGTGGGCCAACCGGTGGATGAAGGGCATATCGAGGTAAGGCATGGTGATGCTGAGACCTGCCCGAGGCGGCTTCATCCGGGCCTTCGGCTGCGGTATCTTTATCCGTGACTTCCTGCTGGGTAAAGGCACGCAGTACGGCGCCATGTCTATTGACCCTGAAAAGGGCGCCTGCCAGGCGGATATCTTTTACCACTACAAGCTGGCCCTTCACAAAAGCTATGCCGAGGACGCGGTTGCCAGGGAGCAGGATGAGCGGGCTAAAAAGGGACTGGTACTGTTCACTGAGCTTGAGTATGCCGAGAGGGTTGGTTGGTATTTAAAGAGCATTCCTTATAAGCTGGTCAAATCCCGCTACCATTCTTTCCGGCGCTATTTTCACTATCTTAAACAGCTCGAATGGGTGGAACTAACCGGGGCAGAGGAAATCTCGATTTTGCAGGAGGTAACCGGTTATCATCACTACGCTCATCCCCGCAGGCTTTACCGTCTCACCAGCAAAGGCATCATGGCAAGGGATGAGCACTGGTCCAACCCGCAGCGGCTGATATATGCCATGATCGGCGACGAAGATATCGTTGACTATGTAAGGGAGATGAGAAAACTGCATAAATACCGGCGGCCGGGTAAATATGACCGGTATTTAAGGCCCTTTACGGTTGGGCAGTTTATTCGAGACTATCTTATGGGACTGGGCCCAGAAGGTTCGACCAAAATCGACCCGGATGAGGGTGACTTCACCGAGCGGATTTTTTACCACTATAAAGAAGCGTTACGCAGAGCTTATGCCAAGGATGCAGTTGAGCGGGAAAACGACTCGAGAATCCAAAAGAAGAGAGAACCGTTTACCCCTGAAGAATACGCCGAACGGATACAGTGGCACCTGGACCGGATTCCCTACAAACTTCACCGCGCCCGCTCCATCAGCTTCTTCAAGTACTTCTATTTCGTTAAAAGGCTGGGGTTTGTTGAAGCAACCGGGAGGGAAGACGAGTCCTATATCCAGGGCATAAACTACCCAGGTGCACCACCATGCCGCTATTACCGGTTGTCAGAAAAAGGAAAGACCGCACCTGAGCATCACTGGTACCGTCCACAATTAACACTCTATCCAGAAATTAATAAGCAATATTTTGCCCAAAAGAATGTTGAACGCAAGCAACAGTCCTGAATGGAGACTTAGCTAACGAAACTAGAAACCGGAAACTGTGAACCGTGAACAGGAAAATATCAGGGTATCTTAAAGGCTATAATATTCAGCCCGTCTCTTCTTGAATGAAGAAACTCTAGTACCTGCTCACATCAAAGAAACGGGACCGGACCAGCACCGGTTTTCAACCTACCAGGCTTTCCAGGAGTCCTTTCTAGCCCCTTGGTGATGCTGGGGACTCTATGGACTGAAAGGCTTATTCGATGCTCCAGTCCCTATGTCCCTAATAGGCTTAAATACACCTTGTAGTTATCCGAACTGAATTATTGGCACCTTTCTTGTTTTTATTACTGGCTTTTCTTTCCACACAGTTCTAGTTCTTTCTACATCAACCATTTTATTGCCAGGTTCCACCGAATAACTAAAATTATAATCCTCCCCAGCATCAATATCCCCTATTCCATGTGCCGTCTTGCTTTCTCCAGGAGTTAAATATAATCGTACGCTATCTGTAATTGTTCTTCTCAAGGCCCTAAAGGAAAAATCTACATCATACGTTCCAGGGACTGTGTCCGTATTTAAGACAACGACGAAACCTTCAGCATAGATTCCTAAAGATAAACTCAAATTGTTGTTATGCGTTGCTGATAACACGCTATATTTAAGAGGTTGTTCTTCTTTATCCCAATACGTTTCAGTGGCTTGATACCTTTCCAATACTGTGTATTCCTCATCCTTTAAGGGTATCGTTGTTAAAACAACAACTGTAGCTGTAACAATAAGGAATAAAAATAAAATCACCCTCCACATTTCATCCTCCCGTTTAGCAGACCTTTAGTGATTATACAACCGAAATCCTCGGTGTCAATAAATACCCAATCCTGATGATGCCGGGGAAACAGGAAACTGGAAATTATTTTAAAAAAGTTTCCTGTTTGGTTTCCAGTTCGGGGACCCACGGATACTAAAAAGGAAACGAAACGATGAATTGTTTAGTCAGTTTCCTCGCCCTTGGATTAAGGTCAAGCGTAGAACCATGAAGGTCATCAAAATATTCACGGAATGATAAAGGTGTAAATCTGTTCTTTAATACTCTTCTCAAACCTCATTGGAGTCTTGCCATCGCGATAGCCTTCAGGGTTATTTTTATATTCTTTCCTCTGTATTATGAAGTCAGCCTCAGTCATCTCACCTACACTAGCACCATCTTCAAGATACCCATCATCTGTTATTTGGTGAATAGCGCTCCTTAGTCTACAACTTGGAAGTATAAACTCTTTAACAAAAGGATGATGCTGCGCATCAGATCTCACCCATATTTCTCCTGGTATCTCAAAAACGCGAAAGATGTCTTTTCTTTTGTATATAGAAAAAAGAGAATCTATTAAATCTGAAACCAGTTTAATAGATTCTTGGGAATTCTCTTTGTAATCATAATTAGGCACGTAATGAACTGAGTCATTTCTATATTTGCGAATTCTCTTTACCAATTTGGTCTGGTCTTCACCGAATATTTCCCATTCTATGAGAATCTGCATTAATAGGTCCCAGTTTTGAAGTTTCTCTTCACGACCATGCACAGCCTTATAATGATCCGATGACCTGAAATGGTCCTTCAGTTTAAAAATCAAACGGTTCATAACCCGTTCAGCCAAGCAAACAGCTCCCGTCATCGAGGGAAAAAAGAGCCCTTGTACGTATGCTTGGAGAACCTGTTCAATATAGTCGTTGAACTCGTCAATTGGCCAAATATGCTCTTTCCTTACTTTTTTATACCGGGAAAGTTTGTCGTCGATTCCAGCTTCTCCGTGTAAATGTTTAATATAGTCCAATATATCGCCAACTCCATGAAGAGCTTGAATGTTCGGCATGGCATCAAAATGAAAGCTTGTAAGCCGATATAATCTTGTAACTTTTGGGCAGAATAAATATATTGATGAAGATCTCAAATGTCTGGACGAAAGCACGAATTTATGGCCTTCTCCACATCTAGGACATTCTTGTATTACCACTTCCATTTGCTTGATATCTTCTCTTTCTTTTTCCAAAATGTAGTGTACACGAAAATAACGAGAAACAAAATTGACGATTTGTTCCTACAACTTATCAACTATGCCAGTGGACCGCTTCAGGGAGGTAAGAGTCAATAATAACAGAAACCAGGGCATTTCTATTGCCACTCGTTGCCGACGGAGTGTTTAGTTCCCCTAAACTCAACTTTGCAGGCCTGCATTCTCGTGTGGTAGAATTCCGCCAAAGTACACTTGGGTTTATTCTGCCCATTGACAGCTTTTCTGGAGGGTAAATTATGGACGAATCCAGTTATTTGAATACCAAGATAGTCCTAATCCCAGAAGGAAAAGTCAGCGACTATATTGATGGGATTTTCAGAAACGACACCCCTGAAGAATACGTCAGACAGACCATCGAAAAACGCCTCGTAAGCGAGCACAAGTATCCTAAAAGCAGAATTAAGGTAGAATATACTCTCCAGCTTGGTTCAAGAAAGCCGCGAGCTGACTTGGTTATTTTTCCCCAAGCGGTAAATGACTACTCCCAAGGCAACATACAGATAATCATTGAATGTAAGAGAGAGGCTGTTGAACCCAACAACAAAAAGGAAGGAGTAGGCCAGCTAAAGTCCTACATGTCCGCATGCCCTAACTGCGAGTGGGGTATGTGGACCAACGGCAGGTATAAAGAAGTATTTCGTAAAGCCACTGATAGCAAAGGAACGATAGAGTTTGTTGAGTACAATGACATTCCATCAGCTAACGGGTCAATTGAAGATATTGACCGTCCCAAAAGGGATACCCTGAAGCGAGCTGTGGAAGATAATATGCTCTTCGTCTTTAGGACCTGCCACAACCACATATACGCAACGGATGGCTTACAGAAACAACCCGCGTTCTTCGAATTATTGAAGGTCATTTTCTGTAAAATTGAGGACGAAAGGAATATCCCCCAACCCCTGCAATTCTATACCACGTCAAAAGAGCGTTCTAACCCCGATGGGCAACTTACAGTAAAGAAGAGAATCTCCAAAATATTTGAATCTGTTAAAAAGAAATACTGTCAGATTTTTGATGAGAACGATGAAATTAAGCTTCAGCCAAGAAGTCTGGCTTACATTGTATCCGAACTACAAAAATATAGTCTTCTGGATACCAATATTGACATTAAGGGAAAAGCCTATGAGGAGCTTGTAGGGGCAAATCTCAGAGGCGACAGAGGCGAGTTTTTTACACCCAGAAATATCATGCACATGCTGGTTGATATGATAATACCAAAATCAAACGAGCGAGTGCTTGACCCCGCTTGCGGAACGGGGGGTTTCTTGGTTACAGCCATGAACAAGGTGATAGACCAGCTAAAAGAGGCAATGATTAAGGAGTTCGCTAAACCAGAGACTAAATGGGCTGATAACGAGCTTCAGCTGGTGCGTAGCAAGATTGGCGAAGTAGCCATCACTAATTTCTTTGGTTTCGACATTAACCCTGACCTAGTAAAAGCGACCAAGATGAATATGGTAATGAATAACGATGGAAGTGGGAATATATTCAGACTCGATTCGCTACTGCCACCCCACGAATGGGCTGATGAATTCAAGACAAAGTTTGCCGAAGCCCTGAAGATTCACAAAGATGAGATTACTCAAGGTAAGAAGATGGAGTGGTTTGATGTGGTAGTAACAAACCCGCCTTTTGGCAGTCAAATCCCTATCAAAGACCCGAGTATGCTTGAACAGTTTGAATTGGGTTATATCTGGGAGAAAAAGGGAAACGGATGGTCTAAAACAAACCGGCTTCAATCATCCGTTCCACCAGAGCAATTATTCATTGAAAGATGCTTACAATTTCTCAAGCCTGGTGGCAGGTTAGGTATCGTATTGCCAGATTCAATACTTGGTTCACCAAGCTTGGGCTACATCCGCCAATGGATAATTGCTAATGCGGTTATTATCGCCAGTCTTGATTTGCATGGTGATACATTCCAGCCTGGAAACGGTACTCAGACTTCAATTCTCATTTTGCAAAAGAAACCCAAACAGACTTTAGAGGATGAGTTCAAAACTGGGAAGATGAAGGATTATCCGATTTTTATGTCCATGGTTGACAAGGTTGGACATGATAAGCGAGGGAATCCTATTTTCAAGAGGGACAAATACGGGAATGAAATATTAATCCCCGAAACGAGCGACATTCTTGATGCCAGCCAAGAAAAAGAAGAAGTTACTATCGTTAAAACAACATCTAAAATAAAGGTCATTGATGACCAAACAACGTACCTTCCAGAAATATTCTCTCAATGGAAGATTCAGGAAGGCATTGAATGGTAACCGCAGTAGCTGAAAAAGTAGCCGTAGCGGCCCTGACTGATGCTCTTAAGAAGCAAGTCCGTTGGTCTACGGTTTCTTTATCTGAAGTTCTTGATGGTGAACTCAGATTAGAGAGCAGTTACTTTAACATTGACGGGAAGCATGCAAGGGAAGTTATTAAGCATTGCCACTGGAACAAGAAACCCCTGTGCGGCGATGGGGGACTGATTACAGCATATCACCGGCCCAGATTCAAAAGGACCTTTCTGGAAAAATCAGATTACCCTATCTATCAACCTTCACAAATAAATGAGATGTGCCCTAAACCGAACCTTTTTATCTCGAAGTTAACAAGTACAGATATTGAGAGATTGCGGGTTAAGAAAGGCCAGATACTTCTCACCTGTTCTGGAACTATCGGCAATGTGACCGTGGTATCTGAGACCCTGAATAATCTCATCTTTAGCCACGACCTTATTAGAATAACCGCAAAAGAAGAGACTGATACCGGGTACATCTATGCTTTCTTGAAAACCAAGACCGGGAATGTTCTCATAAACACGAATAATTACGGAGCAGTTGTACAACACATAGAGCCAGACCATCTAGAATCTATTGTGATTCCTGACCCTGACGCTGAAATAAAGAAAAAGATTAACAACCTAATTCTGGAATCATTCCAGCTGAGAGATAAATCCAATGACTTGATGAGAGAAGCAGAGGATATTCTTATCTTGGAATTAAAGCTGCCAAAGCTTGATGAATTCGATCCACAATATTTTGATAAGGGATCAGGTATCAGGAGCTTCGAAGTTAAGCTTAGTAAACTAGAAGGTCGGCTTGATGCCTATAATCATTCGCCTGTAGTGACCGCCATTCTTAAGCATCTTGATAAGCACGCTGAGAAAGTTATCACATTGGGCGATAACAGCATCAGCCAGAAGATAACATTACCTGAACGGTTCAAAAGAATATATGGGGAAGAAGGGGGAGGGAGTGTATTTCTGGGAGGCAAGCAATTATTAGAACTTGACCCATCGGGTAAGAAATATATTTGCCTAAGCCCCGATGATATAAAAAGAATGGAGCTTTCTATAAGAGAAAATACCACTCTAATTTCCAGAAGTGGCACTATAGGGAAAGTCAATATCACACCGAAACACTGGGAAGGTTGGATTCCGAGTGATGATGTTATTCGCCTGATACCCGCAGATAATTCTGTAGCTGGATACATATATGCTTGGCTGTCAACCGACTACGGAAATGAGCTTATTAACCACTTCAGATTTGGAGCCGTAATTACCCACATTGACATTCATCAGATATCACAAGTTCAAATACCACTATTAACAAATAAAGACGCCCAGAAGAAGATTAACGATTTGATTCTGAAGGCTAACCAGAAGCGATATAATGCTTATTTACTGGAACAACAGGCTATCAGCAAAGTTAACAATCTGGTTCTGAATCAATTGAAAATAGGGTAAAGAACGCCTTAATGCTGGCTATCGTTTCCCCATCATAGTACCCATAACGATTCCAAGTTAGAAACTAGAACTGAATATCTTTCGTCCGCCGTTTGACTGGGTGCTTGCGGGCATATTTCCGCTGTGCTCTTTTCTCGCGGAAGTAGACCAGGCAGAGTTCGATCCGTTGATATAGGATAATAAAAGCTCGGGCAACAAAAGCTTATTTTGTTAACCAGCAAACATGACTTTTGGTTAATTTCATCAAAACCTGGCATTCAGTTCAATCTTCAATGAAACGGAATGAATGTAAAGTATCACTGAACAATGAAAAAGTGCAAAGTAGCTCTCAGTAACTACTTTACCGATGACCAGCCCCAAGTAGATTACCACCTACAGAGTTAGTATTTTAGTATAATGCTATCGTCGACTTGTGCCTACTTGGTCCAAAACTGTAGCTTCTCAAGTTAAATGACCACTTTCCAGGCATTTTTCTCAAGTTAATTTACCACTTAAATTCTCACGGTTATTTACCACCCCGTGTGCGCCAATACCACTAGATAATGCATCATAGGTTCAAGCTAATCTTTCAAGGAGGTTTGGACCTGTGGCAAGAAGGAGGTTTTTGGTGCGAGATATCGCAGAAATTCTGG